>Ga0209930_1000048_pt1 | contig 701700 bp, 667 predicted proteins | sample ThiBiot_500_biof_2_FD_183948 | JGI IMG/M metagenome (GOLD analysis project Ga0209930, IMG submission 183948) | Wastewater bioreactor microbial communities from Cape Town, South Africa - Thiocy_cont_500_biof (SPAdes) | ecosystem: Engineered > Bioreactor > Thiocyanate-remediating >...
GGCTTATAGACCCCCCAACCCGACATAGTCAACACCGCCGCTGTAAAAATTCTGACATTTTTCTAAGCCACTGTTTTTAAACAACTATTACAACCGTCAACCAAAATACAGAAGAAACTTACTCAAACGGGGGCGGTTTCCGGATTCATTTTACGCCCTTTGCCGGAATCGCCCGGATGACTGCTTGCAAAAGCCACCGCGAGGCCCCTCGACTAAGGTCTCATTGCCAGCCACACGCCCAGCACCTAATAGACATCGAACGAATGAAGGAAGCGAAGCATGTTGCTTCTTGATGAAAAGCGAACGCGGATGGCATTGCGCTGGCATCAATTGACCGGGGTTAAGGCCCTCACTCTTGGGTGCAGCCTCATACCAGCCCGGCATCACAGCGACAGCGCAATACGGAGCCGGCGGGCGTGACATATAGAGTACCTCCATTGCCGGAGCTGCCGGTCTCGCATGTGCTTGCCGATATCGGCACGGCGCTTATCGATCATCGCCGGGCCGTGCTTTCCGCGCCGCCCGGCGCTGGCAAGACGACGCTGGTGCCGCTTTATCTTCTTGGTCAGACCTGGCGCGGCGACGGCAGGATCATTCTCTTGGAGCCGCGCCGGCTGGCGGCAAGGGCTGCGGCCGCCCGCATGGCGTCGCTGCTTAATGAACAGGTGGGCGACACTGTCGGCTACCGCATGCGGCTCGACAACCGTATTTCCTCCAAGACCCGCGTCGAGGTGGTGACTGAAGGCGTGTTCGCGCGGATGATCCTCGACGATCCCGAACTTTCGGGCATCTCCACCGTCATCTTCGACGAATTCCACGAGCGCTCGCTGGATGCGGATTTCGGCCTGGCGCTGGCGCTCGACGTGCAATCGGCACTGCGCGAGGATCTGCGTATCCTCGTGATGTCCGCGACGCTGGACGTGGGGCGCATCGCAGCACTCCTCGACCATCCGCCTGTGATCGAAAGCATGGGCCGGAGCTTTCCCATCGATATTCGCCATCAGGATAGACCAGCAGGAGAGCGGATCGAGGATACGGTGACGCGGGCGATCCTGGATGCGCATGCGAGCGAACAGGGCTCGATCCTTGCCTTTCTGCCCGGACAGGCAGAGATCAGCCGGACGGCGGAGCGGCTCGAAGGCCGGCTCGGACCGGAGACGATGATCGCCCCGCTTTATGGCAATCTCGGCCAGAGAGAACAGGATGCCGCAATCCAACCAGCCCCCAAGGGCACGCGCAAGATCGTGTTGGCCACCTCGATCGCCGAAACCTCCATCACCATCGACGGCGTACGGATCGTGATCGACAGCGGTCTGCAGCGCCTGCCCGTCTTCGAGGCTTCGACCGGCATCACGCGGCTGGAGACGGTGCGCGTGTCGCGCGCATCGGCCGACCAACGGGCCGGCCGCGCCGGGCGAACCGAGCCGGGCATCGCCATCCGGCTGTGGCATCCGGGGCAGACGGCGGCGCTGCCCGCCTTTACGCCGCCGCAGATCCTTTCGAGCGACCTTTCGGGCCTTGCACTCGATTTGGCCCATTGGGGCGTACAGGACCCGTCGACCCTTGCCTTCGTCGACCAGCCGCCGGCGATAACGCTTGCCGAGGCTCGGACCTTGCTGCGGCAGCTCGGAGCGCTCGACGCGGAAAACGCGCTGACCGCGCGGGGCCGGCTGATGCGCGAGCTCGCCTTGCCCCCACGGCTGGCGGCCATGGTGATTTCGGCTGGCGAATTCGGCCAGGGGCGCGAAGCCGCGCTGCTTGCGGTGCTGCTGACGGAACAGGGGCTCGGCGGACAAAGCATCGACCTGGAAGAAAGGCTGCGGCGCTTCAAGACGGAGAAGGGCGAGCGGGCGGAGGCGGCACGCCGGTTGGCCGGTCGTCTTGCACAGGCAGCCGGCGAAAGCGGCAACTCCGGTTCCGCCGTGCCGCAGCTTGCCGGAGCATTGCTGCTGCACGCCTTTCCAGATCGGATCGCCCTGCAACGCGGCGGTCGCGGACGCTTCGTCATGGCCAATGGGCGAGGTGCTGAGCTGCCCGAGACCGAGCGGCTGGCAGGCTCGCAGATGCTCGTGATCGCCGATCTCACAGGCCGGGCGGCGCAGGCGCGCATTCTCGCGGCGGCGGAGATTTCCCGCGCCGATGTCGAAGAGCATCTGCCGGGCGAGATCCGCACGGAGGATCAGAGCTTTTTCGACAGAGCGAGCCGGCAAGTGCGGGCGCGGCGGGCGACACGGCTCGGCGCCATCATCTTCGAGGAAACGCCCCTGCCGCGCCCCAGCGGCGAACAGGCGGCCAAGGCGCTGGCAGAAGGCATTCGCGAACTCGGGATCGGCGTCCTGCCCTTCTCCAAGGAGGCGGCGCAGCTGCGCGACAGGATCGGCTTCTTATATAGGACGATCGGCGATCCCTGGCCCGATATGAGTGACGATGCCTTGGCAGCCCGGCTCGACGACTGGTTCACACCGTTTCAGACCGATGCGCGCGGCCTTTCCGACATCTCGGCCGGCGGGCTTTCCAACGGGCTGATGTCGTTGGTGCCGCATGAACTGCAGCGCGATCTCGCCCGGATGGCGCCGACGCATTTCGAAGCGCCGACCGGCCAGCGCCATCCCATACAATATGATGGCGAGGAGCCGCTGCTCACCATTCGCGTCCAGGAGCTCTTCGGGTTGAAACAGCACCCGGCGATCGGTGGCGGCAGATTGCCGCTGGTGCTGGAGTTGACATCACCGGCGCACCGGCCGATCCAGACGACGCGCGATCTGCCGGGCTTCTGGGCCGGATCCTGGAAGGACGTGCGCGCCGATATGCGCGGGCGCTACCCGAGACATCCCTGGCCGGAGGACCCGGCCGAGGCCTTGCCGACGACACGCGCCAAGCCAAGGGGGACCTGACGATGGCACGCTTCTTCCGGGGACTGGAAAAACTCTCCGAAGCCGAGCTGAAGGCACAGGAGGGCCATCACACCAGCCGGCGGCTGCGGCTGCAGACGCTGGTGCGCCTGCGCTGGCTTGCGGTCGGCGGCCAGACGGTGACTGTCATGATCGTCGCCTTCTGGCTGAAATTTCCAATGCCGCTCCTGCCCTGCTGCGTGCTGATCGCCTGCCTTGCCTGGATCAACTTCTTCCTGACGCTGCGCTATCCGCCGACGCACCGACTGGAGCCGCCTGCGGCCTTCGCCCTGCTCAGCCTCGACCTTTTGCAGCTTTGCGGATTGCTGCTGATCACCGGCGGGCTTGCCAATCCCTTCTCGGCCCTGGTCTGCGTGCCCGTCATCATCTCCTTCGCCTCGCAGCCTATCCGATACAGCATGCCGCTGATCCTGCTTGCGATGATCTGTATCACCGGTCTTGCCTTCTCGCCCTTTCCCCTCCCCTGGTACGAAGGCGTCACCATCAGTGTGCATAGCGTGATGCAGCTCGGCGTCTGGTGCTCCATCGCCTCCACCATGGCCTTCGCCGCCTTCTATGCCTATCGCGTCTCCATGGAAGCCTCGCAGCTTGCCGACGCGCTCTCGGCAACGGAGCTGGTGCTGCAGCGGGAAAAGCACCTTTCGCAGCTCGATGGCCTGGCGGCGGCGGCCGCACACGAACTCGGCACGCCGCTTGCGACCATCAGCGTGGTCGCCAAGGAGATGGAACGCGAACTCAAGGAGGACGACCGTTTCCGCGAAGACGTGGCGCTGCTGCGCAGCCAAAGCGAGCGCTGCCGCGATATTCTCAGGCGGCTGACGACGCTTTCCTCCGAGGACGAGGCGCATATGCGGCGGCTGACGCTATCCTCGATGATGGAGGAGATCATCGCGCCGCATCGCGAGTTCGGCATCGCGCTGGAGCTGATTGAAAGGAGCCCACGCTCCGGCGAGCCAGTGCTGTCACGCAATGCCGGCATCATGTACGGCCTCGGCAACCTGATTGAAAACGCGGTCGACTACGCCCGCAAGACCGTGACCGTCACCGTGGAATACACGGCCGATATCCTGACCATCGTCATCGAAGACGATGGCAGCGGCTATTCGCCGGAAATATTGGCGCGGATCGGCGAACCCTACGTCACCTCGCGCCAGCGCGACGACACCGCGGGCGGCCTCGGCCTCGGCCTCTTCATTGCCAAGACGCTGCTTGAACGCTCCGGTGCCGCGCTTTCCTTCGGCAATCGCGATTCGGAGACGCCGGGCGCTCGCATCCGCGTCGAATGGCCGCGAATGTTAATCGACAGTAATTCGACAAAATGATTTTCACAGCTTAAAACAGCCTTCGTTACAATCGGTAGAATATGCAGGCGGATGATCGCCGGGATAGAAGATAGAATGACTGATAAAGAGAGCAGTGCCCCGCTGGCCGGGGCCAATGATGCCGCGGCCCACATAGGCCCGGATGCGACATTGCTGATCGTCGATGACGACGGTCCTTTTCTGCGCCGGCTGGCGCGCGCCATGGAAACGCGCGGCTTTGCCGTTGAGACGGCGGAATCCGTGGCGGAAGGCGTTGCGAAATCGAAGGCCAACCCGCCGAAACATGCCGTGGTCGACCTTCGCCTCGGCGACGGCAACGGACTTGATGTGATCGAGGCAATCCGCCAACGACGCGACGATACGCGCATCGTGGTCCTGACGGGCTACGGCAACATCGCGACGGCGGTGACCGCGGTCAAGCTCGGCGCGGTCGACTATCTCGCCAAGCCCGCCGATGCCGACGACGTTTATGCCGCGCTGACGCAGCGCCCGGGCGAGAAGGCGGAAGTGCCCGAGAACCCGATGTCGGCGGACCGCGTCCGTTGGGAACATATCCAGCGCGTCTATGAGATGTGCGAGCGCAACGTTTCCGAAACGGCCCGCCGCCTCAACATGCATCGTCGCACGCTGCAGCGCATTCTTGCCAAGCGCGCGCCGAAATAGAGCAATTCCAGGGAAGTGCGAAGCGGTTTTCCGTCCGGAATCGCGCTGGAGAGCAAGCTAACCTATTCGGAAGCGAAAGACTTGCCCGTCGCCCATTCGGCCAATAGCAGGCGCTCGGCGGCGGCGCGCGAGAAATTGAGCGTGACCGACTTGCGCGTCGCGGGCGACAGGCGATGCTCCGGCGCTTCGCGGAGCATGTGGGCGCCATAGCCGTCGGACAGAAACAGTCCGCAATCCTCCGGAAATATATCCAGCGGCACATCCTTGTGCGTGGCGAAGAACATCCTGTCGCAATGCTGCCGGTATTCCGGCCATTTGCGGTCGACGCGGAAATCCTCGATCGAGGTCTTGATCTCGATGATCCAGATCTCGCCCTTTTCCGAAAGACTTATGAGATCGGCGCGGCGGCCGCTGGCAAGCGGTAGCTCCGGTAGTACGGCGTGGCGCATATCGTGCAGTAATAGTTGCACGCCCTTGCGTACAAGCATGGCCCGTTCCGACTGACGGCCATCTATTAACGGATTGTTATTGTAAACGTTCAAAATGGTCATGAATTGTCTCGCGGACAGGCCCGGCGTTGTTGCAAAAAAACCATGTCCTTCTAATTTGCGCGCCGGCGCTATTTTTGTAGGGCCAGAGCAGCTTGCAAAGCCAAGTTTAATGGAAAATAAACTTTAGACAAAGATGGTTGATAGCCATCCGTTTCCCGCCACGAAAATTCAAGAGACTTCCATGCGCATCCGTAATGCTATGACCGCACTCGGCCTTGTCGCAATGCTCGCATCGGCTGGCTATGCCACCACTGCCGCAGCAGCGCCGGCCGCAACCGCAAATTCGGCCACTGAGACCATCAAGACGTTCGATGGCGACTACGGTGTCACGAGTGACAACGGCTTCCAGCTGCCGGCAATCCCGATCCAGAAGGTGAAGCCGCAGTTCCGCCGTCAGATCGTCGAATACAAGTCCGACGAGGCTGAAGGCACGATCATCGTCAACACGCGCGAGCGTCATCTCTATTACATCCTCGGCAATGGCGAAGCGATGCGCTACGGCATCGGCGTCGGCAAGCAGGGCTTCTCCTGGTCCGGGACCGCCTATGTCGCCTGGAAGCAGGAATGGCCGAACTGGCACCCGCCGAAGGAAATGGCTGTTCGCCGTCCGGAAATCGCCAAGTATGTCGATGGCGGCATGAACCCGGGCCTGTCGAACCCGCTCGGTGCGCGCGCCATGTATCTCTACAATGAAAAGGGCCAGGACACGCTGTTCCGCCTGCACGGCACGCCGGAATGGGCCTCGATCGGCACTGCCGCGTCCTCCGGCTGCATCCGCCTGATCAACCAGGACGTGATCGATCTCTACAGCCGCGTTCTTCCGGGCCGCAGTACCAAGGTCATCGTTATCCAGTAATCACTGCGCATTCGGATTGAAAAGGCCGCCGGATATCGATCCGGCGGCCTTTTTGTTTGAGGAACTCGGGATCGATCCTAACCGCCCCACCTGCCCTCGTCCTTCGAGGCTCCGCCCCCTTCGACAAGCTCAGGGCCTGCGCACCTCAGGATGAGGCTGATCTTCTCTCCTGGCCGAGGGCTCTCTCCACCTCATCCTGAGGAGCCTTGCCGTCGAAGCGTCAGCGCAGACAGCAAGGCCTCGAAGGGTCGAGGTGGCCTCCGATGGAGAGACGGATCACTTCGCCTGCTTTGCCTTCAGTTCGATGCGGCGGCGATGCAGGACCGGTTCGGTATAGCCGTTCGGCTGCTCGCGGCCCTTGAGCACGAGATCAAGCGCTGCCTGGAAGGCGACCGAGCCATCGAAATTACCAGACATCGCGATGTAGTGGGGATCGTCGGCGTTCTGCTGGTCGACCACGGCCGCCATGCGCTTCATCGTTTCCAGAATCTGCGCTTCGGTAATGACCTTGTGATGCAGCCAGTTCGCCATGTGCTGCGCCGAGATGCGCAGGGTGGCGCGGTCTTCCATCAGGCCGACATTGTTGATGTCCGGAACCTTGGAGCAGCCGACGCCCTGGTCGACCCAGCGCACGACATAGCCGAGGATGCCCTGGCTGTTGTTGTCGATCTCGCGCTGGATTTCCTCCGGCGTCCAGTTGGGCCGCGAGGCGACCGGCACGGAGAGGATATCGGAGAGCTTGGCGCGGGCGCGGCTCTTCAGGCTCTTCTGGACGTCGGCAACGTTGACCCGGTGATAATGGGTGGCATGCAGCGTCGCGGCCGTCGGAGACGGTACCCAGGCGGTGTTGGCGCCGGCCTTGGGATGGGCGATCTTCTGCTCGAGCATGGCCGCCATCAGGTCGGGCATGGCCCACATGCCCTTGCCGATCTGGGCATGACCGGACAGGCCGCATTCCAGGCCGATATCGACGTTCCAGTTCTCATAAGCGCCGATCCAGGCCGCCTGCTTCATGTCGCCCTTGCGGATCATCGGGCCGGCTTCCATCGAAGTATGGATTTCATCGCCGGTGCGATCAAGGAAGCCCGTGTTGATGAAGACGACGCGCTCGCGGGCGGCGCGGATCGCTTCCTTGAGGTTGACCGTGGTGCGGCGCTCCTCGTCCATGATGCCCATTTTCATGGTATTTCTGGGCATGCCGAGCAGGTCCTCGACGCGCGTGAAGATATCGACCGCGAAGGCGACTTCTTCAGGACCGTGCATCTTCGGCTTGACGACATACATGGAGCCCGTGCGCGAGTTCTTGCGGCGGCCGTTGGGGCCGATGTCGTAGAGCGCGATCAGGCCGGTGATGACGGCATCCATAACGCCTTCTGGCACCTCGTTGCCATCCCGGTCGAGGATCGCCGGATTGGTCATCAGGTGGCCGACATTGCGCACCAGCATCAGCGAGCGGCAATGCAGGTCGAAGGTGCTGCCATCCGGCGCGGTATAGGCGACATCGGGGTTGAGCCGGCGCGTAAACGTCTTGCCGCCCTTGGCGACTTCCTCGGTCAGGTCGCCCGTCATCAGGCCGAGCCAGTTGCGATAGACCTCGGCCTTGTCTTCGGCATCGACGGCCGCGATGGAATCCTCGCAGTCCATGATGGTCGTGATCGCCGATTCCAGGCGGACATCGGAAATGCCGGCCGGGTCGGTCTTGCCGATCGCGGTTGTAGGATCGATGACGATTTCGATATGGATGCCGTTCTGCTTCAAGAGGATATGCGTCGGGGTGGCGGTATCGCCGAGATAACCGGCGAAATGGCTGGCATCGGCGAGCTTTGCCGTGCCGCCCTTGGTCGCGATCGACAACGCGCCATCCTTGACCGCAAGGCCAGCGACATCCTTCCAGCTTGCGCCATCGAGCGGCACGGTGGAATCGAGGAAATCGCGAACCCAGCCGATAACCTTCTCACCGCGCTTGGGGTTGTATCCCCTGCCCTTCTCGGCGCCATCGGTCTCGGGGATGGCATCGGTGCCGTAGAGCGCGTCGTAGAGCGATCCCCAGCGGGCATTGGCGGCATTCAGCGCGTAGCGGGCATTCATGACGGGAACGACGAGCTGCGGGCCGGCGATCGAAGAAATTTCGGGATCGACATTGGCGGTCGAAACGGCAAAGGCCGGACCTTCGGGCACTATATAGCCGATCTCGCGAAGGAAGGCTTCGTAAGCGGCGAGATCGATGGGCGCGCCGTTCTTGCGATACCAGTCATCGAGAGCTTCCTGCATGCGGTCACGCTTGGCAAGCAGCTCGCGATTCCTCGGCGCGAGATCGTGGATGATCCTGGAGAAACCGGCAAAGAAGGCATCGGCATCCACGCCCGAACCCGGTAACGCCTCCTTGACGAGGAAATCGTAAAGGACCGGTTCGATCTGAAGCCCGTGTTTCTCAATGCGGCTCATGCCATATACTCCTCAAGGCCGTTCTACGGCTCAATTTTTACATGTTGCCACTTTGCTGACGCTTTCACTTCTGTCAATTTGGCAATAGTTCGAAAGATTTATGCCTTTAGGGAAATAATCAGTCCGCAGCGATTCGCGGGCGACCGCTGGCGGTGGCGATGAACCGCGCCTCGATCAGCTTACGATTGCCCTCGACCTCCGGCGCATCAACTTGTTCGTCCACAGCCACGACGAGATCGACCGCACCATTCAGCTTTGCTTGCGCCATCGCGGCTTCGACGGCCCGCGAGCGGGCATCCGCAAAGCTTCTGCCTTCGTCGGTGAAGCGCAGGCTCTCGCCGGCGCCGTTCAAGATATAGATGCCGTCTTCGGGCATGGTGACGAAGACGATGGCGCTGGCCCGCACCTGTCCGACCACGGCGCCGACGGCATTGGCGACATCCGAATCACCCGGAATGTCGCTCTCGGTCGCCAGCATCCCGGCGATCGCAGGATAATAGACCGGAGCGGAAGCACCGAGCCCGACCAGAGGACGATCGAGCGAGATGGCGAAACGGGCAATCCCCGAAGCGCGGCGAAGCGCACGATCGATGGAGATGGATTTGGCGGGATCGAGATCGGCAACGCCGTCCTCGGCCAGGCAGGCAGCAAGAATGACATCGGCCGACTGGCGGGTGAGGCGATCGACGATCTTCTGCGCGAGTTCCTCGACTGATGCCGCGATGGGGCGGCCGGAACCATCCTTCAGCCGCATCGCGAGCGCCAATCCGAGGCGAGCCGCTTCGGCATTCCATTGGCTCTGCCTGCCGAGCACATGCATGGCATCGGAAGGCGTCAGACCACTCAGATGCACGAGGCCGCGCGCGACCAGCCGGTCCAAAGTCGCCTTCTGCGACGTCATCGTCAGGAGCTTGTCGAGCGCAACGGGAGCGGCGCCGATGCGATCGAACAACGCTTGTTCGGGTCCTGTGAGACCGCTTGCCAGATGATCCGGTACGCCGGTGCGGAGCGCAAAACGGCCGGCATTGCGGGCGAGATGCGGCGCTCGAAGCTGCTGCTCCAAGACATCAAGTACCGCCCCGCCGTGCATATGGGCAGCGAGGCTCAGCGGCAGCAGGCGGCGCGGACCGAGTTCGAAAGCGGCGACAAGGCCGCGGTCGTTGATCTTCACTTCGGAATCGCCGCCGAGGCCGTAAGTGCGCATGGCGACGGCCTCGACCATGGTGCGATAGCCGCCGATCACGGCGCCATCGGCATCCAGCCGCGGCCGGCCATCCTCCATGACGGCAACGTCGGTGGTCGTGCCGCCGATATCGGAAACAACGGCATTGTCGAGGCCGGTGAGATAGCGCGCGCCGACGAGACTTGCGGCGGGACCCGACAGGATAGTCTCGATCGGCCTGAGCTTGGCTTCGTCAGCCGAAATCAGGGCGCCGTCGCCGCGCACCACCATCATCGGCGCGGAAATGCCGCGCGTGGTCAGAAATCCTTCGCAGGCGCCGACGAGGCGGTCGATCATCGAGACAAGGCGGGCATTGAGCAGCGTCGTCAAGGCGCGGCGCGGGCCGCCCAACTTGGAAGAGAGTTCATGGCTGCAGGTGACGGGCAGATGCGAGATCTCGCGGATGCAGTCGCGCACTCTGATTTCATGAGCCGGATTCCGCACGGCGAAATAGCCGGCGACGGCGAAGGACGATACCGATTTGGCCAGTTCCGGCAGCGCGTCGCGCAGCGCCGTCAGATCGAGCGGGTTTTCATTGCCGTGAACATTGTGGCCGCCGGGAAGATAGATCACCGGATCGGACCCCAGCGCATCCGCCAAACCATCGCGCTTGAGATCCTCCGGCCCGAAACCGATCATGACTAGTCCGGCCCGGCCGCCCTGCCCTTCGACAAGCGCATTGGTGGCAAGCGTCGTCGACAGCGATACGAGGCCGATCGCCGAAACCGGAATATCGGCCTTGGCGATCACGGCATCGACGGCGCCGGCAATGCCGACGGCCAGATCATGCCGCGTGGTCAGCGATTTCGCCTTGGCGATCACGCCATCGGTTTCATGAAAGAGAACGGCATCGGTGTAGGTTCCACCCGTGTCGATGCCAAGCAGGAAGTGAGACGTCACGACAATATCCGGCCCTTGAACGCACTGTGATGCCGTTATTGCACCCTTCCGGGCCGAGCCGCTAGCTGGCAAGCGGCAAAAACAGTTCTACCGCCTCGTGACCCGCATCGGCAAACCGCCGCGTGGCTGGGTGGTGAGCTTCTGCACCGGCCAGGGATCGGTATCTTCGGTAAGATCGAAGCGGAAGCGGCGCATCATCACGGCAAGGGCAATGACGGCCTCCTGTAGCGCAAAGGTGGCGCCGATGCAGACGCGCGGGCCGGCGCCAAAGGGCAGATACTGGAAGCGATTGATCTTGCCCCGGTTCTCCGGAAGAAAGCGCTCCGGCATGAAGGCGCGCGGCTTTTCCCAGTAGAGCTCGTGGCGATGCAGCGTCCATGGCATGATCAGGACGGTGATCCCCTTTTCCATCGTCACCCGCTCGCCCTTGGCGCTCGTCCATTCGTCATCGGCGATCGCGGCACGATTGATCGACGGTGCCGGTGGATAAAGGCGCATGGCCTCCTCGAAGGCAGCGCGGACATGCGGCATCAGGTCGAGCCAGGCGACCGGCTCCGCATCGGATGCGAGCACTCGGTCGATTTCCTCTTCCATCGCGTCGCGAATATGCGGGCTGTTGGCGACACAATAGAGCGTCCAGGCAAGCGCACGGGCTGTCGTCTCGTGGCCGGCGCCGATGAAGGTGAGGATATTGTCCTCGATCTCCTCCATCGTCAGGCCATCCGGACCTGCCTTTTCCAGCAGCAGCGTCAGAAAATCATCCGGCGCGCTGGCGCGATCCCTACGCATCTTTTCCAGGCGCAAGTCCATCGTGTTGCGGACGATGCCGCGGAACTTGTCGAGCATGCGCTGGCCGCCAATGCGGGTGACGCGCGGCACCCAGCCTGGCGCGCGCAGGAGATCCATGGGATCGACGCGACCCATACGGTGCAGCAGCTCATTGACGTCGTCGGAAAAACTCGTGCTTTCGGTGACGATCTCGCCGGAGAACAGGGTTTCGGCCAGAATGACGAAGGTCAGCTCAGTCATGTCGGCCGCGATATCGAATACCGCGCCTTCGCCGCCAATCTCTTCATACTTCTGCAGATAGTCCAGGCTCTGGCTCAGCATCTGCCCGGCAAAACCCTGGGCATGGCGCGGCGTGAACACTGGTGCCACCGCCTTGCGCGAACGCTTCCAGACCTGCCCTTCCGCCGTCAGTAGACCGTCCCGCAGGATCGGCCGCAGCACGAGCTGGCGGATATCGGCCATGCGGTAGTTGGCGGCGTTATCGACCAGAACATGCTTGATCAGGCCGGGATCGTTGACGATCAGCGTCCGCTCGTTGAAGAACTTGGTCTTGATCCAGGGCAGCGTGTAGGAAGGCTCTCCCCAGAGTTCGAGCGGATTGCGCAGGATGGTCTTGATGATCGTCCATCGTGACGGAGGGATCGTGCGTGGGATCGGCGCCGGCGGGCAGAAGGCTTCCGGAATCATGTCCATGCGGTCCATTCTCCTCGAAAACCGGCCCATTGCCCGATCGATGCCACTCGAACGGCGCACCCATCCGATATGGGGAACGCCGCCCGCAAAATCCAGACGATAAAACGTCGCGCAGAGCCGCTTATAGAAGCGACTTCAGATCACTCAGCTTGTTGTTGATGAGCCAGCCATAGTAGTTCTCTTCCGGCCAGACCGGCTGCGAAGAGCCGCGATTCCTGGCCGCAAGGGCGGCGGCGCGCTTGCGGGAATTGCCGAGATTATAAAGCGTCGCGGTAATGCCGGGATTGCCTGAGATATCCATGCCGGCAATCGAACGGTAGTCATCGATCGACTTGCGGATTGCCGCAGCCACGAAAGCCAGCGACAGATCCGGGTCCATAATCGCCTTGTAGACGCCGCCGGCATCCTTTTCGTTGAGCTTCGGGATGCCCGAGGTGCGGCTGACGAGATCCGACAGCTCAAGGGCCGTCAGCGGATTGACCTGACCGAGGCCGAAGGTCTGGCCGGCATAGAAGGGCTGGAAGAAGACCGCGCTGAAGCGATTGTCGGGATAGGACTTGCCGCCGACCGTCTTGCCGCGGAAATCGTCTTCCCAGATATCCTCGCGGCAGGTCCAGAGACTGTAGGAATCGCCCTTGCCCTTGCAGGCATCGAATTGCGGCCGGGCGACGAAATCATCGACGTTTTCACCATTATAGGCGAAGCGGAAGCTTTGACCGGCGTAGGATGCGGCCTTCACGTAATAGGACTGCAGGCCGTCATAGGCATCGACATTATAGGTGTGCTCGCCGACAAGCGCCCCGATGATATGGATCGGATCGATACCGTAGGCCCGCGCCGTCGACTTGATCTTCGACATCAGCTTCTTGTCGGTTGCCAGCAGCTCCCGCACCTTCTGGTATTTGCGATCGAAAGTGGAGCTGGTGCCGCGCGTGCGCCGCACGGACGCGCCGGGAACCGGCGGTTGCTCGGCATTGCGGTTGCCTGGAGGCACCGAGGTCGCCGCGTCCGCATAGGCGGGAATCCAGGAGAGGCTGACAACCGCCAGAAGAAGAGTGATCAGTATACGTCGCAAGATGGCCGTCCTGTCGAAGTTTCAACCGATGTTTCCATGCGCGTCCCTGACGGATAATCTTGGCCGAATAAGGCCTTGTCACACAAAGAAACGGGCCCCTAACTAAAAAGTTAACGGCCCGTTGTCGAGTGTTTACTGTTTTAGATCGCCTTCACGCGCCCCATTACAGGATGAAGCGGGAGAGGTCGGTGTTGGTTGCGAGGTCGCCGACATGCTCGCGGACATAGGCGGCATCGATGGTCACCGATACGCCGGCGCGATCCGAGGCATTGTAGGAGATCTCGTCCAGCACCCGCTCCATGACCGTCTGCAGACGACGGGCGCCGATATTCTCGACGGTGGAGTTGAGATGCACGGCGACATCGGCAAGCGCATCGATCGCATCGTCGGTGAAATCGAGCTTCAGGTCTTCCGTTTCCATGAGCGCCTTGTACTGGCGGATAAGGCTTGCCTGCGGCTCGGTCAGGATGCGCCGGAAGTCCTCCTTCGTCAGCGGACGGAGCTCGACGCGGATCGGCAAGCGGCCCTGCAATTCCGGCAGCAGATCCGACGGCTTCGACACATGGAAGGCGCCCGACGCGATGAAGAGGATATGGTCGGTCTTGACCGGGCCATATTTCGTCGAAACCGTCGTGCCTTCGACCAGCGGCAGCAAGTCGCGCTGAACGCCTTCACGGGAGACGCCGGCACCCATGCCGCCGTCGCGTGCAGCGATCTTGTCGATTTCGTCGAGGAAGACGATGCCGTCATTTTCGGCGGATTGCACGGCTTCGCGCTGGATCGCTTCGTTATCGATCAGCTTGTCGGATTCGTCACGCACCAGTTCCTTGTAGGAATCCTTGACCGTGGTGCGCACCTTCTTGGTACGGCCGCCCATGGCCTTGCCGAACATTTCCGACAGGTTGAGAACACCGATATTGGCACCAGGCATGCCGGGGATTTCGAAACCGCCGGGCATGCCGGAACCGGTGTCAGCAACTTCGATATCGATTTCCTTGTCGTCGAGCTGACCGTCGCGCAGCTTCTTGCGGAAGCTATCGCGCGTTGCCGGCGACGCGGTAGCGCCGACCAGCGCATCGAGCACGCGCTCTTCAGCGCTCATATGTGCCTTGGCCTGTACCTCGGCGCGCTTCTTTTCACGCACCAGGCCGATGCCGACTTCGACGAGGTCGCGGACGATCTGTTCGACGTCACGGCCGACATAGCCGACTTCGGTGAACTTCGTGGCTTCGACCTTGATGAAGGGAGCGCCAGCGAGCTTGGCGAGGCGGCGGGAGATTTCCGTCTTGCCGACGCCGGTCGGGCCAATCATCAGGATGTTCTTGGGCATGACTTCGTCGCGCAGCTCAGGCTCGAGCTGCTGGCGGCGCCAACGATTGCGCAATGCGATCGCCACGGCGCGCTTGGCCTCATGCTGGCCGACAATATAGCGGTCGAGTTCGGAAACGATCTCGCGGGGGGAAAAAGTGGTCATTTCGCGTGTTCCCTGTCAGGGCTAGAAACTATCAAGAGAGGAACTTAGGCTTCGGCATCGAGCGTTTCGACAACCACATTGTGGTTGGTGTAGACGCAAATGTCGGCAGCGATATCGAGGGCACGGCGGGCGACATCCTCGGCTGATTTGTCGCTATCCATCAGCGCACGCGCGGCGGCGAGCGCGTAATTGCCGCCGGAGCCGATTGCGAGAGCGCCATGTTCCGGCTCAAGCACATCGCCGTTGCCGGTGATGGCGAGCGTTATATTCTTGTCGGCAACCAGCATCATGGCTTCGAGGTTGCGCAGATATTTGTCGGTGCGCCAGTCCTTGGCGAGTTCGACGGCGGCACGCATCAGCTGACCGGGATATTGTTCGAGCTTCTTCTCGAGGCGTTCGAGCAGGGTAAAGGCATCGGCGGTTGCGCCGGCGAAACCGGCGATGACATCGCCCTTGCCGATACGGCGAACCTTGCGCGCATTGCCCTTCATGACAGTCTGGCCAAGGCTCACCTGGCCATCACCAGCCATCACGACCTTGCCGTTCTTGCGAATAGTCACGATTGTCGTCATTTATCACCTGTTTGCCCCCATTTCGGCGGGCTTTCTGCCGGGCCGCGTATCGGCCCCGTCAGCACCTATGTAAGAGGGGTTTTGGCGATTGCAAATGGCGACCACGCGCGAATGATGGCGGCAAGCCGGCTAAACGCGAAGCCCCGCGCGTAACTTCTGGATATTTCCCGATACGCCTGATAAGGAACGGCCGTATTCGGATGGAGCATCCCATGGCAGAGACCGCAGCGAGCCGCACGGCAAGCGTTTCCCGCAAGACCAACGAGACCTCGGTCTCCGTTTCCGTCAACATCGACGGCAGCGGAAAATCGACGATTTCGACGGGGGTCGGCTTCTTCGACCATATGCTGGAACAGCTGTCGCGACATTCGCTGATCGACATGGAGATCGACACCAAGGGCGACCTGCATGTCGACGATCATCATGCCGTCGAGGATACCGGTATCGCGATCGGACAGGCGATTGCCAAGGCGCTCGGCGACCGGCGCGGCATCACCCGCTATGCCTCGATCGACCTTGCCATGGACGAGACGATGACGAAAGCGGCCGTCGATCTATCGGGCAGGCCCTTCCTCGTCTGGAATGTTTCGTTCAGTGCGCCGAAGATCGGCACCTTCGATACCGAGCTGGTGCGCGAGTTCTTCCAGGCCTTAGCGCAGAATGCCGGCATCACACTGCATATCCTCAACCATTATGGCGCCAACAATCACCATATAGCCGAGACATGCTTCAAGGCCGTTGCGCGCGCATTGCGCACCGCAACCGAGATCGATCCGCGGCAGGCAGGCCGAGTGCCTTCGACGAAAGGCACGCTCGCCTGAGCCCCAAAATGGGGAATTGAGGAAATGGCAAGCTTTCTGATTTTGTCTCCCCCCGGAGCGCCCAATCGATCCGCAGTATCGGATCGGTATCGCGACGAGACGCGATTCATCCGTGACGGCTTTTCGTGGAAGGCGTTTCTGTTTCCAGCGTTCTGGATGCTGTTCAATCGCCTCTGGTTGCACGCCGTCGCCGCAATCCTGTTGCAGGGCTTTGCCTTGGAACTGACGCGCCAGCCGGGATTTTTCATCGCCGGAGCAGCCATTTGGCTGGGCGTTCATATTCTGGCGGGACTTGAGGGGCCGGATGCGGTGGGACAGCGGCTGATCAACCGCGGCTGGAAGATCGAAAACCTCGTTTCCGCGCGGGATCTGGCCACGGCGGAAGAGATTCACTTCTCCCAAGTCGAGCAGGAGTCGCAAAGGGATATCCATCCAAGGAATTGGGATATTCCTGCCACCAATACCAATACCAGCCGCCCAGGCCCGAGCTTCGGCCTTCCCGGCTATGACGGAGGACGCTGACCATGCGCGTCGCGATTATCGACTATGGCTCCGGCAATCTGCGCTCGGCCACCAAGGCTTTCGAACGGGCCGCACGTGAGGCGGGTATCGACGCGCAGATCGACCTGACCGATGACGCCGAGCGCGTCGCCACGGCAGACCGCATCGTGCTTCCCGGCGTTGGCGCCTATGCAGATTGCCGGCGTGGCCTCGATGCCGTTTCCGGCATGGCGGAAGCCGTGATCGAGGTCGTGGAACACAAGGCCCGCCCCTTCCTCGGCATCTGCGTCGGCATGCAGCTGATGTCGTCGCGCGGGCTGGAGAAGACGATCACGCAAGGGTTTGGCTGGATCAAGGGCGACGTTAAGGAAATGACCCCGAGCGATCCCAGCCTGAAAATCCCGCAGATCGGCTGGAATACGCTGGAGATCCGGCATCCGCACGCCCTGTTCGACGGGATTGCGACCGGACCGGATGGGCTGCACGCCTATTTCGTCCATTCCTACCATCTGGCGGCGGACCATAGCGAGGATGTGATCGCGACGACGAGTTACGGCGGGCCGATGACCGCCTTCGTCGGCCGCGACAACATCGCCGGCGCGCAGTTCCATCCGGAAAAGAGCCAGAAGCTCGGCCTTGCCCTCATCGCCAATTTCCTGCGCTGGAAGCCGTAACGCCTAGCGCTCCAAGGACAGACATCATGATTCTTTTTCCCGCTATCGACCTGAAAGACGGCCAGTGCGTGCGCCTCAAGCTCGGCGACATGGAGCAGGCGACCGTCTACAACCCCGATCCCGGCGCCCAGGCGAAAGCCTTTGAAGACCAAGGCTTTGAGTGGCTGCATGTGGTCGATCTCAACGGCGCTTTCGCCGGCGAGACCGTCAACGGCGCAGCCGTCGACGCCATTCTCAAGGCAACCAAGAACCCGGTTCAGCTCGGCGGCGGCATTCGCACGCTCGAGCATATGGAAAACTGGCTGTCGCGCGGCCTCGCCCGCGTCATTCTCGGCACGGTGGCCGTGCGCGATCCGGCGCTCGTCGTCGAAGCCTGCCGCCGGTATCCGGGCCATATCGCCGTCGGCATCGATGCCAAGGGTGGCAAGGTGGCGGTCGAAGGCTGGGCAGAAGCCTCCGAACTCGGCGTCGTCGAACTCGCCAAGAAATTCGAGGGCGTCGGCGTTGCCGCGATCATCTATACCGACATCGACCGCGACGGCATTCTCACGGGCATCAACTGGGACTCGACGCTGGAACTGGCCGAGGTCGTTTCCATTCCGGTCATCGCCTCCGGCGGCCTTGCTTCGCTCGACGACATCCGCCGCATGACGCAGCCGGACGCCCGCAAACTGGAAGGTGCGATTTCCGGCCGCGCGCTTTATGATGGCCGGATCGATCCGAAAGAGGCGCTGGCCCTGATCAAGCAGGCCAAGGAGGCTGTGCAATGACCCTGAAAGCCCGCGTCATCCCCTGCCTCGACGTCAAGGACGGCCGCGTCGTCAAGGGCGTCAACTTTCTCAATCTTGTCGATGCCGGCGATCCGGTCGAAGCCGCCAAGGCCTATGACGCCGCCGGTGCCGACGAGCTCTGCTTCCTCGATATCACCGCCTCCTCCGACAATCGCGACACCATCTTCGACGTTGTGGCACGTACGGCGGAACAATGCTTCATGCCTGTTACCGTCGGCGGCGGCGTGCGCGCTATCGCCGATATCCGCAAGCTGCTGCTCTGCGGCGCCGACAAGGTCTCGATCAACTCGGCGGCGGTCAACAATCCGGATTTCGTGGCCGAAGCGGCCGACAAGTTCGGCAACCAGTGCATCGTCGTTTCCATCGATGCGAAACGGCGGCGCACCGAGGCACTCGGCGGCGACAATATGAGCGCCTGGGAGATCTATACCCATGGCGGCCGCAACGCGACGGGCATCGATGCCGTCGATTTTGCCCGCAAGATGGTCGAGCGCGGCGCCGGCGAGCTGCTCGTCACCTCCATGGACCGCGACGGCACCAAGGTCGGCTACGATCTGGAACTGACACGGGCGATTGCCGATGCGGTGCGCGTTCCCGTCATCGCGTCCGGCGGCGTCGGCGATCTCGACGATCTCGTTGCCGGCGTCAAAGAAGGTCATGCGACGGCCGTGCTTGCGGCATCGATCTTCCACTTCGGCACCTATTCGGTGGGCGAGGCAAAGCGCTACATGGCCGAGCGCGGCATTCCGATGCGGCTGGATTAGGAGGCAGCGAGCGATGAGCGGATTTACCCTTTCCGACCTCGAAAAAATCGTCGAGGAACGCTCCAAGGCCTCGCCGGACCAATCCTGGACGGCGAAGCTCTTTGCGGCCGGGCAGCCGAAAGCCGCCAAGAAACTCGGCGAGGAGGCAATCGAGGCCGTGATGGCCGCTGTTGTCAACGATCGAGACAACCTCACCTATGAGGCCGCCGATCTGCTATATCATCTTTTGGTCGTATTGAAGATTGCGGGCATTCCGTTAGAGAATGTCATGGGTGAGCTCGAAAGGCGCACCTCACAATCCGGCCTTCAGGAAAAGGCCAGCCGGTAAGAACGAGATGACGATAGCGACCAAGAGCGAGCCCGCGCCCGAAACTCTCGATATTTTTGAGGCGAAAGCCTATTCGCCCTATTATTTCTTCTCTTCGGAAGAATGGGCGAAATTCCGGGCGGACACGCCGCTAACGCTGACATCTGACGAAGTGAAGCGGTTGCGCTCGATGGGCGACCCGATTGATCTTGACGAGGTCCGGCGCATCTATCTGTCGCTGTCGCGACTTCTGTCCTCGCATGTGGAATCCTCGCAGATCCTGTTCGAGCAGCGCAATCGCTTCCTCAGCCTCTCCGATGTCGCGAAGACGCCCTTCGTCATCGGCATTGCCGGTTCGGTCGCGGTCGGAAAATCCACCACGGCCCGTATCCTGAAGGAGTTGCTGGGTCGCTGGCCATCGAGCCCGAAGGTCGATCTGGTCACGACGGACGGCTTTCTCTATCCGAACGCCGAATTGCAGCGCCGCAACCTGATGCAGCGCAAGGGCTTTCCGGAAAGCTACGATACGGCCGCGCTGCTGCGCTTCCTCTCGGCGATCAAAGCCGGCCAGCCCAATGTGCAGGCGCCCTCTTACTCGCATCTTGTCTATGACGTGCTGCCGAACGAGTTCAAGACGGTCGACCGCCCGGACATCCTGATCTTCGAAGGCATCAACGTACTGCAGTCGCGCCATTTGCCGGCCGACGGCAAGATCGTGCCGATGGTCTCGGATTTCTTCGATTTCTCGATCTATATCGATGCCGAGGAACAGCAGATCCATAACTGGTACGTCGCCCGCTTCATGCGGCTGCGCGAGACCGCCTTCCGCGACCCCAACTCCTTCTTCCACCGTTACGCGTCGATCAGCGAGGAGGAAGCGCTGGCGATTGCCGAGGGGCTCTGGAAGAACATCAACCTGAAGAACCTGCGCCAGAACATCCTGCCGACGCGCCCGCGCGCCGACCTCATCCTGCAGAAGGGCAAGAACCATCTGATCGAACAGGTTGCGCTCAGAAAGCTCTGAGGATCAGGGCTGGACACGCCGGAGGGTCAGATTGATCCGCCCGCCGTTCTTCAGCAATGTCGAAGTTGTCGGATAGATGCGGTCGACGCCATGGAAGCACAGCCTGCCCTCGCCGCCGAGAACGACGATTTCGCCGCTCGCAAGCTTGAAAGATAGCGTGCGATCATTGCGGTTGAGGCCGCCGACGCGAAAGAGGCAGGTGTTCCCGAGCGAGACCGATAACACAGGTGCGTTGAGATCCTGCTCGTCGCGATCCTGATGCAGGCCCATGCGGGCATCGTCGCCATAAAAATTGACGAGACAGGCTTCGGGCGGTTTTTCATAGCCCGCTATATCGCGCCAGAAATCGAGCAATTGCTTCGGCATGGCCGGCCATGGGCGGCCGGTGACGGGATGCGTCGGCTGGTAACGATAGCCACGCTGTTTGTCCGTGACCCAGCCGAGCGAGCCGCAATTGGTCATCCGCACCGACATTTCCTTACCGGTGCCGGGCATGACCGGCGTGAACAGCGGCGCGTCGGCCACGACGGCGCGGATCGCCTCGAAGAGCGCCTCCTGCGCGGGGCGATCGAGATAACCGGGCAGATGGCGAATTCCGTTCGGGAGCTGCATTTTTGTTTCCTGATGGTGCGGGTCAGAGGGGGATGCCGTCGCCGCGCTTTGGTAAATGGCCCCTCACCCCAACCCTCTCCCCGCTCGCGGGGCGAGGGAGTCTAATCTGCCTCTAACCAGCCACTCAAGAGCGTCTGTGTTTCACGCTGTCGTCCCTTCTCCCCGCTCGCGGGGAGAAGGCTAGGATGAGGGGCCACGCAGATAGCATCCACGAAATCGAACTCGCCTGACCATCATCAACCTCGCCCAATCGAACCAAAGCCGCCACCCGAAAAGCGAGTTTAGTCGCCGCCGACCTTGCCGCGCATCTTCTTGACTTCGGAACGCCCGGATTTCTCCTTCAGCCGGCGCTCGATCGAGCCCTTTGTCGGCTTGGTCTTTCTGCGCGGCGGCGGCGGCGGGGCGGCAGCTTCAAGGATCAGCTCTTTCAGCCGCTCGCGTGCATCCTCGCGGTTGCGGTCCTGGCTGCGAAAGCGGCTGGCCTCGATCAGCAGCACACCTTCCTTGGAGACGCGGCGGCCGGCAAGTCTGATGGCGTTGGCCTTGACACGCTCCGTCAGCGATGGGGAATTCTGGACATTGAAGAATAGCTGGACCGCAGTTGCGACCTTGTTGACGTTCTGACCGCCCGGGCCGCCCGCCAGAACGAACTGTTCCGTCAGCTCCCAGCCGGCGATCGTAATCCGGTCGTTGATGTAAAGCGCTTCGCTGGCCATGATCTTCTCCGCGCCTGTCGAGGTCGGTGAACATCCGGCTGAAGCCGCGTCGCCGCTCTATCGTCAGTCTAGGCAATTCCAAGCGGAAAACCGCCGAGCACTTTTCCTGAAATCGCTCTATTCCACATTGCATTGCGCTTGAAAACATCCCGTGGAACGAAAAACCCGGCGGATTGGCCGCCGGGTTTCACGTGAGTCATTGCTGTTGCGAAAAATCTACTCCGCAGCGACCGGCATGCCTGGGGCCGCATCGCGGACGTTACCGTCCACATGATCCTCGAATTTCGCGAAGTTGGTGACGAACATCTGTACCAGCTTCTTGGCCTGCGCATCGTAGGCGTCGCCATCGGCCCAGGTGGAGCGCGGGTCGAGGATGGCCGTATCGACGCCTTCGACCGCGACCGGAACCGCAAAGCCGAAATTCGCGTCCGTGCGGAACTCGACATTATCGAGATCGCCCTTGAGAGCGGCTGCGAGCAGCGCGCGCGTCGCCTTGATCGGCATGCGGCTTCCCTTGCCGTAGGCGCCGCCGGTCCAGCCGGTGTTGACCAGCCAGCAACGGGCGCCGTGACGGGCAATCAGCTCCTTGAGCAGGTTGCCGTATTCCGTCGGATGACGCGGCATGAAGGGAGCGCCGAAGCAGGTCGAGAAGGTTGCTTCCGGCTCGACGACGCCCTTTTCCGTGCCGGCGACCTTGGCGGTGTAGCCGGACAGGAAGTGGTACATCGCCTGATCCGGCGTCAGCTTCGCAATCGGCGGCATGACGCCGAAGGCATCGGCCGTCAGCATGATGATCGTTTCGGGATGGCCCGTGATGCCGGATTCCGACGCATTCGGGATGAAATGCAGCGGGTAGGCGCTGCGGGTGTTTTCCGTCAGCGAACCGTCGTCGAGATCCGGCCGGCCATGCTCGTCGAGCACGACGTTTTCCAGCACGGTGCCGAAACGGCGGGTCGTCTCGTAGATTTCCGGCTCGGCCTCGGCCGATAGGCGGATGGTCTTGGCGTAGCAGCCGCCTTCGAAATTGAAGATGCCGTTTTCGCCCCAGCCATGCTCGTCGTCGCCGATGAGCGTGCGGGTCGGATCGGCCGAGAGCGTCGTCTTGCCGGTGCCCGACAGGCCGAAGAAGATCGCCGCATCGCCTTCGGGGCCGACGTTTGCCGAGCAGTGCATCGGCATGACGCCGCGCTCCGGCAGCATGTAGTTCAGCGCCGTGAACACGGATTTCTTCATTTCGCCGGCATAGGAGGTACCGCCGATTAGGACGATGCCGTTGACGAAGTCGCAGGCGATCACCGTTTCCGTGCGGCAGCCATAGCGCTCGGGATCGGCGCGGAAGCTCGGCAGGTCGATGATCGTCAGCTTCGGCACGAAGCCTTCGAGCGTCGAGCGCTCAGGGCGGATCAGCAGATTGCGGATGAACAGGGAGTGCCAGGCGAATTCGGTGATGACGCGCGTCGGCAGCGCATATTCGGCATCGGCGCCGCCGATCAGGTCTTGAACGAACAGGTCCTTGCCACGAGCATGCGCCAGCATGTCTTCATGCAGCAGCGCAAAATGCTCCGGCGACATCGGCTTGTTGTTGTCCCACCAGATCTGGTCCTCGGTGGTAGCGTCGCGCACGACGAACTTGTCTTTCGGGGAACGGCCGGTGTGCTGTCCAGTGATGGCTCTCAGCGCGCCATCGGCGGTCAGATCGGCCTCACGACGGCGAATCGCCTCCTCATAAAGATGGGCTGCCATCAGGTTGTAACGCACACTGGCGGCGGCTCCCAGGCCGATCGATCCCAGTTCGGTTGCGGGATTGCGAACGCCGAATTGCTCCATCACTTTTTCCTCTACAAAGGGGCTTGGCCGTTAGAACTGTCTAAAGCGTAGAGGGCTCCTTTTAAAAGCACAAGAGCGAGAAGCAAAAAATGTTTAATGATATCAGGTATTTAATCGATTTAAATAAATTTCGATAATTTTAAATCGTTTGAATGGAGGAAGGCGAGACGTTTCGTCGCACAACTAATGCGCAAGGGTTTTGCGCCGCGACAATCCTCCCCTTTATCTTTGCCACAATTTGTTCCACCTTTATCCCCATAAGCGCGCCAGGTTACCGCCGACCGAGCTGGCAGACCGCCTGGGCTGGATTCCAAATCCGGGAGACGCGCACTGATGACGGAGACGAATACCATGTTGACAATCGCGCTCGTTGACGACGACCGCAATATCCTGACTTCCGTATCGATTGCCTTGGAAGCAGAGGGATATAAGGTAGAGACCTATACGGACGGAGCCTCGGCGCTGGACGGCCTGCTTGCCCGGCCGCCGCAACTGGCGATCTTCGATATCAAGATGCCCCGCATGGACGGCATGGAGCTCTTGCGCCGCCTGCGCCAGAAATCCGATATACCGGTGATCTTCCTGACCTCGAAGGATGAGGAAATCGACGAACTCTTTGGCCTGAAGATGGGTGCCGACGACTTCATCACCAAGCCGTTCTCGCAGCGTTTGCTCGTCGAGCGCGTCAAGGCGGTGCTCCGCCGCGCCTCGGCTCGCGAAGCCGCGAATGCCGCTGGCGGCGCCAATGCCGCTGCAAAGCCGGGCGCCACGCAGCAGGCCCGCTCGCTGGAGCGCGGTCAACTCGTCATGGACCAGGAACGCCACACCTGCACCTGGAAGGGCGAACCGGTAACGCTGACCGTCACCGAATTCCTCATCCTGCATTCGCTGGCGCAGCGCCCCGGCGTGGTCAAGAGCCGCGACGCCCTGATGGACGCGGCCTACGACGAGCAGGTCTATGTCGACGACCGCACGATCGACAGCCACATCAAGCGGCTGCGCAAGAAATTCAAGATGGTCGACCTCGATTTTGATATGATCGAGACGCTGTATGGCGTCGGCTATCGCTTCCGCGAGGCTGCCTAGAGCCGGATGATCTTGGGTCTGGCCGACCCAAGATCTCAATCCGCTCCGGTGGCAAATTGAGAGCATGATGTCGTCCGAAGGCCCCTCATACTTTCGGCATCATGCTCGAATAGTTAACTGGACCATGCGGCTGAGAATGGAATAAGAGCATGCGAACGGGGTCGCGGAGCCCGTTCTTCGAAAGGGCCGTTGGCTTGGCACAGCTGGTGCAGGACAGAGACATAGACGACTCGGAAAGCCCGAGCGGCGCTCGACCCGCGCGCCGCCGCTGGACTCATCCGTTCGTTCTGATCCGCCGCATCTTCGGCAATGCCGTCTTTTCGAGCCTGACGCGGCGCATCCTGTTCTTCAATCTTGCCGCCCTCGTCGTGCTTGTCGGCGGCATTCTCTATCTTAACCAGTTCCGCGAGGGCCTGATCGATGCCCGCGTCGAGAGCCTGCTGACGCAGGGCGAGATCATCGCCGGCGCCGTTTCCGCTTCGGCATCGGTCGACACGAACTCCATCACCATCGATCCCCAGAAGCTCCTGGAGCTGCAGGCCGGCCAGAGCATCACACCCGTTCCGAACGACGAGGATCTCGAGTTCCCGATCGATCCGGAAAAGGTGGCGCCCGTCTTGACGCGGCTGATCTCGCCGACGCGGACCCGCGCCCGCATCTTCGACGCCGATGCCAACCTTTTGCTCGACAGCCGCCACCTCTATTCCCGCGGCCAGGTGCTGCGCTACGACCTGCCCCCCGTCGACGACGAGAAGCAGAGCTGGTCCGACTGGTTCAGTGGGTTGCTCAACAAGATGCTGCAGCCGGGCAACCTGCCTGTTTACAAGGAAGCGCCCGGAGGTGACGGCTCGATCTATCCGGAAGTCATGAACGCGCTGACCGGCGTGCGCGGCGCGGTCGTCCGCACCACCGAAAAAGGCGAGCTGATCGTTTCCGTCGCGGTGCCCATCCAACGCTTCCGCGCCGTTCTCGGCGTCCTGCTGCTCTCGACCCAAGCCGGCGACATCGACAAGATCGTCCATGCCGAGCGCCTGGCGATCATGCGCGTCTTCGGCGTCGCGACGCTCGTCAACGTCGTGCTGTCGCTGCTTTTGTCCTCCACGATCGCCAACCCGCTACGCCGGCTCTCGGCCGCCGCCATCCGGGTGCGCCGCGGCGGGGCGAAGGAACGCGAGGAAATCCCGGACTTTTCCGCCCGCCAGGACGAGATCGGCAACCTTTCGATTGCCCTGCGCGACATGACCTCTGCACTCTATGACCGCATCGATGCGATCGAAAGTTTCGCGGCCGATGTCAGCCACGAGCTGAAAAACCCGCTGACATCGCTGCGCAGCGCCGTCGAGACGCTACCGCTTGCCAAAAGCGACGATTCGAAGAAGCGGCTGATGGACGTGATCCAGCACGATGTTCGCCGCCTCGACCGCCTGATCAGCGATATCTCCGACGCATCGCGCCTCGATGCCGAGCTTGCCCGCTCCGATGCCAGGTCGCTGGATATGGAAGTGCTGCTGCGCGACATGATCGAGATTTCGAGACAGGTCGGACACAGCAAGAAAGCGGTCGAGATCGAATATATCGTCGACCGCAAACAGGGCAACAAGGCGAAGTTCACGGTCGACGGCCATGATCTCCGTATCGGCCAGATCGTCACCAATCTCATCGAGAACGCCCGCTCCTTCGTTGCGAAGGAAACCGGCAAGATCACCGTACGGCTGACGCGGACGCGGACACGCTGCGTCATCTATATCGAGGACAATGGTCCCGGCATCCAGGCCGAGAACATCGACCGCATCTTCGAGCGCTTCTATACCGACCGACCGGAATCCGAAGGGTTCGGACAGAATTCCGGCCTTGGCCTTTCGATCAGCCGGCAGATCGCCGAGGCGCATGGCGGGTCGCTGCGCGCCGAAAACATCATCGACGGCGATGGCGCGACGCTGCTTGGCGCCCGCTTCATCCTGTCGCTGCCGGCCAAGACGCCGGCGTGAGCGGCCGCATGACCGGCGAAACAACCAACATTCATGCAACTGCGATCGTCATCGGCAAGACGGGCCTTTTGTTTCTCGGCCCTTCGGGCAGCGGCAAATCCGCCCTCGCCTTCTCCTGTCTGGCGGCGGCAAGACCGCTCGGTCTCGCCGCGAAGCTGATTGCGGACGATCGCGTGCTGATTTCCAGGCACGATGGCTCGGTGATTGCCGAATGCCCGCCGTCCATCGCTGGCCTGATGGAAATCCGCTACACGGGAATCGTTCGCCTGCCTTATGCTTCGCGGGGCGAAATGCACTTCGCCATTCGCCCTGTCGACCCGACAACGGCGGAGAGAATGCCACCCGAAGACGAGTGGATCGATATTACCGCATCCGCAAGGTTGCCGTTGATCCGCTTGTCCGCAACCTCGGCGAATCCGCTCGCCATAATAATGGCGAAAATCGGCGCGAGTTTCGATGAATCGGCCATTTAGGCCCGCACAGGCACGCAAATCCTATATTTTAAGCTTGCACTTCGTCTTTTCATCGCCAAGATGTCCCCCCACTGGTGGACGACATTGCTGCATTGCGATATGGGCCACCTGTTTGCGGATGCGATGGGAGCAGTAATATCATGATTGGACTTGTGCTTGTCACTCATGGCAAGCTGGCTGAAGAGTTTCGGCATGCTGTCGAGCATGTCGTTGGTCCGCAGAAGTTCATAGAAACGGTATGCATTGGTCCCGAAGACGACATGGACAAGCGCCGGCAGGACATTCTGCAGGCCGTTGCCGGTGCCGACGACGGGCACGGCGTCATCATCCTGACCGACATGTTCGGCGGCACTCCCTCCAACCTCGCCATCTCCGTCATGAATAGCGGCCACACCGAGGTCATCGCCGGCGTCAATCTGCCGATGCTCATCAAGCTTGCGGGCGTGCGCGGCGACAACAACATGGAAAGAGCCCTGGTGGAAGCATCAGAGGCCGGGCGTAAATATATCAACGTGGCGAGCCGCGTGCTCAGCGGCAAATAACGAGGCAAGCACCGCCCCCATGAATGAGCTTTCCCGGGAACTCCTGATTATCAACAAGCGGGGCCTGCATGCCCGTGCTTCGGCGAAATTCGTGCAGACCGTCGAAGCCTATGACGCGGCAATCACCGTTTCCAAGGACGGCACGACGGTGGGCGGCACGTCGATCATGGGTCTGATGATGCTGGCGGCCAGCCCCGGTTGCAGCGTGCTGGTGACGGCGAGCGGCAATCAGGCCGCCGAAGCGCTCGAGGCGCTCGACCAGCTGGTCGCCAACAAGTTCGGCGAGGAAATCTAAGCTTTTGCCTGCAGTCGCCAACTGGATATAAAGATATAAAGACTTCTTTATATCTTCATTGATTTCCCTCCTGAAGCCTGATACACGGCATCATCCACACGCTGTCAGCGTGCAATTTTTGTTGCATTCGGTCGAGGCGTCTGCCCGCGGCGCGACTGCATCGTTCAGGCTGGAGACCCATTGATGAGCACTGAAAAGGACTACATCGTCGCCGATATCGGCCTTGCCGACTTCGGCCGCAAGGAAATCACGATCGCCGAAACCGAAATGCCGGGTCTGATGGCCTGCCGCGCCGAATTCGGCGAAGCGCAGCCGCTGAAGGGCGCGCGCATCACCGGTTCGCTGCACATGACGATCCAGACGGCCGTCCTCATCGAGACGCTGGTCGCGCTCGGCGCTCAGGTGCGCTGGGCATCGTGCAACATCTTCTCGACGCAGGACCACGCCGCCGCCGCGATCGCCGCTTCCGGCGTTCCGGTCTTCGCCATCAAGGGCGAGAGCCTCGAAGACTACTGGACCTACACCGACAAGATCTTCCAGTGGACCGATGGCGGCGTTTCCAACATGATCCTCGACGATGGCGGCGACGCCACGATGTACATCCTGCTCGGCGCCCGCGCCGAAGCCGGCGAGGACGTGCTCTCTCATCCGCATTCGGAAGAAGAGGAAATCCTCTTCGCACAGATCAAGAAGCGCCTGCAGGCTTCTCCGGGCTGGTTCACCAAGCAGCGCGACGCCATCAAGGGCGTGACCGAAGAGACCACCACCGGCGTCAACCGCCTCTACCAGCTCAGCCAGAAGGGCCTGCTGCCCTTCCCGGCCATCAACGTCAACGACAGCGTCACCAAGTCGAAGTTCGACAACAAGTACGGCTGCAAGGAATCGCTGGTTGACGGCATCCGCCGCGCCACCGACGTCATGATGGCCGGCAAGGTCGCCGTCGTCTGCGGTTATGGCGACGTCGGCAAGGGTTCCGCCGCCTCGCTTTCCGGCGCCGGCGCCCGCGTCAAGGTGACCGAAGTCGACCCGATCTGCGCGCTGCAGGCCGCCATGGACGGCTATGAAGTCGTTCAGCTCGAGGACGTCGTTTCCTCGGCCGACATCTTCATCACCACGACCGGCAACAAGGACGTCATCCGCATCGACCACATGCGTGCGATGAAGGACATGGCGATCGTCGGCAACATCGGTCACTTCGACAACGAAATCCAGGTTGCCGCTCTGCGGAACCAGAAGTGGACGAACATCAAGCCGCAGGTCGACATGGTCGAGTTCTCCAAGGGCAACCGCATCATCCTGCTGTCGGAAGGCCGCCTCTTGAACCTCGGCAACGCCACCGGCCATCCGTCCTTCGTGATGTCGGCGTCCTTCACCAACCAGACGTTGGCCCAGATCGAGCTCTTCACCAAGCCCGGCCACTACAAGAACGAAGTCTATGTGCTGCCGAAGCATCTCGACGAGAAGGTCGCCCGTCTGCACCTTGCCAAGCTCGGCGTGAAGCTGACGGAGCTTTCCGAAGAGCAGGCTTCGTATATCGGCGTGACGCCAAAGGGTCCGTTCAAGTCCGACCACTACAGATACTGATTACCGAAACAGTATCCACAACATCTTGTGGCCCTGGCATTGACAAATGCCGGGGCTTATTTTTTAGCCAGCTCCCTTCCCGCAGATTCCCTTAGGCAGTATTGTTTTTACACTTGATTCGTGACGAACCGGGCGTGCCCGGAGCCATGAAAATGGGATGTCTTGTCAGGATGCGGCACAGTAGAGCCAGATGATTGAAGGTCTGTTCGGCCTAAAATCTGAATTCGCTCTACAATCAAATAAGTAGAGCATGATGTCATCCGAAAACCGCTTGCACTTTTCGGCATCATGCTCTGAAGGACGGAGACAGACCTCTTATGTTTGAAGGGGAAGACAACCTGCATCGACCAGCGCTACGCCAAGTGGCGACGCAGTTGCGGCAGGGCAGTGCATACCAGCTTTCGGCGAGAGCGAAGCGCGGCAAGAGCCGGCTGGCCTCCTTCAGCCGCCTGTTGCGGCTCAGTGTTTTTGGTGGTCTCGTGACCGGTCTGGCCGGACCTGTTCTTGCGCAGAGCAGCAATGCCGCCCAGTCGAGTATGCGTCTCTTCACCTCGTCGGAAATGGCCGTCTTCTCCGTCATCATCGGCGTCATCTCCGCTGCACTCCTCTCGACCATGTGGATGGTCCGGCAGCGCGGCAACATGGAAAGCGAAAGCCGCGAGATCCGCACGGCTCTTTCCGACGCCAACCAGCGCATTTCGCAATATCAGGCGCTGATCGCCGACAAGAACCGCCGGATCGTCATCTGGGATGGCCAGAATGCCAGGCCGGAACTGCTCGGCCAGCTTCCGGTCGAAACCGGTGCCCCGCAGGACAATGAATTCCTCGCCTTTGGCCGCTGGCTGAAATCATGGTCGGCCGGCGAACTCGACAAGGCGATCGACAAGCTGCGCGGCAGCGGCCAGAGCTTCGACATGGTGGTCGAGACCAACCGCGACGAGATCCTCGAAGCGCAGGGCCGCATTTCCGGCGGGCGCGCCTTCGTTCGCTTCATCGCACTCAACAATCTGCGCGCGGAACTCGCCGAGCTGAAGATCGAGCGCGACCGGTTGATGACGTCGATCTCCACCTTCCAGAACCTGCTCGACGCCATCGACCTGCCGGTCTGGCAGCGCGATGCGGAAGGTGTGCTTACCTGGGTCAACCAGGCCTATGGCGAGGCCGTCGAAGCGGTTTCGACCGAAGAGGCCGTGCGCGAGGGACGGGAATTCCTGACCACCGTGACCCGCGAGCGCATTCGCGCCGCGACCACGCCGGAATCACCATTTCACGACAAAATTTCGACCGTCGTGCATGGCAACCGCACCTTTTTCGATGTCGTCGACGTCAAAGCCCCGAACGGTTCGGCCGGCATCGCCATCGACGTATCGGAGGCAGAATCGGTGCGAGCAGAGTTGGCGCGCACGCTGAAGAGCCACGCCGAAACCCTCGATCATCTGGCGACACCCGTTGCGATCTTCGACGGCGACAGGCGACTGCAATTCTATAATCAGGCTTTCGTCCAGCTCTGGGAACTCGACATCGCGTTTCTGGAAAAGCGGCCCGACAATAGCGAGCTTCTGGACAGACTGCGCAGCGCCAAAAAGCTGCCCGAGCAGCTGAGCTGGAAGACATGGAAGGACGGCGTCCTTTCGGTCTATCGCGCGCTCGATACGCAGACCGATCTCTGGCACCTGCCGAACGGCCAGATCCTCCGGGTTTTTGCCACCGCGCATCCGCAGGGCGGTGCCACCTGGGTATTCGAGAACCTGACCGAGCAGGTCGATCTCGAAACGCGCTACAACACGCTGGTCAAGGTGCAGGGCGAAACCATCGACCACCTTTCCGAAGGCGTCGCCGTTTTCGGTCCGGATGGCCGCATCCGCCTGTCCAACCCGGCCTTCCGCATTCTCTGGAACATCACGGAGGTGCAAGCGAAACCCGGCACGCATATTCAGGCGCTGGCCGAGGCCTGCGCTCCCTCTTATGATCGGCCTGACGGCTGGAAGCGCTTTGCCGAGCAGATCACCAGCTTCGACGACGAGCGGCCGTCCTCGCAGGGGACGCTGGAGCTCTATTCCAATCTCGTGCTCGACTACGCCGTCATTCCGCTGCCGAACGCGCAGACCATGCTGACCTTCGTCAACATGACCGACAGCGTGCGCGCCGAACGCGCCCTCACGGAAAAGAACGAGGCACTGCTAAAGGCGGACGAGCTGAAGAACGATTTCGTCCAGCATGTGTCCTATGAGCTGCGCTCGCCGCTGACCAACATCATCGGTTTCACCGATCTCCTGAAGACGCCGGGCATCGGCTCGCTGAACGAGCGGCAGGCCGAATATATCGACCATATCTCGACCTCGTCTTCCGTGCTGCTGACGCTGGTCAACGACATTCTCGATCTGGCGACCGTCGATGCCGGTATCATGCGGTTGAATTATTCCGAGATCGTGCTTTCCGACCTGCTCGACGAAGTCTCCATGCAGATCGCCGACCGGCTGCAGGAAAGCGGCGTGACACTCGAAATCACCGTGCCGGCCCACCTCGGCTCCATCGTCGCCGATCAGCAACGATTGAAGCAGATCCTGCTCAAGCTTCTGACCAATGCTGCCAATTTCGCGCCCGAGGGATCAACGATCGCGCTGAAATGCGGGCGCGAAGGCGCAGACTTCGTGTTCTCGGTCTCCGACAAGGGTCCGGGCATACCGGAAGAGTTGCTTCACAGCGTCTTCAACCGCTTCGCCTCGGGTGGCAAGGCTGGCAAGCGCAGCGGCGCGGGCCTCGGTCTATCCATCGTCGAAAGCTTCGTCAGCCTGCATGACGGCGAGGTTTCCATCGAAAGCCAGCCGGGCAAGGGCACGACTGTCACCTGCCGGATTCCTTCGGCCGAACTGCCCCATTCCGTCGCCGCAGAATGACAGCCTCGAACAGCAGCATTTCCCTCTTCCTCGCAGACGACGCGGCCACGGCTCAGCTTGGCGAGGATCTGGCACTGGCCTTGAAGGTCGGCGACTGTCTCGCACTATCAGGCGATCTCGGCGCCGGCAAATCTTCGCTCGCGCGCGCGCTGCTGCGCGCCATGGCCGACGATGCGGAACTCGATGTCCCGAGCCCGACCTTTACGCTCGTTCAATCCTACGAGTTGCGTATCCCTGTCTCGCATTTCGATCTCTACCGCCTCGGCGATCCCAGCGAGTTGGCGGAACTCGGCTTCGACGAGGCCTTGCAAATCGGCATCTGCCTTGTCGAATGGCCCGAAATGGCCGAAGGCGAGCTGCCGAAGGAACGCATCGACCTCAAGCTCACGCATGAGGGCGAAGGACGACGGGTAGCGGTCACGGCACCGGTCAAACAGATGGCACGCATCGAGCGTGTCCTTGCTATCCGCGCCTTTCTCGATACGCACGGCTATCGCGGCGCGCATAGGCGCTTCCTGACCGGCGATGCCTCGCTGCGGGCTTACGAATCCATCTATCCCAAGGATGGTGGCCGTGTAATCCTTATGGATTGGCCCGGCCTGCCGGAAGGGCCGCCCGTGCTCGACGGCAAGCCCTATCCCAAAGTCGCGCATCTTGCCTGGGATACCTATCCTTTCGTGGCGATCGCCAATATCCTCCGCGAGAACGGCTTTGCCGCTCCGGAAATCTTCTGTGCCGATTACGACCAGGGCATTCTTCTGATCGAGGATCTCGGCACCGATGGCGTGCTCGACGCCGAGGGCAAACCGATTGCCGAGCGCTATCGCCAAAGCGTTGCCTTCCTCGCGCATCTGCACGGTCTCTCTATTCCGCACGATATTCCGGTGACGCCGGATCATGTCCACCACATTCCGGATTTCGACCGAACCGCGATGAAGATGGAAGCGCGGTTGCTTCTCGACTGGCATCTGCCCTGGAAGCGCGGCACGCCGGCGAGCGACGAGGAGCGCGCCGACTATCTGGCGATCTGGGACAGGCTGATCGATCAGCTCGAGGATGCTGAAACGAACCTGCTGCTGCGCGACATGCATTCGCCCAACATCATCTGGCAGGCGCATCAACAGGGCATCAAGCGCGTCGGCATCATCGATTTCCAGGATGCGATGATCGGGCCGACCTCCTACGACGTGGCTTCACTGGTGCAGGATGCGCGGGTGACGATCGAGCGCGATCTGCACGACCAGCTGATGTCAGACTATCTTGCCCTTCGGCACGCCCAAGGCGGCTTCGACGAGGCGAAATTCCTGAAAAGCTGGGCAATCATGTCGGCGCAGCGTAATTGCAAGCTCGCCGGCCTCTGGGTGCGGCTGCTCCAGCGCGACGGCAAGCCGGGATATCTGAAGCACATGCCGCGCACGCTCGCCTATCTCGCCATCGCCTTCGAGCACGAAGCGCTCGCGCCCTTGCGCGAATGGTGCGAGAAGGCCGGGATAGGTCGGGCATAGCGGACCAAGACCCGCGACGGCTTTCCGGCCCTGTGCTATGGAAATCAGATAGCGAATCGGAAATTCGAGACGAAATGACCATCAAGCAAGCCATGGTATTGGCCGCGGGGCTCGGAACCCGCATGCGGCCGATCACCGACACCATCCCGAAGCCGCTGGTGAAGATCGCCGGCAAGCCGATGATCGATTATGTACTGGATGCGTTGGTGCAGGCAGGTGTCGAACGGGCCGTCGTCAACGTCCATCATCACGCCGACCAGATGGAGGCGCATCTGCGCTGTTATCGCGGTCTCGAAATCCTGATTTCCGACGAGCGGGACGCGCTGATGAACAATGGTGGCGGCATCGTCAAAGGCTTGAAGCTGTTGAGCCGTGATCCGATTTTCGTCATGAATGCCGACCTGTTCTGGATCGGAGAGAAGCCCGGCCATCCGAGCAATCTCGATCATTTAGCCGGATTCTGGGACGAACAGCATATGGACATGGCCATGCTCTGCGTCGAGCTGGAACGGACCACGGGCCATAACGGCAAGAATGATTTCTCTATGGCCGACGACGGACGGCTCACGCGTTATCGCGACAACCCACATAACGGTGTCGTCTATGCCGGTGCCTTCGCCATGAAGCCATCTTTCCTTGACGATGCGCCTGATGATGCCTTCAACATCAACATCTATTTCGACAAGGCCATCGCCAAGAACCGGCTCTACGGCACCATGCTCGACGGCCACTGGCTGACGGTGGGCACGCCTGAAGCGGTCGGCGAGGCGGAGGAAGCGATCCGGAACTTCCGGGCGTTTGCGTGAGCCCATGGCAGGCGGACACCGGCAGCGTATCCTGACGATTCCGGCGGGCCTGCCCTTCCTGAAGACCCTTGCGGCGGCGCTCTGCGACGGACGGCTGACCGAGCATTTCCGTCATGATCCGGACGACCCGCTGTCGCTTGCTAAAGTCAGTATCTTCCTGCCGACGCGGCGCGCCGCGCGCGTGCTGCGCTCAGAATTCGTGGAGCTGCTCGGCGGCCGTTCCGCCATCCTGCCGGTCATTCGCCCGCTCGGCGAGACCGATGACGATAGCGGCTATTTCGAGGAAGCCCTGCCCGAAACTGCCGATCTGGCGCAGCCGCTTGCCAATACCGCCCGGCTCTTGGAACTGGCGCGACTGATCCTCGCCTGGCGCAACAAGCTGCCGCAGATCGTGCGCGACATTCACTCCGATTCGCCGCTGGTCGCACCGGCAAGCCCCGCTGATGCCATTTGGCTCGCTCGCAACCTCGCCGAACTCATCGATTCCCTTGAAACCGAGGATCGCGAGTGGAGCGAGCTTGCCAATCTCAGCGCTGAAGACCACGCGCTCTGGTGGCAGCTGACGGCGGAATTTCTGCGGATCGCCAGCGCCTTCTGGCCGGCGCGCCTCGAAGAGCTCGGCAAATCGTCGCCGGCCCGTAACCGTAACGCCGTTCTTCGCGCCGAAGTGCAGCGGATCTCCACCATGCGGCACGCCGGGCCCGTCATCATCGCAGGCTCGACCGGCTCGGTGCCGGCAACCGCAGAACTGATTGCCGCCGTCGCCTCGCTGCCGCAGGGCGTGATTGTGCTACCAGGCCTCGATCTTTCGATGCCGGACGAAGACTGGCAGCTCGTGACGCCGGAAACGGCCGCCGGCGAGCGATCCGACCCCACCACCCGCAGCCATTCGCAATATGGCCTGTCGCTGCTGCTCAAGCGCCTGCACGTCACCCGGCGTGATGTCGAAACCGTCGCCGAAGCGCCAGACACCATGCGGATGCGGGCAGAAATCCTGTCGCGCGCGCTGGCGCCGGCAAAAGCGACGAGCGGCTGGGGAAGCTGGCGCAAGACGCTTGCCTCCAACGCCATCGCGGACGCCTTCGCAGACGTGTCTCTGATAGAGGCATCGAACGAGCGCGAGGAAGCGACGGCAATCGCCATTGCATTGCGGCTGGCACTGGATAAGCCCGGGCGCAACGGCAACGAGAGCCAGGCCGCCCTGATCACCCCGGACCGCAATCTCGCGCGGCGCGTCACCGCCGAGCTTGCCCGCTTCGGCATCACCGCCGACGATTCGGCCGGCACGCCGCTGAATGCCACGCCGCAGGGCACGCTGCTGCAATTGCTGCTGGAGGCGTCCCTTCGCCCCGGCGATCCCGTCGCCGTCGTGGCGCTGCTGAAACATCCCCTCGCCTTATTCGGCCTGCCGGCGGAAACCCACCAGCCGGGCGTCGACGCGCTGGAGATCCTGGCGCTCAGGGGCGGCGTCGCCAACATCGACATCGGCAGGCTGGAAGCCCTGCTCGATGAGCGCGTCGTCGAGCAGGCCAATGATCGCCATGCGCCGCAGTGGCGCAAATCACTGCCGCCTGGGGCTATCGAACATGCGCGGGTGCTAGCCCAACGTGTGACCACCGCCTGCGAGCCGCTGATGTCGGTTCTTTCCCTGCCAGCGTCAGAGGGGCTGCCGACCCTTTCGGACTGGGCCGAGCGCACGGGCCGTGCCCTCGAAGCCGCAGCGGTCGACGAGCGTGGCAGCCTGGTGGGCCTCTGGTCGGGCGAGGCCGGGGATACGCTTGCCAGCCTGCTCAGGGAGATCATCGATACCGACGGCCAGCTTGAAGCCGACGGCGTGCAGTGGATCGATATCACGACGGCGCTCTGTGTGGGCCAGGCAGTGAAACCGCGCGCGCTCAGCCATCCCCGCCTCTTCATCTTCGGTACGCTGGAAGCGCGCCTGCAGAGCGTCGACACGCTGATCCTCGGCGGCTTGAACGAAGGGTCTTGGCCGGGGCAGACGGCGAACAATCCCTTCATTTCCCGCAGCATGAAGACGGAGATCGGCCTGGAGCCGCCGGAGCGCCGCATCGGCCAGCTCGCACACGACTTCGAAATGGCGAACGGCACGCGCGACCTGATCTATTCCCGCGCCCTGCGCCAGGGTTCGACCCCGACGGTCGCCTCGCGCTGGCTGCAGCGGCTGATCGCGCTCGGCAGCGAAGAGCTGGAGGACGCCATGAAGGCGCGCGGCGACCAGTATCGCCATTGGGCCGCAATGATCGACGAGGGCGAAAACCAGGCGCCGGCGCTGCGCCCCGCCCCAAAGCCGCCCGTGGAATTGCAGCCGAAGAGCTATTCCTTCAGCGAAGTGGGCCGGCTGCGGCGCGATCCCTACTCCATCTATGCCCGGCGTGTGCTGCGGCTCGATCCGGTCGATCCGTTCAACCGCGATCCCGGACCGGCCGAGCGCGGCACGCTCTACCACAAGATCATCGACCGTTTCGTCCGCGAGGGGCATGTGGCCGGCACGCCGGATGCTACACTGGCGATGGATCGGATCATCGCCGACCTCTTCGACGCCGAGCGGCTGCCCGTGTATATCGACAGCGTCTGGCGGCCGCGTTTCCGCGAAGTGGCCCGTGCGTTCCTCGATTGGGAAGCGCAACGACGCCCCGAGGTGCGCCAAACGGCGACGGAAGTGCCTGCCGGCGTCGAGATCGAGCCGATCGGCATTCGCCTCACGGGCGTTGCCGACCGTATCGACGTCAAGAGCGACAAAGCAGCCGATCTCATCGACTACAAGACCGGCTACAATCCCTCGCCGGCGCAGGCCCGCGCACTGCTCGACCCGCAGCTGGCGCTCGAAGCCTATGCGCTGAGGTCCGGCGCATTCCGCAATATCGGTGCGCTGGTGCCCGAAAACCTGCTTTACGTCCGGCTGCGGCCGGGCGATCGCTTCAAGGTCGACCAGGTCAACAACGAGCATTCGAGCCGCGGCGGCAAGACGGAAACGAAGTCGGCTATGGATCTCGCACAGGAATCGATGGACCAGCTGGTGAAATTCGTCTCGCTGCTGCAGTCGGGCGAGAAGGGTTTTTCCTCGCGGCTGATCCCGGCGCAGCAATTCGAATATGGTGGCGATTACGATCACCTCGCCCGCGTCTCGGAATGGTCGACGGCGGAAACCGAGCAGGAAGGAGGCGGCGATGAGTGAGCTTTCCATCGATGACACCGCCACCCTGCCGGAAAGCGATGATCCCGGTGTCTGGATCGGCTGGACGACGATCCAGCAATCGATCGCGTCGGACCCCGAACGCTCGGCCTGGGTTTCGGCCAATGCCGGCTCCGGCAAAACGCATGTGCTGACGCAGCGCGTTATCCGCCTGCTTCTTGCGGGCGCGCGTCCCTCTGCCATTCTCTGCCTCACCTATACCAAGGCTGCGGCGTCCGAAATGTCGAACCGCGTCTTCGACCGGCTAGCGGCCTGGGCGACGATGCCGGACGAGGAGCTGAAGAGGCGCATCGCCGATATCGAGGGCAAGGAGCCGGATCTCTTCAAGCTTGCCGAGGCACGGCGGCTCTTTGCCAAGGCGCTGGAAACGCCCGGCGGACTGAAGATCCAGACCATCCACGCCTTTTGCGAGGCACTGCTGCATCAATTCCCGCTCGAGGCCAACGTCGCCGGGCACTTCTCCGTTCTCGACGACCGGGCGGCGGCAACCTTGCTCGACGATGCCCGGCGCGCGCTGCTGTCATCCGCAACGCCGCATGGCGATGCCGAATTGGCGGATGCTTTTGCCTATGTGCTCGATCTCGGCGACGAATCGGGTCTGGAAACGCTGCTTGGCGATATCGTCGCCAATCGAAACGCCATTCGCCGCTTCACAGAGCCGGCAGAGCGTCAAGGCGGCGTTGAAGCGGCGCTCTTGGCAAGGCTCGACCTCTCTGCCGGCGATACGGAAGGCGGCATCGCGGGGCAATATTGGCCCCTTCCCGGCCTCTCCGGCGCAACGCTTGAGCTCTATCTGACGCTTGCCGACCAGAAGGGTGGCGCCAAGGCGCAGGAGATCGCTTATGCGCTGCGACTCGCCAAGCGCGAGACAGATCCGATCGCGCGCGCCGAAATCCTAGAAAGGACCATGCTGACCGCCAAAGGCGAGCCGAAGTCCGACAGCCAGTTCTTCGTCAAGGCGATGCTGGCGGATGCCCCTGCCCTGGCAGAGGCCATCTCCGAAGCGCGCGCCCATGTCGTTGCCTGCCGCGACCGGTTGAAGCTGATGCGGATGTACCGCGCGACGCGGGCCGCCCTCATTCTCGCCGACCGGCTGAACCGCGACTACGAAGAGCTGAAGAAGCGACGCAGCCAGCTCGATTTCGAAGACCTCATCACCCGCACGGCCGATCTTCTGACCAAGAAGGATGTCGGCCCCTGGATTCACTACAAGCTGGATCAGGGCATCGATCACATTCTCGTGGACGAGGCGCAGGATACGAGCCCGATCCAGTGGAGCGTCATCCAATCGCTGGCGGAGGATTTCTTCTCCGGTGACAGCGCCCGGCCGACATTGCGCACCATCTTTGCCGTCGGCGACGAGAAGCAGTCGATCTATTCGTTCCAGGGCGCCCGGCCCGAGCGCTTTTCCGAGGAGAGCGACCGGACGCGGCGGCGCGTGGCGGCGAGCGGCCAGCAATTTTCGTCGATCCGCCTGCCCCTCTCTTTCCGCTCGACTGCCGACGTGCTCGGCGCCGTCGATCACGTCTTCACCAGCCCGGAGAATGCCCGCGGGCTCAGCGCCGTCGACGAACCCGTGGTGCATCGCTCCAGCCGCATCGGCCATCCCGGCGCCGTCGATCTCTGGGAGATGATCGCGCCGGAGCCGGCCGCAAAGGAGGAAGACTGGACCGCGCCTTTCGATTCGACGCCGGAAAGTGCGCCCGCCGCTATCCTTGCGCGGCGGATGGCGCACACGATCGGCAATCTGGTCGGCCGGGACAAGATCATCGAGAAGGGCAAGGCCCGCTTCATCGAAGCAGGCGACATTCTCGTCCTCGTGCGCAAGCGCGACAGCTTCGTCAACGCGCTGACCCGCGCTTTGAAACGACGCGGCAATATTCCCGTCGCCGGCGCCGATCGTCTGGTGCTGACCAGCCATATCGCCATTCAGGATCTCCTCGCGCTTGGCCGCTTCCTGCTGCTGCCGGAGGACGATCTTTCGCTTTCTGCCCTGCTGAAAAGCCCCTTGTTCGATCTCAGCGAGGAAGACGTCTTCGCCGTCGCCGCCTATCGCGATGAAGAGGAAAGCGTCTGGAGCCATCTGCAAAGATTTGCCGACGATGGACATGAACGCTTCAGGCAAGCAGTCGAACGACTGAGAACCTTCCTTGCCTTATCGAAAAGCCTTCCCGTGCATGATTTTTATGCGCGCGTACTCGGCAGCTTCGGCGGCCGGCGCAAATTTCTGGCGCGGCTCGGCACCGAGGTCAGCGATATCCTCGACGAATTCCTCACCTTCGCGCTCGATCACGAGACCAGCGGCCTGCCCGGCCTGCAGTCCTTCATCTCGACGCTGGAGCTGGAAGCGCCGACGGTGAAACGCGAGCAGGACAAGGGCCGCAACGAGGTGCGGATCATGACCGTGCACGCCTCGAAGGGGCTGGAAGCGCCGATCGTTTTCCTCGTCGATGGCGGCGGCAAGGCATTCACCCACACGCATCTGCCGAAGATGCGGCTGATCGAGACCGGCAGGGACCAGATCCCGCTGCCGGTCTGGGTTCCGGTCTCGGCCCTTGCCAATTCGCTGACGCAGGCTGATACCGCGCGGCTGCAGTCGTTGGCGGAGGAGGAATATCGCCGCCTGCTCTATGTCGGCATGACCCGCGCCGCCGACCGGCTGGTCATCTGCGGCTATCGCGGCATCCGAGAAAATGCCGATACCTGGCACGCCATGATTTCGGCCGCCCTGCGCGGGGATGAGCTGCACAGCACACAGAAGACCTTCTCCGGACCCGATGGTGACTGGGAAGGGTTGAGCTGGCGGGTTGCTCAGGTCCAGCTCGAATTCCAGACCACAAGAGAGCAGGAGAAGCGCTCTGACCGTGTTGGCCTGCCTGAGGGCCTCAACCGGCCGCTGCCGCCGCAGAAGAGCCTCCCACGGCCGCTGAGCCCCTCCGGCGTCGGCACCGTCATCGACGAGGAAGCCGACGATCTGCTGGTGACGTCGGCGCTTTTCGGCGAAAGGGCCAAGTCCGACCGCGCATTGCAAAAGGGCCGCTTCATCCACCGGATGCTACAGACCTTGCCCGAGATCGCGCCCGAGGAGCGCGCCGCCGCCGCGCGGCGCTATGCGGAGCGAGCCGCCCGCTTCTGGCCGCAGGCCGAGCGGGACGCGCTGGTGAACTCCGTCATCGCGCTCCTGTCGCATCCGGATCTGCAGGGCACGTTCGGCACCCACGCACAGGCGGAAGTCTCGATCATGGGCACGCTGAAGCTCGGCGGCCAGTCCTACGCCGTCTCCGGCCGCATCGATCGGCTGGCTGATCTGGACGATCGCGTCGTCATTCTCGACTACAAGACGAACCGCGTGCCGCCCGGCGAGGAAAGCAGCATTCCGTTTGCGCATCGTGCCCAGCTCGCGATCTACCGCGAGATCCTTTCGCCGCTCTATCCGGGAAAGCGTGTCGATTGCATGCTGGTCTACACCGAAAATGCCTCGATCTACACGCTGTCCGACAGCACCCTTGCATTGGCGCTTGCGGAGCTCCAAACAAAGTGAAATACCAAATATTGAAATTTGGGCGTCGTACCATCACATATCTAGCAACCCCAAATCCTGGTTAAGGAGCAGCCTATGGCTACCGTTAAAGTCGATACCTCCAACTTCGCCGCCGAAGTGCTGCAGTCCGCAGAGCCTGTCGTCGTTGATTTCTGGGCCGAATGGTGCGGTCCGTGCAAGATGATCGCCCCGGCTCTCGAGGAGCTTGCCGTGCAGTTCGAAGGCAAGGTCAAGGTTGCCAAGCTCAACATCGACGAAAACCCGGAACTGGCCGCCCAGTTCGGCGTTCGCTCGATCCCGACGCTTGCCATGTTCAAGGGTGGCGAAGTCGCTGACATCAAGGTCGGCGCTGCTCCGAAGACAGCCCTGCAGAACTGGATCTCCAGCGCATCCTGATCGGTATCGATCGCATGAAACAAAAGCCCCGCTTCGACGGGGCTTTTTTGTTGTGCGGAGAACACAGGCCATCCTCGCCCTTCGAGGCTTTGCGCCTCAGCAACCGTGTCGTGTTTGCGCTTGCCACATAGGCCGCCCCGATCCTTCGACGGGCTCAGGATGAGGGCCGAGCAAGTTGCGAGCCAGATAAGGGAGTAGCCCTCATGGTGAGGAGGCCCGCAGGGCCGTCTCGAACCACGAGGGCGCGTGGTGAATAGCGACTGCCAGGACTACCGTGGCGGCGTGCCGTTGTCGGCGAGGACGTCGCCGACGAGATAAAGCGAACCGCCGATCAGGATACGCGGCGCGGGTGAATTCGGCACAGCCAGAGCCTTGATCGCATCCAGCGCCTCAACAACGCTGGACATCGGCTCGGCGATGAGGCCGGCATCATAGGCGGCATTCGCCAGGATGACCGGGTCGATCATGGCTTCGCTGCCGCGGATCGGCACGCAATAGACCTTCTCCGCAAGACCGGCGAAAGCCTTGAAATAGCCGATCGGGTCCTTGGTGTTGATCATGCCGATGATCAGAAACAAAGGCCGCGGCTGGCGCTCCTCGAAATTGGCCATGGCCTCGGCGATGACTTCGCCGGCGCCGGGATTATGGCCGCCATCGACCCAGATCTCGGCGCGCTCGGGCGCATGCGCCATAAGCTCGCCTTCCGTTAGCCGTTGCAGGCGCCCCGGCCACTCAACCGAGGCCATCGCCTGTTCCATCATCGCGTCGGTAACGGCGAGGCCGGCGGCCTTGACGGCGCGGATCGCGGCAGCGGCATTGCCATATTGATGACGGCCCGGCAGGCGCGGCAGCGGCAAGTCGGCAAGACCGAACTCGTCCTGATAGACCAGCTTGCCATATTCCTCGTGCGCCGAAAAATCCTGGCCGAAAACGGCGGTCGGGCAACGCAAACGCTCGGCCGTCGAGATCAGCACGTCGAGCGCCGCGTCATATTCCTGATGGCCGATGACGACGGGATGGCCGGATTTCATGATGCCGGCCTTCTCCGCAGCGATCAACTCGACGCGATCACCGAGATAGGGCTGGTGATCGAGCGAAATCGGCATGATGACGGAAACGGCGGGATCGGAAATGACATTGGTGGCATCAAAACGGCCGCCAAGACCGACCTCGATCACGGCGACATCGGCCGGATGCTCGGCAAAGAGAAGGAAGGTCGCCGCCGTCAGAATCTCGAAAACGGTAATCTTCTGCCCGTCATTCGCCTTGGCTATGCGCCGGAGCACATCGGCGAACACGGCGTCGTCGACAAGCTGGCCGCGACCACCCTTGACGCCGATGCGATAGCGCTCATGCCAGTTGACGAGGTGCGGCGAGGTGTGGACATGCACGCTGTAGCCGCCTGCCTCGAGCAGGGCGCGGCAGAAGGCCGTCACAGATCCCTTGCCGTTGGTGCCGGCGACATGAATCACCGGCGGCAATTTCTGATGAGGATTGCCGAGGACGTCGAGCAGACGGGTTATTCTCTCCAGAGAAAGATCGAAGCCCTTGGGGTGCAACCCCATGAGCTTCTCGATCTCCCGTGCTGCCTCGCTCATTGCGGACTGGTCCATAGACGTCATCGCGCACCTCCGCCCGTCGGCAATCGATAATGTCAGGCGCTCGCTGCTACCGGCAGCGCAGCACCGTTCTTGCTCTTGGCCGGCACATCGTTCGCCGGCACCTTCGTCAGGATCTTCAAAAGCGTCGCCAGCGTGTCCGGAATGTCGTGACGCTTGACGACCATGTCCACCATGCCGTGCTCCAACAGGTATTCCGAGGTCTGGAAGCCTTCAGGAAGCTTTTCGCGCAGCGTCTGTTCGATCACCCGCTTGCCGGCAAAGCCGATTTCAGCGCCGGGTTCGGCCAGATGAATATCGCCCAGCATGGCGTAGGAAGCCGTGACACCGCCGGTGGTCGGGTTGGTCAGAACCACGACATAGGGCTGGCCCGCTTCCTTCAGCATGTCAACGGCAACCGTCGTGCGCGGCAGCTGCATCAGCGACAGGATGCCCTCCTGCATACGCGCACCGCCGGAGGCCGGGAACATGACCAGCGGACATTTTTCGGCAATGGCACGCTCGAAAGCCTTCACGATGGCTTCGCCGGCGGCCATGCCGAGCGAACCGCCGATGAAGTTGAATTCATGCACGACCGCCACAAGCTTGAGGCCGCGAACCTTGCCGATGCCGGAAAGGATCGTATCCTCCTGCTCGGTCTTGATACGGCTGTCCTTGAGGCGATCGATGTACTTCTTCGAGTCGCGGAACTTCAACGGATCCTGCGCGACCTTCGGCTGCGGCAAGGCTTCATATTCGCCGTTGTCGAAAAGGTCGGCAAGGCGAGCCTTGGCCGGCATCTTCATATGGAAACCGGAAGCTGGGATGACCCACTTGTTGCCTTCCAGATCCTTGTGGAAGACCATCTCGCCCGTTTCCGGGCACTTGATCCAGAGATTCTCCGGAACCTCGCGACGGCCCAGCATGGAATTGATCCGCGGGCGGACGTAGTTCGTGATCCAGTTCAATTCGAAACTCCTAATCGACCGAATTAATCGATATCCTAGTCGTCACCAAATGCCCATAGGCCTTTTCCTTCAATCCGCAGGGATTGATCGAAGGCCTATATGGGGAAACTATTCGGCGGCAACAAGGCGGGCGGAACGCGTTCCAGTGGACAAACCGCGCACCAGGGTCGCAACCGCCTGGATGGTATCGGCCGTCGCCTTGCCGTCCTTGCTGAGGCTGGTGGCGATCTGGTTGACGATGGCTGTGCCGACGACGACGCCATCAGCGGCAGCGCCGATCAGCTTGGCGTGCTCGGCGGTCTTGACGCCGAAGCCGACGCAAACCGGCAGCTCCGTGTGCTGCTTGATGCGCTTGACGGCACCCGAAACCAGCGACGGGTCCGGCAGGGCCGAACCGGTGATGCCGTTCATCGAGACGTAGTAGACGAAGCCCGTCGTGTTCTTCAGCACGGTCGGCAGGCGCTTGTCATCAGTGGTCGGTGTCGCCAGGCGGATGAAATTGATGCCCTTGCGGATCGCCGGGATGCAGAGTTCGTCATCCATTTCCGGCGGCAGGTCGACGACGATCAGGCCGTCGATGCCGGCGGCAATCGCATCGTCGAGGAACTTTTCAACGCCGTAGATATAGATCGGATTGTAGTAGCCCATCATCACGATCGGCGTATCGGCATCGACTTTACGAAAATCGGCTGCGAGCTGCAGCGTCTTCTTCAGCGTCTGGCCGGCCTTCAGGGCGCGCTGGCCGGCAAGCTGGATCGCCGGGCCGTCGGCCATGGGATCGGAAAAGGGCATGCCGAGTTCGATGACGTCGGCGCCGGCTTCGGGCAGCGCCTTCATGATGCCGAGCGAGGTCTCGTAATCGGGATCGCCGCCCATGAAATAGGTGACGAGTGCGGGGCGGCCTTCAGCCTTCAGAGCGGCGAAGCGTTTGTCCATACGTGCGGTCATGGCGTCTAACTCACATTCCCAGAATCTTGCCGACGGTGAAGATGTCCTTGTCGCCGCGGCCGGAGAGGTTCATCAGGATGATCTCGTCCTTGCCCATCTTCGGGGCACGCTTGATCACCTCGGCGAGCGCATGGCTCGGCTCGAGCGCCGGGATGATGCCTTCGAGGCGCGTCAGCGTCTGGAAGGCATCCAATGCCTCATGGTCCATGATCGGCACATATTCGGCGCGGCCAATATCGTTCAGCCAGGAATGCTCCGGGCCGATGCCGGGGTAGTCGAGGCCAGCAGAAATCGAATGACCTTCCTTAATCTGGCCGTCGCCGTCCTGCAGCAGATAGGTGCGGTTGCCGTGCAGCACGCCGGGCGAGCCGGCGGTGATGGAGGCGCAATGCTCGTCGCCCTCAAGGCCCTTACCGCCGGCTTCGACGCCGACGATCTTGACGCTTTCGTCATCGAGGAAGGGATGGAAGATGCCGATCGCGTTCGAACCGCCGCCGACGGCAGCGATGACCAGATCCGGCAGACGGCCTTCGGCCTCCAGGATCTGCGCGCGAGCTTCCGTGCCGATCACGGCCTGGAAATCCCGGACCATTTCCGGATAGGGATGCGGACCGGCAGCCGTGCCGATCAGATAATAGGTGTCCTCGACATTGGTGACCCAATCACGAAGGGCCTCGTTCATCGCGTCCTTCAGCGTACCGCTGCCGGCGGTGACCGGGATAACCTCGGCTCCCAGGAGCTTCATGCGGAAGACGTTCGGCGCCTGACGCTCGACATCGGTCGCGCCCATATAGACGACGCAGGGCAGGCCGAAGCGGGCTGCAACGGTCGCAGACGCGACACCATGCTGGCCGGCGCCGGTTTCAGCGATGATGCGGGTCTTGCCCATGCGCTTGGCGAGCAGGATCTGGCCGATGCAGTTGTTGATCTTGTGCGAACCGGTGTGGTTCAGCTCTTCGCGCTTGAAATAGATCTTCGCGCCACCGAGCTCGGCCGTCAGGCGCTCGGCGAAATACAGCGGGCTCGGGCGGCCGATATAATGCGTGCCGAGCGACTTCAATTCCGCCTGGAAGGCCGGATCGTCCTTCGCCTTCGCCCATTCCTCCTGCAGATCCAGGATCAGCGGCATGAGCGTTTCGGCAACGAAACGACCGCCGTAAATACCGAAGCGGCCGTCCTCATCAGGGCCGGCACGGAAGGAATTGAGTTTAGGCGTCTGGTTCACTTTCTACTCCCTGCTGCCGGTTCCGGCAGACATGCTTCTGCAAAAGCGTCGAAAAACTGGTCGATCTTCCCGAGATCCTTCACGCCCGGCGCGCTTTCGAGCGCGGAGGAAAGATCGATGCCGCTGGCATTGGTCGAGGCCAACGCCTCGGCGACGTTGTCCTTGTTGACGCCACCCGAGAGCATGTAATCCACGCTATCGTCGAGCCAGCTCATCAGGCTCCAGTCGAAGGACACGCCGTTTCCACCCGGCAACACCGAGCCCGCAGGCGGCTTGGCATCGAAGAGGAAGCGGTCGGCAATGCCAATATAGGATTCGACCCGCTTCAGATCATCGGCCTCGCGCACCGACATGGCCTTCATGACGGGGACATTATAGACCGCTTTGATGGTCAGCACACGCTCCGGGCTTTCATTGCCATGGAGCTGCAGCATGTCCGGCTTCACCAGCGACATGATCTCGTCGAGATCGTCATTGGTGGGATTGACCGTGACGGCAACGACCTTGGCCTTGCCGCGGGCGCGCTCGGCCAGCTGGCCGGCGAGATCGGGCTCGATATAGCGCGGGCTCTTTTCAAAGAAGATGAAGCCGATATGGGTAGCGCCGCGCTCCAGAGCACGATCCACCGCTTCCGGCGTCTTCAGACCACAAATTTTGATATCGGGGTTCATGGCAGCGGAGTGGCATGAAAATTCGAAAGAGTCGAGCCTAAAGGCGACGTTGGCGGGATTTTTGAGTGGCTCCGAGGCCATCGCATATCAAATAAAAGTGCCCCTCACCCCAGCCCTCTCCCCGTTTTGACGGGGAGAGGGAGCGACAACGCCAAACTCCTTCGCCCCGCGTGCGGGGAGAAGGTGGACTCGAACGGTTGAGCGAAGCGAAACTGTGAGAGGACGGATGAGGGGCTAATCTGCCCATATGCAATTGCAAGCAATCACTCTGGGCGCATTCCAGCTTGCACCGGCAGAATGCACTCAATCGAAATCGATCGCGTGCAGATGGCTGCCGTGGCGCTTCAGCCAGGCTTTGGCCTCGTCCATGTCGGGGCAGAGCTTGCGGCAGAGCGCCCAGAAGCGCGGGCCGTGGTTCATTTCCCTGAGATGCGCGACTTCGTGGGCGGCGAGGTAATCGATAACAAGCGGCGGCGCCATGACGATGCGCCAGGAAAAGCTCAGGTTCCCCTGCGAGGAACAGGAGCCCCAGCGGCTGCGGGTATCCTTCATGGTGATGGACGTGACGGTGGCGCGGATGGTCTTGGCGTGCACCGCCACATATCGTTCCAGATCTGCGCGCGCCTCCTTCTTGAGGAAGGTGGCGATGCGGCGGCCGGCATGTTCCGGCATACCGCTGACGCGCAACACTGGAGCGCCCTCGACGACGATGGCTTCGGTGAGGCCGCGCAGGGTGCCGGTATGCTCGATGCGATGGCGCACGCCGCGCAGAAGGATTTCGCTGCCGCCGCGCAGGCTGTTGTCGACGGAAAATTTCGCGAGCTTGGTCAGCAGCCAGCCCTGGTGCCGGTCGAGAAAGGCATTCACCTCACGGGCGGCGAGGCCGCGCGGAATGGTCATCTTTAGAGATCGCCCGCCCGGCTCGATCCTGAGCGTGATGCGGGTCGCGCGCTCGTGCTGACGGATCGTCAGCGGCATCAGCCGGCCGGCGACATCGAGGGTGCGCGTTTCCGGCGCGGGCGGCTTGGCCGGCGTTTTGCGGGATCTGGAGAGCAGCGGAAACATGAAGGCAGTTTTATATGATTCGCTGGAGGATCTGGCAAAGAAAAACCGGCATCATCCGATGCCGGCTTCGACTATATGATGCAGCTGCTCTCACAGCCCATCACGGCGTCTGGAATTCGGTCGGCGAGCCGCCATTGTCATTGCGCTTGACGTTGTTGCGTTCGCGCATGAAACGGTCGAACTCCTCCTGGTCCTTGGCGCGGCGCAGCTCGCGGGCGTAGGCGTCGAACTCGGCGCGCATTTCGTCTAGCTTGCGGCGTTCCTGCTCGAGGCGCTCAAGCTCTGCCCGGCGCCAGTCGTCGAAGGCGACGTTGCCTGTGGCGGAGAAGGAATGGCGATGACGATTGCGATAGCGTCCGCAGCCAGCAAACATGCCGTCGGTCCTTTCGTTTACATCCCGTTTGAAATCCCGCAGACGTTCTCCGAAGAGAATATAGGCGAGCATGGCAAAGCCAAGCGGCCAGAAGACCACGAAGCCTAGCACCATGAGGGCAATAGTAGCCGGAGTCCAATCCGGGCGAAGCAATGCAGATTGGTTCATTGTCAGGTATCCTCGCACGGCGCATCGCCCCTCGACCGACACCGGTCAATGGTAAGGCTTCTGCGCGGTTTTTAAAGCTCTACCTGCATCTCAGCGCGTTCCAAGGGCGCGCGGCGCGGTAAACGGCCCGATCTTTGCGGTACCGCTGGAATCGAGATGGTAACCTCTTCGTGAGGCTTCAATGGGATCGCCTGATGGAATCGGACAAGTGTTTGAATCCGCCCGATTAATTCAACAAAAGCTAATAGTTTGCGCTGATGAAGCGGTTCCTCGCCTCATCTGATGCCGGAACCGCTCCATCTATTTGATTTTGAACGCTATCAGGCGGACTTGCCGCCCTTGATGACCCGCTTGACCACCGAGCGGCCGGTGCGGGCATGTTCGCGCGTGAAGGCCAGGATGCGCGGGGCGATCTCTCGGCGGAAGCGAGAACCGTTAAAGACGCCGTAATGACCGACATCCGGCTGCAAGTAGTGCATGCGCATGTGGTCGGGGATGTTGGTGCAGATGGTCTGCGCCGCATGGGTCTGGCCGACGCCCGAGATATCGTCGTTTTCGCCCTCGACGGTCAAAAGCGCGACGTTGCGAATGGCCGAGGGATCGACGCACTGGCCGCGATGCATGAGCTCGCCCTTGGGCAGCGCGTGCTTGATGAACACCTGGTCGACCGTCTGCAGATAGAATTCCGCCGTCAGATCCATGACAGCAAGGTATTCGTCGTAGAAATCGCGATGCTTCTCGGCTGGCTCGCCGTCATTCTTGACGAGATGGACGAAGAAATCCTTGTGGGCAATCATGTGACGGTCGAGGTTCATCGACATGAAGCCGGAAAGCTGCAGGAAGCCGGGATAGACGGGCCGCATGAAGCCCGGCTGCGGCCAGGGCACGTTCATGACGACATTGTCGGCAAACCATTCCAGCGGCTTTTCCTTGGCGAGCTGGTTGACAGCGGTCGGATTGATGCGGGTGTCGATCGGGCCGCCCATCAGCGTCATCGACGAGGGCGCCAGGCGATCGCCCGCCGCTTCCATCACAGCCGCGGCGGCAAGCACCGGCACGGACGGCTGGCAGACGGCGACGACATGCGTATCCGGGCCGAGGTGATGCAGCATCTCGATGACGTAATCGATGTAATCCTCAAGATCGAAGGTGCCGTCGGTCATCGGCACCATGCGCGCATCGATCCAGTCGGTGATGTAGACGTCGGCGCCGGGCAGTAGCGCTTCCACCGTGCCACGCAGCAGCGTCGCATAGTGTCCCGACATCGGCGCAACGATCAGGATGCGCGGATCGGCGCTATGGCCGGCGGGCAGGCTGCGCTCGAAATGGATCAAATTGCAGAAAGGCTTCTTCCAGACGATCTTTTCATGCACCGAGACGGATTTGCCTTCGATCTGCGTCTGATGGAGGCCGAATTCCGGCTTGCCGTAGCGTCTGGTCGTGCGCTCGAAAACCTCGAGGCTGGCCGTCAGGGTGCGGCCGAACACCGTATGCGAAAGGGGATTAAGCGGATTGGCATAGGCCAGGCGCATCATGTCTGCCGCGGCGCGAAAAGGGGCGAGAGCGGCATGATTGAGTTCGTAAAACTGATAAAACATGGGGGCTTTACCTCTTGTGATGCGGGTATGCGACCACGCAAATCACCTAAATCATTAAAACGCACGCGCCTTACGTGTCGCTGTCTTCGCTGCGGCGCTTCTCCACTCGCGCCCTGCAGCAGGATGATCGCAGCTCCTCTGCACACCTCATCCTTTAAGCTCTTACTATCTAACCTAGCAGTTTTTGCTGCAGGGCAACATAACCAGAATTGGTTCTTATCTATAAAAAACGCCGGAGAATCGCTTCTCCGGCATCAAGAATGATCTCAAAAGGTTAAAGTTCCTGAGCTTCGCACGCCTTACGCGTCAGCGAGGAAAGTCTGCTTCTGGGTGCCCAGGCCTTCCATGCCCAGTTCGACGACATCGCCCGGCTTCAGATACTGCGGCGGCTTCATGCCCATGCCGACGCCAGGAGGCGTGCCGGTGGAGATGACGTCGCCCGGATGCAGCGACATGAACTGGCTGAGATAGGAGACGAGGAAGGCGACGCCATAGACCATGGTCTTGGTCGAGCCGTTCTGCATCATCTTGCCGTTGACCTTCAGCCACATGCCGAGATTCTGCGGGTCGGCGATCTCGTCCTTGGTAACGAGCCAGGGGCCGATCGGGCCAAAGGTGTCGCAGGACTTCCCCTTGGTCCACTGACCCGAGCGTTCCGTCTGAAAAGCGCGTTCGGAGACGTCGTGCGAGACGCAGTAACCGGCGACATAATCGAGAGCGTCGGCTTCGCTGACATATTTCGCCGTCTTGCCGATGACGACGCCGAGTTCGACTTCCCAGTCGGTCTTTTCAGAGCCGCGCGGGATCAGCACGTTGTCGTTCGGGCCGACGATGGCCGAGCTTGCCTTCATGAAGATGATCGGCTCCGGCGGCACGGTGGCGCCGGTTTCGGCAGCATGATCGGAGAAGTTCAGGCCGATGCAGATGAACTTGCCCGTACCGGCAACGCAAGCGCCAAGGCGGCCTTCCGCCAGTTCCGGCAGGCTCTTCGGATCGAGAGCCGCAATCTTTGCCAGGCCCGCGGGCGAAATGGCCTCGCCGCCGATATCGGCGACATGGGCGGAGAGATCGCGGATCTTGCCATCGCTATCCAGAAGCGCCGGCTTTTCCTTGCCGACTTCGCCAACGCGCAAAAGTTTCATGGATTTTCCTTCCCTGCATTTTCAAAGACGAAATTGATGGCACCATATATGAACGAATTATTCACCAGTGTCACCAATCGATTTCGGAGAGCCTAGCATGGCTCGGCTCTCCGCGCCGGAAAAACAGCCCAACCAGTCTAGGATAATGATCTGGCGATTTCGACGATGACGTCGAAAGCCGTATCGATATCCTCGGCCGTCGCCTCGAACTGACCGGCCTGGAAACGAATGACCAGACGACCGGAAACACGGGTCTGCGTCAGATAGATGCGGCCATCATTGTTGATGGCATTGAGAAGCCGCTGGGTGTGGCTTTCCTGATCCACGCCCTCGGGTGCCCTGTGATCGAAGGAAAACAGCGACAGGAACGGCTCGGTGACGATTTCGAAATCCGGTTCGGCGGCAAGGCGCTTCGCCAGATTCTGCGACCAGGAGACATGGTTGCGGATCATCGTCCGCAGGCCTTCGAGGCCGTGATAGCGCAGCAGGAACCAGAGCTTCAGCGCGCGGAAGCGGCGGCCGAGCGGCACCGACCATTCCGAATAGTTGATGATGCCGTCATGGCCATGGGTGCGCAGATATTCGGGCTGGATCGCCAGCGTGCGGACCAGCGTTTCCGGCTCGCGCACGAACTGGACGGAGCAATCGAACTGCGCGCCGAGCCATTTATGCGGATTGAAGACGATGGAATCGGCGCGTTCGACGCCCTGCCACAGGTCACGGAATTCCGGGCAGATCATCGCCGAGCCCGCCCAGGCGGCATCGACATGCACATAGAGCCCATGTGCATGCGCCACTTCAACAACGGCGGCGATATCATCGCAGGCGCCGACGCTGGTGCCGCCGACGCAGGCGATGACGCCGGCCGGCAGCAGCCCGGCCGCGCGATCGCGCTCGATTGCGGCGGCAAGCGCCTTCGGGTCCATGGCCTTGCTGGGCCCCCCCGAGGGAATGCGCACCAGATTTTCCTCACCGACGCCGGCAATCCAGATGGCGCGGTCGATCGAGGTGTGAACCTGATCGGTGGAGTAGATGCGGACCGCCTTGTTTCCGGCAAGCCCGCTCGCATTGCCCTGCCAGTTCAGCGCTCTCTCGCGCATGACCAGAACGGCGGCAAGGGTTGCGGTCGAGGCAGAATCCTGAATGACGCCGGTGAAGGTTTCCGGCAGGCCGAGCGCCTGGCGCAGCCAATCGACCACTTTCGTTTCAAGTTCCGTCGCGGATGGCGATGTCTGCCAGAGCATGCATTGGGCGGCGATGGCGCTGACCAGATATTCGGCGATCACCGAAACGGGGGCCGCATTGGCGGGGAAATAGGCAAAGAAGCGCGGATGCTGCCAATGCGTCATGCCGGGAACGAGGATATCCTCGAAATCCTTGAAGATATCCTCCATGGCTTCGCCTGTTACCGGCGGGGAATCAGCGATATGCGCGGCGATCTCCCCCGGTGCCGTCTTCGCCCGTACCGGCCGGTCCCGAAGCGACGCGCGATAATCCGCTCCCCAATTCGCCGCTTTCTCCGACCACTGCCGGAACTCCTCCCAATTCATGACGGTCCTCCCTTTTCCATCAAAGCGAGGCGGACCTTAGACGGCTTTTCCGAGGCAGTCGAGTATCAGAACAGCTCGTCCAGCGCCGGCCCGAGCGGCACGATTCCAGTCGGATTGAGAGACGCGATCGAATAATATCCGCGCTTGATATGATCGAAATTCACAGTCTCGGCAATGCCGGACCAATCGAGCATACGGCGGCAGAAAGACTGGAGGTTGGCGTAATCCGACAGCCGGCGCAGATTGCATTTGAACAGGCCATGATAGGCGACGTCGAAACGGACGAGGGTGACGAACAGCCGGATGTCACTTTCCGTGGGGTGGTCGGCGAAAAGGAAGTCCCTGCCCTCCAGCTCCGTCTCGACCTGGTCAAGGCAATTGAACACCTCGTTGAAGGCCTCTTCATAAGCGATCTGCGTCGTGGCGAAGCCTGCGCGATAGACGCCATTGTTGAGAACGGGATAGATCCGGGCATTGAAGCTATCGATGTCTTCCCGCTTGCCGACCGGATAAAGATCGATGTTGTTGCGAGCGAGATCACCGAAGCCGTCGTTCATCATGCGCAGGATATCGGCCGATTCGTTGTTGACGATCGTGCCCGTGTTCTTGTCCCAAAGGACCGGAACGGTGGCGCGGCCGGTAAAGACCGGATCAGCCTTGGTATAGATCTCGTGCATGTAGGTGGCGCCGTTGACCGGATCGTTCGTGGCGCCCGGATAATCGCCAAATCGCCAACCCTGCTTGCTAAGCACGGGTTCGACCACGGAAACGGAAATGGCGTCCTCCAGGCCCTTCAGCTTGCGGCCGATCAGGGTGCGCGAGGCCCAGGGGCAGATCAGCGCGACGTAAAGATGATAGCGGCCGACTTCCGCCGCAAAGCTACCCTTGCCCGTCGGTCCCGGACGGCCATCGGGCGTGACCCAGTTGCGGAAGCTGGAAATCTGGCGAACGAAACCGCCCTTCTCGTCCTTGGCCTGGACCGGCTGCCAATCTTCAGTCCATTTTCCATCTACCAGCAAGACCTGTCTCCACCCGCGCGTTTTTCCTCAGCGCAGCATAGCGGAACAGAATTTCACTGGAATAACGCAAACTTGAAACAGACTGTCTACCTGGCGAATGCTGATGCCTCTATGTATGAAATCGTGCGTTTCGCGATCAGGCTTATTGGAGCAATCCCATGGCGACATCAGTTTCCAACGTTAAGACCGACCATGCCAGCCGCTATCTGCAGCAGCTCTGCAAGCATTGGAGCCATCGCTTCAGCGTGGAATTCGATGCCGCTGCCGGCAAGATACCGTTCAGCCCGGAAAACTCTCTCGACTTGGTGGCCGAGCCCGGCAACCTCGTCATGACACTGACGGTGGAGAAGCCCGAAGACCTCGAGCGTATGCAGGGCGTCGTTGCCGATCACCTCAAGCGCTTCGCTTTTCGCGAAGAACTCGACGTGACCTGGGCGGCCTGAATTTAAGTTCTCATCCTCTGTTTGTAACCAGCCAACGGTCGGTCTCAACGGCCAGCGGCCGACCATCTTCAACGAAAGAAGCCTCATGACCTCAAGCAATAGCCGCGAATCCCAATATCCGATCGACAAGCTCTTCCTCGACCGCTGGTCGCCCCGCGCCTACTCCAACGAGACCATGCCGGAGCAAGACCTGCTGACCATTCTGGAAGCGGCGCATTGGGCACCCTCCGCCTCGAACCTGCAGCCTTGGCGCTTCCTCTATGCTCTGCGCGGTTCTGAGCACTGGGAGCGGTTTTTGAGTGTGCTGGTCGACTTCAACCAGGGTTGGGTAAAATCCGCATCCGCGCTGCTTTTCGTCATTTCCCGCACTCACAGCGGCGAGCTCGGTTCGTCGGAACAGAAGCCGAGCTACAGCCACTCGTTCGATGCGGGCACTGCCTGGGGTTTCCTGGCGATCCAGGCACATTTAGCTGGCTACGAAGCGCATGGCATGACCGGCTTCCATGTCGAAAAGTCCTATGAAGTTCTCGGCATTCCCGAAGGCTTCCGCGTAGAGGCTGCAGTTGCCATCGGCAAGATCGGCGACAAGAGCCAGCTGCCGGAAAAGCTGCGCGAGCGCGAAGTACCGAGCCAGCGCAATCCGCTCTCCGGGCTCGCATTCAACGGGACCTTCGCCGCCAGGTAATTGATAAAAGAGAGAAAGCCCGCCAAGAGTGTCCTGGCGGGCTTTTTTGTGTCTGGATTAAACGATCAGATGTCGAGATTGGCGACGTTCAGCGCGTTGTCCTGGATGAATTCGCGCCGCGGTTCGACCTCGTCGCCCATGAGCCGGGCAAAGAGCCCGTCGGCATCGGTCGCGTCCGTGACCTTCACCTGCAGCAGCGTGCGGACGTTCGGATCGAGCGTCGTTTCCCAAAGCTGCTCGGCATTCATCTCGCCAAGGCCCTTGTAACGCTGCAGGGTCAAGCCCTTGCGGCCGCCCGCGAAGATCGTATCCAGCAGCATGCGCGGTCCGGAAATCTCCGTCTCACCATCGCGTCGGGTGAGCTTCGGCGGAGTCTGGTAGACTTCCTTCAGCCGCGTCCCGAGCTGGTCGATGAGGCGGGCATCCTGCGAGCCGATGAGCGCCATGTCGAGGAACACGACCTCCTTGACGCCGCGCACCGTGCGTTCGAAACGCAGCCCACCCTCGCCGGTCACGGCGCCGGTCCAGCCGCGCTCGGTTTCCTCGGCAATGACGTCAAGCCGCTTGGCGACTTCGTTTGCCAGCGTTTCCGCACGAGCTGGATCGCTCACCGTTTCGGCGTTGAGAGCACCGGCGATCGCCGCCTGCTCGACGGCGGAACGATTGTAGCGGGAATGCAGATTGTCGATCAGGGTGCGCAGACGCAGCGCGTCGTAGATCGCCTCGCGCAAATCCTGGCCGACGCGCACTTCGCCATTGCCGAGGCGCAGGCTCGCATCGTCGGTACCCTGGCCGATCAGATATTCTTCCAGCGCCTTTTCATCCTTCACATACTGCACCGACTTGCCGCGCGTCACCTTATAGAGCGGCGGCTGGGCGATATAGAGGTGGCCGCGTTCGATGAGATCGGGCATCTGGCGGAAGAAGAAGGTCAAAAGCAGCGTACGAATATGAGCGCCGTCGACGTCTGCGTCCGTCATGATGATGATTTTGTGGTAACGCAGCTTATCGGCGTTGAACTCGTCCTTGCCGATGCCGGTGCCGAGCGCGGTGATCAGCGTACCGATTTCCTGGCTCGACAGCATCTTGTCGAAACGGGCGCGCTCGACGTTGAGGATCTTGCCGCGCAACGGCAGGATGGCCTGATTTTCACGCGAGCGGCCCTGCTTGGCCGAACCGCCTGCCGAGTCACCCTCGACGAGGAAGACTTCGGACTTGGCGGGATCGCGTTCGGAGCAATCAGCGAGCTTGCCGGGCAGCGAGGCAATATCCAGCGCACCCTTGCGACGGGTCAGTTCGCGCGCCTTACGGGCGGCCTCACGGGCGGCGGCGGCCTCAACCACCTTGCCGACCAGAACCTTGGCATCGGACGGATGTTCTTCGAGCCACGTCCCAAGCGCCTCGTTGACAAGGCTTTCGACAACTGGACGCACTTCGGATGAGACGAGCTTGTCCTTGGTCTGTGACGAGAATTTCGGATCGGGAACCTTGACCGACAGAACGGCGGTCAGGCCTTCGCGGCAGTCGTCGCCGGTCAGCGTTACCTTTTCCTTCTTGGTGATACCGGACGTATCGGCATAGGAGGTGATCTGGCGCGTCAGGGCGGCACGGAAGCCGGCCATATGCGTGCCGCCGTCGCGCTGCGGGATGTTGTTGGTGAAGCAGAGCACGTTTTCGTGGTAGCTGTCGTTCCACCACATCGCCACTTCGACGGTGATGCCATCCTTTTCGCTGCGGATCGAAACCGGCTTTTGAACGAGCGGCTTCTTGGCGCGGTCGAGATAGGAGACGAAGGCTTCCAGGCCGCCGTCGTAAAGCATCTCTTCCTGCTTGACGTCGGAATGACGCTTGTCGGTCAGGAGAATGCGGACGCCGGAATTCAGGAAGGCGAGCTCGCGCAGACGGTGCTCAAGCGTACCGTAGTCGAACTCGATCATGGTGAAGGTTTCGGAGCTCGGCATGAAGCTGACCTCCGTGCCGGTGAGATTGCCGGCATCACCCGTTTCCTTCAGCGGTGCGTCAGCGACACCATGGGTAAAGCTCATTTCATGGATCTTGCCCTGGCGGCGGATCTTCAGGCGCAGCCAGACGGAAAGCGCATTGACGACCGAGACGCCGACACCGTGCAAGCCGCCGGAAACCTTATAGGAATTCTGGTCGAACTTACCGCCGGCGTGAAGCTGGGTCATGATAACCTCAGCCGCCGAAACACCTTCACCGCTGTGAATGTCCGTCGGGATGCCGCGGCCATTGTCGGTGACCGTGACCGAACCATCCGGATTGAGGGTTACGGTTACGATATCAGCATGACCGGCCAGGGCTTCATCGATGGCGTTGTCGACGACTTCGTAGACCATGTGATGCAGGCCCGAGCCGTCATCCGTGTCGCCGATATACATGCCCGGACGCTTGCGCACGGCATCGAGGCCCTTGAGAACCTTGATGCTGTCTGCGCCATATTCGGCATTGCCGCCGTTATCGGTTATATCGGTCATTTTATTGAAGTCTTTCCAGTGTTTAGAGAATCTCGCCGATTGCTGACGAATCAGCGGTTTTTCCTAGCCTGAATATAGGATGTTTCACCCTGAAGTTCCAAACGGAAGGCCCCGAAATCAGGTATAAAACAGGGGATTAAGGCGGTTTTCAGCCGGTTTTTCCGGCATTTTCCAGAACCCGGGATAGCTCGCGGATGGTTCCTGCGTCAAGGTTGCGAATCTTGCCGGCCAAGTGGTTGACGAAGGCCGTATATTCCGGCGAAAGCCCGGAGGTATCGACGACGACGCGCGGGTCGGAAAATCGCGCCAGCAGGAACAGTTCCTCGGCTTCGTCCCAGATGATGTTGAAATATCCGGCAATGCGCTGCAGCAGATCGAAGGTCGGCAGGCCGCGCTTTCCATGTTCTAAGGCGGATAAGTAAGCCGGCGTCACGTTGAGCGCCGCCGCCATCTGCTTTTGCGAGACGCCCTTGCGCAGCCTTAATTTGCGCACCGCTTCGCCGAATGGGGTCAAAGCTTCTCCCCCTTCATGCGCGACAGGCGGATATAGAGCGCGCCCTCGCCGCCGTGATGTTGCGCCGCCGTCTCGTAGGAGGAGATCAAGAACCGGAATTCCGGCTTGGAGAACCAGAGCGGCACGGCACGCTTCAGCGCTCCCTCGCTGCCCATGGAGCTGCCCTTGCCCGTTATGACGAGCACATGGCGAAGGCCGCGGCTATGGGCCCGCAGGAGAAAATCCAGAAGCATGCCGTGCGCCTCGCTCTGGATGAGGCCGTGAAGATCGATCCTTGCTTCGAGCGCCAGATGGCCTCTCGCGATCTTGCGCTTGACGGGACGTTCTAGCGGATGGTGGCGACCGGCCGGCTGCTTGACAGGCGCCGGAGCTTCCTGGGTTTCCATCGATATGGGCGCCGGTTTCGCCTTCGCGGCACGGGCACTTTCCTCACTCTCGGCTTCGGCTTGCAACGCCGCTTCGAAAGCGTCGATATCGGTCATGCGGCCCGGCATGGGGCGCGTGCTTTTGGCGACCTTGCCCCAGAGGATACGATCCTCCGCGCTGAGCTTTCGTTCTTTGTCCTTCCGTTCCGGGGCCATCAGCCGAACCTCTGCGCCGCCGCCTTCGGAATGAGTATATAAAAATCGGCGTCGTTGCGCACGGTGCCGGCGAGCTCGCCTGCATCGTAGCCGGAGCCGGTAAAGATATCGCCACGCGCCGGTCCGACGATCGCCGAGCCTGTGTCGAGCGCCAGCATCAACCGCGCGAAGGGCTTGCCGTCGTCGAGGTGTGTGAGGCTTTCCGAACGGATGAAGAAGGGAAAGCCGAAGGTGTGGATCAGCCGATCAACCGCAAGGGAACGGCCTGATACCAGCGGCACCTTGGCCGCCGCGATCGGCCCGAGAGCGGGATCGCTGACATCGGCTTCGCGGAAGAAGATATAGGATCGATTGTGCCAGAGAACTTCATCGACCTCGTCCGGATGCGCATAGAGCCAGTCGCGGATCGTCTGCATGGAGATCGTCGCACGATCCAGCAGGCCACGGTCTATGAGCAGGCGCCCGACGGCGGAGAAGGGATGGCCGGCCTTGGCGGCATAGGTGATGCGGCCGAGACGCCCATCCGGATAGCGCAGACGCGCCGCACCCTGGACATGCACGAAGAAGACATCGACCTTGGATTTCGCCCAGGCGATCTCCAGGCCCTTGCCGTCGAGATAGCCGCGATCGATTTCGCCACGATCTGGATAGGCGGAAATTGCGTCGCCCTGAAGCCTGCCGAACATGTAGGAGCGATCGAGTTCCGCAGGCCGATTGCCATCGTCGAGATCGATCAGATCGTCCGGTCGGCGATAGAAGGGATAGCGATAGGTTTCGTCCAACGTTGCCGAAACTTCGATCTCCGGCTCGAAGAAGGCGGTCACAAATCCGCTTGCGCCGCCTTCCTTGCGAACGAAGAAGGGCTGGCAGTGCTCCTCGAAAAGGGCTCGTGCTTCGGCTGCGTTACCCGGCTCTTCCCCTTCTGCCGCATCGAGAAGTATCAGGAGATCGTCGGCTGTCAGCCCGGCGACGCCGGTGCGATAGGGCTTCACATTGCGGATATGCGCCCGACAGTCCTTCATTGCGCGAAAAAGGCTGGAAGGATCATCGTCCTTCCAGCCCTTCAGATCGGCGAAGGTTGCCGGCTCCAGCCTGAATTCCTGCGATGGGCTCGTCATTGTTCCGATTCGGTCGCCACGAGTTTCCAGTTCGGATCGCGCGAGCGCGTGTCGCGGGCGAAGGTCCAGAGATCGCTGACTTCGGCCACGGCTTCGGCATCGCCATCGATCAGCGTATCGGCCTTGTCGTAGGTCGCGGAGATCATCTGGCTGACGACGCGCATGGTGACGAAGGCTTCGGTTCCCTTCATCTCGGCGGTGACGATATCGGCCTTGTCGATGCCGACGAAGGTGGATTTCACCTTCTCGCCCTTTGCCTCGCGGTCAGCGATGGCGGCATCGAAGCCGTCATAGACCTCGCGCGACAGCAGTCCCTTCAGCGACTTGCGGTCGCCATCGGCAAAGGCCATGACGATCATCTCGTAGGCCATGCGGGCGCCGTTGACGAATTCCTTCGGATTGAACGAGGGGTCGGCCTTGTTCACTTCGCGCAGCGAATCATTGAGCGGCGTGCCGGCCGGGGTGAAGGCATCGATGGCAGCAAAACGGTCTTCCTCATCGGTTCCGTCGCGCCGCGGCAGCGTCACCACCTTGCCGGCGTCCGGTGCAGTCTGGCTATTTGCCGGATCTGCAGAACCATAGAGATCGCGCGGCGGCTTCTCATTCCCCGTGCGGCGGCCAAGAACGCTGCGCAACTGGAAGAAGATCAGCACCGCCGCCACCAGGAAAAAGATCGTCACAAAGTCGTTTGCACCCATCTCGTATCGGAACCACCGTTAAAATTAAAAGATCAATCCCCATATAGTCCGCATCGATCTATCATTCAAATAGCGGACCAGTTTCTTTATTATATGCGAGAAACCAACGCTTACGCGAAGAAACCCGCTTTCAGGACCACCTTAACATGCGCCTTTCATTTCTTCCTATCTTCGTTTTTCTGATGCCTCTGGCCGAAATTGCCGGATTCATCGTCGTCGGAAAGATGATCGGCGTCTGGGCGACATTGGGGCTCGTTGTCCTCAGTGTGTTGCTCGGTGCCGCTCTCTTGAGAATTCAGGGCATCGGCATCCTTCAGCGCATCTCGGCCGAAAGCCGCAACGGCGGCGATCCCGGTCGCGAGATGGTGCATGGCGCCATGATCGTCGTTGCCGCCTTCTTCCTGATGCTGCCCGGCTTCATCTCCGATATTATCGGCCTGCTGCTGTTCATCCCCGCCGTGCGCGACCTCGCCTGGAAGGTGCTGCGCAAACGCATCGTCGTCGTTGGCAATTCGCGCGCCTTCCGCCGTGGGCAGGGTCCCGGCGCTGGACCACAAGGTCGGCCGAACAAACCCGGAAACGTCGTTGATCTCGACGAAAGCGATTTCCATCGCGAACCGAACAGGAAGTCGCCCTGGTCGGACCAAAAGCGGCTGGAAGACTGACATAACGGCCTCGGAAGCGCCGGAGCCATAAGGGTTGTAAGCCCCTTTTCTAAATGCTAGATGGCGACACCCATCGAGACGTGAGAGGACACCCCCATGGCGAACGAAACCAACGGCAACGGCGCAGCCACCCCGAGCCTCAGCATCCTTGCTCAATACACCAAGGATCTTTCCTTCGAAAATCCGGGTGCTCCGCGCTCGCTCCAGGCCCGGGAAAACGCTCCCGACATCAATATCAACGTCAACGTCAATGCCAACCCGCTGTCGGACTCCGATTTCGACGTGGTGCTGACGCTGAGCGCCGAAGCCAAGGATGGCGAGCGCGTTCTCTTCCACACCGAGTTGGTTTATGGCGGCGTCTTCCGCGTTACCGGCTTCCCGCAGGAACACATGCTGCCGCTGCTCTTCATCGAATGCCCGCGCCTGCTGTTTCCGTTTGCCCGCCAGATCATCGCCGACGTCACCCGCAATGGCGGCTTCCCGCCGCTGATGATCGACCCGATCGATTTCGCGCAGATGTTCACGCAGCGCATGGCTGAAGAACAGGCCCGCGCCCAGGTTTCGGCCGTTCCGAACTAAGCCTGCATTTCTCCATATTGAAAATGAAAATGCCCGGACATCGATCCGGGCATTTTCATTCGGGTCTTGCTCGATAAAACAGCTTACTCGGATGTCCGGTATTTGGACCAGATGCCCTTCACGCCGAGCTTGGCGACGAGTGCGGCATGCGCCGAAAGTTCTTCCTCGCTCACCCGGCTGGGCAACGGATTGGGTCGAGCAAGGACATCGGCGACAGCATCCTCCGCATCATCACTCTGGCGCGACCGCGCGGACGAACCATTGCTGCTGCCGAGACCAAGCGCGGTCTGCCGGCCACCGATCATCTCGATATAGACTTCGGCGAGCAGTTCGGAGTCGAGCAAGGCGCCGTGTTGCGTGCGGTGCGAATTGTCGATGCCGTATCGACGGCAGAGCGCATCGAGCGAATTCGGACCCATCGGATGCTTGCGCCGGGCCATGGCGAGCGTATCGATCACCATGTCCGGCAGGATCGGCGGTCGGCCGAGCCTTGCGAATTCCGCGTTAACGAAGCCCATGTCGAAAGTTGCGTTGTGCGCGATCCACTTGGCACCCTCGAAGAATTCGAGGATCTGGTCGGCGACCTCTTCGAAGGGCGGCTTGTCCTTCAGCGATTCATCGGTGATGCCGTGAACGGCAAGCGCGTCCGGGTGGACCTTGCGATCGCCGGGATTGATGAAAAGATGCAGTGTCTTGCCTGTCGGGAAATGATTGATGAGCTCGATGCCGCCGATTTCGATGATGCGGTCGGCTTTGTTGTCGAGGCCGGTGGTTTCCGTATCGAAAATGATTTCGCGCATATCGGGACTTCGCTTTCCTATTTCTCTATCTGCCGCTTGCGCCGCAGATCCGCAATGATTTCTCTCACCTGTTCGCCGGCCGCCTCGATGCTTCCGCCCGTATCGATAACGTAATCGGCGCGTGCCCGCTTTTCCGCATCGGGCGTCTGGCGGGAAAGAATCATGTTGAATTTTTCCTCCGTCATGCCTGGCCGGGCAAGCACCCTCTCCCTCTGAATCTGTGGATCGCAGCTGACGACGACGATCTTATCCACTCTCGTGTCGGCTCCGGTCTCAAACAGCAGCGGGATATCCAGCACCACCATCTCGGCGCCGGCCTGGCGGCAACGCTCCAAAAACAGGCGCTCTCGCTTTCGCACCAAAGGATGGACGATCGCTTCCAAACGCTTGAAGCCGGAAGGATCGGCCGCCAGCTTGCGGCTGAGCTCCTGACGGTCGACCTTGCCGTCTGAAGTCGTGCCCGCGAACGCTGCCTCGACCAGAGGAACGGCTTCACCGCTATAGAGATCATGCACGACCGCATCCGAATCGTTCACCGGGATTCCAGCTTCGGCGAATAGCTTCGCCGAGGTCGACTTTCCCATGCCGATCGATCCGGTGAGCCCGATCCTGATCATATCAGTGCTTGTCCATGTCCGCGATGATCAACGCTCTCAAGGTTTCATCGACCGCCGGCCGCGTCCCGAACCATTTTTCGAAGCCAGGGACGGCCTGATGCAGCAACATGCCGAGGCCGTCAACAATGGCAAAACCCTGTTCTTCGGCCTGGGTGAGAAGCGGCGTCTTCAGCGGTATATAGACAATGTCGGTAACAACAGCCGCTTCTGCAAGAGGCGAGAAGTCGATCCGCGGCGCCGCTTCACCATCCATGCCGAGCGACGTCGTATTGATAAAGAGACCGGCGCCTGAGATGACTTCGCCAAGCGCTGCCATCGGATGGGCATGAACCCGCTCGCCAAACCGATTCGCCAATTCCTGCGCCCGCTCGACCGTGCGGTTGACGACATGAATTTCCTTAAAACCACGATCGCGAACCGCCTGGATGATGGCACGGCTTGCACCCCCTGCCCCGAGGATCACGGCGCGGTCGCTTTGGTCCCAGCTCGGATGACGTTCGTCGAGGTTGGCCGTGAAACCGCGGCCGTCGGTATTTGTGGCATGGAGCAAGCCATCCTGAAGCCAAAGGGTGTTGGAAGCACCGAGCTCTCTCGAAAGCTCGTCCGGCCGATCGGAGAGTTTGAAGGCCAGCTCCTTATGAGGGATGGTGACATTGCCGCCGACGAAGCCGCTTTCGCCGTCCTTCAGTGATGAGATAAAGGCAGCAAATTCCTCGACGGGCACTTCATGGGCACGATAGCTGCCGGCCAGACCGAGCTGCTTTAGCCAGTAACCATGGATCAGCGGCGAGCGCGAATGCCTGATCGGATAACCCGTTACGAAAGCGTTTACGCCGTGTGTTTCACGTGAATCATCCATCGATCGTCCCCAACTCTCGCAGTTTTTCCAGAAGCGGCAGCATCGGCAATCCGACGATGGTGAAATAGTCGCCGTCGATTTTCGAGAAGAGCTGAATGCCCTCGCCCTCGAGCTGATAGGCGCCGACGCTCGAGAGTGCCTTTTCGCCGACACAGCTCAGATGGCGATGAATGAAATCGGCCGGCAGCTCCCGCATCGTCAGATCGGCGTGGGACACATGCTCCCATATGATATCCCCATTGCGCGCGAGGGCTATCGCGCTGTTCAGCCGATGGGTCTTGCCCGAGAGTGTCCGCAGATGGTTTTCCGCATCGGCCATCGATTTCGGTTTGTGAAAGACCTCTGCCCCAAGCGACATGGTCTGATCCGAACCGATAATGAGGGAACCGGGAAAACGATCGCTCACCTCTTTCGCCTTTGCCTTTGCCAGCACGAGCGCAACGGCATCCGGACCCGCACCGTTCCGCTCCAGCGGTGCCTCAATCGCCCGCTCGTCGATATCGGCGGCAATGGCTTGAAAATGCAGCCCGGCATTTTCCATCAGCATTCGCCGGAACGGGCTGGAGGATGCAAGGATAAGGGGCGAGGTCATGACGGCTGCCTCCGAGATAATGATGTGCAGCGCTTAGCGCAGCTTGGGGCGCAGGGCAACAATGGCGGCGGCCGTCTCTTCGATCGAGCGGCGGGTGACATCGATGACCGGCCAGTTGTGCCGCGCGCAGAGCGAACGTGCATATTTCAGTTCTTCGGAGATCGCAGCCCGATCCGTATAATCGCCGCGATCGAAGCCCGGAGTTGCGCCGAGAATGCGATTTTCGCGGACCTGCGTGATCCGGTCCGTGGTCGCGACCAGTCCGACGATCAATGGTTTCGTCGCCCTGCTCAGGCTTTCGGGCAGGGGGACGCCGTGGACGATTGGAATGTTTGCGGTCTTGATGCCGCGGTTCGCCAAATAGATGCTGGTCGGCGTTTTCGATGTGCGGCTGATGCCGATGATGACGACATCGGCATCGTCATAGTCGTCGGGCATCTGGCCGTCGTCATGATCCATGGTGAAGTTCAACGCTTCGATGCGGGCGAAATAATCCGCATTCATAACATGCTGGGCACCGACGCGACGGCGCGACGCCGTGCCGAGATAGGTTTGGAAAACATTCATGACCGGCTCGAGAACATTGACTGATGGTACTCCCATCTCGCGGCAACGCTCGGCGATGAAATCGGCAAGCTCGCGATCGACGATCGTATAAAGCACAATACCGGGACTGTGATCGATCGCCTCCAACACAGGCAGAAGCTGCTTGCGATTCCGAATCAGCGGATAGACGTGCTCGATCGGCTGGCTGGCATGGAATTGCACGGAAGCGGCGCGGCCGGCGGAGATGAGAGTCTCGCCGGTTGAGTCAGAAATCAGGTGCAGATGAAAGAAGCTTGTCCGGTTTTCCACGCTACTTTCCATCACCTGTTGATATCTCGGGAGAAAAGAGAGGTACGGGAAGGGGGGCGTCATGGGCAAGTGGAAAACGGCCGAGTTTTCCACATTTGGAATTTTCGAGAAGCGGCTTTCGCGCAGGCTGTGGGCAATGTGGACAAGGTGAAAAGCATCGCGACAATCCCCGCTTTGTCCCCAGAAGGGGATAGAGCAAATTTCTCTGCAAGCTGCTCAAAAGATTGAAAGATCGTCTTCGTTTTCCACATATCGACTCCTCGCCTTCGATTTTCTGCAAATTTCCGGGTGAGGCGCGACAAATTGGACAGGCAAGGGATGAACTTTAATCCTTGCTACTCACCGACTCTAAGAAATAGAAACCTTTCAATATATGTTTGATTTTATATAGGACGACGTCTGTGATCGATGAACGCCGGAAGATCATGCGGGTCTTGAGCGGAGAAGCGCTGACCCCTCCCCCGCTCTGGCTGATGAGACAGGCAGGCCGTTATCTACCGGAGTATCGCGAGACGCGCGCGAAAGCCGGAAGTTTCCTCGATCTCTGTTATACGCCAGACCATGCGGTCGAAGTGACGCTGCAGCCGATCCGGCGTTATGGCTTCGATGCCGCCATTCTCTTTTCCGACATTCTGGTGATACCGGACGCGCTGAAGCGCAACGTTCGCTTCACCGAAGGGCACGGGCCGGAAATGGACCCGATCGACGAGGCCGGCATCCTGGCTTTGAAACCGGAAGGGGTGATAGCGCACCTGGAGCCTGTCATGGAGACGGTGCGGCGGCTGCGGTGGGAGTTGCCCGCGGAGACGACGCTCCTTGGCTTCTGTGGGGCTCCCTGGACCGTTGCGACCTATATGATCGCCGGACATGGCACGCCCGATCAGGCCCCTGCCCGGCTCTTTGCCTATCGTTATCCGAAGGCGTTCGAACATCTCCTGATGCTGCTTGCGGAGATTTCCGCCGATTACCTGGTGGCGCAGATCGATGCTGGCGCCGATGCCGTGCAGATTTTCGATTCCTGGGCCGGTGTGCTCGGCGAGAAAGAATTCGAAGCCTTTGCCGCCAGGCCGGTTGCGAAGATGATTGCGTCGGTCAAAGCGCGGCGACCACAGGCCCGCATCATCGCTTTTGCTAAGGGTGCCGGATACCAACTCAAGACTTACAGGCAGAAGACAGGCGCCGATGCGATCGGTCTCGATTGGTCGGTGCCTTTGGCCTTTGCCCGGGAGCTGCAGAAGGAAGGCCCCGTGCAGGGAAATCTCGATCCCATGCGGGTCGTTGCCGGCGGCAGGGCGCTGGAAGAAGGGATCGACGAGATCTTGCAGCAGCTCGCGCACGGACCGCTGATTTTCAATCTGGGGCACGGGATAACGCCGCAGGCGGATCCCGCCAATGTCACGGCGCTTGTCGAACGCGTGCGGGGATGGAGGAACTGATGACGGTGGAAAAGCAGACGGATTCCGCTCCGGGCCAAAGAGCCGGACGGCGCGCCTATTTCATGATCCTGATTTTTGCGGTTTTGGCGATCGGGCTCTTCGCCTGGCATCCGGCCGATCTCTATCTCTGGATCAAGGCTCTGCATATCATCGCGGTCATCTCATGGATGGCCGGCATGTTCTATCTGCCACGGCTTTTCGTGTATCACGTGGACGCCGAGCCGGGTTCGCAGCAATCCGAGACTTTCAAGGTGATGGAGCAGCGTTTGCTGCGCTACATCATCACCCCGGCGATGATCCTCACCTGGATCTTCGGGCTTTATCTTGCCTGGTCGGTTTATGATTTCCACGGCGGCTGGCTGCACGCCAAGATCGGGCTCGTCGTGATTCTTTCGGGTATTCACGGCCATTTCAGCAGTGCGGCGCGTGCCTTTGCCAGGGATGAAAACAAGCATTCGGCGCGGTACTGGCGGATGATGAACGAGGCGCCGACACTGCTGATGATCGCGATCGTCATTCTGGTGGTCGTCAAGCCGTTTGCGTGAGGCCATTTGGGTAAGGAGGGGCTGTATTAGGGGCGACGTTAAATTTCCTTCATTTTGCGCGCCCCCCTTGCGGTTCAGAAAGTGAGTCGCTATTTTCCCGCCATCTTCTCTTCGTGGCATGTATCCATTCTGTCGCCCGCGAGCGCCCCTGTCGCGGTTCTGAATACGAACAACATTGCCTTTCCCCTCCTAAAAAATGAGTACTTCCCTTCATGGCTGAAATGAAGCTTCAGGAACTGAAAAATAAATCCCCGACCGATCTGCTGGCCTTTGCCGAATCGCTCGAGGTGGAAAACGCCAGCACGATGCGCAAACAGGAACTGATGTTTGCGATCCTCAAGGTGCTGGCGAGCCAGGATGTAGAAATCATCGGCGAGGGCGTCGTCGAGGTTCTGCAGGATGGCTTCGGTTTCTTGCGTTCCGCTAACGCAAATTATCTTCCCGGTCCGGACGACATCTATATCTCTCCCTCCCAGATCCGCCGCTTCTCACTGAAGACGGGCGACACGGTCGAGGGACCGATCCGCGGACCGAAGGAAGGCGAGCGCTATTTCGCGCTGCTGAAAGTCAACACCATCAATTTCGACGATCCGGAAAAGATTCGTCATAAGGTTCACTTCGACAATCTGACGCCGCTCTATCCGAACGAGCGCTTCCGCATGGAACTCGATGTTCCCACCTCGAAGGATCTTTCTCCCCGCGTCATCGATCTCGTGGCCCCGCTCGGCAAGGGCCAGCGCGGTCTGATCGTTGCTCCGCCCCGTACCGGTAAGACCGTTCTCCTGCAGAACATTGCCCATTCCATTACGGCAAACCATCCCGATTGCTATCTGATCGTTCTTCTGATCGACGAACGTCCGGAAGAAGTGACCGACATGCAGCGCTCCGTGCGCGGCGAAGTCATCTCGTCGACCTTCGATGAGCCGGCGGTTCGCCACGTGCAGGTTGCCGAAATGGTCATCGAGAAGGCCAAGCGTCTGGTCGAACATGGCCGCGACGTCGTCATCCTGCTCGATTCGATCACCCGTCTCGGCCGCGCCTACAACACCGTCGTTCCCTCCTCCGGTAAGGTTCTGACCGGTGGTGTCGACGCCAACGCCCTGCAGCGCCCGAAGCGCTTCTTCGGTGCTGCCCGTAACATCGAAGAAGGCGGTTCGCTGACGATCATCGCGACCGCGCTGATCGATACCGGTAGCCGTATGGACGAAGTCATCTTTGAAGAATTCAAAGGTACGGGCAACTCGGAAATCGTTCTCGACCGTAAGGTTGCTGACAAGCGTATCTTCCCGGCAATGGATATCCTCAAGTCCGGCACGCGTAAGGAAGACCTGCTGGTGCCGCGCCAGGATCTCCAGAAGATCTTCGTTCTGCGCCGCATCCTGGCTCCGATGGGTACGACGGACGCAATCGAATTCCTGATCGACAAGCTCAAGCAGACGAAGAACAATCCGGATTTCTTCGAATCGATGAACACCTAATCCCAGGCCGGGATATCTCGTGCGGCTCGGCCGCGCTGATATAGGAAATGGTGCTACGATCGGGCCGCATTTTGCGGCCCGCTTTTGTTTGTTGGATCGGTAGTCTTTCGGCAATCGATTCGGATGCGGATCAATCTCATGCTGACGAAGAATGAAACAATCTATGCGCTGTCAAGCGGGTCTGTACCCTCTGGAGTTGCGGTTATCCGAATTAGTGGTGCGATGGCTTTCGTTCTCGCGAGATCTCTTGCCGGAACATTGCCAGCTCCCCGCCAAGCCGCGCTTAAAACGATTCGGACTCGTAACGGTCTGATGATCGACCGCGGCCTTGTCCTGATTTTCCCAGGGCCTGCCTCTTTTACGGGTGAGGATTGCGCCGAGATTCATGTTCACGGCGGCAAGGCTGTGGTGAAGGCGCTTCTTGATGAACTCTCGACCTTCGAGAGTTGCCGTTTAGCCGAGCACGGAGAGTTCTCGCGGCGAGCTCTTGAGAATGGCAAGATGGATCTCGTCGAGGTGGAGGGCCTTGCTGACCTCATCAGCGCGGAAACGGAGATGCAGCGGCGGCTCGCCTTGGAGCATGCCGCTGGCGGGCTGTCGGTCCTTTATAATGGCTGGGCCGACAGACTGACGCGCGCACGGGCTCTGATCGAGGCGGAGTTGGACTTTGCCGATGAGGATGATGTGCCGGGTTCCGTATCGGACATGGTATGGACTGATATGCAGCATCTGCGCGCGGAACTTGCCGATCATCTGGCTGGTGCTGATCTTGGCGAGATCATTCGCGACGGTCTGAAGGTGGTGATTGTCGGAGCGCCTAACGCTGGCAAGTCCAGTCTCATGAATGCACTGGCAAAGCGCGAAGTGGCGATCGTTACGGATATCGCGGGAACAACCCGCGATGTGCTGCATGTCGATCTGAATATCGAGGGATATGCGGTCAGGCTCTACGATACCGCAGGCTTGCGGGAGACCGACGAGATTGTCGAACGTGAGGGTATTCGTCGTGCGCTGCGAACGGTGGCTGATGCGGATCTTGTTCTGTCTCTTGCCGAGATTGGCGATGAGGCGCAGCGGGACTTTCCGGGTTTCACCGGTAAAGTGCTGACACTCGGGACGAAGTCTGATATTCACCCCGGGACTCATGACAGATATGATGTGTTGATTTCGTCAGCCACGGGCTCTGGATTGGCGGGCTTGCACGAGCTTCTTCGTCAAGATCTGCAGCTGCGTTCAGGGATGCTGTCTCTGGCTTTGCCAAGCCGACTGCGCCATCGCAAATTGCTGACAGAGAGTCTCAGTGCTGTCGAAGCCGCACTCGGCGCAGAAAATCAGGGTCTGGATATCAGGGCTGAATACTTGCGTCAGGCAGCGACCAGCCTTGGGCGCATTACCGGGCGTGTCGACGTGGAAGATCTACTGGATGTGATCTTCTCGGAATTCTGTATTGGAAAATGATTCACGTGAAACAGGGCGTCACGCGGCTCCTGGTTGACGTTTCACGTGAAACCTTCTTGACTCCTGAAATTGGTGTGCCAAACAAACGGCACGACCGAGGACGTGATGATGTTCGATGACGTGTATGATGTGATCGTTGTGGGTGGTGGCCACGCAGGCAGCGAGGCTGCCGCTGCGGCTGCGCGCCTCGGCGCGCGTACGGCGTTGGTGACGCATAGGCGTGACACCATCGGGGTTATGTCCTGCAATCCGGCGATTGGCGGTCTCGGCAAAGGCCATCTGGTTCGGGAAATTGATGCTCTGGACGGCTTGATGGGCCGCGTCGCCGATGCAGCCGGTATCCAGTTCCGAATGCTGAATCGCAAGAAGGGTCCCGCCGTGCGTGGCCCGCGTACACAGGCGGACCGTAAGCTCTACCGCTTGGCGATGCAGGCCGGGATTGGCGCCATCGACAACCTCGATGTTATCGAGGGTGATGCGTTCGATCTTGCTTTTGAGCACGGCCGGGTGTCGGCAGTTGTCCTGAAGGATGGCCGTAGCATTCAATGTGGTGCCGTCGTGTTGACCACCGGCACTTTCCTCCGTGGCCTTATCCATATTGGCGACAAGAAGATACCGGCTGGCCGGGTCGGCGAAGAGCCGTCCGTCGGGCTTTCCAGCACGCTGCTTCGACACGGCCTCGCGCTCGGACGGCTGAAGACCGGAACCCCTGCCCGCCTCGATGGTGCGACCATTGATTGGGATTCGGTCGGACGACAGGGCGCGGACGAAGATCCGACGCCCTTCTCCTTCATGACCGATTCCATCGTGAATCCACAAATCGAATGCGGCGTCACCCGGACGACGCCGGAAACGCATAGGATTATTGCCGAGAACTTGAAGCGTTCGGCGATGTATTCCGGCCAGATCGAAGGTGTGGGGCCGCGTTACTGCCCGTCGATTGAAGACAAGATTGTCAAATTTGGTGAGCGGGACGGCCATCAAATCTTCCTTGAACCGGAGGGTCTCGATGACACGACTGTCTACCCCAATGGCATATCGACCTCGCTTCCCGAGGAAGTCCAGGACGAATTCATAAGAACCATTCCGGGTCTGGAACGAGTCCGCATTCTTCAGCATGCTTATGCCATCGAGTATGATCATGTCGATCCACGGGAACTGAAGCTGTCGTTGGAAGTGGAGAAAATTCCCGGCCTTTTCCTGGCTGGCCAAATCAATGGCACGACGGGATATGAAGAGGCTGGCGCTCAAGGCCTCGTTGCTGGGTTAAACGCCGCGCGGCTTGCGTCTGGTGCCAAGCCGATCGAGTTCAGCCGCACGGATTCCTATATCGGCGTCATGATTGACGATCTGACATCGCGCGGCGTTGCCGAGCCATATCGCATGTTCACGTCGCGCGCAGAATACCGCCTGTCGCTTCGCGCCGACAATGCAGACGTCCGTCTGACTCCTGCTGGTCTCTCCATCGGCTGTGTCGGTTCTGCCCGCGCTTCGCGTTTCGATCGATATATAAAGAGCCTCGAGCAGGCCCGCGAACGATTGAAAGGTCTAACGGTAACGCCGAACGAGGCAGAGAAGGTCGGAATGCATCTTAATAAGGATGGTCAGCGACGCTCCGCCTATGAACTTCTCTCGCATCCTGGTCAGTCCGTCGGAAATCTCTCGCGCCTTTGGCCAGAATTGCAGTCGATCGAGCGCAAGGTTGTCGAGGCTATCGAGATTGAAGCGGCCTACGCCGTTTACATGGATCGACAGACTGCTGATATTGTCCAGGCTCGGCGGGAAGAAGAGCGCGCTATTCCGCCGGAGTTCGACTTCTCCGTCTTGTCCGGTTTGTCCAATGAGCTGAAACAAAAGCTCGAGATGGCACGCCCGAAGAACATTGCGCAGGCCTCGCGGATAGACGGCATGACGCCAGCTGCAATCTCTCTGCTGTTGGCATATTTACGGAAAACGGGCGCCGCGGAACAACAGCAGCTTGTTTCCTGATACTGCAAGGTTAGAGAGTCCATAGAATGGAATTGAACGGTGTACGTGTTTCACGTGAAACACAGGAGCGGCTGCAGCATTTTGCCGAGCTTTTTCAGAAGTGGGCGAAGACGATTAATCTCGTTGCACCGTCTACGATTGATGATCTTTGGCGCCGCCATATCGCTGATAGTGCGCAGATCTTCCAGCTGCACCCCTCAACCGATCACTGGGTCGACCTGGGTAGTGGTGGCGGGTTTCCAGGGGTGATAACGGCGATCCTGTTGGCCGAACGAGGCGCAGGACATGTCGATCTGGTTGAAAGCAATCAGAAGAAGGCTGCTTTTCTGCGCGTTTGCCTGCGCGAATGCGATGCACGCGGCGCGGTTCATGCAATTCGAATCGAGGAAGCACCTGCGGTTATCGGAAATTGTGATGTGATTTCCGCGCGGGCGCTCGCCGAGCTCGAGATGCTGCTGGATTACGCAGCTCCCTGGCTTGAGCGCAATGAAAATCTGCGCCTGCTGTTGCATAAAGGCCGGGATTACGAGCGGGAGCTCAAGAAAGCCCGTGGTCGTTGGGAATTCGATCTGGTAAAACATGAGAGTGTCGTCGAGCGAGATTCCGTCATTCTGGAGCTAAGTCGCCTTCGACGCTTGATTTAACCATAATTGGATATGCGGCAGATGATCGGCGAGCGAAACCGGATTATTACCATCGCAAATCAAAAGGGCGGCGTCGGAAAAACCACGACTGCGATCAACCTGGCGACAGCCCTTGCCGCCATCGGTGAGCGCGTCCTGATTGTCGACCTCGACCCTCAGGGCAATGCCAGCACGGGTCTGGGCATCGAGCGACGTGATCGCAAGCTGTCCTCCTATGATCTGATGGTAGGAAGTCATGGTATCAAGGATACGGTTCAGGAAACGGCCGTGCCCAATCTCTTCATCGTGCCATCGACTATGGATCTGCTTGGCATCGAGATGGAGATCGCGCAGCAATCGGATCGCGTTTTCAAGCTTCGTCGCGCGCTGAATGCGTCGGACGCCCTCGCCTTCTCCTATATTCTGGTGGATTGCCCGCCTTCCTTTAATCTGCTGACGATGAACGCCATGGCGGCGGCACATTCCGTTCTGGTACCGTTACAGTGCGAATTTTTCGCCCTGGAGGGCCTCAGTCAGCTTCTGGAAACGGTCGACCAGGTCCGTCGGACAGTCAATCCCTCCCTTGATATTCAGGGAATCGTCTTGACCATGTTCGATTCTCGCAACAATCTGGCGCAGCAGGTTGTCAGCGATGTCCGCACGCATTTGGGCGAGAAGGTCTACCATACGTTGATTCCGCGCAACGTTCGCGTGTCCGAGGCGCCGTCCTATGGCAAGCCGGCCATTCTTTATGATCTGAAGTGCGCGGGCAGCCAGGCCTATCTGCAGCTGGCGTCTGAAGTGATCCAGAGAGAGCGGCAGCGAAAGGCTGCCGCCTAATGACGTAATATTTGTTCCAGAGTGAGTATCGGCGATGAATGATGATCTTTCGAAGCGGCGTCTCGGGCGCGGATTGGCGGCTCTCATCGGGGAGATGGATCAGCCGGTGCCCGTGGATGCCGGTAGACCGGCCGTCAATCCCGATCGCCTGATCCCGATCGAATTCATCAGCCGCAACCCGCGCAATCCTCGTCGCTACTTCGATGAGACCGAACTGCACGATCTCGCTAGTTCCATTCGTCAGCATGGCATCGTCCAGCCGGTAGTGGTCCGCACTGTTTCCACTGACCGGTTCGAGATTATCGCCGGTGAAAGACGCTGGCGGGCGGCGCAGCTTGCCGGTCTGATCGAAATCCCGGTCATCGTTCGAGATGTCGATGACAAGACCGCGCTTGAGATTGCTATCGTCGAAAACGTCCAGCGCGCCGATCTCAATCCGCTGGAAGAGGCGTTGGGCTATGAGCAGCTGATTGCCGAGCACGGCTATACGCAGAACGATCTCGGCGAGATCATCGGTAAGAGCCGCAGCCACGTCGCCAATTCTCTGCGTCTGTTGAAGCTTCCCGATCCGGTGCGCGATATGCTCGCTGCGGGCTCGCTGTCTGCCGGCCATGCCCGCGCTCTCGTTTCGACGTCCGATCCGACGGCGCTGGCGCGCACCGTCGTTTCAAAGGGGATGTCGGTTCGCGATGCCGAGCGACTGGCTCAGAACGATATCAAGGCGCAGAATGACCCTCGCCCCGCCGGGGCGCGCAGGGACGAGAAGGATTCCGATACGCTCGCGCTGGAGCGCACGCTCTCCGATACGCTCGGTCTGGATGTCTCGATCAACCACCGCGGCAATGGCGGCCAAGTCAAGATCAGCTACAAGACGCTGGAGCAGTTGGAAGAGATCTGCCGGCTGCTGGAACGCCGCTAGAGCCGGATGATTTTTGGGTATGTTCGATCTAAAATCTGAATCCGCCCTAGAATCAAAGAAGTAGAGCATGGTGTCGTCCGAAAGCCGCTCACACTTTTCGGCATCATGCTCTAGAAGCTCTATAGTAGTTTAAAAACAAATAGATAGCGTCACCTACAGATTGCCGCGCGATAGGCGCGTGACGTGTTTCTTGTGAAACATTAGCCCTTGCGGGCCGACTGCAGAGTGGTTGCCAGCAGGGTCTGTGTTGCGATCGTGTCTTCAAGGCTTGCACGCTGCCGCGTCTGCAGAATGGCGGATTGAAGCCTGTTCATTTCACGGGCGATGGCGGCCGCAGACCACGTTTTGAGAGCCTGTTCGATGATTGGCTTGCGTCTGAAATGCAGGTGGCGTCCATGCGTCTGCATGACTTGCGTGGCCGCAATCCGCTTCTCATCCATCTCTGCCCGCATGGTGTCGAGCATCTGAAACTGTCGGAGGCATCCCTGCAGCACGAGAAACATCGGGGTCTTGGAAGATGCTATCTTCTGCATGGCGTGTAGAAATGCTTCCGAATCGCCCTTCAGGATGGCATCGACGGCATCGTCGGTGGAAATCGCACTGGCGTCGCCGATGATTTCATTCACATGGTTTTCTTCAATGGTCCCCTGCCCTCGGCAGTAAAGCGCCAGCTTGCGAACCTCGTTGCGCGAGGCGATGCGGTCGCCGCCAAGAAGCTCGAGCAAGGCCTGACGGGCAGACGGCGCAATGCGTAGCCCCTCACTTGCCAGTTCGGTGTCGATCAGACCATTGAGAGCTCTGGCATCGTCGGCATAGCAGGGGATCGCTGCGACGGAGCGCGCCGGCTCCGCTACTTTCCGCAAGCCTGAGCCCTTCTTGAGATCTCCGGCTTCGATGATGACGAAACTGGCATCCGGCGGGCTTTCAGCAATGATTTGCAGGGAGTCGACCAGCGACTTCTCGTTAGCGGCGCCGCGAATCCATACGAGTTTCTCGCCGCCGAACAGGCCGATGGCGTTGACTTCATCAAGCAGGCGTCCGGCATCGTTCTGCAGATCGCCAACGTCGAGCTTGATAAGGGAAAAGGCGTCGTTCAGATCGACGCCGGTCTTGCCGGCGATCAACGTGGCACGCTCGGAAACCAACCCGCGATCGGGGCCGTAGATCACGAAGACCCGGTAGTTGCGCGCGGCATTTTGGAGGAATCCATCGAATTCGTGAGATTTGACTTCCGCCATGCCGCGCCCTTGATCAGCGGCTGAGCGCAGCGGCGATGTCGGCCGCTACCATCTCGGCAACTTCCCTGGCGGCGCGGTCTTCCGAATCGCGAATTGCGCGCTGCTTGGCGAATTCCTGCGTCGGGAAGTCGACGAGCGATGTCACCGCGCGGCTACCGGACTTGATGACTTTGCCAGTGCTGATTTCCTTCAAGGTAAAGGAGGCTGTTACGGTCGTGCGACCTGCGCCGGACGTGTCCGAAGATGGAAGATAGAGCACGCCGCCAGTACCGGAGCTGACGCTCAGATCGACATTATATTTCGGCGTCTTGGTCTCGCCCGCGCCTCGTCCAGCGATGAAGATCAGCTGATTGCGGACTTCCTGGCTGACGCGCGTACCGACTTGGGAGAAGGAAACCTCCGAGAGCTTCTGCGTGACACCCGTGCTGACGGCATAGAGCGGCCGTACCTGGCAGGCCGACAGAAGGCCAGCAACAGCCACCAGAGACGCAACGCCGGCGATGCGGGCGAACTTGAAAAGAGTATCAGACGACAATGTTTACGATCCTCTGTGGAACGACGATGATCTTCTTTGGCGCCTGACCGTTCAATGCGCTCGTAACGGCATCCAGGGCGAGCACGGCCTGTTGCACGGCATTCTGATCTGCATCGCGCGCGATTGTCAATTCGGCGCGCTTCTTGCCGTTGATCTGAACGGGATAGATGATCTCGTTCTCGATGACGAGCGTGTCGTCGTAAACGGGCCATGGGCTGGTTGCGACCATGTTGACGTTGCCGAGCGCCGCCGAACATTCTTCAGCCAGATGCGGTGTGATCGGCGCGACCAGCGCAATCAGAATTTCGACGGCCTCGCGAGCGGCAGAGCGATAAGCGTTATCCGCCTGGCCGGCCGCGACCTTGTTGAGCGGTGCCGCCAGTGCATTGACGAATTCATAGATGCGCGCCACGGCCTTGTTGAAGGCGAGCTTGTCGTAATCGCCCTGAACCGCTTTCAGCGTGCGATGGGCGATCTGCGATATAGCCAGCGCTTCGCCTTCCTTAGCCGGAGCCGATTCGACGGCTTTCAGGGCATCGGCGGCTTCGGAGATCAAGCGCCACATGCGCTGGGTGAAGCGATGCGCACCTTCGACGCCGGCTTCCGACCAGATGACATCGCGATCTGGCGGGGAATCGGACAGTACGAAGAAGCGCGCGGTATCGGCGCCATAGGAAGCGATGATGTCGTCGGGGTCGACGACATTCTTCTTCGACTTCGACATCTTCTCGATCGAGCCGATGGTAATGTCTTCGCCACTCGACAGCAAAGTGGCTCGGCGCTGGCCGTCCACTTCCACGATGTTGATGTCGGCCGGAGAGACCCACTCGCGCGTCAGGCCATTGCCGCGGCTATAGGTTTCATGCACGACCATCCCTTGCGTGAACAGGCCCTTGAAGGGTTCCTTGACATCGAGATGGCCGGTTTCGCGCATGGCGCGGGTGAAGAAGCGCGAATAGAGCAGGTGCAGGATCGCGTGCTCGATGCCACCGATATACTGATCGACAGGTAGCCAATGGTTCGCGGCAACCGGGTCCGTCGGCTGGTTTTTCCAGGGAGCGGTGAAGCGGGCGAAATACCAGCTCGAATCGACGAACGTATCCATCGTATCGGTTTCACGGCGAGCATCCTTGCCGCATTGCGGGCAGGCGACATGACGCCAGGTGGCGTGCCGGTCGAGCGGATTGCCCGGCTGGTCAAAAGTCACGTCGTCGGGCAGCCTGACGGGCAGATCCTTCTTCGGCACCGGCAGCACACCGCAATCGTCGCAATGGATGACCGGGATCGGGCAGCCCCAATAGCGCTGGCGCGAAATACCCCAGTCGCGCAGGCGGAAATTCACCTTGCGCTCGGCCTGCGGCGCGTTGCCGAGGCTCGTTTCCGAGAGCTTCGTCGCCACTGTCTGGAAGGCGTCCTCGGTGCTCATGCCGTCGAGGAAGCGCGAGTTGATCATCACGCCGTCGCCGTCATAGGCGGTATCACCGATGCTGAAGCTTGCCGCATCGGCATCCGCAGGCATGACGACGGGCACGACGGGCAGGCCGTATTTGCGGGCGAAATCGAGGTCGCGCTGGTCGCCGGACGGGCAGCCGAAAATAGCGCCGGTGCCGTAGTCCATCAGCACGAAATTGGCGATGTAGACGGGGAGTTCCCAGGATGGGTCGAAGGGATGGCGAACGCGGATGCCGGTATCCATGCCCTTTTTCTCGGCGGTTTCGAGCGCGGCCAGCGAGGTGCCGGCGCGGCGGCATTCCTCACAGAAGGCCTCGATCGCCGGGTCCTTGGCAGCAGCTTCCTTGGCCAGCGGATGGTCGGCCGAGATCGCCAGGAAGGAGGCGCCGAACAGCGTATCGGGACGGGTTGTATAAACCGAGATCTCGCGATCGCTATTGGGAGCGGTTTCCGGCACGATCTCCCAGCGAACGGTCAGGCCCTCGGAGCGGCCGATCCAGTTCTTCTGCATCAGCCGCACTTTTTCCGGCCAATGATCGAGCGTATCCAGGGCATCCAGCAGCTCCTGGCTGAATTCGGTGATCTTGAAGAACCACTGCGTCAGCTCGCGCTGCTCGACGAGCGCGCCGGAGCGCCAGCCGCGGCCGTCGATGACCTGTTCGTTGGCGAGAACGGTGTTGTCGACCGGGTCCCAGTTGACCTTGGACTTCTTGCGATAGACCAGATCCTTTTCCATCATGTCGATGAAGAGCATCTGTTGGCGATGGTAGTAGTCGACGTCACAGGTTGCGAATTCGCGGCTCCAATCCAGCGACAGGCCCATAGCCTTCAGCTGGGTGCGCATCGAGGCGATGTTCTGGTAGGTCCATTCCTTCGGATGCACCTTGTTGTCGCGCGCGGCGTTTTCGGCCGGCATACCGAAGGCGTCCCAGCCCATGGGATGGAGAACGTTGTAGCCGCGGGCGCGCTTGTAGCGGGCAACGACATCGCCCATGGCGTAGTTGCGTACATGGCCCATGTGGATGCGGCCCGACGGATAGGGAAACATTTCTAGAACGTAGTATTTCTCACGCGGATCGGCATTATCTGTCACGAAGACCTTTTCTTCGTTCCATTTTTCCTGCCAGCGGGGCTCGGCGTCGCGCGGATTATAACGTTCGATAGACATCTGATCTTGTATTCCGGAAAATCATGGGGAGTAAGGCGTGACCTTCACCACGAAACCACCCAAGCGTCAAGTTTAGCAGGTGCAGCAAGTGCCTTATCTTGCAAAGCAAAGCCGGATTCCGGCCCATTCGCCCTTGGCAAAGCCGACCAGCCTCATTACTGCAGGGATTGAGAAGCAAACGAAATATCGAGGCGAAAATATGGAACTTCAAGAGCGCCTGAACGAAGTTCGTTCCCATATCGAGGCTGCCGAGCGCCAGGCCGGCCGGGCGGCTGGCTCCGTGCAGCTCGTCGCCGTTTCGAAGACATTCAACGCCGATCAGATCCGTCCGGCAATTTCGGCCGGCCAGCGGGTGTTCGGCGAGAACCGGGTACAGGAAAGCCAGGGCAAGTGGCCGGAGCTGAAGGCGGAAACGGCCGGGATCGAGCTGCACCTGATCGGGCCGCTGCAATCGAACAAGGCGGACGATGCCGTGGCGCTGTTCGACGTCATCGAAACCATAGATCGGGAAAAGATCGCACGGGCCGTCGCCGATGAAATGAAGCGGCAGGGCAAGGCCATGAGGCTCTATGTGCAGGTCAATACCGGGCTGGAGCCGCAGAAAGCGGGCATCGCGCCTGACGATACAGCTGCTTTCGTCGAGCTCTGCCGCAAGGAGCTCGGGCTTTCGATCGAAGGTCTGATGTGCATTCCGCCGGCCGAGGAAAATCCGGGGCCGCATTTTGCCCTGCTCGCAAAACTTGCCAGGGAGGCCGGCGTCGAAAAACTCTCAATGGGCATGTCGAGCGACTATGAAACCGCCATCGCCTTCGGCGCGACCAGCGTTCGCGTCGGCTCGGCGATTTTCGGCGCGCGGTAGATTTGGTCGAAACAAAAGGCCAGGCGACCCGCCCTCGTGGTTCGAGGCTTCGGCCCCTTCGACAAGTTCAGGAACCTACGCACCTCATCATGAGGGCTGATTTCCTGTGCAAGCCTCTGTATTGAACTGATCTCAGGCTACAGGAACTGGCTTTATGCCACGGAGTTTTCTCCATCCTCACCCTGAGGAGCGCAGCCTCGAAGGGCGAGGATGGCCCGGTCCTTCCGGCTAACAAGAACCAACAAAAAAGCCCCGGTCGAAAACCGGGGCTTTGGGAAATCCCTATCGTTGGATCTTAGAACTGATCGTCGTCTTCGTCGTCGCGGCTGGTCGACTTCAGCGACTTCAGCTTGGCGAAAACGGCGTCGGCGTCGATTTCCTTTTCCTTGGGCTCGTCGCGCTCGTAGCTGAAGCCGAGCTTCTCGGTTTCCTGCGCCGGCTGCAGCGTCGCGCCAAGTTCGGCGGCGGTCGGCAGCGGGCGACCCTTGGCGGCCTTTTCGACTTCCATGTCGAGGTCGATCTGGCTGCACAGGCCGAGCGTTACCGGGTCCATCGGCGCCAGGTTGGCGGAATTCCAGTGGGTGCGGTCACGGATCTGTTCGATGGTCGACTTGGTGGTGCCGACGAGGCGGGAAATCTGCGCATCCTTCAGTTCCGGATGGTTGCGCACCAGCCAGAGAATGGCGTTCGGGCGGTCCTGACGCTTGGAGACCGGCGTGTAGCGCGGGCCGCGGCGCTTGGATTCCGGCACGCGGACCTTGGGCTCGGAAAGCTTCAGCTTGTGGTTCGGATTGCCTTCCGCGCGGGCGATTTCATCGCGGGTCAACTGGCCGGTCGAGATGGGGTCGAGGCCCTTGATGCCCTGCGCAGCTTCTCCATCGGCAATAGCCTTCACTTCGAGCGGATGCAGCCTGCAGAACTGCGCGATCTGGTCGAATGACAAGGCCGTATTGTCGACAAGCCAGATGGCGGTTGCCTTCGGCATGAGCAATTGTTGAGCCATGGATATAGTCCTTCTGTCAGTCCGCGCCGGTGTCGCGGTCCGGGGTGTAACACCACAATGTCCGGGAAATACGGCCCTATATAACGATAGTGTCGCGGAATTGCAATTCTTTGCGCATGAAATGCACTTTGTCCAATTGCTGTCGTAGTTTGACCTGCTATTTATTGCGCGGAAAGAGCACTCGCAGTTGCAAATCGGAGTGCGAGGATTTGAGGAGGAAACAATGTCGGAAAAGATCCATCCTGTGACGAAGCCGGTCAAGGCGCACGCCCTGATCGACAAGGCGAAGTACCAGAAATGGTATGAGCAGAGCGTCCAGGAGCCCGACAAGTTCTGGGGCAAGCATGGCAAGCGCATCGACTGGTTCAAGCCCTATACCAAGGTCAAGAACACGTCCTTTACCGGCAAGGTTTCGATTAAGTGGTTCGAGGATGGCGTCACCAACGTTTCCTATAATTGCATCGACCGGCATCTGAAGAAGCACGGCGATCAGGTCGCTTTCATCTGGGAAGGCGACAATCCCTATATCGACAAGAAGATCACCTACAACGAGCTTTACGAGCAGGTCTGCCGGCTGGCGAATGTGCTGAAGAAGCACGGCGTCAAGAAGGGCGACCGCGTCACCATCTACATGCCGATGATCCCGGAAGCTGCCTATGCGATGCTCGCCTGCGCCCGCATCGGCGCGGTGCATTCGGTCGTCTTCGGCGGCTTCTCGCCGGAAGCGCTTGCCGGCCGTATCGTCGACTGCCAGTCGACCTTCGTCATCACCTGCGATGAAGGCGTCCGCGGCGGCAAGCCCATTCCGCTGAAGGAAAACACGGATACGGCCATCCATATCGCCGCACGCCAGCATGTTGTGGTCAACAATGTTCTCGTCGTTCGCCGCACCGGCGGCAAGACGGGCTGGGCTCCGGGCCGCGACAGCTGGTACCACGAGGAAATCGCCAAGGTGAAGGCGGATTGCCCACCCGCGAAGATGAAGGCTGAAGACCCGCTGTTCATCCTTTATACATCGGGTTCAACCGGCAAGCCGAAAGGCGTGCTGCACACGACGGCCGGCTATCTCGTCTATGCGGCGATGACGCACGAATATACGTTCGACTACCATCCCGGCGATATCTACTGGTGTACGGCCGATGTGGGCTGGGTGACCGGCCACTCCTATATCGTCTATGGGCCGCTCGCCAATGCCGCGACCTCGCTGATGTTCGAAGGCGTGCCGAACTATCCCGACCAGGGCCGCTTCTGGGATGTCATCGACAAGCACAAGGTCAATATTTTCTACACCGCGCCGACGGCGATCCGCTCGCTGATGGGCGCCGGCGACCAGTTCGTCAAGCGCGCCTCGCGCTCCAGCCTGCGCCTGCTCGGTACGGTCGGCGAACCCATCAATCCTGAGGCATGGGAATGGTACTACAAGGTGGTCGGCGACAGCCGCTGCCCGATCGTCGATACCTGGTGGCAGACTGAAACCGGCGGCCACATGATCACCCCGCTTCCGGGCGCGACCGATCTGAAGCCCGGCTCGGCCACCCTGCCCTTCTTCGGCGTGCAGCCGCAGCTGGTCGACAATGAAGGCAACGTGCTGGAAGGGGCAGCCGACGGCAATCTCGTCATCGCCGACAGCTGGCCGGGCCAGATGCGCACCGTCTATGGCGATCACGAGCGCTTCATCCAGACCTACTTCGCCACCTACAAGGGCAAGTATTTCACCGGCGACGGCTGCCGCCGCGACGAGGACGGCTATTACTGGATTACCGGCCGCGTCGACGATGTGCTGAACGTCTCGGGCCATCGTCTCGGCACGGCGGAAGTGGAATCGGCGCTGGTGTCGCACAAGCATGTGTCGGAAGCGGCCGTCGTCGGCTATCCGCATGCGATCAAGGGCCAGGGCATCTATTGCTACGTGACGCTGATGGTCGGCCAGGAAGGCTCGGATGCGCTGCGGCAGGAATTGGTGAAGCATGTTCGCGCCGAAATCGGTCCAATTGCCTCGCCGGACAAGATCCAGTTCACCCCCGGCCTGCCGAAAACCCGCTCCGGCAAGATCATGCGCCGCATCCTGCGCAAGATCGCCGAGGATGATTTCGGCGCGCTCGGCGATACCTCGACGCTCGCCGATCCCGCCGTCGTCGATGATCTGATCGCCAACAGGCAGAACAAGTCGGACGCGGCTTGATCTGAGCTACGGCGCCGAGCCTTGCTACCTTGGGCGAGAGCTAGCCTCTCGCCTAAATTCCATTTTCATGTCGCAGCGCTGAAAAAACTAATCGCGATCTGAGCAACATGGTCATGCACGTGTTCTCGCACCAAACCTTCGACGTCGGTAAAGACGTCTGGCGCTGCTCTCAAGCCCTGTGGTGTGGGCTCCGGTAAAAACGCATAGTGGCCGACCCCGCCCTTCAGGATGTCCAGAGAGCTGGTTTGCACGTTCTCACGGAGCCAGGAGCAGCACTCTGCCGCTGGAGCTATGACATCGGCGTCGCCACCGATAATGTGAATGGGCACGGTTATTTGTTCGAGGCTTTGCTTTGCAAACCCAAGGACCGAGCGACCTGGCGCGATCGCCAAAGCGGCTTTTACTCTGTCGTCCTTGAAGCTGTCTCGTCGTCGATTCCACGATTCCAAAAACATTCTGTCTTGGAGAAGTGACGGGATGTGATCTGCCAAGTCAGGGAATTCTCTCGGGCCGCGTATGGGGCTCTTTTGCGGATTGTCCGGCTCGAACTGGGAATAGGCAACACGTGCGCCGACAAGCAGCATAGCCGTATAGGCGCCCGCTGAGAAACCCGCGACATAGGCATGGTTCTCGACGGCCCCGCCCAAAACCTCTCTCCAGTCATCGCTATCAAGCAAGGCAGTCAGGTCGGCGGCTCGTTCCCAGAGACAGAGGAACCCCTCGGCTCTATACGGTTCCGACCCTGTATGGCCATGATGGTCGATGCCCAGCGCGACAAAGCCGGCCTGCGCCAAGCGATGTCCGAGCCATTCCAATCCGATGGCAAGGCCGCCCGACCCGTGGGACAGCAGTACCAGAGGGTGCGGATCGGAAGACTTCCTCAACGGCGCGTTGGGCGCGACCGGCTTTTGCTTGAACCAAGATGGCGAAGGTACAATTTCGGCTGCATCATCATCGGCCGGATACCATGCGCACCAAGCCAAAGGGCGATGGTCCGTATCGCTCCAGTTTGTGCGCTTCCTGTCAAAGGACAGACCTTGAGAGAAACCTACGGGCATAATTCTCTCATCGAATGATGGCTAATCTAAACTTATCTCAAAAATCGATCGCCCGGCCGTTGATTTCCCAGTCACCAAATCGGGCGGGGTCGGCGCCGCCGCGGCCGCCGATTTCGGGGGGGAGTTCGGTCTGTGCTTGAGCTTCCTGTGCCTTGCGGCGCTCCTCGGCTTCTGCAAGCGCGCGTTTGGCCGCAGGCGATAGTGGCTTGCGAGTGATTTCACCGGTTTCGGCGTCGAGTTTGTTGTCGTTATCGGCTGTCTGCATGATCTGATCGGTCCGGAACCGTTGAATTAAGCGGAGGAATAGCCAAATCATAGTGCGTCCGGCCGCAAAGAAAAAGGTTTGGACGACAGATGTGTTGGAGGCCTTTCGATGAATCTCATGCGTACTGCCATGCTGCTTGCCTTCATGACCGCGTTGTTCATGGGCGTCGGCTATCTGATCGGCGGTCAATCGGGCATGCTGATCGCATTTGTCGTCGCAGCCGGCATGAATTTCTTTTCCTACTGGAATTCGGACCGCATGGTACTATCAACCTACGGTGCGCAGGAGGTGGATGAGCGCAACGCGCCGGAATTCTACCGGATCGTTCGCGATCTCGCCCGCAATGCTGGCCTGCCGATGCCTAAGGTTTATCTCTATGACAGCCCGCAGCCGAATGCGTTTGCGACAGGCCGCAATCCGGAAAATGCCGCCGTTGCCGCCTCCACGGGCCTGTTGCACGCGCTAACTCCGGAAGAAGTGGCCGGTGTGATGGCGCACGAGCTTGCCCACGTCCAAAACCGCGACACGCTGACCATGACGATTACGGCGACGCTTGCCGGCGCTATTTCCATGCTCGGCAACTTCGCCTTCTTCTTTGGCGGCCGCCGCGACAACAACAATCCCCTTGGCATGATCGGCGTTCTCGCGGCGATGATCGTTGCGCCTCTGGCCGCCATGCTGGTGCAGATGGCGATCAGCCGGACGCGCGAATATTCGGCCGACCGCCGCGGCGCTGAGATCTGCGGCAATCCGCTATGGCTCGCCTCGGCACTTGGCAAGGTCGCCCGTGGTGCGGCGCATATTCCGAATGAGGAAGCCGAGGGACATCCGGCAACGGCGCATATGTTCATCATCAATCCGCTCTCCGGCGAGCGCATGGACAACCTGTTTTCCACCCATCCGAACACGGAAAACCGCATCGCCGCGCTGCATGACATGGCCCGTTACGGCGGCGGTAGTGCCTCGCCGATGACACCCTCTTCAGGCCCATCTTCGGGCTTTGGCTCGACGGGGCCGGTTCTGACTGCTAATCCGGAGCGCAAATCGCGCTCCGTGCCGAATACGGGTCGCGGTGGTTCGCAACCGCCGAAGGGTCCCTGGTCTTGAGTTCTGACACGAAAAACAACGCTTCCAACAAAGACGGAAAACGATCGGGAAAGCGGCCGCAACAGTCGCGGCCGGCCGATTCGTCTCCGCCAAAGCCCGGCCTTGCGGCCCGCGCGGCGGCGTCGAAGATCCTGGGAGCGGTGCTGGACCGCAAGACGCCGCTCGACGGCATGCTCGACGCCGAAGGCGGCAGCGCTGCCTATACGACACTCAGCGATGGCGATCGTGCGCTGGTACGCGCCATCTTGAACAGCGCGCTGCGGCACCTGCCGCGCATCGAGGCGGCAATATCGTCGCTGCTCGATTCGCCGCTGCCCGAGGGTGCCCGCGCCCTGCATCACGTGCTCGTCGTCGGCGCGACGCAGATCCTCTATCTCGACGTGCCGGATCATTCCGCCGTCGATCTCGCTGTCGAGCAGGCCAACCGCGATCCCCGCAACCGCCGCTTCGCCAAGCTGGTCAACGCCATCCTCCGCCGCATCGGCCGTGAGAAGCAGGAGATTCTCGAGCGTGTCGCGAAGGTGCCGGCCATGCCGGACTGGTTCCTGTCTCGCCTCGAAGCTGCCTATGGCGCGCCAGCCGCGTTTAAAATTTCCGACACGCAGCTTGAGCCGGCCGCGATCGATCTCACCGTGAAATCCGATCCCGAAGGCTGGGCGAAGCGGTTGAACGGCACCGTGTTGCCGACCGGCGGCGTGCGGCTTGCTGCATTCGAGGGGTCCATTCCCTCGCTGGAAGGCTTCGACGAGGGCGAGTGGTGGGTTCAGGATGCCGCCGCCAGCATTCCGGCCAAGCTTTTCGGCCCCTTGACCGGCAAGCGGGTGGTCGACCTCTGTGCGGCACCAGGCGGCAAGACGGCCCAGCTTATTCTCGCAGGCGCCCACGTCACGGCTCTCGATCAGTCCGCCAACCGGCTGAAGCGGCTGTCAGGCAATCTGGCACGCCTCGGCCTGGAGGCCGAGACTGTCGTTGCCGATATGAGCAAGTATCAGCCCGACGAACTTTTCGACGCCGCTCTGCTCGACGCTCCCTGTTCTTCGACGGGAACGACGCGCCGCCATCCCGACGTGCTGTGGACCAAGGGGCCGGAGGATATCGCCAAGCTCGCCGGCCTGCAGGCGCGTCTGCTTCGCCATGCCCTGACACTGGTCAAACCCGCCGGCGTGGTGGTCTTTTCCAACTGCTCGCTCGATCCCGAAGAGGGCGAGGATCTCGTCGCGCGGCTGCTTGCCGAGAAGGACGATGTCGAGCGCGTGCCGATCGACGCGGAGGATTGGCCGGGCCTGGAGGCGGCGATTTCGCCGCTTGGTGCCTTCCGCACCACGCCGGATATGCTGCCGCTTGCCGATGGTTTTGCCTCCGGCCTCGACGGCTTTTTCGCGGTCGTGCTTCGACGCACGCGCTAGCTTTCGTTCGGCTCGTCACCCACCAAGCGGTTAAAAAGCCGGTAATATGTCCTTAATTGGTATATCTGTAACCTCTTTTTAACCACGGGTAATGAGAGTAAGCAGAAGCAAATATGCAGATCTGCGGCAGGGTTTTGTGAGTTCATACATGCGGGAAGCATGGCGGCGGATGTCGCGCCGCGCGGCGTTGACGCGATTGCGTCTCACCCGCCACACGATGCGTGTGCCGGAACGATTAATCGTGGCGCCGACCGACCTTCGCAGCGTCGATCCTTTTTTCGTCGAAGAGCTTCTGAACGGTCGCATCCTGCTGGCCGGACGCGTTCTCGAAACGCAGGGTGCTTCGCCCTTTTCGCTTGAATTGCCGTCGCTCGCCTTTGCCGCGCGGCTGCATAATTTCCGCTGGCTGCGGCATTTACGGGCGGAAAAGAGCGATCAGGCCTCGGCCATGGCGCGCTCGATCCTCACCGATTGGATCGCGGTTCACGGCCGCCGACTGCATGGCCTTGCCTGGTCGCCCGATATAGCGGCGCAGCGGCTGGTCGCGCTCCTCTCGCATTCGCCTGTGCTCCTGCAGGGCACCGATAGCGGCTTTTACCGCCGTTTCATGCGCATGCTCGTCTTCCATGTGCGCTTTCTGCGGCGGATCGTGGCCTCGTCGCCCGATGGCGTTACCCGGTTCCGCGTGCGCATCGCGCTTGCTATGGCCTCCGTTGCCATGCCGAGCAGTTCGCTGACGCTGAAACGGGCCGGTCAGGCGCTCGACCGCGAGATCGACCGGCAGATTCTGCAGGATGGCGGCCATATCTCCCGCAATCCGCGGGCGTCGCTGGAGCTGCTCCTCGATCTGCTGCCGCTGCGCCAGACCTACGTCAATCTCGGCCATGATGTGCCGGTGCGGTTGATCCCCGGCATCGACCGCATGTACCCGGCGCTGCGCTTTTTCCGCCATCAGGATGGCGATCTGGCGTTGTTTAACGGGGCGACATCGACGCTCGCCAACGAACTGATGTCGGTGCTGCGCTACGACGAGACGGCGGGACAGGCCTTCAAGGCGCTGCCGCATACAAAATATCACCGGCTGGCGGCCGGTCAGGCCGTCGTCATTGTCGATGCCGGCGCTGCGGCCTCGACCGATCTCAGCCGGACGGCGCATGCGGGTTGCCTCTCCTTCGAGATGTCCTCGGGCAAGACGCGCTTCATCATCAACTCCGGCGCGCCGGAGTTCGCGGGCGATCGCTTCATGCAGGCGGCGCGAGCGACGGCTGCGCATTCGACCGTCACGCTCAACGACACCTCGTCCTGCCAGTTTTCCAAGTCGAAATCGCTGGGGCCGATCATGGTCGGCGGCGTCAAGAAGGTCATCGTCGAGCGCGCCGAGACAGAAGACGGGCGCGATTATGTCCGCGCGGCCCATGATGGCTACCTCTCCGCCTTCGGTTACGTCCACGAGCGCGAGATAAGCCTCAACGCCAGCGGCACCATCGTCGCCGGCCGTGACCGGTTCTTTACGCCAGAAGGCAAGAAGCATCAGCCGAAGGGCGAAGGCATCGCTTCGGCCCGTTTCCACATCCATCCCTCCATCAGCCTGCTGCAGACCGAGACGGATGCGGCACTGCTGATTGCGCCGGACGGAGAGACCTGGGTCTTCTCCTCGCCCGGTAACGAGGTGCTGGTGGCGGAGGATATCTTCTTTGCCGATCCCTCGGGGATGCGCTCCTCCGATCAGCTCGAGATCGTTTTCAAGATCACCGAAAAGCCGGAAATCCGCTGGTTTTTATCCCATCGGCCATAGGCTAAGCGCGTCAGCTATGCTAACGGGGCGGCATTCCCGTCCCGCGCTATTTCTGCCGGACCTGTTGTCTCCCTATGCCAGAGCGCTTCCGCTCTGTTTTTTTGTTATCGCAACTCCGGACGGAAAACCGCCATACACTTTTCCTGGAGTTGCTCTAGATCGGAGAAAGCCCATGGCCGTCGTTTCCAAGAAAATTCCCGCTCCCGACAAGGTGAAGGTGAAAACCGCGCTTCTGTCCGTCTTCGACAAGACCGGCATCGTCGAGCTGGCGCGTGCGCTCAGCGAACAGGGCGTACGGCTGCTGTCGACCGGCGGCACGCACAAGGCGATCGCCGCGGCCGGCCTTGCCGTGACCGACGTGTCGGAAGTAACGAATTTTCCGGAGATCATGGACGGCCGTGTCAAGACGCTGCATCCGAAGGTGCATGGCGGCCTGCTCGCCATCCGCGACGATGCCGAGCATCAGGCTGCGATGAAGGAGCACGGCATCGAGGGCATCGATCTTGCCGTCATCAACCTCTATCCCTTCGAAGACGTTCGCAAGGCCGGTGGCGATTATCCCACAACGGTGGAGAATATCGATATCGGCGGCCCGGCGATGATCCGCGCTTCGGCCAAGAACCACGCCTATGTGACGACGCTCACCGATCCCGCCGACTATACCGAGCTACTGGCCCAGCTCTCCGCAGATGCCGGCCAGACGACCTATGATTTCCGCAAGCGCATGGCTGCCAAGGCTTTTGCCCGCACCGCTGCTTACGACGCGATGATTTCCAACTGGTTTGCCGAAGCGCTCGATATCGCCACGCCGCGCCACCGCGTCATCGGTGGCGTTCTGCGCGAGGAAATGCGCTACGGTGAAAACCCGCACCAGAAGGCGGCTTTCTACCTGACCGGCGAAAACCGCCCCGGTGTTTCCACGGCAACGCTCCTCCAGGGCAAGCAGCTTTCCTACAACAACATCAACGACACCGATGCGGCCTATGAGCTCGTTGCCGAATTCCTGCCGGAAAACGGTGCGGCCTGCGCGATCATCAAGCATGCCAATCCCTGCGGCGTCGCCACCGGCCCGAGCCTCGTGGAAGCCTACAAGCGCGCGCTTGCCTGCGATTCCACCTCGGCCTTCGGCGGCATCATCGCGCTGAACAGCCTGCTCGACGCCGAAACGGCGGAAGAGATCGTCAAGCTTTTCACCGAGGTCATCATCGCGCCCGATGTTACCGAGGAAGCCAAGGCGATCATCGCCCGCAAGCCGAACCTCCGTCTGCTTTCGGTTGGTGCCCTGCCCGATCCGCGTGTCGCCGGCCTGACCGCAAAGACCGTCTCCGGCGGCCTGCTGGTGCAGAACCGCGACAATGCCTTGGTCGAAGACATGGAGCTCAAGGTCGTCACCAAGCGCGCGCCGACGGCGCAGGAGCTTGGCGACATGAAGTTCGCCTTCCGCGTCGCCAAGCATGTGAAGTCGAATGCCGTCGTTTACGCCAAGGATGGCCAGACGGCCGGCATCGGCGCGGGACAGATGAGCCGTGTCGATTCCGCCCGCATCGCTGCCATCAAAGCAGAAGAAGCCGCCAAGGCCATGGGGCTCGCCGAGCCGCTGACGCAGGGCTCCGCCGTTGCCTCGGAAGCCTTCCTGCCGTTTGCCGACGGCCTGCTCTCGGCGATCGCCGCCGGCGCCACCGCCGTCATCCAGCCGGGCGGCTCGATGCGTGACCAGGAAGTCATCGACGCGGCCAATGAGCATAATGTCGCGATGGTCTTTACCGGCATCCGCCATTTCCGCCATTAATCGTCGGATATACCCGATCGAAAAATTTTATATCCCGGCAGGCAAACCTGTCGGGATTTTCTTTGCCTACTTCGTCTTGTCGGCCGGATAGGGCGTCGGCAGCAGAAGCAGGAGGCCGCCGGCAAGGAAGATGACGAGTGTCGCCATGCCGAGGCGGGCCGAGCCGCTCCAATAGGTTACCAGCGAAAAGAACAGCGTCGCCATGAAGCTGGTGGCGCGGCCGGAGAGGGCATAGATGCCGAAGTAACGGCCGGCTTCCGAGAGGCTGACGCTGCGGGCGAGATAGGAGCGCGAGGAAGCCTGTACGGGGCCGAAGGCGATGCCGATCAGCAGGCCGTAGCCGATATAGGCCTTTTCTGCTGCCGTGCCGAAAAGGCCGCCGGAGCTGACCGTGGAGAGCGGAACGAAGCCGAAGAGCGTGAAGCCGGGACCGGTCGAGAGAATGCCGAAGGTGGCGATGAGAAGCAGCGTCAGGCTGATGATAACCGTCGTCTTCGAGCCGAGCCAGCGATCGACATAGCCGGCGGCAAAGCAGCCGAAGATGGCGATGACGTTGAGGATGATGCCGTAGATGCCGATCTCGATCGTCGCCCAGCCGAACATGCCGGCCGCGAATGTGCCGCCGAGGATAAGCAGGCCGTTGACCCCGTCCTGATAGACCATGCGGGCGATGAGGAAGAAGCTGATGCCGCGCCGGCGCTTCAGCTCGCCGAGGGTCGTCGAGAGTTCGCGCAGGCCCGAGCGGACGGCGGTGCGAAGCGGCAGGCCACGGGCGGCGTCCGGCGTGAACAGGAACATCGGCAGGATGAAGATCAGATACCAGACGGCCGAGATCGGCCCGGTGATGCGCGCATCCTCGCCGAGCGTGGCATCGAGGCCGAAGAGCGGCGTCAGGCCGAGGATGGTCCTGCCGGTCTGCGGATTACCGGCCAGCAGCGCGACGACGGTGATCAGCACGATCATGCCGCCGAGATAGCCGAGGCCCCAGGCGGCGTTCGACAGCCTGCCGACATCGTTCTTGCTGACCAGCCGCGGCATCATCGAATCGTTGAAGACGATCGAGAATTCGGCCGAGATCGAGGCCAGGATCATGAAGATGACAGGGTAGATGACAGGCGATCCGGGGGCTGCACCCCAGAGACAGAAGAGGCTTGCGATCTTGATGACGGCGAAGAAGGCGATCCAGGGCTTTCTGGCGCCAGACTGATCGGCGATGGAGCCGAGGACCGGGGAGAGAATGGCGATGATCACCGAGGAGATCGTCGCCATATTGCTCCATGTCGTCTGCGCGGAGACGGGATCGGCCGTCAGCCGCGCAACGAAATAGGGGCCGAAGATGAAGGTGGTGACGACGGTGAAGAACGGCTGAGCCGCCCAGTCGAAGAACATCCATCCCCAGATGCCGCGTGCCGGCACTTTGGCCGGCACGTCATTGTCAATTTCGGTTGCCACCAATCCCGCCCCTCAATCCCTTACCCGTATGCCGGGTCTGGGCGGACTGTGTCACCTTGCCCGGCCGTTCGCAAGGTCGCTGAGCAGGCCGGCGGCAACGGTGATGCGGGCGAGATTCGGATCGCCGCTTTCGCTGAGGCCGCCGAGCTCTTCGGCGATGCGATTGATGCGGATACGGTCTTCGGCATGCCATGCCTGAACCGGCTGCTTGTCCTTCGGATGATTGGACAGTGCCGAGATGACAATATCGCGGCGGGCGCCGGCGATCTGGTCGAGGCTGCGCGCAAGCGCGAGGCTCTCATAGTGATCACCTGTCACGATGCGGCTACCGGCAAGCAGCAGGCGACCGACACGGAAGGTTTGCGACACCGTGAAGTAGCTTTCGGCGGCACGGTTCAGCGTGTCGCCGGTGCGCTCGGCGATCTGCATGATCTCCGGCACGAGAACGAGCGCATAGATTATCGCGATCTCCGAAGCCAGCTTTTCCGGCAGGCCGGCGGCCTGATATTCGGCTTCGCGGGCCGCGATCTCGGCTGCGAAATCCGCCGGGATGTGGGTGAGGAAGACGGGTCGCAGCTTCTTCAGTGCTGCGCGAAGCCGGCTAACGGTTTCCTCGATTTCGCCCTTGGCCGCGCCGGTCTTCAAGAGCAGGCGGGTCAGCACGGTATAGACCTCGGTGATCTCGCCGTAGACGCGGTTCTGCATCTGGCCGCCAACCTTGCCATCGAGCGCGTCCGTCTCATTCCAGAGCCGGTCGAGATCGAACCCGTCGCGGGCGATGACTGCGGCCTTGACCACTTCGGCAGCCGATGCCGCCGTCGCATCCATCATGCTCACAGCAAAGCCCGGGCCACCGCGGTTGATTGCTTCGTTGGCAAGCGCCGTGGCAATGATCTCACGGCGCAGGCGATGGCTTTCGATATCGGTTGAATTCGAGCGCTGCATCTTGGCCGGGAAATAGCGGCTGAGCGTTGCGGCGAAGTAAGGATCGTCGGGCAGGTCGCTGGCAACAAGCGCGTCGAAGAGGACGATCTTTGCATAGGAGAGCAGCACGCCGATTTCGGGGCGAGTCAGCGGACGGCCATTGGCGTAACGCTCGGCGAAGGTCTGGTCATCGGGCAGGGTCTCGACCTTGCGGTTGAGCTGCTTGGCCGCTTCCAGCACGCTCATGAAGCGGCTGAGTTCCAGTCCGTTGCCGGTGCCCTTGCGCTCCGTCAGCGAGATCGCCAGGGATTGCAGGTAGTTGTTGCGCAGGACGAGCGCGCCGACTTCGTCGGTCATCGATGCCAGCAGGATATCGCGCTTGGCCCGCGTCAGCCGGTCATCGAACATGGCGTTCGCGAGCGCGATCTTGATGTTGACCTCGACGTCGGAGGTGTTGACGCCGGCGGAGTTGTCGATGGCGTCGGAGTTGCATCGGCCGCCCTTGAGGCCATAGGCGATGCGGCCCTTCTGCGTCACACCGAGATTGGCACCCTCGCCGATCACCCTGGCGCGGACTTCCTCGGCCGTGATGCGGATCGGATCGTTGGCGCGATCGCCGACTTCCGAATCCGTTTCGGACGGCGCCTTGACGTAGGTGCCGATGCCGCCGAACCACAGGAGGTCAACGGGAGCCTTGAGGATCGCCGTCATGATCTCGAAGGGCGTTGCGACCGACTTGTCGATGCCGATGGCAGCGACCGCTTCCGGCGTTAGCGTCACTGATTTGGCCGAGCGGGAGATGATCATGGCGCCCTTCGACAGGACGGACTTGTCGAAATCCTGCCAGCTGGAGCGCGGCAGGTCGAAGAGGCGCTGGCGCTCTGCTAGCGTCTTTGCCATGTCCGGATCGGGATCGATGAAGATGTCGCGATGGTCGAAGGCGGCGAGCAACCGGATCTTCGGGGAGAGCAGCATGCCGTTGCCGAAAACGTCGCCGGACATGTCGCCGACGCCGACAACGTTGAAGGGCGTCGTCTGGATATCGATGTCCATTTCGCGGAAATGCCGCTTCACGGTTTCCCAGGCGCCGCGGGCGGTGATGCCCATCTTCTTGTGGTCATAGCCGGCCGAGCCGCCGGAGGCGAAGGCATCGTCCAGCCAGAAGCCGGCTTCCTGCGCCAGCGCATTGGCGGTGTCGGAGAAGGTGGCGGTGCCCTTGTCGGCGGCGACGACGAAATAGGGATCGTCGCCATCGAGGCGCACCGTATCGGCCGGCGGAATGATATCGGCGCCGGAGATGTTGTCGGTGATCGACAGCAGCGTGCGGATATAGGTCTTGTAGGCCTCGCGGCCGGTGTTGAAGATCTCGTCGCGGCTGCCGCCGACCGGAAGCTTCTTCGGATAGAAGCCGCCCTTGGCGCCGACGGGCACGATGACGGCGTTCTTGACCTGCTGTGCCTTCACGAGGCCGAGCACTTCCGTACGATAGTCTTCAGCGCGGTCCGACCAGCGCAGGCCACCACGGGCCACCTTGCCGAAGCGCAGGTGAACGCCTTCGACTTCGACGCCGTAGACGAAGATTTCGCGGAAGGGGCGCGGCTCGGGCAGGCCGTCCAACAGCTTCGGATCGAGCTTGAAGGCGAGCATGGCCTTGGGGCTACCGTCCGCATTTTTCTGGAAGTAGTTGGTGCGCAGCGTCGCATCGATGGCATTGACGTAACGGCGCAGGATGCGGTCGTCGTCGAGGCTAGGCACATCGGCAAGCTCGGTTTCGATCGCGGCATGGAGATCGGAAAGCTTCTTAGTGCGGCTCTTGTCGCTGAGCTTCGGATCGAGCGTATCGTGGAAGAGGCGGAAGAGCGATGCGGCGATGCGCGGATACTTATCCAGCGTCGAGGAGATGTAATCCTGCGAATAGGCAATGCCGGCCTGGCGCAAATAGCGGGAATAGGCGCGCAAGACGTTCGTCTCGCGGGCGGAAAGATCGGCGGAAACGATCAACCGGTTGAAGGCGTCATTGTCGATCGTGCCGCCGAAGGCAGCGAGGAAAGCTTCTTCCAGCGCGGCGCCATGACGGGCGAGATCGATCGTCAGGCCGCCACGGGCTTCCAGCTCCATGTCGTGCAGCACGACATGGCCGGTGGAGCCGTCCTTGGCGGTGACGTAGATATCGAAGGTGCGTTCGCTGATGACGTTGAAGCCGAGATTTTCGAGGAGCGGCACGCGGCGCGACAGCGCCAGGTTGCCCTGCCCGTGGAAGATCTTCAGCGAGAGGATGTCGCCTGCCTCGTCCTTGCGGATATAGAAGCCGATGCGGATCGGCTCGGCGCCGGACGTGGCGACGATATCAGGCAGATCGGCAAAGGCGTCTTCCGGCGAGAAGGCTTCCTGGAAGGCCTGGCTGACGGAGATGCTGGGCGCCTTCGGGCCGGCCAGCATAAGGAAGCGTTCGTCCCACCGGGCGGTGATGGCGCGGATTGCCTCTTCAAGCTTCGCCTGGGGAACATGCGGTGTCTTGTCGGCGCTGCGGCCGATGATGAAGTGCACACGCGCCACGCCGCCTTCGGGGAAGGCCGGGTAATAGGCGGAGACACGGCCGTCATAGACCGTTTTCAGGTAATTGCCGATCTTCTCGCGGACGACGGAATCATATTCCTCGCGCGGAACATAGACGATGACGGAGACGAAGCGGTCGAAATGGTCGATGCGCGGCAGAGCTCGCACGCGCGGCCGGTCGGTCAGGTCATTGATCTGCTCGGCGAAGCTTGCGAGCAGGGTCGTATCGATCTGGAAGAGGTCGTCGCGGGGATAGGATTCCAGCGTGTTTTCGAGCATGCGGCCGGAGTGGCTGGTGGGGTCGAAGCCGAAGTGATCCTTGACCTTTTGCACCTTCGAGCGCAGCAGCGGCACTTCCGCCGCGGCGCTGGTATAGGCCGTCGAGGTGAAGAGGCCGACGATGCGCAGCTCGCCCGTCACATTGCCATCGGCATCGAAGCGCTTGACGCCGACATAATCCATATAGGCGCGGCGATGGACGATCGACTTGACGTTCGCCTTGGTGACGATCAGGAAATCCGGGCCGTCGAGGAAGGCGAGGATTTCCGGTGTCGTGGTGACGGCGTCCTTGCCCTGGCGGAGAACGCGCACGTCCGGATTGGAGAGGATGCCGAGGCCGGCACCGCGATCGCGCTCGACCTTGGCGTCGGCACCCTTGCCGGAATAGACATATTCGCGCATGCCGAGGAAGGTGAAGTTACCATCCCTTAGCCAGGCAAGGAAGGCGAGCGCTTCGTCGCGGTCGTTCTTGCGGCGGCCGGCCGCTTCATAGGTCGACAATTCCGATATCACGGTGTCGAGGCGCGCCAGCATCGGCTTCCAGTCGGAAACGGCAAGATGCGTCTGGTCGAGCACGGTCTGGACCCGCTTGGTCAGATCCGTTGTCTGCGCCGTCGTCAGGGGCGAGAGATGCAGCTGGATATGGCTGACGCGGTGGGCCGGATCGCTCGGCTGATCGGCGGAATAAAGGCTCGGCTGCTTGCCGGCTTCGACGACCAGGATCGGATGCACCGCCATATAGAGATCGCGGTAGCTGCTGGTCACCTCGCCCATGATCGATTCGTAGAGGAAGGGCATGTTGTGATCGGTGATCGACAGGATCGACACGGCAACGCCATCGGGCTCGATATTGGCAACCTGTTCGATGCTGACGCGGGGAGAGGTGCCGCTCCAGGCCGCCAGTTCCTTGGCCGCGTGCGCTGCGGCAAGCGCCAACATTTCCGGGCTGTAACGCTCCATGTCGTCATTGCTTGCCCGGCCGAACAGGATCTCGGGGTCGAGATGCGTCTCGCCCGTCGCCGCCGCTATTTTGCGTGCCGCTTCGATCTGCTTTTCCCGTTTCGGATTGGTTTTGGGCGCCATGGAATTCCTCCCGATTTTCGAATTTTGACGACAGTAGCAGAAGGTTTAGCGAAAAAACTGGCAAAAAGAATGCGAATTTGGTTGCTTTCGGACTGATTTTGGCCGGTTTTTTTAAAAATCTTGCCGGAATGCGCGATCCTGATGAAAAGCGGATATCATCCGCGTGAAATCGGCGGGAATCAGCCCGTCAACAGAGGTTTTCATGACTCTGTGAAGTGCGGTTGACAGAGTGCGGTCAAAGGGATCATCAACGGCGCCATTGCAGTTTGAAGCCCTGAACTTGAAAGCTAGCATCATGTCGCAAGTGTCGGCCGGCGCCGTTATCGTCATCTCCAGCCATGTCGTCAGAGGGTCCGTCGGCAATCGCGCTGCCGTTTTCGCGCTGGAAACGCTCGGCCATCCCGTCTGGGCGCTGCCGACTATCGTTCTGCCCTGGCATCCGGGTCATGGCCGCTCGACGCGGCTGACCTTCAACGAGGCAGATTTCGAACACGCCATCGACGATCTCATCGCCGCGCCCTGGCTTTCCGAGGTCAAGGCGGTGCTGTCGGGATATTTCGGCAATGCTGCTCAGGCGCTTTCTGTTGCAAAGCTGGTGACGGCTCTGCGGGAAAAGAACCCGGATCTCATCTATGCCTGCGATCCCGTCATCGGCGATGCCGGCGGGCTTTACGTGCCCGAGGCGACGGCGGAAGCGATCCGAGACCACCTGATCCCCCTGGCGTCGCTTGCAACGCCGAACCGCTACGAACTCGCGTGGCTGGCTGGCGCCCCTCTTGAGGATAACAACGCCATCATGGAGGCGGCTCTCGCGCTCGGGCCGTCGCGCATGCTGGTGACGTCGGCGGTGCCGATGATGGCAGGCGGCATCGGCAATCTCTATCTCAGCGGCCGAAATGCGCTGCTTGCCGAACATCGCAGCGTCGAGGGCGCACCGAACGGGCTTGGCGATCTGTTGTCCGCCGTCTTCCTGTCGCGCCTGCTGTCGGGCATGGACGAGGAGCGTGCCTTGCAGCTGACGACGGCCAGTGTCTTTGAAGTGCTGGCGCGTGCCGTCAAGCGCGGCAGCAACGAGCTGACGCTCGCCGTCGATTCCACGAGCCTGTCGACGCCGATGGCTATGGTGCAGCTGAGGCACCTCGTCCACCCGGCGCAGCGGAAGAAAAAATAGCGCCCGCGAGGGCGAAAGCTTTTTGCAGCGCAACAGTTGCCATCGGCCACAGCGCGCTGTAATCCAATATCCATGCAAAGCTTTCCCGACACCCTTCTGAACGGCTATCGCAATTTCATGAGCGGGCGTTACGTCGATGAGCGCGAACGCTATCGCACTCTGGCGGAGCTCGGCCAAAACCCGTCGACGCTCGTGATTGCCTGTAGTGACTCCCGCTCGGCGCCGGAGATCATCTTCGATGCAGGACCGGGAGAGCTGTTCGTCATCCGAAACGTTGCCAATATGGTGCCGCCCTATGAGCCGGACAGCAATTTCCATGCGACCTCGGCAGCGCTCGAATTCGCGGTTTTGTCGCTGAAAGTTTCCGACATCGTCGTGATGGGTCACGGCCGTTGCGGCGGTATCCGCGCAGCACTCGATCCGAATGCGGAACCGCTGTCGCCGGGCGACTTCATCGGCCGATGGATGGCGCTGCTGAAGCCTGCCGCCGAGCAGATCCAGAGCAACGACATCATGACGCAGACCGAGCGCCAGACGGCGCTGGAGCGTATTTCGATCCGCAATTCGCTGAACAATCTTCGCAGTTTCCCGGAAATCAAGGCGCGCGAGGAAGAGGGCAAGTTGAACCTGCACGGTGCGTGGTTCGATATTTCGACCGGCGAACTATGGGTCATGGACCCGAATACCAAGGATTTCATCCGACCGGAGATCTAAGGTCGCCTCCACATCCAGTGGATGGAGTTGGACCAAACGAAAAGGCGCTGCAGACCAACGGGTCGCAGCGCCTTTTTTATTCATGAGATCAGGTTACCTGCCGTCGATCTGCTGACCGATATAGGCGATTGCCTGCTGATAGACCTTTGCATCGTTCCAGCCGGCGATGGCGGCGAAATTCGGTTCGCCCGGCTGATAGCCGGCGCCCGGCTGCCAACCATGGCCGCGCAGGAAGTTGGCCGTCGAAGCCAGCGCGTCTGCGCGCGATCCCACAAGATCGACCCGGCCGTTGCCATCTTCATCGACGCCGTAGAGGACGACGTTCTTGGGCATGAACTGCGTCTGGCCGATTTCACCATGGGCGGCGCCGCGGGCCGACGGGTTGAGATAGCCTTCGCCGACGAGTTTCAGGGCGGCATAAAGCTGATCGGTGAAGAAGGCCGAGCGGCGGCAGTCGTAGGCAAGGGTCGCTACAGCCGAAAGCGTATGCTGGTCGCCCATATAGCTGCCGAAGCCGGTTTCCATACCCCAGATCGCGATGATCGGGCCGGGGGGGACGCCGAACCGCTTCTCGATCTTGGCAAACAGCGCCGCATTGGCCTGTTTCATGCTTTTACCACGATTGATGATTGTCTGACCGCCGCGCTTCTTCATGAATTCCTCAAAGGAAAGCTTGAAGCTCTTCTGGCCGCGATCGGCGCGAATGGTGGGCTGGTTGTAATGAACGTTCGCGAAAGCCCTGTCGAGGGTGGAGGGGCTGACACCCTGTCCCTGCGCTTCCCGCTTGAATTCCTGCACCCAGTTTTCGAAGCCGGCGGAAGTATTGCCGCAAGAGGCGGCATTTGCCGCAATCGGCATTCCCAGCAGCAACCCGCCCGCCACGAGAGCTGCCATTCCAGACTTTGTGAAGCGCATTCAGTGTCCCCGAATTCTTACCGCGATGCGAACGCGGTAACCGTTTTTCAATGGCGCGCAAACCCTTACAAGCCAGGGGATCGCGCGCGGTTAGTCACCATCGGACCATGCCAGCATCCGACCGCCATGTCATTACTACATTTTAGCGACCGGTGTTTTTCGTTTCATGTGAAACATTGCCGCCGATGCATTTACAAAAGCCCCGCCTTTCATCCGAAATGGCGAGGCTTCCATTCTATCCTGCATAGCCAATGAGGGTTGATAAACCGTAAATTGGTTTACAGATCCTTATGCAGCCTGCTTGCGCGGCTTGATCAGGCCGCGATTGACGAGCAATTCGGCGATCTGGATGGCGTTGAGAGCGGCGCCCTTGCGCAGGTTGTCGGAGACGACCCAGATGTTGAGGCCGTTTTCGACGGTCGCATCTTCGCGGATGCGCGAAATATAGGTCGCATCTTCGCCGGCGGATTCGTAAGGCGTGATGTAGCCGCCGTTCTCGCGCTTATCGATGACGAGGCAACCGGGAGCCTCGCGCAGGATGTCGCGGGCCTGGTCGGCCGTGATCTCGTTTTCGAACTCGATGTTCACCGATTCCGAATGGCCGATGAAGACGGGGACGCGCACGGCCGTGCAGGTGACCTTGATCTTCGGATCGAGCATCTTCTTGGTTTCGGCCAGCACCTTCCATTCTTCCTTGGTGTAGCCGTCTTCCATGAAGCTATCGATATGCGGAATGACGTTGAAGGCGATGCGCTTGGTGAACTTCTTCGTCTCAATCGGATCGGCAACGAAGACGGCGCGGGTCTGGTTGAACAGCTCGTCCATGCCGTCCTTGCCGGCGCCGGAGACCGACTGGTAGGTCGAGACGACGACGCGCTTGATCTTGGCGAAATCATGCAGCGGCTTCAGGGCCACGACGAGCTGCGCTGTCGAGCAATTCGGGTTGGCGATGATGTTGCGCTTGGTGAACTGCGTGATGGCATCCGGGTTCACTTCCGGAACGATCAGCGGCACGTCGGCGTCGTAGCGCCAGGCGGAGGAGTTGTCGATGACGACGCAGCCCTGGGCGCCGATCTTCGGCGAGACCCTCTTCGAAACGTCGCCGCCGGCCGACATCAGGCAGATGTCGGTGTCGGAGAAATCGTAGTTTTCCAGGTTGGAAACCTTCAGCGTCCGGTCGCCGAAGGAAACTTCGGTTCCCTGCGAGCGGGCCGATGCGAGCGCCACGACCTCATCGGCCGGGAAGCCGCGTTCGGACAGGATGTTGAGCATTTCGCGGCCGACATTCCCGGTCGCGCCCGCTACTGCAACTTTGAAACCCATTTCTCAAGCTCTCTTTCTCTTCTCTCCTCTTTGGCGAGGGGGGAACCGCGGCCGTGACGACCGGTTCCTGTCCCCGACCGAGCCGGGGAGAGAGCGGCAGGCCAGAGACGTCAGACGGTTTTCGTCGTCGTTTTGGCCTTGGTTTTGGAAGAAACCGGAAAACAGACATCCTGCCCAGCGTCATCCGCTAGGTGACTGAGACTATCGATCTGTTCGAAACGAACCATGGAAGTCTTCCTTTTCCGCCGCCGGTTCTAAGATGTTTTCCACAGGAGTCAAGGATTTCCTCGCCGTTGCCGGGGCGCGAGCGGGGAAATCGGAACTGCTGCGAGCCACCTTCAACTTATCGTGTTCGAAGGCGGAGGCTTTTTCATGTCAACGGTTGGACTTGCGCGTGGTTTCAAACAGGAACCAGATGCGGCGCTCGGTTTCGTCCAGCCAGTTTTCGAGCAGGCTGGCGGTGGCGACATCGCCATATTCGTCGCAAACGTCGTGAACCGCGCGCATTTCGGCCGAGAGTTTGAGGTTGTCGTCCGCCAGCTCGGCGAGCATGTCCTGCGGATCGACATATTCCGCGTCATTGTCCGGAATGCGCTGGAGCTTGGCGATCTGGCCAATCGAGCGCAGGGTCGTTCCGCCGATCTTTCTGGCGCGTTCGGCCATGGGGTCGGTCATCGCGAAAATCTGATCGCCGTGCTCGTCGAGAAGCAGGTGATAGTCGCGGAAATGCGGGCCGCTCATATGCCAGTGAAAGTTCTTGGTCTTCAGATAGAGGGCGAAGACATCTGCCAGCAGGGCACTCAGAGCCGCGGAAATATCGCGTGTCGCTTCCTCGCTGAGATTGGTGCGCGTGCCCAGCTTCGACTTGGTATTGGTGGTATTCATAAAGGCGTCCTCCGTTTTTTGTTCACGACAGCGATCGCCGGCGGATCTTAAGGGAGTTCGATGACATCAGCTGCTGCGTGGGATCGCATTGAAGACAGGGTCTGTTTTTAGATCGCGCGGAGGACATGCGCTTCACGGCATGGTCGACTGCGCTGTTACGCGGAAAACCCGAGCAGCTTTACTAAATAGGAAAATGAGGCGGTTTGGCAATCGTCCGCTAACATACCGGCGCGGCGTGCGTTTATGCCGCGCCGGAGACACCGCCCCTTGCCGGGGCAGTGTTGTGATTGATGGCTACTTCAATCCGCCGCCGACATAGATGGTTTCGCCGGTCACCCAGGCGGCGTCCTGCGAAGCAAGGAAGACGGCGACCGGGGCGATGTCGGTCGGCTGGCCGAGGCGGCCAAGAGGCGTCTGGGAGACGAGATGCTTTTCAAAATCGCTGCCGATGACGCCGGCGGCGACGACGCCTTCGGTCTCGACGCCGCCCGGGGCCAGATTGTTGACCCGGATATTGCGCGGACCGAGTTCCTTGGCGAGGATCTTGGTGATGGAATCCACGGCTGCCTTGGTTGCTGTGTAAACCGAAGCGGTTGGCAGGTTCATGCTGACGGCGTTGGAGCCGATATTGATGATACTGCCGCCTTCCGGACCGAAATGCTTCACGGCTTCGCGCGTGGTCAGCAGCGTTCCCAACACGTTGATATTGAATTCACGATGGAATTCTTCCTCGGTGAATTCCTCGATCGGCGCGAATTGGTAGACGCCGGCATTGTTGACGAGGATGTCGACGCGGTCGAAGGCCTGCCTGGTTTCGGCAAAGAGACGCTTGACGTCCTCGGATTTGGAAACGTCGCCGTGGACGGCGAGTGCCTTGCCGCCCTTGGCGGAGATTTCTGCAACCACCCTGTCGGCGCCTTCGCGGCTCGATGCGTAGTTGACGATGACGGTAGCACCCGCCTCGGCCATCGCCTTGGCGATGCCCGCACCGATGCCCTTGGATGCTCCGGTCACGATCGCGACCTTGCCTGTCAGTTTGCTCATGTCAGTTTCCTTCGGAAATTATTAGACAATTTTATAATCATCAAACTATTTGGCGCATGCGACCCGAAAACTGATCCGCATCGTCACTTTGATATTTAGATAATCATCTAATTGATACAAGAGCCATGGCAAGAAATGCTGATGGCAGGGATGGAAGCGTCAGATTTTGGAAAGCTCCGCCATATAGGCGTTCAGCGTGTCGCGGCGCAGCACGAGGCTTGCGAACTTGCCTTCGCGCTGGATCTCGATGAGCCCGGCGTTTTCAAGTTCCTTGATGTGATGCGACATCGTCGCGGCGCTGACCGCGTGGCATTCGTTCAGGGTGCTGCAGGGCATGGGTTCGGTGCGCGTGCCGATCTCCTTCAGGATCTGCACGCGTCGCGGCTCGGCAAGGGCCCGGGAGATCAGCCCCATCTGCCTTTCGCTTAAACGTATCGGCCCGGCATCCATGGTGTTCATCGCAAGCGGAAACGAAATCGGATTGACCGCCTTCGGTCATCCCTGCCTGCAGATATATGAATGCGTGAGGGTCTTGGCAACCTTTGCGATGCAACCGCAATCAGCTCAGGAATCGGTCTGTTGCGGTTTGCTGCGTTTGAAGAGCGGCCATCGCAGCGTCGGCCAGCCGGCGGAATTGATGCGGAAGAGCAGGCCGTAGCGCGAATAGACGATCGCCATCATGAAGGAGAACCAGCCGCCAAGAGCTAGGCCGGCGATGACATCGCTTGGATAGTGGGCGCCGACAATAACGCGGGTGATCGCCAGCCAGAGCGCACAGGCGGCAAAGATGTAGCGATAGCGGGGAAACAGGAGGGCAAGCGCCACGAACAGAGCACCTATCGTGGTCGCATGGCCCGATGGGAAGCTTTCGAAGCTGGCGCGGCCGTTGAAGGGCGAGAAGCCGAAAGGTCCCCAATCGGCAAAATGCGTCGGGCGGGCGCGGCCGATGGCGCGCTTCAGCAGATTGGCCAGGAGGCCCGAAAGCGCAATGGTTGTCAGCAGATAGCCGCCAACCTGGCAGATACGCAGCGCCTGACAGCGACAGCGCTGCGAATGCAACAGCCTGCTGCCGGCCCATCCTTCGAAGAACAGGAAAGCGCTGACGAGGAGAATCCAGCCGGATTCACCGAAATTGGTCAGCATTCCGCCGAAGAAGCGAACAGATGGCGACAGGCTCTTGAGTGTGGCGCCGACAGGCCAATCGAACAGGAGAGCCGAGAGAAGGACGATATTGGCCGTTATAAACAGGCAGATTTTCCAGTGAGAGGGTGCAAATGCCGCATCGCTCCGCCGCCAACGCCTGTCGAGAGACGTCAAGATCGCCTGCATAATCATCGCCTATTGTCGATTTCCAATCAGTTCGACAAATAACAGGCAGTTGTTACAGTTTTTCTAAAAAACGGTGACAAGAGCCGAAGCAGCGATCCTGGATCTGGACGAGCCTATCCTGTTTGCAACGAAAAACCCCGCTCCTTGCAGAGCGGGGTTTCATGTTTCACGTGAAATATATCAGACGATCCAATGCCGGAGATCAGGCCGACAGAGCCTTGAACTCGGCAAGGATAGCGTCGCCCATTTCAGCGGTGCCGACCTGGCGGCTGCCAGCCGACATGATGTCGCCGGTACGGATGCCGCTGTCGAGTACGTTGGCGATCGCCTTTTCCAGCGCGTCGGCATCGGCAATGAGGCCGAAGGAGTAGCGCAGGCACATGGCGAAGGAGGCAATCATGGCGATCGGGTTGGCGATGCCCTTGCCGGCGATGTCGGGTGCCGAGCCATGGACTGGCTCGTAAAGCGCCTTGCGCTTGCCGGTCTTGGCATTCGGTGCGCCGAGCGAGGCAGACGGCAGCATGCCGAGCGAGCCGGTGAGCATGGCCGCGACGTCGGAAAGCATATCGCCGAACAGGTTGTCCGTGACGATGACGTCGAACTGCTTCGGTTGGCGGACGAGCTGCATGCCGCCGGCGTCAGCGAGCATATGCTCGAGCTGCACGTCGGCATATTTTTCCTTGTGCGTCGCGGTGACGACCTGGTTCCAGAGCACGCCAGACTTCATGACGTTGCGCTTTTCCATCGAGCAGACGCGGTTGTTGCGGGTGCGCGCCAGTTCAAAGGCGACGCCGGCGATGCGCTCGATCTCGTAGGTGTCATAGACCTGGGTGTCGATGCCGCGCTTCTGGCCGTTGCCGAGGTCGATGATTTCCTTCGGTTCGCCAAAATAGACGCCGCCGGTGAGCTCGCGGATGATCAGGATATCGAGGCCGTCGACCAGCTCCGGCTTCAGCGACGAAGCCGATGCCAGCGCCGGATAGCAGATGGCCGGACGCAGGTTGGCGAACAGCTTGAGATCCTTGCGCAGGCGCAGCAAGCCGGCTTCCGGGCGCACTTCGTAGGGAACATCGTCCCACTTCGGACCGCCGACGGCGCCGAAGAGAACCGCATCGGCGGCCATTGCCTTTGCCATATCGGCATCGGAGATCGCCGCGCCATGCGCATCATAGGCGCTGCCGCCGACGAGGCCTTCATCCGTGACGAAGCCGGCATCCTTCGCCTCGTTCATATAGGCGATGATCTTGCGAACCTCACCCATGGCCTCGGGGCCGATACCGTCGCCCGGCAGGAGGAAAAGATTGCGAACTGTCATGGGAAAGCCTCCGCGAAAGAAAAAGTTGCGGGGTTTTTAGACCTGCAAATGCGGCTTTTCAAGCGAGGAAGCGGCCGAAACGGTACGGTTTTCGGGCTTTTGCGACGTCACCCACCCTCGCTCTTCGAGGGCCTGCGAGCCACCTCAGGGTGAGGGCTGATCTTTTGCGCTCGCCGGAATCAATTCCACACTCATCCTGAGGAGCGCAGCCGAAGGCGGAGCCTCGAAGGACGAAGGTGGCCCTGATTTGGAAGCGGCGGAAAAGAATTGATCACTCAGTGCAGCCAATGGTAGAAGATTTGGCAATCTTAAACCGAAAGTTCTGTCATGGAAGTCACTGTCTGCATTCTGCGTTGCAGCGACGGTTCCTATTACACGGGCCTTACGAAGCAAGGGATAGAGGCCCGGGTGTGGGAACATAATGCGGGTATTTATGATGGCTACACGACCAAGCGGCGACCAGTCGAGTTGGTGTTCCATGAAGTCTATGACCGTATCGTTGATGCGATCGCGCGTGAACGGCAGATCAAAGGCTGGTCTCGCCGGAAGAAAGAAGCGTTGATTGCGCTGGATTATGAAGTGCTGCCGGCGTTGTCCCGGCGCGGGCCTGCGCGACAATAACCGGGATTTAGGGGCCGACCCTCGTGGTTCGAGGCTACACCCTTCGGGCTTCGCACCTCACCATGAGGGCGGAGGTGGTGCCGCGCAACCACAGGACACATCTCGATCTCTTGGCAAATTCATCCTTCGACAGGCTCAGGATAAGGACGGAGCAAGCTGAGGGCCGAAAGAGGAGACTAGCCCTCATGGTGAGGAGGCCCAAAGGGCCGTCTCGAACCACGAGGGCGGGTGATCGTTTCACTTACTCGGCCAGGCCGAGCGAAGCGAGGTAGGCGGCCGATGCCGGGATCTTCGACTTGTCCTTGATCTCGATGATCAAACGCGGATTGCTGCTGAGCTTGGCAAGGGCGGCAAAGACGGCGCGCCAGTGGATGTTGCCTTCGCCGAGGCTCCAGTGGCGGTCGGCATAGCCGTCCGCATCCTGCAGGTGGACGTGCTGCAAGCGGTTGCCGGCGGCGTGGACGTAGTAATCGACAGGCGGGGCGCCCGTGTAGCCATGGGCATAATGGGCATGGCCGGTGTCGATCGAAACGGCGACGGCGGGCGAATTGAAGCTGTCGGCGAGACCGACGCGGATATGCGGGTCCTTGTCTTCGATATTCTCGATGACCATCGTGAGCCCGATGTCTTCGGCGCGCTTGACCGCTTCCTTCAGCGTCTGATGCGTATATTCGATGATCTTCTCGCGCTCGCCCCTGTTGTTGTCGAGGTTGTTGTAGGACCAGGACGTATAGGGGCTATGGATGACCATCTGCGTGGCGCCGATATTGGCGCAGACGTCAAGGGCCTGCAGCAGGCGCTTGGAAACGACGGCGCGGACATCCGGGTCCTGCGAGGCGATGACGAAGCCCCAGAACGGGCCGTGGATGCCGAGGCGGCCCTGATGGCCGTCGAGCAGCTTGCGGGCACGCTCGGCAAGCGGGCCCCAATCGCCGTTCAGGACTTCGGCTTCGACGAAGCTCTGCAGTTCCAGATCACGCGGCTTTTCGAGCAGCCAGTTGCGATGGATTTCGACGTCGTCGAGCGTCATGGCGGCGCCGACAATGGGAAGGGAGGTCATGGAGAAGCTCCAGTGTGTGGAGAGGAATGGGGGTGGGAGAGAGGCCCGAAAAGCCTCGGCAGGCCTATATGGACCCGCTTCTTGTCGATCATATTACAGCCGACGGGAAAGATGGTGTCGAGCTGTTTTCAGAGATTTGCGTTTTCCGCTTTTGAGGTGCCGTAACTGCGGAATGGTCCCCTCTCCCCGCTTGTGGGGAGAGGGGGTGTTTTCGGCATGAAAAAAGCCGGGCTGTAAGGCCCGGCTTTGAAACACTTAGAGATAACGATAAACCGATCAGGCAGCCCAGGGGCGAGATGCGGCGTTCGTCTTTTCGAAGGTGTCGATCGCGGAGGATTTTTCCAGCGTCAGGCCGATATCGTCGAGGCCATTCAGCAGGCAGTGACGCTTGAATTCGTCGAGTTCGAACTTCAGCGAGCCGCCGTCCGGGCCGGTGATTTCGAGGTTTTCCAGATCAATCGTCAGGATGGCGTTGGAGCCGCGCGAGGCGTCGTCCATCAGCTTGTCGAGATCTTCCTGGCTGACCTTGATCGGCAGGATGCCGTTCTTGAAGCAGTTGTTGTAGAAGATGTCGGCGAAGCTTGTGGATATGACGCAGCGGATACCGAAGTCGAGGAGTGCCCAGGGCGCATGTTCGCGCGAGGAGCCACAGCCGAAATTATCGCCGGCGACCAGGATTTTGGCGTTCTGATAGGCCGGCTTGTTCAGCACGAAATCCTCGTTCAGCGAGCCGTCTTCGTTGTAGCGGGCTTCAGCGAAGAGCCCCTTGCCGAGGCCGGTGCGCTTGATGGTCTTCAGATAATCCTTCGGGATGATCATGTCGGTATCGACATTGACGACCGGGAGGGGCGCTGCGACGCCGGTCAACTTCACGAACTTGTCCATGGGGTCCTGCCTTCATTCTCGTCTAAGCACGAATTATCCAGCCAATAGAACAAATCCGGCCCGAAATGAAGGAGAATCTTGGAAATGCTCTAAAAGTGAGCGCTTTGGTCGCCCTGCCCTTGAGGGCGAACCATGATCGGCGAAAGGGTTCTGGTGGCCGGCAACAGCGAGCCACCTTGTCCTGCTTTCAACCTCAGAGGTCGATGATCGTGCCGCGACCGTCGTTCCAGATGCGCATTTCGCGCTGGCCGTTCGTCTTTGCCTTAGCACGGACCGGCGCCGGCTTCATGCGCAGCGAAATCGCGCGCGCTGCCATAAGCACGGTGAGGATACCGCCCACGGCAAGCGTGATCGAAACGGTAAACAACGCCATGGCTGCAAACACGGTGATACCGGCGAGCGCAATGAACAGGGAACGAATATTCTGCATGGTCGAGACCTCTCTACTCCCAGCAATGTGGTCCTCTTCTTTTCCCTCTGCAAGAGGAGCATGGCTTTTTGTTGACTTGTGTGGCGATTAAAAGCGCGGCAAAACGGCACAATGAGCGAATTTTCCCCGTCCCGTCCCGCCCGCCTGCGCCGTTCGGTCTTGAGCGTTCCCGCAATCAACCGTCGAGCGCTGGACAAGCTTTCGAGCCTCGATTGCGATGCCGTCATCTTCGATCTGGAAGATTCCGTCTCGCCGGAGAAGAAGGCCGAGGCGCGGGAGAATCTAAGAGCCTTCTTCGCGGCCTCGCCGCTGCCGGGCAAGGAGCGGATTATCCGTATCAATGGGCTTTCCTCCAATTTCGGTGCCGAGGACCTGGCGCTGGTCGCGGAGCTGGAACCGGATGCCGTGCTGCTGCCGAAGGTGGACGATCCGCAGGATGTCATGGTCGTCGGTGACTGGCTTGCGGAAGCCGATGCGCCGGAAAGCCTGCGCATCTGGGCGATGATCGAGACGCCGCGCGGCATCTTGAACGCGGCTGCGATCGCCGAGGCCGGGCGCACGGCCGGCAGCCAGCTCGATTGTTTCGTCGTCGGTCTCAACGATCTCAGGAAGGAAACCGGCGTCCTGCCGCAGCCCGGCCGCCCCTATCTCGTGCCCTGGCTGATGCAAGTGATCTTGGCTGTCAGCGCCTACGGGCTCGAGGCCATCGACAGCGTCTTTAACGATTTCAAGAATGCCGGGGAATTCGAGGCCGAATGCGGCCAGGGCCGCAGCATGGGCTTTTCGGGCAAAATGCTGATCCATCCGAACCAGATAGAAGCCGCCAACCTGCATTTCGGCCCGGATGCGGCGGCCATCGCCGAGGCCGAAGCCATCATATCAGCCTTCTCGGAGCCGGGCGCCGACGCCCTTAATGTCGTGAACCTTGGCGGGCGGATGGTGGAGCGGCTGCACCTTGTTCAGGCGGAAAGACTCATTCATAAAGCTCGCCTGATCGAACAACGCTCTTCGGGCGCCGTCGCAGCGTCTCGCATAGAGACCTGACGTCGCACTGACTGGTCAAACAAGAAAGATGCCTTGATGAAACTCTACCGCTTCCTCACCGGACCCGATGATGCTTCCTTCTGCCACAAGGTGACTGCGGCGTTGAACAAGGGCTGGGAACTATCGGGCTCGCCGACCTACGCCTTCAATGCCGCGACCAATCAGATGCAGTGCGGCCAGGCCGTCGTCAAGGAAGTGGCCGGCAAGGATTACGATCCGGATATGAAGCTCTCCGAGCAGTAAGCACGGACTGAAATTCTTCGCCTCTCCCCGGCCGTCTTGCGGTCGGGGTTGGTATCACCGATCCGTCGCTTCTTCGGCGCTCGCCTCGATGCGCTCCATGTCCTCGTCGCTCAGGCCGAAATGATGGCCGATCTCGTGGATCAGGACGTGGGTGATGATGTCGCCAAGGGTTTCGTCGTTCTCGGCCCAATAATCGATGATTGGCCGGCGATAGAGGCGAATCTTGTTGGGCATGTCGCCGGTCTGGGCGGTAAAGCGCTCCGAAATTCCACGCCCTTCGAAGAGGCCGAGCAGGTCGAAGGGCGTTTCCAGCGCCATGTCCTCGAATACCTCGTCGTCCGGGAAATCCTCGATGAGAATGACGAGGTTGCCGGTGAGCGAGCGGAATTCGTCCGGCAGGTGGCTGTAAGCCTCCATTGCCAGGGATTCGAATGTGCTGATGGAGGGCGAGTGGCGGTCCCGCCAATCTTCGCTCTGGTCGACGCGAGCCATGAATATTCCTTCCTTGGCTGGTCATATAGAGACTTTGCGCGGCTTTTACGAGAGCGGATTAGAGCATGATGCCGAAAAGTGTTTGAGCGGTTTTCGGACGATATCATGCTCTACCTTTTTGATTTTAGAGCGGATTCAGATTTTTGGTCGATCAGACCGAAAGTCATCTGACTCTAGGCAAAGGAATATTTTCTCATAAAATGGTGTTGACTCTTTTTCCGACCTCTGGAATCCATAAGAACATAACAGGAACATTGTCGATCTGGAGTGAACGTCATGGCCGAGGCTGCCGTGGCGCGGGAAACGCTTTTTGCCCTGCGTGAAACCATTGCCCGACTGGAAGGCAGGCCGATCCCGGCACTGGCAGCAGTGGCGCATGACATGCTGGCAGACAAGCCGGCGATGGGGACGGTGGGCATTGCGAAGCCGATGTCTACCCAGCCTATGCCTGAACAGCCACTCCTTCCGATCGGCGTCGATAATCTCGACGCGGCGCTGCAAGGCGGCCTGCCGCTCGATGCGCTGACGGAAATCCGTTCGCTCGGCCTGCGCGATGCCGGGGCGGCAAGTGGTTTTGCCTTGGCGCTCGCAGCGCGGCTGCATGCACAGGCGTCGGATGCGGTCGTGTCCAAGTCCCCGATCCTGTGGATCGGTGACACGGTCGCGACGATGGAGGCGGGCCTGCCCTATGCCATTGGGGTCAGCGATTTCGGGCTGGAGCCTGCGGCTTTCCTGCAGGCCTCGCCGCGCAAGCTGGACGATGCGCTCTGGGTGGCGGAGGCCGCACTTGGCAGTGCCGCCTTTGCTCTCGTCATTCTGGAAGTGCGCGGGAATCCCGCCCGTTTCGGCCTGACCGAAAGCCGGCGGCTGGCGCTGAGGGCCAAGGCGGCGGGGCGGCCCTTGTTTCTGTTGCGACAGGGAGGCGAGGAGGAGGCAAGCAGCGCCCTCTTCCGCTTTTCCGTCGAACCTGCGCCGGCGCAGGCGCGGCCCCTGCCGGATGGATCGCTGCTTGGCGGCAGCATCGGTCATCCGGCCTTTCGTCTGACCTTGGAAAAGAGTCGCAACCCGGCGCCCCTTTCCATAACCCTGGAGTGGAATGCCCATGACCGCCGTTTTGCCCCCATCCTCGACACTCAACGCCCTGCCTTTCCCGGGGAATACGCAGCGCATTCTGGCGCTGACCTTCCCGCATCTGCCGACCGACCGGATCGCGCGCAAGCGCTGGGGTCTGTCCTGGCGTTCGACAGGCAGGCTTGAAGCCCCGCCGCTCGCCTGTGCCGGCAAGCTCAACAATGCCATGCGACTGACCGCGCTCAACGAGCGGGCTGAAATGATCGGCCTGAAGCCGGGTCAGGGCGTGGCGGAGGCCAAGGCAATCTGCCCCAATCTCGATGTGGTCGAGGAGGACCCGGCGGCGGACCGTAAGCTTCTGGAAGCGATCGCCGACTGGTGCGACCGCTATACGCCGCTGGTGGCGATCGATGGCAAGGATGGCCTGTTTCTCGATATTACAGGCTGTGCCCATCTTTTCGGCGGCGAGGAGGCGCTGCTCGAGGACATCCTGATCCGGATTTCCCGGCTGGGGCTCGATGTGCGCGGCGCCATTTCCTCCGCGTCTGGCCTGTCCTGGGCCGTCGCTCGCTTTGACGACAGCCGCATCGTTCCTCCCGAAGCCATGGAGGAAGCCTTGGCGCCGCTGCCTGTCGTGTCCTTGCGGCTCGGGGAGGAAACGGTTGCGGCCCTGCAGAAGATGGGCCTGAAGCAGGTGGGCGATCTTCTGGCCGCGCCGCGCGCGCCGCTTGCCCGCCGTTTCGGTGCGCAGTTGCTGCTGCGGCTCGATCAGGCCGTCGGCCTTGTCGAGGAGCCGATCTCGCCGCGTCGCCCGGTCGCGCAATTGTCGGCCGAGCGCCGGGTGGCCGAACCGGTGCAGGCGGAAGCCGATCTTCTGGAACTCGCCCGGCAGCTCGCCGAAACGTTGAAGCCGGGGCTGGAAGCGCGGGGTGTCGGCGGCCGTTCCTTCGAGCTTCTGCTCTTCCGGGTGGATGGTGCGGTCTTCCGCATTGCCGCCGGCGCATCGCAGCCGTTGCGGGAGCCGAGCCGGATTTCAAGCCTGTTCACGGAGCGCTTTACCGCCATTCATGATGACCTCGATGTCGGCTACGGTTTCGAGATAGTCCGCCTCAATGTGCTGCAGCATGCGCCTTTCGATGCAGCGCAAGGCGATTTCATCGGAGAGAACCGCCAGGATGGCTCGCTCTCGGCCTTTGTCGACCGGGTGGCCGCACGGCTGGGGCCGGATTGCCTGCAAGGGTTCGAACTGCGGCAGAGCCATATCCCCGAGCGTGCCGTGCGGCCGCTGCCGGCCATGGCTATCCTCGCTTCGAAGCGGCGCACGGGCAACGAGGATGCGGGGTCCGGCTTCTTCCGCGGCGAGCGACCGCTACGGCTGTTTCGCATGCCGGAGCTGGTCGAAACCATTGCCGCCGAAGTGCCTGATGGCCCGCCCCGGCAGTTTCGCTGGCGGCGGGTCATGCATCGGGTCAGCCGGGCCGAAGGGCCGGAGCGGCTTTCGGCAGAATGGTGGCTCACGGAAAAGGAAGAGCCTGCCCGCGATTATTTCCAAATCGAGGACGAGGAAGGCCATCGTTTCTGGCTGTTTCGCAAGGGGCTCTATGGTCGAGGCGGCACGGCGCCGGATTGGTATATGCATGGGGTCTTCGCATGAACGCGCGCCCGAGCTTTCACGACCCCCTGCCCTTCTGCGAGATCGGAGTGAGAACGAACTTCTCTTTTCTCGAAGGGGCCTCGCATCCGGAGGAGATGGTGGCACAGGCTGCCCTCCTGAAATTGTCCGGATTTGGCATTGCCGACCGTAATTCGGTGGCCGGCGTCGTCAAGGCGCATGCGCATACCAAGCTTCTCCAGGCGAAATATGATGATGTCATCAAGGAAAACCTTGTGCTTCGAGCCCAGGGTAAGCCGGCGGAGCCGTTCTTGAAGCCGGTTCGTTTCCAGCCTGGCGCCCGTCTAGTGTTTTCGGACGGCACGCCCGATATTCTTGCCTATCCGCAGAACCGCAAGGGCTGGGCGCATCTCTGCCGGTTGCTGAGCGCCGGTAATCTGCGCGGCGAGAAAGGCGTATGCATCCTTCATGAAAGCGACCTCGTGGAATGGGGTGACGAGATGATGCTGGCGCTCATTCCCGATGCTGAGAGTGTCGAGATGCCGGAGGGGCAGGTAAGGCTGGAGGAGTGCCTGAAGCGGCTATGGATGCGTTTCGGCAGAAAACTCCATATGGTCCTGTCGCCGGCCTACGACGGGCGGGACCGGATGGTCTTTGCCACGCTTTCCATTATCGCACAGCGCAACGGCGTGCGGCCGATCGCCAGCAACCAGCCGCTCTATCACGCGACCGAACGCAAGCCACTTGCCGATATCGTCATTTCGATCCGCGAGCACGTGCCGATCACTGAAGCCGGCTTCAGACTGGCGGCCAATGCCGAACGCTATATGAAGGACGCTGCGGAAATGGCGCGTCTCTTCCGGGATTATCCGAAGGCCATCGCCAATACGCAGAAGTTTTTTAGCCGGCTGTCTTTTTCGCTGGATGAGCTGAAGCATAACTATCCTGATGAAAGCACCAAGGGTGAGACCGTTTCGGAAACGCTGGAGCGACTGACGTGGGAGGGGGCGAGATGGCGCTTCCCTGAAAAGATCCCCGAAAAGGTCTCGATGCAGATCGAGCATGAACTCAAGCTCATTCATGAGCGGCAATATGAGCCTTATTTCCTGACGGTGCACCGGATCATGGAGTTTGCCCGTAGCGAGAATATCCTTTGTCAGGGAAGGGGATCGGCCGCCAATTCGACGGTCTGCTATTGTCTCCGGATTACCGAGGTCAACCCTGAAATAACGAGCTTGCTCTTCGAGCGCTTCATCTCCACAGACCGGGAAGAGCCGCCTGATATCGATGTCGATTTCGAGCATGAAAAACGCGATCAGGTCATCAAGTTCATTTATGATCATTACAAGATGGAGCATGCGGGATTGACGGCGGCAGTCACCAGTTATCGTGCGCGCTCAGCCGGGCGTGAAGTGGCGAAGGCCTTCGGCATGTCAGAGGATGTACAATCCGCTCTTGCGAGCGGCGTTTGGGGTTGGTCGACGGAAAAATTGTCTGATCGCGAGGCCAGGCTCGCCGGCCTTGATCTTAAGAACAAGACGACGGAACGTATTCTTTTGTATGCCACCACACTGATGGGTTTTCCACGGCATCTGACCCAGCATGTTGGTGGTTTCGTTATTACCAGAGATAGATTGGATGAGGTGGTGCCGATCATGTACACGGCGATGAAGGATCGCTACATGATCGAATGGAACAAGGACGATCTCGACAATCTCAATATATTAAAGATCGATGTCCTGGCTCTCGGCATGCTGACCTGTCTCGCCAAGGCTTTCGATCTGCTGCTCCTACATTACGACGTGAAGAAAGAGCTCGCCGATCTTGGTAGCGGCGAATATCCCGATCGTATACCGGTCTATGACATGATCTGTCGCGCCGACACGGTCGGCGTCTTCCAGATTGAGAGTCGGGCGCAGATGAGCATGCTGCCGCGTCTCCGTCCTCGCAAATTCTACGATCTGGTCATTGAGGTAGCGATTGTCCGACCTGGTCCCATCCAAGGCGACATGGTTCATCCTTACCTCAAGCGGCGGGATGACGATCTTCATAACCGGCCGATCGAATATCACCGTCCGGAATTAAAGGCTGTCTTGGAGCGAACATTAGGGGTTCCGCTGTTTCAGGAACAGGCGATGCAGATTGCGATTACGGCAGCCGGATTCTCGGCGGCGAAGGCCGATAGATTACGCCGATCCATGGCGACGTTCAAACGGACAGGGAAGGTTGACGAATTCAAGCAGGACATGGTTTCGGGTATGGTCGCGAACGGTTATCCTCGAGACTTTGCCGAGCGCTGTTTCAGCCAGATCGAAGGTTTTGGCGAATACGGCTTTCCCGAAAGCCATGCGGCGTCCTTTGCCTTGCTCGTCTATGCCTCCTCCTGGCTCAAGGCCTATTATCCCGATGTCTTCTGCGCGGCGATCCTCAATGCCCAGCCTATGGGCTTCTATGCGCCGGCGCAGCTGGTGCGCGATGCGCGCGAGCATGGCGTCGAGGTTCGGCCGGTGGATGTCAATCATTCCAGCTGGGATTGTCTGCTGGAAAAGGCGCGCTTCGATCCAGGCGCAATCGACCGGCGGCATGCCTCGATGCACGACGATATCAAAACGCAATGCGCGGTCCGTCTCGGCTTCCGGCAGGTCAAGGGCCTATCCGAGGATGAGATAGAGCAGCTCGTCAAGCACCGTGGTGATGGCTATCGGTCCGTGCGCGATCTCTGGCTGCGATCCGGGCTTGCCAAGGCGCAGATCGAGCGTCTGGCGGATGCGGATGCGTTCGGCTCCATCGGCCTTAGCCGGCGCGACGCGCTTTGGGCCGTGCGGGCGCTCGATGCTGGCAGTGCCGCCGAAAAGCTTCCCCTCTTCGATCTCGGCGACCATGCGGAGCTGCAGGTCGAGCCCACCGTTTCGCTGCCGGAAATGCTGCCCGGCGAACAGGTCATCGAGGATTATCGCTATCTGTCGCTATCCCTGAAGGCGCATCCGGTATCTTTCCTGCGTGACGATTTCGCGCGGCAGGGCATTGTGCGGAGCCGGGATCTGCCCGGCATCGCCAGTGGCCGGATGGTGACGATCGCCGGGCTGGTGCTGGTGCGCCAGCGGCCGGGTTCGGCCAAGGGCGTGATTTTCATGACTTTGGAGGACGAAACCGGTGTGGCCAACGCGATCGTCTGGCGGAAAAAATTCGAAAAATACCGGGCCATCGTCATGGGCGCGCGGCTGGTGAAGATCCGCGGACGTCTGCAGAGCGAAAGCGGCGTCATTCATGTGGTGGTCGATCATATCGAGGACATGACACCCGCACTCGGCATTCTCCAACGCGAGGCACGGCGCTTCGGCGTGAGCGACCGGGCGGATGAGACGCTGCGGCCGACGATGGATCACAGGCAGAAGAAGTCTGCTCAGCCGCCGCGTGGACCCGTGGCAGCGGCGGAAGGCCGCAGCAATAGCGCGGAAACGGCAAGAGTCATGCCGAGAGGGCGCAATTTTCATTGAGATTCAGGGTGCCGTAACTTGGAGCAAGTGGCCGCCGGCCTTGCCGGCGGATTCATTCGAATCGTTTCTTTCTTGACAAAGGGCGTCTTCTTTAGCAGATAACAAGACAGCGGATGTCATGTTTGACGGGCTGAGCGAAGAATGCTGGTTTGCAGTTGTAATTACATCACCGACAAAGAAATCCGGGAGGTCATCACCGAACTCCTCGATCGGGACTGTTGGCAGCTCATAGTTCCCGCCAAGGTTTATCACGCCATGGAGAAACGCGGCCGTTGCTGCGGCTGTTTCCCGAATGTTGTTGATATCATTATACAGACAACCGAAGAGTATCATGCCCGTCGCCACTCGACGGAAGCCGAAATTTTTGATTTCATGTCCCGCCTGAAGAAATTCCATGAAGACAACAGGAGAGCGGACATTGAAAGGCGACAAAAAAGTCATCGAGCGGCTTAACGAGGCACTGTTCCTCGAGCTTGGCGCAGTCAATCAGTATTGGGTTCATTATCGACTCCTCGAAGATTGGGGCTACACCAAGCTCGCCAAGAAGGAGCGTGCTGAGTCCATCGAGGAGATGCAGCACGCCGATCGTCTCGTCGCCCGCATCATTTTCCTTGAAGGTCATCCCAACCTGCAGACGCTGGCGCCGCTGCGCATCGGCCAGAACGTCAAGGAAGTGCTGGAAGCCGATCTTGCCGGCGAATACGACGCCCGCACGGCCTACAAGAAGTCGCGCGATATCTGTCATGATGCCGGCGATTATGTTTCCATGAAGCTGTTCGAAGAGCTGCTGATGGATGAGGAAGGCCATATCGACTTCCTCGAAACCCAGCTCGAACTGCTCGGAAAGATCGGCGAAGCCAAATACGGCCAGCTCAACGCCGACTCCGCCGATTCTGCGGAATAATCGACATCTTGCGAAACCGGCCGCAAAGCGGCCGGTTTTCTTCATTCAGTCTTCGGCCTTCAGGCCGGCCAGGTGGCTGAATTCCGCAACGACCTGCTCGTAGACCGATCGCTTGAAGGCGACTATCAATCCGGGAAGTTCGGCCATCGGCTTCCATCCCCAGGCATCGAATTCCGCTTCATGGCCGCCGGGCGGTGGATTGATGGCGATCTCGCTTTCATTGCCGTCGAAGCGGAAGGCGAACCAGCGTTGCGTCTGGCCGCGATATTTTCCCTTGAGGCCGATGCCGATCAGCTGCGGCGGCAGATCGTAGTTGATCCAGTCCTTTGCTTCCGCCATCAGGGTCACGGTTTTCATGCCCGTTTCCTCGTAAAGCTCGCGATAGGCGGCTTTCAATGGGTCCTCGCCCTCGTCTATGCCGCCCTGCGGCATCTGCCAGAGCTGCGGCGAACCGTCATATTCGGAATTGCCGTCAGGGATGCGGCGGCCGGCCCAGACCAGGCCGTCGCGGTTCAGGATCATGATGCCGACACAGGGGCGGTAGGGCAGGTCTTCGGCTCTCACGGGCGCGTGGGGCGTGCTCATTTCTCTCTCCAGCAGTCGGGCCCAGGGATCGGGCCGGGGATCACGGATGTTTCGGGTCGTCGGCAAGCGCCGAGACGGCAACGATTTCAATGCCGCGCATGGCGGCCTCCTCGCTCCATTTGCTGATGGCGTCGACGCTTTCGTCGAAGGCGGAAGCGACGCCGATCGCGGAGCCGTTGCGGCGGGCGATGCGCTCAAGCTCGTCGAGCTTCCGGAGGATCGCGTCCTGCTGCAGTTCCCCGTCGAGCTGGATGTCGGCAAAGGCGTGCGGCACCTCCAGCGTCTTGGCGAGCATTCCGGATTTCGATTGCGCTGAAGAACCATCATCCAGGAACAGCAGACCGCGCTTGCCGATATCGCGCAGCACGGGTTCCATGGCGCCGGGATTGGCAAGGAAGCGGCCGCCGAGATAATTCATCACGCCGGTATAATTGGTGATCTTACCCATGGCCTTGTGCAGGTTGTCGATGTTCTTCGCCGCCGAAAGCGACGTCAGCAGCGTATCCGGGCCGGGATTGTTGCTGGGATAGTCGAAAGGCTCGAACGGCACCTGGATGAGGATCTCGTGGCCGCCGCGGCGCGCCTCCTGCATCCAGCGCTGCAGGCTGTTGCCGCTGACGGCGAAAGCGAGCGTGATTTCCTCCGGCAACTTCTCGATGGCGCGCTGCGTGCCGGTCTGGCTAAGGCCAAGGCCGCTGACGACGATGGCAATGCGGGTGCCGCGGGCGCCAGACCAGGGCCGGGCATATTGATCCATCGGACGCAGGCCGCTCGGTCCGATAATCGGCAGTTTGCCGAACGGCGAATCTTCGAGCAGGCTGTCATTCGGCGTTGCCGCCATGCGCGGGTCCTGACCCACCTGATTGGCGTTGATCAGGACCGGGCCGCTGCCGTCGCGGTTGCTGGGGCTGAACATGGTCACGACGGAACCGTCGCCGGTGACGATGCGCGTGGTATTGGCGCCGGATTGGGGGCCGACATGCGTCAAGCCCGCCTGGGCGTTTGCAGCCGGCTTCGCGTCAGCCGGCGGCGGCGGAGCCTCTTCCTTTTTTGCCGTCTCGACCGGCTGGGTCTTTTGCAGATGATCGCGCAGAAGCGCCGAATAAAGAGAAAAGCCAGCGACTGCGATCAGACAGAAGCCGCCAAGGATGCGTCCAACGGGGATTGAGCGCCGGCGGCGGCCGGGGCCGCGATTCTGTCCCAACGGTGCATGCAAATCCGTTCCCAAAGTTCCAATCCACCCCAAGCGGAAAATCGTATCGACAGCGAGTATAGCGTTCGTAAAGGAACGGAAAAATGCCCACGGCAGTCAAAATGCCCGAGCATTTCCGCCTTTTTCTCGAATTGCGAAAACGCCCTCTTTTCTTCAAGCATTTCGGACGGAAAAGCGTTGTCCGCCTTTCCCGGAAATGCTCCAAAACATCAACGAAACCGTTTTGAACATGGCCGAATTCATTCGGCTGCGGAGAGCGGAACGACGCGTGCCATCCCGCTCCCTTCTTATGCCCGTTTCCTCCTTATGAAAGCGCCGGGTCTGTTTCCAGCCCGGCGCGATCTCCTTACTTGGAAGAAACTGCCTTTTCGGGGTTCGGCGGGAAGGCCGGGTCCGTCTTCGCGCCGCGCAGCAGGTCGAGCGCGTAGTTGAGCTGGATGTCGTCCTTCGGGTCCGGCGGCACGTAGGCCGAAGAGCCGGAGCCCTTGTCGGTCTCGCTCTGGCCCTTGATGTGGCCCGGCAGGCTGGATTCGCCTTCCGATGTCAGCTTGCCCTTCAGATCATCCGGCAGCGGCTGGTCGACCTTGATGTCCGGCGTGATGCCGGTGCCCTGGATCGAGCGGCCCGATGGCGTGTAATAGAGCGCCGTCGTCAGGCGCAGCGCGCCGTTGCCGTCACCCAGCGGGATGATCGTCTGAACGGAGCCCTTGCCGAAGGACTGAGTGCCGAGAACGGTGGCGCGACGCAGATCCTGGAGGGCGCCTGCGACGATTTCCGAAGCCGAAGCCGAGCCGCCGTTGATGAGCACGATGATCGGCTTACCGTCCGTCAGATCGCCCGGGGTCGCGTTGAAGCGGCGGGTTTCGTCCGGGTTGCGGCCGCGGGTCGACACGATCTCGCCGCGTTCGAGCACGTCGTCGGCGACGTTGATCGCCTGGTCGAGCAGACCGCCCGGGTTGAGGCGCAGGTCAAGAACGTAGCCCTTCAGCTTGTCGGCCGGAATATCCTTCTTGATCTTGGCGATCGCGGCTTCGAGGTCCGGCGTCGTCTTTTCCGTGAAGGAGATGATGCGGATATAGCCGACATCGCCGCCTTCCTCGCGCGACTTGACGGCGGCGATCGCGATGATGTCGCGGATGACGGTGATTTCGATCGGCTTGTCGACGCCCTTGCGCATCAGGGTCAGCTTGACCGGGGTCTTCACCGCGCCCTTCATCTTGTTGACGGCGTCTTCCAGCTTCAGGCCGCGAACCGACTGGCCGTCGATCGCGGTGATATAGTCGCCAGCCAGGACGCCGGCCTTGGCGGCCGGCGTATCGTCGATCGGGGTGATGACCTTGACGAGGTCATTGTCCATCGTCACTTCGATGCCAAGGCCGCCGAACTCACCCTTCGTCTGGGTGCGCATGTCTTCAGCATCCTTGGCGTTCATGTAGCTCGAATGGGGGTCCAGCGAAGACAGCATGCCGTTGATGGCGGCTTCGATGAGCTTGTCTTCCTGCGGCGGCGTCACATACTGCGCGCGGACGCGCTCAAAGACGTCGCCGAAAATCGACAACTCCTTGTAGGTGGAAGTGCCTGCGGCTTCCGCCGGCGCGACCGCCGAGTAGATAACGCCCATCGCGGTCGCACCCATCAATGCGCCGACGAGAACAAGAGAAGCCCTACGTATCATTGCGTGCCTTTCCAGTGTCTTTGGAGGTCCACCAGGGCCGAGAATCGACCGGTTTTCCATCTTTTCGGAATTCAATGTAAAGCGTTGGCCGATCCGTTTCCAGCGCCAATGCGGTCGCGCTCGCGACTCTTTTTTGGCCCATGGTGGCCAGCGGCTCGCCAGCAAACACAAATCTGCCAGGGCGCGTCTTGATCGCGTCCATGCCCGACAGCACCATGTGATAGCCGTCGCCCGTATCCAGGATGATCATCTGTCCGTAGCTGCGAAACGCGCCGGCATAGACGACCGTGCCGTCGGCGGGAGCCGTGACAAGCGCATCCGGGCCGGTCGCAACGGTCAATCCCATCGCGGTGTGGTCGGTGCCGTCGTCGTCGCCGAACTGGCGGAGAATATCGCCCGCCACGGGCAGCTCCAACTTCTTCTTCAGGTCTGAAAAGGGATATGCGGGCGTAATGCGGTTTTTATCGGGCACGCCGTTCTCTGCAAGGGCTTTGGCCTGCTCGCGCTGCTGCTCGGTCATCTGCGCCCGGCGCGCCTCTTCCGCACGGGCAGCGGCGGCGGCATCGCGCACCGAGCCGATCTGGCTTTCGAGAGAGGCGACGAGCCCTTCGAGGCTGGTCGCCTGGCCCGCCAGCTCTTCGGCGCGCTTGCGTTCCGCGTCGAGTTGATCGGCATTCTCCCTGCCGTGCTTGTCGTTCTCGGCGATCAGCAGGTCCATGCGCCGCTCCTCCTCCAGACTGTTGGTCATGGTGGTGGTGAAGCTGGCCTTTTCGGCCGTCGCATCGGCCTGCAGCTTGCTGAGATCCGTGAGATCGGCGATGAGCTTGTCCGTCTCCTTGCGCATTCCGGGCACCACGGCGCCGAGAAGGATGGCGCTGCGCACCGAGGCAAGCGCATCGTCCGGCGTCACCAGCAGCGCCGGCGGCGGATTGCGTCCCATGCGCTCGAGCGCGCCCAGAACTTCGGCCAGCAGAGCGCGACGGTCGTGCAGCGACGCACGGATCTTGTCTTCCTTGACGGCGAGATCCGTCAGCGTCTTTTCGCTTTGCTGGATCTTGCGGTCGAGATCCTTGCGGCGGGCGGCGCTGTCGATCAGCGCCTGGCGTAGGCTGGCCGTGCTCTTGTCGAGCGAGGCGATACTGTCTTCCAGCTCCTTGGTCTTGTCGGAGGAGAGGCTGATCGTCTTCGAAAGCGCATCGAGTTGCGCGCGGGTTTCGTCGCGCTTGCGGGCGAGGTCCGCCGCCGGATCGGGCGCCTGTTGAGCCGGCGTCGTCGCGGAAGGGCGGTCGTCGGGCGCTTGCGGTGCGGCGGCATCGGCTTCCTGGGCGATGGCAACGTCCCGCTGCGAGAAAGGGCCTGCCATATAAACGCCCACGCCGAGAGATGCCGCCAAGGCTGGCAGCATGAGACGCGAAAGCATGGGCGGGGCTTTTCTCATCCAGTCGGTTCGGGCCTGGTCCCTTCGGATCGCGCGAAAATAAGCTGATTTGCCGCGATCAGCTAGGAAGCATCGTCATTTTCAGGGCGGGAATCAAAACACGCCTGTGTGAGCGTTTCGTTAACGCAAAAACATCGAAAGCCAAACTGTTTTCGAAGCCGGGATAGGCGCTCACACCCGATGGTAGGGGTGACCGGAGAGGATGGTCACGGCCCGGTAGAGCTGTTCGGCGATGAGGATGCGCACCAGCTGGTGCGGCCAGGTGAGCTTGCCGAGGCAAATGGTCATGTCGGCCTTGTCGTAAAGCGCCGGGTCGAGACCGTCGGCGCCGCCGATCGCGATCGTCAGGTCGCGCTTGCCCTGATCGCGGTATGTGCCGAGCATGGCGGCGAAGGCTTCGCTGTCGAGCGCCTTGCCGCGTTCGTCGAGAAGGATGAGGACGCCGCCTTCCGGATGCGCCTTTTGCAAGAGACCCGCCTCTTCGCGCTTGCGGGTCTCGCTATTGGAGGCACGGCTTTCGGCAACCTCGGTCATGCGCGCCATTTCCAGGCCGATAGCTGGTCCGGCCTTGGCGAAACGGTCGAGATAACGAGCCGCAAGATCCTTTTCCGGGCCGGCTTTCAGCCGTCCCACCGCAAAAAGACCTATCCGCATTCCCGCTCCCACGCACATCCGCCGTCATAGCGGCACAAAACGAAACTCTTGCCGGAGGTTCATCTCCGGCGATCAAAAGCTGCGAACCGAGCCGGGAAAGCGTTCCTGGGGTCCGTTAGTGCAGCCTGCCTTCATCGAGATCGGGTGCTGCCCACATCTTTTCGATGTTGTAGAACTCGCGAATCTCGGGTCTGAAGACATGAACGATGATGTCGCCGGTGTCGATCAACACCCAGTCGCCGCCATCGAGACCTTCGACGCGGGCATTGCCGAAGCCCTCGTCCTTGAGATCGGTCATGAGATGGTCGGCAATCGCCAGGACATGGCGGTTCGATCGGCCGGAGACGACGACCATGTAGTCTCCCAGCGCAGACTTGCCAGCAATGTCGATGGTGACGATATTTTCGGCCTTGGAGTCCTCGAGGCTTGCGAGGACGGCTTGCAGGGCGCGGGCAGCGGCATCGGCGCCACGTTCCGTGCTCTTCGGGATAACGACAGGCGTTCTTCCCTTGGCGTGTACTGTTGTCAGTGCTCTTCCTTCCTTGAGTAACAGAACATGCACATAAATGATCTGAGTCGATCACGCTACAAAGATAGGCATCAAAGCATTAAGGTTTCAAGACGCAGACGTCCAACTTCGAGCGTTCAGGACAAGGATTTGTGCCTGAACAGGGCTCTTTTGCACCAGATATAGGTGAACATCCGTCGAAAAAGGCCGGGAATCAGCCTTCCGGGCTCACTCCGTCGACGAGAATGAGGTTGCGGCTAAGGGCATGATCGCGCACCTCGAGGGCATGCGCATATTCCGGCGAGCGATACCAGGCCCTCGCCCGTTCCAAGTCCGGAAACTCGACGATCACGATCATTCGCGGCGACCAGCCGCCCTCCAGTCTTTCGATCGGGCCGCCGCGGACGAGATAATGCCCACCATGATGGGCGATGGAGGCGGCTGCGCGGGTTCGGTAGGTCTGGAACGCTTCTGCATCCCTGACGGTGATATCGGAAATGATATAGGCCGGCATGGTGTCTGAAATCTCCCTGATATCCGGGTTGTGAGATCCTGGGCCCGTGCGGTTCCTGCCCGGCACGCGAAGGCTTTCTGACATTGAGATCGGATAGGCGGACTCAACCGCTTGTCCATTTCCCATCGGCATGTACAGCCGCATGAAGACCGCATATACACTACGGAGACCTCAAACGTTACAGATGCCATGACAGATGCTCCGCAGCCATCGTTGAAGCCCATCCTCCGTATCAGTTTTTCGGGGCAGGACCGGCTCGGGCGCGGCAAGATGGAGCTTCTCGAACATATTCAGGAGACCGGCTCGATTTCGGCTGCTGGCCGCGCCATGGACATGTCCTATCGCCGGGCCTGGCTGCTCATCAGCGAATTGAACCACATGTTCCGCGAGCCGGTGGTGGAATCGCAACGCGGCGGCCAGAAGGGCGGCGGAGCGGCTCTGACACCTTTCGGCGAGGAACTGCTGCGGCGTTTCCGCGGTATGGAAACGACGCTGCGCACGGCGATCGCCGACGATCTGAGCTGGCTCGAGATTAATCGTAACCCGGCGGACACCGCGTCCAAGAAAGCCTGACCGGCCCGAGCCTTTCCGCCAATTGCGAAAACGCTCGATGCTTTTGTTTTTACGCAATTCCGGACGCAAAGCCGCCAGGCTCTTTTCCTGGACTTGCTTCAATGCTCCAGTGCCACGGTCTTGATGACCGCATGGATCGGCAGACCGATCCGCAGCCCCATCCGCTCGGCCGAAAATTGCGTGATGCGGGCGCTTACGATGTCGCCGCCGCAATCGACCCTGACCTCAGTCGTTCCGTCTGTCGCCGTGCCGATCCCCAGCACTTCGCCGTCGAGGATGTTCAGGGCGCTGAGGCCTTCCGGCCGGGCGGTCGCGAGCATGACGTCGCGGGCTGGAATATGGACGCGTACGGTCTTGCCGACAGCGGCGGCCTGACCCGGCACGAAGAGTTTTGCCGTCTTCAGGGCGACGACGGTCAGATGATGCCGATCATCCATCGATTCGACGCGGCCTTCCAGAAGCACGCCGGCTTCACGGCGGTCGGTGGCGAGAGGGCCGGACAGCTGGCTGAAGATATCGACGGCAGCGCCGATCGTCTCGACCTTGCCGTCGCGCATGACGACGACGCGGTTGGCAAGCCGCGCCACTTCGGCGATGGAGTGGCTGACATAGATGATCGGTATCTTCGTCTCGTCGCGCAGCCGCTCGAGATAGGGCAAGATCTCTGCCTTGCGGGCTTCGTCGAGCGCGGCAAGCGGCTCGTCCATCAACAGAAGTCGCGGTGAAGAGAGCAGGGCGCGGCCGATCGCGACGCGTTGCTTTTCGCCGCCGGAAAGTTTCGCCGGCCGGCGATCGAGAAGCGCGCCGATGCCAAGGAGATCGACGACGCCGTCGAAGCTTTCGTTGCGATCGCCTCTGGGGGCGAACCAGCGGCCGTAGTTGAGGTTCTGCCGCACCGAAAGATGAGGGAACAGACGCGCTTCCTGAAAGACGTAGCCGAAGCGGCGGCGATGACGCGGCACGAAGATCTTGTTGTCGGTATCGGCAAGCACGGTGTCATCGAGGCTGACGCGGCCGTGATCCGGCCGGATGAGGCCGGCGATGATGCGGACGATCGATGTCTTGCCGGAGCCGGAACGGCCGAAAAGGGCGGTCACGCCGCCCTCGGACGTAAAGGAGGCTTCCAGCGAAAAGGCGCTGAGGCGGTGGCGGATGTCGACCGAGAGCGTCATTCGAGATCAACCCTCCGGCCGGCGAGATAGGCGAGGAACTCCGAGGCGAGCAGCGCCGCCATGGAAATGATGATGGCGACGATGGTGAGCCGCATGGCGCCGGCATCGCCGCCCGGGACCTGGGTGAAGGTGTAGATCGCCGACGACAAGGTCTGCGTCTCGCCGGGAATGTTGGAGACGAAGGTGACGGTGGCGCCGAATTCGCCCATGGCCTTGGCAAAGGAGAGGATCATGCCGGCAATGATGCCGGGCAGGATCAGCGGCAGGGTCACCGTCATGAAGGTCCAGACGGGGCTGGCGCCGAGCGTGCCGGCCGCCTCCTCCAGCTTGCGGTCGACTGCCTCGATCGACAGGCGGATGCTTCTGACCATCAGCGGAAAGCCCATGACGCCGCAGGCAAGCGCCGCGCCCGTCCAGCGGAAGGAGAAGACGAGGCCGAGATATTGCTCGAACAGCGCACCGATCGGCCCCTTGCGGCCGAAAAGAATGAGAAGGATGAAGCCCGTGACAACAGGCGGCAGGATCAATGGCAGATGGATGAAGCCATTGAGGATAGACTTGCCCCAGAAGCGGCCGCGCGCCAGCAGATAGGCGGCGCCGATGCCGAAGGGCAGGCTTACCAGCATGGCGACGATGGACACGCGCAGGCTCAGCTCAATGGCTGTCCATTCGTCGCTGCTCAAACCCAATATGTCCAATGCCCGCCTCTCGAAACAAATCAGGCTCGCCATGAACCGGCGAGCCTGGGTTCTTCCCTATCCCGGATGTGTCGCGATGATAGTTATCGCTTCAGGACCGTGAAACCCTCATGTTCGAAGAATGGAACAGCCTTAGCCGATTTCAGATAGTCGAAATAGGCTTGTACGTCGGGGTTCTTGCTGCTGGCGGTGATGGCGATCGGGTAGACAATCGGCGGGTGGCTGTCGGCCGGGAAGGTGCCGACGACGGCAACACCCGGATCGGCCGAGACATCGGTCTGATAGACGATGCCGTAAGGGGCTTCGCCGCGCGAAACCAGCGCGAGGGCTGCGCGCACGCTTTCAGCGCCGGCAACCTTCTTTTCGACCGACGACCAGACGCCGAGCTTTTCCAGCGCGCTCTTGCCGTATTTGCCTGCCGGCACCGATTCCGGCTGGCCGATCGCCAGTCGGCCGTCGCCGAGGAGTTTGGCCAGATCGAAGCCGTGCTTGATCTCGACCGGCTTTGCCTTGTCCTTGGCGGCGACCAAAACGAGCTTGTTGCCGAGAAGATTGACGCGGCTGTCGTCCTTGATCAGCTTCTTGCCAGCGACATAGTCCATCCAGTTGGTGTCGGCGGAGATGAAAACATCTGCCGGTGCGCCGTTTTCAAGCTGCTTGGCGAGCGGACCGCTCGCGGCGTAGGAGACGGTGACTTCCTTGCCGGTTTCCTTGGTGAAGGCGGCGTCGGCATTGTCGAGCGCGTTCTTCATGCTGGCGGCGGCAAAGACGACGATCTTGTCGGCGGCGAGCGCCGGCGTCGGAATTGCCGAAAGGCCAAGCCACGCGGCTGACACTGCGGCAGTTGCAAGCTTGATCCATTGGCGTCGGCTGGTGCCCATCTTAATTTCTCCCCAAAGATGTCGACATGCATCGACAGATATAACGGCGCGAGCAACTTAGCTAGGGATATGTTTGCAAAAATATAGCGTGAAATCGCCGCGTAACCCCACGAATTCTATGGATTTTCAGTTGCGTGGCGCATATGAAGGGTGCTGGGCATTACAAAAATGCATGACTGGATTCGCCCAATAGATTGGCGAACGCTCACGAAACGAGACGTAACGTTACGAACCGTGCGATTATCGGCCCTTATTGCAGCCGCTCGATCCCGATCTTGAAAATTCGAACGCCGCGAAATTGCAAAAGAAGCGTTTTTTGGGCAGGAAATTTTCATAGCCATGCTTTCAACGCATTGCTGCATTGCGCAATCGACCATTTATCAATCGGTAAAATCTGGTAAAACACAATCATCGAAACGGCGATCTCCTCCTCCCAATGCCGTTCGATATGGATCAGCAACTCTCCTCCTCCCAGTTGCTGATCAGGTTCAAAAGCCCGACGCATCCTCCTCCCGCGTCGGGCTTTTTATTTTCCAGACTTTCTCAAGAAATCAGCTAGTTATTGTGCGGCGCGCAAGGCGGTCGAGCTAAGTGCCGAGCGCGGTCCATGGATGAAGGTCCAGGCCGGCGCACGCTTCTTCCAGAGCACACGCGCGTCGTCTTCATCGACGCGGGCATAATGGAATGTCTTTGCCATCTTTGCCGAGAGGTAGGAGAGCGTCGATCCCGGCCGGTCGATGACGGCGATCGGGAAGGTGCGAGCGATTTCTTCCCATTTCTGCCAGCGATGAAACGTATTCAGGCTGTCGGCGCCCATGATCCAGATGAAATGCACATGCTTGTTGCGCGCCTTCACATGCGCGAGCGTATTGGCCGTATAGCTCATGCCCAGCGTCTGTTCGAAAGCTGTCACCTTGATGCGGGGATCGTGAAGCATTTGTTCGCTCAGCGCGATGCGCTCGGCGAGCGGCGCCAGATGGTTGTGGTTCTTCAGCGGATTGCCCGGCGTTACCATCCACCAGAGCTGATCAAGGCCAAGCCGGCGAATGGCGATCTCGGCGACAAGCGCGTGGCCGCGATGCGGCGGGTTGAACGAACCGCCGAAAAGACCGACCACCATGCCGCGCTCGGCATGGGGCATGCGCAGATAGCGTTGATCGACCTCTTCCTTCAGCACGTCAGGGCCGTATCTGTCCGGTGCCGCGAACGCGATATTTGAAGGAGGTGAGCTGCTCGACGCCAACAGGCCCGCGCGCATGCATCTTGCCGGTGGCGATGCCGATTTCCGCGCCCATGCCGAATTCGCCGCCATCGGCAAACTGCGTCGAGGCATTGTGCAAGAGGATTGCCGAGTCGATCTCCGTAAAGAAGCGTTCGACAACAGCCGGGTCCTCGGCGATCACTGCCTCGGTATGGTTCGACGAATATCTGTCGATATGCTCGATTGCGCCCGAGATACCGTCGACCAGCGCCACCGAAATGATCGCGGCCAGATATTCCGTCGTCCAGTCTTCCTCGGTTGCGACCTTGAGGCCGGGTTCGAGCTTCAGCACGTCAGCCGAGCCGCGGATTTCGCAGCCTGCCGCAGCCAGTCCGTCGAGCAGCGGCTTCAGATGGGTAGACGCAACCTTGTTGTCGACCAGCAGCGTTTCAGCGGCGCCGCAGATGCCCGTGCGGCGCATCTTGGCGTTGACGACAATGGATTTCGCCATGTCGAGATCGGCCGAGGCATCGATATAGATATGGCAGAGGCCCTCGAGGTGGGCAAAGACCGGTACGCGGGCCTCGCTCTGGACGCGGCCGACGAGGCTTTTGCCGCCGCGCGGCACGATAACGTCGATATTGCCTTCCAGCCCGCGCAGCATGGCGCCGACCGCTGCGCGGTCGCTGACGGGTACGAGCTGGATCGCATGTTCCGGCAGGCCGGCGGCCTTCAAGCCTTCCACGAGGCAATCATGAATCGCTTGCGACGAGCGGCGCGAATCGCTGCCGCAGCGGAGAATCACGGCATTGCCGGCCTTCAGGCACAGCGCGCCGGCATCGGCTGTCACGTTCGGCCGACTTTCGAAGATGACGCCGATGACGCCGAGCGGTGTGCGTGTGCGCTCGATCTTCAGGCCGTTCGGGCGATCCCAAGCGGCGATGACTTCACCAACCGGATCGGCAAGCGCAGCAATGGCGCGGATGCCTTCGGCCATCTCGGCGACGCGCTTGTCGTTGAGCGTTAGGCGATCGACGAAGGAGGCGAGCATATCCGTGCCCTCGACGTCCTTCAGGTCTTTCGCGTTTTCGGCGAGAATATGATCCTTGCGGGCCAGAATGGCGTCCGCCATGGCATTCAACGCCTTGTTCTTGCTCTCAGTCGAAGCAAAGGCCAACGGTCGCGACGCAGCCCGGGCCTTGCGGCCGATATCGTTCATCAACGCATCGATGTCGGGGCTTTGTGCGACAGTATCAAGCATGAGCTTCATCCTTCTTCAATGTCTCGGCCTTCGTCTTGACGGACGCGGTCATGACGAGGTCGTCGCGGTGCACCATGGCGGCGCGGCCGGCATAGCCGAGGATCGCCTCGATGTCAGCCGATTTGCGGCCGGTGATCTGGCGGGCCTCCTCGGCGTCGTAACCGGCAAGACCGCGGGCGATTTCGCGGCCCGAGGGGCCAATGACGGCAACCGTGTCGCCGCGGCCGAAATGGCCGACAACGCTGCGAACGCCGGCGGGCAGCAGGCTCTTTCCCGCGCCGAGCGCGGTAACGGCGCCGTCGTCGACATGCAATTCCCCAGCCGGCTGCAGCTGCCCGGCAATCCAGGTCTTGCGGGCTGTCACGGGCGTGCCCGATGGCGCGAACCAGGAGGAGCGGGCGCCGCTTTCGATCGCGTTCAGCGGCCGGTCGGTCTTGCCCGATGCGATGATCATGGCGCAGCCCGCGCCAGTGGCAATCTTGCCGGCATCGATCTTGGTGCGCATGCCGCCGCGCGACAGCTCCGAGGCGGCGCCGCCGGCCATGGCCTCGATCTCAGGCGTGATGTCGGCGATCGTATCGAGGAATTTCGCCTGCGGGTCGAGATGCGGCGGGGCGGTATAGAGCCCGTCGATGTCAGACAGCAGCACGAGCAGATCGGCGCCGGTCATCGTCGCGACGCGGGCGGCGAGGCGATCATTGTCGCCATAGCGGATTTCGCTGGTCGCAACCGTATCGTTTTCGTTGATGATCGGCACAGCGCCGATCTTCAGAAGCTGGTTGATGGTGGCGCGGGCGTTGAGGTAACGGCGGCGCTCTTCGGTGTCGCCGAGCGTCAACAGGATCTGGCCGGCGACGATATCGTCATGCGACAGACTTTCCGACCAGGCGCGGGCAAGCGAGATCTGGCCGACGGCCGCGGCTGCCTGGCTTTCTTCCAATTTCAACGCGCCGGAGGGCAGATCGAGCACGGAGCGACCGAGCGCGATTGCGCCCGAGGAAACCACCAGAACATCGATGCCCTTGGCCTTCAATGCGGCGATATCGGCACACATGCCGTCGAGCCAGGATTTCTTCAAGCCGGTCTTGCGATCGACCAGGAGGGCAGAGCCGATCTTGATGACGATGCGGCGGTAGCGGTCGAGCGGCTTGCGGGCTGTCATCCCTGATGATCCCCGTCTTCCCCAAGACGTTCGTCAGCGGCCTCATCGTCTGAGGCCTGCATGTCGCGATGCCGTACCTTGGGGGCCTTTGCCGGCTTGTCCGCTTCGCCGGCATTGGCCTCGACGATCACATCGCGCAGCGCGCGCAGCACTTCGGTCATGCCGCGGCCGGTGACGGCGGAAATCTGGAACGGCGTCTTGCCGCAGGCACGCGCCAGTTCGCGGGTCTTCTTCTTCAGCGTTTCCTCGTCCACCACGTCGATTTGCGAGAGCGCAACGATTTCAGGCTTGTCGGGAATGCTGTTGCCGTAGGCTTCGAGTTCGTGCTTCACGGTCTTGTAGGCCTTGCCGACCTTCTCTTCCTGGGCGGAAACCAGATGCAGCAGCACGCGGGTGCGCTCGACATGGCCGAGGAAGCGGTCGCCGATGCCGACACCCTCATGCGCGCCTTCGATCAGGCCGGGAATGTCGGCAAGAATGAACTCCTGGCCGTCGATGGTGGCAACACCGAGATTGGGGTGCAGCGTCGTGAACGGATAGTTGGCAATCTTCGGCCGCGCGCGGCTGACGGCGGCGAGAAAGGTCGATTTGCCGGCATTCGGCAGGCCAACGAGGCCGGCATCGGCAATCAGCTTCAGCCGCAGCCAGATGGTCTTTTCTTCGCCGGGCAGGCCGGGATTGGCCCAATCCGGCGCCTGATTGACCGAGGATTTGAAGTAAGCATTGCCGAAGCCGCCATTGCCGCCGGCTGCGAGACGGAAGCGCTGGCCTTCCTGCGTGATGTCGCAGATCAGCGTTTCGCCGTCTTCCTCGAAGATCTGCGTGCCGACAGGCACCTTCAGCGTCACGTCTTCGCCCTTGGCGCCGGCGCGGTTCTTGCCCATGCCATGCGTGCCGATCGTGGCCTTGAAGTGCTGCTGATAGCGGAAATCGATCAGCGTGTTGAGGCCGTTGACGGCCTCGACCCAGACATCGCCGCCGCGGCCGCCATCGCCGCCATCCGGGCCGCCGAATTCGATGAATTTCTCGCGTCGGAAGGAAACGCTGCCTGCGCCGCCATCGCCCGAGCGAATAAAGACTTTTGCTTCATCGAGAAATTTCATCTTGCTACGTCCGTCACCCGGTATCGGCGCATATCCCTTCGGATCGAATGGGATTCACAAAGCCTATGCGCTCTTTTCAATTGCTGCCATCTTTTACATCCGGAAGGACGCATCGGACGGCCATTTGCCCGTCATGTCGCCTTCGATATAGGCGCTTCGGGCTGAGGTCAAAGAATATCGTGCGGTTCCAGTGCCATAAAGGGGCGGAACTGCATTGATGGCATGATGGTCATCGCCGTTTTGATCGGCGACGACCGTTTTCGAGGACCTTAGGCCGCCTGCGAGAGCCGCAGCGCGCCCGGCTTCAACACGGTTTCGATGTGCGGAACCATGGTGTTGCGGGCAAAACTGTAGATCTCCGAGCAACCGGTGATCTCGAAGCCGAGCCTCTGCTGCAGCTTCAAGGATGCCGGATTGTCGGCGAAGGCGCCGGAATGGATGGCGACTTCGGGCATGCGACGGGCAAAGCGTTCGAGCGTAGCCTTGACCGCTTCGGTCATGATGCCTTGCCGCCAGTAGAAGCGGTTCAGCCAGTAGCCAAGGTGCCAGCGGCCGTGGCGGAGCTCGATGCCGACGCAGCCGATATGGGCGTCATCCCGCTCGGTGATGGCCAGTTCCCAATCGGCGTCGAGGCCGGAGGTGTGCTCGACCAGCCAGTCGAGCGCATCCTGCCGGTCATAGGGCGCGGGGACGCGGGCCAGCATGCGGGTGACGGCGAAATCGGACAGCGATTCCGCAATCATATCGGCATCGCCGAGCCGGTGCGGGCGCAGCGTCAGTCGGCCCGTCTGGATGACCGGCGTCGGCCCGGGCATGAGGATCCGGGCATCGCGGCGGGTGAGGGCGAGAGCGTTCATCTCATGCCTCCCCAGCTGCGCAACGATATCCAGGTCTTGCGATCGAGCCTGTACCATTCGACCGGCACGGTGCTGCCGAGCGCGAGCGACGCGGCAAGGCCGGAGCCCTGGAATTGGAAGCCGCACTTCTGCACGACCCGCCTCGAAGCGACGTTCATGACCCGGCAACGGGCGTCGATCTGGGCAACGTTCTCGCGGGTGCGGAAGACCATGTCGACCAGCGCATGCGCCGCCTCGGTTGTATAGCCCTGGTTCCAGTAGGGTTCGCCCAGCCAGTAACCGATCTCGACGGTGTTGGGATCGCCCGTGGGTTCGACCCCGCAGCAACCGAGAAAGGCGCCGTTGTCGGCTTTGGTAATGGCATAGACGCACTTGCCAATCTCGCCAAGCTTCGTGCGTCGCACGAAATCGGCGGCATCGGCGATCGTATACGGGTGCGGCATACGCGATACCATTGTGGCGACATTGGCGTTGTTGGCGAGATGGGCAAGGGCGTCGATGTCTTCTTCGTGGGGCGCGCGCAGAACGAGCCTTTCCGACAGTAAGACAGGGCAATCGGTCCTTAACCGTTCCGGCCTCAGCCGCTCTTCGGGAGACCGCGATTGGCCTTCCCTTAACAATTCGCCTTGCATGGTTCAGTCCTCCTTGGTTGAGGGTAAAGAAAAAGGGGAGATGGCGCCCCATCTCCCCTTTTTCTTGACTGAACCTTGTAGCGTCAGCCGGGTCGATGAGACGCCGGCTGTTTTAGAGCGCTACCGGCTTATTCCGCTGCTTCCGCTTTCGGCATTACAGACACGTACACGCGGCCATTGGCCTTCGTACGGTAGTTCACGTTGCCCGCCGTAAGCGCAAAAATCGTGTGATCCTTGCCGAGGCCAACGTTGGAACCCGGGTGCCACTGCGTGCCGCGCTGACGCACGATAATGTTGCCTGCGATGACGGCTTCGCCGCCGAACTTCTTCACGCCAAGGCGCTTGGATTCGGAATCGCGACCGTTGCGCGAGGAACCGCCAGCTTTTTTGTGTGCCATTGGAGTTCTCCTTTAAACCTTGATCCCGTTACTTACTTGGCAGCCACGATGTCCGTGATACGGACAACGGTGTGGTGCTGGCGATGGCCGCGCGAACGCTTCGAGTTCTGACGACGGCGCTTCTTGAAGGCGATGACCTTCTTGCCGCGGTTGTGCTCGACCACTTCGGCCTTGACGGAAGCGCCCTGGACGAAGGGAGCACCAATCGCAGCGTCGGCGCCTTCGCCGATAACGAGGACTTCGGTGAATTCTACGGTGCCGCCGGCGGTGACTTCGAGCTTCTCGATGGTCAGCACGTCGTTTGCTGCCACTCGGTACTGCTTACCGCCGGTCTTGATGACTGCGAACATTTTTTATCCTTTCATGTTCGTTCCGGCTCTCTCGCCATGAGGACGAGCGGCCGTCTTTTTATCAGTCGAAATTTAGCAGGAATTCCAAAGGCCTGAGGCCTTGTAAAAGATCTGCCGGTGAAACCCTGCGCGATGCAGGGCGGGCAAGGCGCAGACTTATCCACACCTATTGCGTCGCACGGGATATATAAGCGTCCCTGATCTGTCAAGGCAAAAGGATGAAAAGCTTTCATATTCGCCCTTGCTATCCTCTTCGTCTCTCGCTATGTAGCCCTCCGCGCCGAACAGCGCCGACCAGCATAACCGGAGAGGTGGCAGAGTGGTCGAATGCACCGCACTCGAAATGCGGCATGCCTGCAAGGGCATCGTGGGTTCAAATCCCACCCTCTCCGCCATAAACATGTGTATTATCATGTATTTACAGTGTTCACGCTTGCGACAAGCGTCACCTGTTTCGCTCTCTGCGATCACAGTTGATCACAAGGCCACGCTGCAGGCGCTCCCGAAGAGTTGCCGCGAAGCTCGCTGACTTCTCCTTACGACATCCTCGGACTGCGGGCCGAATCGAGTGAGATATTTCATGAGTCGGTCGGTATCGTTGCGGTTCTTTTTTCTAAGAGCAAACGCGACTGTTAACACGTTCCTAAGAATGTTCTGCAGCAGATAGATTTTTGCGTGTGGCGAATGGTTCACACCAGCCTGAGGCTGCATACCGCTCAACCAGATTGCCATCCACGGATAGAAATGTAGATGCTTAGAAAATTTTTTGCCGAACTTCTTTCTATAGAACTAGGAAAGAGAATGGCTGCAACTAAACATATATCCGACTATGTCGGCGTCCTTACGAGAATTTCATTTTTGATAGGTATATTAACCTACATAATTAACAAGTGGGAGTGGAGTGAGTTCCTATCTTTACATTTTATGACCGGACTATTTGTTTGTGTTTTTATTTCGATCAATATTTTATTGATGATTATTTCGATGGGCCTCGTTACGCATCGGGCCTTTTATCTCTCAGTATTGTTTGAACCGGAGAAATTTGAGGAGGTCGCTAACAGGAAGATTCCGGTTAGAATACAATCCGCCTTTTGGGGCACCGCTTGTTTCACAATATTGTTTTTCGTGGTGATCATCGCTGCGATGGTTCAGCTGGTTTCTTCGCTCGTTTTCTTCTGAACGGCAGCCGAGCCAGGCAAACATAAAACCCACCTGCCTGACCTAGCTCGCTTTTGGACCAAAAGCCTGAGTCGAGGTGGTTGATGATCAGGCCGGGATAGTCCTTGGCCCTCCTCCAGGGGAGGCCGCTCGTCGTCTTGGACGTCGATTGGCGATTATGATGTGCTTGTCTTTGCCGGTGATCGGACGTTAATCGCTTTCTGTCATTCCTGAGGGAACAGGAGACGGTAATGTTTAAGATCGAAAAGGCAGATAATCGGATCGAGCGGCTTCCGGCGAATCCAATCCGCGCAGGTTCGCCGTCTCTTTTTCTGCCTAAGTTCCCTGTCCATACGCGACCTCCTCAATCCTTCAGAGGATGAGGCAGCGGAAGGACCGGCGCAAATTCTGCGGATATTCCCTGCTGTCAGTTTTTCTCAACCGAGATGACGGCAAGGGGGAACGACAGAGAACGCCTCACCCCTCCGGAAACCGATAGACCACATCCGCAAACGATCCCGTCGGAAATACATAGAAGAATTTCAGGTTGGCGGATGATTCGTTGCGGATGCCGTGTTCGGCGTTGCCGGGGATGAAGACGGTTGTGCCTGACTTGACCGTCGTTTCCTCTCCGTCGATCCTAACGATGCCGGTTCCCTCGAAGATGAAGTAGATTTCCGAGGGGTCGTGGCGATGCGGCTTCAACTCGCCGCCGGGCGCGAGATCGGCGATGCCGGCGCTCATGCTGTCGGTGGGGGTGATGTCGCTGCTCAAGAGCGTGTGCCAGGAGATGGAGCCGTGGACGGGGTCGTTCCATCCGTCGCGCGGACGTTCTTCTGCGGTGGTGATAACGGCTTGCGATCGCTTTGTCATTTTGCCTCAAGACGGTGGTCAGCTGCCGTGCGGAACGGTGTCACAACCGTGGAGAATGTCAATCGAATCGGCATTCAATCGTCTGATATCGGCCGCCGTTCGCCGGCTCTCAAGTGCTTTCCGAAAGCGCCATGTGGCGGGGCTGGCGGAGGGTCGAGCCATGCCGTGGCTGACAGAAGCGGGAAGATTTCTCGCCTCTGCACTTTGCATCGAACTCAGTCCTGAATCGTGGTGCTCAGCTCCGTCGCAGGAAATCCGCGATCAGGCCCGAGACAGTCTCCGGAGCATCTTCGAAGCAATAATGGCCGACGCCGGGAAGGCGTTCGATCCGGGCTGATGGGAAGATGGCCGAGAAGAGCGGCAGGAAATGCTCGGCATGCAACGTCCTGTCTGCCTCGCCCCAGATGGCGAGTGCCGGCTTGTTACGGATGGCGCGATCGGCGGCCGGATCGGGCGTTTCGAATTGATGGGCGCCGGTCGCAAATCCCTTGGCCCAGCCGAGCGCGCCGAAACACTCGGCTGCCGTGGCAAAGGGCGCGCCATAGGCGTCGAGCCAGGTGTCGGTGATGACGGCATTGTTCTCGAAGCCGTTGAGTTTGAGCGTGCTGAGAATGTTGAAGCCGAGATTGTTGAGCACCGGTTCCAGTGTGCCGTCGGCCTCGGTCTTGATGATCCATTGAAACCATGGGGAGACGGCGGCGTTTGCCATCACCCGATCGACAAGATCCGGCTGGCCGAAGGGTGTCGGGCCGTTTGCCGAGATGATGCGGCGGATGCGGTTGGGGTGGCGGGCGGCAAAGCCCATGCCGGCCAGGCTGCCGAAGTCATGCATGACGAGGGTGATGTCGGTGAGGCCGAGCGCAAGCGCGAAGGCCTCGAGATTGACGACGTGGTCCTGCAGCCAATAGCTGCGTCCTTCGGGCGTCTCGCTCTTGCCGAAGCCCATATGGTCGGGAACGATGACGCGGTGCGTGCGGCTCAGCGTCGTGATGAGATGGCGAAAGAGATAGCCCCAGGTCGGTTCGCCATGCAGGCAAAGGAGGACCTCGCCGTCGCGAGGCCCTTCGTCGACGTAGTGCATGCGGAAACCCGGTGCGTCGGTGAAATGCGGAGTGAAGGGAAATGTGCCGGCGAATGTCTCATTGGCAGGAATCACAGTTGTTCTCCTAGTGTGGTTTTAATTTGCAACCATGATTTCAGTATCTCTTGTGGTTTTAATTTGCAACCGCTATATTGCGAGCGTGCTATAGGCGCTCATTCGCGCCTGTAGCGATTGGGACATAGGAACGTGAGCGAGGGCAGGGCGGCATGGCCAAGAGAGTGAGCCACAAAGATTCGATGTGCGGGGTGGCGCGGCCGCTGGATGCGATCGGCGACTGGTGGTCGCTGTTGATCATCCGTGATGCCTTCGATGGCCTGCGCCGGTTTGGCGAGTTTCAGAAGAGCCTCGGCCTTGCCAAGAACATCCTCTCGGCCCGGCTGCGCAATCTCGTCGCGCACGGCATCATGGATATGGTGCCGGCTTCAGATGGCGGCCCCTATCAGGAATATGTGCTGACGCAGAAGGGCCAGGGCCTGTTTCCGCTGCTGGTGGCGCTTCGCCAATGGGGCGACGATTTCTTCTTCGAACCGGATGAGCCGCATGTGACGCTGGTTGACAGGGTGACACACCTGCCGGTGCGGCGGCTGGAGCTGCGGGCGCAGGATGGGCGCATGCTGATGGCGGAGGATACGGTGATCGTGGTGCCGCCGGAAAAACAAGAGCAAATAAATTAGCCGGAGAATATCTTTCGGCTCTTTACGCGATTACTCGGCGACGAGGCCGCTGCGGCGCAGGAGCGACAGGAAGAGAAGCGGGATCAGCGTCGTCAGGATGATCGTCACGAAGGCCATGGCCATGCCGAGGCCGATCGAGCCCTGCTCGAACTGCCGCCAGATGAAGGTGGCGATGGTCTGCATGCCGACGGGTGCGAGCACGATCGAGGCGACAAGCTCGCGCGAGGCCAGTGCAAAAACGAGCAGCATGGCGGATGCCAGGCTCGGCAGCACCAGCGGCAGCAGGATGCGGCGGAAGACCGTCAGCGTGCCGGCGCCGGAGACGCGGGCGGCGGCCTCGAGATTGTCGCCGATCTGCTGAAAGGCGGCCGAGGAATAGCGCGCCGTCTGCGGCAGCAGGATGCAGCAATAGGCGAGCAGCAGGATGATGCCGGTGTTGTAGGGCGTGAATGGCAGACCGGGCATGTTCCAGACGAGGATCAGGCCGACGGCGACGACGATGCCGGGGAGCGCATTCGGCAGTACAGTCATGATGTCGATCAGCATGCGGCCGCGCATCTTCGTCTTGACGACGGTATAGGCGGCCACGACGCCGATAAGCCCGGTGATCACGGCAGTGCCGACGCCGAGCGCCAGGCTGTTGCCGAGTGCTGCGAGCGCGCCGGCGCTGTTGCCGAAGACGGAAGCAAAATTGTCGAAGCCGAGATTGTCGATGACGAGGCCGCGCGAGATCGTCTTCGAAAGCGCTGTTGCGAGGATCGACAGCATGGGCACGCCGGTCGCGAGGAAGGAGACGACGCCGAAAGCGAGCAGGACCGGCGCGGTCATCGCGCCGAGCGGCCGCTTGTCCTTGTTCTGCGGTTTGCCGCTGACGGTCTGGTAGGAGCGGCGCGAAAGAATCCGTCGCTGGATGAGGAATGCGACCAGCGAGATGATGACGAGGGTCAGCGACAGGACGGCCGCGCCCGGCAGATCGATCGGCCAGTCGCCGATGCGGGTGTCGATGCCGGTCACAAGGACCTGGAAGCCGGCGCGGCGGCCGAGTGCTGCCGGCGTGCCGTATTCCTCGATCGCGGCGGCAAAGACCAGCAAAAGGCTGGCGGCGAGGCCGGGGGCGGAGAGCGGTAGCGTGATGCGCCAGAAGGCGCGTGCCGGCGAGGCGCCGAAGACGCGACCGACATCGGCATAGCGGGCGCCGACGGCTTCGACCGTGCGCGAGACGGCGAAGTAGACGACCGGAAAGGTGTTGAAGGTCATGACCACGGTCATGCCCGCCAGCGAAAAAAGGGTCGGGGCGAGGTTGAAGCCGGCGATCTGCTGGAGATAGCCGCGCGGCTGCAGGGTCATGATCCAGCCGAGCGTGGCGATATAGGGCGGGATCATGAAGGGCGTCAGCAGCAGCACGTCCCACACCGGCGCGAAGGGAATGCGGTAAAGCGCCCGCAGCACCCCGAGGGGAACCGCGATCAGCGCGGAGGCTAGGACGACGGCGCAGCCGAGAAGGATGGTATTCGCGGTCATGCCGAGCAGCGCTTCGTCGGCCAGCGTCTTGCCGATGGCCGAGAAGGGGGCTGCAAACGAGCCTTGCCCGAGCGAGGGAAAGACGGCCTGCAGCACGACTGCGACGAAGGGAAAGGCGACAATGATGATCAGCCCCAAGGCTGCGAGCCAAGCTGCCGGCACCGGAGCGCCTGTTCCCTTCGCACTCATTCTTTCAAGCCTTACTTGCCGCCGAACAGATCGCTGATCTGCTTCAGGGTTTCCTTGCGCTTGCCGTAGACGGCGTTGACGTCGTAATCGAGCAGCTTCAGATCGCTCATCAGCGGCCGCGAGGCCGGGATGTCGGAACGGGCCGGCATCAGGTAGGTGGCGGCAACCAGCTTCTGGCCTTCATCGGACAGCATGTAGTCGACGAACTTCTTGGCTTCGTCCTGATGCTTCGACCAGTTCAGGATCATGACCGGCCGCGGCGCGATGACCGTGCCGGATTGCGGGAAGATGACGTCGATGCTCTCGCCCTTGGCCTTGGCGGCGAAGGTGATGTAGTCGACGGCGCCGAAGACGGCGGCCTTGGCGCCCTGCAGCACCGGGTTCAGCGCTTCGGCGTTGGCGCCGGCGATGATGGCGCCGTTGTCCTTGAGATCCTTGAAGAGCTTGTCATTGTCCTTGGCGCCGAGGGCGGCGGTCAGCTCGAAGGAGGAGCCGGACTGGGCGGGATCGGGAATATTGACGAGATCCTTGAACTCGGGCTTGGCGAGATCGGCCCATTCCTTCGGCTGAGAGGTGCCGCTCTTGGTGTTCCAGGCAATGCCGAGCGCTGAGACGCCCTGGGCGACTGCGGTGTCCGTCTTGAGGGAGGTCGGAACCTTCTCGGCATTCGGGCTGGTGTAGGAGACGAGCCAGCCGCGCTTGGCGAAATCGGTGGCCGTATCCCAGGAGGCCGAGATCAGCACGTCGACGGCCGGGTTGGCGGCTTCCGCCTCGATGCGCGCCATGACCTTACCGGTCGTTGCCTGGAAGACGTTGACCTTGATGCCGGTCTGCGCGGTGAAGCCGGCGGAAAGCTTGTCGATGAGGTTCTGCGGGCCGGCGGTGTAGACGGTGATATCGGCATGGGCAACGCCACCCAAAAGGGCGGTCGATAATGCGAAAATTGCAATCGATTTCAGCGGTTTAAACATATCTTCCTCTCTATGGTTTCGTCATGTTCCTGCTAGAACCACAGGATGCTGTTGGCGTCGACGACAAGGCCGATTTGCTCTCCCGGCCGGACCTTGATCGGGCTTAGGACCTGCAGTTCGACACCCGTCGTGCCGTGCGGCGCGACGGTGACGAGATGGCCGTCTCCGCGGAAATGCGAGCGCAGAGCCGTCGCTGGCAGGCTCGGCCAGGCGGCTTCACCGATCGAGATGGCGCGCGTCGGAATGAGAATCCTGGCCTTGTCCTGCCCTGGCCGGACTGCATCGGAGAGCACATGCGGGCTTCCCGCCAGCCGCCAGCCATTGTCGCTCCATTCGAGATCGGCAGTGCTGCCGAGCCGCAGGAATTCGGCAACCTCCGGGGAGGCCGGGCTTTCGATCAGCATATCCGGCGAGGCGAGCTGGGCAATTTCGCCGGAGCGCATGATGGCGACTTCGTCGGCAAGCGTCAGGGCTTCGCTGTGGTCGTGCGTGACGTAGATCGCCGTCAGGCCGAGCGTGGCGATGAGTTCGGCAAGCTCGCCGACCATGTTTTCGCGCAGTTCGCGATCGAGGTTCGACAGTGGTTCATCAAACAGGATCAGCTGCGGTTCGGCGACGATGGCGCGGGCGATCGCGACGCGCTGCTGTTGGCCGCCGGAAAGATCGCTCGGGCGGCGCTGCGCGAGGGTTGCCAGCCCGACGCGCTCCAGCGCCCGCATGGTGCGTGTTTCCCGATCCGCCTTCGGGATGCCGCGCATTTCAAGGGGGAAGGAGACGTTGCCGCCGACTGTCAGATGCGGCCAAAGGGCATAGTCCTGGAACACCATACCGAGATTGCGCTTTTCCGGCGGCACGAAAATCTTCGTCGCAGCATCGGCAACCACCTGGCCGGAAATGCTGATCCGGCCCTTGGTCGGCGCAAGAAGACCGGCAACGAGGCGCAAAAGAGTGGTCTTGCCGCAGCCGGATGGGCCGAGCAGCGCCAGTGTCCGTCCCCTGGCGAGCGCAAGATCGATGCCACCAAGAACGATCGTCTTGTCGTAATGAAGTTCCAATCCCGTTGCCGAAACGGCAGCCTGGATACGGTTCGCGTCGCTTGTCATCTAAAAATCGGTGTTTCGAAAAGTTGCAAGCCTGAGTAGAGGCGCCGCATGACAGCGGCATGACAATGGCGTGACGAATTTACTGCAAAACTAGGTGGCAGAAGACGATGCGACAATGATCACGGAAGTGGCCACAAGAAGATCGTTCCTATAGCCGGCATGTCATAAGTTGATCACATGGAGAATCGGCACAGAAGGCCCCTCAATTTCACTAAAAACAAGATTTTGATCGATTAGATCGGCAATACAGCCATTCATTTTTAGTGCAACAGAAGGGGTTTACTCGTCACCTTTATCGGCTATTTGAGCCACTCAACTCATTTGTTCGATTCTGATCCGTCTCGATTTGCGGTCGAAATGTGTGGGTGACGGAGCGCCGGCGGATCATTTGCATGGGGTTCCGGCCCTCATTGCAACTTCGGGACGGAAACGGGATTCGTGCAATGGGCGTGCCTCCGAAGTCCGGTCTCAAGGGCGGAGCACCGATCGAACGGCGCAATATCAGGGAACCGATTCTTGAGTGTAGAAAGTACCGTAATGCCTGAACGTATCGCGCGGGAATGGAATAGCCTTGTCGAGCAGACCTCGGCCGAAACACATCAGATCATCTATGCGATCGTCCACGATCATGAAGGCGAGTTGCAGCAGCGCTACCGGGCCTATCTGGAAGGCGATCCAGACCTCGCTTCCCTCGTCGGTGAGGATGCCAGCCTGACGGCTTTCACGGCCCGGTTCATGGAGTGGATGAAGAGACTTGTCGACCCGAATGCGACCTCCGGCGAGCTATTTTTCTCCGAGCAGGACAGCCTTGGCGAGACCATGGCGCGCATCGGTTTTCCGCCGCACGCCGTCTCCCGGTCGATACGCAAGATCAAGCTTTGGTTCCTGCGGCATCTCGCCGAAGCGGATTTTTCCCGGCAGCAGTTGGTCGATGCGATGGCCTTCGTCATCGGGTTGTTCGATATAGCGCTGGAGGTTCGCGAAGCCAGCTATCAGAAGGGCGTCGCCTCGAACGCGCGGGTGAACGAAGCCTATCGCTTGCATCTGCTCGGCCAGAATCTGGCGATGGAGCGGGAACGCCAAAGGGCTGCCCTGATGGAATGGGGGCACGGCATACTGGCCGCCTTCTATCAGAATGTGGCTTCCAACGAGCTGCCGCGGCTCTGGAAAAGCGAGTTCGGCCTATGGCTGAATCACAAGGCGCATATTCTGTTCGAGCGCCAGCCGAAACTCGAGCTCATCAAGCAGCTCGTCAGCCGCATCGACGTCGAGCTCGTTCCCGTGCTGGAACGCGCAAGCTTCGGCGATCGCTCACAGATCAGCGACGCCGCCGGAAAGATCGAGGAGGAGTTGTCAGCGATCAAGTTCCTGCTGAACAGCATCTTCGAAGCGCATATCGAAGTCGAAAGCGGCCGTGATCCCCTGACGCAGTTGCTGACGCGCCGGTTCATGCCATCCGTGCTGATGCGCGAGATACAATTGCAGAAAATGTCCGTTGCTGCCGGCTTCTGTGTGTTGCTGCTGGACATCGATCACTTCAAGCGCATCAACGATACGCATGGCCACAAGATCGGCGATCAGGCATTGAGGGCCGTCGCGGCGGCGATCACCGAAACCGTTCGGCAGACCGATTTCGTCTTCCGCTACGGCGGCGAAGAGATGCTGATCGTGCTTGTCGAATGCGACGAGGCGATGGGTTTGCAGGTCGCAGAGAAGATTCGGGCGGAGATCGCCAGGCTCTCGCTTCCTCTGGCCGATGGCGGCAGGCTTGCCGTTACCGCCAGCATCGGCGTCGCCGCCTTCGGGGGCGAACTGGATTATGAGCGTATCCTGGCCCGTGCCGACAAGGCGGTCTATGAGGCGAAGGAAGGCGGGCGAAACAGGATCACGCTGGCGCCGGCCGCCTGACGACTGTCAAGGCGCATTGTCGGGCCGGGGCCACACCCCCGATTTTGGCTTGCCGGCGATGGATTGCTCGGGATCGTTCCGCAACAGTTCGGTCGTCGCCGAACTATTTCCGCTCCGCGTCGGCTAGACTCAAGCTCTCAAAGGAGAGTTTGCAATGTTGACGAACAAAGCCGAATTCAACGCGGACGAGAGCGATCGCGAACATATCGAAATCAAGCCCAGCGTGCTTTATATCGGCACTCCTGTCGTGCTGATTACGAGCCTCAATGCCGACGGCACGACGAATGTTTCGCCGATGTCCTCGGTCTGGGCCCTATATGACCGCGTCGTTATGGGCCTGACCTCGACCAGCAAGGGGCGGGAAAATCTGCTGCGCGAGCGACAGCTCATATTGAATTTCCCATCGCCGGAGCTGTGGCCGAAGGTCGAGGCGATCGCACCGACGACGGGCCGCGATCCGGTTCCTCCGCACAAGGAAAAAATCGGCTACCGTTTCGAAGCCGACAAATTCGATGTCGCCGGTTTCACGCCGCAGGCAGCCGATCTCGTGCGGCCGCTGCGCATCGCCGAATGCCCGATCCAGTTCGAGGCGGAGGTGGTGGCGGCGCATTCGCCCGGTGCGGAATGGTCCTCGGAGCGGCCCGAGGCGTTCTCCATCATCGAGGCAAAGGTCATTCGCGTCCATGCCCACAGAGATATTGTGATCCCCGACACCAACCACATCGATACCAATAGATGGAGCCCGCTGCTTTACGTGTTTCGGCACTATTTCGGCACGGGGCCGGATCTCGGCCGCACCTTCAAGGCCGAGAGATGATTCATTCCATGGGTGAGGCTGCCCGAGCGGTCACACCCTATCTGCCGGCTTGAGCTCCGGCTATCAGCAACTCCAGACCGGCCTCAAACAACGCTTCATGGCCGTTGGCGCGGTAGAGCGACAGCGCTTTGGCCAGATTTGGATGGCTTTCAGCGGCGGCATCGAGCGCTGCCCGATCCTGGGAATCGGCCGCATCCGCCTGCTCCTCCAGCACGCATCCGACCACATACCGGCCAACGGCAATCATCAGCCCCAGCGCCTGTCCCGGCGCGAAGCCGGCCGCAAGTAGGCATCCGAGTTGTGCTTCGATCGCATCGAGGTGCGAGGGGTCGACCTCGGTCCCCGCGTGGACGCGGGCGCCATCCCGCCATGCCAGCAGCGCCGAGCGGAAACTGCGGGCATTGGCCCGCAGGAATTCCTGCCAGCTCTCCCCGGCCAAAGGCATGCTGCGCGTATGGTTCCGCCTCAGCATCTCCGTGTTCATTGCCGCGAGCAATGCCCCCTTGCCTTTGAAATGCCAGTAGAGCGCCGGTTGCTGGACGCCGAGGCGCTGGGCGATCAGCCGCGTCGACAGGCCGTCGATGCCGACCTCGTTCAGGATGGTCAGCGCCGCATCGACGATCTGCTTCCGGTCGATTTTCATGGGTTCTCCGATTGACAGTCTCTTCTGCATAATTTATCGGCGATAAATCTCCTTATCAACGATAAGTTTTACGCTATGAACAAGATGCTTCTGACCATTCTCGCCGTCGTCGTTCTCGATGCCGCCGGCACCGGCCTGGTTATGCCGATCCTGCCGGAGCTTCTGAGGAGCGTGGCGCATACGCCTGAGCTCGGCTGGCGCTATGGGGCTTTCCTGTCGCTCTATGCCGCGCTGCAGTTTCTGGCCTCTCCCATCCTCGGAACGCTCAGCGATCGTTACGGCCGCCGGCCGGTGCTGCTTGCCTCGCTGGCGGGCGGCATGATCGATTATGCCTTCATGGCGTGGGCGCCGGGTTTCTGGTGGCTGTTTCTCGGGCGGGCCATTGCCGGTCTGACGGCCGCCAATGCCGCCGTCGCGGCCGCCTGCCTTGCCGATATCACGCCGGAGGAACGCCGGGCGCGCGCTTTCGGGCTTCTCAGCGCGTGCTTCGGCATCGGTTTCATTCTAGGACCAGTCATCGGTGGAACGCTCGGCACGATCTCGCTGCGTGCGCCGTTCGTGGCGGCGGCGTTTCTGGTGATGGTGAATTTCATCGTCGCGCTCGTCGTGTTGCCCGAGACACGGACAGCAAAGCCCGAGCAGATCGACCCGGCTGCCTTTCATCCCCTGGCGCCGCTGCGCTGGATCGGTGCGTTTCCGGCGCTACTGCCGCTGCTGCTCATATCCGTCATCCTTGCCATCATCGGCGAGGTCGGCGGCACAGTCTGGGTGCTCTATGGTCAGGACAAGTTCGGCTGGGATACGGCAACCGTCGGCTTGTCGCTTGCCGGCTTCGGCCTGTTCCACGCGCTGGCCCAGGCCTTCGTCGCCGGCCCGTTGAGCGAGCGCTGCGGCGAACGCGCGGCACTTGTCGTTGCGATCGTCTGCGATGGTGCGGCCTATGTTGCCATCGCCTTCGTGACGCGCGGCTTTCTCGTCTTTCTTCTGTTTCCGCTTTTTTGCCTCGGCGGAATCGGCCAGCCGGCGCTGCTGTCCCTGATGACCAAGAGCGTGGGCGCTGACGAGCAGGGACGTCTGCAGGGTGTTTTGACCAGTCTGACGAGCCTCGCCTCCATGGTCGCGCCATTGGCGATCAGCGAGATCTATTTCGCCTCAAGGCACGTCTTTCCCGGTCTGGTCTGGGTTCTCGGGGCTTCGCTCTACCTTCTATGCATGCCGGTTCTGTTCGCGAATCGACAGTGGACAGGACGAGGCAACCGCGCCGAAGGCACGGCGCACCGAGAAGACGAAGCCGTTGCGAAAGGCGCGCAGCCGAGCGATTGAGTGACGCTGAAGCATTAACGGGCTCAAGAGCGACGCCATGGCAGAGCGAGGCCGTGGCGCCGCCCGGCAGCCGTCAATTCACGGATTCATCCGGGTCCGGGTCCTTGACCTTGCCGAAAAGGCTTTTCAGAGCGCTGGTCTTTGCTTTCGCCGCCTTGTTCGTCTTGAGTGCGCGTGTCGCGGCCTTGGCCTGTTCGAGCATCATCTCGATCTGGATCTGCTGGATTTCGGTCAAGCGCTCCCACTGGCGATTGAGGAGATGGTCGACCTTTTCATGCAGGTGGCGGATTTCCAGTTCGGCCTTCAGGTTGACCTTGTAGTCGTTGAGCGCATGCAGGCGATCCTTCTCTTCCTGGCGGCGCTGGCTCATCATGATCACGGGCGCCTGCAGCGCAGCGATCGTTGAGAGGACGAGATTCAAGAGAATGAAGGGATAGGCATCGAATGCCTCTTTCTCGCCGATGATGACGTTGACGGCCATCCAGACCCCGAGAAACAGACAGAAAGAGATGATGAAGGTCCAGCTGCCGCCAAAGGAGGCGACGGCATCGGCCATTCGGTCGCCGATGGAGCGGTTGTCCTCGTAGTCTTCTTCGATGTTCTCGGCTAGCGTATCGTGCGTCTTCAAGCTTTCGACGACCTCGTCCTCGAGGTTGGAAAGCTCGCCGCGCTCCACAGTCAGCAGTTCGGCAATATATTGAGCGCGATAGTCGTCCATGACCTTGCGGCTGACATAGTCGTCGGCCCGCAGTTCGGGATGCTTGAGCCGCATGAAGTCCGCCAGAGAAGGGCGGAGGTCGTCGATGTGGACGGCATCCTTCTTCTTTAGCACCTGACCGGTGATGGCATCGACCAGCTTGACGGACTTGGCCTTCGCCTGGGCCAGGCTCTTGGTGTAGTCGTTCATCTCCACAACGGTCGGGGTCTCACCCTCGCCCGCATCGAAATCGACGATGCCTTCCGCCGGCTCAAAGCTCTTCGTTTCTGTCATATAATGGGGCCTCTTTGACGCTTTGTCGCTCATTTAGCCAATAATGCGAACAGGAATATGACTGTTAGAAGACAGGGAAAATTGCAAAAGGCACGGCACACCGCTGCCTACCCGCAGCTTCCTCTTTCATCTGCTTCTGCTGTATTTCTAGCGGCATTATCCTAAACAACGGCAAATGAAATGCGTGGTTCCCGTGTCTCCAGCGCGGGTTCAGACCACCAGTCTGGAAGAACAACCGTTCCGGGCGATTTCGTAAACGTTTTCAAAAGCCTTGCGTGTTTCTGCAGGAATTTCTACCGATTCAATCAGGTTTTGACTTCTCGCCCCTTGACCAAGGTCGCCCGACCGCTATTTGCCGCGGTGCAACAGATATTCGCTGCTGCGAATAAACATTGAAGTTTCAAAGGATTACATCGCATCAACAGGAGTTGGGCCTGTTGCCACGGGTTTTGCACATGTGCGGAAAGGATAGCTATGCACAATCCCCCGGCAAGAGACTTGGAGTCCGTCGCCCGGCAGGGTAGCCGCTTCAAGCGTATGGCTGTTAGGATACCGACTTACCTGACCGATCTTAAGGAAAATCCGGCCTGGTTGCCGATGTTCCTGTTGGCCAGAACCCTGCCGTTTCGGCGAATGCACTGGTTTGCCACGAGGCAGGCTGTCAGGCTGCCCGTTTCCGGCGCTTCGATGTTTACAGGTGTCGAGCGTAGCGCCGTCGTCAAGGCCTTGCGGACGGATGGCATCTACCCGAACCTGATGCTGCCCGACCATATCCATCGCGAGATTGCCGAATTCGCGTTGAGCACCGGTTGCTATGGCAATTTCAACAGGGAGCTCGAATTCGTCGCGAGCGACCATCGGCAAGCGGAGGCGCGCTTCGCTCGGCCGATTCTCAGCGGGCACTTTTTCGAGCGCTCGCTCGATTGTGATGCCGTCATGGCCGTCCAGCGTGATCCGCTTTTGATCGACGTCGCCCGCCAATATCTCGGCGGGCAGGCCAAGGTGATTACGACCCGCGTCTGGTGGAGCTTTCCGACGCAGGCCTCCGAAGCAGACAGAAGTCTCGCCTCGCTCGACAAATATCACTTCGATCTCGATGACTGGCGGATGCTGAAATTCTTCTTCAACCTCGTCGATGTGGATGAGGGCACCGGCCCGCATGTCTTCGTCAAGGGAAGTCATAGGCGCCGTCGAGTGCGGCACCAGCTGACCTTGCTGGTCGGGCATCCGGCCAACGAGGTGCTCGACTACTACGGGCAGGCGAATGCGCTGACGCTGACCGGCAAGGCCGGCTCCGGCTTCGTCGAAGATCCCTTCGGCTTCCATATGGGCACCGTGCCGACGCAGAAGCCGCGGCTGATGATGGAGGTGGGTTTCGGCGTCTCGAAACCATCGCGTCGCCGCTTCCACGGCGAGCCCGTCCTGCGTTAGGTCGATCACCTTAACCTGGCATCGCGGAGCGCCATCTGCAATTGGCGCTTCCCGTCCGACCGGTCTCAGGCCGGGCGGGTGAACCGCTTGGCGATCAGGTGATCAAGCGCGATGCGTCCGGGACCGCCGGCTATGATGACTAGAAAACAGGTGGCCCATGTGCCGTGTGTCGGCCATGCATCGGGGTAGACGAAGATCTCGATGACAAGAGTCATGCCGAGCAGCGCCAGCGCCGAAAGCCGGCTTGCGAAGCCGATGACCAGCAAAAATGGAAAGAAATGCTCGCTGAAGGCGGCGATATGAGCTGCGATCCAGGGATCGATGAGCGGAAGCTTATATTCCGTCTGGAAGAGATAGACGGCATTGTCGGTCACATGCCAGCCGTCCACCTTGGTCTGGCCGGACTGCCAGAAGACTGCGGCGATCGACAATCGCGCAATGAGCGCGATCAGATCGTACGGGATGCGGTCGAGAAGCTTTAAGCCGCTATAGAGCCTTTGGGGCATGGTTTCGCGTTCGGCCGGAGTGGCCGTCATCATCTGGTTCTGCATCTCGGTTCTCCCGAGAGCATGATGCCGAAGTGCGAAGGGATTTCGGACGACCTCATGCTCTACTTCTTGGATTTCGGATCGGATTCAGCGTTCAGCGAATGGCAATGAAAGCGCCCGCCGTGAACGCGCCGGCGAGGTTGGCGGAAAGATCGAAATCGGCGGCTTCGGCAAGAGCGGCCTCATAGGCCTGACCAAGCGCGGCGCCGGCAAATAGTTGCTCCAGAAAGGTTGCGCCGCCTGCCGGGAGGCGATGTACCTCGACGATCATCTGCGGGCGGACGACAAGGGCATCCTCGCCAGACCAATCGTCGATATCTGCAAGCACGATCTCACCGATGTTCATCGCCCAGATGGTGACGGCCGGATGGGCGGAACGCACGATCGAGGCGGAGGAATGCGGCATCAAGGCAAGTTCCGCCAGGCCGGCCGGCTCGATGGTCGCGACTAGGGTCGCATCGAGCGGTACAACATCCGCCGCATGATAAGCCCGACCCCGCAGCGCTTCCAGCCGCATGACATCGGCCAGATAGGGGATTTCCCGCGCCGGTTCGAATCCCTCGACGAAATCGGGGAAACCATCGCCATAGGCCAGGAGCAGCGGCGACTGCGGCGGATGCAACCGGATGAATTCATGCGCCATGGCCGCAAAGAATTTTTCTCCGACGATCCTTTCGGCCGCCGGAAAGCGCGAGGTGAGCGCGCTGATCAGGCCGATGGCGACATTGTTGCGATAGACGCCGAAGCGCCGTGCCGGCTTCTGGTCGTTCCAGGCCGTCAGCCCCTCGGGCACGTCGAGGCTGGGGTCGATGAGTGCCGCGGCGAAGCCGCTTTGCGTGGCGAGAGACATCGATCCCTCCTCAGGCTGCCCGACATGCGGCGGCGCGTTTCAAAATTGCGTCGGCGGCTTCGGCCTCGGCTCTCAGAATCCGCCATTCCGGCACGTCATTATCCCATTCGACCAGGCTGGCGATCGGTCCGGTCCGACCGATGAGGTCTTCGTAGAGCACCCAGACAGGGTCCTTGACCGGCGTATCGTGGCTGTCGATCAAGAGCGGCGCGCCGGCATCGTCGATGGTCTCGGAATGACCGCTCAGATGGATCTCCCGTACCCATTGCACCGGGAAGCGCTTGAGATAGGCGCGCGGGTCCATGTGGTGATTGGTGGCGGCGACGAAGACGTTGTTGACGTCAAGCAGCAAGCCGCAACCGGTGCGGCGGGCGACTTCGGCCAGAAACTCGGTCTCCTCTATCGTGCTCTCCTCGAAGAGCAGGTAGGTAGCCGGATTCTCCAACAGCATCTGACGGCTGAGCAACGTCTGAACCTCATCGATATGGGCGCAGACCTGCTTGAGCGTCGCCTCGGTGTAGGGCAGGGGCAAGAGATCGTTGAGAAAGGTCGTATCGTGGCTCGACCAGGCAAGGTGTTCGGAGAAGCTCTCGGGCTCGTAGCGGTCACAGACGATCTTCAGGCGGGCGAGATGCTCCCCGTCCAGCGGCTGCATCGAGCCGATGGAAAGGCCGACGCCGTGGATGGACAGAGCATAGTCCTGCCGCAGCCTGCCGAGCTGCGCATGCGGCGGCCCCCCGGCGCCCATATAGTTTTCAGCGTGAACTTCGAAGAAACCGATCGGCTGGCTTTCGGCATCGATCGCGGAAAAATGCTCTGGCTTGAAGCCGACGCCAGCGCGACGAGGGAGTTCTGACGGTTTCATTGCAAGCCTCCGGACTGGCGCAATTCCAGTAAAGTTGCGAAGCGGTTTGCGTTCGGAAGGCGGACGGCGCCGGTGAAGACATGCGCCGTCCACGCGTTTGCGCTGCCTTGTCAGACGGGCGCCGCCCCTTGTGCCAGGGTGCCGTGGCCGTTCGGGGTCTTGATCGTCTCGCAGGTTCCGGCGGGAACGAGCTTCCACGAGTTGCGCTGGTAGTCGACCTTCGACGTGCCGGCGCAGGTCGTGCCGGGGCCGGCGGCGCAATCGTTCTGGCCCTTGAGGGCGACGCCGTAGCATTTTTCCTTGGCGTCTGCGGCGGAGGCGGTCGTCGCGCCGGCAACCAGCGTCACCGCGGTTGCGACCGATGCGGCCAGGGCGAGTGCGGACATCTTGTTCATGGCAAACTCCTTGCGAGCGATGATTGACGAACGATCCGGTATCGGATCAGGCCGGGGTCAGCGTGCCGTGGCCCTTCGGGGTCTTCATGGAGGTGCAGGTCCCCGTCGGAACGAGCTTGAAGGACATCTTGTCGTAGCTCATGGTCGACTTGCCGGCGCAATCATGCTTGCCGGCGGCGCAATCGTTCTGACCCTTGAGGGCGACGCCGTAGCATTTTTCCTTGGTATCGGCGGCGGATGCCGGGACGGCGACGGATGCAAGCGCGGATGCGATCGAGCCAGCGATGGCCAGGGTGAGGATGCTGTTCTTCATGGACCTGTCTCCTAGATGGATGCGAGCCGTCATTGGCTTGCATCGGGGTCTACGGAGCGTGTCGGCCGGATGTTACAGGCGCATCGAAAATTTTTCCGGGATGGCAGCAATTATTGTGTGCCGGCTATCCGCCGCGGTCGCAGTCGTCTGCGTACGCCATGCCGGTGTGCCTGGTATCTGCAAGGAGACGGCGCAAGAGGTCGACGCGGGCTGGCGGCAATGAAAGAGCTTGAAAAATATGTGCTGTTGCCGGTAACGAAAGCGTGCGGTCCCGCGTAGAGGAGATGTCGAGTGAATCATTCGGCGCGCGAAGAGGAATGGGCAGTCTGGATGCGCGCCGCCATTGGCGGCGATGCGCAGGCCTACCACCGTTTCCTGTCCGCGGTGACGCCGCATCTGCGCGCCATGGCGAGAAGACGTTGCGATCAGCTGGGCGCGCCGGTGAGCGAGGCCGAGGATGTGGTGCAGGAAGTGCTGCTGGCCGTCCATCTGAAGCGCGGCACATGGGACACATCGCGCCCGATCGGCCCCTGGCTGTCGACGATCGTGCGTAACAAGCTGATCGACAGCCTGAGGCGGCGCGGGCGGCATATGAGCGTGCCGATCGACGACGTGATCGATTTTCTGGAGGCGGAAGAACACGCCGACTCCTTGGACCGGTTCGACGTCGATCGTATGTTGGAACAGTTGAAAGATCCGCAGAAGACGATCGTGCGCTCGATTTCCGTCGAGGGAACCAGCGTCAGGGAAACGGCGGACCGGCTGAAGATGACTGAAGGGGCGGTGCGCGTGGCGCTGCACCGGGCGTTGAAGGCGCTTGCGGCCCTCTATCGGAGTGAGACCAGTGAAAACCGATGACCTCATCAATCTTCTGGCGCAGGACGCGCCGGTCCGCACGCGGATCGGCAAGGCCCTGACCATGGCGGTCATCGCGGGCATCCTGATCAGCGGCGGCCTGTTCTTCGTCATGATCGGCTTTCGCGCCGACATCGATACCGCGATGGAGACCATCCGCTTCCTGTTCAAGTTCGTCGTGACGATCGCGCTTGCCGTGACGGCTTGCGCCGTCGTTTTCCGCATCGGGCGGCCGGGTGTATCGCTGCGCCTCTGGGGCTGGACGCTTCTCGCCGCCCCTCTGCTGCTGCTTGCCGCCGTGGCCGTCGAAATGGCCGTCATGCCGGCAGACAGCTGGAGCGCGCGAATGATCGGGCACAATGCCCGCTTCTGCCTGACGCTCATCCCGCTTTTGTCGATCGGCCCGCTTGCCTGTTTCCTCCTGGCGCTACGCCATGGCGCGCCGGAAAAGCCCGGCGTCGCCGGCGCCGTCGCCGGTCTTGCCGCCAGCGGCATCGCCGCGACCTTCTACGCCTCGAACTGCACCGACGACAGCCCGCTCTTCGTCATGCTCTGGTATCCGATCGCAATCGCCATCGTCACGGCCGTTGGCTATATCCTCGGCAAACGCCTCTTGCGCTGGTGAAGCGATCAAATGCGCGACGTCGAAACCGGCGAAATCGCCTTTCGGGCAGCCGTCTTGGGCCATTGGGACAGCATGGCTTGGAAAACCTGCTGATAGCAGGCAGATTCATGGCCTGTCACATCCACCGGGCGCCACTTTTAAAAAATAGCATTTCCCTGCGTTAAAGTGTTTGCATCCGCAGTAAATTCGATTATAGAGGCGCAACCTTCGCCGCGAACGATTTCATCGCTTCGCGAATGTTGGGGAATAGTTCAATGGTAGAACGACGGACTCTGACTCCGTTAATCTTGGTTCGAGTCCAGGTTCCCCAGCCAATCCCAAGCTCCCATGAATGAATCCGTACATTGCTCTTGTCTCGTTACCCGAGGCAGATATGACTTCGGCTCAGCTTGAGGGCTTTCGGCAGGAGACGTCATCCGTTATAGCGAGATTTGACTTGCATGAGTTTTGTGCCGACAATTTGGCCATATGACATAAAGTGAGATTGGATTTTTCGATGACGATATTGGTCTCAGGCGGTGCCGGGTTTATTGGCGGGAACTTTGTTCTTGACTGGCTGGTGCAGCATGATGAGACGGTGGTCAATCTGGATAAGCTGACCTATGCGGGCAATCTGGATACGTTGCAGGGATTGCGTGGCAACAATCGTCATGTGTTCGTGCATGGGGATATTGGCGACCGGGAGCTTGTGAGCGATCTGCTGTCGATGCACCGGCCGCGCGCGGTGATCAATTTTGCGGCCGAGAGCCATGTCGATCGTTCGATCCATGGACCTGGGGATTTCATCCAGACGAATATCGTTGGGACGTTCAACCTGCTGGAAGCGGTGCGTGGCTATTGGGACGGCCTGGCGGAAGATGAGAAGCAGGGCTTCCGCTTTCTGCATGTTTCGACGGATGAAGTCTACGGCACCTTGTCGAAGGACGATGCGCCGTTCAACGAACTCAACCGCTATGAGCCGAACAGTCCCTATTCTGCCAGCAAGGCGGCCTCCGACCATCTGGTGCGCGCCTGGCACCATACCTATGGTCTGCCGGTGCTGACGACGAACTGCAGCAACAATTACGGCCCGTATCATTTCCCGGAAAAACTGATCCCGCTGGTGATCCTGAATGCGCTGTCGGGCAAAAGCCTGCCGATCTACGGCGACGGCCAGCAGATCCGCGACTGGCTCTATGTGCGGGATCACTGCAGCGCCATCCGTCGCGTGCTGGAGGCCGGCAAGCTCGGCGAGACCTATAATGTCGGCGGCTGGAACGAGAAGCCCAATCTCGAGGTCGTGCATACCATCTGCGCGATCCTCGACGAACTCCGCCCGAAGGCGGATGGCAGCCGCTACAGTGATCAGATCACCTTCGTTAGAGATCGGCCGGGCCATGACCGGCGCTATGCGATCGATGCGCGCAAGCTCGAGCGTGAACTCGGCTGGAGGCCGGCGGAGACCTTCGAGACGGGGATTCGCAAGACGATCGCATGGTATCTCGACAACCAGGACTGGGTGCGCAACGTGACGAGCGGCGCCTATCGCGAATGGGTCGGCAAGCAGTATGAGGTCGAGCTGTGAGCGCCATTCTGGTCACCGGCGCCAATGGGCAGGTCGGTTTTGAGCTGCAGCGCTCGCTTGGCGTTTTGGGGGATGTCGCTGCTCTGACGCGCGCAGACATGGATCTGGCGAGCGAAGCCAGCATTCTTGCCGCTCTTGATGAGCACAAGCCGCGCGTGATCGTGAACCCTGCCGCCTATACGGCGGTAGATCGGGCCGAGAGCGACCGGGAGCTGGCGATGGCGGTCAATGCCACCGCCCCGGGGATACTGGCGCGCTGGGCGGCGGATAACGGCGCCTGGCTCGTCCATTACTCGACGGACTATGTCTTCGACGGCACGAAAGGCGATCCATATGGGGAGGAGGATGCGATCAATCCGCAGTCCGTCTACGGCGAAAGCAAATGGCGGGGTGAGGAGGCGGTGCGCGCGTCCGGCGCGCGTCATGCCATTTTGCGCACGAGCTGGGTCTATGGCCATCACGGCAGCAATTTTTTGAAGACGATCCTTCGGCTGGCGGGAGAAAGAAGCGCTCTGAACGTCGTTGCCGACCAGGTGGGGGCGCCGACCTCGGCGGCGTTGATCGCCGACGTCACGCGCGGGGTGATCGAGCGGATTGCGGCTTCACAGGCGCCCGACGACTTTGCGGGGACCTATCATCTCACAGCAAAGGGCAGCACCTCGTGGCACGGCTATGCCGCGCATATCGTGCGTGAGACGCTGGCGGCAAACGAGAAGCTTGCGCTTTCTCTCGATGCGCTGAAGCCGATATCGACAGCCGAATACCCGACACCCGCCAGGCGCCCGGCCAATTCGAGGCTGAACTGCAGCAAGCTGATGGATCGCTTCGATATCGTTCTTCCCGCATGGCAGGACGGTGTCGACGATGTCCTGGCGAGATTGCGGGCCGTGGGGGATTGAGAGCCGCAGGTTCGTGACGGCCGTGGTCAGCCCCCAAAGACAGCCGACAAGGCATAAGCAGACAGATTGAAGACGAGACGCTGGATCATGACGAAAGCACGCAAGGGAATCATACTCGCCGGCGGATCGGGGACGCGGCTTTATCCGCTGACGCTCGCGGTCAGCAAGCAGCTGCTGCCGATCTACGACAAGCCGATGATCTACTATCCGCTGACGACGCTGATGCTGGCAGGTATCCGCGAGATCCTCATCATCTCGACGCCGCAGGACACGCCTCGCTTCGAGCAGTTGCTTGGCGACGGCAGCCAATGGGGCATCAGGCTCGATTATGCCGTCCAGCCGAGCCCTGATGGCCTTGCCCAGGCATTTCTGATCGGCGAGGCATTCCTGGATGGCGCCCCGTCCGCGCTGGTGCTGGGGGACAACATCTTCTACGGACACGACTTTACCCGGTTGCTGCACGAGGCGAACGAGAAGGAGGCGGGCGCCACCGTCTTTGCCTATCACGTGCAGGACCCGCATCGCTATGGCGTGGTCGAGTTCGACAAGGTGGGCCGGGCGATCAGCCTGGAGGAAAAGCCAAAGCTGCCGAAGAGCAATTATGCGGTCACCGGCCTCTATTTCTACGACGACAGCGTCGTCGAGACCGCGAAATCGATCCGTCCGTCGCCGCGTGGCGAGCTGGAGATCACCGATGTCAATATCCGCTATCTGAACGCCGGCCAGCTTGATGTGCAGACCATGGGGCGCGGCTATGCCTGGCTCGACACCGGCACGCATGAATCGATGCTGGAGGCAAGCCACTACATTGCGACGATCGAGAACCGGCAGGGGCTGAAGGTCGCCTGCCCCGAGGAGATCGCCTATCGCAGCGGCTGGATCAGCGCATCCGAAGTTGAGGCGCTGGCGCATCCGCTGAAGAAGAACGCCTACGGGCAATATCTCCTGGGGATACTGCGCGAGCAGATATTCTAACGATCGCGGCGCGCCAGTTGCCGCATCTCCCGTGCGAACAATCCGAGCAGGACGACGAATGAAAGCCATCGATACCGCCATCCCCGACGTCAAGATCATCGAGCCGACGGTATTTGCCGACGATCGCGGCTTCTTCTTCGAAAGCTTCAGCGCGCTCAAGTTCGAAGCCGCAGTCGGACGAAGCGTCGACTTCGTGCAGGACAATCACAGCCGGTCGGGAAAGGGCGTGCTGCGCGGTCTCCATTATCAGCTGCCGCCGCATGCGCAGGCCAAGCTGGTGCGTGTCGTGGTCGGTGAAGTCTATGATGTCGCGGTCGACATCCGCAAATCGTCTCCGACCTTCGGGCAGTGGGTCGGTGTTCTCCTGTCGGCCGAAAACAAGCGCCAGCTTTGGATACCCGAGGGATTCGCCCATGGCTTCCTGACGCTGAACGACCATGTCGAGTTTGTGTACAAGACCACCAACTACTATGCCCCGGAGAGCGACCGCGGCATTCGCTGGGACGATCCGCAGATCGGCATCGACTGGAGGCTCAACGGTGAGCCGACGCTCTCCCCCAAAGACCAGCGACAGCCTTTGCTAGCCGATGCCGAAGTGTTCGAATGAAGACACCCATATCCGTCCGGTCTTCGCCAGGCTTTGGTTTGGCGATGCCGGCGCATGATATGAAGCACTTTATCGCGAGGCATGTCGGCAATCGCGGGTGTCAAAGCAGTTTCAAGCCGAATGTTCGATAGAAGGTATAGCCCGAGCGCACAAATTGCTTGATATGCCACAGACCCTTACGAGCGGCGTCGCCGCCGCCATGGACTATTCTCGCCGTCGGAACGAAGGCGATGCGTGCCATGTCTCGCGTGCGCAAAGATAGATCAAAGTCCTCGAAATAAAGGAAATAGCGAGGATCAAAGCCGGAGAGCTTTCGGAAAATGGCGCCACGAAAGAGCATAAAGCACCCGCTGACGATCGGCGGGTCCCAGAAGGCGTCCACGTCGGACATATCCGTCATCTGATAGCGGTCGAGCCGCTTCCTGAAAAGCCGGCGCAACCATTTTGGCCCAAACCCTCTTAGTGCCAGATCGAAGAGGGAGGGATAGCGCTTGCACAGATATTGGCGCGTGCCATCTGTTCCCATCGCCAAAGGGGTCAATAGTCCGCATTCCGGATGCCGATCCAGGAAATGCAGGGCATTTGCAAGACAGTCGGGGCTCAAGACCACGTCTGGATTGAGCACGAGGTGAAGGTCGCCGACATCGTCCAATGCCATGTTGTTCGCACGGGCAAAGCCGATATTTCCGTGCCCTTCCAGGAGGTGAACGGAAAGATCGCCGAATTTGTCGGACAGCCATCCGGCAAGGGAGCCATCCATAGAATTATCGACTATCGTGATGCTTGTATTCGTTCCCTCGAGGCGCGCGATTGCAGCTCTCAGGCTTTCAAGTGTTTCGCGGAGACCCGCGAGTTCGGGACGATAGGTGACAATGCAAACTGAGAGGAGTGCCGCGCGCTCTTGGTACGGATCTTCGGTGCTATCGGTCGTCATCATGTCATCCGTGGCGATTGATAAAGCAAGATTGCATTAGGGCACGTGGGTGGGAATCGTATTCCCATACGTATTTGACATGCTATGCGCCTTCTAAATGAAGCCATTGAAACCGGAATCTTCCACTTACGATCCGGTGAGCAAAAGAGGAGAAGTCAATGAAAGTTTCGAAGTTTTGTAAGCGCCGGTGTCATTCGCATTGAAACAGGGCAGAACATGGAACGCTTATAAGCTGCTGCTTATGGCGGATGGTGAAATGCATCATGTTTCAGTGGACATCCGTCGCTCTTCATCTTATGGGGGACACCGGGTAAGGCTATACCTTAACGCGGAAAACAAAAGCAACTTCGGGCCAGCAAGGTTTTGATATGGATCTGTGATTTTGAGCGAATCTGCGTATTCTGTCATAAAACTGCCGATTTTTTATTTTCGCGTTCGGGTTCGATCTAGCCTGTGGTCGCGCTGGTCTGAATGGCTCGCTACCTGTCTAAGGGCGCTGGTTCTTTGTTCCATTAAAGATACTGACGTTCTAACCAAGCGGGCTATAAATCTGCGATAAACGGCCGAAAGATGTGTCATCAGTTATGAATAAATATCCAATACACCCTGTCGCGGCGATTCGCAGTCTTTACATTCATCGGCATCTTGTCGTTACTCTTGTGCGACGGGATATGGCGGCTCGATACCGGGGGTCGATTTTTGGTATCTTGTGGGCGCTCTTCAATCCGCTGTTGATGTTGGTTGTCTACACATTCGTATTCAGTGTCATCTTTAAAGCGCGTTGGGGCGGTGGAGGTGATTCCAAAACCGAGTTCGCTTTGTTGCTGTTTCTCGGGCTAATCGTTTTCAATATATTCTCCGAGTGTGTATCTAAGGCACCCGCTACGATTGTCAGTAATGGCAATTATGTTAAGAAAGTGATATTTCCATTGGAAATATTGCCATGGGTAAATATTTTTGTTGCATTGGTGAATGCTCTTATCAGTCTTTCTGTGTGGATTGTCGCATTTATATTTCTTTTTGGTATTCCTTCGCCATATTTACTTATGCTTCCGCTTGTTATTCTTCCGCTTGTACTTTTTATCATGGGGTTGTCATGGTGCCTTGCTTCCCTTGGTGTCTATATCAGGGATGTGAGCCAACTCGTCAGCATCGTCGTAACGGTGACGATGTTCCTTTCACCGATTTTCTATCCTATCTCCGCGTTGCCAGAGAGGTTTCAGTCCATTGTGTTACTGAACCCTTTGGCAACGGTGATCGAGCAGATGCGACAGATCCTTTTTTGGAGGCAGCCGACTGACCTAACATACTACTGGCTCGAACTTCTCGGATCTGCCATCGTGGCTTGGCTGGGGTTTGCTTGGTTCCAGAAAACACGCAAGGGCTTCGCCGATGTCCTCTGACACAGTGATTGCCGCAAGCGCGCTTTCCAAATGCTATCACATTTATGATAATCCTCGTGATCGCCTCAAGCAGATGATTGTGCCGCGTGTATGCTCGCTGCTAGGGCTTAGACGGCGTCAATATTTTCGCGAATTTTGGGCGTTGAACGACGTTTCCTTCACCATCAGGAAGGGCGAGACGGTTGGTATCATCGGTCGTAACGGCAGCGGCAAGTCTACGCTATTGCAGATGATTTGCGGAACATTAAACCCGACCTCGGGAGACGTGGCTACCATCGGACGCATAGGTGCTCTGCTCGAGCTAGGTTCGGGATTCAATCCCGAGTTCACCGGACGCGAGAATGTTTTTCTCAATGCTTCGTTGCTCGGACTGACGGACCAGCAGATCAAGGATCGCTATGATGCGATCGTAAGTTTTGCGGATATCGGCGATTTTATCAACCAGCCGGTAAAGACGTACTCCAGCGGCATGTATGTGCGCCTAGCATTTGCAGTCATAGCTCATATCGATGCGGATTTGCTGGTTATAGATGAGGCGCTTTCTGTTGGGGATGCTTTTTTCACGCAGAAATGCATGCGTTTTCTGCATGACTTTATAAAGCGAGGAAGCATCATCTTCGTAAGCCATGACACTGCGGCCGTTCGTGGACTCTGCACGCGGGCGATTTGGTTGGACAAGGGTGCCGTCGTTATGGATGGCGTACCAAAGGATGTCTGTAATCGTTATCTGGAGGCCTATTATTCAGAAGGTGGTGTGCCGCCGGTGACGACTTCAACCGTTTCGGAAGAAATGGAGAGTGTTACGGAAGACGCGGAGATGGAAGCGACTGTCGATAGCCGGTTGGCCTTTCTCAATGCGTCCAATCTCAGAAATGATCTGCAGGTTTTCAAGTTTAATTCGAATGGTGAAAATTTTGGAAGAAAGCATGCCGAGATAGTCAATGTAACTTTGCGCAACAGATCGGGAAAACCGCTGAGTTGGATAGTTGGCGGCGAGTATGTGGTTGTACGTGTTGAAGCGAAAGCCTATGCAGATCTCACATCACCGATCATTGGCTTCATGTTGAAGGATAGGCTTGGACAAACCTTGTTTGGCGACAATACCTATTTGACAACGATCGATCGCGGCTCGTTCTGCGCGACTGGTGAGATGCTGGTGGCCGAGTTTACCTTCCGTATGCCAATTCTGCCCGCGGGAGATTATTCTATCGGTGTTGCAATTGCAGATGGAAATCAGGACGTACACGTCCAGCATCACTGGATTCATGATGCTATGGCAATAAAATCCGAAACCTCGATGGTTGCAACTGGCTTGGTCGGCGTTCCTATGTCGAACGTCAGCCTTTGGGTGGAAGCGTGATATGTCTGATTTGAAGCGTTCAATGAAATTCACCGGCGAACGATTTTTACCGGAAGTCTCCGGGAATATTGTCGTTGAACACTTGCATCGCTACCTGAGTGCAGCCGAGCTCGCAAAGGATAAGGTAGTTCTTGATATAGCTAGCGGCGAGGGCTATGGGAGCGACCTTCTCTCGCGCCACGCGGCTGAGGTAATCGGTGTCGACATTGCGGTTGATGCCGTCGAGCATGCTAATCTTAAATATCAGCGACCTAATCTTACATTCCGAGTGGGGGAATGTGCCGCGATCCCGTGTCCAGATAATAGCATTGATTTGATTGTAAGCTTCGAAACTCTGGAGCATCACGACAAGCACGATGAAACATTTCGAGAGTTCAAGCGCGTCTTGCGGCCAGGCGGGAAGCTTTTAATCTCGAGTCCCGATAGAAAGTATTATTCTGATCTTCGCGAATATAAAAACGAATTTCATGTCAAAGAACTCTACGAAGAAGAGTTTCGTGAACTTATGGGGAGATATTTTAGAAATATTAGATATTTCTCACAGAGAGTTTGCTACGGATCTTTACTCCTTCCAACAGAGGGCGCGTCGTCCGCACGAAGCTATCTTCTCAAGTCGGATGAGCTGAAGGCCGCTCAAGGGGTATACGAGCCGCTCTACTTGCTTGCCTTGGCCTCCGATGATGAGACGGGGACAATGGAGGTTGGCCTTCTAGAGCAACCGCTCAACGACACAGAGTTGGTGCAATCCTGGACCAAGGAAGTCGCGTGGCGAGACGACGAACTTGATCATCTCCGCAACCAAGTTGCGGAGATTTCGAAACTTCAAGCGAGTCTTGATGCAGAGCGACGTTTGAAAGACACACTGGAGCAGCATAATGCCGATGTGGAGCAGCGTTACGCAGCCATCCTAAATTCTTCCTCGTGGAAGCTGACTAGGCCGCTTCGCGTTGCCAGGCGCGTTTTCAGCAAGATGCTTAGGCTTTCGACCCATCTGCGACCGTTGCTCAGCCGAGCCGTTAACGCTTTTAGATATTTGCTCAGAGGCGATATGAAGGGCCTGTTGAGCAGGATAACTCACTATCGCAGGCAGGCAAAACTCGAACAGATCCGTGGCCGATTGCAGCGATCCAATGGCCGTATTTGGGGGATCATAACGACCCCGCACACGCTTTTCATCGCAAAATGTATTGCCGAGCGTCTGGAACGGCATGGTATCGCCACGGAAATCATGATGGAGGCTCCAAAGGCCTTCGATCACGATCTTTACATCGTGCTTTGTGCGCAGATGTTCAAGCGGTTGCCACCCGGCGAGAAGCGCATCATTTTTCAACTTGAGCAATCCGTCAGCTCTCGCTGGTTTACCCCCGACTATCTAGCGGTTTTGGAGAACTCGTTGGCGGTTCTCGAATATGCGACCGTCAATATAGAATTTCTAGCGAGCAACGGTATAGCCTATCCGCATGTGAACTATCTGCCGATAGGCACATCGTTGAAACCACCGGAACCAATAGATCTCTCCCAAAAGGAATATGATTTCATCTTCTACGGCGACTATTACAGTTCGCCGAGGCGAAGCCCCATGCTTGAAGCTCTCAAGCAGCATTTTTCGGTAAAGCTCTGCAATGATGCCTTCGGTGACGATATGCATCGCTTAATTCGCAAAGCGCGCGCCGTGATCAATATTCACTATTACGAGAATGCTCTGCTGGAGATGCCACGCATACAAGAATGCCTCTCGCTAGGTGTTCCTGTGTTGTCGGAGAGTTCGCAGGACCAGCAGGACTATCCAGAACTAGGGGAAGCCGTTCGATTCTTCGAGCAAGGTTCAATCGAAGCGATGCTTGAAGCGGCGCACGCTATTATCAGTGAGCATGCGACGATCGATGCTGCAGTTCGGAAGTCGGCTGAGCTAAGCTCAACTCGCTTCACGTTTATGATGGACCGTTTCCTGGCAAATATCGGTTCGTTGCCCATGAAAAAATTGCTCGATGGAGAAATTTATCTTGATCGGGATAGCGCGTTGGTCGCTCTTTCAATGCCTGAGACAATCGATCGGCGTCGTGTATTCCTGGCCGAAAGACCTGAAAGCTGTGCAATTTTCGATGGTGTTCGCAATGTAAGAGGCTGGCTGGGTTGTGGGGCGAGCTATTCCGCTCTCGCTCGTAATGCCCTGGCGCGGGGGATGTCTCAATTGACTGTCCTTGAGGACGACGTGCTGTTCCATGAAGGACACAAAGATAAGATTGAGATCGTCCTAGAGTATCTCGGCCAAACGACTAGATGGGATATCTTCTCAGGGGTAATTGCTTCAGTTCATCCCAATACACGTGTGTTAGATGTGGAGGTATGGAAAGGCATGACGTTTGTCAGGTTGGACCATATGACGAGTACCGTCTTCAATATTTACAACAAGCACGCTCTGGATTTGCTGGCACATTGGGACCCGGAAAATACGGATGTGGATCGTAATGCTATCGACCGATATCTCGAAAGCAGCGACAACTTGGTGATCGTCGTTGCCCTTCCCTTCCTGGTTGGCCACAGAGAGGACGTCGCATCGACCCTCTGGGGCTTCGAGAATGACAGGTATTCCAAGATGATTGCCGAGGCGGAAAGGACGATTTCCGATCTCGCCCAACGTTGGCTGGAGAATGAAGGGCGCATGGCAACAATCAACGCCTGATCATGATCATGAACTACCTCATGCAACCAATGAACACATCAGTAATTTGCTCATCGATTGTACGGCGGTGAAGCATTCCTCGGACATGAGGCAATGATTTCACCTAACCAGTCAGGTCGGCCACGGCAGAGCAACGGTGCAAGCTACCGTGGCCGACCCATCACCAAATACTCCCCCTTGAGCCGCATGTGGCACCAGCAGGCGAAGGCGGAGGAGGCGAAGGCCAGGCTTTCGCCGATGGCCAGGCGGTTGTTGGAGTTGCTGAGCAGCGTCAGCGAGAAGAAGAACAGGCAGAGGATATAGGCGTGCCAGGCGGCGCGCGGGATGATGCCTGCCTTGCGGGCGCGCCAGACGGCGCGGATGAAGATACCGAGCATCAGGGACATCACGGCGGCGCCGAACAGGCCGTAGCGCACGAGGATCTCCAGATAGCCGTTGTGCAGCAGCGTGTACTGGACATGCGAATAGCGCGTCTCGGCCCAGTGCTCCAGCCAGCGGTTGCCCCAGCCGAAGAGCGGGGCGGAAGAGAAGACTTCCCAGCTGTTCGACCAGAGTTGCAGGCGTTCGTCCATCGAAACGGGCGTATTGGTGGAGCTGATGGCGTTTGTGACCACGCCGCCCATCTCATGGCCCTCGAACACGTTCTCAACCATGGTGAAGGCTGCCGAAACGGTTGGCCCGGCTGTCTTGTCGAGGTTGTGCCTGACGCCATAGATGCCGGCGACCAACAGGGCGGCTACGGCGACGACGATGATGACGCCGCTCTTCAGGCGCAGATAGGTCAGCGTGACGAGCGCCAGCAGCGGCAGGGTGATGCCGAGCGCCAGCCAGACGCCTTTCGATTTGGCGCCGTAGATGGCGATAAAACAGAGCGCGAAGATGAAGGGCGAAACGACATAGGCGAAGCGGGCGATCTTGCGGTCGCTGGATTTGTCCGTCAGATAGTGCAGCAGCCAGAACAGCGTGAAGATGACGATCATGCCGCAGGCGACGGCGCCGTGGATCTGGTTGTTCATGATCAGCGGGCGGATGGTTTCGCCGGCAAATACCTCGCGCAGGTGCTGTGTGGCAACGAGCATGATGAGGACTACGCCGAAATAGGCGGCGACGATCTTCTCCATCAGCTCCTCGTAGAGCAGGAAAGCGACACCCATGATGGGGAAGAAGAACGGGAAGGCGTAGAGCCAGTCGGAAGCGCCGATATCGTGCTGCGGCGTCAGCCAGAAGGTGATGAAGAAGCGCGCCATGACATAGACGGCCCACCCCATGCAGAGCCAGCCGATCCAGTCCGTACGTGGCCTGATCGGCGCCTTCATGTAATAATAGAGAGCGATCAGGGACAGAAGTGCGGTGGCATAGCGATAGGCATCGCTTTCAAGCACGGTCGGCGAGGCGACGAGCAGCCAGAGCAGGCCGCCGATGATGGCCACGGGTCTCTTCAGGCTGCCTGTGGCCTTGGTGACGCCGATCGGTGTGGCTGCGAGATCAGCATGCGGTTTGTTCATGCGCGAGTCGTCCAATGTCGTCTTCCGCCTTCATTCACAGTCGGTTGATTACCGGCATTCCCAGCCCTCGGAACGGCCCCTATGGCCGCAAAGGGGCAGGAATACGGCATTTTTCCCATCCCGGCACCCCGGCCACGTCGTTTTCGCCGGATGCTGGCTAATGGGCCACTCCGTCGCGCCGGACGACTTTCAGGGCCGTCAGGATGATAATCTTGAGATCGAAAAGGAAGGAGCGACGGCGCAGGTAGTCTTCGTCCAGCGCCACTTTCTCGGGGATCGGCAGTTCGTCGCGGCCGTTGACCTGCGCCCAGCCGGTCAGGCCCGGTAGCAGCACGTCGACGCCGCGTTCGGTGCGAAGCGCGATCAGATCATGCTGATTGAAGAGGGCAGGGCGCGGGCCGATAATGCTCATCTCGCCCTTCAGGATGCACCAGAGCTGCGGCAGTTCGTCGAGGCTCGACTTGCGCAGGAAGGAACCGATCGGCGTCAGATAGATCTTCGGGTCTTTCAGCAGGTGAGTCGCGACGGCGGGCGTATCGGTGCGCATGCTGCGGAATTTCGGCATGCGGAAGATGCGGTTCTTGCGTCCGACCCTGTCCGACCAATAGAGGATCGGGCCCGGCGAGGTCAGGCGCACGGCAATGGCGACGGTCAGGATCGGAATGAAAAAGACGATGGTCGCGGCAAGAGCAGCGAGAAAATCGAAAAGGCGCTTGGCGATCGTATAGGGCATCGTCTCTTGCTGTTGCATCGTCGCCGGGTCGAGGGCGATGAAGGTCTTGATGCCCTGTGCATCTCATATCGCGAATTTAAGCACAACCGCTGCGGATAAGATTCCCAGCCCTTGTTCCGCGTGGATATCCCGTGCAAAGCATGATTGCAGCAATGATTGGTATGAATGAACGGAGGCGGGTCGATCATATGATCCTGGTGACGGGTGCGACGGGTTTTGTCGGGCAGGCCTTGTCTGCCGAGCTTTCTCGGCGGCAGTTGGCTCATCGCCCGGCGAGCCGCGATCCCCGGCCCGGCTTCGTCGCCATCGGGACGATCGACGGCGCCACGGATTGGTCGGAGGCTCTTGCCGGCGTCGATGTGGTCATGCATCTGGCCGCCCGCGTCCATGTGATGAAGGAAAATGCCGTCGATCCGCTGGCCGAATTTCGCGCCGTCAACGTGGACGCCACGGTCAATCTGGCGCGACAGGCGGCAAGGGCCGGCGTCGGGCGTTTCGTCTTTCTGAGTTCCATCAAGGTCAATGGTGAGGCAACGGCTGCGGGAAGGCCATTCAGGGCTTCGGATGCGCCGCATCCGGAAGATGCCTATGGCCGTTCGAAGCTCGAGGCGGAGGAGGCTCTGCTCGCGATATCAGCGGAAACCGGCATGGAGATCGTCATCATCCGGCCGCCGCTTGTCTATGGTCCCGGCGTGAAAGCGAATTTCGCAAGCCTGATGAAATGGTCCGCCCGGCCGTTTCCCTGGCCGTTCGGGGCGGTTCGAAACCGCAGATCCCTCGTCTTCGTCGGCAATCTCGTCGATTTCATGTTGCTTTGTGCTCGCCATCCCTCCGCCGGCAATCGCGTCTTCCTGGTCAGCGACGGCGAGGATCTTTCGATCGGTCAGTTGATTGCCAGACTGGCCGCGGCTGCCGGACGCAAGGCCTGGATGCTGCCGGTGCCGCCGGCATTGCTGGAAGGGCTTGCCGCGCTTCTCGGCCGCAGGGCCGCCGCGCAGCGGCTGCTTGGATCGCTGCAGGTCGACATCGGCGAGACCAAGGCGGTCACTGGCTGGTCGCCGCCCCATTCGGTCGAAGAGGGGCTGGCGGCAACGCTCGCCGGGGTTGGAGCGTCGGTCCGCTCCTAGAGACTCCAGACCGAGTGACCCGTCAGCAGGGGATTGGTCCGGTCAAGGGCCGCTTTCACGTCGACGACGACGCCGTTTTCGCTCAGGAGATCGAGGATTCCGGCTGCTCCTTCGGCCAGATAGGATTTGTGGGGAACGGCAAGGACGAGGGCGTCGAGCTTGCCGAAATCCTTCAGCTCTCTCAGGCGTATGCCATATTCCTCTTCGGCCTCCGCGTGGCTTGCCATCGGGTCGTGCACCAGCGGTTCCAGGCCGAATTGGTGCAGTTCACTGATAATATCGGGCACGCGGCTGTTGCGCAGGTCGGGCACGTTTTCCTTGAAGGTCAGGCCAAAAATGCCGATGCGGGCGCCGTTGATCGGCTTTTTCGCCGCGACCAGCATCTTGATGAGCTTCTGGGCGATGAAGGCGCCCATGCCGTCATTGATGCGGCGGCCGGACAGGATGACTTCCGGGTGATAGCCTAGCTCTTCGGCCTTGGCCGTCAGGTAATAGGGATCGACGCCGATGCAGTGGCCGCCGACCAGGCCTGGCGTGAAGGGCAGGAAATTCCATTTCGTCCTTGCCGCCTTCAGCACGTCGGCCGTGCGGATATCCATCTTCTCAAAAATGATCGAAAGCTCGTTCATCAACGCGATGTTGAGGTCACGCTGGGTGTTTTCGATCACCTTGGCAGCTTCGGCGACTTTGATGCTGGAGGCGCGATGGATGCCGGCCTCGACGACGGCGCCGTAGACGGCGGCGATCTTCTCCAGCGTTTCCTCGTTATCGCCGGCGACCACCTTCACGATGCGTTCGAAGGTATGCTCCTTGTCGCCGGGGTTGATGCGCTCCGGCGAATAGCCGACATGGAAGTCGATGCCCTGCTGCAGGCCGGAAACCTCCGCCAGCACCGGGCCGCAGACTTCTTCGGTGACACCGGGATAGACTGTGGATTCGTAGACGACGATCGAACCTTTGCGCAAAACCTTGCCGACCGTGCGCGAGGCCGAGATCATCGGCCTGAGATCCGGCTGGCGATTGCGGTCGATCGGCGTCGGTACGGCGACGATGAAGAAATCGCGATCCCGCAGATCTTCAATTTCGCCTGTGATCCGCAGCCCGCTTGACTTCAGCCGTTCGGGCGAAACCTCGCGGGTATCGTCTTCGCCCGCCTTCAGCGCGGCGACCCGGGAGGTCTTTATGTCGAAACCGACCACATTATGGAATTTTTCGGCGAGCGCGATCGCGACGGGCAGACCTACATAACCGAGACCAATGACGGCAATTTTTTCGTTCAACACAACATACCTCGAACAATCCACCTGAATTAGCCCAAATCCAAAGCTCGTGTCAGCGCCTAATATTCGCCTTCAGGATCATTTCAGGTGCGGGTCGCATGAATGTGATGACCAGTCCGGTGCTTTGCAATGGCCTGGAAGTGCGGCCATGTCGCACTCTGCGCTTCAGCTTCGGCGGAGATACATAGGATACCTATCGAAACTTTCTGGTCCCAAACCTATTTATTAGGGTGAGACCCATTTTCTCGGAAAGCGTGGTTCGCGATGCGAAACAGCTATCTTAAACATCTACGCACCCAGCGCGACGAGCTTGAAGCCAAGCTTGAGCTGCATATAGCCCGCTATTGTTTTGGCGACGGCGAGGTGGATGACGGCACGGAAGCGGAACTCCGGCAGCGGATTCTGGAGCTGTCTGACGAAATTGCCGCACTGGAAGCCGACCGCGGCGAGTAGGAAACCGCAGGCGGCAGGTTTTGCGTCGATCCGGATCGGCCAAGCTCAGCAATTCCTTAATCGCCCGCAAGTCGGCACAGCCGAGTAATAGCTGCTCGACATCGCAGGCCATTCAGCGCGATAAGGTCGGAGACGATCGAAGCGCGTGAGGAGCCGATGAAGCCGAGCCTGCCTACCCTTCTCAGCATCAATGGCGGTTATGTCGACACCGCCGGATTTCTTGCCCTGCATGGTCTGTTCACGGCGCATGTCACGGGCAATTTCGTCACGCTTGGCACTTCACTGGCCTTGGGAACCTCAGGCGCTCTTGCCAAGCTTCTGGCGCTGCCGGTTTTCTGTGCCGTTGTCATTCTCGCCCGTCTCGTCGGCGGTGATCTCTCACGGCGCAATCTGCCGACGTTGCAGATCATCCTGACGCTGAAATTGCTATTGCTCGTGCTCGCGGCGATCCTGGCGATGCGCTTCGGCCCGTTCGGTGCCGGGGATGGCTGGCAGGCGCTGCTGACCGGCATGATGCTCGTCGCTGCCATGGCCATTCAGACGACGGCGCACCGCATCCATCTTGGCTCGACGCCGCCGACGACGATGATGACGGGCACGACGACGCAGATCATGATCGATATTGCCGACCTGCTGCGCGGCGCCAAACCGGAAGAGAAGGCCGCCATGAAAGCGCGGCTTGGTCGCATGGGAGCGGCCGTCGGCGGCTTTGCGCTCGGCTGCGCGCTGGCGGCAGCCCTTTTCCTGCTTGTTGGCATGGCTTGTTTCTTGTTGCCGCCGGTTCTGGCGCTTGCCGGAATTCTCTTTCACGCCGGCAAGGCGGAGACGAAGCCGGCTTAGTTCTTTCGCCTCCATCCATTCCTGATGCTACCAATCTTGCTCCTTTCTCCCGCCTTGCAAGTCGGCTACAGCTCTCTAAGTGTACGCGTCGGATCGAACCGGTCCGCCGCTTTCGCGCGGCAAATCCTTGTGGTCGAGAAGAGGTGGTCATGGCAGGAGAAACGGTGCTTGTGGTAGGCGGAGCCGGCTATATCGGTTCGCACACATGTCTGGATCTGGCGAACAAGGGCTTTCAGCCCGTCGTCTACGACAATTTCTCCAATGGACATCGTGAGTTCGTCAAATGGGGTCCGGCGGAAGAGGGCGATATCCGCGATCGGGCGCGCCTCGATGAAGTCCTTGCCAAGCACAAGCCCGCCGCGATCCTGCATTTTGCCGCGCTGATCGAAGTGGGTGAGTCGGTCAAGGACCCCGTTTCCTTCTATGAAAACAATGTTATCGGCACGCTGACTCTGCTTTCGGCAGCCCAGGCAGCGGGCGTTAAGGCCTTCGTCTTTTCCTCGACCTGCGCGACCTACGGCCTGCCGCAGAGCGTGCCGCTCGACGAGAGCCACCAGCAGGTGCCGATCAACCCTTACGGCCGCACGAAATACATCGTCGAGCAGGCGCTGGCCGATTATGACCAGTACAAGGGTCTGCGCTCCGTCGTGCTGCGCTATTTCAATGCCGCCGGCGCCGATTTCGAGGGCCGTATTGGTGAGTGGCATACGCCGGAAACCCACGCGATCCCGCTTGCGATCGATGCGGCGCTCGGCCGCCGCCAGGGCTTTAAGGTCTTCGGCAGCGATTACGACACGCGCGACGGCACCTGCGTGCGCGACTATATCCATGTGCTCGATCTGGCCGACGCCCATGTCCGCGCTGTTGAATATCTTCTGCGCGGCGGCGAATCCGTTGCGCTCAACCTCGGCACGGGCACGGGGACGACGGTGAAGGAGCTGCTCGGCACGATCGAGACCGTGTCGAAGCGGCCGTTCCCGGTCGAATATGTCGGCCGGCGCGAAGGCGATTCGACGACGCTCGTCGCCAACAACGACAAGGCCCGCGATATTCTCGGCTGGTCGCCGCAATATGATCTGACCGAGATCATCCAATCCGCGTGGAACTGGCATGCCAAGTCCAACCAGCACTGAGCGCGCCTCGGGCAATTCGGGCAAGCGCCCGAATATCCTACTGATTTCTGCCGACCAATGGCGGGGGGATTGCCTCTCCGCCGTCGGCCATGAATGCGTGAAGACGCCGAATGTCGATGCGCTTGCCCAGGAAGGCGTGCTGTTCCGGCGGCATTATGCGGGTGCCGCGCCTTGCTCACCAGCTCGCGCGACGCTCTATACCGGCCTTTACCAGATGAACCATCGCGTTTGCCGCAATGGTTCGCCGCTCGATGCCCGTTTCGATAATGTCGCGCTTGCGGCGCGGAGGGCCGGCTACGATCCGACGCTGTTCGGCTATACCGACACGGCGCCCGATCCGCGCGACCGCGATCCTCATGATCCGCATCTGACGACCTATGAAGGCGTGCTGCCGGGCTTCACGCCGCGGCAGCTTCTGCCCGAACATGAGAAACAGTGGCTGTCCTGGCTACGGTCGCGTGGCCATGCCGATGCCGTCAGCCGCGATATCCATATTCCTGTTGGTGCCGAGCCCGGCGAGATTTCCAACAATGCGCCCGCCTATTCCAAGGACGAGACGCAGACGGCTTTTCTGGCCGGCGAATTCATCCGCTGGCTCGGAGAGCAGGATCAGCCCTGGTTCGCGCATGTGTCCTTCCTGCGGCCGCACCCACCCTTTTCGGTGCCGGAACCCTATAACCGCATGTTCTCGGCTGCTGATGGTCCGGCTTTTGCGCGTGCGGTCGATCTCGAAGCGGAAATGACGCTGCATCCATTGCTCGCCTTCGGCCTACCGCTAATCGGCAAGGGCGGTTTCATGTATGGCGGCAAAGGTTCGATCAGCGAGTGGACGTCTCAGGATTTCGCGGCAATCCGCGCCATCTATTACGGCATGATCGCCGAGGTCGACGCGCAGCTTGGCCGCATCTGGCAGGCGTTGAAGGATGCGGGCGCGTGGGACGATACCGTCATCGTCTTCACCTCCGACCATGCCGAAATGATGGGCGATCACTGGATGCTCGGCAAGGGCGGCTTCTTCGACGGCAGCTATCATGTTCCGCTGGTCATTCGCGATCCCCGTCAGAGCGCTACGCGTGGCCGGCAGGTGGAGCGCTTCACCAGTGCCGCTGATATTTTCCCGAGCCTGTGCGACCGGCTCGGCATAGTGCCGGCAAATCATGTCGATGGCGACAGCTTGCTGCCGTTCCTCTCCGGTTCCGAACCGGAAGGCTGGCGCGACGCGGCCTTCTGGGAATTCGATTTTCGCGATATCGCCGAGGGCATTCCAGAGCGGCATTTCGGCTTGCGGTCCAGTGCCTGCAATCTGGCCGTCGTGCGCGACGAGCGCTTCAAATACGTCCATTGCGCCGGGCTTCCGCCGCTGCTCTTCGATCTTGTGAAGGACCCGGCGGAGCTTTCGAACGTCGCCGAGGACGGCGCCTATACGGCGACAAGGCTAGCCTATGCGGAAAAACTCCTCTCGATGCGGGCGGAGCATCTGGACCAGACGCTTGCCTATACGGAGCTGACGGAAAGAGGGCCGGTTTCGCTCCGGCCCTGAGTGGTTTCTGTCGTCTGCCTTTACTTAATTCCGGACGGAAAACCGCTGCGCAGTTTTGCGCGACATGCTTTAGGCAAACGATCCGAGATAGTTCGTCTTGCCCACAGCCAGGCCACGGCTGCGCAGAATGTCGTGCGCCGTGGTGACGTGGAAGAAGAAATTCGGCAGCGCGAATTTCGCCAGATAATCCTCGCCCTTGAAGACCACCTTGTTGCCGCCGGGCGAGATCGTCACTTCGCGTGTGTCGCTGCCTTCCATGGTGGCCGGCGTGACCGTTGCCAGGAAATCCTGCGTTTTCTTCAGGCGCTCGCGCAGGTCCGCGACGGTCGTCTCGTTGTCCTCAAAGCGCGGGGCATCGATGCCGGCGAGCCGGGCAATGGTGAGCTTCGCCGTATCGGAGGCGCGCTGATACTGGCCGGAGAGCGGCAGCATGTCGTCGATCAAGCGCGCGGAAACGAGTTCTTCGGCCGAAATGCCTTTCTCCGCGGCATGGGCTTCGATCTTGTCGAGATAGGCCGAGAGGTTTTGCAGGCCGCGTTGAAAGACGGGGACCGAGAAACTGTACATCGAGGGCATGTGTGTTCTCCGTTGTAGGCCGTGGGGCGGCCGGTTTGTCATCAGCATTCTATTCCGTTCCCGTGTCGATGGAATAACCGTTCCATCGTGCCGGGTGCCCGTATGTAGGTTTGGTTGTCGGCTCTTGCAGCAGTGGCGGCAAGAAAACTCGTCCTTTGCCGGCTTGAGCGACGCGGCCAGAATTTGCTGTTGACCTTTGTTCCGAAAAATGGAATGAATATTCCGCATAATGAATTTTACGGTTTGTTTGTTCCGTTTTTCAGTATGGCCGCCATGGGAGTGGCAGCCGAATTGAATAGAGGCTCCGCAGCCGAGGCTGGGGGCTCCGGCATTCAGGAGGGGTGTGGCCGGGCACCGTATCTGGGAGGAAAACATGAAGAAATTTATCCTTGGCTCCGCGATGGCCCTTCTGCTGTCGACCGCTGCCCACGCCCAAACCATCGGCGTTTCGATGGCTCTCTTCGACGACAACTTTCTGACCGTTCTGCGCAACGGCATGCAGGATTATGCCAAGGACAAGGGCGTGACGCTGCAGGTCGAAGACGCGCAGAACGACATTGCCAAGCAGCAAAGCCAGATCCAGAACTTCATCGCCAGTAAGGTCGATGCCATCATCGTGAACCCGGTCGATACCGACGCGACGGCCGCAATTTCCAAGCTCGCCGCCGATGCCAAGATCCCGCTCGTCTATGTCAACCGCGAGCCGGCCAACGTCGACAGCCTTCCGGACAACCAGGCCTTCGTCGCCTCCAACGAGCAGGAATCCGGTACGCTGGAAGCCAAGGAAGTCTGCCGTCTGCTGGGTGGCAAGGGCAAGGCCGTCATCATGATGGGCGAACTTTCCAACCAGGCCGCCCGCATGCGCACCAAGGACGTCCATGACGTCGTTGCGACGGACGAGTGCAAGGGCATCCAGATCGTTCAGGAACAGACCGCCAACTGGCAGCGTACGCAGGGCGCCGACCTGATGAGCAACTGGCTCTCCAGCGGTGTCGAATTCGATGCCGTCATCTCCAACAACGACGAAATGGCGATCGGCGCCATCCAGGCGCTGAAGGCTTCCGGCAAGTCTCTCGACAAGATTGTCGTTGCCGGGGTCGATGCCACGCAGGACGCGCTTGCCGCCATGCAGGCCGGCGACCTGAAGGTCACCGTGTTCCAGGATGCAGCGGGCCAGGGCAAGGGCGCAGTCGATGCCGCGCTGAAGCTCGCCAAGGGCGATAAGATCGACAAGAAGGTGTACATTCCCTTCCAGCTCGTGACGCCTGCAAACGTCAAGGACTTCGTCAAGAAGAACTGATCGCATGACGATCGACGGATGCGGGCTCGAATGCCCGCATCCTTTGAAATCCGATCTGCCCGGGAGGGAAAAATGGTTGTGAGCCCATCCACGATGGCGGCGGTGCGCGCCAGCGGCGTTGTTCCCAATGCCGCCTATCTGCTGAGCGCGGAAGGCATCCGCAAGGAATTTCCCGGCGTGATCGCCCTCGACGACGTTTCCTTCCGCCTGAAGCGTGGAACGGTGCATGCGCTGATGGGTGAAAACGGCGCGGGCAAGTCGACACTGATGAAGATCCTTGCCGGCATCTATATTCCCGATCAAGGCGAAGTGCGCCTCAAGGGCGTCGAAATCCGGCTGAAATCGCCGCTCGATGCGTTGGAAAACGGCATCGCCATGATCCATCAGGAATTGAACCTGATGCCCTTCATGACGGTCGCGGAGAATATCTGGATACGGCGCGAACCCAAGAACCGCCTCGGCTTTGTCGATCATGCAGAAATGAGCCGCAAGACCGAGGAGCTTTTCCGGCGGCTCAACATTTCGATCGATCCGGAAATCCAGGTGCGCGAGCTCTCGGTCGCGAGCCGCCAGATGGTCGAGATCGCCAAGGCGGTCTCCTATAATTCCGATGTGCTGATCATGGACGAGCCGACTTCGGCGCTGACGGAGCGCGAAGTGGCGCATCTCTTCCAGATCATCCGCGATCTTCGCGCCCAGGGCATCGGCATCGTCTACATCACCCACAAGATGAACGAGCTGTTCGAGATTGCCGACGAGTTTTCGGTGTTCCGCGACGGCAAATATATCGGCACGCACGCCTCCAGCGACGTGACCCGTGACGACATCATCCGCATGATGGTCGGCCGCGAGATCACGCAGATGTTCCCGAAGGAGGAGGTGCCGATCGGCGAGACCGTGCTCTCGGTCAAGGATCTCAGCCTCGACGGCGTCTTCTCCAACGTTTCCTTCGATGTCAGGGCCGGCGAAATCCTCGGCGTCGCCGGGCTGGTTGGCTCGGGTCGTTCCAACGTCGCCGAGACCATCTTCGGCGTCACGCCCGCGTCGTCCGGCACGATCGAGCTTTTCGGCAAGAGAACCGAGATCGCTTCGCCGGCGGCAGCGATCCGCCACGGGATGGCGTTCCTGACCGAAGACCGAAAGGATACGGGCTGTCTTCTCATCCTCAGCGTGCTCGAGAACATGCAGGTGGCGGTGCTGCACGACAAGTTCGTGCGCGGCGGCTTCGTGCAGGAGGGTGCGATCGAAGAGGCCTGCGAGGAAATGGCGAGAAAGCTGCGCGTCAAGACGCCGAACCTCGACGAACGCATCGAAAATCTCTCCGGCGGCAATCAGCAGAAGGCGCTGATCGGCCGGTGGATGCTCACCAATCCCCGCATTCTCATCCTGGACGAGCCGACGCGCGGCATCGATGTCGGCGCCAAGGCGGAGATCCATCGTCTCGTCACCGAAATGGCGCGCAACGGCGTCGCCGTCATCATGATCTCGTCGGAAATGCCCGAAGTGCTCGGCATGAGCGACCGCATCATGGTGATGCACGAAGGACGGGTCACGGGGTTCCTGGATCGGGCGGACGCAACTCAAGTGAAGGTGATGGAGCTGGCCGCGCAGTGACGCCGCCAACCGTCGCAAGGGAGGATTGAACCATGGTTACCAAAGTTGCAGAGGCGACCGCTCCGGCAGTCACGCGGCCAAGACGTCGCCGTGTTCCGCCCGAACTCGGCATCTTCCTTGTGCTGATCGGCATTGCGCTTCTCTGTGAAGTCCTCGGCTGGATCTTCGTCGGCCAGAGCTTCCTTTTGAATCTGCAGCGCCTGAAGATCATGATCCTGCAGGTCTCGGTCATCGGCATCATCTCGGTCGGCGTGACCCAGGTCATCATAACAGGCGGTATCGACCTTTCATCCGGCTCCGTCGTCGGCCTGACGGCGATGGTGGCCGCCAGCTTTGCCCAGTCCTCGACATGGGCGCGCGCCGTCTATCCGGCGCTGACCGACATGCCGTTCTTCGTGCCGATCGGCATCGGCCTGCTGATCGGTCTTGCCGCCGGCTACATCAACGGCCAGCTGATTACCAAGACGAAGATCCCACCCTTCATTGCCACGCTCGGCATGATGGTCTCGGCTCGCGGCCTGTCGAAGCTCTACACCAAGGGCCAGCCGATCTCGGGCCTCACCGATCAGTTCAATTTCATCGGTTCGGGAATCTGGCCGGTCGTCGTCTTCCTCATCATCGCCGTCGTCTTCCATATCGTGCTGCGCTACACGCGCTACGGCAAGTTCACCTATGCGATCGGCGCCAATGTGCAGGCGGCGCGCGTCTCCGGCATCAATGTCGAGGCGCATCTGGTCAAGGTCTATGCAATTGCCGGGCTTCTCGCCGGTCTCGCCGGCATCATCACGGCTGCCCGCGTGCAGACGGCGCAGGCCGGCATGGGCGTGAACTACGAGCTGGATGCGATCGCGGCAGCCGTCATCGGCGGCACGTCACTGACCGGCGGCGTCGGTCGCATCGCCGGCACGGTGATCGGCACCGTCATCCTCGGCGTGATGATCTCCGGCTTCACCTTCCTCAACGTCGACGCCTACTATCAGGAAATCGCCAAGGGTTTCATCATCGTCGCGGCCGTGGCCATCGACGTCTACCGCCAGAAGAAGCGGGCCAAGCGCTGAAATGCCCGACACATCGTCAGCGTTCTAAATCATGCTCTCAGGCGGGGTTTTTACCCCGCCTTTTCCATTTGCGTATGCCATTCCATGCAAATGCAAATTTTTTTCATTTGGGTATGGCGAATCCTGTCAGCTTTTCTATTCTGGCCGCTTTCCATTCGCTCCCCAGAGCGCTTTATCCAGGATAGACAATGCAAGCCGTGTTCGATGGTCACAACGACGTTCTTCTGAGGCTCTGGCATCATGCGCGCGACGGCGCGGACCCGATCGCCGAATTCAGGGACGGGACGTCGAGCGGCCACATCGATGCGCCGCGCGCCCGGGCCGGCGGTCTCGCAGGCGGCCTCTGCGCCATTTATATCCCCTCGGGCGATCTCGTCTTTGCCGATCCGGACAGCAACGGCCACTATGCCACGCCGCTTGCAGCGCCGCTGGAGCGGGCGCCGTCCCTCGATATCGCGCTGGAAATGGCGGCGATCGCGCTCAGGCTCGACCGCGCCGGCGCCTGGAAGCTCTGCCGCTCCACCGCCGAGATCCGCGATTGCATGGAGAATGGCGTTTTCGCTGCCGTCATGCATATGGAAGGCTGCGAAGCGATCGATGCCGATCTGGTCGCGCTCGAAACCTTCTATGCCGCGGGCCTGCGCTCGCTCGGCCCCGTCTGGAGCCGCAACAATGTCTTCGCGGATGGCGTGCCGTTCGCCTATCCGAGTTCTCCGGATACCGGGCCGGGCCTGACGGCAGCCGGCTTCGAGCTGGTGCGCCAGTGCAATCGGCTCGGCATCCTCGTCGATCTCGCCCACATCACGGAAAAGGGTTTCTGGGACGTCGCCAAGACTTCGGATCAGCCGCTCGTTGCCAGCCACTCCAATGCGCATGCGCTGACGCCGGTCGCGCGCAATCTCACCGACAAGCAGCTCGATGCCATCAAGGAAAGCCGCGGCATCGTCGGCCTCAATTATGCGACGGCGATGCTGCGCGACGATGCGCGCTCGGATGCCGATACGCCGTTGGAGGCGATGGTGCGGCATGTCGATCATCTCGTCAGCCGCGTCGGCATCGACTGCGTCGGCCTTGGATCGGACTTCGACGGTGCCACGATTCCTGCGGAAATTAGCGATGCTGCAGGCAATCAAAAGCTGATTGAAGCCCTCCGGAACGTTGGTTATGGTGAGGCCGATCTTGTAAAGCTGTGCAGGGAGAACTGGCTTCGCGTCCTGGCGTCTGCCTGGAAGGAAGACAGCGGAAAACGTGCGTCCTGATACTGCGTAGAGTTTAAAAAAGGGGAATGAAAACAATGATGATGACCAAGATGAACCGCGGTTTCCGCGCATTGTCTGCCGGCGTGGCTCTCTCGCTTCTGCTGATGGCGGCGCCGAATGCTTATGCTGCGACGCCCAAGGATACACTGGTCGAGGGCTTTGCCTTCGACGACATTCTGAGCATGGACCCGGCCGAAGCCTATGAGCTGTCGGCAGCCGAAATCACCGGCAACACCTATAGCCTGCTTGTCCGTCTCGACATCAACGACACCTCCAAGATCAAGGCCGACCTCGCCGAAAGCTGGTCCGTCTCCGACGATCACCTGACCTACACGTTCAAGCTGAAGCCGGGTCTGAAATTCGCTTCCGGCAATCCGATCACCGCCGAAGACGTCGCATGGTCCTTCGAGCGCGTCGTCAAGCTCGACAAGAGCCCGGCCTTCATCCTCACCCAGTTTGGCCTCAATGGCGACAACGTGACGGAGAAGGCCAAGGCGACCGATCCGAACACCTTCACCTTTACCGTCGACAAGCCCTATGCGCCCAGCTTCGTGCTGAATTGCCTGACGGCGACGGTTGCCGAAGTGGTCGACAAGAAGCTGGTCCTGCAGCACGTGAAGCCGGTGACGCCGTCGGCTGACTACAAATACGACAACGACTTCGGAAATGCCTTCCTGAAGACCGGCTTTGCCGGTTCCGGTCCGTTCAAGCTGCGCGAATGGCGCGCCAACGAAGCCATCGTGCTCGAGCGCAACGACAACTATTATGGCGAAAAGGCGAAGCTGAACCGCGTCATCTATCGCTTCATGAAGGAAAGCTCGGCGCAGCGCCTCGCGCTTGAGAACGGCGATATCGACGTCGCGCGCAACCTGTCGCCGACCGATCTCCAGGCCATCGAGAAGAACCCGCAGCTCGCTTCGACCAGCGCGCCGAAGGGCACGATCTATTACATGAGCCTCAACCAGAAGAATCCGAATCTGGCCAAGCCGGAAGTCCAGCAGGCGTTCAAATACCTGGTCGACTATGACGCGATCGGCAAGACGCTGATCAAGGGCATCGGCGAGATCCATCAGACCTTCGAACCGAAGGGCATGCTCGGCTCGCTCGACGAAAATCCGTTCAAGCTCGATGTCGCCAAGGCCAAGGAACTGCTTGCCAAGGCCGGCCTGCCTGATGGATTCTCCGTGACCATGGACGTGCGCAGCGTCGAGCCGGATACCGGCGTGGCGACCGCGATCCAGCAGACGCTCGGCCAGGCCGGTATCAAGGTGGAGATCATCCCCGGCGACGGCAAGCAGAAGCTGACCAAGTATCGTGCCCGCGGCCACGATATCTATTACGGCAACTGGGGCCCGGACTATTGGGACCCCCATTCCAACGCCGACACCTTCACGACGAACGACGACAATTCCGATACGAGCACCAACAAGACGCTCGTCTGGCGCAACACCTGGACCTCTCCCGAGCTGGAGAAGGAAGCCAAGGCTGCGCTCTTTGAAGGCGATGCGGCCAAGCGTGGGGCCATGTATCAGGACATCCAGAAGAAGTTCCTGGAAGCCAGCCCGTTCGTCATTCTCTACCAGCAGACGGAAGTCGCCGGCTATCGCAAGGACGTGAAGGACTTCAAGCTCGGCCCGAGCTTCGACAACAACTTCGTCTGGCCGATCTCGAAGTGATGATCCGGCAGGATTAGTCTTTTGAGCACTGTTGAACGGAAAATGCAGGTGCGGCCCAAGAAGGGCCGTGCCGCTCCCTTTTTCATGGGGCTGCTGCGATTCTTCGCCGTGGCGGTCACGACCTATCTCGGCCTTTTGGCCGTCACCTTCTTCATCGGGCGCATCATACCGATCGATCCGGCGCTCGCGATCGCCGGCGACCACGCGCCTGCGCAAGTGCTGGAGCGTCTGCGGCGCGAGATGCATCTCGACCAGCCGCTCTATGTGCAGTTCTATTATTATCTCGTGAGCGCTCTCAACGGCGATTTCGGGACGTCGGTGCTGACGACCAATCTGGTCATGGACGACATCAAGCGCGTCTTTCCAGCAACGATGGAACTTGCGACCGTTGGCACCATCATCGGCGCCGTGTTCGGCATTCCTTTCGGCGTTCTCGCGGCGGTCCGCCGCAACAGCTTCATCGACCAGATCGTCCGCGTCATCGGCCTGGTCGGCTATTCCGTGCCGGTCTTCTGGCTGGCGATGGTTTCGCTCGTCATTTTCTATGCGAAGCTGAACTGGGTCGCCTATCCCGGCCGCATCGACATCGCCTATGAGTATACATTCACGCCGATCACCGGCTTCTTCCTGCTCGACAGCGCCATGCAGGGGCAGTGGGACGTCTTCTGGGACGTGTTCCGCCATATCATCCTGCCGGCGTCGCTGCTCGGCTATTTCTCGCTCGCCTATATCAGCCGCATGACGCGCAGTTTCATGCTGAACGAGCTGGGGCAGGAATATATCGTCGCGGCCCGCGCCAAGGGGCTTTCGGAGGCGCGGGTGATCTGGGGCCATGCTCTGCGCAGCGCCGCCGTGCCGCTGATCACGGTGATCGCGCTCTCCTATGCTGCTCTGCTCGAGGGTTCCGTGCTGACGGAGATCGTCTTCTCCTGGCCGGGCATCGGCTTCTACATTACCAGTTCGTTGCTCAATGCCGACATGAACGCCGTTCTCGGCGGCACCATCGTCGTCGGCACTGTCTTCATCGGCATCAATCTGATTTCCGATCTTCTGTATCGGACGCTCGACCCAAGGACCCGACGTAAATGACTGTCGAGACCACCCAACCCAGCTTGAGGGACTGGCTGCTCTCCGACCGGCCACAGTCCCGCCGGCAGGCCAGACTCGGGCGTGCCTACGTCACCTGGCGGCAGTTCTCAGCCAATCGCCTAGCCGTTATCGGGCTTGCCATCATCATCGCGCTGGTGCTGGTGGCGGCGCTTGCCGATGTCATCGCCCCGCATTCGCCTGTCATCGGCGACCTCACCAATGCCTATCTGAAGCCGCCCGGCACGTCGGGCTATCTGCTCGGTACCGACGATCTCGGCCGCGATATCCTCTCGCGCCTCATCTACGGCTCGCGCTGGACGCTCTATATCGTCGTGCTCGTCGCGATCATCTCGGCGCCGATCGGGCTGATCATCGGCATGATATCCGGCTACATGGGCGGCTGGGTTGATGTGATTCTGATGCGCATCACCGATATCTTCCTTGCCTTTCCGAAGCTGGTGCTCGCGCTTGCCTTCGCAGGCGCGCTCGGCGCCGGCATCGAGAACGCCGTCATCGCCATCGCCATCACGTCGTGGCCGCCCTATGCGCGTCTGGCGCGCGCCGAAACGATGACGGTGCGGCGCTCGGACTACATCGCTGCGGTGCAGCTTATGGGCGCCTCGCCCCTGCGCATCATCTTCCGTCACGTCATGCCGCTCTGCATTTCCTCGGTGATCGTCCGCGTCACCCTCGACATGGCGGGCGTGATCCTGACGGCCGCCGGTCTCGGCTTTCTTGGCCTCGGCGCCCAGCCGCCGCTGCCAGAATGGGGCGTCATGATTGCAAACGGCTTCAAATACTATCTCGATCAGTGGTGGGTTGCGGCCATGCCCGGCATCGCGATCCTCATCGTCAGCCTCGGCTTCAACCTGCTTGGCGACGGCCTGCGCGATGCGCTCGATCCCAAGGAGAGCGGGCAATGACGACGCTTCTGACCGTGGAGAACCTCAGGGTTCGCTATCCGACCCGCACCGGCGTCATCGACGCCGTGCGCGGCGTATCCTTCACGCTTGGCCGCGAGCGGCTCGGGATCGTCGGCGAAAGCGGTTCCGGCAAGTCGCAGACGGGCCGCGCCATCATGGGACTGACGCCGCCGCACGGCATCGTCACAGCCGACAAGCTGAATTTCAGCGGCATGGACCTGCTGTCGATTTCGGCCAGGGAGCGCCGGTCGCTACGCGGCAAGCGCATCGCCATGGTGCTGCAGGACCCGAAATATTCGCTCGATCCCGTCATGACCATCGGCAAGCAGATCACCGAGACGCTGCGCACGCATGAGAAGATTGGCAAGGCCGAGGCGCGGGACCGCGCTCTCGCCATGCTCGAAGCCGTGCAGATCCGCGATCCCGGCCGCGTCTACGACCTGCATCCGCACGAAGTCTCGGGCGGCATGGGCCAGCGCGTCATGATCGCCATGATGCTGATCGCCGGGCCGGAACTTTTGATCGCCGACGAGCCGACTTCGGCGCTCGACGTCACGGTACAGCTCGACGTGCTCAAGATCATGGACAAGCTTGTTTCCGAGCGCGGCATGGGGCTGATTTTCGTGTCGCACGACCTGCGGCTGGTATCGTCCTTCTGCGACCGCGTCATCGTCATGTATGCGGGCAAGGTCGTGGAAGAACTCAAGGCTTCCGAATTGAACAATGCACAGCATCCCTATACGCGCGGCTTGCTGAACTGCATGCCCGTCATCGGCGAAAACCGGCATCCGCTGCCGGTGCTCGACCGCAAGCCGGAGTGGGCGGCATGACGGCGGCACTCGCAGTTGAAGGCCTCAGCGTCGTCTATGACGGCTACTATGCGCTCGATGCCGTTGGCGTCGAAGTGAAGGAGGGCGAATCCTTCGGCCTGGTCGGCGAATCCGGCTCCGGAAAGTCGACGCTCTTGCGCGCTGTTGCGGGTCTTGCGCCCGTTACCGGCGGCACGATCCGCGTCGGCGGCGAGCAGCTGAGGGGCGCCAAGCGCAGCAAGACCTTCTATCGCCAGGTGCAGATGGTGTTTCAGGACCCCTACGGTTCCCTGCATCCGCGCCAGACGATCGACCGGCTGCTGCTGGAACCATTGGCCATCCACGGGATCGGCGACAGCGAGACGCGTATCGCCAGAGCGCTCGACGAAGTCGGTCTCGGGTCCGGTTTCCGCTTCCGCTATCCGCATCAGCTCTCCGGCGGCCAGCGCCAGCGCGTCGCCATTGCCCGCGCTCTGATCGTGGAGCCGTCGATCCTGCTGCTCGACGAGCCGACTTCGGCGCTCGATGCCTCGGTGCAGGCCGAGGTGCTCAATCTGCTGGAACAGGTGCGCAAGGACCGCAATCTGACCTTCGTGATGGTGAGCCACGATCTCGGCGTCATCACCCATATGTGCGAACGTTTGGCCGTCATGCGCAATGGCGCCGTTGTCGAGAGACTGACGGCGAAGGAGCTTTCGGCAGGCGACGTTAGGCAGGATTACACGCGCAACCTGATGGTCGCCAGCAAGGGGTTCGTCCGCGCCTGAGCGGACGACACCTAAGGTCTTTGTCCGATTAACGAATACGGCGCTAAACACGACCAATCGTATAGACTATTGACACCTGCCGCAATTCTGTCATGATCTCGTTAATGGCAGTTAACTTTCGTGATCCCGATGAAGGGTCAGACGTTAAGTGGAGGCAGGCATGTTTTTCATGGGTGGCATGACCATGGGCTATCTTCATCCGCCGGTTCCGGCGAAGCGGGAAGGTGCACGGTCCGCCGCTCTTTCTGAGGAAAACAGCCGCCGCCAGGCCGGACCTGCCGAAGAGCAGACGGTCGATACGAGCGCCATCGAGCGCAGCTTGATTTGGGCCCGCCGCATTCTCTGCTGATTAGGCGCTGCCGATCTTTCGGGTCCCGGACATCCAATGGTTTAATTTTTCTCGGCTCGCATGCTGGACGGAAATTCATCTCTACCTAATTGATAGGAAATGTATGAATGTCTGTCCTGGGCTCTGCCCGCGAGACATATAAAAACGAACGGAGGCAACACATGGCGAATTTGGGTATGTCGAATACGCATGTGAATCAGTTCGATGGTTCCAAGCGCGCCGCCAAGACGCGGCACAAGATACAGACGGCGATTCATGTTGCTCTGTTTTCCGCAGCGTTTCTTTTTGTTGCTGCCATCGTTTGCGGCATCGTCGTCTGAGCGGTGCTTTGCGAAGCGGCGGCAGCTGTCGCCGCTGAAAGCCGGGCTCGCGCGGCCATCCTTTTAAAATCAGCATTACACAAGCCTGGTCAATCAAAGGCCGGGGGCGTGGTTTAGCTGCAAAGAATCCCTGTTTATTCCACGAGCATAACTTCGCCGGGCAAAGAAGATCCGCCCTGCAGATGTAGTATGCCGTGCAAAGAGCCTGTCGAGATGCTGAAGATCGTTCGATCGCGCAGTCGTGAGGCATTCTCTGTGGTGAGGCGACGGCGCGCCCGGCGATAAGGCGATGAATACCGTTCTCGACAAGCTGGTGGATGATGAAAACCGCCTCATCCGGCTGCTCACTTCACGCTTTATCCAGTCGGCCCGAGATCCGGATTACATCAAGTCTATCCGCCCGGCGTGCGCGAAAACTGTGGCCAGTACGCCCATGCGGTCACCTGTGTCGTCATGGCGCTGTCGGAGATGAACCGTGGCGACGATGCCTGGCATTGCCTCGACATGCTCAAACCGATCAACCATGCACGCGATCGTGATCAGGCCGATATCTATCGTGTAGAGCCCTATATTGTCGCGGCTGATATTTATGGTGAAGGACAACTGTCTGGCCGTGGCGGCTGGACCTGTTATATGGGTTCTGCCGTCTGGCTGTATTGAGTCGCTGTCGAAGGCAGCTTAGGTATCCGCATGAAAAACGACAACTTTTCATCAAACCGGCCTTGCCTTCGAACTGGGACAGCTTTGCGGCAGACATAGAACTGCCGAGCGGAAATTACCGTATTTCCGTCTCAAAAGCGCCCGATGCGGCGAGATACTCGGTGACCGTAAATGATTGGGCGGTCGCCCATCCCGAAGAGGGCTTTCCGGTCGGACAGTAGCGTTTCAGGCACTGTTTCGCTTCCACGATCGGAGCCAAAGGGGGAACTCTTTGGCCCCGATTGCATTAGATTGTCGGAACAGGAGAGTTTTATGAATTCAAGGGCGAATATGAGCCCGGCGCCGGCACAACGGATCAGTGTGCCGAAACCGGTCTCCCAGAGGGATACCCGGCTGGATGTTCTCAGGGCGCTCGCCCTGATCATGATCTTCATCAATCACGTGCCGGGGCAGATTTTCGAAGACTTTACGTCGAAGAATTTCGGATTTTCCGACGGCGCCGAGGCTTTTGTGCTGATTTCCTGCATCTCCGTCGGCCTTGCCTACGGAACGAAATTTCTTCCGGGCAATCGGCTGCAGACGGCGTGGAAGGCGATCAGGCGCGCCTTCACGCTCTATACCGCGCATATGATCACGACCTTTGTGACGCTGGTGCTCTTTATCGCCGGCGCGTGGATTTTCCACCAGAAGGGCCTGCTCTGCGAAGTGAATATCCTCGCCCTGCTGATGGACCCGGCGCGCGGCATTCCTGCGCTGCTGACGCTCGGGCACCAGATCGGCTACAACAACATCCTGCCCATGTACGGCGCCCTGTTCCTGATGCTGCCGCTGATCATGCTGCTGGAGGCGAGAAATCCCCTGTTGCTGCTGGCGATTTCGGTCGGTGTCTGGCTGGTGTCGGGCATCTATTATATCGCGCCGCACACGACGCTGCTTGACGGTTTCTGGTTCCTCAATCCGCTGTCCTGGCAGCTGCTTTTCGTGATCGGCTTCGTCGCCAGCATGCATGTCAAGCGCGGCGGGAAGATCCCTGTCCATCCGGCCTTGATCGCGCTCGCCTTTGCCTATGTGCTCCTGTCCTTCATCTGGGTGACCGACAAGCTTTGGATACTCGGCGACTATCTCGCCACGCTCGGCCTGCCGACCGTCATTACCGGCTTCGACAAGACTTTCCTGTCGCTGCCGCGCCTGCTGCATGTTCTGGCGCTAGCCTATCTGATCGTCAGCATACCCTCGATCTCGGCGCTGCTGCGCCGTTCGGGGAGCCATCCGCTGACGATCCTCGGACGGCATTCGCTGAGCATCTTCGTCGCCGGCACGATTCTCGCCATGGCCGGTCAGGTCATTCTCTATGTTACCAACAAGAGCCCCGTGGTCGGCGCAATCTATGTGGTCTTCGGCATCGCCGCGCAGTTCCTCTATGCCTATCATCTCGAGCACAAACGGCTCGAGGGCGCCGGCCAGCGTGCGGTGAAGGCGCCTGCCGCGGCGATGGCGATGCCGGCTCATTTCGGAAAGCGCCATTGAAGGCACGCTGAGCCGCGAGCGGATCGCTGCTCGTTCTTGCAGATCTCGCCGGTGTTGTGGCGACCGGCATCAGGGATCGGCACTGGCTGAATGGGCAGGCATGTTCGGTTTCGAACGCAAGTTCTGATCCGATGCCGGTCGGATGCCGATCTTAACTCCAGTCGGTATTCGGCCGTATTGACCTCCGATCAGAAAATGGAAAGACCCGGCTTTCCCGCCGGGTCTTTCTCGTTCCGGGTGTCAGTCCATGAAGCTGTCTGTCGTGAATTACGGCCAGATCGCGCATTTCTCCGAACCCGCAGGTCGCTCTCCTGCTCTCAGACCTTCGAGATAGCCACCCACGGTAGCGGTTGATTGCATATACGAAGGCAAAAACGCGATAGAGGCGGGGTGTCGTGGGGGCAAGCAGGAGGGTCACGTGATCATGTAAGCTTGCAGCTAGAGATGACGATCGTGTTGATGGCGGTGGCCAACCCCGCTCCGCTTTCCCGGATTTGCGCTGCCGGCATCGATGCACGGGACCGCATCGGTTAGATCAGGTCGCAGATTTGACTGTCCTGTCCTGTCCTGGCCTGGGCGAGTGGCGATTGCGGGATAGTCTCCTTCCCCATTCGTGACGGTCGGCTCGCAGAAGATGGCGGAAGCATCCAACCTGCGACTCCTACCACGCCAAACCAACCGCTATTCACCCTCAAGCCGATGGCCGGCGGCTCCTCACTCCAGCGCTCTCCCCGTTCTGATGGCAGGGCAATCGTCTATGGGGATCAGCGCCGGAGGTTCCTTCCTCCAGCGGAGGGGAGGTGATCCGCTCTTCGAGACGCTCAGGAGATCGGATAAGGGGCTGACCTATTTGAATTCATGGATTTTTGTGCCCTTGGCAGGCACTCCCTCATCCCCCTGTCGGCACCTTCTCCTGGTGGAGAAGGGAGCAGCGGCGATGCAAGCCCATTTGCGCCTGCCCCGGTTTTGACGCGGCGGGGAGGAGTTTTGTTTCGGCATCAAAAAAGCCGGGAGAGCGTTGCTCTCCCGGCTTCGATCTTGGGCCCCTTGCGAAGATCAGGCGGCTTCGTTTTCCGTGGCGTGTGCCTTGCGGACTTCCTCGTCCGTCAGGATGCCGCTGGCGCGCAGCAGGGCGGCGAAGCGGCCGTTGCTCTGGCTGAGCTCGCTGAAGCTGCCGTTCTCGATGATGCGGCCATTGTCCAGGAAGAGGACCATGTCGGCCTCGCGGACCGTCGACAGGCGGTGCGCAATGATGAAGGTCGTGCGGTTTTGGCGCAGGTTGTCGATCGCCATCTTGACCCGGTTTTCGGTTTCGACGTCGAGCGCGCTGGTGGCTTCGTCGAGCACGAGGATCGGCGCATCCTTGAGGATGGCGCGGGCAATCGCGATACGCTGGCGTTCACCACCCGAGAGCTTGTTGCCACGTTCGCCGACACGGGTATCGTAGCCGCCTTCGCGGGTTTCGATGAAGTCGTTGGCGGCTGCGGCCTGGGCGGCACGGATCATTTCTTCCTGCGTCGCGCCTTCGCGGCCGAGGCGGATGTTGTCGCTGATCGAACGGTTCAGCAGGCCGGCATCCTGGAAGACGGTGGCGATATAGCGGCGCAGCGACTTGCGCGTCACCTTGGTGATGTCGTTGCCATCAACGAGGATCTGGCCCTTCTGCGGATCGAAGACACGCTGTAGCAGATTGACGAGCGTCGTCTTGCCGGCGCCGGTCGGGCCGACGATGGCGACGGTCTGGCCGGCCTTCACCTTGAAGGAGATGTCGTGCAGGCCCTGCGACGAGTTGGCGAAGCCGAAGGATACGTCGCGGAATTCCACTTCGCCCTTGACGTCCTTGATCTCGCCAAGGCTTGCCGGCTCCTCGCGGTCGCGGACCGAATCTTCCAGCGTGTAGAAGTCTTCGAGCTTGGCGCGCGCCTCGAAAATCTGGTTGGCGAAGTTGCGCAGCTGTTCCAGGCGGCCGATCAGCACGTTGGCGAAGGCGATGAAGGTGATGAGAGCGCCGAGGCTCAGGCTGCCGTCCTGGACGAGAACAGTACCGATCATCAGGATCGCCATCATGGCAACGGTCGAGGCCGTGCGGTTCAGCGCGCCGGCAAGCGCCCACCAGTCGAGGACCGGATACTGGGCAGCCAGCAGACGCTCGGTGAAGGACTTCAGCGCCTTGGTTTCGGCTTCGATGCGGTTGTAGCTGTGCAGCACCGAGACGTTGCTGATCGAGTCGCTGACATGCGAGAAAACGGTGTTGTAGTGGCTTTCGACCGAGGTCTGGCCATCCTTCGTGCGGCTCATGACCAGACGGCCGATGATCCAGTAGAAGATGCCGAGCAAGACAAGGACTGCGGACAGGCGCAGGTCCATCGCCATGGCGGTCGGGACCATGATGACGAGCGCGACGGCGGTCGACAGATGGTTGCGCATGAATTCGAGCCATAGGCCGAACAGGGCTTCGCAGGCGCGCAGCAGCGTGTTCAGCGCGCTCGCGGTGCCGCGCTGGCTATGCCAGGAGAGCGGCATCGAGATGATGCGGCCGAAGGCTTCGGTGAGCAGGGAGGCGCGGCGGCCATGCGCCAGGCGGTCGGCCTCGCGGGACACCACGATGAAGGCGACGGCGCTGAAGACGGCAAAGCAGGCCCACAGCACCATGGTGGGCGTGACAGCCTCTTTCTTGGCAATGGCGTCAAAGATGCGGCCGAACAGAACCGGTTCGTAGATGGTGGTCATCGCAAGCGCTATGTTTGCGATCACGACCATCGATACGCGGTATCGATACGCGCCAAGATACTTCAGGGCTCTTGCATAGACTTTGAACAGTGACACGTCAGGCACCCTCTTTGCATCAGCAAAACTTGGAATGCTGCGACACTACAGATCGCTACCTGAACCGGCGATTAACGGAATCTGAAGCTGTTTTTTCAAGGGAATTTCTCGCGTAACGCGCGTTGTCGCGGGCGAGGGTGCTATCGGCCGCCGCAGAAATGTGACAATCTGCTAAGGCCCCTGCCGCAGCGTTATCCGTTACTATTAAGTCACGCCGAAGCCGGCCATTCGGGGTTGAATGGTAAAAAAATCGCTAAAGGCGTTCAATTTCGCGTCGGCCTGAGTATGTTGCCGGCGAATATGCGCGCTATGGGGCCTGGCGGGCAAGGTGGCAATGCTCGTCCGCCGATAATTCAGGCTGCGAGGCCGAGGGGTAAATGTGAATATCCATTCGCTAATACAATTGCTTGTCGTCATTGAGGAGTGCAAGCTCGCCAAGGATGTCGTGGCCGAGTTCGAGCTCGTGCTCCGTTCCTACAAGTTCGACTTCTATGGCGTATTGAAGCAGACGCGGCCGAATATCGATGTTGCGAACTTTATTCTGGCGGGCCGCTGGCCCGATCAATGGCCGCTGACCTACGTCCGCAAGAGATACATGCTTGTCGACCCGATCGCACGCTATTCCACCCAGGCACAGCGTCCTTTCCGTTGGAGCGATGCCGTGGCGGCGCTGAAGACGGACCCACTGCGGCGACGCATGGAACAGATGATGGCGGATGCTCGCGCCAACGGGCTTATCGACGGCTATCTCTTCCCGATTCACGGGCGCAACGGCATGCTTGGCAGCATGACGATCGGCGGTGAGGCGGTCGATCTTTCTCCGACCGAAATCTCCGTTTTCGATGCGGTGGCAAGAAAGATCTTCTGGCGGCTTCTGGAGTTGCGGGACGAGGCGCAATCCTTCGAGGGGGCGGGAGCGGCGGACCTGAAGCTGACCAAGCGCGAAATGGAGGTGCTGAACCATCTGGCCGACGGCATGACGTCGATCGAGATCAGCCGGCTGCTGGCGATCTCCAATCACACGGTCGATTGGTACATGAACAGCATCCAGGACAAGCTGAAGGCGCGCAACCGCCAACACATCGTTGCGATCGCATTCAGAAACGGTCTTATTCCGTAGCGGCAACTATTTTGGTTTCCGGGGCATCGGGGAAATTGACACTTCTTGTGACAAGACGTTAAAAATTTCTTCGCGGGTGCAGCATTGCCCGCTTTCGATGCCTGAGGAGAGCGCATTGCCTATTTCCAAGATCCTGGTCGCCAACCGTTCCGAAATCGCTATCCGCGTGTTCCGCGCCGCTAACGAGCTTGGCATAAAAACGGTCGCCATCTGGGCCGAGGAAGACAAACTGGCGCTGCACCGCTTCAAGGCGGACGAGAGCTATCAGGTCGGCCGCGGCCCGCATCTGGCGCGTGATCTCGGGCCGATCGAAAGCTATCTGTCGATCGAGGAAGTCATCCGCGTCGCCAAGCTTTCGGGCGCCGATGCCATCCACCCCGGCTATGGCCTGCTGTCGGAGAGCCCCGAATTCGTCGACGCCTGCGATGCCGCCGGCATCATCTTCATCGGGCCTCGCGCCGATACGATGCGCCAGCTCGGCAACAAGGTTGCAGCGCGCAATCTGGCGATCTCGGTCGGCGTGCCCGTCGTGCCGGCCACCGAGCCGCTGCCCGAGGATATGAAGGAAGTCGCCCGCATGGCCGAGGAAATCGGCTATCCAGTGATGCTCAAGGCCTCCTGGGGCGGTGGTGGCCGCGGCATGCGCGTCATCCGCTCCGAGGCCGATCTCGCCAAGGAAGTGACGGAGGCCAAGCGCGAGGCCAAGGCTGCTTTCGGCAAGGATGAGGTCTATCTCGAAAAGCTCGTCGAGCGCGCGCGCCACGTCGAAAGCCAGATCCTCGGCGATACCCATGGCAATGTCGTGCATCTGTTCGAGCGCGACTGTTCGGTTCAGCGCCGAAACCAGAAGGTCGTCGAGCGCGCTCCGGCACCTTATCTCAGCGATGCGCAGCGCCAGGAATTGGCCGCCTATTCGCTGAAGATCGCCGAAGCCACGAATTATGTCGGTGCCGGCACCGTCGAATATCTGATGGATGCCGATACCGGCAAATTCTATTTCATCGAAGTCAATCCGCGCATCCAGGTCGAGCATACGGTGACCGAGGTCGTCACCGGCATCGATATCGTCAAGGCGCAGATCCACATTCTCGACGGCTTTGCCATCGGCACGCCGGAATCGGGCGTTCCGAAGCAGGCGGACATCCGCCTCAACGGCCATGCCCTGCAGTGCCGTGTGACGACGGAAGATCCGGAACACAACTTCATTCCGGATTACGGCCGTATCACCGCCTATCGCTCGGCTTCGGGCTTCGGCATCCGCCTCGACGGCGGCACCTCGTATTCGGGCGCGATCATTACCCGCTACTACGATCCGCTGCTGGTGAAGGTCACGGCTTGGGCGCCGAACCCGCAGGAGGCGATCGCCCGTATGCATCGCGCTCTGCGCGAATTCCGCATCCGCGGCGTCGCCACCAACCTCACCTTCCTCGAAGCGATCATCACGCACGAGAAATTCCGCGACAACAGCTACACGACGCGCTTCATCGACACGACGCCGGAGCTGTTCCAGCAGGTCAAGCGTCAGGATCGCGCCACCAAGCTTCTGACCTATCTCGCCGACGTCACCGTCAACGGCCATCCGGAAACGCGCGGTCGTCCCGCGCCCTCGCCCAAGGCTGCCAATCCGGTGCTGCCCTATATCGACAGCAATATTCCGGATGGCACGAAGCAGCTGCTCGACAAGCTCGGTCCGCAGAAATTTGCCGAATGGATGCGCAACGAGAAGCGCGTGCTGATGACCGACACGACCATGCGCGACGGCCATCAATCGCTGCTGGCCACCCGCATGCGCACCTACGATATCGCCAGCGTCGCCGGCACCTATGCGCGCGCCTTGCCGCAGCTCCTGTCGCTCGAATGCTGGGGCGGTGCCACCTTCGACGTCTCGATGCGTTTCCTGACCGAAGATCCGTGGGAGCGCCTGTCGCTGATCCGCGAGGGTGCGCCGAACCTGCTCCTGCAGATGCTGCTGCGCGGCGCCAACGGCGTCGGCTACACGAACTATCCCGACAATGTCGTGAAGTATTTCGTGCGCCAAGCAGCCAAGGGCGGCGTCGATCTCTTCCGCGTGTTCGACTGCCTGAACTGGGTCGAGAACATGCGCGTGTCGATGGATGCCGTCGCCGAGGAGAACAAGCTCTGCGAGGCGGCGATCTGCTACACGGGCGATATCCTCAGCTCCGCCCGCCCGAAATACGATCTGAAATATTATACGGATCTCGCCGTCGAGCTGGAAAAGGCCGGCGCCCATATCATCGCGCTGAAGGATATGGCGGGCCTGCTTAAGCCGGCCGCGGCCAAGGTGCTGTTCAAGGCGTTGCGCGAGGCGACCGGGCTCCCGATCCATTTCCACACGCATGACACCTCGGGCATTGCCGCCGCGACGGTGCTGGCCGCCATCGATGCCGGCGTCGATGCCGTCGATGCCGCGATGGATGCACTGTCAGGCAATACCTCGCAGCCGTGCCTCGGCTCGATCGTCGAAGCGCTGAAGGGCTCCGAGCGCGATCCGGGCCTCGATCCAGAATGGATTCGCCGCATCTCCTTCTACTGGGAAGCCGTTCGCCACCAGTACGCCGCCTTCGAAAGCGATCTCAAGGGACCGGCCTCGGAAGTCTACCTGCACGAAATGCCGGGTGGGCAGTTCACCAACCTCAAGGAGCAGGCGCGTTCGCTTGGCCTCGAAACCCGTTGGCATCAGGTCGCGCAGGCCTATGCCGATGCCAACCAGATGTTCGGCGATATCGTCAAGGTCACGCCGTCCTCCAAGGTCGTCGGCGACATGGCCCTGATGATGGTGAGCCAGGACCTGACGGTTGCCGATGTCGAGAACCCGGCCAAGGATATCGCCTTCCCGGATTCGGTCGTTTCCATGCTGAAGGGCGATCTCGGCCAGCCGCCGTCCGGATGGCCGGAAGCGCTGCAGAAGAAGGCGCTAAAGGGTGACAAGCCCTACACCGTGCGTCCCGGCTCGCTGCTTGCCGAAGCCGATCTCGATGCCGAGCGCAAGGCGATCGAGACCAAGCTGGAGCGCAAGGTCGACGATTTCGAATTCGCTTCCTACCTGATGTATCCGAAGGTCTTCACCGACTATGCACTTGCGGCCGACACCTATGGCCCGGTCTCGGTGCTGCCGACGCCGGCCTATTTCTACGGTCTCAAGGAAGGCGACGAGCTCTTTGCCGAAATCGAGAAGGGCAAGACGCTCGTCATCGTCAACCAGGCGATGACCACGACCGACGAAAAGGGCATGGTGACCGTGTTCTTCGAGCTCAACGGCCAGCCGCGTCGCATCAAGGTGCCGGATCGCGCGCATGGGGCTTCCGGCAGCGCCATCCGCCGCAAGGCCGAAACAGGCAATGCCGCCCATGTCGGCGCGCCGATGCCGGGCGTCATCTCCACCGTCTTCGTCTCGTCCGGCCAGGCGATCAAGGCAGGCGACGTGTTGGTTTCCATCGAGGCCATGAAGATGGAGACGGCGCTGCACGCCGAAAAGGACGGCACGATTTCCGAAGTGCTGGTGCGCGCCGGCGATCAGATCGACGCCAAGGACCTGCTCGTCGTCTATGGCGCTTGAGCGCCGATGAAATACAAAAGGGGTCGGATCAGCATCCAACCCCTTTTGTGCAGCTCTTCGGACGGAGGCGCATCCATGACCGGTCATTCCCTGCGTATCGGGCAATACGACGTTACCCTTCTGCTTGATGGGCTCTTCGAGGCGCCGGCGGATGTGTTGATCCACGCGGACGGCGATGCCGCCAGGCAGCACGCGATCGAAAGCTGGGGCAAGCCGACGCTTCAGGTGGATGTGAACTGCTTCCTTCTGCGTGGGCCTGCCGGTGCGATACTCATCGACGCGGGGACGGGTACGTCCTGGGGGCCGAAATACGGCCATGCGCGGTCGGCTTTGCGCGACGCGGGGATTACGCCGGGCGAAATCCGGAGCGTTGTGCTCACGCATATCCATGGCGACCACGCGCTTGGCTTGCTCGATGGAGACGAAGCGTACTTCCCTCATGCCGAGGTGTTCGTGCCCGGTGGTGATATCGCCTTTTTCTCCGACCCGGCGGCTCGCGAGGCGATGCCGGAGGCGCGGCGCGGTGGCTTCAAGGCGGCCGAACAGCTGCTGCGCGTCTACGGATCACGCGTAAAGCGAATCGAGGCGGGCGAAGTGCTGCCTGGCATAGAGGCGCTTCCGCTGCCGGGTCATACGCCCGGCCATACCGGTTATCTGGTTCGCGGCGGCGACAAGTCTCTCCTGTGTTGGGGAGACACCTTGCACCTGGGCGATCTGCAGCCCGGCGATCCGAAAATTGGCTTGACCTACGATCTTGATCCCGAGCTGGCTGCCAGAACCCGCCGGGCCGCTCTTGAGGACGCTGCTCGCGAAGGCTGGATCATCGGCGGCGGCCACATCACCGGCTTTGGGCGCGTGCAACGGAAGCCGAACGGCTACAGGATTCTGCCGGCGTGAAACATCGGATCGGCAAGGAAGGCGGCCAAGCTCGCGTTGCGCAGCGCAGGCGACGCGAAATGCCGCTGCGGATGTATAGGAAGAGGGAGGTGGAGGGGTGACGGCAGCGATTTCCCTGCGGGCGGCGACCGATGCGGACGTTGACGCCATTCGCGCGTTGACGCGCGAGGCCTACGGCAAATGGGTGCCTCTCATCGGCCGCGAACCGCTGCCGATGATGGCTGATTATGCCGCAGCCGTACGCAAGCATCGCATCGATCTCCTGGAGGCCGATGGCGAACTTGTGGCTCTGATCGAGATGGTGCCGAACGTCGATCATCTGTTGATCGAGAACATTGCCGTATCGCCGCGCCATCAGGGGCAGGGCATCGGCAAGAAGCTGCTTGCCCATGCCGAGGAGGTCGCGGTCACGCTCGGTGTGAACGACATCCGGCTCTACACGAACAAGCGCTTTGCCGAGAATGTGCAGCTCTACTTGAGAAACGGTTATACGATCGACCGCGAGGAGCCGCTGAAAGACGGCTTCCTTGTCCATATGAGCAAGCGTATCGGATAGGTGGCAATCTGCCCTATCTTCTTTTCTCGATCAAGGTGGCCCAGATTGCCGCCAGCAGCGCGAGCAGAGCGGATACCAGCATCAGGACGAAGAGCGTGTGGATCGTTGCCGATTGCGCGATGAACAGCCCGCCGATCGAGCCGATGAGCGCGCCGCCTGATATCCGCATCGCGGCCGCAAGTCCTGCAGCCGTCCCGACCATATCCGATCGAACCGACATGGCGCCGCTATTGGCGGCGGGCATGGTCAGCCCGTTGCCTATGCCGATGAAGACACAAGGGCCGAAGAGCGCCAGAACCTCAGTCATGCCCGACAGCGACAAGGCGAGGCCGAACGCCAGGCCGATGCAGGTCAGAAGCCGGGCGATGACGAGGATCGTGCCGAGCGGAATTTTTGCGCCATAACGGCCGGCCAGATAGCTACCGAGAATGAAGCCGGCGGGAACGAGGCCCATGTAGAAGCCGAGCATGGCGCTGGAGCCGCCGAGTGCATCGCCTATCGTTAGCGGCGCGCCGCCGAGGAAGATGTAAAGCACGCCCATCGAGCAGGCCATGCAGAGCGTGTAGGCCCAGAATTGTGTCGAGGACAAAAGTTGTCCGTAGGAGGCGAGGTAGTTTCTGCGCCCGTTCGACGTAGGCGCTTTCGATCCCTTCAATTCGCGCATGGAGAGGAGGAAGGCGGCGATGCCGAGGATCGCGAGGACGACAAAGCTTGCCCGCCAACCAAAGAACTCGTCCAAGGACCCGCCGAACAGTGGCCCGACCATCGGCGCCAGCGCCCATCCCATGGCGAGATAACCGAATTTGCTGGCAGCTTCGCGCTCATCCGAGGTTTCCTTGATGATGACGAGGGCGACGGAGTAGCACGGCCCGATGCAGGCCTGCATCGAGCGGAAGACGAGAAAGGTGCCGATATCCGGCGCCAGGACACAACCGATGGAGGCGACGATGAAGATCGCAAGCGCCGTCAGGACGACCGGCCTGCGGCCAAAGCGGTCGGATATCGCGCCGCCGATGGCTTCGAGGAATGCGGTGACGATGGAAAAGCCTGCAACCGAGAGGTTCACGAGGGCGAAGTCGGCATGGAATGCCGTTGAAATCTTCGGCAGCGACGGCAGGATCATGTTGACTGGCAGCACGGCAAGGGCCGAGAGCAGGATGAGGGTTGTCAGCCGCGGTTGCGTGGCGGCTTGTCTGACGGTCGTGTCGTCGATTGCTTGCTTGGATGAACGTTCGGTGCGCGTCATGGGTGGGTCCGTCGTGCGATTGGGAAGTTGAGGAAGATCTGACGAGGCGCCGCCCTGTGTCAGGGCAATAAAAAAGGCCCCGTCAGGAGCCTGTTTACCGCGCATGGGTGCTTTCGCCGGATGGTTACACCATCCTGCCCATGCGCCTTCCTACCACTACGAAAACGAGTGCCGTGTTCATGGCACTAGAGCTAGCCGCAAAGCCGAGCAGCGTCAATGCGCGGCTCATCATCAGGTTAAACCTGTGTGCCCTTGTGAGTGTCTCAGATGTCGTAGCTGAGCCCGGAATTCAGCGTCGAGATGAACTGCTTCGTCCGCTCCTGTGCGGGATTGGCGAAGACGTTGCGCGAGGAGCCGGTCTCGACGATGCTGCCCGCTTCCAGGAACACCACGTTGTTGGCGATCTTCGACGCCAAGCGCAGGTCATGCGTTGCCATGACCATGGTCGTGCCTTCGTTGGCGAGCTTGCCGAGAACGTCGACCACTTCGGCCGCCAGTTCCGGATCGAGCGCCGAGGTCGGCTCGTCGCATAGCAGCACGCGCGGCGAGGGGGCAAGCGCCCGGGCGATGGCGACGCGCTGCTGCTGGCCGCCCGACAGCGTCGAGGGCCAGGCATCCATCTTGTGCGCCATGCCGACCTTGGTCAAAAGCTCGACGGCGCGGGCGCGGGCCTTGTCGGCCGGCCAGCGCAGCACGGTCGTCAGGCCCTCCATGACGTTCTGGATCGCGGTTTGATGCGGAAAGAGTTGGAAATTCTGGAAGACCATGCCGGTCTGACGGCGGATCTTCTGAATGTCCTGCCAGGACGGCTTCTTGCCCGGCTGGAAGCTGGCCGTCTCCCCGCCGATGCGGATGGTGCCCGATGTCGGGATCTCCAGCAGGTTGATGCAGCGCAGCAGCGTGCTCTTGCCGCCGCCCGAGGGTCCCACAAGCGCCGTCACCGTGCCTTCCGGAAAGACCAGGCTGATATCCTTGAGGATGAGATTGTCGCCGAAGCGTTTGTCGATGTGCTGGAGCTCAATCATGCCTGCGCCTCCAGCGTGCCGCCGGAGCGGGCAAAACGGCGTTCGAGGTAGCCCTGCAGCGTCGACAGGACCGTGCTCAGGGCGAGGTAGATGATGGCGGCCTCGATATAGAGGATCAGCGGCTCGTAGGTGGTCGCGACGATGCGCTGCGCGGCCTGGAACAGCTCCGGCACGGTGATGGCGGCGGCAAGCGAGGTGTCCTTGACCAGCGAGATGAAGGTGTTCGACAGCGGCGGCACGGCGACGCGGGCCGCCTGTGGCAGGATGGTGCGGCTCATGGCCTGGCGCCAGTTCATGCCGATCGAATAGGCGGCTTCCCACTGGCCCTTCGGCACGGAGGAGATGACGGCGCGGATGATTTCGGACGTGTAGGCGCCGACGCTCAAAGTGAAGCCGATGACGGCGGCCGGAAAGGCGTCGAGCAGGATGCCGAGGCTCGGCAGGCCGTAGAAGATGACGAAGAGCTGCACCAGCAGCGGCGTGCCGCGGATCACCCAGACATAGAAGCGGGCGACGGCCACCAGCGGCGCCGGGCCGAACAGCCTGACGACGGCGGTGAGCAGGCCGAGCAGGAGGCCGAGGACGAAGGTAATCAAGGTGAGCGGGATGGTGAAGACGAGCCCCGCCCAAAGCAGCGTGCCCAGAGACTCCCACATCAATTGCAACCAGTGCTCCACGCAGAAGCGCCCTTTCGATAAGAGAATGCGTCCGGAGATGACCCCGGACGCATCTTTTTCACAGTTTTATGTCGCTGCCTATGCCTACTTACTTCGAAACGTCCTGTCCGAAGTACTTCTTCGAGATCTTGTCATAGGTGCCGTCGGCCTTGATATCGGCGATCGCCTTGTTGATGGCGGCCAGCAGCTCCGGTTCACCCTTGCGGATGATGGCGCCGGAATAATCGGCATTGGCCTGCTGGGCGACGATCTTCACCGGCGCGTCGGGCTTGTGCTTCTTGAAATCGAGGAAGGAGAGGCTGTCGTTGATCGTGGCGTCGGCGCGCCCGGTCAGCACCAGCTGGATCGACTGGTCGAAGCCGTCGGTGCCGACGAGCTCGGCGCCGGACTCGGTTGCGAGCTTGCCGAAATTGCTGGTCAGCGACTGCGCGGACTTCTTGCCCTTGAGATCGGCGAAATCCTTGATGTCGGTATTGCTGTCCTTGACGATCAGCACGGCCTTGGAGGCGATATAGGGATCGGAGAAGTCGTACTTCTGCTTGCGGGCGTCGGTGATGCCGACTTCGTTGATAACGGTGTCGTAGCGGTTGGCGTCGAGGCCGGCGATCAGGCCGTCCCACTTGCCTTCGAGGAACTGCGCCTTGACGCCGAGCTTGGCGGCGATCGCCTCGGCGATCTCGACATCGAAGCCGGTGAGCTTGTTGTCCGCGTCATGGTAGGTGAAGGGCGCATAGGTGCCTTCCGTGCCGACCTTCAGCACGCCGGCGGCCCGGATCGCCTTGAGGTTGTCGCCGGCATGGGCGGGAAGCAGGAAGGCGGCCTGCACGAGGGCGGCGGCGGCAACAGTCTTCAACCAGTTCATCGTTTTCTTCCGTTTCTGGAGCGGTTTCATTCAATGTCGCATACATCGCAGAAAAATTGCATCGCGAAAGCGTAGAAAACTGCGCGATAAAAGGGCAATTGCGAATATTTTTCTCAAAAAGCGGGGGAGGCGTAAATCCAGCTCGTCCCTGATCGGAATGCCATATGCCATGGAGGATCGACACGAAGTCTTTGTAGGAAAAGCGAACTATCGGCGATAACGATATTTACCTCTACGTGTGAACCAATCTAACATACATGTAAAGTTATACGCTAGGATGGCGCATGTGATTGTCGATGCATCTCAAGACTGCAATGTCTTCCGACGCCGGTGGTCTTATCTTCATGGCAACTTGTCGCCATTGGCGCATCTATTGAGAGCGAGCGACCGTGTTCACTGGATTCGCTTTCATGCTTTGCCGGATTCAAAGCGGTATGCCGAGCATGAGATCGAGCGTCAGGAGATATTGAGGAGAGCCAATATCCTTGGAACTGAGATCCTTGGCGCTGACGCAGCCTGCTGGTTGATCCAATCTTGCATTGAGGAGTATTCGACAGCTTCATGGCGTGCGCAGGTAGTGAGCCAAGGGGTCTGTCTCCGTTCTCCGGACCCGGAGGATGACTTTCATTGGATCATCTCGGTTGTACCAACGCAATGGCGGCCAGGAGCGTTTAACGACCTTCTGATCGAGGTGGCTGACGAAAGAGCCGGCCCCGTCTTTTGGATGAACCAGAATAGCAACGCCATTTTCGCTCCATACGACGGCGGTTTCGATTTGTTTCCGCCGTCGCAGCTTGATGTCGAGCATATGCGCGAGCTGCATCCGGAATGGCTATCAAGCTATCCCGATGGCCTCTAGCACCGCCCTCAAGCAGCCGCCGTCCGCCGCTTCATCCGCTCGCTGATAATGATGATGAACCCGGCGCTCAGGATCAAAATGGCGCCGATAAAAGTGTTGGCGCCGGGGATGTCGCCCCAGATCAGGTAGCCGAGCAGGAAGGCCCAGACGAGCGAGGTATATTCGAACGGCGCCAGCACCGAGACCGGGGCCTGGCGCATGCCTTCGAAGAGGGCGAGCTGGCCGGCGCCGGCGATGATGCCGGTCAGTGCAAGCAGCACGACCTGAAAGAGCGTCGGCGTCTGCCAATGGGCGATCGCCATGCCGGCGGTCAGGATGATGAACATCACGTTGGAGACGGCCATCTGGATATGGCTCTTCTCGTGCAGCGCCGTCTTGCGCAGCAGCACCATGCCGCTTGCCCAGAGGACGGCCGCCTGCAGCGCCAGATAGACCGGCCAGGAGATCGACAGGCCGACGGGATTGGAGGCGATCACCACGCCGCAGAAGCCGACGCCGACGGCCATCCAGCGCGCGAAGGTCACCTTTTCACGCAGGACGATGGTCGCGAGGATCGTGCCGACGATCGGGGCCGCGTAATAGAGCGTCGTCACCTCTGCAAGCTGCAGATAGGAAGCGGCCGAGTAATAGGAAATCCAGGCAATCAGGATGATGACGCTGCGCACGATCATCGGTTTCAGGATCGGCGATCGCACCACCGTCTTAACAAGCGAAGGGCCTTCGAAGACGAAGCAGCCGGCAAGGATGGTGCAGCTTCGGATGAACAGGACCTGCCAGACGGAAATCGAGGCGACGAGCAGCTTCACCGCCGAATCGTGGGCGGTAAACAGCATGTAGGCAAACACCGTAAGCAGGATGCCATAGCCGATGGAGTTTTTCACGGGGATGCACCAGAGGATGACCCGATTTGGGGTCGGCTGAATAATCTTTCAGGTCTTGACCGATAGGAGCCTAATTTTTCGGCGTCAATAGGACATTTTGTCGATATCGTGCGTATATGAATGATTTATTCGGGGTTGTGGCACCTTTGCCTCCGCGCTACAGCGCCGCGCGTCATATATGACGCTCAAAGGTCGCTGTAGCACTTTAAAGCTGCTGCATAATTCCTTAAATCGATCCCGACTTAAGGAATTATGCAGTAACGGATGGAGACGAAATGTGACCGTTTCAATCTTTTTCAGTCGTTGTGATTTCAATCGATTTAAATAGACTGCAGCGCTGATTTGGGGGATATCATGGACGACAGGGCTGGATTCGAGGGTATTGAGGTGCGCAGGAGCGGATTTTTCACAAAACCGCGCGCGGCCGTTTCCCTGCTGTTCCTGCTCAATGGCTTCATGGTTGGCTGCTGGGCGCCGAAAATTCCCGAATTCGCCGAACGACTGCAACTTTCGAAATTCGAGCTCGGCCTGATGATCCTCGTCTTCGGCGTCGGCTCGCTCGTCATGATGCCGCTTGCCGGCGCGCAGATCGCCGTGCGTGGCTCGCGTATCGTCGTGCGCGTTTTGGCCGTGCTGCTGCTTCCGATGATTCTGGCGCTGACGCTTGCGCCGAATGTCTGGACCGCGGCCGTCGTGCTCTTTCTGTTCGGCGGCTTCATCGGCGCGATGGACGTGGCGATGAACGCCAATGCCGTCTCTGTCGAGAAAACCATGCGCCGGGCGATCATGTCGTCGTGTCATGCCTTCTGGAGCCTGGGCGGCCTCTTGGGCTCGGCGATCGGCGGCCTGCTGATCTCGCGCTGGGGTGTGCTCGGCCATGCCGAGGCCTCGACCGCAATCGCCGTTCTTTTCCTGATCGTCGCCTGGCCGATGATCCTCAGCGACCAGCCGCATCACGATGAAGCCAAGCCGAAGGCAAAGCTGCCGATGATCCCGCTGCCCTGGCTGCTCGGTATCGTCGCTCTGTTCTGCATGGTTCCGGAAGGGGCGGTTCTCGATTGGAGCGCGCTCTATCTCAGCCAGGAAAAGGGCGCGTCGGTGGCGCTGTCGGGCTTCGGTTACGCCGCCTTCTCGGCGACGATGGCGACCATGCGCTTTGCCGGCGATTTCGTGCGCGACTGGCTTGGCGCCATCCGGACGCTGCGCGTCTGCACCGTCTTTGCCATCGTCGGCATGCTGACCGCAGCACTGGCTCCAAATGCCGAGATCGCCATCCTCGGCTTTGCGCTCTGCGGCATCGGCATTTCCAACATGGTGCCGATCGCCTTTTCCGCCGCCGGCAATATCCCTGGGCTGCAACCGGGCATCGCCATTTCCGTCGTCACCACGCTCGGCTATTCCGGCATGCTGGTCGCGCCGTCGGCCATCGGTTTTGCCGCCGAGCATATCGGCTTCTCGCCGGTCCTGATGGCGCTGCCGGTGCTACTGCTCGTCGTGCTGGCTTTGTCGTCGCTTGCGCGCTACGCTGATGGTGTCGGCGATACCACGCATTAATTTCGTCGCTTTTGCCCGGTAACGGCTAGATCCCGTCCGATCAAAAGAGATTGCGGCAGCGGTTGACAACGACCGTTTCGTGATCCACCTGAAAGACACCCCTTTTCGAGGCCTGCGAGAGCTTTCCATGTCGTCCGCCACCGATTTCGATCCGAAACCGCGCCGTTCCTCTGTTGCTGTCGATGTCGGCGGCGTGATCGTCGGCGGCGGGGCGCCTGTCGTCGTGCAGTCCATGACCAATACCGACACGGCCGATATCGATTCGACCGTCGCCCAGGTTGCCGCACTCTATAAAGCGGGCTCGGAGCTCGTGCGCATCACCGTCGATCGCGATGAGAGCGCCGCCGCCGTGCCGAAGATCCGCGAACGGCTGCTGCGGCTCGGCATGGACGTGCCGCTGATCGGCGATTTCCATTACATCGGCCACAAGCTGCTTGCCGATCACCCGGCCTGTGCCGAGGCGCTGGCGAAATACCGCATCAATCCCGGCAATGTCGGCTTCAAGGACAAGAAGGACAAGCAGTTCGCCGAAATCATCGAGATGGCGATCCGCTATGACAAGCCGGTGCGCATCGGCGTCAACTGGGGTTCGCTCGATCAGGACCTCCTGACCGCGCTGATGGACAAGAACGCCGCCGAAGGCTCGCCGCTGTCGGCCCGGCAGGTGACGCGCGAGACGATCGTACAGTCGGCGCTGATCTCCGCCGATCTTGCCGAGGAAATCGGCCTGCCGCGCAATCGCATCATCCTGTCGGCCAAGGTCAGCCAGGTGCAGGACTTGATCGCGGTCTATTCCATGCTGTCGGAGCGCTCCGACCATGCGCTGCATCTCGGCCTCACCGAGGCCGGCATGGGCTCCAAGGGCATCGTCGCCTCGTCCGCCGCCATGGGCTATGTGCTGCAGCACGGCATCGGCGACACCATCCGCGTTTCCCTGACGCCGGAGCCGAATGGCGACCGCACCCGCGAAGTGCAGGTGGCGCAGGAGCTGCTGCAGGTCATGGGCTTCCGCCAGTTCATCCCCGTTGTTGCGGCTTGTCCCGGCTGCGGCCGCACGACTTCGACGGTGTTTCAGGAACTGGCGCAGAACATCCAGAACGACATCCGCAAGAACATGCCGGTCTGGCGTGAGAAATATCCGGGCGTCGAGGCGCTGAACGTTGCCGTCATGGGCTGCATCGTCAACGGTCCGGGCGAAAGCAAGCATGCCGATATCGGCATTTCGCTGCCCGGCACAGGCGAGACGCCGGCTGCCCCGGTCTTCATCGATGGCCAGAAGGCGATGACGCTGCGCGGCCCGAACATCGCTTCCGATTTCGAGGCCCTGGTGACCGACTATATCGAAAAGCGGTTCGGCCAGAAGAACGTTGCGGCGGAGTGATCGGCTATTGCATGTGAATAAATGCCCCTCACCCCAGCCCTCTCCCCGTTTTGACGGGGCGAGGGAGTGATCTCGCCAAGCCCCTTCGCCCCGTCAAAACGGGGAGAGGGTGGACTCGAACAGTCAAGCGAAGCGGACTGCGAGAGGACGGTTGAGGGGCTCACCTATCCATATGCGATTGGCCTAGCCGCTCTACCAATTTGCGTTGATGCAATTCCGCGTGGAAAACCGCTTTGAGCTTTTCCTAAATTAATTGGTCCGAATCACATATTGCTCGTCAGCAGCTTGATGCCGGCGAAGCAATAGAAGCCGGCCATGGCGCCTTCGATCCAGCGGCGCGCATTGCGATATACCTTCAGTGCATGCGATGTCGAAAACAGGATCGCATAACCCATGAATACTACGAAGCCGGTCGCGCAGCAGACGGTGACAATCAGCACCGCCACGGAAGCCGGCGCGCCTTGCGGCATGCCGAGCGCGATGATGGCGAGCCAGGCGAAGATCGCCTTCGGGTTGGTGACGTGGATGCCGTAGCCGCGCAGAACCAGCGACTTGAAGCTTGGCGTCTTCTGCTCCGTCGTGGCCGTCGGCAGATCGCCGCTGGCGCGGACGGCACGAAACGCCTTATAGGCGAGATAGAGCAGATAGAGGCCGCCGAAGATCTTCAGGATCTCCAGCGCCATCGCATAGGTCTGAAGCAACGTCGCAAGACCTGCCGCTGCGGCAATCGCCCAGGTGAGCGATCCCCCGAAAATGCCGAGCGAGATGCTCATGCCGGCCTTGCGGCCATGGGTCATCGACGTGCCGATGATGGCCATGATGGCCGGACCGGGACTGACGACGGCAATGATATAGGCAATGTAGGCCGGCAGGATCTGCGGCAGGTAGGCAAGCGCTTCGTGCATGGAAAGATTTCCCGGGGGCGTTGGCCGGCGCGAAGAATTCCGCGTCTACTGGCCAATTCGGAATGGCAATCTGTCATAAAACGCGCCGGAAATCACCCGGCCACATTATGGATTCTTGTGATGGTGACATTCCATTGCTGAATGGGTGCGGTAGCCGAATGGCAGACGAGGTACGCGCTATTCCAACTGAAAGGTCCGCCTTGCATACGGCTCATGCGCAACAACCGTCAGGCGATTCTTCGTTGTGCCGAGGCAGTCGGGATCAGCTCTTGCGGTTTGCGACGAAACGGGCGGTTTCCGTCAGGACGCCAGCCTTTTCGCCATAGCCCGCCAGCAGGCCGGCGGCTTCGCGCACCAGCCCTGCGAGCGTTGTTTCCGCCCATTCCTGCCCGTGCAGGGCGACCAGCGTGCCCTTGCCCCGGGCGGCATCCTTGCCGGTTGCCTTGCCCATGGTGGCGGCGTCGGCGGTCAGGTCGAGAAGATCGTCGGCGAGCTGGAAGGCGAGGCCGATCTTTTCGCCGAATGTCCGAAGCCGCTTGCGGTCTTCGGCCGAGGCGCCTGAAATGATCGCTCCGGCCTCGCAGGCGAAGCGGATCAGCGCGCCCGTCTTCATCGCCTGCAGCGTCGTGATGCCGTTTTCGTCCGGCGTCTCTTTCTCGGCGGCGAGATCGAGGGCCTGGCCGCCGGCCATGCCGCCGATGCCGGCTGCGCGCGACAGCGCCAGCACGAGCGCCATTTTCCGATCCGCCGGCAGGTCCGTTTCAGGGGCCGCGATGATGTCGAAGGCATAGGTCAGCAGACTGTCGCCCGCGAGAATCGCCGTGGCGTAGTCGAAGGCGATGTGTACCGTCGGCTGTCCCCGGCGAAGGTCGTCGTCGTCCATGGCGGGCAGATCGTCATGAACGAGGGAATAGCAATGCACGCATTCGAGCGCGGCGCCGATCCTGAGGGCCGCATCGGCATTGCCGCCGAGAAGGGCTGCCGATTCCGTGACGAGGAAGGGCCGCAGCCGCTTGCCGCCATTCAGGACGCCGTGACGCATTGCGCTCAAAAGCCGGACAGGGCGCGCGATCTCGTCATCGAGGCTGATGTCGGCCAGAAGCCGGTTCAACAGAGCCTCGATCTTGCCGGCATTGTCCCGGAGGCGCTGTTCGAATGAGGAGTGGGTGCTGTCCATGGCGGCTGTTTGGCATGAGAGGCGGTTGCTGGCAACGACAATTGTCAACAGCCGCATGGGGAATTGCGTCGCACTCTGGTCATCACCCGATGTAGACGGTATGACGAGTGCAACATCAGCGCGGTTCCCGGCGGCAGCGAAAGTCTTCCGGGATGGAGCCATCGTGGACCTCAGGCAATTGGACATATCGACCGATCAGGAGGAGGAAGCCGAAGTGCCGCAACGGGCCTCCCTGTTCGCGCGCTTCGGGGCAAGGCCGCTTTGGCAGCGCATCGTCCTTATCCTGATCGGCGTCTTGCTGCTGCCCTATCTCCTCATCGTCGCCTACCTGCTGCCGTTCATCCACCCCGTTTCGACCCTGATGATCGGCGATGCCGTTACCTTTCAGGGATACGACCGCCGCTGGGTGCCGCTGGATAAGATCGCGCCGGTGCTGGTGAAATCCGTCATGGTTTCGGAGGATGGGCAGTTCTGTTTTCACGGCGGCGTCGACTGGGGCGAGATGCGGGTCCTCGTCGAGGAGACGCTGAGCGGCAAATCCACGCGCGGCGGCAGCACGATCCCGATGCAGACGGTGAAGAACCTGTTCCTGTGGAACGGCCGTTCCTTCGTGCGCAAGACGCTGGAGTTGCCGTTGGCGGTCACCGCCTCGACCGTCTGGTCGAAACGCCGGATGATGGAAATCTACCTCAATATTGCCGAATGGGGCCCGGGTATCTACGGGATCGAGGCGGCGTCGCGCTATCATTTCAAGGTGCCGGCCTCCAAGCTGACGGCGCGTCAGGCCGCCCTTCTTGCCGTCTCGCTCCCGAACCCGATCGACCGAGTAGCAAGTAAGCCGGGGCGGGGCCTCAGCCAGCTCGCCTCGCTGATCCAGCGCCGCGCGCGCAATGCCGACCCATACATCAAATGCCTTTATGACTGAGATCAGAACTTGTCGTTCGATCGGCTAGGTGTCATCTGGCATTCTTGGCCATGACGTAAGGGCGGATGGTCTGCCAACGATCGGATTTGCCCATGGATTTCTCCGTCTTCTCCCCGGACCTGCTCAAATATGCCAAAAGCCTGCATCCGGAGCCGCCGCGCCATCTCGGCACGCGCTACGATCGCGCCGGCATCTTCCAATACGAGCCCGGCAATACCGTCGTCTGCCATCTGACGGAGGGGTCGCAGACCGAGCAGGCGATCGTTGCGGCGCGGCAAAGATATCTCGACATGCCGGAGGCAAGCCAGTTTGCCTTCACCCCGATCTCCAGCCTGCATATGACGTTGTTTCAGGGGATCATCGAGTATCGCCGCGAACACCCCTATTGGCCCGTAGACCTTGCGCTCGACACGCCGATCGCCGAGATGACCGAGATCATGGGCGAGCGGCAGAAGGCCTTCTCCGCGCGCGATCCCTTCAAGGTGGTGGTAACGAAGGCAAGGCCGAGCGGCCTGCTGGTTGATGGGGCGACCGAGGCTGATCGCAAGGCGATGGCCGCGTGGCGAAACGCCCTTGCCGATCTTCTCGGTTATCGCCATCCCGATCACGAGACCTATCCTTTCCATATCACCTTCGCCTATGCCATCGAGCGGCTGGCCGATGAGGCTTTGCCGCGCTGGCAAGCTATGCTGGACGAGGTGGCGGCAGCACTTCGCGCCGAGGTGCCCCTTCTCGAGCTCCGACCGCCGGCCTTCTGCTCGTTCGAGGATATGAACTATTTTAAAGAACTCCTCGTCTTCGACGACTGAGGCTAAGAAAGGAAACATGCTGTCATGGACAAGCTCACCCTCTACATCGGCAACAAGAACTATTCCTCCTGGTCTTTCCGGCCGTGGATTGCGCTGGAGGCTTGCGGCGTTCCGTTCGAGGAGGTTTTGATCCCCTTCGATTTCCCGGCAGGCAATCCCGCCATTCGCGAGGTCTCGCCGACGGGCAAGGTACCGATGCTCGTCCATGATGGCTTCAAAGTGTGGGAATCGCTCGCCATCATCGAATATGCGGCCGAGCTTTTCCCGGATGCCGGGCTGCTTCCCAGGGATCGTCGGGCGCGGTCGCTGGCACGCTCCTACAGCATGGAGATGCTTTCCGGCTTCCGCGCGCTTCGCAATGCCTGCCCGATGAACATGCGCCGCCCGGTCAGCCGCCTGGATTTGCCTGAGGGGGTCATGGAGGATGTGGCGCGTATCGAGACCATCTGGCGCGAGGCGCGCTCCCTCTCCGGCGGTCCGTTCCTGTTCGGTGCATTTTCCGGCGCCGATGCGATGTTTGCGCCCGTGGTCAGCCGTTTGGAACGCTACGACATAGCGGTTGCGGCTGACACGCGCGACTATATGGCCGTGATGAAGGCGCTGCCGGCCTGGCGAAAATGGGAGGAGGCGGCATTGAAGGAAACCTGGACGGTGCCCGAGGACGAAGCCTGATCGGCGATTCGGCAGCCAACATTCGGGAATCTGCCATGGTGGGCAAAAAATGCTATAAGGGACTGGTCAAAGCCCGGCAAGCCATGTATAAGCCGCCCCAATTTCCGAAATTGATGCATGTCTGTTTCGGCCGCCTTGCTGGCCGTGGATATGTTTCGTCCGTACATGGAGTAACGAGAATGGCTGTACCGAAGAGAAAAACGAGCCCGTCCAAGCGCGGTATGCGCCGCTCTGCTGACGCCCTGAAGGCTTCGACCTACGTAGAAGACAAGAACTCCGGCGAACTGCGTCGTCCGCACCACATCGACCTGAAGACCGGCATGTATCGCGGCCGTCAGGTTCTGACGCCGAAGGAAAGCGCATAATCCAAGCGCTGCCTTGATGGCATGAATGAAAAGGCTGGCGGATCGCCGGCCTTTTTCTGTTTTGATCGGGGTGTGCTGGGTGTGCAAAGCGGCTCATCGGTATGCCGCGAGGCTGAGACCCCCCTCTGTCGCTGTCGCGACATCTCCCCCACAAGGGGGGAGATTGGTGGGGGTATGCCGTTCGTCCTAATGCGAACTTACACGCAGGTTGCAGCAGATGGGCTGGTGAGTTGAGGCAGCGAGGCGCTGCCGGTTGCCGATCTCCCCCTTGTGGGGGGAGATGTCACGTCAGTGACAGAGGGAGGTGAAAACTCTCCGCGAGTTCACAGGCGAATTGCCCTATCTCACAAACTATCCAGCTTGTTTTGCATGGCGCGGAGCTGTTCTTTCAGCTCGTCGATATCTTTGGCTTCGGCCTTGCGGCTTTCCTTGGCGGGCGGCTGCATGAAGGGCGAGAACATCTGCATGGCCTGCTGGAACATTTCCGTATTGCGGCGGACCTGCTCCTCGACCATCTGCATGGGTAGCTGCAGGTTCTTGCCGAGCGGCGTCTCGCCGAAGGCGCGATTGATCTGCTCGCGCATCTGGCTCTGCTGCTCCGTGAAGGCGCGCATGGAATGCTCGAGGAAGCTCGGCACCACCATCTGCATCTGATCGCCGTAATAGCCGATCAGCTGCCGCAGGAAGGAAATCGGCAGCAGCGTATTGCCGGTCTTTGATTCCTGTTCGAAAATGATCTGCGTCAGGACCGAATGCGTAATGTCTTCACCGCTCTTGGCATCCTGGACGGTGAATTCCTCACCCTTCTTGACCATCTCCGCCAGGTCATCCAGCGTCACGTAGGTGCTGGTGCCGGTATTGTATAGGCGGCGATTGGCGTATTTCTTGATTACGATCTGGCCCTCATTCTTCGCCATTATCAGTCTCCTGGCCCCGTCTGATTGTATGGAATGCTCCTCCACCGCCAAGTGTAGACGCAAAAGAAGCTTGGTGACAATCGCTTTGTGCGATGCGGCAAGCCCTTTCCTTTGATTGGATTTTTTTTGAGGGCGGTGACAGCTTCGTGAAATCTGCGCGACGAAAATTCTTGCTGTTTGACTCGGACGCAAAGCTTTGACAGTTTCGCCTCATATACATGTTCATTCTGTGAGGAGGCTTCCATGAGCAGTTCATCCATCGTTGTCGCCAGCGCTGCCCGCACTGCGGTCGGTTCGTTCAACGGCGCTTTCGCGACCGTTGCGGCGCATGAGCTCGGCGCTGCCGCGATCAAGGGTGTGCTGGAGCGTGCCGGCGTCGATGCCAAGGAAGTCGATGAAGTGATCCTCGGCCAGGTGCTTCAGGCCGGTGAGGGGCAGAATCCCGCCCGTCAGGCTGCGATGAAGGCCGGTATTCCTCAGGAAGCGACCGCATGGGGCGTGAACCAGCTTTGCGGTTCCGGCCTGCGCGCCGTCGCACTCGGCCTGCAGCAGATCGCCACGGGTGATGCGAAGATCATCGTCGCCGGCGGCCAAGAATCCATGTCGATGGCGCCGCATGCTGCGAACCTTCGCTCCGGCACCAAGATGGGCGACATGAAGATGATCGACACCATGATCAAGGACGGCCTGACGGACGCCTTCTACGGCTATCACATGGGCATCACCGCGGAAAATATCGCGCGGCAGTGGCAGCTTTCGCGCGACGAGCAGGACCAGTTTGCCGTTTCCTCGCAGAACAAGGCGGAAGCAGCCCAGAAGGCCGGCCGCTTCCAGGACGAAATCGTTCCCTTCACCATCCAGACCCGCAAGGGCGACATCATCGTCGATGCCGACGAATATATTCGCCACGGCGCGACGATGGAGGCGATGGCGAAGCTGCGTCCGGCCTTCGACAAGGAAGGCACCGTGACCGCGGGCAACGCTTCCGGCCTCAATGACGGCGCTGCTGCCGCCGTGCTGATGACCGAGGCCGAGGCCTCGCGCCGCGGCATCCAGCCGCTCGCCCGCATCGTCTCCTGGGCAACGGCCGGCGTCGACCCGCAGATCATGGGTACCGGGCCGATCCCGGCCTCGCGCAAGGCTCTGGAAAGGGCCGGCTGGTCAGTCAACGACCTCGATCTCGTCGAAGCCAACGAGGCTTTTGCCGCGCAGGCTTGCGCCGTCAACAAGGATCTCGGCTGGGATACGTCGATCGTCAACGTCAACGGCGGTGCGATCGCCATCGGCCACCCGATCGGCGCTTCCGGCGCCCGCGTCATGAACACGCTGCTGTTTGAAATGAAGCGCCGCGGCGCCCGCAAGGGGCTCGCCACGCTCTGCATCGGCGGCGGCATGGGTGTCGCCATGTGCTTCGAGGCGCTCTAGAATCAAAGAAGTAGAGCATGATGTCGTCCGAAAACCGCTGACACTTTTCGACATCATGCTCCAGGGTGCCTTGAACGATATTTTCCAGAAGACGTGGTGAAAGCGGAGCGGGCGACCCGAGGTTGGGGCGTCCCGTCTTCGCAGCAAAAAAGGGGAGTGGCACATGAGCAGAGTGGCATTGGTAACCGGGGGTACGCGCGGCATCGGAGCGGCCATTTCGATGGCGCTGCACAATGCGGGCTACAAGGTGGCGGCGACCTATGCCGGCAACGACGAGAAAGCCCGGGCTTTCCATGATGTGACCGGCATCTCCGTCCACAAGTGGGATGTGACCGACTATGAAGCGTGCGGCAAGGGTATCGCCAAGATCGAGCACGACCTCGGCCATGTCGAAATCCTGGTCAACAATGCCGGGATTACCCGCGACGCCATGTTCCACAAGATGACGCCACAGCAGTGGCATGAGGTCATCAATACCAACCTGACCGGCCTCTTCAACATGACTCATCATGTCTGGCAGGGCATGCGCGACCGCAGCTTCGGCCGCGTCATCAACATCTCCTCGATCAACGGTCAGAAGGGGCAGATGGGGCAGGCGAACTATTCCGCCGCCAAGGCCGGCGATCTCGGCTTCACCAAGGCGCTTGCACAGGAAGGTGCGGCCAAGAACATCACCGTCAATGCCATTTGCCCCGGCTATATCGGCACGGAAATGGTGCTGGCGGTGCCGGAGAAGGTGCTGAACGAGCGCATCATTCCGCAGATTCCCGTGGGCCGTCTCGGTGAGCCCGAGGAAATCGCCCGTATCGCGGTTTTCCTTGCCAGCGACGATGCCGGCTTCATCACGGGCTCGACCATAACGGCCAATGGCGGCCAGTTCTTCGTCTAAGGGTGTTTTGAGGGAAGCCGCGATGCGGTTTTCCTCCGTGGGGAATTTTGCGAAGACACCGATATGGAGCGGCTCCAAGCTTTCGCGGGAAGCTGAGCCGCTCCAGGTCGTTTATGGGATGGGCGGGATTCTCGCGCTTGTCAGGGCAATCAGCCACGGCTCGAATTTGCCTGTCGTCTGTGCCGCGGTTTGAATTCGAGGATCACGGCTTCCAGTGCGATCTGCCGCTTTTGCCTGCCGCGCGTTCTTGCCGCGCTGGCGAGTGCATAAAATGTGGTGCCTATGAGCGCGAGTGCTGCAATGCTTGCGATAATAGCGGCCATAGTGCCGTTCCTTTCTCAAAACACTGCCTTCTTCCCGCAGCCAATGGTGCGGGAAGAAGATTACTTCTCAAGAACCGCCGTTATCCGGATTTGTTCCGGGAACGGGTCATGACCGGCCATTCATGACGATCGTCAGGCAATGCCTGTCTTAGCGGCAACGAGCTTCGTAACGGCGACCGTAGCGGTCGCGATAGATGCAATAGCCGCGACGATCTTCCGAGCGTCCGATGAGGTTGCCGACAAGGCCGCCGGCCACGGCGCCGACCGCGGCGCCACCCCAGCTGTGCGTGGCGACGCCGCCGATCAGCGCGCCCGTGCCGGCGCCGATGGCTGTACCCTTTTCCGTTGAGGTGCACGACGCCAGTGCCCCGACGAGGGCGATCGCGGCGATGATCTTCTTCATGATGTTAGCTCCCTGATGTTGCGAGGTATTAGCAATGATCTGCGGATCAGATCCGACCCATCAATAGCAGAATGAGGACAATGACGAGAACAAGCCCGAGACCACCCGATGGGCCATACCCCCATGAACGGCTGTAACCCCAACTGGGAAATGCGCCAATCAGCAGTAGAATCAGTATGACAAGTAATACCGTACCAAGCATGATATGTCTCCTCCATGTCCGTCGCTCGAATATTCCGCCACCATCGCTCAGTCCGATCCGGCGTAATGCTTCCAGCGGCTCCGGCTCACTCTGTTTCCAGTGAATGGGCGGAGTTCTTCAACTCTGCTCATAGAAACTAGCTCGCCTGATAATTGTTCCGGCTAAGAAATAAAAATGCGCGCACGCGATGGCTGCGATGGTCAGCGAAGGGTTAATTCGACCCGGATGCGGGGCGGTTGCGAGGGCACTGCCAGATTCGTTCGTATGGTTAAAATATAATTAAAATACAATGGGTTGCGGTGAACGAAACGAGAAAAGGGCGCTGTCTGTGATTCGTCGGCGATTCGTTCTGCATTTGGACTTCGGTTAACGGGAGGGTCGCTTGTGACCTATCGCCGGCATCGCGAGCGGACAAGCCCGGCCGGAGACGGACGGCGGAAATAGCGCCGCCGGGGGTCGATTGGTTAATTTGCGGCGAAGCTGCCGACAGGCTTGCTATCCCTGCCGACAGCTATCTCGCGATGTTGTCCCGGCGAAATACAACATGTAGCCGTGAACAAATACGATACCTGCCAGTATCCGCGATTCGTCACCGATTCGTTCCGGCTTTGATCGAAGTGTTAACATATGCATCTTTTGCGTGCATTCATCGATTCATTATAGCGTCGCTCGCTAAAAGGTTAACCGCAATCGCTGATTCGGGTCGAATCCGGGGCTCAACCATTCAGAGTCCAGTATGCCGTCGCTACGGAACCGCTAGATATTGTGAGGAACAAAAACGGAATCAGTTGGAAACTGCGATTCGTCGCCGATTCGTTCCGGCTTTGACCCATATGTTAAAGCCGCCGGCGGATTCGAGAAAAATATTAATTTTTACAAATTGTTAACCATAAAATCATGCGAAGTTTCGCTGGCTGTCTATTCTCCGCTTGACTCCTTTTCCCGTGGAAAAGCGCTGCAAGCGAGATTCAGTATTTGGTGGGAGTCTTTTCAGCAAAATCCATATGTAGTAGTGAACAAATAAGGAACAACCCGGAGTCAGCGATTCGTCTCCGATTCGTTCTCAGGCTGTTCCTGAATCGCCGGGACTCGCATGGGATGTGGCGTAAATGTGACTTATGGTTGAGGCGTTCAAATATGAAATCGAATGTTGCCGCATCTGTTTTTTCATTCGGGTCTTGCCTTTGTCACATATGGTCGTCATCTGTTCGTTTCCTCCAGGAGGAACATGCTGATCGGAAGACGGCGGTTTCTCGCCCATGCACGGACCTATGACTCAGACTTCGCAGCCCATGATCCTGAGCGGACGCGGCGTGACCGCGGTGCTCGGACCGACCAATACCGGCAAGACCCATTATGCCATCGAGCGCATGGTGGCCCACGGCAGTGGCGTAATCGGCCTGCCGCTGCGGCTGCTTGCGCGCGAGGTCTATACGCGCGTCGTCGAAAAGGTCGGGGTGCAGCATGTCGCGCTCGTTACCGGCGAGGAAAAGATATCGCCGCCGAATGCACGTTTTTCGGTCTGCACCGTCGAGGCGATGCCGCGCGACACGCGCGCCTCCTTTGTCGCGATCGACGAGGTGCAGCTTGCCGGTGATCTGGAGCGCGGGCATATTTTCACCGACCGCATTCTGCACCTGCGTGGGCGCGACGAAACGCTGTTGCTCGGCGCTGCCACGATGCGGCCCATCCTCGAGCAGCTTCTGCCTGGGATTACCGTGCTCGAGCGGCCTAGGCTCTCGCATCTTTTCTATGCCGGACAGAAGAAGATCACGCGTTTGCCGCAGCGCACCGCCATCGTCGCCTTTTCCGCCGACGAGGTCTATGCGATCGCGGAACTCATCCGCCGTCAGCGCGGTGGCGCGGCCGTCGTGCTGGGGGCGCTCAGCCCGCGCACCCGCAATGCGCAGGTGGCACTCTATCAGGCCGGCGATGTCGAATATCTGGTGGCGACAGATGCGATCGGCATGGGTCTCAACCTCGATGTCGATCATGTCGCCTTCGCCCAGGATCGCAAATTCGACGGTTATCAGTTCCGCAATCTCAATCCGGGCGAACTCGGCCAGGTCGCCGGTCGCGCCGGCCGCCACCTGAAGGATGGCACCTTTGGCGTGACGGGACAGGTGGACCCGTTCGACGATGAGCTGGTGCGCCGGATCGAGGGACACGAATTCGACACGGTCAAGGTGCTGCAGTGGCGCACCAAGGATCTGAATTTTGCATCGATCGCGGCGTTGCGCGCCAGTTTGGAAGACGCGCCTCGCGTGCAGGGCTTGACGCGGGCGCTGCCTGCGGTAGACCAGCAGGCGTTGGAATATCTGTCACGCGATCTGGAGATAGTCGATCTTGCCAGCAACCCGGCCAGGGTTGAGAAATTATGGGAGGCCTGCGCGCTTCCCGACTATCGGCGCATCACGCCTGCACAGCACGCCGATCTCATTGCCGCCCTCTTTTCCGATCTCGTGCGCTATGGCACGGTGAAAGAGGACTTCCTCGCCGAACAGGTGCATCGCGCCGATCGGACGGATGGCGAGATCGACACGCTTTCGGCGCGAATCGCGCAGATAAGGACTTGGACCTATGTGTCGAACCGGCCCGGCTGGCTTGCCGATCCGACACACTGGCAAGAAAAGACGCGGGAAATCGAAGATCGATTGTCCGACGCGTTACATGAGAGGTTGACGAAACGCTTTGTTGATCGCAGGACATCTGTGCTCATGAAGCGCCTGAGAGAGAATGCGATGCTGGAAGCTGAAATCAGTGTGAATGGAGATGTCTTCGTTGAAGGACATCATGTGGGACAGTTGACCGGATTCCGGTTCACGCCTATCGCAGGTACCGAGGGACCGGATGCCAAGGCTGTCCAGACGGCCTCGCAGAAGGCGCTATCGCTGGAGTTCGAGGCACGTGCCGCACGTCTGCATGCGGCCGGCAACGGCGATCTCGCCATCAGCGCCGATGGTCTCGTGCGCTGGCTTGGCGATCCCGTGGCGCGCCTGTCAGGCAGCGATCATGTCATGCGTCCGCGCGTCATCCTGCTCGCCGACGAGCAGCTGACGGGCAATGCGCGCGATCACGTCGCCGCTCGTATCGAGCGCTTCGTGAACCACCATATCAGCACGATCCTGAAGCCGCTGGACGATCTCCAGCGCGCCGAGGATCTGCAGGGCCTTGCCAAGGGGCTGGCCTTCCAGCTGGTGGAAAATCTCGGCGTTCTGTTCCGCCGCGACGTCACCGAAGAAGTGAAGTCGCTGGATCAGGATGGACGCGCTTCCATGCGTCGCTACGGCGTTCGCTTCGGAGCCTACCATATTTTCGTGCCCGCGCTTCTGAAGCCGGCTCCGGCCGAACTCATCACGCTGCTTTGGGCTCTGAAGAATGATGGCCTGGACAAGCCCGGCTATGGCGATCTGATCCCGGTTCTGGCAGCCGGCCGCACGTCTGTCGTGACCGATCCGGGCTATGAGCGCACCTTCTACAAGCTCGCAGGCTTCCGGTTCCTCGGCAAGCGCGCGGTGCGCATCGATATCCTCGAGCGCCTGGCGGATCTCATCCGTCCGCTGCTGCAGTGGAAGCCCGGCCAGACTTCGCGTCCTGACGGCGCTTATGACGGCCGCCGTTTCACGACGACGACCGCGATGCTCTCCATTCTCGGCGCAACGCTCGAGGACATGGAAGAGATCCTCAAGGGTCTCGGCTATCGCGCCGATTCGGTAAAGGCTGAGGAGGCGACGGCCTTCCTCGCTCAGCAGGATGCGGCAGCAGCCCCGGCGACGCCGGACGCCGTTGCCGAAAAGGCGGATCACGATGACGCCGATGCTGCGAGTGAGGAGCCGGCTAAGGAAACGGAAGCGGTGTTGCAGGAAGCAGCTCCGGCTGCCGATGCCCCGGCTGAACCGGTCGCGGTGGCAGCCGAGGTTGTCGAGGCTGGAGCCGTTGCCGCGGAGTCGGCCGAGCCGAAGCCGGTTCTGCTCTGGCGCCTCGGCGGTCGCAGCGACCATCAGCAGCGGCAAGGCGGCCGTGGTCATGGCGATCGCCGTGGCCAGCAGGGCGAAGGTCGCGGTCAGCACGGCAATCGCCGTGGCGGTGGCGAGCAGGCAGCCGGCGAAGGCAATCGCGAGGGCGGTCGCGACCGTCGCGACGGACGTGACAATCGCGAGGCACGCGGCGACAACAAGGGTCCACGCGGCAACCGCGAAGGCGGTCGTCCGCAGCATCAGGGCAACCGCGGCGACCGTCAGGAGCGTGGCGAACGCAACGACCGGAACGATCGCAACAATCGCGGTGCCTCGCAGCCGTTGCGCTTCGAAGCCAAGCCGCCGCGCAAGGAAAAGCCGATCGATCCGGATTCTCCCTTCGCAAAGCTGGCTGCCCTCAAGGAGCAGATGAAGAAATAAGCCATGACGGACGAGAAACAGCCATTTTCCGGTTCGCGCCAGCGCATCGACAAATGGCTGTTCTTTGCCCGCATGGTGAAATCCCGCTCGCTGGCGCAACTGTACGTGCAGAATGGCAGCGTGCGGATCAACGGCGAACGGGTCGTGCAGCCGAGCCATGGCGTCAAGACCGGCGACCGCATCGAGCTTTCGCTGGAGCGTCGGGATGTCATTCTGATCGTACGGGCACCCGGCGAGCGCAGGGGCCCTTTCGAGGAAGCCAAGCTGCTCTATGAAGACCTGACTCCACCGCCGGATGAGACAAAACGCCTCACCCCTTTCGAGCAGGCATTGCGGGCGCCGGGAAGCGGCAGGCCGACGAAACGGGATCGGCGCGCGATCGATCGCCTGACTTCCGACGAGGATTAGAAAACTCTGCCTGTCGCAGGCGGTTTTCAAGATTGTTTGTCCTTGAAATTGGCTGACAAAGTGGATACCTCACGATCAACCTGCCGGTAACCAGCCGGACGGCACGTCTGCGCGTGACGCATTCGTCTGCCCGTTCGGCACCGCGGAAGGGCGCGACGTTCCAGGTTGCGCATCTGCGGAAGCTAGAGACATTCCTGGAGTGCTTCATGACATATGTCGTGACCGACAATTGCGTTCGCTGCAAATACACCGACTGCGTGGAAGTCTGCCCGGTCGACTGCTTCTATGAGGGCGAAAACTTCCTCGTCATCCATCCCGACGAATGCATCGATTGCGGTGTCTGCGAACCGGAATGTCCTGCCGAGGCGATCAAGCCCGACACCGAGCCGGGTCTCGACAAGTGGCTGAAGGTCAATGCGGAATATGCCGCCATCTGGCCGAACATCACGGTCAAGCGCGACCCGATGCCGGAAGCCAAGGAAATGGACGGCGAACAGGGCAAGTTCGAGAAATATTTCTCGGCCAACCCCGGTGCTGGCGACTGATCGAAGGCCGTGACAGGCCGCCGATAAAGGTGTAGTCGATATCGCAGAAAGCGAATCATTGCCGTTGGGCCGCTGGTCGGTCAACGTGGCCATTTTGGCGCGCGCGCAGCAAATTATTGATTTCCTCAGATTTTTGTGATAGCTTCCTCACACTGATCCACTGCGGCATTTCGCGTGCCCAAAACCATCACGAAAGCAAATCACCAATCCGTACGCGGTTTCCTTGACATATCAACGTATTGTGTTGTCGGGTCCCGGATCGCGATGGATGGGTTTCTGTTTGTATAAGTCTGGCTGGACCAGGATGAAGTGACCCGACGGTATGCCCGTCTCATCCGGGCCTGACTGACCCGGCCCCCCGGCCCCAACGGGGCGCGTAACAGGGAGTTTTTGAAAAGAATGACGACCCAGCAGAAAAAACCTTCAGCAGCACGCCATGGCTTCAAGACTGGTGAAGCGATCGTCTATCCGGCCCACGGTGTCGGCACGATCACTGCGATCGAAGAGCAGGAAGTCGCAGGCATGAAGCTCGAGCTGTTCGTAATCGACTTCGAGAAAGACAAGATGCGCCTGAAGGTGCCGGTGGCCAAGGCGATGAGCATCGGCATGCGCAAGCTTTCCGAGACGGATTTCGTCGATCGTGCGTTGAAGGTCGTGCAGGGCAAGGCCCGCGTGAAGCGCACCATGTGGTCGCGTCGCGCGCAGGAATACGATGCCAAGATCAATTCCGGCGATCTCATCTCGATCGCAGAAGTCGTTCGCGACCTCTATCGCGCCGAGAATCAGCCGGAGCAGTCCTATTCCGAACGCCAGCTCTATGAAGCAGCGCTCGACCGCATGGCGCGCGAAATTGCCGCCGTCAACAAGATGTCGGAAACCGAAGCCGTCCGCCTCGTCGAGACCAATCTTAACAAGGGTCCGAAGCGCGGCAAGGCCATTGAAGAAGACGACTCGCAGGACGAAGCCGCATAAGGCCAAGGCGCCCATATTGCTTCAAAAAACCCGGCCTTCGCGCCGGGTTTTTTCTTTGGAACCTTTTCCGTTCTGCCGCGTTTAAACCTCGTGTTTGCGGTCGGTGTGGGTGCGCTCCCGTGGAGAGGGGTTCCGGAACGGCCGTTTTATAGACATTCACGAGGACCGGCCTATGCGTTTTCATCCGAAGCTCCCCGGCGATCTGCAGACGCTTCAATCGTCAGACCCGTTCGATGAGATCGAACTAGACTAGTCATCGATATCCGGCACGCCGGATATCGGTTTCCAATTTGCAATTTCATTCATTGATTTCCATCCGAACAGCGATGTTCGGAAACGATGCTTGCTGCCCTTTTCGTCGACCGCGGCATAGAGACGATTTGAGGCCGAACCCAGGAGATGCATATGACGAATATGTCTGCAGATCGGCGCATGATCAAAGTTGCGATGGCTGCTCCCTATCTCGATCGCGACGAAGAGCATAATCTCGCCATTCGCTGGAAGGACCACGATGATCGTGGTGCCCGCAATCAGATCGCAACCGCCCATATGCGCCTCGTCATTTCCATGGCGGGGAAGTTTCGCAATTTCGGACTGCCTATGAGCGATCTGGTGCAGGAAGGCTATGTCGGCCTGCTGGAAGCGGCTGCCCGCTTCGAGCCGGAGCGCGAGGTTCGCTTCTCGACCTATGCAAGCTGGTGGATACGCGCTTCGATCCAGGACTATATTCTGCGCAACTGGTCGATCGTGCGTGGCGGGACAAGTTCGGCGCAAAAGGCGCTGTTCTTCAATCTGCGCCGTCTGCGTGCCAAGCTCGCCCGCAGCAATTCCAGCGTCACCGTGCAGTCCATCCATGAGGAAATCGCCGTCACGCTTGGCGTCAGCCTTGCGGACGTGCAGACGATGGATGCGCGCCTCTCCAGCAGCGACGCCTCGCTGCAGGCGCCGTCGATTGCGGGTGATTCCGAAAGTGCCGAGCGTATCGATTTTCTCATCAGCGATGAGCCGCTTCCCGACGAGCAGGTTTCGGACATGATCGACGGCGAGCGCCGCCGCATCTGGCTGGCCTCGGCACTCAAGCACCTCAACGAGCGCGAAATGAAGATCATCCAGGCACGTCGCCTTGTCGAAGACGGGGCGACGCTCGAAGAGCTCGGCGCCGATCTCGGCATTTCCAAGGAGCGCGTCCGCCAGATCGAAAGCCGTGCCATGGACAAGCTGCGCAACGCGCTCGTCGATGCAGATCCCCGCATGGCAAGCTACGCCTGAGGGTATTCTTTTTCCGGCTTCGGGAAGAAGAGCCGATCGCTATTCGGAGATAATCTTGACCTTGTCGCCCGGTGCAATCGTCGCGCCGGTCGGCAGGGCATTGATCAGTTTGAACAGATCGAGCTTGCGGTCGGTGCCCATCATGCGGGCGGCGAGCGTCGTGATGGTGTCGCCCGGTCTGACCGTGACGACGCGGACCCTGAGCGGCTTCAGCGAGGCCGCCTCTTCCGGTGTCATATGCCGGAAGCTCGAGCGCAGCACATCGGCTGTCTGGTTGAGCTGAGCGATGTTCCCCTTCGGCACCGCCGTCAGGAAGCGGAAGATCTGCGTGCGGTCGCGGATCACGGTCACGTCGAAATCCCAGCGATCGGCAGAGGCGCGTGCGGTCGCGGCCGGCATGCCGTTGACGGTGATCGACTTGATCGAGGAGGGATCGAGGCCCGTCACCCAGCCGCTGGAAATATAGTTCGTCAGATTCTGGTTCTGCGTGTCGGCGACGCCGTCGAAGCGGATGGCGATGTCGCCAGGGCCGGTCGCCATCACGGCTTCAGCCTTGTTGTCGATGCGGAAATCGGTCGGCACGTCGAAGCGGATGCCAAGGCCGCCATGCAGGAAGGTCTGGCCGCGCACATAGCCTTCCTCGGGGCTGTCGCCATAGAGCAGGCCGTCGATGCCGTTCAGATAATAGTCGCGGCCGGTGTCGCCAACCTTGCCTTCCTCGCCGAATTCGCGCGCATGCGCCTTGGCAAGATCAATACGCTGTGGCGTGCTCGGATGGCTCGAAAGGAAGTCCAGGCTCTGGTCGACGTCGGAATTGGCCGACATGAAGCGGCTGTAGTCTTCCATGGCGTTCAGGAAGCGAGCGGCGGCGTAAGGGTCGTAGCCGGCTTGGCCGAGCGTGCGGATGCCGATCTCGTCGGCCTGTAGTTCCTGCTGGCGCGAGAAGGCGGCAAGGCGCAGCTTGCCGCGGGCAAGCGCCTGCTTGCCAGCGATATCGCTCGACAACACTTCGGCGACGACGCGGCTGGCGATGACTTCGGCTTCCTCGCGCTTCTGACGCTCGATGCCGTGATTGGCCGTGACGTGCGCCATCTCGTGCGCCAGCACGGCGGCAACTTCCGAGGCGTCGTTGGCAAGGGCGAGAAGGCCGCGTGTGACGTAGAGATAGCCGCCGGGCAGCGCAAAGGCATTGATCGAGGGCGAGTTGAGAATGGTGATCCGGTAGGATTGCTGCGGGTTCTCCGAGACGCTTGTCAGTGCGCCGGCGATGCGGGCGACCAGCCGCTCGGTCTTTGCGTCTTTGTATTCGCCGCCGTAGCTTGCAAGGATGCGCGGATGCTCGCGTGCGCCCATCTGTGCGCGCGGATCGTTCTTCTGAACCTCGGAGACAATTTGCGGATTGGCTGATGGAGAGACGCTCGGCTGATAGGATTGGTCCATCACCGTTTGACAGCTGTCCAATATCACCGCGGCGACTAGAAGGGGGACCAGGCGGCGCAAGTGAACTGCGACGGTCGCACCGATCCTTCGTTCTGCTCGCTTGCTCTGCTTCAGGACCTGTATCCTACTCATTTCGCTGCCATGCCGGCTCGGCGCCCAATCCGGTTGATCGTTACCGGGGCGATCATCGTCGCGTGCCGATAGCGGTTGCTTCCAACCCCTTCGATCCGCATTTACCCGGACGGTCTCCAATCCTTGCTGTAGCCGATTTTGGGACCGGTTGCATAGCGAGACTCCGTTTAAATGTGGCAGCGTTGTATTTTAGCAAGCATTTGCCAGGACTTTCAGCTGCTCGGCTAGACGAAATTAAGGCAAAGCCGGCGACAAGGTGCTGTGGCGCAATCAATGTTGCAAAAATGTGGTCAATGCCGGAATGCCGCCCGTCTCCAGGAAGGTTCCTATGGGAGCGGCGAGCTTGATCGTGCCGTCATCGATGAAAACGGCATGGTCGGCAAGGCGCCGCACCTCGGCCGGATCGTGCGAGACGATGAGCACCGTATTGCGGGTTTCGCGATGCAGCGTCTTCAAGAGTTCGGCCATGCCGGAGCGCAGGCCAGGATCGAGCGCGGCAAAGGGCTCGTCCAGAAGCAGGATCGGCTTGTCGCGCACCAGCGCCCGGGCGAAGGCGGCGCGCTGCCGCTCGCCGCCGGAGAGCGTTCCCGGCTTGCGTTTCTCGAAACCGGGCAGGCCGACGCGGGCCAAGGCCTCGGAGATCCGCTGCCGGTCCTGCGTCGCGAGCTTCAAGGACGGGCTGATGCCAAGGCCGACATTGGTGAAGAGATCGAGATGGGCAAAAAGGTTGTTGTCCTGGAAGACGAGGGATACCGGCCGTTCGGCGGGGTGCAGGCCGGTGACATCCTGTCCGGCCAGCAGCACGCGGCCGCGATCGGGCTGTTCGAAGCCGGCTAGCAAATTGAGGAAGGTCGATTTGCCAGATCCCGACGGCCCGGCGACGGCGATGATCCTGCCCTGCGGCAAGGTGCAGTCGAAGCGGAAGTCATGCCTGCCGAGGCGCAGCTCGACACCGGCCATGGCGATGCCCTGTTTCATCATGTAGTCGCCGTCAGTCATTTCGTCTGCTTTCGTGATCGCGCGCGCCCTGGCCGGCCGTGCCGGCAATGGTCAGGAGAAGGCACAGCAGGCCGAGGATCAACGCATATCCGTCGGCGTCGTTCGTGCGGTAGCTGCCGAGCTTGCTGTAGATCAGCCAGGGCAGGGTCATCAGACTGTCGGAACCGAAGAGCGCCACGGCGCCGAGATCGCCGAGCGACAGAGCCATGGCAAAGGAGAGTGCGGTGAAGAGCGGTTTGCGCAGGCCCGGCCAGTCGATCAGGCGAAGACGGGAGACGCCGTGAAGCCCGAGGCTTGCCGCCAGCCGCTCCGTGCGGCTGACATGGACCGAATAGGCCGGTTCGATGACGCGAATGACGAAGGGCAGCGCCATCAGCGCATTGATGACGACGATCAGGATGGCGGCAAAGTGGCTGGGATCGCCCAATGGCCGGAGCGCCAGAAACCAGCCGGTCGCCAGGACGATCGGCGGCACCAGCAGGATGAGCGAGGAACTTCCGCCCAATGCGATCGTCAGCGCGCGCAAACCGAGGGCTTTGCGGCGATCCGCCGATATCACCGCTCGGGCACGAATGATCGTAAAGGATATCAGCACGGCCAGAAGCCCTGCGGCGAATGCGATTGCCAGGCTCGTAACGGCCGCTTGCAGGAAGATCGGCTGGACGGCGAGTTTCGGAAGATCTGACTCAAGGCCGGTTACGACGACCGAAGCGAGCGGCAGGCCGAGAAAGAGGGCGGCCAGCGACAGCAAAGCGGCGTCGGTCCATCGCGCGGCCGTCCTTTGCCCATCGATGCGCCGCAGGGCGCGGCCGCTGGTCAGCCCGTGATCGTCGGGCGCGCGAAACAGCGTCATGGCGCCGAGGACAAGGAGGGTGACGACGATCTGCAGGAGCGACAGCATCACGGCACGGCCAGGATCGAAATCGAAGCGGAGCGCCTGATAGATCGCCACCTCCAGCGTCGTCGCAGCCGGGCCGCCGCCGAGGATCAGCACCAGCGTGAAACTGGTAGCGCAGAGCATGAAGATCAGGCCGGCAATGCCGGGGATGAGGCCGCGCAGGATAGGCCATTCGATGAAGCGGAACACCGATATCGGGCGCATACCAAGGCCGCCGGCAACGAGCCAATATTCCGCCGGCACGCGCTCCAGCCCGGCCAGCATCAGTCGGCAGGCGAGCGGCATGTTGAAGAAGACGTGTGCCAGAAGGATGCCGGCTAGCCCGTAGATGCTGACGGGCTGCGACAGGCCGAGGGCGGCAAGTGCCTGATTGAGCAGCCCTTGCCGGCCCCATATGCCGAGCAGGCCAAGAGCGCCGATCAGCACGGGCAGGCCCATCGGGACGGCCATCAGCCGGATCAGCCATAGCCGGCCGGGAAAGCGCGGCTGGCGCGCGAGAGCGCGGGCAACCGGTATGGCGAGCATGACGGAGAGCAGCGTCGAGAGCACCGCCTGCAGCAGCGTGAAGCGCAGGACGCGCAGCAGGTACGGGTCCGTCAGCGGGTTGTCGCCGCCGGATTCGATACCGGCGGCAAGCAGGATCACGACGGCGATCCCGACGAAGAGCATGATGCCGGCGAGGCTGAGCGCTCCGCCGGAAATGGCGCGTCGTCTTTCGGGCATCGTGAGCATGGTCAGGATGTCAATTGCCGCTGGTGGCGGTCAGCCATTCGTCGATCCAGGCCTTGCGGTTCTTGTCGACGTCGGCGGGGCTCATCAGGAAGGTCTTCGACGGCACCACGAGCTTGCTGAAGGCATCCGGCAGCGGCTCCGACGTGGCCGAGACCGGCATCATCCAGTTGCTTGTCGGGATGATGTCCTGGAAGCCGGGGGAGATCATGAACTTCAGGAAGTCGCGGGCAAGCTCCTTGTTCGGGGAGGATTTGGTGAGGCCGGCGACCTCGATCTGGATATAGTGCCCTTCCGAGAAGGCGGCCGCCTGATAGCGATCGGTCTTGTCCTCGATCATGTGATAGGCCGGTGAGGTCGTGTAGGAAAGCACCATCGGCGCTTCGCCCTTGGTGAAGAGGTCATAGGCTTCCGACCAGCCGGGTGTTACCGTCAGGATGCGGCCCTTGAGCTTTGTCCAGGCGTCGGCCGCCTTGTCGCCATAGATCGACTTGACCCAGAGCAGCAGGCCGAGGCCCGGTGTCGAGGTGCGTGGGTCCTCGATGACGATCTTTTGCGAGGGGTCGCCCTCGACGAGATCCTTCATGCTCTTCGGCGGGTTCTTGATCGTCTGGCTGTCGTAGATCACGGCGAAATGGCCGTAGTCGTAAGGCACGAAGACATCGTCCTTGAAATCGCCGGGAACCTTGAGGGCCGATGTGTCGACGCCGCTCACATCGAACAGGCCGGTATCCTTGGCTTCGTCGACGAGATTGGTGTCGAGGCCAAGAACGACGTCGGCCTTGGTGCCGGCACCTTCGAGCTTCAGGCGGGAGAGAAGCGCCACGCCATCGGTGACGGCGACGTAATTGACCGTGCAGCCGCAGGTCTTTTCGAAGGCGGCCTTGACCTTGGCGCCCGGACCCCAATCGGCGGTGAAGCTTTCATAGGTGTAGATGGTGAGTGTCTTGTCGGCCGCCGCGGCAGGCTGTGCGGCGAGAAAGCTCGTTCCGGCGGCAAGAGCCAGGCCGGCGAAGAATGACAATAGCGAACGGTCGGGCATGGCAGCGCCTCCTCTTTGGTTTCGTCTTGAAGGGGAAAAGGGCGCTATGATTTCGTCACGCGTCTAATCCCTCCGCCGGTGTTAGCCGGATCAGGTTCCGCGGGTTGGCCGGTGAAAGCCTCTCAGCCAGATATCCGATAGGACATAAGGCACCCCGTTAGAGCGACGGCAGATTTAGCCTTGTGACGGAGGGATGACAAGGGAAATGATTCCCTTGTCGATTGCAGGATGGAGGACGTTACTCGGCGGCGTGGGCAGCGGCGACGCTGTCCAGTTTCTTCGCGGCACTCGGCAACTGCACGTTCTTCAGCGTCAGCGCAGCCAGAAGGCCAAGCAGACAGAAGCTGGCGGCCGTCATGAACAGCGGGCTGAAGGCGCTCGCATAGGCGTTGGCGACGGCTTCGCGGGTTGCTTCCGGCAAGGTCGCCATCATTTTCGGCGTCAGCTGCTCTATATCCGCGACACCGGGAATAGAGAGGCCGATATTGCCGAGCTTGGCGGCGATGATGGCGCCATAGATGGAGATGGCGATAGAAGCGCCGCCCATGCGTGACAGCGTGACGGCACCTGTCGCGGCTCCGACGTCACGGGCTGCGGCCGCATTCTGCACGCCGATGACGGGCACCTGCTGCGCAAGACCGATGCCAATACCATGCAGCAGCATGAGAACGCCGATGACAGCGATGGGCGTGCCGGCATGGACGAAGGCGAGCGATGCAAAGGCGATGGTGCTGCAGGCGGCGCTGGCGATGGCGAAGGGCTTGTAGCGTCCTCTGGCGGCAATCAACCGGCCGGCGGAGAGCGAGCCGCAGACGAGGCCGCCGGTCAACAGAATGAACAGCAGCCCGGTCATCGAGGGCGAAAGACCCGTTGTCGTCTGCAAGAACAGCGCGAAGTAGTTGACCATGCCGATGGCGACGGCGCCACTGGTGATCGAGATGATCAGCAGCAGGCCGAAAGTCGGATTGCGGAACAGCGTCATTGGCACGATGGGTTCGGGGGCGCGGCGCTCGATAAAGACCCAGGCGATGGCGCAGACGACGCCAAAGGCGATGATCCCAAGGCATTGTGGTGACAACAGCGAGCCGAACAATTCGCTGCCGTCGGCGGCAAGCACGATGCTCGTCGTCGTCAGCGCAAGGACTATGGCTCCGGCATAATCGATCTTCGGCCGCCGGGCCGGCTTGCGATAGGGAAGCATGAAGGCGAGGCCGGCGAGCACGACAAAGCCGATCGGCACGTTGACGAGGAAGATCGAGCGCCAGCCGAAAAGATCGCTCATCGTGCCGCCGAGAACCGGGCCGATGGCGCCCGACGCCATCAGCACGAGGCTCGAATAGCTCTGGTAGCGCGCGCGCTCGCGCGGCTCGAAAAGGTCGGCGTTGACGGCGAAGATCGAGACCATGATGCCGCCACCGCCGAGGCCCTGGAGCACGCGGGCGGCAATCAGCGTGTTCATCGACACGGCAAGGCCGCACACGGCGGAGCCGATCGTGAAGATCGCGATCGCCGTCATCATCACATATTTGCGGCCAAAGAGATCGCCGAGCTTGCCGTAGACGGGCATGACGGCGGAGAGGGAAAGAAGATAGGCCGATCCGATCCAGCCGAAACGTTCCAGATGGCCGAATTCGCCGACGATCGTCGGAAGTGCAGTCGATACGATCTGGTTGTCGAGGGTTGCCATGAACATGGCCGTCATCAGAAACAGGAAAAGTATAAGCCGCCGCTTATGATCCGCCACAAGCGGCGGTAACGTTGTCTGCATGTCCATGGAGCTAGAAATCCGAGCTTGGCCGAAGCGCTGCGCGATCGATCGAATGCGCGGGGCGCCCCGGTTTTCATACTTGAGATATATGTGCCATTAGCATATAATTGTCAACGACAGGTGAATGCTGTTTGCATGTTTTCTTTGTTTTCTGCCTCTGATATGGTGGAATGATGACATCAGCGACGAATACACGTGAAGTTGAAGCTTCGCCTCCGATTGAAGACGAGAATCTGCTGCGCATCGGCCAGGCAATGGCGCGCATGCGCCTGCTGACGGGCCGCCGCATGATCGGCAGGCTTGCCATCCAGAGCGTCGCGCCGGGGCTCGAGCTTTCGCATCTCGACGTGCTCGATGTGGTCAGGCGGGCGGAGGCGGCGAGCGAAGTCACCGTTGGAACGATCGCCGAGATGCTGCGCATCGATCCGTCGCGGGCAAGCCGCATCGTTGCCGACATGGTGGCTCGCGGCGTTCTGCGCCGCAAGGCTTCGCAGGCGGATGCCCGCCGCATCGTCGTCGTGCTGACCGCGCTTGGCCAGCGATTGCTCTCCGAGATCCAGGCGCAGAAATATGCGGTCATCGGCAGCATCTTTGCCGACTGGACGCAGGAGGAGATTGCGGACTTCTCCGTGCTGTTCGACCGCTATGTCACCGGCTACGAGCAGGTTTTCCAGGCGCGGCTGAAGGAAACGGACGACTGAGCGGTCCGCAGGGCCGTTCTTGCGCATGGCGCTCTTCCCTAGGGATATGACTTTGCGCTATGGGCTTGCCTCATGAGCCAGTCCACCACGTTCACCATCCTGCTCGGCGGCGAGCTTCGCCTGACGAAGCGGTTGCGCACCGCCATTTCCGGCAGCCGCTTCATCGCGGCCGATGGCGGCATGCGCCATGCGGTCGCGCTCGGGGTGGAGCCTGAGCTTTGGGTCGGCGATTTCGATTCCACGCCAGCCGATTTGCAGGCTGCGTTTCCCGATGTGCCCAAGCAGCCCTATCCGGCTGCGAAGGCTGCCACCGACGGCGAGATTGCCGTTTCGGAAGCGATCGATCGCGGCGCGGTCAGGTTGATACTCGCCGGCGCCATGGGCGGCGAGCGGTCCGATCATGCAATCCAGCATCTGCTCTACGGCGTGCATTTGGCCGAAAGGGGCCTCGATGTGCTGCTGACTTCAGGCGACGAGGAAGCGGTGCCGCTTCTACCCGGCGATGTCACGCTGGCGCTGCCGGCGGGCTCACTGTTCTCCGTCCTCGGGTTCAGCGATCTGACGGGCCTGTTCATTGAGAATGCTCGTTATCCCTTGCGCGATTTCCATTTGCCCTTCGGCGCATCGCGCACCATTTCCAACGTAGCGGAAGGCGACGTGCGCTTTTCGCTCGGCAGCGGCAGGGCGATCGTTCTTGCCCGCCCTTATGACCTTTCCGGAGTCTGATCTTGGCCCCTCCCATTCTGAAACTTGACGACATCTTCCTGAGCTTTGGCGGCGCGCCATTGCTCGCCGGTGCCGGCCTGCAGGTGGAGCCGGGCGACAAGATCTGCCTTGTCGGCCGCAATGGTTCCGGCAAGTCGACGCTCCTGAAGATCGCCGCCGGTCTTGTCGAGGCGCAGTCGGGCGAGGTATTCCGCCATCCGTCATCGACCGTGCGCTATCTCGAGCAGGCGCCGGATTTCGCCGATTACAAGACGGTGGCAGCTTATGCTGAATCCGGCCTCGGACCCGGTGACGATCCCTATCGCGTCACCTATCTCCTGTCTCATCTCGGCCTGACCGGGGAGGAAGACCCAAAAAACCTCTCCGGCGGTGAGGCACGCCGCGCCGCTCTGGCGCGCGTCATGGCGCCTGAGCCGGATATCCTGCTGCTCGACGAGCCGACGAACCATCTCGACCTACCGACTATCGAATGGCTGGAAGGCGAGCTGCAGAAGAGCCGCAGCGCGCTCGTGCTGATTTCGCACGACCGGCGTTTCCTGGAGAAGGTTTCGACCGCCACCGTCTGGCTCGATCGCGGCACCTCGCGCCGGCTGGACAGGGGATTTGCCCATTTCGAAGCCTGGCGTGACCAGGTGCTGGAGGCCGAGGAGCTGGAGCAGCACAAGCTCGGCAAGCAGATCGAACGCGAAGAGCATTGGCTGCGCTACGGCGTGACGGCGCGGCGCAAGCGCAACATGCGCCGCCTCGGGGAGCTGCAGGACATGCGTTCGCGTTACCGTGGCCACAAGGGTGCTTTGGGCACTGTGCAAGCGGCTGCCTCCGATGCGCAGGAAAGCGGCAAGCTGGTGATCGAGGCCGACAAGATCACCAAGACCTACAATGACCGCACCATCGTTGCGCCGTTTTCTATGCGGGTGCATCGCGGCGATTGCATCGGCCTCGTCGGCCCGAACGGTGCCGGCAAGACGACGCTTCTGAAGATGCTGACCGGCCAGCTCGAGCCAGACAGCGGCACGGTAAAGCTCGGCACCAATCTGGAAATCGCCACCCTCGACCAGAAACGCGAGGAGCTCAATCCGGAAGATACGCTCGCCAACTATCTGACCGACGGCCGCGGCGAAAACCTGCTCGTCAATGGCGAACAGCGGCATGTGACCGGCTACATGAAGGAGTTCCTGTTCCAGCCTGAGCAGGCGCGCACGCCGATCAAGAACCTTTCCGGCGGCGAGCGCGCGCGGCTGATGCTGGCACGTATCCTGTCGCGGCCGACCAATCTTCTGATCCTCGACGAGCCGACGAACGATCTCGACATCGAGACGCTCGACCTGCTGCAGGAAATCGTTTCCGGCTTCTCCGGCACGGTCATCCTGGTCAGCCACGACCGCGATTTTCTCGATCGCACCGTGACCTCGACGATCGCTCCCGCCAATCCGGAAGATCCGGATGGTCGCTGGATCGAATATGCCGGCGGCTATTCTGACATGCTTGCCCAGCGCAAGGGCGCGATGGAAGAGCGCAAGCGGGCAGAAAAGGCGGCTGAAAAGCCCAGGGCAGCAGAAGCACTGGCGTCCGATGCTTCGAAGAGCAAGGGCAAGCTTTCCTACAAGCAGAAATTCGCGCTCGAAAACCTGCCGAAGGAAATGGCAAAGGCTGAGGCCGAAATCGCTACCCGCGAGCAGAAGATGGCCGATCCGAACCTCTTTTCCAAGGATGCCGCAACCTTCAACCGCCTTGCGGCGGAGACGGAAAAGCTACGGGAGAGCCTGATGCGCATGGAAGAGGAATGGCTCGAGCTCGAAATGCTGCGCGAAGAGCTGGGGGGCTGAGGCCCTCGGCCCACTCATCCTATGGGCGTCTTTCTCTGCAATGAAAACAAGTGGTTGCGTTCCCGCTGCCGCTTCATTCCCTGTTGTCGAATTCGATAAACCGTTTATACATTAGCGCGTGGTGCCAGCCCGTAGGCTGGATGATACCCGGGTCGATGAGGCCCGTGGCGCATGTTGGGGAAGTCCGAAGCAACCTGATTTGATTACGCCTGATGGCGACAGGTTCTTCGTGGAAAGTTGCAGGCAAATTTCGTGAGCGCTTACCGTGATGACGGCGCGTGATGCCGCATGCGGTTTTTCGAGGGGGGCTTCATGCCTATGCTGCCGCGTGCCATTTTTTTCAGCTGTGTTCTTACCGTTTTCATGGGTGCCGAAGCCCTGGCACAGGGGGCGCCGTCTGCGCCGCCGGTGACCGTTGCCAAGCCCGTCGTTCGCGATGTCATCGACAGCGATGAGTTCATCGGGCGTTTCCAGGCGGTCGATGAGGTTTCCGTGCGTTCGCGCGTCGGCGGCTATCTGCAGGAGGTGCATTTCAAGGATGGCACCATGGTCAAGCAGGGAGACCTGCTTTTCGTCATCGACCAGCGGCCTTTCATAACGACGCTGAACGAGTCGACTGCCTCGCTGGAGGTGGCGAAATCATCGCTCACGCTTGCCGATGCACAGTACAAGCGGGCGGAATCCCTCTCGACCACAGGCAGCCAGTCGGCTTCGACACTGGATGATCGCCGTCGCGACCTTCTCTCCGCGCAGGCGAATGTGCGCGGCGCGCAGGCGACGGTCGACCGCGCCAATCTCGATATGGATTTCACCCGGATCACCGCGCCGCTCAGCGGTCGCATCGACCGGCGGTTGATCTCGGTCGGCAATCTCGTGCAGGCGGACCAGACGGTGCTGACGACCATCGTGTCGCTCGATCCCATCGATTTCTATTTCGATGTCGACGAGCGCCGGCTGCTCTCCTATGCCGACGAGGCCCGCAAGAACGGCAGCGCGCTGCAGCAAGGCGGCGGCGGGCTTGATGTGACCGTGACGATCGCGGATCAACGCCAGAAGCCGTTCAAGGGCAAGCTGGATTTCGCCGAGAACCGCGTCGACAACCAAACGGGCACGATCCGGGTCCGCGCCAGGTTCCCGAACCCCGATCTTGTCCTCCAGCCCGGTCTCTTCGGGCGCATCCAGGTGCAGGGTTCCAACAGCTACAAGGCGATCCTCGTTCCGGACGAAGCCATCGGTTCGGACCAGAACCAGCGTGTCGTCTACACCGTCGATACCGCCGGTAATATTACGCCGAAGTCCGTCCGTCTCGGACCGAAGCTCTATGGCTATCGCGTCATTCGCGACGGCATGACCGGTGACGAGACCATCATCGTCAACGGCCTGATGCGCGTGCGGCCTGGCGTCAAGGTTTCGCCGCAGCTGATCGAACTGCCGCAGCAGGCGACCAACGACGAGCCGCCTGCTCAGGCGGATGCACAGGGGACGGATCAATGAGATTCTCCCATTTTTTCGTCGATCGGCCGATTTTCGCGTCGGTTCTCTCCATCGTGCTGCTGATCGTCGGCGGCATCGCCTATTTCCAGCTTCCGGTTGCGCAATATCCCGAGGTGGCGCCGCCGACAATCGTGGTGCGCACCTCCTATCCGGGCGCGGATTCGCAGACCATCGCCGATACGGTGGCGACGCCGATCGAGCAGGAAGTCAACGGCGTCGAGGACATGCTCTATATGTCTTCCTACTCCAGCGCCGATGGCTCGATGTCGCTGACGATCACATTCAAGCTCGGCACCGATCTCGACAAGGCGCAGGTGCTGGTGCAGAACCGCGTCGCCATCGCCGAGCCGCGCCTGCCTGACGATGTCCGCCGCATCGGCATCACCACGGTCAAAAGCTCGCCCGACCTGATGATGGTCGTGCATCTCCTATCGCCGAACAATCGCTACGACCAGCTCTATATCTCCAACTATGCCCGCACGCGTATCCGCGACCTGCTCGTCCGTCTCGACGGCGTCGGCGATGTGCAGCTCTTCGGTGAGCGGCAATATTCGCTGCGTATCTGGCTCGATCCGGAAAAGCTCGCCGCCTATGGCATGACCGCTGGCGACATCGTCCAGGCGTTGCGGGATCAGAACGTGCAGGTTTCGGGCGGTTCGATCGGCGGACCGCCGGTTTCGGGCACCAACGCCTTTCAGTATACGGTGACGACGCAAGGGCGCTTTTCCGATGCGCGGCAATTCCGTTATGTCATCGTCAAGGCGACGGATAGCGGCCGGCTCGTGCAGCTGCAGGACGTCGCCCGCATCGAACTCGGCGCGCAGGATTATGTCACCAACAGCTACTTGAACGGCAATCCGGCCGTCGCACTCGGCATCTTCGCTCGCCCCGGCACCAATGCGCTCGATGCCGCCGCCGATATTCAGAAGACCATGCAGAACCTGTCGCAGGATTTCCCGCAGGGGCTCGAATATCGCATCATCTATAACCCGACGGACTTTATCGCCGAATCGATCCACGAGGTCTACAAGACGATCTTCGAGGCGGCCGTTCTCGTTGCCATCGTCGTGCTCGTTTTCCTGCAATCGTGGCGGACGGCGATCATCCCGATCATTGCCATCCCCGTTTCGCTGATCGGCACCTTCGCCTTCCTGCTCGCCTTCGGCTTTTCGTTGAACATGCTGACGCTGTTCGGCCTGGTGCTGGCGATCGGCATCGTCGTCGACGACGCGATCGTGGTGGTGGAGAATGTCGAGCGAAACCTCGCGCTCGGCATGACGCCCAAGGAGGCGTCGCACGTGACGATGAACGAGGTCGGCACAGCCGTTCTGGCGATTTCGCTGGTGCTGATCGCGGTCTTCCTCCCGACGGCTTTCATCCCGGGCATTACCGGGCAGTTCTATCGACAGTTCGCCGTGACGATTTCGGTCGCGACGGCGATCTCCTGTCTGAATTCGCTGACGTTGTCGCCGGCGATCGCCGCGATCGTCCTGCGTCCTCACGATCACAAGAAATCGAACAACATCTTCTCGCGCTTCGGCAGGGCGCTGGGAGATGGGTTCAATCGCGGCTTCGAGAAGATGAGTGAGGGCTACTCATGGATCGTGCGCCACCTCGTCACGACCTGGGCAGCCTTGGCCTGCGCGCTGCTCGTCTTTGTCGGGCTTCTGGCCGCTACCCTGTATATGGGCAGGATCGTGCCGCAAGGCTTCGTTCCGACAATGGACCAGGGCTACGCCATCGTCGTCGTGCAACTGCCGGACGGCGCTTCGCTCGCCCGCACCAATGCCGTCATCCAGAAGGCGACAGCCATCATCAACAAGACGCCGGGCATCGAGAATGCCGTCGCCTTCGCCGGCTTCAATGGCGCGACCTTCACCAACGCCTCGAATTCCGGCGTCATCTTCACGCCGTTCAAGCCTTTCGAGGAGCGGTTGAAGACCGGAGATTCGGCGACCAAGATCATCGGTGCGCTCTATGGCGGCCTCCAGGGCATTCAGGAAGCCTTCATCATCGCCATCCCGCCGCCCTCGATCCGCGGCGTCGGCAATTCGGGCGGCTTCAAGATGCAGATCATGGACCGGGAAAATCCGGACATGCGCCGCATCCTGCCGCTCGCCTATCAGATGATGGGTGTCGCCGCGCAAAATAAGGGCGTCAGCGGCGTCTTCACCACCTTCTCCGCCAATAGCCCGCAATATTTCCTGGCGATCGACCGCGACAAGGCGCGGGCGCTCAACGTGCCGATCCCGAATATCTTCGAAACCCTCTCGATCAATTTGGGCACGTCCTACGTCAACGACTTCAACGCGTTCGGCCGGGTCTATCAGGTACGGGCACAGGCCGATCAGCAATATCGCATGGAGCGGGAGGATATTCTGGCGCTGAAGGTGCGTTCAGCGACTGGGGCGCTGGTGCCGCTCGGCACGCTGGTCGATATCAGGGATACGACCGGGCCGGCGCTGGTGCAGCGCTACAACATGTATGTTTCGGTTCCCGTGCAGGGCAATCCGGGACCGGGCGTCTCCACGGGTTCGGCTCTCGACACCATGGAAGGCATAGCGAAGAACCTGCTGCCGTCGGGTACGACCTTCGAATGGACGGAGCTTGCCTATCAGGAGAAGCATACCGGCAATACGGCGATCTATATTTTCGCCCTGTCGGTCATCTTCGTCTTCCTGGCGCTTGCGGCCCAATATGAAAGCTGGGTCCTGCCGCTCGCCATCATCCTCATCGTGCCGCTCGCGGTTCTAGCGGCGCTGATCGGGGTGCATCTGAGAGGCATGGACAACAATATCCTCACGCAGATCGGGTTGATCGTGCTGATCGGCCTTGCGGCCAAGAACGCGATCCTGATCGTCGAGTTTGCGCGACAGGCGCAGGCTGAGGGGAAGAGCGCCGTCGAGGCGGCGATCGAGGCCAGCCACTTGCGCCTGCGCCCGATCCTGATGACGGCGTTTGCCTTCATCTTCGGTGTCGTGCCGCTGATGATCGCCACCGGCCCGGGCGCGGAAATGCGCCAGTCGCTCGGCACGGCCGTATTCTCAGGCATGCTCGGGGTGACGCTGTTCGGGCTGTTCCTGACGCCGGTGTTCTATGTCGTCCTGCGCCGGCGGCGCAAGCAGGAGGAGGCAGCCGCGGAGGAGCCATCGGCAACGGACGCCGCGGCGCAATGATATCCGACGGAGCGACCGAGCGTCTCACGGGAATCGTTCGGTCGCACTCTTCGCTTGCCGTTGCGCGGCTCCGAGCGAAAGGCTGCCGTGAGCTTACCCGACAATCGTTTCAGAGGTGCGGGTTGCGCGGCCGGTATTTTCTAACCAATTGCTGATTGATTTCCTTGGCGCCCGGCATATTGGCGCTGAGGTAGACGGGCGGATTGCCGTCCTTGCAGAGTTCGGCGGCGACATCGGCGAAGATGGCGTTCAGGACCGTCGTGCCGACGGCCGTCGAGGCCGGTCCGACCTTGAGCTCCGTACCCGGCAGGTCGATCATGGCGTCGCCCGGCGGCAGGCCGTTGTCCAGCACGATATCGGCGATATCGGCGAGCCGCCGCCTGCCGTTGGCAATGGCGGCGGAATAGGCGAGCGACGTGATGGCGATGACGGTCGCGCCGATTTCGCGGCCGTAGTCGGCAGCCTCGATCGGCGCGGCATTGACTCCGGAATTGGAGGCGATGATCAGCACATCGCCCGGCTGCATGCCGTAGCGTTCGAACACGGGGCGGATGAGGCCTTCGGTGCGCTCGTAGACCGAACTGATGACGGCGCCTTCATGCAGCATGGCGGAACCCACCAGCACCGGAATGGTGAAGGCGAGGCCGCCGGCGCGATAATGCACCTCTTCGGCCAGCATATGCGAATGGCCGGTGCCGAAGACATAGACGCGGCGATCGGCGCGCGCGGCGGCACAGATGGCGGCCGACGCCTGGGACATGGGCTCGGCCAGCGCCTCGCGCAGGGTTTCCAGCCGGCCGATGAGCGCGGTGAAATAGCTGTCCGTGACTGCGGTCATGCCGCGCTTCCTCTTCGAATGTATCGGAGCATTTCGCTTTTCCTCGCGGCGCGAAATCGCTCCAGAGCCTTTCCGCTTTCCTTCGAATCGCGAAAAGGCTCTGTCTGTTTGCTTCTACGCAATTCCGGGCGGAAAGCCGCTATGCGGCTTTCCTGGAATTGCTCGATTGTCTTGCCCTTACGCATTTCGAACGGAAGACCGCCGAGCGCTTTTCGGCATCATGCTCTACTTCTCTGATTCTAGAGCGGATTCAGATTTTAGGTCGAACAGACCTAAAATGATCCGGCTCTAGGCCGATGGCTGGCCGGAGATCCATGTTTCGGTGACTTCGATGCCGTCGTTGATGTGAACGAGATCGGCGCGCATTCCCGGCGTCAGATGGCCGCGATCGGTCAGCCGCAGGAAACGGGCAGGATAGGAGGTCGCCATGCGCAGAGCTTCGGCAAGCGGTAGCTCGAGGATGTTGACGCCATAGCGGATGGTGGAGGCCATATCGACATCGGAGCCCGCCAGCGTGCCGTCATCCAGCGTCAGCTTGGAGCAGTAGCCGCCCTTGGTGCGATAGACCGTGCGGCCGTTCAGCGTGAAGCTCGGAAGGTCGGTGCCGACGAGCGACATGGCGTCCGTCACGAAGAACAGGCGACCTTCACCGCGCTTGGCGCGCAGCGCGACCCTGAGCGCCGCCGGCTCGACGTGGTGCCCATCGGCGATGATACCGCACCAAGGAGCAGGGTGATCAATCGCAGCACCGACGAGGCCGGGTGCGCGATGGCCCATCTGGCTCATGGCGTTGAACAGGTGGGTGACGCCACGCGCGCCGGCGTCGAAACGGGCATCGGCGGCTTCCGCGGTACAATCGCTGTGACCGATGCTGACGATGACGCCGCCTTCGGCCAGCGCCTGCACCTGTCGCTCGGTGACCTGTTCGGCCGCGATCGTCACCAGCAGCGTGCCGATCGCCTCGCGGGCGCGGATGAAGGTTCTGACATCGCTGTCTTCGACCGGACGCATCAGCTCGGCAAGATGGGCGCCCTTGCGGGCGGGAGCCAGATGCGGGCCTTCCAGATGCAGGCCGGCGACGCCGCGATTGGCCTTCACGGCCTCGATGGCACCCTCGATCGCCGCAGTGGTCGCGGCCGCGACATCGGTAATCAGCGTCGGCAGCAGCGATGTCGTGCCGTAGGGGCGATGCCCCTCGGCGATCATGTACATGGATTCTGCCGAAGGCTCGTCATTCAGCATGCGGCCGCCGCCGCCGTTGACTTGCGCATCGATGAAGCCGGGGGCGAGGACGCCACCCTTCAACTCGATCGTTTCGGCATTGTCGGGCACATCGTTGATGTCGGTGATCGCGTGGATGCGGCCGTTGCCGATGACCAGCGCGCTGTCCTCGTGAAAGCGGTCGCCATCGAAGATGCGCGCGCCTTTAAAGACCTTGTAGTCCATCACATGGTCTCCGTTACCTTGAGAAGATTAGCCGGCTTGTCCGGGTCGAAGCCCTTGCGGCGCGTTACTGCCTCGATGAGGCGATAGTAGCACAGCAGCGACACCAGCGGATCGAGCAGGCCGTTACCCGTCGTCGGCATGCGCAGGTTGATGCCGGCGAGCGGCGCGGTCGAGAAGGAGACGGCGGTCGCCCCGAGCTTCTGCAAGCGTTCAAGCGCCTGCGCATTGTTGGCGAAGGCGGCGTCGTCGGGCGAGAAGGCGACGATCGGGAAGCCGGGCTGCACAAGGCGCATCGGGCCGTGCATGAGTTCGGCCAGCGAGAAGGCTTCGGCGTGCAGGCCGGCTGTTTCCTTGGCCTTCAGCGCTGCTTCCAGCGCAATGGCGAAAGCGGGGCCGCGGCCGCTGGTATAGAGCGACGAGGCCTCGAAGAGCACATCTTCAGCGGCCTTGCCATCGATGCCCGAGGTTGCGGCCAGCGCTTCCGGAAGCTTGGCAAGGCCGTCGATCAGGGCCTTGTCCTGCGAGACCGCTGCGGTGACGCCGGCAAGAGCGGCAACGGAAGCAATGAAGGATTTGGTGGCGGCGACGCTCTGCTCCTTGCCGGCATTGAGGCCGAGCACGATGTCGGCCTCCTTGGCGAGCGGGCTGTCGGTGACGTTGACGACGGCGATCGTGGTGGCGCCGCCCTTCTTGGCGGCTGCCTGCATGGCGATGATATCAGGGCTGCCGCCGGACTGGGAGACGGTGAAGTGGATGCCGCCCTTCAGGTGAAGCGGCGCGCCGTAGACCGAGGCGATCGACGGGCCGACGGAGGCGACCGGGATGCCACAGGAGATTTCCAGCAGATATTTGAAGAAGGTGGCGGCATGGTCGGACGAGCCGCGCGCCGCCGTCGTGATCAGCGACGGACGACCGGTCGAGAAGAGCTTCGCGATCTCGGCGAAGGCGGGCTTTTCCTTTTCAAGCAGGGTTGCAACCACTTCAGGCGATTGGCCTGCTTCCGTCAGCATCAGGGACTGGGTCTCGCTCATAGGTCATCTCCAATTCTCAATTCGGCAACAAAATCATAGGCATCGCCGCGATAATGCGAGCGGGTATATTCAACCACGCGCTGGTCGGCCAGGCGGGAAACGCGCTCGATCAGAAGCGCCGGCGCTCCGGCCTTGACGGTCAGGATCGATGCGGAGGTGGGGTCGAGCGTCACGGCGGTCAGCCGCTGCTGTGCGCGCACGGGCTTAAAGCCGTTGGTGGCCAGTGCATCGTAGAGCGATCCTTCGGATACGGCGCCTTCGCCGAGAAACTTGATGGGAACGACGGCGCGCTCGATGGCAAGCGGCTGGCCGTCGGCGAGGCGCAATCGGTCGAGCCGCAGCACAGGTTCATCGAGGCCGAGGCCGAGAAGGAAGGATTCTTCCGGCGCCGGTGCGCTGATGGTGCGTTGGAGGATGCGGGCCGCCGGCTCGCGGCCACGCGAGCGCATGTCGGCGGAGAAGGAGGAAAGACGCCAGAGCGGCTGTTCGATGCGCTCGACATGCTGCGAAACGAAGGTGCCGCTGCCGTGACGGGATTCGATGACGCCGGATGCCAGCAGGTCACGATAGGCGGTCCTGACGGTAACGCGGCCGATTTCCAATGCACCAGCGAGATCGCGCTCGCCTGGCAATGCCGTGCCCGGTTTTAGCAGGCCTTCCTGGACAAGACCGGTCAGCGCCTGCGCAAGGCGCTTGTACAGCGGCCCGCTTCCGGTCCCGTCGCTGAGACCGCGATTGTTCAATTCGGCGATCAAACTGGTTCTATCCATGACTTCTATATAGAACCTATTTAGAACCAATTCACAAGATGAATCTGGCCGTGGCGCAAAAAAGAATCGGCCGGGCGCTTTGGACGCCCGGCCGAAATTCACGAGAGCGGCACATGGCCCGCTCAGTTCTTGGTGAAGATGTAATCCGTTTCCTGCCGCAATACCTCGCCCGGGCGGAGCACGGCATTGGGGAAGCCTTCATGGTTGATGGCATCGGGCCAGACCTGCGTCTCCAGGCAGAAGCCGGCAAACGGGCCGATCTTGCGGCCGTCGTGGCCGGGAACGGGAACGTTGAGCTTGAAGCCGGTATAGAACTGCACGCCGGGCTCGGTGGTGCGGACCTCAAGCGATACGCCGGAATTGACGCTGCGGGCGAGCACGACGGAGCGCTTGGCTGTGCGCTCGGTCGACAGGCAGAAATTATAGTCGTAGAGCGCCTGCTCGGCCCCGTCGAAGCGCTTCATCGGCGACATCTCGCGGAAATCGAAAACTGTGCCCTCGACGGCGCGGACCTCGCCGGTCGGCACCTGCTTGTCGTCGGTCGGCGTATAGTGGTCGGCGGCGATCATGATGTCGTGGCCCAGCGCATCGTCGCGGCCGTCGAGGTTGAAATAGGCGTGCTGGCAGACATTGGCGAGAGTCGGCTGGTCGGTGGTCGATTCGTAGGTGATCGAGAACTCGCCGTTGCCATGCACCCAATAGGTCGCCTGGATCGTGCAATTGCCGGGATAGCCGGCCCGGCCATCGGGATCGACGATCTTCAGGACGACACGGTCGGTAGCGTGCTCGACGATCGTCCAGTTGCGCTTGGCGATATTGTCCTTGCCGCCGTGCAGATGGGTGACGCCCTTCTCGTTGAGTTCGAGCTGGTATTGCTTGCCGTCGAGCGTGAAGTGGCCGGCGCCGATGCGGTTGGCGCAGCGGCCGGGCGTGGCGCCGAAATAGGAGGAGTGGGCGGGATAGTCGGGGAAATTGTCGAAGCCGACGAGCAGAGCGGGCTCATGGCCATCAAGCCGGAGATCCTGGATGACTGCGCCCCAGGACATGATATGGGCCGTCAGGCCGCCGCCCACGATCTTGACCCGATAGACGGTTTCTCCATCGGCCGTCGTCCCAAAAACTTCCCGCTGCAAAGTGCTTTCCGTCATATCAGCTCATCCATTGATATCGATCATGCAAGGCTCAGACCCTGCCCCCATTCGCCGCGTTCCGCAACCGATTCCCTGGCGAAATTTAGGGGCGGGCGAAGGGGGATCAAGGTTCAACTGAGCTTTCCCCAATAGCTTCGGACCGGCAGGCTACGCCATGAATGTACGACGCGTAAGACAAGCGGACGGTTTGCCTTGGTTTGGGGGCGCGCTTGATTGTTGGCGTGGCGTTCCTTCTGCCGCATTCATGGAAAAATGCATCCGCCTGCTAGGTCTTGTCGTTGAGAAATTTAATCGGTTTCCTGCTGAAAAGCGCTTTGATCGGTTGCTTTGATCCATCCGCTTTTCCGATAGCCATGATTATCATCAGCCTATTGCCATCAACGGCAAGAAAGATATCGAACGGCTTTGAGACGTACACGCCGGTTTGAGCGCTCCATCGCCCTGCGCCTACCGCGTAGTTCACATTTCCATTTCGACTGGTCTCCGCCGTTGCGCTCCAGCCGTTGTTCGCGCTGATCGTCATAAATCTGCCATGCCTTACTATTCCCACGCGGCATTTTCCGCATGGGCCGATGTCGGAATGGGTCTGGTCCCACTGGCCGGAAAAATCTCCTTCCTCTGATCTCGCCGGCTGCGAGACCAACAACATGGTTGAGATGAAGAAAAGCAATCGAACAACATAGCGCACGCACATCTCCACCAGTTTCCCCAGCGATCGGAGCCAGTTTTCCTGCGTCTATTTTTCTACAAACGGTTGTGGTGATTTGGTGGCGTTTCGGTTCGCAAATATGGCCGCGGCCGCTCCAAAAGAACTGAATTCAGCGCGACAATTCTCTTGTCGCCTTTTCCAGCCCGCCGAGGGTCAGCGGATACATGCGGTCGGTCATCAGCCGGCGGATGATGGAGATCGAGGTCGTATAGCCCCAGTAGTTTTCCGGCACGGGATTGATCCAGATGCATTTGCGGAAATGGCCGGTCATGCGGCCGAGCCAGGTCTCGCCGGCTTCCTTGTTCCAATGCTCCACCGAACCGCCGGCCTGGGTGATCTCGTAGGGGCTCATGGAGGCGTCGCCGACGAAGACGACGCGGTAGTCGGGGCCGAAGGTGCGGATGAGATCCGTCGTGGCGGTGATGTCGACGCGCCGGCGGCGATTGTCCTTCCACACGCCTTCGTAGAGGCAGTTGTGGAAGTAGAAATATTCCATGTGCCGAAATTCTGACCGGGCGGCGGAGAAGAGTTCCTCCACGACACGGATGTGATCGTCCATCGAGCCGCCGACGTCGAAGAACATCAGGAGCTTGACGGCGTTGCGGCGCTCCGGCCGCGTCTGGACGTCGAGATAGCCATGCTCGGCGGTGGAGCGGATGGTGCCGGAGAGATCCAGCTCCTCGGCCGCGCCTTCGCGCACCCAGCGGCGCAGGCGTTTCAGCGCCACCTTGATATTGCGGGTGCCAAGCTCGACGCCGTCGTCGAGATTCTGGAAGTCGCGGCGATCCCAGACCTTGACCGCACGGCGGTGGCGCGAGGTTTCCTGGCCGATGCGCACGCCTTCCGGATTGTAGCCATAGGCGCCGAAGGGCGAGGTTCCGGCGGTGCCGATCCATTTCGAGCCGCCCTGATGCCGGCCCTTCTGCTCGGCCAGCCGCTCGCGCAGCGTTTCCATGAGCTTGTCGAAGCCGCCGAGCGCCTCGATCTCCCGTCTTTCCTCTTCGGTGAGATGCCGCTCGGCGAGCTTGCGCAGCCATTCTTCCGGGATGGCGGTCGCTTCGACCGCTTCCCCTTCGGCGCCTCCGCCGATCGCTTCGACGCCGCGGAAATAATCCGCAAAAATCTGATCGAAGCGGTCGATGAAGCGCTCGTCCTTGATGAGCGTCGTGCGCGCCAGATAATAGAAGGCCTCGACGTCATAGTCGGCAATCCCCTCTTCCATTCCCTCAAGCAGCGACAGGAATTCCCGGAGCGTTACCGGAACTTTCGCTTCCTTCAGTTTGAGGAAGAAGGGAATGAACAAGCCTCAGGTCCTTTCCTGGCCGATCTCCTCCAGATCATACGGCGTGGTCTGGTAGATCTCGTTGATCCAGTTGCCGAAGAACAGATGCGCGTGACTGCGCCACCGGTTCTGCGGGGCGATTTCCGGGTCGTTATGCGGGAAGTAGTTGTGCGGCATCTTGATCGGCACGCCCGCATTCACATCCCGGAAATATTCGTCCGCCAGCGAGGTGGAATCATACTCCACGTGATTGAACATGTAGAGCCGGTTGCAGGCCCGTTCGTGCACGAGGCAGACGCCCATCTCGCTCGAATCCATCAGGATCTGCAGGCCGGGCACCTTTTCGATGTCGGCGCGCCTCACTTCCGTCCAGCGCGAGACCGGAATGGCGAAATCGTCGGAGAAGCCGTTGAGATAGACCGAGGAGGGCTTCAGGTTCTGGTGGCGGTAGACGCCGAAGGCCTTTTCCGTCAGCGTATATTTCGGCACGTTGTGGAAATGGTAGATTGCCGCCATCGCGCCCCAGCAGACGTTCAGCGTCGAATGGACGTTGGTGGCCGTCCATTCGAAGATCTCCTGCATTTCCTTCCAGTAGGTGACGTCCTCGTATTCCAGCAGCTCGATCGGCGCGCCCGTGATGATGAAGCCGTCGAATTTGCGGTGCTTCACCTCTTCCCAGGTCTCGTAGAAGGAAAGGAGATGTTCTTCCGAGGTGTTCTTGGCCTTGTGGGCGCCGATGCGCACCAGCGAAAACTCCACCTGCAGCGGCGATGCGCCGACCAGGCGCGCCATCTGGACCTCGGTCTTGATCTTGTTCGGCATGAGGTTGAGAAGCCCGATCTGAAGGGGGCGGATATCCTGACGGAACGCCACCGTTTCGGTCATCACCCGCACACCCTCGCTCTGGAGGGTTTCAAACGCGGGGAGCGTATCGGGAATCTTGATGGGCATTGCTTCACTCGCCAAATACAAAAAAACCGGCCGCGATGAATCGCTACCGGTCCGCACGCGGCCCTTTAGCGACTTATTTAACGTGGCTGCAAGCCGGCCGGCCAAATCACCACGAGGGAAATTTCATAAACCTGTCATTCCGGCGGGTCAATGGGCTAATGTTCAGCTGTTGCGGCCGCGTTCCGAGGTCGGCCGCAGCTTACAGACGGTCGAGTAGGGCTTCCATGTCGTAGCCCAGATGTTTCCGTGCCTCGGCAATCGGTATCCAGGAAAAATGGAAGCAGATGGGCTCGCCGCCGCCAAAAGGCGTTGTCTCGACATGATGCCATTCGGCCGGCGCGGCTTCAGGCACTTCGCAGCGAAAATAGTGCCGTCTGTGATGATGGCAGCGCCCGTTCTTTTCAAACCGGTAGTCACTGACGCCCAGCGGCCGCAGCGCTGTTGCGATCAGTCCCGTTTCCTCCTCGAATTCGCGCGCTGCTGCCAGAGCCAGATCTTCGCCGACCTCGACCGTGCCGCCCGGAACCTGCAGCTCGATGGCCGGAAAATCCGGCTCGTCGAAGACGAGCAGATGCCCGTCGCGAACGGCATAGATCAGGACCTTGACCGCATCCGGCTGCATTACTTCCCCTGCCCGCGCGCCATGAAGGCCAGGCGTTCGAAGAGATGGACGTCCTGCTCGTTCTTCAGCAGCGCGCCATGCAGCTTCGGCAGCGCGTTCTTCGCATCGGCGCGCAGCGTTTCGGGATCGACGTCGTCGGCGACCAGCAGGCGAATCCAGTCGAGGGCTTCGGAGGTCGAGGGTTTCTTCTTGAGGCCGGGCACCTCGCGGATCTCGAAGAATTGCGTCAGCGCCGCGCGGACGAGCGCCTGCTTGATGCCGGGATAATGCACCTCGACGATGCGTGTCAGCGTCTCCATGTCGGGAAAGCGGATATAGTGGAAGAAGCAGCGGCGCAGAAAGGCGTCCGGCAACTCCTTCTCGTTGTTGGACGTGATGATCACGATCGGGCGGATGGCCGCCTTGATGGTCTCTGCGGTTTCGTAGACATGGAATTCCATGCGATCGAGCTCCTGCAGGAGATCATTCGGGAATTCGATATCGGCCTTGTCGATCTCGTCGATCAGCAGCACGCATTTTTGCGGCGCGGTGAAGGCCTGCCAGAGTTTGCCCTGGCGGATATAGTTGCTGACGTCATGAACTCTAACGTCGCCGAGCTGGCTGTCGCGCAGCCGCGAGACGGCGTCGTATTCGTAGAGGCCCTGCTGGGCTTTCGTCGTCGATTTGACGTTCCATTCGATGAGGTCGAGTCCAAGGGCGGCTGCGACCTGGCGGGCCAATTCGGTCTTGCCGGTGCCGGGCTCGCCCTTTACAAGAAGCGGTCGCTCTAGCCGGATGGCGGCGTTGACGGCCACCATGAGATCCTTGTCGGCGATGTAGTCGGCAGTTCCTTGGAATTGCATCGGAAGGCTTTCTCAATCTTTCGGGTGCAAGCTATTCCCTCACCCAATTCGGTTCAAGGCGCGAAACGGTGTATATAGGAACGTGATCGCACCTATCTGCTGCAAGGATGGACATGAGGGCGGGTCATGATTAACTGACGGGACGCGTCGCAGGGAAGTGCTGATGGCAGTTGAAAAGCAAGCCAAGCCGAATATCCAGGGAAACGAGCAGGTCGGGTACGATTTGAGCCTTTTCTTTCGGCTGAGGATGATGTTCTCCGCCTTCTGGAATTCGCCGGTCCGCCTCAAGATCATTTCCCTGACAGTTGCGCTTTTCGTGATCATTCTGGGCACGGCCTACGTCCAGGTGTTGCTCAACAACTGGAATGCGCCCTTCTACGATTCCCTGGCGCGTCGCGATATCTCCGCCTTCTTCCATCAGCTCGGCGTCTTCGGCATCATCGCGGGATCGCTGCTCGTCCTCAATGTCATTCAAGCCTGGCTCAACCAGATGACGGCGCTCTACATGCGCGAGGGGTTGGCGCGGGATCTGGTCAATCAGTGGCTGCAGGCCAAGCGCGCGCTTCGTCTCGCCTCTTCCGGTTTGATCGGCGTCAATCCCGACCAGCGCCTGCATGAAGACGCCCGCAATCTCGCGGAAAGCACCACGGGACTTGCCATCGGTCTGGTTCAGGCGACGATCCTGCTTTTGAGTTTCATCGGCGTGCTCTGGGAACTTTCCAACGGCATGGTCTTTCACCTCAAGGGCATGAGCTTTTCCATTCCCGGCTATATGGTCTGGGCGGCGATCCTCTATGCCGGATCGGCATCGTTCCTCAGCCAGTTCGTCGGGCGCCGCCTGGTGCGGCTGAATGCGGATCGCTATTCGAAGGAAGCTGAACTGCGCTTCGCGCTCATGCATGCCAATGAGCACATGCCGGCGATCACGATCGCCGGCGGCGAGGAGAACGAGCGCAGGCGGATCAATATCGACATATCGGCCGTGCTTGCCGTCATCCGCCAGCTTGCCATCGCCAACACCAATCTCACCTGGGTTTCGGCCGGTTACGGCTGGCTGGTGCTGATCATCCCGATCCTCGTGGCGGCGCCAGCCTATTTCTCCGGCGGGTTGACCTTCGGTCAGCTGATGGTCGCTGTCGGCGCCTTCAATCAGGTCAATTCGGCGCTGCGCTGGTATGTCGCCAATTTCGGCCCGATCGCCGAATGGCGAGCGACGCTGATGCGCGTCACCGATTTCCGCAAGGCCCTGACGGAAATGGACGACAAGACGCCGATGCCGTACACCCTCGTCTTCGACAAGGCGGCTCCCGGCACGATGGTCTGGACCGATCTGGAGATCTCGACGAAGACCAACGACGAGGCGACGGAAAACGGTTTCAGGATCGCGGAAGGCACGGTCACGATCAATGCCGGCGAGCATGTCATGATCAATGGCGATCATGGCGTGAACCGCAGGCTGCTGTTCGAGGTGCTGGCGCATCAATGGTATAGCGGCTCCGGTACGGTCAGCCTGCCGCCGATGGAAGACATGATGTTCGTGCCGCACACGCCCTATGTGCCGACCGGCACGCTCCGGGAGGCGATCTGCTTTCCCGAGGACCGGGACGCCTACGACGATGCCGCCGTCGATGCCGTTATGGATAAGGTCGGGCTCGGCCGCCTGAAGAATCGCCTCGACACGCAGGCCCGTTGGGATCGCTTGCTCGATACCGAAGAGCAGAAGGCCGTCGGCTTTGCGCACCTGCTGCTGGCGAAGCCAAAGTGGGTCGTCTTCGACGATGCCCTCGAAGGGCTGGAGGCCGAAGTGCAGGCGAAAGCTTTTGCCCTATTGGCGGAACTTGACGATGCGACCCTGATCTATATCGGCCGCTCCGATGCTTTCATGCACGCCATGTCACCGCGCGTCCTGCATCTGCAGGCTTTGGCTCCGCATGAACACAGCACCGATATGCAAGCGCCTTCCGAAGCTGCCGCTGTGGCGGAGACGGACGAGAAAAAGGCCAGCGCGCCGTAACGCGGCGGCGCAGTATCGCAAAGCGTCCCGGATGGTGCTCGGCTATCAGCTGGCCCAAAATGCAAAACGCCCCGTCACGAGGACGAGGCGTTTCTTATGCAAGCAGGAGGCCGAGGCTCAGTCCTTGGCGCGCTCAACGTAGGAATTGTCTTCCGTTGCGATGACGACGCGGGTGCCGGCTGTGATGTGCGGCGGCACCAGGGTGCGGATGCCGTTCGACAGTATGGCGGGCTTGTAGGACGAAGATGCCGTCTGACCCTTGACGACCGGTTCGGTCTCGGTGATTTCGAGCGTCACGTGGCGCGGCAGCTCGAGCGCCAGTGGGATGCCTTCGTGGATCGACAGGATGCAGGTCATGCCTTCCTGGAGGTAGGCCTTCTGGTCGCCCATGGTTTCGACGTCGACGACAACCTGGTCGTAGGTGGCCGGGTTCATGAAGTGGAAGCCTTCGCCGTCTTCATAGAGGTACTGGAAGTTCACGTCTTCAACGAAGGCGCGCTCGACCTGCTCGGTGGTGCGCCAACGCTCGGACACCTTCACGCCGTCGACGATGCGGCGCATGTCGACCTGGGTGACCGGGGTGCCCTTGCCCGGATGAAAGTTCTGTGCGGTGAGAACGACATAGAGCTTGCCGTCGACGTCGAGAACGTTGCCCTTGCGGACGGAAGAGGCGATGACCTTGACCATAAGACTTCCTTGTAACGCTGCGTTTTGCGTCGTAGAGGGACTGTCAGAATGCTCTCCGAGACGCAGCTTTTGTTTGCTTGGGGGCGCAACTACCCTAAATCAACGGAAATTGCCACCCCCCAACGCAGCCGGTGCGCGGAAGAAAGCCAGGAATGAAGCCAAAGACGAGCAAAGCGTCCCCCTGGTGGTCCCGCAATGTCCATGCGGACCGGCGGCCATTCCTCATCGGCCGCAATGCCATCCAGGCGGCACTGCGGATTTTCTTCGCGCGCAACGACTTCATCGAGGTCGATACCGCAACGCTGCAGGTGTCGCCAGGTAATGAGGCGCATCTGCATGCCTTCGAGACCGAAGCGCTGACCATCGATGGCAAGGCATCGCCTCTCTATTTGCATACGTCGCCGGAATTTGCCTGCAAGAAACTGCTTTCGGCCGGCGAGGAGCGCATCGCCTGCTTCGCCCATGTCTATCGCAACCGCGAGCGCGGCCCGCTGCACCATCCGGAATTCACCATGCTGGAGTGGTATCGGGCCGGCGAGAGCTATGAGGCCCTGATGGCCGATTGCTCCGCGCTTCTGGCGCTGGCGGCCGAGACTGTTGGCGCGAAGAAGCTCACCTATCGTGGCGCCGAGACCGATCCGTTCCTGCAGCCCGAACGCATCAGTGTGGCCGCCGCCTTCGAGCGCTATGCCGGCATCGACCTCTTTGCCTCCATCGGCTTGGACGGTTCGACGGATCGTGAGCGTCTGGCGGCGGATATGCGCAAGGCGGGCATCCGCGTTGCCGATGACGATCTCTGGCAGGATCTCTTCAGCCGGGTGCTGGTCGAGAAGATCGAACCCAATCTCGGTTTCGGCCGCGCCACGATCCTTGACGAATATCCCGTTTCCGAGGCCGCACTTGCCCGGCCATCCGCCACCGATCATCGCGTCGCCGAACGTTTCGAGCTTTATGCCTGCGGCGTCGAGCTTGCCAATGCCTTCGGCGAGCTCACCAATGCCGGAGAACAGCGCCGCCGTTTCGAGATCGAGATGGCCGAAAAGCAGCGCGTCTACGGCGAGACCTATCCGCTGGACGAGGAGTTTCTGGAAGCGCTTGCCGTCATGCCCGAGGCGAGCGGCATCGCACTCGGCTTTGACCGGCTCGTGATGCTGGCAACCGGTGCTTCGCGGATCGAGCAGGTGCTATGGGCCCCCGTTGCGGAGTACGGCATATGAACGTGATGCGCCCCATCCGGACGGTCGGCGAGCTTGAGCGTGCCGGACTGATCGATGCCGATCAGGCAGTTGCGCTCGAAGCGGTGGCGGAGCGCTATGCCGTTGCCCTGACGCCGACCGTGACGCGCCTGATCGATCCGACCGACCCGGCCGATCCTATTGCCCGGCAGTTCGTGCCCGATGCGGCTGAACTTATCGTCACGCCCGATGAGCGTGCCGATCCGATCGGAGATCATGCGCATAGCCCCGTCGAAGGCATCGTGCATCGTTATCCGGATCGCGTGCTCTTGAAGGCCGTGCATGTCTGCCCGGTCTATTGCCGTTTCTGCTTCCGCCGCGAGATGGTCGGGCCGCAGGGGCTGGGCACGCTGGACGGCGATGCGCTCGACGGCGCCTTTGCCTATATCCGCGAGCGCAAGGAGATCTGGGAGGTCATCCTCACCGGCGGCGATCCGCTCGTGCTTTCTCCGCGGCGGCTGGAAGAGATCTTGAGGCAACTTGCCGATATCGACCATGTGAAGATCGTTCGTTTCCACACGCGCATCCCGGTCGTCGATCCCTTGCGGGTGGATGCCGCGTTGATCGCGGCGCTGAAGGCGAGCGGCAAGACCGTTTATGTGGCGCTGCATGCCAACCATCCGCGTGAACTGACGGAGGAGGCACGCGCCGCCTGCGCAAGACTGGTGGATGCGGGGATCGTGCTTGTCAGCCAGTCGGTTTTGCTGAAGGGCGTCAATGACGATCCGGACGTGCTGGCGGCGCTGATGAAGGCTTTCGTCGAAACGCGGGTGAAGCCTTATTATCTGCATCATCCCGATCTTGCGCCCGGCACCAGCCATTTCCGCCTGACGATCGCCGAGGGACAGGCGATTGTCGCCGCTCTGCGCGGGCGTATTTCCGGCCTCTGCCAGCCGACTTATATCCTCGATATCCCCGGCGGCTATGGCAAGGCCGATATCGGTCAGAGTTCGGTTCGCGAGTTGGGCGAAGGCTGCTATTCGATTTCAGACTATCGTGGTGGCGCGCATGTCTATCCGCCCGAAGGCTAGAGCGTGGCATCGCAAGTCTATACTTCGACTGACGCTCTGATTGTGATGATATTTTTCAAATAAAACGTTGTGGCGAATTCGGGTGCGTTAACCTTCTCTGGTATCGGTCCTTTTCAAAAGTCATCACATCTTAATATTAGACTTATTTAATATTTATGCGTGAGCCGCGATTTAGATGGCTTACGTTTGGTAAATTTCAATCGTAAAAGTCTCGAATATAGCAATTTCCTACAAACTATAAGTTGTTTGTATTTACCACGTCGCTTAGTGGAATGTTCTATTTTGCCTGTTACTTCTTGGCGAAAGATAAGACTGTGTAACTGCGGTTATGCTTGTCATTGCCAGAAGGGACTAGACTATGAACAAGACGATTCGCGATTTGCTGGCCAAGTTCGGCGCTCTTCCCGTTGCTACCGATCAGATCGAAGACGATGCTGATCTCTACGCAACCGGACTGTCTTCTTTCGCTTCCGTACAGTTGATGCTTGGCATCGAGGAAGCCTTCGACATCGAATTCCCGGACAATCTTCTGAACCGCAAGTCCTTCGCCAGCATCGCTGCGATTGAAAGAACTGTCGGCATGATCCTCGACAGCAGAAAGGTCGCATAATGACTGCGGCGGTCGCTTTACTCGAGGTTGGGACGGGCGAGGGAGCGGCGGTACGCGCCGCCCGTGTCGCAGCGATCGCCAGCCAGCACGCCGACGCCGTCGATGCCGACGGCCGGTTCCCACGTGAAGCCGTCGACGCCATGCGCGCCGAAAAGCTTCTCTCCATCCAGATTCCCGCCGATCTCGGCGGCGAAGGCGCGTCGATGACCGAAATCGCCGAGCTTTGCTCGATCCTCGGTCAGGCTTGCGCTGCCAGCGCCATGGTCTTCGCCATGCATCAGATCAAGCTTTCGAGCCTGGTCGAGCACGGCGCCGAAAGCGACTGGCACCGCGACTTCATGCGCCGTATCGCGCGGGAACAGCTGCTGCTCGCTTCGGCGACGACCGAGGGCGGGATCGGCGGCAACCTGCGCAACAGCATCTGCGCGATCAAGGTCGAGGGCGACACCTGCTACCTCGAAAAGGATGCGACCGTCATCTCCTACGGCGCCCATGCCGACGCCATCCTGATCACCTCGCGCAGCCATGCCGAGGCTGCCTCCTCCGATCAGGTGCTGACCTGCTTCCTGAAAGACCAGTACGAGATCAAGCGCACGGTCGAGTGGAACACGCTCGGCATGCGCGGCACCTGCTCCGACGGCTTCCTGTTCAAGGGCGAAGCTCCGGCCAAGCAAATCCTGCCGAAGCCGTTTGCCGAGATCGCCGCGCAATCGATGCTGGCAAGCTCGCATCTTCTCTGGAGCGGCGTGTGGTACGGCATTGCTGCCGACGCGGTTTCTCGCGCCCAGGCCTTCGTGCGTGCCGCTGCCCGCAAGTCTCCCGGTGCGCCGCCGCCCGGCGCGCTGCGTCTCGCCGAAGCCTCCAGCATGCTGCAGATGGTGAAATCCAATGTGGTTGCCGGGCTGAAGGCCTATGAAGAGGCGAAGCTCGACGCTGACCGTCTGTCGTCGATGGCCTTTGCCGTGGCGATGAACAACGTCAAGATCGCCTCGTCTGAGATGATCCTGCCGATCATCAACCACGCCATGCTGATCTGCGGCATCATGGGCTACAAGAACGGTACGCCCCACAGCCTCGGCCGCCACCTGCGCGACGCGCATTCGGCGCAATTGATGATCTCGAATGACCGCATTCTCGGCAACACGTCGACCATGCTGCTCGTCCACAAACAAGATACCAGCCTGTTGGGGTAATCGTCATGGATATGCAAACATCGTTTCTCGACCGTCTTTTCGATTCCGGCCTTTTGATCGACACCGGCGTTGATGGCCTCTATGGCCGCAGCGGCCAGTTCGAAGACGTTATTGCCGCTTTCGAGCGGCTGATCGACACGTTCGGCGGTGCCGATGGCGCCGAAGCCATCCGCTTTCCGCCCGGCATGAACCGCGCCTTCTTCGAAACGAGCGGCTACATGAAGAGCTTCCCGCAGCTCGCCGGCACGGTGCACAGCTTCTGCGGCAATGAGCTCGACCATATGAGCCTGTTGAAGTGCATGGAAGTCGGCGACGACTGGACGAAGGATCAGCAGGCGACCGATATCGTGCTGACGCCGGCGGCCTGCTATCCGCTTTATCCGACGGTTGCCAAGCGCGGTGCCATTCCTGAAAACGGCGCGCTCTACGACCTGCAGTCTTATTGCTTCCGCCACGAGCCCTCCAAGGACCCGGCCCGTCAGCAGCTCTTCCGCATGCGCGAATATGTCTGCATGGGCAGCGAAAAGCATGTGACTGACTTCCGCCAGAGCTGGATGGATCGCGGTGTCGAGATGATGAAGGCCGTTGGCCTCGACGTGACCATCGACGTCGCCAACGACCCGTTCTTCGGCCGTGCCGGCAAAATGCTTGCCAACAACCAGCGCGATCAGAATCTGAAGTTCGAGCTGCTGATCCCGATCACCTCGACTGCCAAGCCGACCGCCTGCATGAGCTTCAACTACCACCAGGATGCCTTCGGCACGAAGTGGGGCCTGAACTTTGCCGACGGCAGCGTCGTGCATACGGCCTGCGTCGGCTTCGGCCTGGAGCGCATCGCGCTGGCGCTGTTCCACACCCATGGTCTCGACGTCAAGGAATGGCCCGAGAGTGTGCGCAAGGCATTGTGGGGCTGATCGCTTCCATGGCTGCCGTCTTTCAGAGCCTTGACCCCTCCGCCTACAAGCCACATGCGCTGCATGATAGCGAGCGCATGTGGCCCGAGACGAATTGCTACATCGATCTCTGGATCGAGGTGCTTTCGAGCCTGAAGCTGCCGCCGGAAGCCATGCTCGGCTTCACGGTAGGTCAGGATTTCGAAGGCGACCAGTTCACTTTCTTCAAGGTGCCGCTGGAGGATCTGGAAGCGCTTTACGGAGTGCGCTGCACCGAGCTTGCGATCTACGACAAGGTTGAGAACCATGTCGCCGAGCAGATCGGCCGTGGCCGGCTCTGCCTAGTGGAGATGGACTCCTTCTTCATGCCGGACACGCAGGGCGTCGGCTATCGCCGCGAGCACGGCAAGACGACGGTGGCGATCAACCGGCTCGACATGCAAGGCCGCACGCTCGATTACTTCCACAATGGCGGCTTCTTCCAGCTGTCCGGCGAGGATTTCGACGGGCTGTTTCAGCTGCATTTGACGGATGAGGATCTGCCGTTCCTGCCTTACACGGAATTTGCGAAATTCCCGGATAGGGCGCCAGCTGAAGCCGCAATCCATCAGACGGCACGACAGCTCTTGTCTTTCCATTTCCGCCGCCGCCCGCAGGCCAATCCGATCCGCGCCTTTGCGGAGGTTTTCCCCGCGCAGGTGGAAGCGATCGCTGAACGGCCTTTCGGCTTCTTTCATAAATACGCTTTCAACACCCTGCGCCAGCTCGGCGCCAATTTCGAGCTTGCCGGCAGTCATTTCGACTGGCTCTCGGCCGATCTGTCCGAAGCGGCGGCTGAGGCACGGAAGATTTCCGAGGCGGCGAAGTCGGTGCAGTTCCAACTGGCCCGCGCCATCACGCGCAAGAAATTCGAGCCGCTGCGCACAGCCCTTGATCCTGCCGCAGATGCGTGGGATGCCATGATGGGCGAGCTCGAACGGAAGCTTTGATCGGCTTCCATTCGATCGTCATAAGGCTGGGTTATTTCTGAACATATTGGGGCGGGGGAAATCCCCGAAAAATGTCATGGGCGGGCGCTTGGCGGATCTCGGCGGTGCAATGCGGCTGAGCGAAGGATGGAATCTGGTACTGACGGATGCAGGCACCTGCATCTTGCCGTCAGATGTGCCGCTGACCTCTGGCTTCATTCCGGCACCCGTGCCAGGCACTGTGGCGGAAGCGCTGGAAAAGGCCGGGCGTTTCGACCGGACGAAACCTCAGCCTCTTAACGAACGCGATGCCTGGTATATATGCCGTCTGGTGGATGCCGAGGCCGGTGAGGCGGTTTTGCGGCTGGAAGGGCTGGCGACGCTTTGCGAAGTTTTCCTCAATGGCCAGCAAACCCTCGTTTCCGAAAGCATGTTCGAAGCGCACGACGTCGACGTCACGCTGCTTGGTGGCGACGAGCTGGCGCTTTGCTTCCGCGCGCTGGAGCCGAAGCTTTCCGAGCCCGGCCCGCGTGCCCGCTGGCGGCCGCAGATGATCACGCCGCAGGGCTTGCGGACGGTGCGCACGACGCTGCTCGGCCATATGCCCGGCTGGTGCCCGGAGGTTCACGCGGTCGGCCCGTGGCGGCCGATTTCGCTGTTGCGGCCGAGCGCGCCCGTCATTCGTGATCTCTCCTTGCGGTCGGATTTGCTCGAAAACGGCGAGGGCAGGCTCTATGCCTCGCTTGCGGCCGAGGGCGATATCAACGAGCTGGTGCTGAAATGCGGGGAGACTGAGCAGGCGTTTGAGAAGGATGGCGGCGGTCGCTACACGGCAATCCTGAAAATTCCCGATGTGGCGCCGTGGTGGCCGCATACGCATGGCACGCCGCAGCTCCATGATGTCTCGCTCATCGTCGATGGCGCCGAATACGCGCTTGGAAAGACCGGCTTTCGCCGGCTGTCGGTCGATCGCGGCGCTGATGGCGAGGATTTCGCTGTGATCGTCAATGGCGAGCGGATTTTCTGCCGGGGTGCCGTGTGGACGACGGCCGATATCGCGCGCCTGCCCGGCGGCCGCGAGGATTACGAATCCTGGCTGCGGCTGGCAGCCGAGGCCGGCATGAACATGATCCGCATCGGCGGCACCATGGCCTATGAGACGCCGGACTTCTTCCGCCTTTGCGACGAGCTCGGCCTGCTGGTCTGGCAAGATTTCATGTTCGCCAATTTCGACTATCCGAAGAATGACAAAGCCTTCAATGCCCATGTCGAAACGGAGGTTTCACAGCTTCTGAGCCGTACCCGCCTCTCGCCATCTCTGGCAATCCTTTGCGGCGGCAGCGAGATCCACCAGCAGGCGGCGATGATGGGCCTGCCCGAGCAGTTCTGGAAAAGCCCTGTTGTCGAGGAGATCATCCCGCCGCTGGTGCAATCGCTGCGACCGGATGTGCCCTATGTGGTCAATTCGCCCTCCGGCGGCCCGATGCCGTTTTCTTCGAATGTCGGCGTCACGCATTACTATGGTGTCGGCGCCTATATGCGGCCGCTTGCCGATGCCCGTCGTGCCGATGTCCGCTTTGCCGCCGAGAGCCTGGCTTTCGCGCATGTGCCGCAAGCCCGCACGCTTGGACAGCATCTGCTGGTTCCTGCAGTCCATAGCCCACTATGGAAAGAGCGCGTGCCGCGCGATCGCGGCGCATCCTGGGATTTTGAGGATGTGCGCGATCATTATCTTCAGGAACTCTATGGCTTCGAGCCCAACAAGCTGCGGCGGGAGGATGCGGATCTCTATCTCAACCTCTCGCGCGCCGTGACCGGCGAAGTGGCCGAGGAGACCTATGCCGAGTGGCGCCGCCATGGTTCCGGCTGTAACGGGGCGCTCGTTTGGACGCTGCAGGATCTCTTGCCCGGTCCGGGCTGGGGTGTGATCGATTCGACCGGAGAGCCGAAGCCGGTCTGGTATGCGCTGCGCCGTGCCTTCCGGCCGGTGCAGGTGCTGCTCACGGACGAAGGCACCAACGGTCTCGATCTGCATATCATCAACGAGAGCGATGCGGCGCTCGATCTCACGGTCCAGGTCTCCTGCCTGCGCGACGGCCGTCAGATCGTCGTCGGCGGTGGCCGCGATCTGGTGCTCGAGGCCCGAGGCAAGCAAAAGATAGCATGCACTGATCTTTTCGGCGCGTTCTTCGACACGACCTACGCCTTCCGTTTCGGCCCGCCGTCGCATGATGTCACCGTGGCGCGGCTGACGGTGCCGGCAACCGGTGCTGTCATCGCCGAAGCCTTCTATTTTCCGCTTGGACGCACAAAGGCGTTTCACGATGCCGAGATCACGGCATCGGCAGTGCTGGAGGGCGAGGATTGGTTCCTTGATCTCAGCACCGATCGGCTCGCGCAGTCGGTGCAGATCGATCTGGAAACCTATCGGGCGGAGGATGACTGGTTCCATCTGGCGCCGGGCAGCGGCCGGCGCGTTCGGCTGCATCGGCGCGATGGCGTTCCGGCCGATGTCATTCCGTCCGGCCAGATCCGCTCCATCGGCAGCCGGCGGATCGTCGAGGTTTGATCGATCCGCAGCATGCTTCGATTATAGCGTCACGCCGTCCGGGCCGAACAGATGGCAGCGCTCGGGATCGATATGGATGCCGACCGTTTCGCCGGCGCGGATGCTCTGCTGATCTTCCAGCGCGACCGTCAGTGCCTGGCCGCCATGCAGCGTGACATAGAGGATGGTCTGGCCGCCGAGGTGCTCGACGAGATCGACTCGGGCATCGCCGAGCCCGACACCACGGTCACGGACATTCAGATGTTCCGGGCGGGCGCCGAGGGTGACGGGTTGTCCTGGCTGCAGGCCGCCTAGCCGCCGCGGCAGGCGCACCGTCTGGCCGGCGAGATCGATGATGGCGGAACCGTCGTCGGAGGCGACGATCTTTGCATCGAGGAAGTTCATCTTTGGCGAGCCGATGAAGCCGGCGACGAACTTGTTCTTCGGTTTGTTGTAGAGGTCGAGGGGAGCGCCGACCTGCTCGATCTTGCCGCCATTGAGCACGACGATCTTGTCGGCCATGGTCATGGCTTCGGTCTGGTCGTGGGTGACGTAGATCATGGTGTTGCCGAGACGCTGGTGCAGACGGGCGATCTCGACGCGCATCTGCACGCGCAATTCGGCGTCGAGGTTCGAAAGCGGCTCGTCGAACAGAAAGATGTTGGGCTCGCGCACGATGGCGCGGCCGATGGCGACGCGCTGGCGCTGGCCGCCGGACAGCTGCTTCGGCTTGCGCTGGAGAAGCTGGGTGATCTGCAAGATTTCGGCCGCCTTTTCGACGCGCGGCTGGATCTCGTTCTTCTTCATGCCGGCGGTTTCGAGGCCGAAGGCGAGGTTCTTGTAGACGGTCATGTGCGGGTAAAGCGCATAGGACTGGAAGACCATGGCGATGCCGCGCTTGGACGCGGGGACATCGTTCATGCGGCTGCCGTCGAGATAAAGGCCGCCGCCGGAAATCGGCTCGAGACCGGCGATCATGCGCAGCAGCGTGGACTTGCCGCAGCCGGAGGGGCCGACGAAGACAGTGAATTCCCCCGGCTCGATTTCCAGGTCGATCCCGTGAACCACCTGAAGCTCGCCATAGCGTTTGATAACCTTCTGCAGCGATACGCTTGTCGCCATGGGCGCCTCCTCCTTGTTTCTGATGGCTCGCGGGGCAATGTTCATGCCGGCCTCCAGCTCTTGTATTTCTTGGCTTCCGGCCCGACGGGGAAGCGGACTTCGGTGCGGGTTTCCGACGATTCATAAAATGCCGTGACCAGTTCCAGCGCCTGGCGGGCATCGGCCGTCGTCACCGGAAGCGGTCCGCCCGACACAAGCGCTTCATGGAACAGCCTCATCTGCGTGTTGAAACGGTTCGGGATCGGCGACCAGTTGGCGAGCAGCGCATCGATCTTGGAGGCAATCTCGTCATTGGCGGGAACGATCTTCCAGGGGTCCTGGCCGGGGCTGTAGGGCTCATGGTTGCTTTCGATCAGGACGTTTTCGAAGGCAAGGCGCAGGCGGCTGATCTGCTCCTGGGACCCGAGCGTGGCGCTGATGGTGGCGAGCGCGCCGTTTTCCATCAGCAGGCTGGCACTGGCGCAATCCTCCACCTCGATATCGTTGACCCGGGTGGCGACGCGGCCGAAGAGGCCTGCGATCGGCCCCATCAGATAGGTGAGCATGTCGTGCAGGTGAATGGAGTGCGTCATAAGCACGCCGCCGAGTTCGGTCTCCCACTTACCACGCCAGGGAACCGCGTAATAATCGGCGCCGCGCACCCAATGCGTCTCCGACGTTGCGACATAGGGCTTGCCGGCAAGGCCTGAAGCGATGATGCGCTTGGCTTTCTGGATGCCGTCGCCATAACGGTACTGGAAGATCGGCATCAGCCGGCCCTTGGCGGTCCTTTCGGCGGCGATGACGGCATCGACATCGGCGAGCGATCCCACGAGCGGCTTCTCGCAGACGACATGCTTGCCGGCTGATAGCGCCTGCATGATGAGCTGGAAATGCGAGCCGGGCGGCGTGCAGATATCGATGATGTCGATATCGGGCATGGCGAGGACTTCGGAGAAATCCTTGACGCGCTTGGCAATACCAAATTCGTCACCGACCGCGTTTAGGCGTTCCTCGTTCAGATCGCAAAGAACGGCCACCTCGAAGCGATTGGCATGCGGCAGATAGCCTTCGACGATATGGGAGCGGCCGATGCCGAGGCCGATGATCGCGACTTTCTTGATGTCGGACATATCGAAATTACCTCTGAATGTTCTTGAGCGATGTCGCTTCGGCCAGCGCCTGCGCCTTCAGCGCCAGCTCCATCGCCTTGAAGCAATGTTCCTGACCCATCGCCGTTTCCGTACGGTCCCTTATGTCGGCGGCAAGCTGACGGCCGTAGGGCAGGTCGAAACCGGTGCAATCGATATGCTGCATGCCCTTGCGATCGGTGAGGAGGAGGTGATCGGTGCCGGGGCGACCGGCGACGTCGATATATTTGCGCAGCTCGATCGTGCCTTCGGTGCCGACGATAAAGAGGCGGCCGTCGCCCCAGGTGGAGAGACCGTCCGGGGTGAACCAGTCGACGCGGACGTAGCCCGTGACGTCAGGCGTGCGCAGGTGGAAATCGCCATAGTCCTGCAGGCCGGGCGTATCGGGATTGGCGCGGTTCGACACAGTCGCCGACAGCACTTCGGCTTCGAGGGAATCGGCGAAAAACAGGAACTGCTCGCATTGATGCGAGGCGATGTCGGTGATGATGCCGCCGTAGCGCTTGCGATCGAAGAACCAGTCCGGCCGGGTCGGCTTGCGCAGCCGGTGCGGGCCGAGGCCTGTCGTATGAATGACCTTGCCGATGGCGCCTGCCTTCACCAGCTCGCCGGCCTTGACCGTCGATGCCGTCTCGAAATGCTCGGAATAGAGGATGGAGACGATACGCTTGGTTTCGGCCTGCACCTTTTTGACATCCGCGAGCTGATCCAGCGTCACCATGCCGGGCTTGTCGAGCATGACGTCCTTGCCGTGGCGCATGGCTTCAATGGCAAGGCCTGATCGCTCGCTGGAAATGGCGGCACTGACGATCAGCGCGATCGAACTGTCCTCCAGGATTTCTTTTCTGTCGGCGACACGTTTCGCTTGCGGGAAACGTCCGGCAAAGATGGCGGCGAGATCGTCTTCCACCGCATGGAAGGCGACGAGTTCGGCGCCGGCCCGTAGCATGACGTTGACCTGGCCGTAGATGTGATCGTGATTGAGGCCGATGGCGGCAAAGCGCAGCGCGCTCATGCGACATTTCCTTTCAATGGGTTTCTTTGGTTACGGTCCCAAATCTTGGGGTATTCGGGACCGCGGGTTCGTAGTCAGCGCTTGAGGCCGGCGGTCGCGATGCCGTCGATCAGCAGCCTCTGGAAGAAAAGGAAGATCAGGAAGACCGGGATCAGCGACAGGCTCGACATGGCGAACAGGCTGCTCCAGTCGGAACTTCCGGTGGAGTCGACGAAGGAACGCAGGCCGAGCTGCACCGTGTAGGTATTGATGTCGGAGAGGTAGATCAGCGGCCCGAAGAAATCGTCCCAGGTCCAGATGAAGGAGAAGATGGCGGCCGTCGCCATGACCGGCAGCGACAGCGGCAGCATGATGCGCCAGTAGATACGCCATGGGCTGCAGCCGTCCATCATCGCGGCCTCGTCCAGCTCGCGCGGGATGCCGCGGAAGAACTGCACCATCAGGAAGATGAAGAAGGCGTCGACCGCGAGGAATTTCGGCACGACGAGCGGCAGCATCGTCTTCACCCAGCCGAGCTTCAGGAAGAGGATATATTGCGGGATCAGCGTGACGTGATAGGGCAGCATCAGCGTGCCGAGCATCAGCGCGAACCAGAAATTCTTGCCCCAGAAGTTCAACCTTGCGAAGGCGTAAGCGGCCAGCGAGCAGGAGACGACGTTGCCGATGACCGAAAGAACGGCGATGACGGCCGAATTCCAGACAAAGGTGCCGAAGGTGACCTGGCCGCCGAACCAGCCGCGGGCATAGGAGCTGAAATCGAATTGCGACGGGATCAGCGATGCCGTGCCGAAGATCTCGTTCTGATCCTTGATCGAGCCAGAGAGCATCCACAGCAGCGGATAGAGCATCACGATCGACGCGGCGATCAGGGCGATGTGGATGAGGACGGAGAGGAACCACGGGCGCTCGCGCGGCGGCTTCATGTCCTCGGCAAAATGGGTGAGCTTCGCGTCAGTCATCGTAATGGACCCAATAACGAGCGGAGAGGAAGGAGAAGGCGGTGAAGATGGCGATGATAACAACCAGAACCCAGGCGAGGGCTGCGGCGTAGCCCATGCGGAAATAGCCGAAGGCTTCCTGGTAGAGATAGAGCGTGTAGAACAGCGTCGAATCGATCGGGCCGCCGGTGCCGGATGAAATCACATAGGCTGGCGTGAAGGCCTTGAAGGCATCGATCGTCTGGACCACGGCGTTGAAGAAAATGACGGGCGTCAAAAGCGGCAGGGTGATCTTGAAGAAGATCCGCACTTTCGAGGCTCCATCGAGGCTGGCGGCCTCATAGAGATCGGTCGGGATCTGGCGCAGGCCGGCGAGGAAAATGATCATCGGAGAGCCGAACTGCCATATGGCGAGGATCACCAGCGTGTAGAGCGAATAATCCGGATTGGAGATCCAGCTTGGCCCGTTAATGCCGAAGGCATACCAGAGCAGGGTGTTGACGATGCCGTCGGCATCGAAGATCTGCCGCCACAGCACCGCGATGGCAACGCTGGAGCCGAGCAGCGACGGCAGGTAGAAGATGGCGCGATAGACCGGCAGGCCCTTGATGCCGCGATTGAGCAGCAGCGCCACCAGCAGCGCGAAGGCTAGCTTCAGCGGCACGGAACAGACGACGTAGAACAGCGTCACCTTCATCGACGACAAGAATTTATCGTCGGCCGTTGCAATCCGCACGTAATTGTCGATACCGACAAGGTTCGGCGACTGGAGCAGATTGTAGTCGGTGAAGGAGAGATAGAGCGAGGCGATCGCCGGCCCGAGGGTCAGGCCGAAAAAGCCGATAAACCATGGCAGAAGGAAGAGGTAGCCGGGCGCGTTGCGCGCGAAAGCGCTCGGCGCCTTATAGGTGGTTTCCACGCGCAACGGCGCGGGCGCACCGACGGCCAAGCCGCCGGCAACGCTCTTGCTGTTTGTACCCACGGTATCAGCCTCGCGTAATGTTTGCTGCTGCCTGTTCGGTGAACTTCGTGCCAGCGTCCTGCGCGCTGGTCTTACCGAAGGCCACTTCCTGGGCGATCTTCGTCAATAGGAGCGCGTTTTCGCCGGCGCCGTTCGGTGGAGACGGCGGCAGCGCTCCGACATGCGGCGTCAACCGGCCGATATAATCGACCACCTGCTTGCTCGTTGCGTCGAGATCCGGGGTCAGGAGGTCGCGTATCTTTGGCGACGGCGGAATGCCGCGCTCGACGCCGAGCGTCTTGGCGCCTTCCGAATCCTCCACCAGATAGTTGACGAAGGCGACGGCGGCATCCTTGTTCGCAGATGTTGCCGAGACCGACATCAACATGGAGGGCTTCAGATACTGCCCGGGTTTGCTGTCCGCACCGGCGACCGGAAAGGAGACGATGGCGAGCTTTTCCTTGCTCAGGCCCTGGATGGCCACGAACTGGTTGGAATGGGCGAAGCTCATCGCCGCCTTCTTGGTGACAAGCATGTCGGTTTCAAGCGTCTGCTGGTCGAGCGCCTGGACGTCGGCCGGAACGCAGGCGCCGCTCTTGCGCATATTTCCCCACAAGTTGAACCACTCGGTCGCGTCCTTGGCCTCGAAGGCGAGCTTGCCGTCCGTCGTATAAAGCGCCTTGCCGCGCTGGCGCAGCCAGCATTCCAGCGCCGGTTCGTTGCCGCTGGCATCCCCTGTGCCGTAGAAACCGCGCCGCTTCTTGGCTGATGTCACCTTGGCGCAGGCATCGCCGATCTGCTCCCATGTCATGGCGTCATGCGGCGGCTCGACACCGGCTTCGGTCCATGCGGCCGAGTTGACGACGACCATGAAGGAATTCACGCCGAGGCTGACGCCGTAGATCTTGTTGTCGACCTTGCCGGAATCGATGTTGGCCTGGCCGAAATCCTCGATCTTGAGGCTCTTGCCGAGATAGGGCGTCATATCGAGCAGCGCGCCGCGGCGGGCATATTCGAAGATGTAGCGATAATCCATCTGGATGAGGTCGGGGGCGTTGCCGCCGCCCGTCTGCGTGGCGAGGCGAGTCCAGTAGCTGTCCCAGCCGAAGGATTCACCGGCGATGGTGATATCCGGGTTCTTGGCCTGATAGGCCTTCACGGCTGCAAATGTGCGGTCGCTGCGCTCCTTCGATCCCCACCAGAGAAGGCGCATTGCGGTTGCCGCATTGGCGCGTGATAGTCCAATACTGCTGAAAGCCAGCGTAGCTGCCATGCCGGCAAGCATCTGCCGGCGGTCGATCGTCAACGTCATCCTGGTCTCCTCCCCAGCGAACCGATGATTTACGAACTGCTTGCATGATATAACTATTTGGTTACAAGTTGGATAGAAACGCGACCGCTGTCAAGCGCCAATCGTGTGACAATCAAAACGGGGCATGCGGGAGCCGATGGCATCCGTCGCTGAAAGCACCGGTCAGGAAGGAGATCGTCCATGGCGGGTAGGGCGAGGCAACAGACTGAAAATACAGCGGAAGCGAGTGCGGACAAGAGCGCCAAGCCGCGCTCGAAGAAGGTGTCGCGCAATCCGCAGCGCACCCAGGAGACGATCCTGGACGCGGCGACCGAGGAATTCGCCGCGCACGGCTTCGGCGGCGCGCGGGTGGATGCGATCGCGGCGCGGGCGCAGACCAACAAGCGCATGCTCTATCACTATTTCGGCGATAAGGAGGGGCTTTATCTCGCCGTGCTGGAGGCGACCTACGCGACGATCCGAAATGCCGAAAAGCAGCTTGATCTGGCGCGTCGCCATCCGGAGGAGGGGATGCGGGAGCTTGCCTTGTTCACGTGGCGGCATTTCCTGGCGCATCCCGAGTTTCTGAGCCTGCTTGCCACCGAAAACCTGCATCATGCGCATTATCTGCAGCGATCGGAAAAAGTCTCGGTCATGCATTCGCATCTGATCGACGAGCTTGCGGATGTGCTGCGTCGCGGCGAGGCGCTCGGCATTTTCCGGCCGGCCGTTGACCCGATCTCCGTCTATCTGACAATTGCGGCCCTCGGCTATTTCTATCTGTCGAACCGTCACACGCTGTCGACGATCTTTGCCCGCAAGCTGACGACCCCGGATGCGCTTAATGCCTGGGGCGAGCACATCGTTGCCGTCACTCTCGCTTCGATCCGGGTATAGATGCCGGAAATACCGGACTTCCGGCACTTTCGAGAAATTTCCAAAAGGCGATTGACAAGGTCGGAGGTTACGCGCGATCTTGTAACTATATGGTTACATTGCTTGGCCGGCCAAGCATTTGCTTTTCCTGATTCTGGAGGGAATCAGGGCATGGAGGATGATGATGAATCCTGTCGTATCGGCACCGTCCGTCGTTTGCCATAAGGCGGAACGATTGGCCGACGGTACAACGGCTTCTGCAATGGCCTAAATAGCCCCTCACCCCAGCCCTCTCCCCGTTGAAACGGGAGAGGGGGCGCCACAGCAAGCCAACTCGCTATCTCTATCGTGAGTTGGACATAGGCTGAAAAACTCCCTCTCCCCGCAGGCGGGGAGAGGGCTGGGGTGAGGGGCCATGCGGATTTACCCCTATGCAAACAGACTTGCCTGACAATCACGGGAGCCGACCAGCATCATGAACGATCCATTGAACATCAGGCTTGTCGAGGCCGACGCATTCGAGCGCCCGGTCAAGCTGCGGCTTCCCTTTCGCTTCGGGGCGGCGACCTTGCGGGAGGCACGGCAGATTTTTCTGCGTGTGCGTATCGAGGATGCGCAGGGACGCGCGGCGCAGGGGATGGCGGCCGAGTTGATGGTGCCGAAATGGTTCGACAAATCGCCTGAACTTTCCAATGCCGACAATGAAAACCAGCTGCGTCGCTCCCTGGCCTTGGCGCTCGATGCGCTGAAGAATGCCGGATCGGGAACGGCCTTCGGCCTGCATGCGGCTGTCGAGGCCTCGCATCACGCCCGCGCGGCGGCAGAGAAGCTGAACGGGCTGGTCGCCTCCTTCGGTCTTGCGCTTGCCAATCGGGCCATCCTCGATGCGCTCTGCCGGTTGGAAGGATTGACGATCGCGCAGGCGGTCAAGGCCAATCGTCCCGGCATCGATGCCTCCACGGCGCGCGATCTCGCAGGCTTCGATCTCTCCGGCTTCCTATCGACGCTGGAACCATCGGCGAGCCTTGCCGCCCGCCATACTGTCGGCCTGGTCGATGCCATCGTCGCTGGCGACATTCCGGCTGGCGAGCGGCTGAACGACGGGTTGCCGGAAAGCTTCGAGGAGGCGATCGACGCCTATGGCCTGACTTTCTTCAAGGTGAAGGTTTCGGGCGTTGCGGACGCCGATATCGACCGCCTTTGCCGCGTCGCTGCCGTCATCGACGCCAAAGTGCCCTCTTATTCGGTGACACTCGACGGCAACGAGCAATTCTCATCCGCAGAGGCTGTGGCCGATCTGCTGGCCCGTGTGAAAGAGGAGCCCAGATTAGCGCGATTTGCGGCATCGATCCTGTTCGTCGAGCAGCCTATCGCCCGCGCCCATGCCTTCGAGAAGCCGGTCAAGGTGCTTGCCGCCTTCAAGCCGGTGGAGATCGACGAATCCGACGCCGATATCGATGCTTTTGTGACCGCCAGAGGGCTCGGCTATAGCGGCATCTCCTCGAAATCCTGCAAAGGGTTCTATCGCTCGCTATTGAACCGGGCGCGTGTTGCCCAATGGAGCGCCGAGGACGGCATTGCCTATTTCATGTCGGCGGAAGATCTGACGACGCAAGGGGGCCTTGCCGTGCAGCAGGATCTGGCGCTCGCCTCCCTGATCGGCATGACGCATATCGAGCGCAACGGCCATCACTATGTCGACGGCATGGCCGGTGCGCCGGAGGCGGAGCAGGCGGCCTTCGTTGAGGCTCATTCCGATCTCTACCGCATCAGCAATGGCCGCACGCGGTTGCGCATCGAGGCGGGACAGCTTGCCATCGGCTCCGTTGTCAATTCCGTTGGACTTGGTTCGTCCGCGGAACCGGATTGGGCGGCGATGGAGAGGTCACGGATGTAGGATTTTGGTCGAGGTCGTGAGGGTTTTGATCCCTCTCGAGCATGGCCCCTCACCCTAGCCCTCTACCCGCTCGCGGGGAGAGGGGACGACGGAGGAAGACGGTCGAATTCTCAGCTCGGATCGCGGCTTTGGTTTGGTAGGGAAAGCTCCCTCTCCCCGCAAACGGGGAGAGGGTTGGGGTGAGGGGCACACCACGGAGATCAATTCAGGCCGCAAGGCCTCGTCATCGCTGTTTGCAGATTCTGGAGGAGCAGATGCAGTCATCGAAGAAACGTTACGTTCTGGTCGGAACGGGAAACCGCGGCGCGACCATGTGGGGCAAGGATCTTGTGGAGCGCTGGAGCAACGAGGTCGAACTCGTGGCAGTCTGCGACCTCAATGCCATGCGCGCGAAGCGGGCGTTGGAGTATATCGGTGCATCCGTGCCCGTTTATACCGACTTCGACGAGTTGTTGCGGGTGGAGAAGCCGGATCTCGTCATCGTCTGTACCCGCGATTCCACCCATGACGATCTGATCGTCAAGGCGATGGAAGCCGGCGCCGATGTCATCAGCGAAAAGCCGATGACGACGACCGTCGACAAGATCAAGCGTATCCTCGATGCCGAGGCGCGCACGGGCAAGCGGCTGGATATTTCCTTCAATTACCGTTTCGCGCCGACCTCCGCGAAGATCAAGGAGCTGATCAATTCCGGCGTCATTGGCGACGTCACCTCCGTCGACTTCCATTGGTATCTCGACACCAGCCATGGCGCTGACTATTTCCGCCGCTGGCACGCTTTCGTCGAAAATTCCGGCAGCCTCTTCGTTCACAAGGCGACGCATCACTTCGACCTTCTAAACTGGTATCTGGATTCCGATCCGGAGAAGGTTTCAGCCTTTGCCGATCTCAAGCATTACGGCCGCAAGGGTCCGTTTCGCGGCGAGCGCTGTCGCAGCTGTCGCTACAAGGGCGAGTGCGACTACTATCTCGACATCAGCGCAACGCCATTGCTCGAAAGCCTCTATGAGGACCCGTCAATCGTCGATGGCTATGTGCGCGACGCCTGCGTCTTCCGCGAGGGTATCGACATCCCCGATACGATGGTTGCTTCCATCCGCTATCGCAATGGCGTCAATGTCTCCTATTCCCTGAATACTTATATGCCGATCGAAGGGCATCATCTTGCCTTCAACGGCCATAAGGGGCGCATCGAGTTGCGCCAATACGAGAAGCAGCATTGGACGACGCCGCCGGCCGATGAGATCGTCGTGATGAAGAATTTCGGCGATGTCGAGCGCATCTGGGTGCCGCACTCATCGGGCGGGCACTATGGCGGCGACGACCGGCTGCGCAACATGCTCCTGCGCTCCGGCCCGAACGATGAGCTCAAGCAGCGCGCCGGCTCGCGGGCAGGGGCGATGTCTGTCCTCTGCGGTATTGCCGCATTGCAAAGCAGCCGCACAGGCCAGCAGGTATCGGTTGCCGATATCTGGGGCGAGGACGACGGCTTGAATCTGCTGGAGCCGCGGCCCTGAAGCCTCGGCTCCTTAATCTTCGCGAATCTTCATCCTGACCGGTTGTCGAGATCAATTGCAGCCGGGCAGCTGCTGCGCATAGATTCTCGTCATGCCGTTGAAGCGTCTGGCGCCGGCGAGAGCGGTCGCATTGCCGCGCCATGACCCCTGCAGATAGCCCTTGGGGCCGGAGTAATAGGCGAGATAGAGGCTGTAGGAGTCGTTCAGCGGAATGCCGGTCTGCTGGTGCGTCTGGTAGTGATACCAGCCGACGAAGTCGATGGCGTCGGAGAAGTTGGTGCGGCTTGCCGTCCAGTTGCCGGTCTCGCGCTTGTACTTGTCCCATGTGCCGTCCAGCGCCTGCGAGTAGCCATAGGCCGTCGTCGGCCGCTTCCAGGGAATGAAGCCGAGCAGATAGCGGCGCGGCGGACGGGCGCGCGGCCGGAAGCCGGATTCGGTATAGATCGTCGCCATCAGGATCGGCACCGGCACGCCGTATTTGCGCTCCGTGCGCTCGGCTGCCCGCTGCCAGTTGTTGAACCAGCCATCGCGCTGGTCGAAGATCGCGCAGATGTTGCGGGTGCGCGATGGTGCGGTGGCACAGCCTGCCAGCACGCCGAGCAACATCACGGCCAGAATGGAAAGGACGCGGGTACGCATTACTAGAACCTCTTCATTGCTGCGCCGCGCGTCTTTCAGGCGCGCAAAGGACGCAGCAACAACTTTGTTGGCGCATGATCCTTTTCAAAAATTCGAGGTCGAACTTTTGAGATCATGCGCTAGGAAGAGTGCTAGCGCGGAATGATTAAAAACGGGTTGTCTGCCTGTGCCGAAATGGGGCGATTTCAGGGTGTTTTCATGAATTTGCTGCGCCGCATCATGCCATGCGCGCCATGTCCTCTCGGCGCACCTCGTAGAGCAGCGGCCTGCCTTCGATGAAGCGGATGGTTTCGTCGACCGCCATTTCCCCAAGCCGCGCCCGTTCCAGGCCGACAGCGCCGGCAATATGCGGCGTCAGGAAAACATTGGGCAGCTCGTAGAAAGCCGATGCCGCTTCTGGAATTTCGGGGTCGGTGACGTCGATGATTGCGTCGATGTGGCCGGTCTTCAGCACACGGATCAGGGCGGCTTCGTCGACCAGGGCGCCGCGTGCCGTGTTGATGAAGGTTGCTCCATCTTTCATCATCGACAGGCGGCGCGCGTCGATCATATGCCGGGTGGCGGGCAGGGAAGGCGCGTGCAGCGAGACGATATCGGCCGATGCCATCAGCGCGTCCAGTTCGGCTTTTTCGACGCCGAGGCGCGCCGCTTCGGCCGCATCGACCATCGGGTCATAGAGCAGAATGCGGTAGTCGAAGGGAGCAAGCAGTTCGATCACTCGCCGGCCGATGCGCGAGGCGCCGATGATGCCGATGGTGCGGCCGTAGTTGCCGATGGCGTCGGCCTGCATCGGTACCGTCCGTTGGCGGTTGCGGTCGGCAACGTAGAAATCGCGGAATCGAAAGACTTTCTTGCCGGCAAAGATGATGGCGGCAAGCGTGAATTCGGCAACCGGCAGCGCATTGGCCTGTGCCGCATGGCTGACCAATATACCGCGATCGAACAGGCTGTCGCCGAGCAGCCCCTTCACCGTACCGGCGGCATGGACCACCAGCTTCAGGTGCGGCGTCTGTGCGAGCGCGGCGGCGTCGATCGCCGGCGAACCCCAGCCGGTGATCAGGATTTCGGTTTCTGCCAGCAGCTTCGCCGCACGCTCGTCGTCGAAGCGTTGCATAGGCGTGGCGTCAAGTAAGCGCCCGACGGTGCCGAGACGCTGAATAAGCGTCTCGGGCAGAACATGCTGTGTGCGCGATGGCTGCATGGCAAGGGCAATGGCCGGGTGGCCGGATAGAAATTGCATCATGGCAGGCGACCGGGTGCCTGGATGGCGCTGACTGTGATCCCCTTGTCGGCCATGAGGCCGCGAAGGGCATCAATATCGGGCTTGGCGGGCGGCTTGGTCCAGGCATGATCGACGGCGGACGGGTCCTTCTCCGCAAGTACTGCGGAGACGAGAATGGTCTCGCCCGCCGGGATCGTGCCTCGCAATTGCGGCACCAAGGTCTTTGCGACGATGAGGTTGGTGTTGGGTGGCGCCTTCTGGGCGAGGCCCTCCCTAGAGATCGTCGAGCCAAGGTCGAGAATGCCGCTGAAATCCTCCTCGCCGATCGCGTAGGCGGCGCCCGTCTCGGATGAAAGCGTGTCGGCCTCGAGATCGCGCCTTGCGATGGCAAAGCCGCCTTCGGCTGTCTGCAGCGGACGCGGCGTATTGATCTTGTGCAGGCGGACATGCCAGGGCGCGGCCGGCAGCAGCCATGTCTCCACCGTCACATCCGGATAGGGCGACCATTTTGCGTAGAGCGTATCGCCAGCGAGCTTGGCTTCCTCATTGGTTTCGCGCACGCGGTAGTGCAGGCCGTCGTCACTGAAGGCGAGCATGCTGTCGAAGGCGCCGCCGGCAAAGATGCGCTCGTCGCTTTCGACGCTGAAGCCATAGCGGGCGGAGTAGGCGAATTTGGAATACTTCTCCGCGCCGAAGCGCATCTGCTGGTTTTCCTGGCCGCAGGAGAGCGCCACGACATCGGCCTTGCTTGACATCAGGACCATGCCCGGATGTTTTTGCGGGATGATAGCCGGCTCATTTTCCGACGGCTTTTCTTCCGCCATCCAGAATGGGTGCGTTTCCGGCAGCGCCAGCGGCAGGAAGGCCTTGAAGGCCCAATAGGGCGAGCCGGCGGAATTGTAATTCTCCGACATCAGCAGGTTGGGATAGGCAAAGCCGATCGGCAAGGTGCCGTCGCGATGGGCGATCGGCTTGTCGGCCCACCAGCGCAAGTGCCTGAGGCAGAGGCCCTTGATCTCACCCCATGGCAGCGCCTCGACATCGGCGAAAGCGAGCGCCGACCAGAAGCCGGCGCAGGCGAAGCGATAGGTGAGGCTCCGGCCGAAGGGGATCGTGGCGCCATCAGGCGCAAACCAGTGGCGGAAATCCTCGGCGAAGAGGATTGCGCGCTCTCGGTAACGCTCGGCGCGATCATCTTTGACGAGCTTGGAATAGATCAACCCGTAAAAATGCATGGCGAAGGGAATGTAGTGATCGATGCGCCGGACATTGCCGTCGCGATACCAGCCATCGGCGATGTAGAAGCCATCCAGTTCGTTCAGGTAGCTTTCCGTGAGGCTACGGTCAAAGGAGACGCCGAGGCGGTCTAGCGCGATATCGACGAGGATGCGGAAGAACTTCCAGTTGTTGTCGGCATAGTCGAAGCTGCGCGCATGCTTGAGGTAAGTGACGAGGTTGTCGCGCGCGAGCTGATCGAGCGGCTCCCAAACCTTTTCAGGCACGAGGGCAAGGGTAAAGCCGAGGGCTGCAAGTTCGACCATGCGCTGATCGCGGCCGTGGAGCGTGCCCCAATATTCCGGGTGTTTCGGATCGACGCCGTTGGCGAGGCCTTCGGCGAAGCGGTCCCAATGGCGGAAGTCGCCGCCACCGGCGCCGAGCGGTGCCAAGCCCCAGAGCGGACGGGCAAAGCCTTCGAGATCGGCGGCGGTGCGGTCGAAATGGGCTCCTGCGCCGTCGATGCGGACGCGGGCATTGCCTTGCGAAAAATAGGGTAGCAGCGGATCGAAAAGATCGGTCAGCGCGCGGCGCATGTCGGTTAGATTCTTCAACGGATTGCCGGCAAGCGGATTGGCGCTGGCTGGGTCGTAGATCATCGGCGTGGCTCTCTCGATTGTTTCCGCTTTGGGGAAGGCTCAGCTTTCGGGTGGAACGGTGCCTCCGGCGATCGGTTGAACGCCATGGCAGATTTGGCGGGCCTGCGCGTCACGGTCGCGGAAGCGCGCGACCATCAGGCCGATGGCCTCCCGCCCGAGCGCTGCGCGGTCGACGCGCATGGTTGCCAGCCGGGGGTTGGTCATCAGTGCGCAGGGAAGATCATCGAAGCCGACAATGGCGAAATCCTCCGGCACGCGCAGGCCGGCTTCGATCGCGGCGTCGAGCGCACCGACGGCAATGAAGTCGTTCATGCAGAAGGCGGCCGTATAGCCCTCGCCCGCGGCGAGGATCTCGGCGGTCTTGTCATGGGCCTCATGGCTGGAACTGCCGCGAAAATTCATCGGCACGATCCGGCCCTCGGCGCCTTCCACCGAAGCGACTGCCGCCTCGAAGCCACGGATGCGCTCGCGGATCGTCTGGCGGTGCGAGCCAGTCAGATGCAGAATGCGGCGGTGGCCGGCATCGATCAGACGGCGCGTCGCATTATAGGCGCCGAAGAAATTCGAGGGCGAAACGCCATCGAAGCGCAGCTTCGGGTCGGTGCCGTTGACGAGCACGGTTGGCGTGCCGCTTGCCTCGAGCCAGCGGCACAGCTCTTCAGAGGGGTCGATACCGACGAGAAACAGGCCTTCGGCGCCGGCGGTCTGCAGATATTCCTTTACCAGGTCCGGCTCCGTCCTCGCTTCCCGGACAAGGCGGATGTCGAAGCGCATGCCGCGCTCGGCAGCCCCAGCGCGCAGACCTTCCAGAATGCCTTCGTAGAAAATGCTCAGGCCGCCCGTGACGCTGTCGCTGGCAATCAATGCGAGGCCGCCGGTTTCGGCTTCCGTTGTTGTCTTCAACGGATAGCCGAGATCGCTCGCCACCTTGAAGATGTGCTGGCGGATCGTCTCGCTGATGCCGGGTTCGTTGGTGAGTACACGCGACACGGTGGAAACGGAGACGCCGGCTGCGGCAGCAATGTCGGCCTGTCGGATGCGTTTGGAGCGGATATCGTTCATATCGCAAACGGTATGCAAAATTATGCAAATTTGCAATAGAAAGATTTTTTATTGCGCAATGCTGTGAAGTTGCATATCGTCGCGCCACTTGTCCGCTGAAGGCGTCGGGGAGATCGTCGCGGACGACAACGCAAGAGAAGGAGGAATCTCATGCGCATGAACCGCCGTTCTTTCATGATCGGAACAGCCGGAGCCGCCGCGGGTCTCGCATTCGGGGGAGGGGCAATGCCCGCCTTCGCCGATGCCACGCAATTGCGGGCGATGTGGTGGGGCTCGCCGGACCGAGGCAAGCGCACCGTCGCGGTTGCAGAGTTGTTTCACAGCAAGAATCCGGATCTGTCCGTCATTGGCGAAAGCATCAGCGGCGACGGTTATTGGACCAAGCTTGCAACGGGTATGGCCAGCCAGAACATCGCCGATGTCTTCCAGCTCGAGCCGAGCACGATCTCCGACTATTCCAAGCGCGGCGCCTGCATGCCGCTCGACCAGTTTGTGCCTTCGACGCTGAATATCGACAATTTCGGCAAGGACGTGCTGAAGCTGACCACGGTCGATAACAAGCTTTACGGCGTCGGCCTCGGGCTGAACTCCTTCGCGATGTTCTATGACGAGGACATGTTCAAGAAGACTGGCCTGACGCCGCCCGGCCCGACGACGACATGGGCGGAATATGCCGATCTCGCCGTGGAAATGACCAAGGCCGCCGGCAAGCGCGGCTATTGGGGCGGACCTTACGGAGCGCGCTATAACTATGTGCTCGACGTCTGGCTGCGCCAGCGCGGCAAGAGCCTCTTCACCGAGGAGGGCGGGCTCGGCTTCGGTGTCGATGACGCCAAGGAATGGTACAGCTACTGGGAAGAGCTGCGCAAACGCGGCGGCACCGTTTCCGCCGATGTCCAGACGCTCGACCAGAACGTCATCGAGAGCAACTGCCTCGCGCTCGGAAAATCGGCGATCGGCATGGCCTATTCCAACCAGCTCGTCGGCTACCAACTCGTGGTCAAGAGCAAGCTCGCCGTCACCATGCTGCCGCGCGAGAAGAAAGATGGCCCCTCCGGCCATTATTATCGCCCGGCCCTGATCTGGAGCGTCGGCGCCACCAGCAAGAACGGCGAAGCAGCGGCGAAGTTCATCAACTTCTTCGTCAACGATGTCGATGCCGGCAAGATTCTCGGCGTCGAGCGCGGTGTGCCGATGTCACCCGCCGTGCGGGCTGCCATCCTGCCGACGCTCAATCCGGTCGAGCAGCAGACGGTGCAATATATCGAGCTGTTGAAGGATCAGGTCGGCACCTACCCCGTGCCGGCACCGCTCGGTTCGGGAGAGTTCGACCAGAACGTCGCCCGCCCCGTCGCCGACCAGCTCGCCTTCGGCAAGATCACGGTCGCAGAGGCGGCGAAGCGGCTGGTGGAAGAAGGCGCGACGAAGCTGAAGCGGAAGAGCTGATTGGGGCGCGTCGGAGGCTCTTGATGGGCGTCCGGCACCCCCCTCTGTCACTTCGTGACATCTCCCCCACAAGGGGGGAGATTGTTGGGAGTTCGTTGCGCCTCCCAACTATGCAATGCGCTTCAGTCTCTACTGATGCAATGTTGGTTTGAGGCAGGTGGTCAATCTCCCCCCTTGTGGGGGAGATGTCCCGAAAGGGACAGAGGGGGTATCGCATCCTCCTCGAATTCCTTATCAACGCCTTCTCCCCAATCTTCACCGCGCCGCCCAATTGGCGCCGCGGCGGAAGATGGTCTTCATCTGCGGCACGTCGAATTCCTTGGCCTGGTGGCCGAGCGAGGAGTAGAAGACGCGGCCCTTGCCGTATTTGCGCTTCCAGGCGACTGGCATGACGACACCGTCGATCCAGTAGGCATGATCGCCGGTGAAGGTCGTGGTTGCCAGCACCTCGTTCGACGGGTCGACATGCATGTAATATTGCTCCGACGTGTAGGGGAAATCGGTGATCCCCTCCATGATCGGATCGTCCGGCCGTGTGATATTGACCGTGTAGTCGATGATGTTGCCGGGATGGGCGACCCATTGGCCGCCAATGATGAACTGGTACTCGACGCTTTCGCGGAACGAGTCGCCCGCGCCGCCATGATAGCCGGCAATGCCGACGCCGCTTTCGATCGCGGCGGCAAGGTTCTTCACCTCCTCCTTCTCGATCTTCGACATGGTGACGATCGGCACGATCAGGCTGAGATCGTGGATCGATGGGTCGGCGAAGGCCTCGGTGCTGTTTTCGAGGTAGACCTTGAAGCCATCCTCTTCCAGCATGTCGCGGATAATATGGGCGCATTCCTGCGGTTCGTGGCCGCTCCAGCCGCCCCAGACGATAAGTGCTTCACGCATGATGATCCTCCTGAAATTGTACTGTTAGCGGCCGATCTGCCCATCCACGAGGGATTCGGACAGAGGGGCCGGACGCTCCGTTTGCGTCGTGATGGTGACCGTGCGCCCGCTGTCGGAAGCCGTCTGGAAGGCTTCCATGACCTCGAGCACGTGCAGCGCCAGGCTGCCATTGGCGCGGTGCGGGCGGTTCGAGCGGATGGCATGCGCCATGTCCGCGACGCCAAGCGAGCGGTAGTTGCCATCGGCGTAGGGCGCGGCGATCTCGCGCTCGGCGAATTCGCCGCCCTTCTTGAGGAATTCCACCGGGCCACCGAAGCGGTTCGGATCGGGCACGATCAGCGTGCCCTCAGTGCCGTAGACTTCGAGCGGCACATGCTTGTGGCCGGCGACATCGAAGCTCATGCCGATCTGGACGACCGCGCCATTCGCAAAAGCCATGACGCCGGCGACATGCGTCGGCACATGCACGGGGATGTGTTCGCCGTTGCGCGGCTCGCTGGTGATGATGCGCTCCTTGCGCGGCGTAACGGTAAAGCCGGCGACCTGGGAGACGGGGCCGAGCAGGTTGACGAGGTCGGTGATGTAATAGGGACCCATATCGAGCATCGGGCCACCGCCGACTTCGTAATAGAAAGCCGGATTCGGATGCCAGCGCTCATGGCCGGGGCACATGAATGTGGCGGTGCCGCCGACCGGGGTGCCGATCGCGCCTTCATCGATGATGGCGCGGGCCGTCTGGTGGCCGCCGCCGAGGAAGGTGTCCGGGGCTGCGCCGATCCGCAGGCCCTTGGCGGCCGCTGCATCCGCAAGCTTCTTGCCTTCGGCGAAATTGATGCCGAGCGGCTTTTCCGAATAGGTGTGCTTGCCGGCATCAAGCGCCTGTAGCCCGACAGCGACATGTGCCTTCGGAATGGTCAGGTTGACGATGATTTCGATCGTGGGATCGGCCAGCAGCGTGGCGATATCGACGGCCTTCAGGCCGAATTCGGCGGCTTTCGCCTCGGCGAGCTCGCGATTGAGGTCGGCGACGCCTTTGATGTCGAGAATGGGAAAGGATTTCATGGCGGTGAGATAGGCGCCGGAAATGTTCCCGCAGCCGATTATGCCGATACCGACCTTATTCATAAGCTTCCTCCAAATGTATTGTCTTTGTTGCTCTGCGGGATCACAGGGCCGGTGCCGGCCCCGTCGTCCCCCAAGGCGATTCGTAGAGTTCGCGCAGCGCCACGACCGCGGCGCCCTGCGCCCAGGTCTCGTCGGTCGACTGGTCGAACACCAGCTCCGTCACGCCTTTGATCGACGGCGGAATGGCCAGCGAATAGGCCTCCCGCAGGCTGTCGAGGAAGGGCTGGCCAAGCGCCAGGCTCGATCCCACCAGAATGACGCGGGGCGGGGCAAACAGCGTGACGATATTGGCGAGCGCCATGCCGCAGGCCTCGCCGGCGCGGGTGGCCGCGCCGATCAATGAGATATCCTCGGCATCGATCAGCGTCTTGGCATGGGTCATTCCGCGGCCGAGGCGGATGGCTTCGGCAAAGCGGCCGCTGGGCTGGTCGCCAAGAATGGCGCTTTCGCCGGCAAGGCTTGCCAGGCGGATGATGCCCTGCGGCCCCATGCCGAGCACGAGATCGCCGAGATTGTGGCTGAGGCCGCCGGCGCCGCGAAAAAGCTGGCCGCCATGCAGCACGCCGAGCCCCAGCGTCTGTTCCAGCGATACCAGCACCATGTCGTCGAGGTCTCTTGCCTTGCCGAACCAGTGATGGGCGAGCGTGATCGCGTGCGCATCGCTTTCGACGATGGTGGTCACGCCCAGTCGCTCGGACATTTCCTTGGCGAAGTCGACGCCGCTTTCGCGAAAGATCGGGCTGGTGCGGACATGGCCGGTGCGATGCTCGACGACGCCGGGCAGACCGAGGCAGACGGAATCGATCTCGTCCAGCGCCAGATTGGCATCGACGACACAGCGGCGCACACCATCTTCGATCAGATCGGCGATGACGCCGATCGGCTGGCGGTCGACGCGCAGCGCCAGCGTCAGCGTCGAAAGAACCTCGCCGCAGAAGTCGGTGACGACGAAGACCATGCGGTTGGCGGCGATTTTCGCGCCGACGACGCGCACGGCATCGGGATTAAGCTCCAGCATGACGCGCGGCCTGCCGCGGCTGGCGGACTCGCGCAGATCGCCTTCGGTGCGGGCGAGAATCAGCCCGTCGTCCAGCAAGGATGCCGTGATCGCCGACACCGTGGTGGTCGAAAGCTGGGTGCGGTCGCTGATTTCGATACGTGCGATGGAGCCGGCCCGCCGGATCGTATCCAGCACATTGAAGCGGTTTATCGCCCGCATAAGCTCGGGATCTGCTGTTTTCATGAGATTCGTGCCGAATGACGGACCCGCTCGGCTGCGGCCTGGTATTTTTAACGGAATGCGAATTAAATAACCTATGGTCGTTGCCCAATGTCAAGCCGTTTTGCTGCCAATCTGCCGAAAATTTAGCGGTGGCGGTTGACATTTCACCAAAGCTCCGTTGAATTATTCCGCATAAGGGAAAAAATATTGAGGCTCTTGGTTCCCTTGGGAGGAGAAAATCATGATCCATCTACGTGGGGCCAAGGCCCTTCGCATTGCCGCTATTGCCGCGACGAGCGGGCTGGCGATTCTGGCCGCCGTCACGAGCGCTGCCGCCGAGACCACCGTGAAGTGGCTGCATCTTGAGGCCAATCCGGCTTACGTCGCCATCTGGCGCAAGATCGCCGACGAATATCAGGCCAAGCATCCCGGCACGAAGATCGAGATGCAGTTCTTGGCCAACGAGGCCTTCAAGGCCAAGCTGCCGACGCTTCTGCAATCGAAGGATGCTCCGGACCTGTTCTATAGCTGGGGCGGTGGTGTGCTGAAGCAGCAGCAGCAGACCGGCACGCTGCTCGACCTGACCTCGGCGATGGATGCGAAGGACGGCGCCTGGAAGAAGAGCTACAATCAGGCTGCGATCAAGGGCCTGACCTTCGATGGCAAGATCAGTGCCGTACCCTATCAGATGGGCACCGTTTCCTTCTTCTATAACAAGGCCCTCTTCGCCAAGGCCGGCGTCGACGCCGACACGATCAAGACCTGGGACGACTATCTGGCCGCGGTGAAGAAGATCAAGGCCGCCGGCATCGTGCCGATCGCGGGCGGCGGCGGTGAGAAATGGCCGATCCACTTCTACTGGAGCTATCTCGTCATGCGCGACGGCGGCCAGCAGGTGTTCAACGATGCCAAGAACGGCAAGGGCAACGGCTTTAACGATCCGGCCATCATCAAGGCCGGCGAACAGCTTGCCGAACTCGGCAAGCTCGATCCCTTCCAGCCGGGCTATCTCGGGGCCACCTGGCCACAGACGCTTGGCGTCTTCGGTGACGGCAAGGCGGCGATGATCCTCAGCTTCGAGACGACGGTCGCCACCCAGCGCGTCAATTCCGGTGACGGCAAGGGCCTGGCGGACGACAATATCGGCCGCTTCGCCTTCCCGGCTGTGACTGGCGGTGCGGGCGCACCAACCGATACGCTCGGCGGCCTGAATGGCTGGGCCGTTACCAAGAAGGCTCCGCCTGAGACCCTCGACTTCCTCGCCTATCTGACGAATGCCGAGAATGAGCGCACCATCGCACAGGCCGGTTTGATCATTCCTGTCGCTGTCGGTGCGGAAGACGGCATCAAGTCACCGCTGATGCGCGGAGCAGCCGATCAGCTGGCGCATTCGACCTGGCACCAGAACTTCTTCGATCAGGATCTCGGTCCTTCCGTCGGCCGTGTCGTCAACGACATTTCCGTCGGCATCGTCTCCGGCCAGATCACTCCCAAGGATGGCGCACAGCAGGTCCAGGACGCCTTCGAACAGGACCAGCTCTAGCGGCATCCGGCGCCGGCCACTCCCTTGTGCCGGCGCCGGTTTTTCTTTGAACTGCAATTGTCGAGACCGCCCATGACCGATGTCAGCGCCACGACCGCTATCCCTGCCGTCGCAAGATCAAGGCCTGCCGCGAAGCGAAAATCGCCGGCGGCGCGCGGCCGTATGCCGGTTATCCTGCTGTTCCTGCCTCCCGCCATTCTGCTTTTCACCATCTTTGTCATCCTGCCGATGGGGGAGGCGGCCTGGTACAGCCTCTATCGCTGGAACGGCTACGGCCTGCCGACGGAGTTTGTCGGCCTGCGTAATTTTGAGGTGCTGTTCAAGAACGGCGCGTTCCTGACATCGCTCAAGAACAATGCGCTGATCATCGTCGTGTCGATCGCCATACAGGTGCCGCTTGCCATATGGCTCGCGACGATGCTGGCGAACCGCATACGCGGCGTCGTGCTCTTCCGGCTGATCTTCTTTCTGCCTTACGTGCTGGCCGAAGTCGCCGCCGGCCTGATCTGGCGCTTCGTCTATGACGGCGACTACGGCCTGTTTGCCGCGATCGCGCATTTCCTCGGCACGCCGACGCCCTACGTGCTCGCTGACAAGGATCTGGCGATGTATGCCGTGCTCGGCGTCATCGTGTGGAAATATTTCGGCTTTCACATGATGCTGTTCATCGCCGGCATGCAATCCCTAGACAAGAGCGTGCTGGAGGCGGCCGAGATCGATGGCGCCACCGGCTGGCAGAAGTTCCGTTACGTGACGCTGCCGCTGCTCGGCTCGACGCTGCGTCTCTCCGTCTTCTTTGCTGTCGTCGGATCGCTGCAACTCTTCGACATGATCATGCCGCTCACCGGCGGCGGCCCGTTCAACTCGACCCAGACGATGGTGACCTTCCTCTACAATTTCGGCGTCACCCGCATGCAGGTCGGTCTCGGCAGCGCCGTCGGCGTCGTGCTGTTCGTGATCTGCGTCACCCTCGCCTTCGGCTACAAACGGATATTTATGCGCAATGACTGATCTGGCCTCATCCGTTCGACTGACCACCGGCACGAAGATCTATCTCTATGTGTCGCTGACGATCATTGCCGCCATCGTGCTGATCCCGCTTTTGACGACCGCGCTCGGCGGCTTCAAGACACTCGGCGATCTCCGCACCAATCCCTTCGGCCTGCCTGTCGAATGGCATTTCGAGAATTACACTGGCATTCTCTTCGGCGATCGCTACTGGCGGCAGATGATGAATTCGTTGATCATCGCCGTTCTCACAGTGTTCCTGACACTGTCGGTCTCGGCGATGGCTGCCTTCGCCTTCGCGCATGTAAAATTCTTCGGCTCGAACTTTCTGCTGAACTATTTCCTGATCGGCCTGATGTTTCCGGCGGCCACTGCCATTCTGCCGCTGTTCATCCGCATCCGTGATCTCGGCCTGCTCAACACCTATTGGGGCGTGGTGTTGCCGCAGGTGGCTTTCGGCCTCGGCATGAGCATCCTGCTCTTCCGGAATTATTTTCGAAACCTTCCGGAAGAATTATTCCAGGCCGCCTTTGTCGACGGTTGCGGCTATATCCGCTTCTTCTGGCATATCTCGCTGCCGCTTTCGCGGCCGATCATCGCGACCGTCAGCATCATCTCCTTCGTCGGCAGCTGGAACAGCTACATCCTGCCGCTGATCATGCTGAATTCGGATTCGATCTATCCCTGGCCGCTCGGCATGATGGTCTATAGCGGCGAGTTCGGCACGGAATGGGAGCTGGTGCTCGCGTTCATCACGCTCACCATCCTGCCCACCATCATCGTTTTCTTCCTGGCGCAGAAGCACATCATTGCCGGCCTCACCGCCGGCGCCGTGAAATCCTGAGCCTTACTGGAGCACAAACAAATGGCATCCGTCGAACTGCACAATATCCACAAGGCTTATGGCGCGCTCACCGTCATCCACGATGTCTCGCTCTCGATCGACGACGGCGAGTTCATCGCGCTCGTCGGCCCATCCGGCTGCGGCAAGTCCACGCTGCTGCGAATGATCGCGGGGCTCGAGGAAATCACCGATGGCGACGTGTCGATCGGCGGGCAGGTGGTCAACGCCATGACGCCGCGCGAGCGCAACATCGCCATGGTCTTCCAGTCCTATGCGCTCTACCCGCATATGACGGTCGCCGAGAACATGGGCTTCAACCTGAAACTCTCGGGCGAGACCAAACCGGTCATCGAGCAGCGGGTCAACGAGGCCGCGCGCATGCTCGATCTCACCAAGCTGCTCGACCGCAAGCCGGCGCAGCTTTCCGGCGGTCAGCGCCAGCGCGTCGCCATGGGCCGCGCCATCGTGCGCAATCCCGCCGTCTTTCTGTTCGACGAGCCGCTCTCCAACCTCGATGCAAAGCTGCGTGTGCAGATGAGGTCCGAAATCAAGGCGCTGCATCAGAAGGTGCAGACCACCTCGATCTATGTCACCCACGACCAGATCGAGGCCATGACGCTCGCGGACCGTATCGTTGTCTTGAACCAGGGCAGGATCGAGCAGCAGGGCACGCCGATCGAGCTCTACCGCAAGCCGGCCAATCTCTTCGTTGCCGGCTTTATCGGTTCGCCGGCCATGAATTTTCTCGATGGCGTGGTGGAAGGTGTCGAAGGTGCGCCCGCCGTGCGGTTGAAGGACAGCACGCCGATCCGCATCGCCGGGGAACGCAAGGTGAAGGCGGGCCAGAGCGTGAAGGTTGGTCTCAGGCCCGAGCATCTGAGCCTTGCAAGCGGCGGTTCGCCGCTCACCGGCCAGACATTGCTCGTCGAGCCCACCGGCGCACAGACACATGTGCTCTTCGACCTTGCCGGCGAACAGGTGACTGCCGTGGTCGATGGCGAGGCGCCGGTGCGCTACGGCGAGCCGCTCAACGTCTCGGTCAATCCGGAGCAGGTCTATGTCTTCGATGCGTCGAGCGGTCTCGCCCTCTAAGTGACGATATCGATGGAATCGATGCGGTCGGGGTAGAAGGCCATATAGTCCTTGATACGGCCGACCGAAGGATAGGGGCTTTCATAGGTCCAAATCGCGTTCACGGAACGCTCGCCGCCGGCGGAGATGCTGTAGTAGGAGCACTCGCCCTTGTAGGGGCAATAGGTCGTGTGGCTGGTCTTCTCCAGCAGCGACATGTCGACATCCTTGCGCGGGACATAAACGACGGCAGGATAGGACGCCTCTTTGAGCGACAGCGCCTCGCGCGTGTCGGCAATCACCTTGCCGGCGACGGAGACGGTGACATGCGCCTGCTTTTCCTCGATCGTGATCGGATGATCCGGACCGGGGATCTTGATCGGCTTTTCGGACATTCTCGTTCTCCTCAGCTTTGATAGTGCTCAGCGGAGCGTGGTTCCGTCGTGACTATGTGCCCCTGCCCCTTATCTTAGCCTCTCCCCGCATCGCGGGGTGAGGGGCCAGGCATGAGGTTGCGGCAGCAGGAGACTCGCCTGACGATCTCAATTCAAAAGCATATAGGAAACGTTCTGCCGATTATCAGGCCCTTTGCGGCAGCCGCGCCTTCGGGGCTCCCCAGCGCAAGCCATCCATCAGCAGACGCACCAGCCGGCGGGAGCGGTCATACCATTCCGGCGAATTCGGCATGGAATAGGTGCCCGACAATGCGTGCAGCACATCGGTGCTGTCGACATCGGCGCGGATCGCGCCGGCGGCGATCGCCTTTTCGATCAGGCCTGCGAGAGCGATCGGCACCTTGCCGTAGCTGTCGGCAAAGAGTTTGGAATTGCTGTTGATAAGGATGCGCAGGCTCTCGGCCATGCCGCGCTTGGTGGCGATGTATCCGACGAAGCGGTTCATCCATTCCTCCAGAGCCTCGTCCGGAGCCCGCTCACGAGAAAGCTCTTCGGCCGCATCGCACAGCGCCTCGACTTCGTGATGATAGACCGCCTCCACCAGATGTTCGCGGCTTGGAAAATGCCGGTAGAGCGTCCCGATGCCGACATCCGCGCGCCGCGCGATATCCTCCAGCGAGGCCGCGGTGCCATGGCTGGCGAAGGCCTGCGCGGCAACGTCGATCAGTTTGTCGTAGTTGCGTCGTGCATCGGCGCGCAGACGCCGGCTTTCATTCGGCAGCTTGGGTTCCGGCAACGGCTTGCGCGCCAATTTCTGCTCCTTGCGGATCGCTGCGTGACGATGCCAGTCATTCGCGACAGATCGTGCGCGGCAACATCTTCTCCATGGCGATGCACTGCAGGATTGTTAGCGCATTCGGCATCGACGCGCCATTGTCCGCTGCGGGAATCGCGAGGGATAGATCGGGCGCCGGATTTTTGGCCGATTTACGGAGACGGTGCGCCGAAGTGGCTCGGTCCCGGGCCCGGACCGAAACTCGGCCCAAGGCTGGGTCCGAAGTCAGATCCCGAATTCGGCCCAAAGCTCGGGCCTTGATTGAAGCTGGCGAAGGGGGCGGCAGGATTGTCGCGCGCTGGCGGAACGTCGAGATAGCTCATGATGTTCTCGACGTGGCTCACCTGCGAGCGCAGGCTGTCGAGCGACTTGCCGGTCAGATTGGTGCCGGCGGGCAATTGCGCCGTCAGCGGGTTTTCGTAACGGCCGTTGACCCGCAGTTCGTAATAGAGGTGCGGGCCGGTGGAGTAGCCCGTCGAGCCGACATAGGCGATAACCTGTCCCTGGGTGACGCGCTCGCCGACACGCAGATCCGACGGCGTCGACGAGATATGGGCATAGGTGGTCTCGTAGCCGCCGTCGTGGCGGATGCGGACATATTTGCCGTAGCCGGTTTCCCAGGAGATCTTTTCGACGACACCGTCGCCGGCGGCCTGGATGGGGCTGCCCATCGGGGCGCGGAAATCGACGCCGTTGTGGAATTTCCTCACGCCGAGAATCGGGTGAATACGCCAGGCAAAACCGTCGCCGAGCGTGCCGTTCGGCACGGGGCGATGCACGAGGACCTTGGCGATCGAATGGCCGCGTTCATCGTAGAATTCCGAAGAGTCTTCGCCATCGTTCTTGTGCAGATAGAAGCGATGCGTATCGCCGTCGGCGTGGAATTCGATGAACATCAGTTCGCTCCGGCCGTCATCTGCCTTGCGGAAAAGCAGATCGACGCTGTCGGGAGCATCGTCGATGCTGGTGAGCGAAATGCCCTTGGCCTTGGCGAGCTTGATGAGCTGCGAGGCATATTCCTTGGTCAGACCGGCTCTTTCGAGCTTTTCGCCGACCGTCGTCTCGTCGCTTTCGTCGACACCCTTGAGATCGACGGCGGCGACCTCCGTCGAAGACGGGGCGTCGGCCTGGCTCTCGCTATAGAGCGTGGAAAACAGCCTGTCGTTGGCCATCGGCACGAAACCGTTGGCATCGTCGCGGGCAACGACGCGTTCGGGCGTCTTGTCGCCGCTGAGACGCGCCATGATCAGCTTCGGGCGGGCATTGGGGCCCTTCTTCTCAAGCAGCAATTCCAGGCTGTCGCCGGGGGAAACGGTGTCGGTCTCCAGCGCGCGCTGCAGCTCGTCGCCGGCATCGCTGCCGAGGCCCGCGGATGCCAGGATGTCCTGCAGATCCTGCTTGTCCTTCGGCATGGAGACGAGCCTGTGGAATTCGCGGCCGGTTTCGCCGGTGGTGGCGCGCGCCACGCTGACATTCAGCGGCACGCCGCGAACCGGGAAGCGCGAGCGCCGCACCGCATCATAGCGCGTGGTGGACTGAGGATAGATGCCGTGGCGGATATCTGAAAGCGACGGCGGCGAAAACACCACCTTGTCGGCCCGTTCCTCGCCATAGGCGGCGTTGATCGCGCCTGCATTTCCGCGCACGAGGGCGGTCTCCTCGGATTTGAAGACCAGCGTCGTGCGATGATAGGTGAAAATTCGGGTTTCGCCGCTGGAGAGCTTTTCGGCCACCTGGGCAAAGCGGGCGCCGTCGAAGCGCTGTCTTGCCGCCAGACGACCGGCTTTCCGCATGGCCGGCTGAGGGCGCGCGAGCTGGGCGGTACGCACCGGCGTTGCCCGTTCGATCGTATGACGGGCGAGCAGCGGATAAACGATCGTGGCGAGCAGGCCGAAAGACGCGGTGCCGGCAAGACCGATGGCGATCAGATGGCGCAGATGGGCGGAACGCGGCAGAAATGGAATATGAAAATCGTGATGCGGCCGCGCCTGGATCGCAGCCTCTGCAGGAAATTGAACGCGCAATGGACTTTCGGCCATGAAGTGAGGAACCCTGCAGATTGCGGTGGGCCCAAACTAGGGCAAATCATGGCAAAATCTAGGCAAATATTACGAGTCTGTTAATTGCCGTGATCGTCCACAGGGCCAGATTCGCGCGTTCAGGGTGATTCGTCAACCGACGATGGTGTCGTAGAGCAGTTTGAAGTTCAGCACCAGGATGATTGCAGCAACGATCCACGAGAGAATGGCTATGCTTCTGGAGACGGTAAAACTGCCCATTTTCTCGCGATTCGTGACGAATTGGACCAGGGGAATGACGGCGAAGGGCAATTGCATTGACAGGACGACCTGGCTCAGCACCAGCAGGTTGGCAGTGCCTTTTTCACCATAAATGGCGGTCACGAACACAACCGGAATAATTGCGAGGCTGCGGGTTAAAAGTCGTCTTGCCCAGTGCGGAATCCGCAGCCGAAGGAAGCCTTCCATGACGATCTGGCCGGCAAGTGTGGCCGTCACCGTAGAATTGAGGCCCGAGGCAAGCAGCGCGACGGCAAAGAGCGTCGAGGCGATGCCGAGACCGAGCAACGGCGACAGCAGTTCGTAAGCCTGACCGATCTCCGCCACATCCGAGTGGCCGGTGGTGTGGAAGGCGGCGGCCGCGACGATCAGGATGGCAGCGTTGACGAAGAGCGCCAGCATCAGCGCGACGGTGCTGTCGACCGTCGCCCACTTGATGGCATCGCGGCGGCCTTCTTCCGTGCGCTTGTAGGCGCGCGTCTGCACGATGGAGGAGTGCAGATAGAGATTATGCGGCATGACCGTCGCGCCGATGATGCCCATGGCGATATAGAGCATCGCGGGGTTTGTGACGATTTCGGGCGATGGAATGAAGCCGTGGAGGATTGCCGCGACCGGCGGCGCGGCCGCGGCGATCTGGACGGCAAAACAGATGGCGATGACAGTCAGCAGCGCGATGACGAAAGCTTCGAGATAACGAAAGCCCTTGCTCATCAGAAGCAGGACCAGGAAGGCGTCGAGCGCAGTAATCAGCGCGCCGCCGATCAACGGGATTCCGAAAAGCAGCTGCAGCGCGATGGCCGTGCCGATGACTTCGGCAAGATCGCAGGCGATGATGGCGAGTTCGCAGGCCAGCCACAGCGCCAGATTGACCGGGCGCGGATAGTGATCGCGACAGGCTTGTGCAAGATCGCGGCCGGTGGCGATGCCGAGCCTTGCGGAAAGCGCCTGCAGGAGGATCGCCATCAGGTTCGACAGCATGATGACGGTGAGGAGCGTGTAGCCGAACTGCGCGCCACCAGCGAGATCGGTCGCCCAATTGCCGGGGTCCATATAGCCGACCGAGATCATGTAGCCCGGTCCGACAAAGGCGATCAGGCGGCGCACCCAGCTGCCGGTATGGGGAACCTTCACGGTCGCGTTGACTTCGGGCAGGCTCGGACGGTCGTCCTCCTCGCAACTGGCAAATTGCCATGCGCGCCGCTGCGTGGCAGCTTCCTGAACTTGCGTCATGCGGGGCTCCGGGAGGATCATGCTGTGATGCTACCAAACAAATATGACCGATATCAGAATTATGCAACGGGCTATATTTCAATGGTTGCTGCATCCATGCTGCTGAAAGCGCTGGCCTGTCGGTCGTTTGCCCATATCGGGGAGCTTCGAGGGGGCAGGGCTTCAATCGGCGCGGCAATCTTTGAGCCTGCGATGGGAAGGTCGGATCAAGCCGGGGATTGCGAGGGAGGGAGGCGGTACGGTTTGGTGGAGAAATGCCGGCCCGTCTTCGAGCGAAGGAGGGTCACAGCCTACCGTCGCGCGACGGTGAAATGGCGGGTTTGAGCGCGGGCTCAATCTTGTGTCACCCGGAAAGGCCTTCCGCCATTCCGGATGGCGAAAGGCGAATTACCGTCAGCGCTTATTCTGCGGCGTCGTGCTTGGAAATGGAATCGCGAACGACGCCGTATTGGCTGCCCCAGCGATCGGTCATTTCGGCGCGGATGTCCCAGAGATCGGGAAAGAAGCGATGGCGCGCGCCCGCCTGCAGCAGCTCGACGGGGCGTCCCTTCAGCGATTTCGAACCGAGCCCGATGGAGCGCTGGATCAGGTACATGTGGTTGGCGCGGAATTTCTGGAACAGTTCGTCATATTCCACCAGCGCTTCGGCGACCACGTAGCTGTCGCCGTGGTCGTATTCGCCGTCATAGATGTCGGCGATCGTGAGACCCGGCGCATCTAGATAGTTCGCCTTGAAGGCGTGCCAGAGATCCGGCGGCATGCGAAGCAGAAAGCCGAAACCGGGCGATTCCTGGCCGCTGCCATTGCCGAGCTGCAGGCGGATTTGCTGATATTCCTTTGGCGACATGGTTTCGAGAAGATCGAGCTGGGTCGTCATCATGCGCATGATCCGATGAACTCGGCCCATGAGGGTGACGACGCGATGCGTATTGCGCTCCTCCATGAAGGCGATGACGTCGACCAGCGTGTAGGCCATCAGCTTCATCCAGAGTTCTTCGACCTGATGGACGATCTGGAACTGCAATTCGTCGCCGTTGACCATGCCGTTCAACGGCTTCTGACAGGCCAGCAGCTTGTCGCATTGCAGGTAAACGCCATAGTCGCGCATTTCGGGCGCCTCGATGCGCGCGTAATAGTCTTTCTTCTGCATCTTCGTTCCCTTTGTTCGGCTCTTCGCCGCCAAGCATGTTTGCCCTTTCTCAAGGATACGAATTTCGGCCCGAACATTGTTCCTATTTGTCATTCAAGATCGGGAAAATAGAGTACGATCGGTCATATTTTCCTGAATGGAGAGAACGATGGAATTGGATGCGCTCGACCACAAGATCATTGCTGCGCTGGAGGCTGATGCCCGCATCTCCTTTGCCGCGCTTGCCGATCTCGCCGGTCTCAGCAAAACGCCCTGCTGGAAGCGGGTGAAGGCGCTGGAGGAGGCAGGGGTCATCAGGGGGTACAGGGCGCTTCTCGACCCGGCCCGGCTGGGCTTCGGGCTGGAGGCCTTCGTGCAGGTGTCGATCGATGTCGAGCGCTTCGATGCCTTCGAGGCTGCCGTGCGCCGCCATCCGCTGATCTGGCGCTGTCATGCGACGACGGGCGAGGCCGATTATCTCCTGCATATCCTTGCGACAGACATGGCCGCACTCGACCGGCTGCTACGGCAGGAACTCAACCGGCTTCCGGGCGTCCGGCATACGGTGACATCGATGTCGACGCGGGAAATCAAGTCGGACATCTCTCTTGCCGAGGCCGTGCGCCATGCCGGCGCGTGAGGCGCCCTGCTATCCCTGGCTTTGCTTCCAGCGTTTCAGCTTTTGTCCTTATTGGAGGCGGCCAGCGGCTTTCGCGCCGCGCATGGAGCCGATGAGGCTGCGTATCAGCCGCTCGCCGATATCGACCAGGGGGAAGGATTTGCTCGACCGGAGCCATTCGGCCAGCAGGCCGTTCATGGAGCACTGGATGGCGCGAGCGGCGGTGTCGGCGGTCCATAGCGGCGCAAGCGGGCTCTGCTGGTCGGCCATCTCTATCAGTCGCGTCAGCTTGCCGAACATTTCGTGATTGGCGGTCACTATTCTCTGGGCTGCATCGGACAGGTGCTCCGTGAACTCGCAGCCGAGGATCATGATGGCGAAGACCCGCTGCTGCTGCTCGTCGTTGGCAAGGGTCTGCAGCACCTGGATGGCGCCTTCCTCGATCAGCCCGAGCGGATCGTCGTGGCCATGTTCGATCGCATAGTCGACGATGGTTTCCTGCGGCAGGCGAATTTCCCTGTGCAGTGCCGTGAGCACCTCGGCCTTGTCCTTGAAATGCCAGTAGATCGCGCCGCGCGTCACGCCGGCGCGCTGTGCGATCTTTTCGAGGCTCGAGCCGCTGACGCCGTTTTCATAGAAAATCTCGGCGGCGGCAGTCAGCACTTCCTCGCGGGTCTTGGCGGCATCTTCCTTGGTTCTGCGCATGCGCCTCCTCAAAAATTCCGCGGGCGAAAAGGGGGATTTCGCCTCGCTCTATGTCGCTGATTTCATGCGCCAATGTTCTAGACCCGCTTGAGGTTCCCGACACCAGACACGAAAGCCACGTCGATTTGGTATTTACAATCATTCATGTATGTTTGTATATTGCAGCGCAACAAGAATGTCGAATCTCGCGGTGATTTTCCCATGACGACGCATAAATCCCTCCTTCTGCGCAACAGTCTCCTTGCGGCCGGACTGCTCTTTTTCTGCGCGTCTTCCTCCCTCGCGCAGCAAGCCGGACAGATGCCGCCGCCACAGGTGACCGTGGTCGACGTCAAGCCCCAGACCGTGGCGCTCTCCTATGAATATGCTGCGCGCATCTCCGCCTTTAGGCAAGTCGACGTGCGGGCGCGCGTGGGCGGTATCCTGTTGAAAAGAAACTTTGTCGAAGGCGCGGAAGTGAAGGCCGGCGATGTGCTGTTCCTCATCGATCCGGCGACGTACAAGGCAGCGCTTGCCCAGGCCCAGGCGCAATTGCAGCAGAGCCAGGCGCAGCTGACCCAGACCCAGCGCGAAGAGAAGCGCAACGTCACGCTCTTCCAGCAGAATGCTGCGACACAAAAGGCGCGGGATGATGCGATTTCGGCGCGGGAGCTGGCGGAGGCGGCCGTTGCGGCTGCGCAGGCGCAGGTCCAGACGGCACAGCTCAATCTCGACTATACGCAGGTCACAGCCCCGGTCGGCGGCATCACCAGCCTCGAGCAGGTCTCCGAAGGCAGCCTCATCGGCACGACGGGCGATACCGGGTTGCTCACCAGCATCACCCAGCTCGATCCGGTCTACGTCAACTTCTCCTTCTCGGATACCGAAGCCGCCGAAGTGCGCAAGCTGATCGACATGAAGAAGGCCAAGGGCGAGGCGCCTAACCTCGGCGTCAAGATTTCCTTCGGCGACGGCTCGACCTACGATCACGATGGCGTCGTCGACTTCACCTCTTCGACGATCGACGTGTCCACAGGCACGCTGCAGGCCCGCGCCGTGGTCGACAATCCCGATCGCCGCCTGCTGCCGGGTCAGTTCGTCCGGGCGAAGGTAACGGGTGTTTCGCTCGACAATGCCATCACGATCCCCGAAGTGGCGCTGATGCAGAGTCCGCAGGGGCAGTTCGTCTACACGATCGACCAGGAAGGCAAGGCGCACATCAACCCGGTGACGCTCGGCCAGAAGGTCGGCAATAGCTGGCTGGTGCTGTCTGGCCTCAAGGCCGGCGACAAGCTGATTACCGAAGGCATCATCAAGGTGCGCCCGGGTGCACCGGTGCAGGCGACGGCCGATGCAACGCCTAAGGACGCGAAGAAGGTGGCGCAGAACTAATGTTAGGCAACAGATTCTTTATCGACCGCCCCGTTTTCGCGGCGGTGATCTCGATCGTCATCCTGCTTGCAGGTGCGGTCTGCATTCGCATCCTGCCGATCGCGCAATATCCCGAGCTGACGCCGCCGCAGGTGGTGGTCACCGCAACCTATCCCGGCGCCAGTGCCGAGACGGTGGCGCAGACCGTTGCCGCTCCGCTGGAGCAGCAGATCAACGGCGTCGAAAACATGCTCTACATGCAGTCGACGAACTCCAACAGCGGCGCCATGCAGATCACGGTGACCTTCGCGCTCGGCACGGACCCGGATCAGGCAGCGATCAACGTCAACAATCGCGTCCAGCGCGCGGTATCGACCTTGCCGCAGGACGTGACGCGCCTCGGCGTCGTCGTGACGAAGCGGTCGACCTCGATCCTTGGCTTTATCGCCATGTATTCGACCGACAGCCGCTATGACCGCACCTATGTCGGCAACTATGCGCTGCTCAACGTCGTCGACGACCTCAAGCGCATTCCGGGCGTCGGCGACGTCAATCTGCTTGGCGATATCGACTACTCCATGCGCATCTGGCTGCGGCCGGACAAGCTGGCCCAGTACAATCTGACGCCGAGCGATGTCGCGACCGCGATCCAGGAACAGAATTCGCAGTTTGCCGCCGGCCGTTTCGGCGATCAGCCCAGCAACAATCCGCAGGCCTTCACCTATACGGTGACGACGCAAGGACGCTTGCCCGACGTCGATGCCTTCGGCGAAATCATCCTGCGCTCGACGGCGAACGCCGCGACGCTCAGGCTGAAGGACGTGGCGCGCATCGAGCTCGGCACCAAGAGCTATTCGGTTCAGAGCAGCCTCAATGGCACGCCGGCCATCCCGATCGCCGTCTACCTGCAGCCGGGCGCCAATGCCCTGAACACGATGCAGGCACTCAAAACGCGCCTCGACGAGCTGCAGAAGTCGTTCCCGCAGGGCGTTGCCTATGAAATCCCCTACGACACGACGAAGTTCATCCAGGTGTCGATCGAGGAGGTGATCAAGACCTTCATCGAAGCGATCCTGCTCGTCATTATCGTCGTCTTCGTCTTCCTGCAGAACTGGCGGGCGACGTTGATCCCGGTCATCGCGGTGCCGATCTCGATTATCGGCACGTTCGCCGGCATGTATCTGCTCGGCTTCTCGATCAACCTTCTGACCCTGTTCGGATTGGTGCTCGCCATCGGCATCGTCGTCGACGACGCCATCGTCGTGCTCGAAAACGTCGAGCGTCTGATGACGACAGAGAAATTGTCCCCGAGAAAGGCCGCGATCAAGGCGATGGGCGAAGTGACCGGGCCGGTCATCGCTATCGTGCTCGTGCTCTGCGCCGTCTTTATCCCGGTCTCGTTCATGGGCGGGCTGGCGGGCCAGATGTACAAGCAGTTCGCCGTCACCATCGCGATCTCGGTTACCCTGTCCGGTATCGTGGCGCTGACGCTGACGCCGGCGCTCTGCGCGCTAATCCTGAAGCCGGGCCATCACGAGCCGGTCCTGCCGTTCCGCATCTTCAATCGCGCCTTCGACCGGTTGACGGCTGGCTATGCGGCAGGCGTCGCCTTCTTCCTGAAGCGCGTCATCGTCGGCTGCGTGCTGGTGGCGGGCCTGCTCGGCGTCACCGGTTATCTCTTCTATACGCTGCCGGGTTCGCTGGTGCCGGACGAGGATCAGGGTTCGCTGTTCCAGATCGCCATCCTGCCGCCGGCCGCCTCGCTGACGCGTACGCAGGCTGTCATGGACGAGGCAATGGTCAACACCCAGAAGCTGCCGGGCGTCGAGAACGTCTTTGCAGTCTCGGGCTTCGACCTCCTGTCCGGCGGCCTGAAGAGCAGCGCTGGCGTCGCGTTCGTGACGCTGAAGGACTGGAGCGAGCGCAAGACGCCGGAACTCGATGCCCGCAATCTCGCAGGCCCGATGATCGGCGCCAACATGGGCATCAAGGATGCCATGGTGCTGGCCTTCAATCCTCCGCCGATCATGGGTCTTTCGACGACCGGCGGCTTCGAGGTCTATCTGCAGGATCGCAGCGGCAAGGGTGTCGCCGGTCTTTCCGATGAGGCGCAGAAGCTCGTGGCGGCCGCCTCCAAGCGACCGGAGCTGGCTGGTGTCCGCACGACGCTCGACACCAACGTCCCGCAGTTCCGCGCCGATCTCGACCGTGAAAAGGCCAAGGCGCTCGGTGTGCCGATCAACTCCGTCTTCGATGCCATGCAGGCAACCTTCGGCAGCCTTTACGTGAACGACTTCACGCTCTATGGCCGCAACTATCAGGTCAACCTGCAGTCGGAAGCGCCGTTCCGCGAATCGCCCGACGATCTGCGTCAGGTCTTCGTCCGCTCGGACAGCGGCAAGATGATCCCGCTCGACACCCTCATCAAGGTGACGCGCTCGATCGGTCCGGACCAGCTCGAACGCTACAATGCCTTCAATGCCGCCAAGATCACCGGCAATCCGGCGCCCGGCTATACGTCAGGCGACGCGATCAAGGCGATGCAGCAAGTGGCGGCCGAGACGTTGCCGCAGGGCTTCCAGATTGCCTGGACGGGCTCCGCCTATCAGGAGCTGGAGACCAGTGGTGCCGGCACGCAGGCGATGATCTTCGGTGTCATCATGGTGTTCCTGATCCTCGCTGCGCAGTATGAAAAGTGGAGCTTGCCGCTCGCCGTCATCACCGCGATCCCCTTCGCGCTGTTCGGTGCGTTGCTTGCCACCTATCTGCGCGGGCTGACCAACGACGTCTACTTCCAGATCGGCATGGTGACGCTGATCGGCCTGGCGGCAAAGAACGCCATCCTGATCGTCGAGTTCGCGGTGCTGAAGCGCAAGGAAGGCATGGGTGCGGCGGAAGCCGCGCTCGAGGCGGCGCGGCTGCGCTTCCGCCCGATCGTGATGACCTCGCTCGCCTTCATCCTCGGCGTCGTGCCGCTCGCGATCAGCAGCGGCGCGGGCTCGGCGAGCCGCCATGCCATCGGCACCGGCGTCATCGGCGGGATGCTCGCGGCGACCTTCATCGCCACCTTCTTCATCCCGATGTTCTATCGCCTGATCGCCTGGAAACAGCCGAAGCCGGTAGAGGACGATGAGGACGAAGCCGTCGACCATCGCCCGCATGCGCAGGCGGCGGAGTGACGAGGTCCTAAATATTCGCCACGCATCAAGAAAACAGGCGGATCGCAGCAATGCGGTCCGCCTGTTTTCTTTAGATGGCAAATCAGCGCTCACATCGGCGGCACGGTGCCGTTGAGGCCGACGGCGACGCGGTCGGCGGAGACCGTGGTCCCGTCCGTTTGCTCGCCTGTGATGAAGACGCCGGCGCCGGGTTTCAGATCGGCTTTCGTCGCCGGCGCCAGTGTTACGACGGGCGTGCCATCCGGTATCTTGATCTTGCGTTCGCCGCCCTTGTAGGTGAGCGTCAGGGTCGGGCCGTTGACGGAGGTCACGGCATTGGCGACCGTCGCATTGGTCATAGAACTGTTCGGCTGCGCATCCCAGGGGCGGTCGCCTTCGCCCGTTCCCTTCATCGCGGCCGGGAATATCACCACTTCGATCGCGCCATTGATGCCGCTATCGGTCGGCTTCGAGGCGATACCGACGAAATCGCCGGGCTTGATGTCGGCGATGGCGGCCTTGACGACACCACCGACGTTCAGACCCGATTTCAGCGCAACGCTGACGTCCTTGCCGTCGCGGGATTTGACTTTGAGGGTATCGCCATCGAGGCTTTCCACGGTGCCGCGCACCCTTACCCGCTCGGCAGCGTTGGCGCTTTGCAACGCGGCGAGCGTTGCGACGGAGAGCGTAAGCGCAACCGCGATCAGACGTTTGCGATGCATGGGCAGTGTCTCCCTTGAATGTCGACCGTGCGATCGGCCGGTCGTCTACGATGAGAAATTTGCGGCCTGTCTGCAGGATCTTTGCCATGCCTTACGATGGGCATAGGGCATCTGCGCCACGATCCTATGCGCCGGCTGCCCCATTCGCCATTCAAACAAGCGTGAGACGGCCTTCTTGGCCGGCGAGAGGAAAAATTTCGGGAAAAGGGCAAATATTCGCCAGAACATAAAGCATTGATTAACGTTTGCCGTTAGACTGCGCCGGTTATCTCGAATTCCCTATCGCGCGTTGCGCAGGGCTGGGGAGATTGGAGAACGAAATGACCGCGATTCGTCCACTTTTGATCGGAATCATTCTGATTCTGGCATTGGTGTTGATTGCGCTCAGCATCCTGCTGGTCGATCCCGTCCAGCCCTTCCGTCAATCGGAAAGCCTGATCCCGCCGCCGACAGAATCTCCGCAGCGTCATTAGAATAGGTCTGAAAACGTGGTCAGCTTGCGGGTGTAAAGCGCGCAACGAGGCTATGGAGATCGCCGGGATAGGTGAGACGGACATGCGTTATCGGGCCGGCCGCGCTCCAGGTGCGGCGTTCGACGACAAGGCAGGCCGTACCCTTCTGGATATCGAGATTGGTGACGGCGTCGCCTTCGGCCGATATCGCGCGGATCTGGTTTTCGGCGGTGCTCCATGGCACCTGGTTGAGCAGCCAGGGGCCAGGCGGGAGTGTCTCGAAATCCGCCGTTGCCGCCTCCGGCACCGCGTCCAGATTGATAACGCGATTTTCCAGGCAGAAGGGGCGCGGGCCAGCATAGTGGATGCAGGTGATCTCTATCACCGGGATAGAGCCGACGAACTGCAGTCTGCGCGCGTCTTCCTGCCGTCCGCGCCGTTCGGCAAGCTTTATCAGCCTGTGCGAATAGGGCAGGTTGAGCGACAGGACCTCAGACTTGATGTCGTGGATCTCAAGCACGGCGGATTGCGCCTGCGGATGCGTGACGAAGCTGCCCGAGCGCTTGCGCCGCTCGATCAGACCGGCGCGCGCAAGCTGGGTCAGCACTTTGTTCACCGTCATGCGCGAGCAGGCATACTGCTCAGCCAGATCCATCTCGAATGGAATGCGATGGCCGGGCGGCCAGGCGCCGGAGACGATCTGACCCTCGATGTCGCTGAGGATGCGCTGATGCAGAGTCGCCTCTTTGCTCGTGGTCATACCGTCCGTCTGTTTCGTGTGAGACATGGGATTTACCGGACGTTATTTAGGGGCCAATCAATGGGAGGAAAAGCGGTTTTTAACCAATGAGTTCGGCCATCGCTTTACGGAAGCGCGCAGAGATCGCCTCTCTCTTGCCGTGGCGCCCTGCTTCGACCTGCTTGCGACCGAGAACCCAGACACCATCGACCTTGACGCCGCCGGCAAAGGTCCAGTGATCGAGGATGCGGTCGCCGGAGAGGTAAGGCACGGCGCTCGTGTCGAGCGAAACGATGTCGGCATGGTTGCCGACGGCAAGACCCGCGGGTGCCTTCAGGGCTGTGCCGCCGCCCGCCAAGGCGCCGTCGAACAGCATGCGGGCCGTCGAGCCGCCGGTCGTGGCGATGACGTTACGGGCGCGACGTGCGAGGCGCTGCGAATATTCGAGCTGCCGCAGCTCCTCGGGCACCGAAATCAGGACGTTGGAATCCGAGCCAACGCCGTAGCGGCCGCCTTCTTCGAGGAAGAGCGGCGCTTCGAAAACGCCGTCGCCGAGATTGGCTTCGGTGATCGGGCAGAGGCCGGCGATCGCGCCGCTTCTGGCCATGCGCCGGGTTTCGTCCTCGGTCATGTGCGTGGCATGGATCAGGCACCAGCGATCATTGACAGGCGCGTTGTCCAGCAGCCACTGCACGGGGCGGGCACCCGACCAGGCGATACAGTCTTCCACTTCCTTCACCTGCTCGGCGACATGGATGTGGACCGGCCCGTCGCCGGCGATCGGCACGAGCTTTGCCAGCTCTTTCGGCGTCACGGCGCGCAGGCTATGCGGCGCGATGCCGAGTTCGGCGCCGGGCAGGCGGCTGGTGACGGTGCGGCAGCCTGATATCAGCGCTTCGAAGCTCTCGATCGAATTGATGAAGCGACGCTGGCCCTCGATGGGCGCGGCGCCCCCGAAACCGGAATGGGCATAGAAGACGGGGAGCAGCGTCAGCGCGATGCCGGTCTCGGCGCTGGCAGCGCCGATGCGCTCGGCGAGCTCGGCGATATTGGCATAATGGCTGCCGTCCTTGTCATGATGCAGATAGTGGAATTCACCGACGCGGGAGAAGCCGGCTTCCAGCATCTCCATGTAGAGCTGCGCGGCGACGGCCTCGACATGATCCGGGGTCATCGACAGGGCGAACTTGTACATGACGGTACGCCAGCTCCAGAAGCTGTCGTTTGCCGGGCCGCGGACTTCGGCAAGGCCGGCCATGGCGCGCTGGAAGGCATGGCTGTGGAGGTTCGGCATCGCCGGCACCAGAACATCCTGCCTGCTGTCACCGGCTTCGGCTGCGACATCCGTCGCAATGGCGGCGATCCGTCCGCCTTCGAGGGTCAACCGCACATTCTCGTGCCATCCGTCGCCAAGCAATGCAGTGCGTGCATGAAGTGTCGTCATGGTCTCACCCTTTCCTTTTGGACGCGGAGTCCAAAATCCCTCTTGTCAGCCTTTCGATTATGTATATACATTATGAGCCAACGAGGAAAGGCGTAAAGCTGATGGGTGGGAACAATTTTTCCGACAATGGCAAGGAAAACGGCGCGGCAAGCCGCGTGTGGCGCAACGCGCGTCTCGCGACCTTGAAAGAAGGCGAGGCCCGGCTCGGCACGATCGAGAAGGGTGCGATCCTGACGAGGGATGGCCGCATCGTCTTTGCGGGCAGCGAAGCCGACTTGCCTGATACCTCCGGTGCCGAAGCGATCGATCTCGAGGGACGCTGGGTGACCCCCGGCCTCGTCGATTGCCATACGCATATCGTCTATGGCGGTAATCGCGCCCGCGAATTCGAGATGCGGCTGGAAGGCGCAAGCTATGAAGAGATCGCGCGGGCCGGCGGCGGCATCGTTTCCTCCGTCAATGCGACCCGTGCGCTTTCCGTCGATGAACTCGTTGCCGTCGCGCTGCCGCGGCTCGATACGCTGCTTTCCGAAGGCGTGACCACCATCGAAGTGAAGTCCGGATACGGTCTCAGCGTCGAATCCGAGCTGAAAATGCTGCGCGCCGCGCGTAAGCTCGGCGAAGTTCGCCCGGTTCGTGTCGTCACTTCCTATCTGGGCGCTCATGCCACGCCGGCCGATTACAAGGGCCGCAACGGCGACTATATCACTGATGTCGTGCTGCCGGGCCTTAAGCAGGCTCATGCCGAAGGGCTCGTCGATGCGGTCGACGGCTTCTGCGAGGGCATCGCCTTTTCGACAGCGGAAATCGCCCGCGTTTTCGATCTTGCCAAGTCGCTTGGCATCCCGATGAAGCTGCATGCGGAACAGCTCTCCAATCTCGGCGGTGCGAAGCTTGCCGCTTCCTATGGCGCGCTGTCAGCCGATCACGTCGAATATCTGGATCAAGACGGCGTCAAGGCAATGGCTGCTTCCGGCACTGTTGCCGTGCTTCTCCCCGGCGCCTTCTATGCCATTCATGAAAAGCAGAAGCCGCCGGTGCAGGCGCTGCGTGATGCCGGCGTGCCGATCGCGATCGCAACGGACTGCAACCCCGGCACGTCGCCGCTGACCTCGATGCTGCTCACCATGAACATGGCCGCGACGCTCTTTGGCCTGACCGTGGAAGAATGCCTTGCCGGCGCGACGCGCGAGGGCGCGCGTGCCCTTGGGCTGCTCTCTGAAACGGGCACGCTCGAAGCCGGCAAGTCGGCCGATTTTGCCATCTGGGATGTCGAAAGCCTGGCGGAGCTCGTCTACCGCATCGGCTTCAATCCCCTCCATGCCCATGTCTTCAAGGGAAAAAGGTTCAACCGATGACCGTCGTTCTCCACCCCGGCTCCGTTTCGCTCGCGCAATTGGCGGCAATCTACTGGACCGGTGAGCCGGCCAGGCTCGATGCCTCCTTCGATGCCGGCATCGCCAAGGCGGCCGCTCGCATCGCTGAAATCGCCGCCGGCAACGCGCCGGTCTATGGCATCAACACCGGCTTCGGCAAACTGGCGTCCATCAAGATCGACAGCGCCGATGTTGCGACGCTGCAGCACAATCTCATCCTCTCGCATTGCTGCGGTGTCGGCCAGCCGCTGCCCGAGAATGTCGTTCGTCTTATCATGTCGCTGAAGCTGGTTTCGCTCGGACGCGGCGCGTCCGGCGTGCGGCTGGAGCTGGTGCGGTTGATCGAAGGCATGCTCGAAAAGGGCGTCGTTCCCGTGATCCCCGAAAAGGGTTCCGTCGGCGCATCGGGCGATTTGGCACCGCTCGCGCATATGACCGCCGTCATGATGGGTCATGGCGAAGCCTTCTACGCCGGCGAACAGCTGTCCGGCGCTGCAGCGCTCGAGAAGGCCGGCTTGAAGCCGGTCGTGCTCGCCGCCAAGGAAGGCTTGGCACTGATCAACGGTACGCAGGTTTCGACCGGCCTTGCGCTTGCCGGCCTCTTTCGCGCCCATCGCGCCGCGCAGGCCGCCCTCATCACCGGCGCCATGTCGACCGATGCGGCGATGGGCTCCTCAGCACCGTTTCATCCCGATATCCATACGCTGCGCGGCCATAAGGGCCAGATCGATACGGCCGCTGCCCTTCGCGGCTTGCTCGCCGGCTCTGTGATCCGCGAAAGCCATATCGAGGGCGACGAGCGCGTACAGGACCCCTATTGCATCCGCTGCCAGCCGCAGGTGGATGGCGCCTGCCTCGACCTTCTGCGCTCCGTCGGCCGCACGCTCGAAATCGAGGCCAACGCCGTCACCGACAATCCGCTGGTGCTTTCGGACAATTCCGTCGTTTCCGGCGGCAATTTCCACGCCGAGCCCGTCGCCTTTGCCGCCGACCAGATCGCGATTGCCGTTTGCGAAATCGGCGCGATTGCGCAGCGCCGTATCGCGCTGCTCGTCGACCCCGCGCTGAGCTATGGCCTGCCGGCCTTCCTCGCCAAGAAGCCGGGCCTGAACTCGGGCCTGATGATTGCCGAAGTGACCTCGGCGGCGCTGATGTCCGAAAACAAGCAGATGTCGCATCCGGCCTCGGTCGATTCGACGCCGACGTCGGCCAACCAGGAAGACCATGTGTCCATGGCCTGCCATGGCGCGCGCCGCCTGCTCGGCATGACCGAAAACCTCTTCGCCATCATCGGCATCGAGGCGCTGACGGCTGCCCAGGGTGTGGAGCTGCGCGCACCGCTGGTCACCAGCCCGGAACTGAAGCTTGCAATTGCCGCCATCCGTGCCGCCGTCCCTTCGCTGGAGGTAGACCGCTACATGGCAAACGACCTCAAGGCCGCCAGCGATCTGATCGCTTCCGGCGCCCTCAATGCCTCGATTTCAACCGACATCCTGCCTTCCTTGGAGATGTGACATGACCAACCCACGCCATAATATCCGCGAAATCCGCGCGCCTCGCGGCCCGGAGCTCAACGCCAAGAGCTGGCTGACCGAAGCGCCGCTGCGCATGCTGATGAACAATCTCGATCCGGACGTTGCGGAAAACCCGAACGAGCTGGTCGTCTACGGCGGCATCGGCCGCGCTGCCCGCACCTGGGACGATTTCGACCGTATCGCCGCGACGCTGAAGACGCTCAACGAAGACGAGACGCTGCTCGTGCAGTCGGGCAAGCCGGTCGCCGTGTTCCGCACCCACAAGGATGCGCCGCGCGTACTCATCGCCAACTCCAACCTCGTGCCGCACTGGGCGACCTGGGATCACTTCAACGAGCTGGATAAGAAGGGCCTTGCCATGTACGGCCAGATGACGGCCGGCTCGTGGATCTATATCGGCACGCAGGGCATCGTGCAGGGCACCTATGAGACCTTCGTCGAAGCCGGTCGCCAGCACTACAACGGCGACCTCAAGGGCAAGTGGATCCTGACCGGCGGCCTCGGCGGCATGGGCGGCGCACAGCCGCTCGCAGCCGTCATGGCCGGCGCCTGCTGCCTTGCCGTCGAGAGCGACGAAACCCGCATCGATTTCCGCCTGCGCACCCGCTATGTCGACGAGAAGGCCAAGACGCTCGACGAAGCGCTTGCCTTGATCGACAAGTGGACGAATGCCGGCGAAGCCAAGTCGGTCGGCCTGCTCGGCAATGCCGCCGAAATCTTCCCGGAACTGGTGAAGCGCATGAAGGCCGGGGGTCCGCGCCCGGATATCGTCACGGACCAGACCTCTGCCCACGACCCGCTGAATGGTTACCTGCCGGCCGGCTGGACCGTTGCCGAACACAGGGCCAAGCGCGAGAGCGACCAGAAGGCCGTCGAAGCCGCCGCCCGCGCTTCGATGAAGGTTCACGTCGAAGCCATGGTCGATTTCTGGAACGCCGGCGTGCCGACGCTCGACTACGGTAACAACATCCGCCAGGTCGCCAAGGATGAAGGCTTCGAAAACGCCTTCGCCTTCCCGGGCTTCGTGCCGGCCTATATCCGCCCGCTTTTCTGCCGCGGCATCGGTCCCTTCCGTTGGGCCGCTCTCTCGGGCGATCCGGAAGATATCTACAAGACCGACGCCAAGGTGAAGGAACTCACCCCCGGCAATACTCACCTGCATAACTGGCTCGACATGGCGCGCGAGCGCATCGCCTTCCAGGGCCTGCCGGCGCGCATTTGCTGGGTCGGCCTGGGTGATCGTCACCGCCTCGGCCTCGCCTTCAACGAAATGGTCAGGAACGGCGAGCTAAAGGCGCCTGTCGTCATCGGCCGCGACCATCTCGATAGCGGCTCGGTTGCTTCGCCAAACCGCGAAACGGAAGCCATGAAGGACGGCTCGGATGCCGTTTCCGACTGGCCGCTCTTGAACGCCCTACTCAACACCGCGTCCGGTGCGACCTGGGTGTCGCTGCATCACGGCGGCGGCGTCGGCATGGGCTTCAGCCAGCACTCCGGCATGGTCATCTGCGCCGACGGCACGGATGATGCGGCCCGCCGTCTGGAGCGCGTTCTCTGGAACGACCCGGCAACCGGCGTCATGCGCCACGCCGATGCAGGCTACGATATCGCGCTTGACTGGGCCAAGCAGCAGGGCCTGCGCTTGCCGGCTATCCTGGGGAACTAAGATGAAGCTGTTACGCGCCAGTGATCACAAGCGCATGCCCTGGAAAAACGGCGGCGGCGAAACGGTGGAGATCGCCGTTTCGCCCGACGGCGTGGGGCTTGCCGACTTCGACTGGCGCGTCAGCATGGCGACCGTTGCTACGGACGGGCCGTTCTCGGTCTTTCCGGGCATCGATCGTACGCTATCCATTCTCGATGGCGAAGGCATGACCCTCTTCATCGAGGGGCATGAGGCCAAGCGCCTGACGCAGGCGAGCGAGCCGCTACCCTTTGCGGCCGATGCGCCGACCTCGGCAACCTTGATCGATGGCACGATCACGGACCTCAATGTGATGACGCGGCGGGGACGCTTCACCCATTCGGTGCGGCGCGTTTCGGTCGATGGTGACTGCGAAATCGCGTTGACGGGCGGTACGGGCCTTGTTCTTTGCCATCGCGGCAATGCTGAAATCGATGGCATGGCGCTTGCTTCGGGCGATTGCCTGCTCGTCTCGGACACTAACGCCGACCGGCGCTCGATCGCGGGCAAGGCGCTGCTGTTCCAAATCACGATCGCGGCTATATAGTCGGCTATCTTCCGTCCATGGCTTGACTCCTGCTCAGCTCGCTTATCCTATTTCTGTGCCGCAGAGAGGATAGCTGCATGAGCGACGACCAGATTCCCACTGACAGCAAGCTCACGACTTCCAAGCGCCGCTGGGCGGCGGAGGGCAAGTTTCTGACGGGTCGTGTCAGCCGGCCCGAAACCGAGCGGCTGCCGCCGGGGCAGCATCTCGTGAAGAACTGGCCGGTGCTCGATCTCGGCGTGCAGCCGCAGATTTCCCTCTCCAGCTGGCGGCTCGATGTCTTCGGCTTCGTGGAAAAGCTGTTCAGCCTCGATTGGGCGGCTTTCCAGGCGATCGGGCAAAGCACCCATGTCAGCGACATTCATTGCGTGACGACCTGGTCGCGCTACGACAATCGCTGGGAAGGGGTTTCGACGCGCGATCTCCTCGATCTCGTTATGCCGACGGCCGAGGCGCATCATGTGCTGCTGACGAGCTATGACGGCTATACCACCAATCTGCCGCTTGCCGATTTCGCAGCTGAGGACGCCATCCTCGCCACCGCCTGGGAAGGCCAGCCGCTGACCGGCGAACATGGCGGGCCGATGCGGCTCGTTGTGCCGCACCTTTACTTCTGGAAGAGCGCCAAGTGGCTGAACCGCATCGAGCTCATCGGCGCCGACCGGGCCGGTTTCTGGGAGAAGAATGGCTATCACATGTATGGCGACCCCTGGCGGGAGCAGCGTTACTCGGACGATTGACCCTGGGATGGCTGTCCGGGCAAACGGCGCTGCCAAGCAACCCTCGCAAGCATCGCGGCTTCTTTGTCACCGTACCGATTTTTGATGGCGTCGGTCGTGGTTGCGACTTTGCAAGCCGCCGTCATCGGCGTATTCAATGATCCTATCATTATTGCCGGCAATCTCCGGCCTGTTTGAACGTCATTTTTTGAAATTCACGTCATGACCGTCGCCCGGACCATAGAGCAGCCTTCCGAAGACAATTTCGGCCGGCAATCCCGCATCATCGCCTTTGTCGTCGCCGTCTCCTTTTTCATGCAGTTTCTGGACGGTACGATCATCACGACCTCGTTGCCGCAGATGGCGGTGAGCTTCGGCGTCGAGCCGGTGTCGATGAGCATCGGCATCACGGTCTATCTGCTGACCATGGCGGCCTTCGTGCCGCTGGCCGGCTGGGCGGGTGATCGCTATGGCGCCCGGCGGGTGTTCTTGGCATCGATCGCCATCTTTACCATGGCGTCGCTGTTCTGCGGCCTCTCCGGCAATTTGACCGAGTTTATCATCGCTCGTGCGGTTCAGGGTCTGGGCAGTGCGTTGATGACGCCTGTCGGACGCATCATCGTGCTGCGCAACGCGCGCAAGTCCGATCTCGTCAATGCCATGTCGATGATCGTATGGCCGGCGCTGACGGCGCCCGTCATCGGCCCGGTGCTGGGCAGTTTCATCACCACCTACCTGACCTGGCACTGGAACTTCCTGATCAACATCCCGATCGGTATTATCGGCCTTGGTCTCGTCCTGCGCTTCGTGCCCGATCAGCGCGAGGAAAAGGTCGCACGGCTCGATGTCGTCGGCTTCCTGCTATCGGCGGCAGGGTTGACCTTTTTGCTGGCCGGTCTCGAATTCGTGGTTCAGGGCACCACCGCACTCGTGGCCAGCGTCGGGTTGATCGCAGTCGGCGTGGTCTTTTCCGTTATTGCCACCCGGCATTTCCTGAAGGTCGACGAGCCCCTGCTCGATCTTTCCGCCTTCAAGGTGCAGACCTTCGCCATGTCGACGCTTTCGGCGGGAACGGCGAGCCGGGTCGCGATCAACGCCACGCCTTTCCTCATCCCGCTGCTCTTCCAGGTGGGCTTCGGCAAGACGGCGATCGACGCCGGCACCTATCTGCTGTTCTATTTCGCCGGCAACCTCGGCATGAAGGCAATCACGACGCAGATGTTGAGGATTTTCGGCTTCCGCAACGTGCTCGTCGTCAACGGCCTGATCTCGTCGGCGAGCATTGCGGGATGTGCGTTCCTTTCGCCGTCGACATCTGACCTTCTGATATATTGCCTGCTATTTATTGCCGGCCTTTCACGATCGATGAATTTTACGGCGCTGAATACGCTGGGGTTTGCCGATATCCATGCTGCGCAGCGCAGTTCCGCCTCGACATTGTCGAGCATGCTGCAGCAGGTTTCGCTGTTGCTGGGCGTTGCCGTCGCCGCCGCCGTTCTCAATCTCTCGCGCACTTTTCATGGTGGGGAAACGCTTTCGCTCGTCGATTTCCGCTGGGCTTTCCTCGCCGTTGGCCTTATCGGTGCCATCTCCGCACTGCGTTTCATCAGCCTGCCGCATGATGCCGGCGCAGAGGTGTCCCGCCACAAAGTGAAGCCCTGATCAAAACCTTCAAATTCTTAACGATATTGACAGGCAAGCCGCTGTAAAAATGGCTCGCCAATTCCCATATGAAAATCGCGTCAACTCCCACAGGAGCCAGTCCCATGCTGCTCAGAACCCTCGCCATCTCCGCTCTCGTCGTCGCCATGTCCAGTGCCGCCATGGCGGAGCAGGTGCATAAGCATCATCCCAAGCGCGTCAATCGCGTTAATGTCGAGGCGCTGCAGACCGACATCGGGAGCGTCGATCATTCGAAGGACGCCATCCTCCCGAACGGGGTTATCAATACCGACCCTTCGGTGACTGGCCCGATCCGCGCGGGTGACACGATTTCCCGTCTGCAATGCGCTGCCGCACCGAACTCTGTCGGCGCGCGCGCGAGCGCATTTTCCGCAGGTTCAGCATCGCTTTGCCCTTGATGGCAGTATCGCATCGAGCTGCTTAGGCCGGCTCGATGTCCGTCTGCTTGAACCCGTCGCTTTTCGACAATAGCGGCTGGCGATAATAGCGAACGCAGGCATAGGTCATGCAATCGTCAAGGCTGAGGCCCGCCGAATGGCGGCCTTGGCCAAAATGCTCATATGCTTCAGCCGCCAAGGCGGCGGCACGGGGCGGAATTGCGAGCAACTGAATATTCATCAGTTGCAGGAATGTGCGCACTGCTTCGCCGGCCTCGGTCGGCGACAATCCCAAAGCGGTGGAAACCTGGATTGCGGCGTTGGCTGCGACAAGCGGCGAGGTCATTCTGACCGTTGCCGGCTGCATGCGGATGGCGAAGGCGCGCGCCTCCTCTTCGTCGGTCATCATCGCCGATAGCACGGAAGCGTCGATGAACATCAAATCTCCTCCCTTGCGACGGAGCTTTCGTCCTTGGCAATGGCCTTCCGCTTGAGATTGCGGCAGAAGGCGACGGCGACATCGGCGAGAGCCGGTTTCGTCAGTTCTTCATCCAACGCCTTCTGCAAGGCGAGCCGCACGGCTTCCGTCTTGGTGGAGCTCTTGGTCAGCGCCTGATAACGCCGTGCCAGACGGTCGATGGCGTCGTCCTTGATGTAAAGCGGCATAGAATATCCTTTTTTCCAAATATGAATATCCATAGGCGGTGTCGCGCGCGGAGGCAATTGCATCCTCACCTGCCGCGACCTGCGACATTCAATCCGGTTACACCCGTCATATTTAGATGACGATCATCATCTAACGTGCTAATCGTATCAGCAAGATGCCGTTTGCAGACTGTGAGGAGATGTCATGTCCGCTATCGATCCCGTCGTCATCGTATCCGCCACGCGCACGCCGCTTGGTCGTTTCCAGGGAGACCTTTCGCCATTGCAGGCGCCGGAGCTTGGCGCGCATGTCATCCGCGCCGCGCTGGATCGTGCGGGTCTGGCGGCGGAGAGGGTGGATGAAGTTCTGTTCGGCTGCGTCCTGCCGGCGGGGCAGGGGCAGGCGCCGGCCCGGCAGGCTGCTCGCGGGGCCGACCTGCCGGATGCCGTCGGCGCCACCACCATCAACAAGGTCTGCGGTTCCGGCATGAAGGCGACGATGCTGGCGCATGATCTCATCCTCGCCGGTTCGGCCTCGATCGCGGTTGCCGGCGGCATGGAATCCATGTCGAATGCGCCGTATCTGCTCGCCAAGGCGCGCGGCGGCTATCGCATGGGCCATGACCGCATCTTCGACCATATGATGCTCGACGGGCTGGAGGATGCCTATGAGAAGGGCCGCTCGATGGGCGATTTCGGCGAGATGGCGGTCGAAGCCTATCAGTTCAGCCGCGACGATCAGGATGCCTATGCCGTCGAGACCCTGTCACGCGCCCGTGCAGCTACCGAAAACGGTGCCTTTGCGGCCGAGATCACGCCGATTTCGGTCGCCGCCAAGGGCGGCCCGGTGACGATTGCCAAGGACGAGCATCCGCAGAAGGTTTCGCCGGAAAAGATCCCGATGCTGAAACCTGCCTTCCGCAAGGACGGCACCATTACGGCCGCCAGTGCCTCGGCCAATGCCGATGGTGCTGCGGCGCTCATTCTGACGCGCCGCTCGATTGCCGAGCGCGAGGGGTTGCCGATTCTTGCCGAGATCAAGGCGCATGCCACGCACAGCCAGGAGCCGGCCTGGTACACCACCGCGCCGATCCCGGCGATCCGCAAGGTGCTCGACAAGACCGGATGGAAGATCGGCGATGTCGATCTCTTCGAAATCAACGAAGCCTTTGCCGTGGTTGCCATGGCCGCCGCGAAGGAGCTCGGCATTGCGCGCGATCGCTTGAACGTCAATGGCGGCGCCTGCGCGCTCGGTCATCCGATCGGCGCCACGGGCGCGCGGCTGATCGTGACGCTGCTGCATGCGCTGGAGCGCCAGGGCGCGCGGCGCGGCGTTGCCGCGCTCTGCATCGGCGGCGGCGAGGCGACGGCGATCGCTGTGGAACGGGTGGGGTAAGAGAATTCGGGCAAGTCAGTTGCGTTTGCCGATGCCGCGCTTGCGGGCATGGCCCCTCATCCTAGCCTTCTCCCCACTCATGCGGGGAGAAGGGACGACCGTGCAAGGCGGCGAATTTGCGTGAAAGATCGTAGGCTATCGATTAAGACTCCCTCTCCCCGCATGCGAGGAGAGGGCCGGGGTGAGGGGCAACGTGGCACGCCCTCTCAGGGCAGCTAAACATAGACCAATTCGTAGACGTGGGATTTCTCGCCCTTCTTGCTCACCCACTCGCCTTCAGGCGGGTAATCGGCATCTTGCTCGGGAAATGGCACGTTCCACGGTCTGCCGAGCAAAACCCCGTCTTTGTCGTCCCAAACGCCCCAGCCGAAGCCTGGCTGAAAGCTGGTCCAGAGGTCGGCGTCCTCACGCTGATAGCCGATCTTTCCGTCGGGCAGCTGTTTGCGATGAAACGTATAGACCAAGTGGTCGCTTCGCCGCCTCAGCTGAAATCGATCCCTGTTCATGCCCCATCCGCTGTCTTGTTCATAGCAAGGATACTGTCATCGGGCACCAGAAGTGTCCAATTTGCCAATATTGCCCTATCGAGCCAACCGCAGCCGGAGCGCATTGGCAATGACCGAGACCGAGGACAGGCTCATCGCGGCCGCGGCGAGCATCGGCGACAGAAGCAGGCCGAAGACGGGATAGAGCACGCCTGCGGCCAGCGGCACGCCGAGCGCATTATAGCCGAAGGCGAAGGCAAGGTTCTGCTTGATGTTGCGGATGGTCGCTTCCGAGAGGCGCCGTGCCCGGACGATACCGTTGAGGTCGCCCTTGACCAGCGTAATCCCTGCGCTTTCCATGGCGACGTCGGCTCCGGTGCCCATGGCGATGCCGACATCGGCGGCGGCAAGCGCAGGTGCGTCGTTGACGCCGTCGCCCGCCATGGCGACCATGTGGCCGTTTGCTCTTAATTCGTCGATCAAAGCCTTCTTGCCCTCGGGCAGCATGTCGGCGCGCACTTCGTCGATGCCGAGTTCTCTGGCGACCGCAGCGGCGGTCTTGCCATTGTCGCCGGTCGCCATGACGATCTTCAGGCCGCTCTCGTGCAGTGCCTTGATCGCTGCTGCTGTGGTCGGCTTGATCCGGTCGGCGACGGCGATAAGGCCGGCCAGCTTGTTGTCGATCGCAATGAACATCACGGTCTTGCCTTCGCCGCGCAGACGCTCGGTTTCGGTCTTCAGGGTTTCGGTGGAAACGCCAAGGTCGGCCATCATCGCTGCGTTGCCGAGCGCGATCGGCGTATCGCCGGCGCGGCCTTCCACGCCTTTACCCGTGATTGCCGAGAAGCCGGAGATATCAACAAAGCTGGCCCCGCGGCTCTCGGCGCCGGCAACGATCGCTTCGGCCAAAGGATGTTCCGAGCCGCGTTCCAGGCTGGCAGCGAGTGAGAGCAGATGTGCCTCGTCGGCGCCCGCTGTGGTGACGACGTCGGTGAGATTAGGCTTGCCTTCAGTCAGGGTGCCCGTTTTGTCGACGATCAGCGTGTCTACCTTGGCGAAGCGCTCCAGTGCTTCCGCATCGCGCACCAGCACGCCCTCATGCGCGCCCCGACCTGTGGCGATCATGATGGACATCGGCGTTGCCAGCCCAAGCGCGCAGGGGCAGGCGATGATCAGTACGGCGACGGCGGCAAGCAGCGCATGGGCAAGCCGCGGCTCCGGACCGACGAAGGCCCAGACGGCAAAGGCGAGGATGGCGGCGACGACGACCGCCGGCACGAAGATGGCGGAGACGCGGTCGACCATCGTCTGGATCGGTGCGCGCGAGCGCTGCGCCTTGGCGACGAGTTCGACGATGCGCGAAAGCGTCGTGTCGGCTCCGACCTTTTCCGCCTGCATGATGAAGGTGCCGTTCCTGTTGATCGTGCCGCCGGTCAAGGCGTCGCCTTTCGTCTTCTCTACCGGGAGAGGCTCGCCTGTGATCATCGATTCATCGATAGTGGATTGGCCTTCGACGACGGAGCCGTCTACCGGAACGCGTTCGCCGGGGCGTACGCGCAGCTGGTCGCCGGCCTCGATCTCCTCGACCGGCACATCGGTTTCGCCGCCACCAGCGCCGATACGCCGCGCCGTCTTCGGGGCAAGGTCGAGCAGGGCGCGGATGGCCGAGCCGGTGCGTTCGCGGGCCTTCAGTTCCAGCACCTGGCCGACGAAGACCAGCGCGACGATGACGGAGGCCGCTTCGAAATAGACGGGCACGCTTTCGCCATGTCCACCGAACGTCATGGGAAAGAGACCGGGGGCAAGTGTGGCGACGACGCTGTAGACATAGGCAGTGCCGACGCCGAGGCCGATCAGCGTCCACATGTTGGGACTGCGATTGACGAGCGAATTCCAGGCGCGGCGGAAGAAGGGCAGCGCCGCCCACAGCACGACCGGCGTCGCGAGCACGAGTTCGATCCATGTGGCGAGGGGTTCGCCGATCCAGTCGCGCACGGGCAGGCTGATCATCGGCCCCATGCTGATGACAAGCAGCGGCAGCGACAAGGCGGCGCTGATCCAGAGGCGGCGCGTGAAATCGATCAATTCCGGGTTCGGGCCGTCATCGGCGGCGGGGACACCCATCGGCTCCAGCGCCATGCCGCATTTCGGGCAGTCGCCGGGATGGTCGCTGACGACCTCGGGGTGCATGGGGCAGGTATAGAGCGTGCCCTTCGGCGCCGGTTTTGGCGCGGGCTTGTTGCCGCCGAGATAGGAGGCCGGATCTGCCTCGAACTTGGTCTTGCAGCCGGTCGAGCAGAAATAGAATTTCTCGCCCTGACGCTTCAGGAAATGGCGCGCGGTGGCGCGATCGACCGACATACCGCAGACGGGGTCCTTGGCCGTGAGGTAGCTTTCCGGCGCAGCCTCGAACTTTGCGCGGCAGCCATCGCTGCAGAAATGGAAGGTGCGGCCATGATAATCCAGCGACGGCTTGCCCGCTTTCGGATCTACGGTCATGCCACAGACGGGATCGCGGATCACCTCGTCCTGAGCTTTGGCGTCATCATGACGGTGGGGGGCGTGACCATGATGGCTGTGATCGTGCTCGTCGTGCGGTGTCATATCATGCTCCTTTGCCCGAGGGGCGTCGGATAGGTTTATGAACCTTCCCATCGCTGGAAGGTCAAGACGAAAAATAGTGATTGCCATCCACAGTTCACAGGGCCTCCTTCCTATCCCCCTTAACGGCGCGATGATAGGTTCCGTAAGAACGATGCAACGGTGTGATTCCAATGCGATATGATCTGACCACGTTGCCGCTTGCCGCGCTTTTGCCTGCCCTCGTCAAGGCGGAGGACATGCTGGCGCGGCTTGACGAGCGCGTCCTCAGGCACACGGTAGCGGACGGTTTTCGTGAGCGCGGGCATTTTTTCGATGCCGCCGGCGCGCTCTGGGTCGGCGGCGAACTCGTGCATGTGGAGGATCTCGTCCTGCACGATGCGCGCATGGACACGCGCACGCCCACGCATGAGCTCACCATCGCGCACGCGGTGCTGCGCAGCCGGCGCCGCCTTTGGACTGCCGATCCTAACTGGGGGCTGGAACCGGCCGGTCTTGCCGTCCTGCGCGGCGATGTCGGCGAGGCTGAGGATGCAATGGCGCCGCGTTCGACGCTCCCCGATGCCATGGAGCCCGACGAGCCGGAGGAAGATGAGGATGACTTCGGCGTCGATTTCGCCGAGATCGACGCCATCCTCGCGCGCTCCGACAAGATCCTGAACGGCGGCGTTCCGGAAGCCCGGCAGCCGACCGTCGATGTCGAAGACCCTTTGGCGCTGGTCCGCGACGAGGATTGGGATGAGGGGCAGCGGCTGGAGAGCTGGCGTGCCGTCATCCGCGAGGCCGATCTGCTGCCTGCGGCCCTCGGGGCGGCGGTGCTTTTCGACGCGTGGGAACGCATCGAGCCGCTGCGTCGGCAGCATTGGCTCGGCGGCTTGCTGGTCAGCGCCTATCTGCGCAGCCGCGGCAAGGTCACCTCGCATCTCTTCTGCCTGAATGTCGGGCTCAAAGCCGTCCGGCACGATCGTCGGCGTGCGCCGGATCGCGTGACCCGGCTGACCGCCTTTCTGGAGGCCATGGCGCTTTCGGCCGATTCGGGCTTGAAGGAGCTCGATCGCCTTTCGCTCGCCCGGCTGCAGATGGAGCTGCGGCTGAAGGACCGGCGATCGAACAGCAGCCTGCCTGACGTGATAGACATCGTACTGTCGCGGCCGATCGTGTCGGCGAAGATGATTGCGCGCCACGTCGGCGTTACCTCCAGGGGCGCTCTCAATCTGGTGGCTGAGCTCGGGCTGCGCGAGATGACGGGCCGCGGCCGCTATCGGGGCTGGGGCGTGCTTTGATACAAAATAGCGGCCGATGCGAGTAAGCGGCGGAGGCCTTGCAACCACAACCCTAGTTTTTCGTCCAATATTACAGTTTGTGACGCTAAGTAGCGCTAAAATGGACAAAATTTAATGGCTATACCAAATTCCTAAGCGACGAGATGCAAGCTAAGGTCGCGCCATGAATTACGGGGGATCGCAGATCACCTAGTGCTTTGAAGAAAGGTGTATGAATGGCTCGGACGTTTCGGGTCGTGGTGTGGTTGGCTGTGATTGGCGCGGTGGGGTACGGTGCCTATGCAACACGCGATCGTTGGCTTGGGCCGGCAGAAAAGCTGCTCGGCTATCAGAATGCTGCGGCCCCCGGGGACCAAGCCCAGGGCGGACGCCGTGGCGGCCAGGGGCAGGGCGGCGGACGGCGCAGTATGTCGCAGTTCAGCGGGCCGGTTCCCGTGCTTGCCGCCGATGCGACGACGGCCGATGTGCCCGTCTACATCAACGGCGTGGGATCGGTGAAGGCGCTGAATACCGTGACGGTGCGTGCGCAGGTCAGCGGGCGAATCGTCGCAATCAATTTCGTCGAAGGCCAGGATATCAAGAAGGGCGACGTCATCGCCCGCATCGACGATTCCGTCTACAAGGCGCAGCTCGACCAGGCGATTGCCAAGAAGGCGCAGGACGAAGCCCTGCTCGCTGGCGCTCAGCGCGATCTCGTGCGTTACCAGCTGATGGTGAAGAGCGCCTCCGGCACACAGCAGCAGGTCGACACGCAGACGTCATTGGTGGCGCAATATACCGCACAGGTCCAGGTGGATGTGGCGGCGATCGAAAGCGCACAGGCGACGCTCGACTATACGACGATCAGGGCCGCCTTCGACGGGCGTACAGGCATCCGCAACGTCGATGTTGGCAATCTCGTCAGCTCGTCGGATGCGACTGGGATCGTGACGCTCTCGCAGATCAAGCCGATCTCCGTGCTGTTTTCCATTCCGCAGCAGCAGCTAGCCCGCATCAATGCGGCAAGCGCGGCCGGAACCCTTGCCGTTCAGGCCATGGGCAACGACGGTGAGACCGTGGTCGACAACGGCTCGCTGGGCGTGGTCGACAATCAGATCGATCCCACCACGGGCACGGTCAAGCTGAAGGCGAATTTTCCGAACGACAAGCTCGCGCTGTGGCCTGGCGCCTTCGTCAATGCCCGCCTGCTGGTGGAGACGCTGAAGGGTGTCACCGTCATTCCGAGCGGAGCCGTACAGCGCGGACCGAACGGCACCTTCGTCTATATCATCGGCCAGGATCAGAGCGTGGCGATGAAGTCCGTGAAGGTGCGGCAGCAAGACGATACGTTGGCCGTCATTGCCGATGGCGTAGCGCCCGGCGACAAGGTGGTGACCACAGGCTTCGCTCGGCTTCAGAATGGATCGAAGGTGCAGATTTCGACCAATCCGGATCAGGCGTCGCCGGCTGCTCCGTCAACCGATAGTAACGCCCAGCCGGTCGCTGAAAACGATCCGCAAAATGGCGGCGCTGGCACCGCCAATGCCAGCGAGCGCCCGCATCGCCGTCATAATGGACAGGGCGGCCAAGGCGGTCAGGGTGGCGCGGGCAGTCACAATGGTCATCCCGGCCAGGATGGTCAGCCGGCAGCTGCCGGCACGGAAGGTGCCGATAAGAGCGGAGGCTCGGCTTCCAACAATTCCTCCGCTACGCCGACACAGCAACAATGAACGTCTCGTCGCTCTTCATTTCCAGGCCGATCGCCACCTCGCTTCTCGGGGTGGCGGTTCTGTTGGGCGGCATTCTGGGGTTCCTGTTCCTGCCGGTCGCGCCGCTGCCGCAGGTGGATTTCCCGACGATTCAGGTGACGACGCAGCTTCCGGGGGCTGATCCGGATACGATGGCAGCGCTGGTGACGGCGCCCCTGGAGCGGCCGCTTGGCCAGATTCCGTCGCTCGCCTCCATGACGTCATCCAGCGCTTTCGGCATCAGCCAGATCACGCTGCAATTCGATCTCGGCCGCGATATCGATGGTGCCGCGCAGGACGTTCAGGCGGCGATCAACGCCGCCGGTTCGACACTGCCGCGCACGCTTCCCTATCCGCCGACCTATTCGAAGGTGAATCCGGCCGATACGCCGATCGTGACGCTGGCGCTGCGTTCCAACAGCTACTCGATCCGCGAACTCAGCGACTTCGCCGATACGATGATGGCGCAGCGCCTAAGCGAAGTGTCGGGGGTCGGCGACGTCAACATCCAGGGCGGCGTCAAGCCGGCCATCCGCATCCAGGTGGACCTGCCGCGCCTTGCTTCCTATGGTCTTGCCCTCGAAGACATCCGTTCGGCCATCACCAATGCGAGCGTTGCCGGCGCCAAGGGCTCGCTCGACGGCACCCAGCAGAGCTTTACGCTTGCGGCCAACGACCAGATCGTCGATCCCAACATCTACAGATCCGTCATCGTCGCCTATCGCAACAGTGCGCCGGTGCAGCTGAAGGATGTTGCGACCGTTGTCGAGGGATTGGAGAACAATCGCGTCGGCGCCTGGTATCAGGGCCAGCCGGCCGTCATTCTCGACATCATGCGCCAGCCGGGCGCCAACGTCATCCAGACGGTCGAAAATGTCCTGCAGCAGATCCCGAAACTGAAGCAGGCGATGCCAGCAGGCGTTTCCCTCGATATCGTCAACGACCGCACCGAGACCATCCGTGCCTCGATCCATGACGTGCAATGGACGCTGGTTATTTCCATCGGCCTCGTCATTCTCGTGGTGCTGCTCTTCCTGCGGACGATGACGGCGACCTTCATTGCCGGCGTTGCGTTGCCGCTGTCGCTGATCGCGACCTTCGGCGTCATGTGGTTCGCCGGCTTCAGCCTCGACAATCTCTCGCTGATGGCGCTGACCATCGGCACCGGCTTCGTCGTCGACGATGCCATCGTGATGATCGAGAATATCGCCCGCCATATCGAAGAGGGCGAGAACCCGATGCAGGCGGCGCTGAAGGGCGCCGGCGAAATCGGCTTCACCATCATATCGCTGACCGTCTCGCTCGTTGCCGTCTTCATCCCGCTGCTGTTCATGACTGGCATCGTCGGGCGCATGTTCCGCGAATTCGCGCTGACGCTGACCATCGCCGTCGTCGTGTCGGCCGTCGTCTCGCTGACGCTGACGCCGATGATGTGCGCTCGTATCCTGCGCAAGCCTAAGGAGCGCGAAGGCGGCTTTCTGGCCGGCGCCGATCGCTTTACGGATTGGATGATCGAAGGCTATCGGCGCAGCCTCGTCTGGGCTGTCGATCGCAGCGCACTCATGCTGCTTGTGACGGTGGTGACGCTCGCCGCGACCATTGCGCTCTATATCGTCATTCCCAAGGGTTTTCTGCCAGCGCAGGATACCGGCCTCATCACCGCCGTCATCGAGGCCGAGCCGACGACCTCCTTCGAGACGATGAAGCAGATCCAGGCCTCGGTGGCTGACCGCCTGCGCAAGGATCAGGATGTCACCGGCGTGGTTTCGGTCATCGGTTCCAGCGCCAGCAACCTAACGCTGAATACGGGCAATCTCAGCCTCGTGCTCAAACCGCGCAACCAGCGCAATGCCTCCGCCGATCAGATCATCGATAGGATGCGCGGCGAAGTCACCGGTATGCCGGGCATCCACGTCACCTTCCAGAGCGTGCGCGACATTTCGATCAGCACCAGGGCCAGCCGCGCACCCTATCAATACACCCTGACGGGTACGGATACGAACACGGTGGTCGACTGGTCGCAGAAGCTCGCCCAGCGCCTGCAGGAGAGCCCGAAGCTCATCGATGTCTCCTCCGAAGTCGAGATGGGCGGCGGGCGCATCTTCGTCGATGTCAATCGCGAGACCGCCTCGCGGCTCGGCGTATCGATGCAGGCCGTCAGCGATACTTTGAATGATGCCTTTGGACAGCGTCAGATCGCGACGATCTACGGCCAGGCCAACCAGTACCGCGTCATCCTGGAGGCGGCGCCGCAGTATCAATCTGACCCGAAATCGCTCGACAAGCTCTATGTTGCCGGTGCCAGCGACACGCAGGTGCCGCTCAATGCCTTCACGACGGCGACTTTCACGACCGCACCGCTGGTCATTAGCCACGACGAGCAGTTTCCAGCCGTGACCCTCAGCTTCGATCTGGCCAAGGGCGCGTCGCTCAGCGACGCCATCGCCGAGATCAAGGCGGCGGAGCTTGACATCGGCATGCCCGACAACATCCAGCGCAAATATTCCGGCGACGCCGAGGAGTTCGCCTCTTCGCTCGCTGGCGAGCCCTGGCTGATCCTGGCCGCTGTCGTGACGATCTACATCGTGCTCGGCCTGCTCTATGAGAGCGCCGTGCATCCGGTGACCATTCTATCGACGCTGCCGTCGGCCGGCGTCGGCGCGTTGCTGGCGCTGATGCTGTTCGGGCAGGACCTGTCGATCATCGCGCTGATCGGCATCGTGCTCCTGATGGGCATCGTCAAGAAGAACGCGATCATGATGATCGACTTCGCGCTCGAAGCGGAGCGCAAAGAAGGTCTCGAGCCGCGCGAGGCCATCCTGAAAGCCTCGATCCTGCGTTTCCGGCCGATCATGATGACGACGCTTGCCGCGCTCTTCGGCGCCTTGCCGCTGGCGCTCGCTCAAGGCACAGGTGCGGAACTGCGTATTCCGCTCGGGATCACCATCATCGGCGGTCTCGTGCTGTCGCAGCTCCTGACGCTCTATACGACGCCGGTCATCTATCTGGCCTTCGAACGCCTGCGCGCCAAGGTCGTCGGCCGCACCAGCGGTATGCCGAGCGCCGAGATGGACGAACTGGCGGGTGGTGAGACATGAACATCTCCGGGCCGTTCGTCAAACGCCCTGTCGGGACGACGCTTCTGGCGATCGGGCTGATGATCCTCGGCATCGTTGCCTATCGCTTCCTGCCGGTCGCAAGCCTGCCGACGGTGGACTTGCCGACCATTGTCGTCTCCTCCAGTCGTCCGGGCGCCGACCCCGCCAGCATGGCGGCAAGCGTTGCGGCACCGCTCGAACGTCATCTCGGCACCATTGCCGGCGTGACGCAGCTGACCTCCGTTAGCTCGCTCGGCTCCAGCACCATCATCGCGCAGTTCGACCTCTCGCGCAGCGTCGATGGCGCGGCCCAGGATGTGCAGGCGGCGCTGAATGCAGCGGCGACCGATCTGCCTGGAGATCTGCCGACCCTGCCGTCCTTCCGCAAGATCAATCCGGCTGCAGCGCCGGTGCTGATCCTGGCGCTGACATCGGATAACGTCTCTCCGAGCGCTATCTACGATGCGGCTGATACGGTGGTCGTGCAGCGCATTTCGCAGGTGGATGGCGTCGGCGGCGTCACCGTCAGCGGCGCCGACCAGCCGGCTGTGCGGGTCAGGCTCAATCCCGATCGGCTCTCGGCCATGGGCCTGTCGCTCGATGCCGTCCGCACGGCGATCGTCAATGCCAGCGTGCTCGGACCCTTCGGTTCCATCGACGGAGCCTCGGGCGCGTTCTCGCTTGCCGTGAACAGCCAGTTGCGGACGCCGGAAGCCTACGGGCGGATCATCGTCCAGAGCGGGGACGGCACCGCTGTGCGCCTCTCGGATATCGCCACCGTCGAGCCAGGCGTGCGCAACAGCCGTTCGGATGCCTGGTATGACGGTAAGCCGGCGGTGTTGCTCAACATCACCAAGCAGGCGGATGCGAACGTCATCGCCACCGTCGACGGCGTCAAGCAGCTCATCCCCGAGCTGCAGCGGCTCATTCCCGCCGGTGTGAAAATATCGATCCTTTCCGACCGCACCACGACGATCCATGCCAGCGTCAACGACATGCAGTGGACGCTGCTTGCCACGATTTGCCTGGTCATGGCCGTCGTCTTCGTGTTTCTGCGGCGCGCGACCCCAACGGTCGCGGCCGGCGTCACCGTGCCGCTTTCGCTTGCCGGCACCTTTGCCGCGATGTGGCTCTTCGGGCTGTCGATCGACAATCTCTCGCTGATGGCGCTTGCGGTCTCCGTCGGCTTCGTTGTCGATGATGCCATCGTCATGATCGAGAATATCTATGCGAATCTCGAAACCGGCATGAAGCCGATGCGGGCCGCGCTCGAAGGTGCCAAGCAGATCGGCTTCACGGTGGTTTCGATCAGCCTGTCGCTGCTGGCCGCCTTCATCCCGCTCTTCTTCATGGGCGGCATCATCGGCCGCTTCTTCCAGACCTTCTCGCTGACGCTCGGTTTCACGATCGTCGTTTCGACGCTGGTGTCGCTGACGTTGACGCCGATGATCTGCGGCCATCGCCTGCGCCAGCACGATATCGATGCCAAGCCTGGCCCGTTCGGACGTGTCGTCGAGGGCACGTTGGGCGCCATCATCGGCTTTTACGGTCGCACGCTGCGGGCGGTGCTGCATCACCGTGTCCTCTCCGTGGTCGTCATCATCGCCTGCGTGGTCATGACGGCTTATCTTTACGTCAAGGTTCCGAAGGGCTTCATCCCGCAGGACGATACGGGCTTCATTCAAGGCGGGACGCAGGCGGCGACCGATATTTCCTATCCCGCCATGGTCAAGCTCCAGCAGCAGGCTGCGGATATCGCCTCGAAGGACCCCGCTGTGTCGGGCCTCGGCTCCTCCGTCGGCGGCGGCGGCTTTTCCAGTTCCATCAATCGCGGACAGCTCTATATTTCGCTGAAGCCGGAATCGGAGCGCGCGCCGACGGCCGAGGTCATCGATCGGCTCCGCAAGCAGCTGATGGCCGTTCCCGGGCTCAGCACGTTCCTGTTTTCACCCGGCGATATCCGGGCTGGTGCCCGCCAATCCCAATCGCAGTATCAATTCACGCTATGGAGCGCGAATTACGACGAGCTGGTGGAATGGGCCCCCAAGGTGATGGAGCGCCTTCAGGCCATTCCGACGCTCACCGATGTCGCGACCGACAGGCAGCCTAACGGCCTGCAGGCGACCGTCAATATCGACCGCAGCCTGGCCTCGCAGCTCGGCGTCAACATCCAGTCCATCGATTCCGCGCTCAACAACGCTTTCGCGCAACGGCAGATCTCGACGATCTATACGCAGCGCAACCAGTATCGCGTGGTATTGGAGGCCGACCCGAATTATGCGCTCGATCCGCAGGACATTTCGAAGCTCTACGTGCCGGCTTCGGGCGGCACGCAGGTGCCGCTGAGCGCGGTGGCATCGATCGACCGGACTTTGGCGCCGCTGGTGGTCAATCACCAGGGGCAATATCCTTCCGTCACCATCTCCTACAATCTGGCGCTCGATACGCCGCTGCAGGTGGCGAACGATGCCATCCAGAAGGCGGTGCTCGACATGCATCTACCCGATACGTTGCATGCGGATTTCGCGGGCGATGCGGCGAGCGTCAGCCAGTCTTCCGGCAGCCAACCGCTGCTGCTGCTGGCGGCGTTGCTGACGGTCTACATCGTTCTCGGCATCCTCTACGAAAGCCTGGCACACCCGCTGACGATCATCTCGACGCTGCCGTCGGCCGGACTGGGTGCTCTGCTGGCACTTGCCATCAGCGGCACCGAACTGACGATCATCGCCTTCATCGGCATCATTCTTCTGATCGGCATCGTCAAGAAGAACGGTATCATGATGGTGGATTTCGCCCTGCAGGGCGAGCGCATATTCGGGCTGTCCTCGGAGGAGGCCATCTATCAGGCGTGCCTTAAGCGTTTTCGCCCGATTTTAATGACGACGCTCGCCGCATTGATGGGCGCCATCCCCCTGATCATCGCCACCGGCCCCGGCTCGGAACTGCGCCGCCCGCTCGGGATCACCATCGTCGGCGGTCTCGTCGTATCGCAGGTGCTGACGCTCTATACCACGCCGATCATCTATCTGATGCTTGCCAAGCTGCATGCGAAATGGTCGCCGAAGCCGCAGCCAATCGCACCGGTTCCGGCTTCGGCCGGCTGACGCGGCCCACCTCCCGGACAGCGTGCCGAACTGGCTTGTAGTCCGCGCGTGGCCAACGAAAGGCGAGGCGGTCTCTGCTTGAACGCCCATACTGCCGGACGATGCATGATGATGAAGAAATCCCGGACGTAAAGGATCTTCGGCTCTCGTGAAGTCAAAAACAAAGGGCTCCCGTGACAGAACGGGAGCCCTTTGTTCGAAGTGATATCTGCCCCGCCCGCCCTTCTCTATCGAAGGCGGGCGGTGCTTCGTTTAGTGCGTCGCGCCGCTATCCGGCGCCGGCGTTTCCTGTGTCGTCACCGGACCGATCCTGCCCTTGAAGACGCGGCGGACGGAGACGAAGAGCAGCGGGATGAAGAAGATGCCGAGCACGGTTGCCGAGATCATGCCGCCCATGACGCCGATGCCGATCGAGTTCTGGCTGCCGGAACCGGCCCCGTTGGCGATCGCCAGCGGCAGAACGCCGAGGATGAAGGCAAGCGAGGTCATCAGAATCGGTCGCAGGCGCTGTCGGGATGCTTCGAGCGTCGCGTCGATCAGGCTCTTGCCCTGGTTCTGCTGCTCGATGGCGAATTCGACGATCAGGATGGCGTTCTTGGCCGCCAGGCCTATGGTCGTCAACAGACCGACCTTGAAGTAGACGTCGTTCGATTGGCCGAACAGGGTTGCGGCCAGCAGCGCGCCGAAGATGCCGATCGGCACCGACAGCATGACGGCGAGCGGGATCGACCAGCTTTCATAGAGCGCTGCAAGCGCCAGGAACACAACCAGGATGGAGATGGCGTAGAGCTGGCTTGCCTGGTTGCCGGAGAGCTTTTCCTGCGCCGACAGGCTGGTCCATTCATGGCTGAAGCCGGGCGGCAGGCTCGTCATGATCTTGTCGATCTCGTTCATGGCGTCGCCGGACGAGACGCCGGGAGCCGCGGAACCGAGGATTTCGACGGCGGACGAGCCGTTATAGCGTTCCAGGCGCGGTGAGCCGTAGTTCCATTCGCCGCTCGAGAAGGCGGAGAACGGTACCATGTCGCCGCCGGAGTTGCGCACGTACCAGCGACCGAGGTCCTCTGGCTGCATGCGGAAATCCTTGTCGGCCTGGACGTAAACTTTCTTGACACGGCCACGGTCGATAAAGTCGTTGACGTAGGTGCCGCCCCAGGCCGTCGACAGGGTCGTGTCGATGTCGGAAAGGGTGATGTTCAGCGCACTCGCCTTTTCCTGATCGATGTTTACGGAATATTGCGGCGTGTCTTCCTGGCCGTTCGGACGAGTGCCGAACAGCTTGTGGTTTTGTGCCGCGGCCCCAAGCAGCTGATTGCGGGCCGCTATGAGTGCTTCATGGCCGGCGCCGTTGATATCCTTGATGAAGAAGTCAAAGCCGCTCGAGCTGCCGAAGCCAGGGATTGCCGGCGGCGCCAGCGCAAAGACGCTGCCGTCCTTGATCTTGGAAAAGGCACCCATGGCGCGGCCGGCGATGGCTTGCGCCTTCGACTGCGGCGTCTTGCGCTGATCGAAATCCTTCAACCGGACGAAGACGAGGCCGACATTCTGGCCCTGGCCGCTGAAGCCGAACCCGGCGACGGCAAATGCGCCTTCGACATAGTCCTTCTCGTTCTTGAGGTAATAGTCCCTCACCTGATCGAGCACGGCCCAGGTACGGGAGTCCGTGGCGCCCGGAGGGAGCTGGACGGCCGTCAGCAGAATGCCCTGGTCCTCGTCCGGAAGGAAGGAGCTCGGCAGACGATTGAAGAGATAGCCGACACCGACACCAATCAGGACGAAGATCAACAGGAAGACGGCGCTGAGCCGGATCATGCCGTGGACGCCGCGCCGATATCCGCGTGTTCCCCGCTCGAAATTGCGGTTGAACCAGCCGAAAGCACCCTTTTGCTTTGCCCCATGTTTCGGTGTCCTGAGGATGGTGGCGCAAAGGGCCGGCGTCAGGATCAGGGCGACGATGACGGACAGCACCATCGCCGAGACGATCGTCACCGAGAACTGCCGGTAGATGACACCGACCGAACCGGAGAAGAAGGCCATCGGGATGAACACGGCCGACAGCACGGTGGCGATGCCGATCAGGGCGCCGGTGATTTCCTGCATCGACTTGATTGTCGCCTCGCGCGGCGACAATCCCTCCTCCTCCATCACGCGCTCGACGTTTTCGACGACGACGATGGCGTCGTCGACCAGAAGACCGATCGCCAGCACCATGCCGAACATGGTCAAGGTGTTGATGGAATAGCCGAACATCGCCAGCACGCCGAAGGTGCCGAGCAGCACGACCGGGACCGCAAGCGTCGGGATCAGCGTGGCTCGGATGTTCTGCAGGAAGACGAACATGACGATGAAGACGAGCACGATGGCTTCGAATAGCGTCTTGACCACGTCCTCGATCGACAGCTTCACGAACGGCGTCGTGTCATAGGGATAGACGATCTCGACGTTCGGCGGCAGGGTCTGGCTCATATTGCCGATGGCTGCGCGCACCGCTTCGGCCGTATTGATGGCGTTGGCGCCGGAGGCGAGCATCACGGCGAGACCGGCGGAGGGATGGCCGTTATAGGTGGTCGACGTCGTATAGCTGTCTGCGCCGAGTTCCACGGTGGCGACATCGTTGATGCGTACCAGCGAGCCGTTGGACTGGCTTTTCAGGATGATGTTTTCGAACTGCTCCGGCGTCTGCATGCGGCTCTTGGCCGTAACAGTCGCATTGAGCTGCTGGCCTTTGCGCTGCGGCAAGGCGCCGAGCTGGCCGGCCGAGACCTGCGAGTTCTGAGCCTGGATTGCATTCGTTACGTCGCTCACCATCAATTGATATTTGGCAAGCTTGTCCGGATCGACCCAGATACGCATCGCGTAGCCGGCACCGAAGATCTGCGTATTGCCGACGCCTTCGATGCGCTTCAGCGTATCGTTCAGCGTGCTGGAGACATAGTCGGCAAGATCGTTCGAGTTGAGCTTGCCGTCCGTCGACACGAAGCCGACGACCATCAGAAAGTTCGATGTCGATTTGGAAACGACGATACCCGTAGATTGCACCGTCTGCGGCAGCTGGGCGGTGACGAGCTGCAGCTTGTTCTGCACCTGCATCTGCGCGACGTCAGGATCGGCCTTGTTGGTGAAGGTCAGCGAGATCGAGGCCTGTCCGGTCGAGGTCGATGTCGACGTCATATAGTCGAGATTGTCGATGCCGGTCATGCCCTGCTCGATGACCTTGGTCACCGAGTTTTCGACCGTTGCCGCGTCGGCGCCGGAATAGGTGGCGCTGATGCTGACCGTTGTCGGCGCAATCTGCGGATATTGCGAGATCGACAGGGTCAGGATCGAAAGTGCGCCCGCCAGCATGATGACGATGGCGATCACCCAGGCGAAGATCGGCCTGTCGATGAAGAAACGAGACATCGTCTAACCTCACTTCTGGACGCCGGAAGCGGCCTTCATATCGGTCTTTTCCAGACCGGCCTGCTCCGTGGACGGCTTGCTGTCGGCGGCAGCCTGTTTCACTTCGCCGGTCGCATCGTCGATGACGACGGGAGAAACAGTGACTTCCTGGCCGTCACGGACGCGCTGGACGCCTTCGACGATCACGCGATCGCCATCGGCGATCCCCTGATTGACGAGCCAGCTGTTGCCGATGCTGCGCTCGACCTTCAAGACCCGCTGCTGCACCTTGCCGTCGGCGGTCACGAACATGGCGATCGGTTCGCCCTTGGTATTGCGCGTCACGGCGCGCTGCGGCACGACGAAGCTGTTTTCGGCAACGCCTTCCTGGATGGTGGCGCGCACATACATGCCCGGCAGCAGGATGCGATCCGGATTTGGGAAGACGGCGCGAACGGTGATGGTGCCGACCGTTTCCGCAACGGAGGATTCGGCAAATTCAAGCTTGCCGGTTTCCTTGTACTGACTGCCGTCTTCGAGCGTCAGATGCACGGAGACGTTGTCGCCACTGGTCTTTAGCCGGCCGTCGGCAACGGCGCGACGGAATTCGAGCAAATTGGTGCTCGACTGGGTGACGTCGACATTGATCGGATCAAGCTGGCGGATAGTGGTGAGCGCCGTCGTCTGATCGGCCGTGACCAGTGCGCCGACCGTGACAGTCGATGCGTCGACGCGGCCGGAGATCGGGGCGCGCATCTTGGTATAGTCGAGATTGATGCGCGCGGTCTCGAGCGCTGCCTTGGCGGAGGCGACATCGGCCTGCGCTTGCACCAGCGTCGATTGCGCATCATCGAAGTCCTGCTTGCTGACCGCGTTCTGTGCGCTCAAACCCTTGTAGCGGTCGAGCTTCGCCTGGGCGCTGGGCACAGCACCTTCGGCCTTTTGCAAGGCGGCAGCGGCGCTGTCATAAGATGCCTGGTAGGAGGCCGGATCGATCTCGTAGAGCACTTCGCCCTCTCGGACCTCGCTACCCTCCTTGAAATTGCGGCTGCGGATGATGCCGCCGACCTGCGGTCGCACTTCGGCAACAAGGTAGGCGCTGGTGCGGCCAGGCAGCTCGGCTGTTATGGCAACGGATTGCGGATGCAGGGACATCGCGCTGACTTCCGCCTTGACGACGGGAGCATTGCTTTGAGCGGCATTCTGCTGGTTGCAGCCTGCCAGCAACATTGCGGCGACAATTCCGGCGGCGGTCATCGAGCCGCGGCCAACCGAAAGGCGAGTGGATGTCACCGGATATGCGGGTGCATAAGTAGGAGGGGCGGGCTTTCGCACGTTGCTATTTCCTGTTGCCTTATTTATAGTACCAAGTCGTACAGAAAATATTTGTACTACGCCAAATGTCAATCGCATTCGGCTGTCGAGGTCAAGGCGGAAGTGCTGATAGAGGAACGAGCAGCAAAGGTCGATCAGGTCGGCAAACGCCGGCCGCGCGGCCGGCCGAAAACCATCGATGATGACGCTCGTCGGGCTGAGATCGTTGGGGAGGCGCGGGCGACCTTCTACGAACTCGGCTATGCCGGCACGACGATGGATCTTGTGGCCGCCCGATGCCGGATTTCGAAGCAGACGCTCTACAGGCTGTTTCCGAGCAAGACCGAGCTTTTCACGGCGATCATCGCGGAGCATCGGGCTTCCATGTTTGCCCTGCCGCGCCCCGCGGATGAAAACCTGCCGTTCGACAAGGCGCTCGAGCGGATATTCATGATCGATATGAACGAAGCCCAGGAGCGCGAGCGCGACGCCTTCATCCACCTCGCCATCAGCGAATCGCAACAATTTCCGGAGATCGCGACGCTGCTGCACACGCATGGGGCCAAGCCGTCGCAGCAGATGTTGGCTGACTGGCTCACCGAGCAGCAGGCGCAAGGCCTGATCGAAATTGGCGATGCCTTGAGCGGCGCGCGCATGTTGATGGACATGATTTTCGGCGCGATGGTCTCGAAACCGGGCCATCCGAACGACTGGCCGGACCGCGAAACGCGGCTGCGTCATCTGCGTCACTGCATCGCGATTTTTACCGCCGGCGTCCGGCCGCACAAAGGCGGCTCCTAGGGCATTTCGGCTCCTCGCCCATCCGCGAGCTGCCTCTGCCCCCTGTTTTCGGAGCATTCCGAGGATCAAAGAAAAATGCCGATATGACCTGTTCAGCCATATCGGCATTATCCCGTATCCGGCAAAAGCCGGGATACTTCAATTTAGTGTGCCACCACGTTTGCTATGTCCGTTCCCTCTTCGAACAAGGGATTCGGCACGCCATTTTCATACATTTCCTGCAGAACGGCACCAAGTGCCAAATCCAGGCACCAGACCGGGAATTCCGCATTCAGGTTTTTGGCGCTCTGCCGTGCATAGGTGATCAGTCGAGCGATGGATGCCAGTTCCTTGAGTGAATCAGGGTCCTGGTATGCTGCTCCGACCGGAAGTACTGCTGTCATTTCGTGCCCTCTATTGCCCCCGTTCCCGGCAGACGAATCGTGTCTAGCCGAGAACATGAGCAAACCGTAACGAATGTTTTGCAGCTTGGCGCGTGACATGCAGCGTGACACGATGCGTGATTGTCGCGAAATCTTGCTTTTACAATTTCCAGGCGCGAACTGCGGGATGGAAGAGCAAGCAGTCATCGCGGCGCAGGAGATTTCCCGACCGAAGTCAGCTCGTGTTTCCGTTCTTGCCAGGATTTTCGTGCCAGTCGAGGCTTCAGCCCTGCCTTTGGATTGGCGCCTGGCATATTCGCCAGGCGCTCAGGCCTTAGTTGCGCAGGCCGACCGATACGTTCGCCGCGTGCGGAACATGATCCGGCAGAACGTCGGAGGCATTTGCCAGCGACTTGATCAGCGTCAGCACGGACTGGCGAATGCCGGGATCGTTGATCTTCATGAACGCTTTGTTGAGGCTCAGGCCTTCCTTGGACGTCAGGAAATCCGACAGATCCTCAAGGCCGTTGATCGCGCCGAGACCGTCGGTGTTCAGTGGCTGCGAGTTGTCCTGCTGGAAAAAGAAGGCAACCGGTACGGCCAATACGCCGGCAATGGCCTGCAGTCGGCTAGCGCCGATGCGATTGGTGCCCTTTTCGTATTTCTGTACCTGTTGAAACGTCACGCCGATCTGTTCGGCCAGGCGCTCCTGGCTCATGCCAAGCATAAGACGACGCGTGCGCACGCGAGAGCCCACATAGGCATCAATCGGGTTCGGTACTTTTGCACTCACTGCGCAATCTCCTTGTCAAATAGGGGCTGGTGGACAACACCATGCTCGTGACCCTTCACGGGAAGGGACGCGCGCTCTATCTGCCCGCAAAATGTGCGTTAAATATGGGTAGAACTCAACTAAAAGTCTTTTTATGTAAAGTTTTATAACTCCGCCGCACGCATAAACCGCAGAAAAGCTGATTCGCGTCAATGTGGATTGAAGACGGATGACGGCTTGCAATTATAGACCGGGCAAAGCGGGTTATCCTTCGTCGGCACGAAACTGCGGGCGGGCATAGTCCGACATGTCGCATTGCCCGCCGTCGGCCACGTAGCGGTCGTAGAGGACCGGGCCGCCGCGGGGCGCGGGATAACGCAGTATCACCGCGCGTTCGGAAGCAATGAGTTGCTGCACCGATGCGCAGGTTTTGCTGAGCGACTCGTAGCGGGAAATTGCCGAGGCCGGCCCGGCTATCGCAATTGCAGTCACAATCAGGGCTGCGGCAACGATCCTCATGCTGGTTCCTCCCTGCGAAAGCGCTGGATCTAAGATAGTCGCCATGCGGGAAATGCCAAGATGCGATGATCCCTCTCGTTGTATGGCAATCCCATCCTGCCTCGATCGGCCGCATGCCGATGCGTATTGCGGATAAGGCGAGCGATCTGCTTTCAGCTCAATGAAAGGTTGGGCGTGCATGTCTCTTGCGCTTCAGGAGGAAGCGAGTGCCGTGCCGCCACCGAGCGGCACCGGTACACAAATGGAGAGGAGGACTTCATGCGTGCATCCAGCATTCTCAGATATTCGACGGCTCTATCCCTTGCGATAGCCGCAGCCGGGTTTGCGGCAACGGCGGCACAGGCGGCGAACAAGATTTCCATCATGGTCGGCGGTTACGAAAAGCAGATCTATCTGCCGGCGAAGCTTGCAGAGGCGCTCGGTTACTTCAAGGAGGAGGGGCTGAACGTCGAGCTCTTGAACGAGCCGGCCGGCGTTGATGCGGAAAACGAGATGCTGGCGGGCGCCGTCCAGGGTGTCGTCGGCTTCTATGACCATTGCATCGATCTGCAGGGCAAGGGCAAGTTCGTCGAATCCGTCGTGCAGTTCAGCCAGGCGCCCGGCGAGGTCGAACTGGTGTCGGCCAAGCATCCGGAAATCAAGTCGCCCGCGGATTTCAAGGGCAAGAGCCTGGGCGTCACCGGCCTTGGGTCCTCGACCAATTTCCTGACACAGTATCTGGCCGTCAAGGCCGGCCTGAAGCTTGGGGAGTTTACCTCGGTTCCGGTCGGCGCCGGCCAGACCTTCATCGCCGCCATGCAGCAGGACGCCATCCAGGCGGGCATGACCACGGAGCCGACGATCTCGCGGATGCTGAAGACCGGCGAGGCCAAGGTTCTGATCGATATGCGTACGATGGCTGGAACCAAGGCGGTTCTGGGCGGCACCTATCCTGCCGCATCCCTCTACATGCAGGAATCGTGGATCAAGGACCACAAGGAGGAAACGCAGAAGCTTGCAAATGCCTTCGTCAAGACGCTGCATTTCATCAACACCCATTCGGCCGCCGAGATCGCGGACAAGATGCCTAGAGATTTCTATGTCGGTGATAAGGAAGGCTATGTGAAGGCGCTCGAAAACGGCAAGGCGATGTTCACGCCCGATGGCGTGATGCCGGAAGACGGTCCGAAAACCGTTCTCGCCGTGCTGTCCGAATTCTCCAAGAACGTCCAGGGCAAATCGATCGACCTGTCGAAAACCTATACGACCGAGTTCGTCAGGAACGCCAAGTAGCGCTCAGTATCGTTTTCTGGGTTGACCGGACGCCTCAGGTTTCCCGTTCGTGTCCGGAAGTAGAAGAGCAGCGCCGGCGGCCATATTTGCGCCGCCGGCGTACATGAAATAAAATTGCAATGTCGCCCGACAGGGATCGCGCGCTGAAAGCTGACTGAAAGGTTGCCCACGCTAGGTTCGCCGAGCTTCGTGGAGGAAGCATATTTTCTGCAGCGTCGAATGGCGCAACGATTCAAACAGGAGGAGACATTGATGCGTCCATCGCGCACCTTTTTTCATACCGTAGCCCTTTCCCTCGTCATATCAGCTGCCTCGCTTGCAGCCACGGCCGCCAATGCAGCCGACAAGATTTCCATCATGGTGGGCGGCTACGAAAAGCAGATCTATCTGCCGGCCAAGCTCGCCGAATCCCTCGGCTACTTCAAGGATGAAGGCCTCGACGTCGAGCTTCTCAATGAATCTGCCGGTGTCGATGCTGAAAACCAGCTGCTGGCCGGCGCCGTTCAGGGTGTCGTCGGCTTCTACGACCACTGTGTCGATCTGCAGGCCAAGGGCAAGTTCATCAAGTCCGTCGTACAGTTCAGCCAGGCGCCGGGCGAAGTCGAATTGGTGTCATCCAAGTATCCTGACATCAAGTCCTTTGCCGACCTGAAGGGCAAGCGCGCTGGCGTTACCGGTCTCGGCTCGTCCACCAACTTCCTGACGCTCTACATGGCGTCGAAAGCTGGCCTGTCCCCGGCTGACATCACGCCCGTTCCGGTCGGCGCCGGCCAGACCTTCATCGCCGCCATGCAGCAGGATGCGATCCAGGTCGGCATGACCACCGAGCCGACGATCTCGCGACTGCTCAAGACCGGCGAAGCCAAGATCCTCGTCGATCTCCGTACACTGAAGGGCACCGAAGCAGCGCTCGGCGGTACCTATCCGGCCGCTTCGCTCTATATGGATGCCGCATGGGTCGACGCCCATAAGGACGAAGTGCAGAAGCTTGCGAATGCTTTCGTCAAGACGATGCGCTTCATCCATACCCATTCCGCCGCCGAGATTGCCGACAAGATGCCGAAGGATTTCTACGTCGGCGACAAGGACGGCTACATCAAGGCTCTCGACGCCGGCAAGGAAATGTTCACGGCCGACGGCGTGATGCCGGAAGACGGTCCGAAGACGGTTCTCGCCGTGCTCTCGCAGTTCTCCAAGAACGTCAAGGGCAAGACGATCGACCTGTCGAAGACCTACACGACGGAATTCGTCAAGAACGTCAAGTAAGCAGCCATGACGCCGCTTCCGGCGAATTCCGGAAGCGGCGGTTCAAGGGACTTTGCAGTTCACTGGGCTTTGCGTGCACGCCCTGAAGGCACGCGTCAGGATCAGCACCATGCAACAGGATGAACGCCGCACACCGGCGATCGAGCTCATCAATGTCAGCCGCCGTTTCGTATCGCCGACCGGCAAGTCGTTGACCGCGCTGCGCGATTTCAACATGACGGTCGAGCGCGGCGAATTCGTCGCCGTCGTCGGACCGACGGGCTGCGGCAAGTCGACGACGCTCAATCTCGTAACCGGCCTTGCCAAGCCGAGCGCCGGCGAAGTCCGCCTGATGGGCGGCCCGGTCAGCGGCATCGATCCGCGCGTCGGCTTCGCCTTCCAGACGGATGCGCTGTTTCCCTGGAAGAACGTCATCGAAAACGTCATGGCCGGTCCGCTGTTTCGCGGCAAATCGAAGGCCGAGGCCGAAAAGATGGCCAAGGACTGGCTCGCCCGCGTCGGGCTTTCGAAGTTTCTGCATCACTATCCGCATCAGCTTTCCGGCGGCATGCGCAAGCGCGTGTCGTTGGCGCAGACCTTCATCAACGAGCCGGAAATCCTGCTGATGGACGAGCCCTTCTCGGCGCTTGACGTGCAGACCCGCACGGTCATGCACGAAGAACTTCTGAAGCTCTGGGCCGAACGCCAGGCCTCTGTCGTCTTCGTGACGCACGATCTCGAAGAAGCCGTTGCCCTTGCCGACAAGGTCTATGTGCTGACGGCCGGTCCCGCGACGGTCAAATCGGTCTACACAATCGACCTGCCGCGTCCGCGCGTCGTCTCGGAGATCCGCTACGAGCAGAACTTCATCGATTATTGCAAGACGATCTGGGACGACCTGCGCGAAGAGGTCGAAACCAGCTATCGCCGTGCCGCGGAAGCGGCATAAGGGAGGATTGATCATGGCAAACACAGCTCTCGAAGCAGGCAATGCCCCGATCTTCCGCGCCGGCACCTCGGACGCGGAAATCGAAGCTGCAGCACTGAAGGCGCTCGCTCGCCGCAAATACGTCGTGCTGGCATGGCAGATCGGCATTCTGCTCGCCATTATCGGCCTCTGGCAGCTCGCCTCAGACCTGCACTGGATTGACCCGTTCTTCTATTCGAGCCCCTATGGCATCGCCTGGCGCCTCTGGGAATGGGTTGTTGATGGCACGGAAAGCGGTTCGCTCTGGTACCATCTCGGCGTTACCATGGAAGAAGCGCTGATCGGCTTCATCATCGGCTCGGTCACCGGCGTCCTCGTCGGCGTCGCCCTTGGCCGCAACAAGCTCGCTTCCGATATCCTGTCGATCTACATCAAGGCGATCAACTCGATCCCGCGCGTCGTTCTCGCGCCGATCTTCGTGATGATCATGGGCCTCGGCCTGCCGTCCAAGGTGGCACTCGCCTTCATCATGGTGTTCTTCGTCGTGTTCGCCAACGCCTTCCAGGGCGTTCGCGAAGCCGACCGCAACATGATCGCCAATGCCCGCATCCTCGGCGCCTCCAACTGGCAGGTGACGCGCAATGTCATCCTGCCGTCGGCGATGAGCTGGATTTTTGCAAGCCTACACATCTCCTTCTCCTTCGCCATCATCGGCGCCATCGTCGGCGAGTTCGTGGGATCGCTTGCCGGTATCGGCTACCTGATCTCGATCGCCAAGGGCACCTATGACGCAGCCGGCCTCTATGCTGCGATCATCCTCGTGATGGTCGTCACGCTCGGCGCCGAATATGTGATGACGCTCATCGAGAACCGCATCACCCGCTGGCGTCCGCAGCAGAGCCTCGACACGCACTAGGCGGTCAATTTACTGGCACCTCCCAAGGCCAGGGCCGGGCGTCTTGCCCGGCCTTCTTTGATTTTGCACGCGGGGCCCCCCTCTCCCCGCGGGCGGGAAGAGGGGACTATATCGCCCAGCTCGCTTGCTGTTGCTTTTCCGCTGCCTGCGCTGTTCAAACAGCCGGCAGCCGCACGCTGACCAACAGGCCGCCGCCGGCCGCATCGCCAAGCGTCACCGAGCCGCCGGCGCCGTCGACCACTTCGCGGACGATGGCGAGGCCGAGGCCGCTGCCTTCGGGCTCGGTGCCCATGATGCGATAGAAGCGTTCGAAGACCTGGGTGCGTTCTTCCTCGGGAATGCCGGGGCCGTTGTCCTCGACCCATAGCAATGCCGTATCGCCTTCCTGACCGACGCCGACTGTTACGCGGCCGCCCGTCTGGGTGTAGCGCAAGGCATTGTCGACGAGATTAACAAGCATTTCGCGCAGCATGGTGCCATCGCCCTCGACATGGACCGGCGACTCGCCAGCCTCCAGCCCGAGATCGATATTGCGGCGCAGGGCCTCCTCGGCAAGCGTTTCCAGGACCCGCCGGGCCGTTTCCGCAAGATCGATCGTGTCGTTGCGCGGCCGCCGGCTGCCGGGTTCGGCGCGCGACAGCGTCAAGAGCTGGCTGGCAAGCCGGGTCACCTGCCGCGTGCTGGAGCGCAAGGCCGTCAGCGCCTCGTCGCGCCTGATATTGTCCGTTTCGCGCGCGGCAAAGCTTGCCTGGGTCGAGATCAGAGCGAGCGGCGTGCGCAGCTGATGGGCGGCGTTCGAGACGAAGCGGCGCTGCGCCGCCATCTGGTACTGCACCCGTTCCATATGATCGTTGAGGGCGTGGACGAGCGGCCGAAGCTCGTTCTGTACCATATGAGGGTCGAGCGGATCGAGGCGCTGGCGGCCGCGCTCGCGCACCGCGTCGCGCAGGCGCAGCACGGGCGCGAGGCCACGTTGCAGGCCGATGATCGTGACCAGGCCCGCAAGGAGGACAAGCGCGAGCTGCTTGGTGAAATCCGAAAGCCACAGCCTGCGGCGCATGGCATCCTGGCTGTTATGCGTGACGGCGACGGCGACGGAAATCGTGCCGTCCTGATCGAGGCCGACGACTGGATGGCTCAGCATGAGCACGCGGACGTCATCGGTCCGGAACATCTTGTCCTCGCCGACCCGGTCGCGCCCCGGCCGAGGCAGATCAGGAAAGCCGGCGACCAAGTTCCCCCATGCAGTCACGACTTGATAGAAGACCCGGTCGCCATAGCCGGTATCGAACATTTCCAATGCAGCGGGCGGGATGTCGATCTGCACCGTGCCGCTGGCATCGACGCGCACGGCCTCCGCGATCACGCGTGCCGAGGCAAGCAGAGTATGATCGGTGACGAGCTTTGACGTTGCGTCAGCCGAACGGAAGCTCAGATAGAGGTTGATGCAGATTGCGCCGATCAGGGTCAGCACGACCCAGGCGAAAAGTTGCGCCCGAAGGCTTGTCGCCAGCGCGCCGATGGCTCGGCTCAACATTCCCTGGCGTGGCGGCGTGTCATCATTGTGCATGGCGAAGGAGATAGCCGAGGCCGCGCAGCGTCGCGATCTGCACGGTGCTGCCCTCGAGCTTCTTGCGCACGCGGTGCACGTAGATCTCGATGGCGCTGGTGTCGGCGAGATCGTCGAATCCGAAGACGCTTTCCGACAGCGTCGTCTTGGTGACGGTCGTGCCTGCCTTCATCATCAGATGTTCGAGGACTGCATGTTCGCGCGGGGTCAGCGCCAGGGCTTCGCCGGCCAGATAGAACTGCCGCGTCCCGCCATCGAAGAGCAGATCGCCGACGGCGATCTCGGGCGCGGCGTGGTCGTGGCCGCGGCGCACGGCAGCGCGGATGCGGGCTTCGAGTTCGGCGATCTCGAAGGGCTTGGCGAGATAATCGTCGGCGCCGCTGTCGAGGCCGGCGACCCGGCCGTCGAGGCTGGCATTGGCCGTCAGGATGATAACAGGCACCTTGTTGCCACTCTGGCGCAGGCGCTTCAGCAGCGTCAGTCCATCCATTTTCGGCAGCGACAGATCGAGAATGACGATGGAATAGGCGGCGACTTTCAGCATGTGTTCGGCATCTTCGCCGTCATAGGCGATGTCGACGACATATTGCGCCTGACGCAGCGCCTTGCCGAGCCAGGACGCCAGTTCGCGGTTGTCTTCGACGATCAGGAGCCTCATGAAGCAACTATACAGCAAGTATCGGATGTAGCGAACATTTCCGGCGGTTTTCCAGTCAAGACGTCATCGACTGCCGAGCCGCAAACCCATCTCCCTGACCTCCTTCAGATACACCTTGCGCGCATAGGGCGGGGTCAGATTGTGATCGGCTTCGGGAATGATGGTGAGGCGTATATCCGGAAAATGCTTCAGGCCCGCGCCGTTGTCGCCGAACTGGTCATGCAGGTGATCGAGGCCGATGTCGTGGGCGCTGTAGATCAAGGACATGTCGACGCCGCGTCTGGTGAGCGTACGGAAGCCGCCCAGCACGGGTCCTTGTGCCGCGGCAAAGAAAGGAAAGGCGCCGAGCACCTGGCGGCTTGCTCGCACCGCGCGTCGGCCGAGCCCGGTCGCCATGTTGCACAGGGCGCTTTTCGCATCGATCTGGCCGCCGAAGAGCCTCTTCAATGTTTCCAATTGCAGGAGTTTTCGCCCGTAGGTTTCCAGCGACCTGGGGGCGAAGCGCAGGGCTTCATCGACAGATTGGCTCTCATCCCAATGGAAGCTGTAGGGATTGACCGTGATGAGGCCGCCGCAGCGCGTGTCGCGTAACGCCGCCTGGAAGGCGAGGTAACCGCCGCTGCAGCGTCCCACGACATAGGCGGGCAGGAGATCCTGCTTCTCCAGAAGATCCAGCGCCTCGGCGACATCCCGATGCTGTTCGCCGGAATAGAGCACCTGCTCCGGCGCGCCGGAAAGCGGCGGACTGTCGCCGACATTGGCCGTATCGAAACGCAGCGACGCTATGCCGTCGCGGGCAAGCGCGCGCGCCATGGTGACGGACATCCGGCCCCAGCCGGCGCTTCTGTCATAGGCCGTGGTAAGAAGCAGCGCGGTTGCGCCCGTGCGGGCGCCTTCGGGTTCGCAGAGAATGCCGAACATGCGGTTCCCCGCGCCGAAACGCAGCGGCGTCTCGCGAAAGCCTTCGCCGATAAGAGGCGCGGCGACCGGCGGCGCAAGATCGGTCGATGCGATCTCACCGGTTTCGGCGGCGACCGACTGCACCCATTCGACCAGTTTTCGGCCAGCTGCCGTCGGCATGGTCGCGACGGTGGGGTTCGAGACCAGATCGTCATAACCTTCGTAAGAGGCCTGCGTGACGTGGGGACCGAGCGTTTCGAGATGATGCGCAAAATCGGCGTCTCCCGGCCGGCCGGGGCGCGTCAGCACGAGGCAGTTCGCCGTGCCGAGCCCTTCTAGCGTCATGAGATTCAGCTTCTTCACCGCATCGGCGGTGCTATCGGGCATGCGCAGGCTGGCGACGGTGACGCCGTCGGTCTGACGTTGCGCCTCGGCAAGCCCCATGCCCTCATCGATCATCTTCGACCAGACGGTCAGTTCGCGCAGATAGGCGCGGCCGGAAATGACGGGCGCAAGAAAGGCGATGCCGTCAACGCCGGCAATATATTCGACAAGCGTTGCGGCGATAGTCCCGCCAAGACCCTGGCTGACAAGAATCAGGCGATCGCAGCCGGAAAGCGCCTTGAGCTTTGCCGCGGCGGCAAGCGCGGTATCCTGCCATGGTTTCAGGCCTTCGCCGTCATCGGCCAGGTCAAGTGCGTCGCCGGTGCCGGCATAGTCGAAACGCAGGCTGGCGACGCCGATGTGGGCAAGATCCTCCGCCAGAATCCGCCAGAACTTGCGCACACACATTTCCTCAAAGCCCCAGGGGCTGAGAAACAGCACGGCGGAGCCACGCGAAGGGGTAGCAGCCGATGTGAACAAGCCGATCGTTCCGGCGAAGGTCACCGGTGTCGCTGCGGATCTTGACTGTCTTTCCTTGTTCTGTTTTTCGGCGGCTCCCCAACCAGCCATGCTAGTCTCCTCACATTCGGCGCGGCGCCAATAGGGCCAGAGCCTGAGTGGCAATCGGATTGATACGTGCAGGCAATCGCGTCGCGATTTTCTGCATGACGTCGATATCTTCGGCTGGAACGGCTTTCAGCACTCTGAGCGCGACACCATAGGCGAGGACACCGCCGATGATGGCGCCGACGAGACCTGCGACACCGGTCAGCGCCTGAACAAAACCATAGGCTGCAGCCGCGCACAGAATGGCAGCAACCGTGACTTTTGCAAGGTTGATGAGCATGCCGCGTGTCGATCCTTCGAATTCCATGCGGCGCACCGTCAGCAGGCACAGGGCGGTAAAGGCGAGGAGACGGACCAGCGCCGCACCCTCGCCTCCGAAAAAGGGCACCGCGACCGCGCAGCCGATGACCATGATGACGCTGGCGATGACGCCTAGGACGGTGCGCTCGCGCACGCGGTCGAGCGAATAGAGATATTGCGTGCATATCTGCATGAAGACATAGGGTATCGCCGTCAGCGACAGCAGCGCGACCATGCTTCCGCTTGGCGCAAAGGCCGGGCCGAAGATCGTCACCACAAGCTCCGGCGAGATGGCGGCAAGCCCGAAACTCATCGGCAGGGTGATATAGGCGATACTGCGCGCCACGCCGGCAAAGACCTCGACCGGCAGCTTGTCGGAATCACGCGCGTGCATCTGCTCGGAGTAATAGGGCAGCAGACTGCCGCTCAATTGCACGGGGAGTTGCAGCGCCAGATTGGCGAGCGACAGGCCGACGGCATAGAAGCCGACCGCTTCGATGCCCCAGTAGCGTTGCAGGAAGATGAGCTCGATGCGATTGAGGAAAATCGAACTGTTGATGAGCTCGATCGAGAGGATGAGCGATGAGCCGACGAGGGTGGATAGTCCGACGCCGCAGCTGTTCTTGCGCGCGATGGCTATCCGCAGGGTCGCGATGAACATCGGCAGCTGGCCGATCGCATAGCCGGCAAGCGCACCGCTGACGCCAAAGAAGATGGCACCCAGCAATACGGTCACGAGCTGCAGCGCCGAGCTTGTCACCGTGATGCGCAGGAACGCGCCGACCTGCTGTTCGCCGATCAGATAGTTCTTGCTGTAGGCGCCAAGAGACTGAAGAACGAAGAATACGCCGGTTATGACAATGACTTCGGACGCGTCGCCGGCCCAATGTAGCCGCTCCGTATCCCAATAATAGGCGACGTAACCCGCGAGCAGTATGATGGTTGCGATGATCGTCGGCTGCAGAAGATAGGCGGCAAAGCCAAGGCGTTCTTCTGTCGAATAGCCGTTTCCCTTCAATTGCGGCAGGATGCGCAGCAGGGTGACGCCGGCGCCGAGCTCGGCGATCAGCGCGCCCGTCGTCGTCAGCCACAGGGAAAAGGCGATGATGCCGTTGGCCTCGGGGCCGAGCAGACGTGCCGCGATGATCGAACAGACAAAGCCGGTCGCAAGCAGGGTCAATCCCGCCGCGGCGTTCAGAACCGAATTTGCCATTATGCTCTTCGTCATGAAGACTGACCGTTCCTCAAATTGCCGGAACCTATTGCACATGTCCGGCTCTTCGTGGGGATAGCGTCAGCTCTATTTCATATGCCTTAATATTTAGGGTTTAATGCTGCGGTAAGTTCATTTTTTACTTCGGCTAATATTCTTTCTCTCTGATATTGGCCGCCTCGGGGCTTGTGCGGAGGATTTTAGTGTTCAGCCTCATCGTCTGCACCGTCGATCGGTTCGACCAGCTGGAGCGGCTTTTCCGCTCGCTGGCCGGGCAGAGCCACAAGGATTTCGAGGTCATCGTCGTCGATCAGAACGTCGACGACCGCCTGCGCGCGCTGATCGACGGCTTTTCCTCTTCCTTCCTCATTCGCCACATCCGCTCGCCGAAGGGGCTTTCGCGGGCACGCAACAACGGCATGGCGGTCGCGGAAGGCGATTATGTCTGCTTTCCCGATGACGACTGCTGGTATGAGGCCGATACGCTTTCGACGGCAGCGACGCTGTTCTCGGCCCATCCGGATCTCTCGATCGTCACCGGCCGCACGCTCGACGCCGAAGGTCTCGCTTCCGTCAGCCCGACGGGCGAGACGCGGCTTTCGCTGACGCGCTGGAATTATCTGAAGTGCGGCAACTCCAATGGCATCTTCGTCCGCCGAGCAGCGCTTTCCGATATTGGCGGTTTCGACGAGGATCTCGGCGTCGGTTCGGAATCGCCTTTCCAGAGCGGCGAAGAAGCGGATTTCCTGCTGCGGGCGCTTGCTGCCGGCAAACATGCGATGTTCTTTCCCGAGCTTATCGTCCATCACGATCAGGTCACCAGTGAGTATGGGCCACGACAGGTGGAGCGGGCGCGCAAATACGGGCGCGGCTTCGGCGCGCTGATGCGAAAGCAGGCATTTCCCTTGTATTACGTCGGCTACCGACTGTTCCGACCGGCTGTCAGCTGGCTGGCGGCGCTCGTGCGTTTCAACCTCGATGCAGCGCGCTACAAGCGCGCCTGGCTCGTGGGCATTGTGGAAGGTTACGCAGCCTGGCCGCGCTGGCGCAGAAGCTGAGGCGACTTGCCCTTCGGCGTCAGGGTTTCCGCGTAGACATCCATGTAGCGTTGGGCGACTTCGTCCCAGGCATAGGCGCGGGCATCGCGCAGAAGTTCCTGCCGCAGGCTGAGGTCGTCGGCCTCAAGGCGCTCGAAGGCCGCGGTCAGCGTGTCGGCGGCGGCTTCGGGATTGGAAAAATCCGACAGCATCAGCGCAGGGTGGGTTTCCGCCATTGCCTTATAGGCTTCGTTGGTGTTCAGCACCGGTAGCAGGCCCGCGCTCATGGCCTCGATCGCCACCAGGCCGAAGCCTTCATACTCGGAGGCCGAGGCGAAGAGCGAGGCGCGAGCGATGATGTTGCGGATCGCTCCGTCGTCGATCGACACGTGCAGCGCGACGTTGTGCTCCAGGCCGCGCGTCGCGATTTCCTTCTCCAACATCGGCCGATCGAGATCCGACGCGGCGCCGATGATGTCGAGATGCCAATCCTCGTGACGGGCCGCCAGCACCTTCATGGCATCGAGCAGGTGGTCGAGCCGCTTGTTGACCGAGAAGCGGCCGATGGTGACGATGCGGCGGCGGGCTTCGAGCGCGGCACAATTGGAAAATTTGCCGACATCGGCGCCGTTTTCGATCAAGCGCACGCGGCTGTCGGCGATCCTGGAAAAGAGCCGTGCGTCGGACTGGCTGCAGCAGATGAGCGAGTGATAGCCGAATGCTGAAAGCCGCGTTGCGGTATTGAACCAGATCTTCTTGATGGCGGCATATTTCTGCGTGTGGAAGAAGCCGCCATGGGTGGTGGCGACCATTGGCCGGCCATGCATCAGCTTGCCCCAGGCCAGCGCATCGAAGAAGAAATCGACGGCGTGGACATGAACGAGGTCGGCATCGGCCAGATGGCGGAAGACCTTTGGGGCCAGCGGATAGCGGCTGGAGCCGGACCAGGGAATGCGGACGATCTCGATGCCGTCGATGGTTTCACTTTCTGGGAGTTCACGGCCGGGATCGGAAAACAGGCTGTTGCAGGTGACGACGCGTACCCGATAGCCGCGGGAAACCAGCTGGCGGCAGAGATTGGCAACGACGTCTTCCAGGCCGCCCTTGTTCGGCAGAAACTGGCGCACGACATGCAGGATCAGCGGTCCGGCCAGCTTGTTTGCCTGATTATCCGCAACAGCCGATGTCATATCCACCCTCGACCCCTATGCCGTGCCGCACGACAGCAATCCGGCGCTGCAGCGCGCCGTCCGTTGATCAGTCGGCAAAGCAGATCATCGGGGCGGTTAAAAAGGGCTTAATCGCGGGCGGAAAGGCGAGTTGTTTCGGGCAAGAGGGTTAATAGCGGGGCGATATACGGCAGGAAGGTCAAGCTTGTCAGGTGAATGTGACGATGCTGGACCATTGTGTCTGGCCGTCGCTCTTGGACCATGCCCCTCACCCTAGCCCTCTCCCCGCTTGCGGGAAAAGGGGACAGCTTCGGTGTTCGTCGCACACCTTTTGTCTCGCCCACAGAACTCAATCGACTCTCACTCCGCGTGAAAACGGGGAGAGGGTTGGGGTGAGGGGCAATTTCGAATGAGACGGTGTTCAGACCCGAAGTCCGAACCTCTCAAAACGCTCGGAAGGTCAGTGTCGTCAGCGAGCGGATGATACCCGGGATGTTGGCGATGTGGTCGTTGATGAATTTGCCGATATCCTGCTCCTCGGCGATGTAGACCTTCATCAGCAGGTCGTAGTCGCCGCTGGTGGAATACAGCTCCGAAACCAGCTCCGTCTGGTAGATCGCGTCGGCGACCTCGTAGGTCTTGCCGGGAGAGCATTGGAGCTGAACGAAAATGGGCTTCATGAGGGTGTCCTGCTTTTGGCTGCGACCGCGATGGCGATCGGCTTTTTCTCTATAATGGTCGAAAGCGCCGTCGCCATGCAAGTTTTTCTCCAGAGCGGATAATTTTAGGTGTGTTCGACGTAGAATCTGAATCCGCCCTGGAATCAAAGAGGTGGAGCATGATGTCGTCCGAAAGCCCCCACACTTTTTCGGCATCATGCTCTGTCCACCGGATGTCGCTCTTGCCGCTTCCGCAATTTCGCGCATAGCGCTAGATTGCCGCGATTATCTCTGTTGATTGGACTGATTTCATGCTGAATGACCCGCGCTCCCATGGTCTCTGGGAAAAGACCGCCCCCTCGCCGCCGGCGACGACGCCGCTTTCCGGGGAGGTGTCTGCCGATGTCGTGGTGGTCGGCGGCGGCTATACCGGTCTTTCGACGGCGCTGCATCTGGCGGAAGCCGGCACGAATGTCGTGCTGCTGGAGGCCAATGAAATCGGCTTTGGTGGCGCCGGTCGTAATGTCGGTCTCATCAATGCCGGCATGTGGGTGATGCCGGACGATCTTCCCGGTGAACTCGGCGCCATCCATGGCGAGCGGTTGCTCGATCTGCTCGGCAATGGGCCGAAGCTGGTCATGGAGCTGATCGATAAGCATGGTATCGCCTGCGAGCTCGAGCGCAACGGCACGCTGCATTGCGCCGTCGGGCCGGAGGGATTGAAGGAAATCGAGGAGCGTGCCCGGCAATGGGGCAAGCGCGGTGCGCCGGTTACCGTCCTCGATGCGCGGGAGACAGAGCGCCGGGTCGGCAGCTCGGCTTATGCGGGAGCGCTGCTCGACATGCGCGCTGGCACGCTGCAGCCGCTTGCTTATGCCCGAGGCCTTGCCCATGCCGTGGTGAAATCAGGCGTCGCCATCCATACCGGCAGTCGTGTGACGTCGACGGAAAGAAGCGGCGCGAAATGGGTGGTTTCGACCGATAGCGGCAAGGTCAGCGCCGACTGGATCGTCGTCGCCACCGACGCCTACAGCACCGGTCCGTGGGAGGCGATCAGGAACGAACAGGTGCATCTGCCCTATTTCAATTTCGCGACCGTGCCGCTGGGCGACAACCTGCGCAAGTCCGTGCTGCCGGGGCGCGAGGGTGCTTGGGACACCAAGGAAGTGCTCTCGTCCTTCCGCATGGACCAGGCCGGCCGGCTCGTCTTCGGCAGCGTCGGCGCTCTGCGCAATACCGGTCTTGCCATTCACAAGAACTGGGCGCGGCGGTCGATCAGGAAGCTCTTTCCGCAGCTTGGCGACATCCCCTTCGAATGCGAATGGCATGGCAAGATCGGCATGACCGACAATGCCCTACCGCGCTTCCATAAGCTCGCCCAGAATGTCGTCGGTTTCTCGGGCTATAATGGTCGCGGCATCGCGCCGGGCACCGTGTTCGGCAAGGTACTTGCCGGCCATATTCTTGGGCAGATTTCCGAGGCGGATCTGCCGCTGCCGGTGACCGATATCGTCGAGCCGAGCTTCAGGGCAGCGAAGGAAATGTGGTACGAGGCCGGCGCCCAGGCCGCGCATTTTGTCGGCGCCAGGGTCTGAAGCAATTCCAGGAAAAGTGCGCAGCGGTTTTCCGTCCGGAATTGCGAGACAATAGATAGAACAGTCAACGAAACAGCATTACGGGAAGAGGAAACAAGATGACCGCGACATCAGATCTTGCTGCCGAAACCAAGGCAATATTGACGGAGCTTGGCGTATCGGCCGATCGCTACACCGGCGGGACGCTTGCCGTCACCTCTCCGGTGACGGGCGGCGAGATCGGCCGGCTCAAGGAGCATTCGGCTGAGGACGCGAAGGGCGCGATCGCGGCGGCGCACGAGGCGTTTCTCGCATGGCGCAATGTGCCGGCGCCGAAGCGCGGCGAGCTGATCCGCCTGCTCGGCGAGGAGCTGCGTGCCGGCAAGGCGGCGCTCGGCCGACTCGTCTCCATCGAAGTGGGAAAGATCACCTCCGAAGGCCTCGGCGAAGTGCAGGAGATGATCGATATCTGCGATTTCGCCGTGGGGCTGTCGCGCCAGCTTTACGGCCTGACCATCGCCACCGAACGCTCGGAGCATCGGATGATGGAAAGCTGGCATCCGCTGGGCGCGATCGGCATCATCTCCGCCTTCAATTTCCCCGTTGCCGTCTGGTCGTGGAATGCGGCGCTCGCCATCGTCTGCGGCAATTCCACCATCTGGAAGCCGTCGGAAAAGACGCCGCTGACCGCGCTTGCCGTGCAAGCCTTGTTTGAAAGGGCGCTGAAGCGCTACGTCGCTGAGGGCGGCGAGGCGCCGGCCAATCTGTCGACGCTGTTGATCGGCGGCCGCGATCTCGGCGAGTTGCTGGTCGATCACCCGCAGGTGCCGCTGGTTTCGGCGACCGGCTCGACGGCGATGGGCCGTGCGGTCGGCCCGCGCCTTGCCGGCCGTTTCGCCCGGGCCATCCTCGAACTTGGCGGCAACAATGCCGCCATCGTCTGCCCGACGGCCGACCTCGATCTCACCCTGCGCGGTGTCGCCTTTTCCGCGATGGGCACGGCCGGCCAGCGCTGCACGACTCTGCGCCGCCTCTTCGTCCATGACAGCGTCTACGATCAGCTCGTTCCGCGTCTGCAGAAGGCCTATGGTTCGGTGACAATAGGCAATCCGCTTGAAGCAGGAACCCTCGTCGGTCCGCTGATCGACGGACAGGCCTTTGACCGCATGCAGTCGGCTCTTGCCGCAGCGAAGTCAGCGGGCGGCACGATCACCGGCGGCGAGCGCGTCGAAAACGGTTCGGCCGATGCCTTTTACGTTCGCCCGGCCCTGGTCGAAATGCCAGAGCAGACCGGCCCGGTCGAGCAGGAAACCTTCGCGCCGATCCTCTATGTGATGAAATACAGCGATTTCGACAAGGTTCTGGCGTTGCACAATGCCGTGCCGCAGGGCCTGTCGTCCTCGATCTTCACCAACGACATGCGCGAGGCAGAGACCTTCGTCTCGGCACGCGGTTCGGATTGCGGTATCGCCAACGTCAATCTCGGCCCCTCAGGCGCCGAGATCGGCGGCGCATTCGGCGGTGAAAAGGAAACCGGCGGCGGACGCGAGTCCGGCTCCGATGCCTGGAAAGCCTATATGCGCCGGGCGACCAATACGATCAACTACGGTCGCACGCTGCCTCTGGCTCAGGGCGTCAAGTTCGACGTGGCCTAGCGCAGGAGCATTTCCAGGAAAAGTGCGTAGCGGTTTTCCGTCCGGAATGCGTAAGGGAACAATAAGATAGAGTTTTTGCTGCGTTGCGATGAGGCGGATGAGGGCGTAGAAAGCCTTTATCCGCCTCATTTGTTTTCAAGGTCTTGCCTCATGCATCTGTCGCTCGCCGAAGCCGAAACATTGGTCGTGGAGGCGTTGCAGCGAAGCAAGGTGAGCGACGGGAATGCCCGCTCCGTGGCGGTCGCGCTCGTGGCGGCCGAAGCGGCGGGGCAGGGTGGTCATGGGTTGCGCCGTGTTCCCGCCTATGCCGGGCAGGCCAAGGTCGGCAAGACCGATGGTTTCGCAACGCCGCAGGTGAGCCGGCCCTTTCCGGCCGTGCTGCGCATCGATGCCGGCAACGGCTATGCCTATCCCGCTCTCGATCTCGCCGTTGACGCGCTTCCAAACATAGCCCGCGAGCAGGGGATCGCGCTTGCCGCCATCAGCCGATCGCACCATGCCGGCGTCATGGGCCTGACGGTGGAGCGCTTTGCCGATCAGGGACTGGTGGCGCTGATGGTCGCCAATGCACCGGCGGCGATGGCGCCCTGGGGCGGCAAGACGCCGGTTTTCGGCACCAATCCCATCGCCTTTGCTGCGCCGCTTCCCGGCGACGAGCCTGTTGTCATCGATCTCGCGCTTTCGAAAGTGGCGCGGGGCAAGGTGATGGCGGCGCGCCAGCAGGGCGCTCCGATCCCCGCCGACTGGGCTTTCGACCGCGAGGGGAGGCCGACCACCGATGCCGAAGAAGCCTTGGCCGGCACCATGATCCCGGCCGGGGATTCGAAGGGTGCGGCACTCGCTCTCATGGTGGAGATCCTCGCAGCCGGCCTAACCGGCGCCAATTACGCCTTCGAATCCTCCTCGCTCTTCGACGACAAGGGTGGGCCGCCGGCGCTTGGCCACACCATCATCGCCATCAATCCGGCGGCGACAAGTGGCGCGGATACGGCGCAGCGGCTGGCCTTGCTGGCAGGCGAGATCACCCGCGATCCCAATGTCCGCCTGCCGGGCCGGCGCGGGCAGAGTTCGCGGCGGCTTGCGCTGATGGAGGGGATCTCCGTCGAGGATGAGGTGATTGCGGCGATAGAGAGGCTTTGAAGGCTGTTTAAGGTGATGGTCGGGTGAGTGTGTCTTTGTCGTGCTTTCACACACGGCCCCTCACCCCAGCCCTCTTCCCGCAAGCGGGGCGAGGGAGTTATCGCGCTAAGCTAATGTGTCGATGTGCGAAGATGGGAGCTCTTTGACTCGGTCATCCCCTCGCCCCGCTTGCGGGGAGAGGGCTAGGGTGAGGGGCCAGGCATGTTGTTGTTGCATTAAATTAGACGCCTGACGGCCACCCGCAGCCCACCAATCAAGCGACCGCCGGCTTCTCGTCCAGCCAGCCGCCGGTGAAGCCGGCGCGTTCGAGACCGGTTCGGAGGATCGGGGATTGCCGCATCAGATTCCAGATCATGCCGGTGCGGGCGTTTTCGATCATCATGACCAGCAGACCCTGGTCAAGCGCGACGGAGCGATCGTCCACCCAGCCTTCCGGACCGGGACCCTTGACGCTCGGATTGAAGCCGCCGGGGAAGCGGCCGTCGAGCAGCAGGTTGGGATAGGTCGAAAGCAGCGCCCGCGTGCCGTCGAGTGCGGCCTGGCGGTCGAAAGGTAGGCAAGAGAGCGGGCCCCAGGGGGCGATGGTGCCGTCGTCTGGGCCGAGCGGAGCGCCGCGGGCGGCATAGCCGAACAGTTTCGGGGCGTAGCGCAGGCTGTGCTTGGTGCCGGTGGGGTTCGGGCCGTCGCAGGCGGAAAGACCCCATATATCCTTGGTGTAGCCGGCGAAATGGCTGGGATTGCGCTCGGTGTAATCACGCTGCACTGATATCGCCGTCTGCGTATTGCGGAAGTAATCGGTGTCCTTGTCGGCGACATGCTTGTCGCGGATGCCGCGGAAATCGATCCAGGCATGCGAGAAGAGATGGATGAACAGCGGCCCTGCATAGAGGAAGGGCGTGTCCTTGAACATCATCCAGGTATAGGTCGAGGCGAAGGCGTCGTAGCTGGATGGTGGAATAGGATGCGTGGGCGAGCCGAGCGCCAGCACATAGAGGAAGATCGCCTCGTCATAGCCCTGGTAGCGCCAGCGCAGGAAGCCGCTGGCCGGCTTCCAGCCCATGCTGATCGTCTGGCCCTTGTTCAGCGCCCAATGCCAGTCGCAGCGTTCGTAGAGGAATTTCGCCTGCTTGCGGAGATCGCGCTCGACCTGACTGTTTCCGGTGAAATAGGCGGCCGCCGTCAGGACGCCGATCAGCAGCAGACCGGTATCGATGGTCGAAAGCTCGCTGTTCCAGGCGCGGTTGCCCGTCTCCATATAGAGGAAGTGATAGTAGAAGCCGCGATGGCCAGTGGCCCCGCGCTCGGTGCCCTGATCGCTGTTGGCGAAGAAATCGAGGGCGGCCAGCACCCGTTTGGCCGCATCGGCGCGGCTGATCCAGCCGCGCTCGACGGCGACCGGATAGCTCGAAAGCGCAAAGCCGACCGCGGCGATGCTGCAATGGCTTGTTTTGATGGAGGTATCCGCCACCAGTCCGTTTTCCGGATTGGTATGGAGCATGAAATATTCGAACGCAGAGCGTTGCAATTGGTCGATCAGCGCGTCGTCGGTTTCATTTACCTGCTGCAGCATCGTCTATCCGTCTCCTCGGCGCTCCCGTTCCCTGCTGAACATGGGAGCTTGGATAGTTGCAAATCAAACATGATTAACGATGACATACTTTTGTGGAGGATTCTTTAATATCAGTGGGTTGTTGAGGTGGTCATCCCCAACCCTGAGGGCTGAAGATGCGCTCTATGGGAGATTTCAATCAATGAAACCCGCAAAAGTAGAATAACGGCGGCTGCACCAACCCATTCGGCAAGGGGCGATATATCGGCCGTGTAGTGATTCGCGTCGATGAAATGGCTTTAGCCGAGCGCGGTTTCCAGCCGTCGTTTCAGCCGCGCCAACGTTCTGCCAAACACCGCCTCATCTTCGAGGGCTCTGGCAAGCGTCAATGCGCCCTGGATGCCGATCACAGCCTCTTCGGCGAGCGGCTTCGCTTCTGCGCCCGGCGCGCCGGCTTTGAGCAGCGCGCCGGCAAGCGCTTCGATCCAGCGATGAAAGTAGCCGCGGATGGCTGCCGAAAAGTGATCGCGGGTTTCGTCCAAGGCAAAGGCGCCGATCAGGCAGACACGGCGGCCGGAACGGAAATAACTGTCCGTCGTCTCCCACATGCGCGCGATGGCGGCACGCGGCTCGCCCTCTTCGAGCGGCCTGAACATTTCCGTCACGAACCAGGCGTCGATATGGGCGATAATCTCGGCCGCCATCTCTTCCTTGCCGCCCGGAAAAAAGTGATAGAGGCTGCCCTTCGAAAGCTTCGTGCGGGCGGTGATGTGGCTCATCGATGCCCCCTCGTAGCCGAGCTCGCGGAAGACTTCAGCAACGAGGGCGATGGCGTCGGGCTTTTCGAAGACGGTTCGCACCATCTCAAAGGCCAAGATCGGAAAGGCCGGGGTGATCGTCAGGCCGGCGGCCGAGCGGCCAGTGGAATTTCCGGTCTTCCTGCCTGATCGGCATGTCGTTGATGGAGGCGAAGCGGCGCTGCATGAGGCCGTCGGCATCGAATTCCCAGTTCTCGTTGCCATAGGAGCGGAACCAGTGGCCGCTGTCGTCATGCCATTCATAGGCAAAACGCACAGCGATGCGATTGCCCTCGAAGGTCCAAAGTTCCTTGATCAGCCGGTAATCCAGCTCCCTTGCCCATTTGCGCGTCAGGAATTCGACAATCTCCTTGCGGCCGCGCGGGAATTCGGCGCGGTTTCGCCATTGGCTGTCTTCCGTGTAGACCTTGGAAACGCGCTCGGGATCACGGCTATTCCAGCCATCTTCGGCCATGCGGACCTTGGCGATTGCAGTTTCGCGGGTGAAAGGCGGGACGAGTGGGGTCGGCATGATGATCTCCTTGTAGACCGATCGGTTATTAATAAACCGATCGGTCTACAAGATCAAGAGGCGATCTTTACGTGGGGCGTGGGGCTCAACGGGCGAATTTTCGCGCCCCGGCGACGCAGGCGACGACGCCGATGGTCACAACGAGCATCGACCAGCTGACGCTTTCCTTGAGGAGTGCTGCGGCAAGCGCGAAGCCGAAGAAGGGCTGCAGGAATTGCAGCTGGCCGACGGCGGCAATGCCGCCCTGTGCCAGTCCGCGATACCAGAAGACGAAGCCGATCAACATGCTGAAGAGCGAGACATAGGTGAGACCGAGCCAGGCGGGGCGGCCGATACCGTCGATCGTGTGCGGCATGGTCACGACGCAGAGCGCGATCATAACGGGCAGGGAGAGGACCAGCGCCCAGCAAATGACCTGCCAGCCGCCGAGCCGGCGCGAAAGCACGGCGCCTTCGGCATAGCCAAGTCCGCAGACGATGATGGCCGCCAGCATCAGGAGATCGCCGACCGGCGAGGCCGATATGCCCTGGGTCAGAGCATAGCCGCTGACGAGTGCACTGCCGATGGCGGAAAAGATCCAGAAGGCCGCACGTGGCCGTTCGCCGCCGCGCAGTACCCCGAAGATGGCAGTCGCCAATGGTAGCAGGCCGATGAAGACGATCGAATGAGCCGAGGTGACGTGCTTCAGCGCCAGCGCCGTCAGCAGCGGAAAGCCGACGACGCAGCCGAGCGCGACGATCGCAAGCGAGACGATGTCGCCGCGGGCGGGGCGCTTTTCGCGAAAGGCAAGCAGCAGGCAAAGGCCCAGCATGCCGGCGATCACCGCGCGAGCAACGGTCAGGAACAGCGGGTCGAAATCCATCACGGCCACGCGGGTCGCCGGCAGCGAGCCGCTGAAGATCACCACACCCGTCAAACCGTAGATCCATCCTGTCGTCGTCTTGTCCATTGCACATGCTCCTTTTGATCACAGCGGTATCGGAAAGTTCGGCTGGTCAAGCCAGAGACAGTGCAGTACAATTTTCGAGAACTGTTATGGTTTGAAAGGCAGTACAGATGGATGATCTATCGTCACGGAGCGCAGGTGGGAGCACCCGCATCGAGGGGGTGATGACGGCGATTTCCGATCGCATCGCCAGTCGCAGCCTGATGCCGGGGGCGCGACTTCCTTCCGTGCGCGGCTTTGCCAAGGCGATGCAGGTGTCGGTTTCCACCGTCGTGGAGGCTTATGAGCGGCTTGCCGCCGAAGGCACGATCCGCTCGCGCCCGGGCTCGGGATTCTATGTATGCGGTTCGCTGCCACCGCTGTCACTGTCGGAAAGCGGTACGGCATCCGATCCCAATGTCGATCCGCTGTGGATCGCGCGGCAATCGCTCGAGATGGGCGATGACGTCCTTAAGCCCGGCTGCGGCTGGCTTCCGCCCTCCTGGCTACCGCAGCCGGGATTGCGGCGCGCGCTGCGAACGCTGGCGCGAGGGGATATGGGCGTGCTTGCCAATTACGGAACGCCGCTCGGCCTGCCGCCACTGCGGCAGCTGCTGGCAAGACGCCTCGGCGATCATGGCATCACAGTGCGGCCGGACCAGATCATGCTGACGGAATCCGGAACGCATGCGATCGATCTTCTCTGCCGTTTCCTCGTCGAGCCCGGCGATACCGTGCTGGTCGACGATCCCTGCTATTTCAATTTCCATGCGCTCCTGCGTGCGCATCGCGTCAACGTCATCGGCGTGCCCTTCACGCCGACGGGGCCGGATATAGAGCTGTTCGGTGAGGCTCTCGAGCGGCACAAGCCGCGGCTCTACATCACCAATTCGGCGATCCACAATCCCACAGGCGCCGTGCTCTCGCCTGTCACGGCGCATCGCCTGCTGAAATTGGCCGAGGCTTCCGGCCTGATCATCATCGAGGACGATATCTTCGCCGATTTCGAGCATGTGCCGGCGCCGCGTCTTGCCGCCTTTGATGGGCTCGACCGGGTGATCCATATCGGCAGTTTTTCCAAGACGCTATCGGCTTCGGTGCGCTGCGGCTTCATCGCTGCGAGACGAGACTGGATCGACGGGCTTGTCGATCTCAAGGTCGCAAGCAGTTTCAGCTCCGGGCAGTTGTCCGCCGAACTGGTCTATCTCACCTTGAAGGATGGCAGTTACCGCAAGCATGTCGAGGCGCTGCGGCTGCGGCTCGCCAAGACCATGTCGGAGGTATCGGCGCGGCTGGAGGCGATCGGCATCGTGCCCTGGCTGAAGCCGCAGGCCGGGATGTTTCTCTGGTGCCGGCTACCGGAGGGGCTCAATGCCGCCGATGTCGCACGCGCCTGCGTCGCCGAGGGCATCGTCCTCGCACCAGGCAATGTGTTCAGCCTTTCGGATGGCGCCGGACGCTTCATGCGGTTCAACGTTGCGCAATCGACCGATCCTCGCATCTTCGATGTGCTGGAAGCGTCCATGCGACGCCTGAAATAGCCGCTTTCATCGGTGGATTGCGTTCGGTTTTCGCCGTATTCGGAAGGGGCGGAAGGCCACCGCTCTTGCCAGATGGAAATGATCCGTCATAGCTTTGCCACATCGCCGCGCCAATTGCGGCCCACATCGGCTCAGAAATATTCGACTAAATGAGGTCGGTCGTGCGCGTTCTGCTTGTTGAAGACGACAATATCCTCGGATCATCGCTGAAAAAGGCGCTGGAAAAGCATGCCTATGGCGTCGACTGGATGCGCGATGGCGAATCCGGCCTCGAGGCTGCGGCGCATTCGCATTTCGCCGCGATCATCCTCGACATCAACCTGCCGCTGCTGAGCGGCATGGAGGTGCTGCGGCGCATCCGACAGCGCGGCAATTCCGTGCCGGTGCTTTTGCTGACGGCGATGGATTCCGTTCGGCAGAAGGTCGAAGGTCTCGATGAGGGTGCCGACGACTATCTGGTCAAGCCCTTCGATCTCGACGAATTGCTGGCGCGGCTGCGCGCACTCATCCGACGGCGCGACGGGCGAACCGAAAGCGTCATCCGCTGCGGCGAGGTGGAGGTCGACCCCTCCGCCATGGTGGCGCGCAAGGGCAGTGTGCAGGTGCATACCACGGCGAAGGAGTTCCATCTCTTGAAGCTGCTGATGGAGCGCAGCGGTCGATACGTGACGAAGAACGATATCGAATATGCGCTCTACGATGCTGAAAACACCGTAGAGAGCAACACGATCGAAGTGACGATCTACAATCTGCGCAAGAAGCTCGGCACCGATTTCATCAAGTCGATCCGCGGCGTCGGCTACATGATCGAGCGATGAACAATTCCACGCTTACCAGGAAGCTATTTCTCCGTATTGCGCCAGTCGTCGTGGTGACCATCGTCGTGATCGCCGCCTTCGCCTTCAACAGCGCGACGCGGGAGATCAACAATATCTACGATGCCCAGCTCATCGACGATGCCAATGTCATCTGGAGCCTGCTGCGCCGCCCACTGGAGAGGAATCCGGACCATGCGGCCAAGCAGATCGACGACATCGACTTCAATATGGACAATCAGCTGGCCTTCAATGAAGACGCCGATGATTATGCCGACGCCCATATGTTTCGCGCCTGGGTCGATGGCAAGATCCGCTTCTACAGCAGCACGGCGTTCCTCTCCGATGTGCCGCAGCAGAGGGTCGGTTTCACCACCCTGACCTATGGCGGGGAGGAATGGCGCATCTATTCGCTGCCGATCCCGAGCACGAGCATCGTGATCGAGCTCGGCGAGAAGATCGCGCTTCGCGAAACGCTCGTTTCCAACATTCTCCTCAATCTCTTCTTCCCGCTGCTGATGCTGGTGCCCGTCATCGGCTTTCTGATCTGGCTCGGTATCAACAGCGGCCTGCGCACCATTCACGGGCTGGTGCGGCAGATCCGCACGCGATCGCCCGACGATCTCTCGGCCATTCCCGTCGAGGAGCTGCCGCGCGATCTGCTGCCGCTTGGCCGGTCGATCAACCAGCTGCTGGAAAAGCTCGCCCAGTCGCTGACGCTGGAGCGGCGCTTCTCAGACCTTGCGGCCCATCAGCTGCGCACGCCGCAGGCGAGCGTGAAGCTGCTTTTGCGGATGCTCGAACACAGCGACAGCGATCACGAGCGGCAGGCGATCATTTCCGATCTTGTCGCCAGCAACAACCGCACCATTCATCTGATCGAGCAGCTGCTGCGGCTCGCCAGGGTCAGCCACCACCCCCTCAATCTGACATCGGTGCCTCTCTATCACTGGATGGCCTCGCTCATTGCCGAATTCGGCAACATCATCACCAGTCGGGAGCTTGACGTCGTGCTGGAAGGGGACGAGCCGATCGAGGTTACGACCGACGAGTCGCTGTTGCGCATGCTGGTCACCAACCTGCTCGACAATGCCATCAAATACACGCCAGCGGGCGGGGAGATCAAAATTTCCATCACCTCCGAGGATGGTTTTGGTTGCATTTCGATCAGCGACAGCGGCCCCGGCATTCCGCCGCATGAGCGGGAGGCGGTGTTCCAACGCTTCTATCGTCTCAATACGCTTCACACCGAAGGCGCAGGCCTCGGCCTCGCCATCGTCGCGGATACGGCGGACCGTCTCTCGGCGTCGGTCGACCTTTCGACCTCGCGCCTGGGTAGTGGTCTTCAAGTCGATCTAAGATTGCCTTTGAGCTAAAAATCAACGCCTCGTCGTTTTTCATTTTCAGATCATTTTCCGCTCATACCCGGCTCATCTGAGGTTGTTAGACGCAACTTAGGATAAGGCGAAAGGGTATTTCATGCAGGTGTTTTGCGATTTTGATGGAACCATATCCATCGAAGACGCGACGGATATGGTGTTATCCCGTTTCGCTGGCTCAGAGTGGGAAAATATCGAGCAGCTGTGGAAGCAGGGGCTGATCGGCTCCGGCGAATGCATGCGCCGGCAGATCGCCCTCATCGAGGCAAACAGAGGCGAGCTTGACCGCTTTCTCGACACGCTGGCGATCGATCCCGGCTTCGAGGCTTTTCTGTCATTTTGCCGCCGTGGCGAATTGCCTGTCACGATCGTCAGCGATGGTGTGGACTATTTCATCCGCCGCATCCTTGCGCGCCATGGCATCGAGGGCCTGCCGATCGTCGCCAATGTGCTCACCTGCAGCGTCTCTCAGGGCCGCGAGTCCTATTCGCTGTTCCCACCCTTCACGGCAACCGGCTGCGTGTCCGGTGCCGGCGTCTGCAAATGCCGTGTCGTCGATAGCAATGACCTGCAGGTCTATGTCGGCGACGGGCGAAGCGACTTCTGCGTTTCCGACAAGGTCGACCTCGTTTTCGCGAAGGCCAAGCTCGTCGATTACTGCGAGGAAAACGGCATTCCCTATGTCGGTTTCGAAGACTTTTCCGATCTGCTTCCAAAGATGGAAGCCGTTCTCCCGAGCGTCGAGCGACGCTCCCGTACGCTGCCGCATTTCAAGACGGCGTAAACCAGACCGAGAGGCATTGAATGAAAACGAATGCAGCCGAAGCCTTCAGCGGCGAGACCGAGTCCGTCCGCTCCGAAGAAGAATTGCGCGCGCTTGAGGAGATCTATTGCTCCCACGGCGATACGGTTCACTATACGGACAAGCCGAAGTTCTTCGAAGGATGCGAAGGCTCCTTCGTTTATGACAGCACCGGCACGCCGTTCCTCGATCTGCAGATGTGGTACTCCGCCGTCAATTTCGGCTACCGCAACGAGCGCCTGAACGCGGCCGCCCATCGCCAGCTCGACCAGCTGCCGCAGGTCGCTTCGCAATATCTGCATCGCGAGAAGGTCGAACTTGCGACGCTCATCGCCCAGGATGCCGAGCGCAAGTTCGGTCACAAGGGCCGCGTACACTTCAACGTCGGCGGTTCGCAGGCGGTCGAGGATTCGCTGAAGCTCGTACGCAACTATACCGGCGGCAAGAGCCTGATGTTCGCCTTCGAGGGTGGCTACCACGGCCGCACGCTCGGCGCCTCGGCCATCACCTCGAGCTACCGCTATCGCCGCCGCTATGGCCATTTCGGCGATCGCGCTCAGTTTGTCGAGTTCCCCTATTACTTCCGCGGCCCGAAGGGCATGTCGAAGGAAGAATACGGTCATTATTGCGTCCAGAAGTTCGCCCGCCTGTTCGAGAGCGAATATAACGGCGTCTGGGACCCGAAGGCCGGCAAGTCCGAATATGCCGCCTTCTACATCGAGCCGATCCAGGGCACGGGCGGCTACGTCATCCCGCCGATGAACTTCTTCGTCGAACTGAAGAAGGTGCTCGACGATCACGGTATCCTGCTCGTCGTCGACGAAATCCAGATGGGCGTCTATCGTACCGGGAAGCTCTGGTCGATCGAGCACTTCGGCGTTTCGCCTGATGCGCTCGTCTTCGGCAAGGCGATCACCAACGGCCTCAACCCGCTTTCCGGCGTCTGGGCCCGCGAAGAGATGATCAACCCGACCATCTTCCCGCCCGGCTCCACGCACTCGACCTTCGCCAGCAACCCGATGGGCACCGCTGTCGCGCTCGAAACGATGAAGATGCTGGAAGAGGAAGATTTCGGCGCCGCCGTCATGGAAAAGGGCGCACACTTCCTCGACGGGTTGAAGCAGCTGCAGAAGCGCCACGTCATCGTCGGCGAAGTCGACGGTCTCGGCCTCGCCCTGCGCATGGAAATCTGCAAGGATGACAGCTACACGCCGGACAAGGCGACGCTGGACTGGATGTGCGACGAAGGCATGAAGGGCGACCTTCAGGTGGGCGGAAAGACCTATGGTCTCGTGCTCGATGTCGGCGGCTACCACAAGAACGTCATCACCTTCGCACCGAACCTGCTCATCACCCGAGAAGAGATCGACCTGGCGCTCGCCCTGCTCGATCAGCTTCTGACGCGCGCTGCCCGGAGATAAGGCCGTGCAACTGCTGCTTCTTCATCTTGATGATGCGTTGGAGTTGCAGCCCGACTTCGTGCGCGCGTGCAAATTTGCAGGCGCGCACCAGTATTTCGGCAAGAATGCCGGGCAGCAGGTTCGATTGTGGAGCAAACAGAGCGCCCTTGACGACCTCAGCCGCGAGATCGTCAAGAACAGGCCGACGACGGGCAAGTCCCCGCAACTGTGTTTCATGGGGTCGGGCGATTTCCACCACATCACCGCCCTCCTGCTTGATGACGCGCTTGAACGCCAGTCCGGTGCGGCGACGCTGATCCATTTCGACAATCATCCGGATTGGGTCAAATTCGACGGCGGCATGCATTGCGGATCCTGGGTCAATCGCGCCCTTGCCAACCCCAACATCCAGCGGGTCATTACCATCGGCGTCTGCAGCCATGATCTTCGCAGCCCGGAGCGCAAGGGCGCCAATCTGCACTGGCTCGGCGACGGCAAGCTGGAACTCTACCCTTACGAACATCCGCCGAGCCGCGTACTGGCCGATTACGGCACTGGCGCCAGCTACCGGCAGGAAAAGGGTGCGCTGCACTGGAAGTCGATCGCCGAGATCGGCGAGGAAAATTTCATCGACCACATGCTGAGCCGCATTCGCACCGAGGCGGTCTATGTCACGATCGACAAGGATGTGCTGGCCGCCGACGATGCCGTGACCAACTGGGATCAGGGCCGCATGCGGCTGCCTTATCTTCTGGCTCTGATCAGCGAAATCGGCAGCCGTCACCGCATCATCGGTGCGGATGTCATAGGAGATTATTCAACTCCGAGTTATGCTGGCAGCCTTCGGACGCAGTTCATGAAGCGTGCGGAGATCTTCATCGATCAACCGCGCATGCGACAGGGCGTCGAAACGATGAGGAACATCAACAGCGCGGCCAATCACGCCCTGCTGGAGGTGTTGGCGGAGTATATGGAATGACCGGCAGCCTGACACTTCCCATGCTTGGGCTCATATTGTTCTGTGTGGTCGCGGAAACCGCCCGCGAGGTCTGCTTCAAGCAATCGGCCAGCCAGAACGCGCCGCTTTCGGCGCTGGCAAAACCGATCACCTGGCTCGGCATTCTGCTCTGGGCCGTTGAACTCTTTTCGTGGACGGCCGTTCTGGAGCACGTCCCACTGACCATCGCCTTCCCGCTGATGGCGCTCAGCTACGTTGTCATCGTGTTTGCCGGCGCCGTCATCTTCAAGGAAAACATCAACCTGCGCCATGCGACGGGCGTCTTTCTCGTTACCGCCGGTGTGGTTTGCGTGGGAGTTACGGGATTATGAAAATCTTTGCGCACACCCGATGGGATCTGGCACCGGTTCTGGCTGCCGTCGCCCATCTTGCTTTCGACGTCTATCTGATCGTCGGCTTCGAAAGCCGGCCGCTGTGGCTCTCGGCCATTCTCGGCTGCCTTTACGCGGTATCGATCTCCTGGAACATCAACAGCATATCGCACAATTTCATCCACACGCCCTATTTCAAGCCGCGCTGGATGAACTACGGCTTCAGCCTGCTGGAGTCGGTCGCGATCGGCTTCTCGCAGACCTATTATCACTGGGTGCATATGCGCCATCATTCCGGCAACAGCGACCGCCCCGACGAAAAGGGCGATACCATCGACCTGCTGTCGATCTATCGCCATGGCCGCGACGGCAAGCCGGAAAACGTCTGGTCCTATACGCTGCTGAGCTTCTTCCGCGACAGCATCGGCGACATCCACAAGGCGATTGCCCGCAACCGTCCGTTCGATGCGGCCTGGGGGCGGTTCGAGCTCTATTTCTTCCTGGGTCTTGCGGCGCTCGCGCTGATCTACGACTGGAAGGCCGTGCTGTTCTTCGTGCCGTTCTATTATATCGGCAATTGCCTGTCGTCGCTGAACGGCTACTACGAGCATCTGAACGGCGATCCGGACGAACCGATCGCCTGGGGCGTTTCGAGCCATCAGCCCTTCTACAACTGGCTCTGGTTCGGCAACGGTTATCACGCGGAGCATCATTATCGTCCCCGCACCCACTGGACGAAGCTGCCGGCGCTGCACGAGCAGATCAAGGACGAGCAGGAAAAGAACGGTACGCATGTGATCAGCACCTGCCATGCGCTTGGCTTTATGGCCAAGGAAAACCGGCAGTCGGAGCTATCTCATGAGAGCTGATGAATTGAGCTTCTTCATGGAGGGCTCAAACGGCAAAGGCGTCCTTCTGATCCACGGTCTGACGGGCGCCCCTGCCGAAATGAAGCTGGTGGCTCGGCATCTCAATCGCAAGGGCTATAGCGTCTATGCGCCGCTGCTGGCCGGTCACGGCGTCGATGCCAGGACGCTGCGCGGGACGCGCTGGGAAGACTGGCTCGCTTCCGTCGTGGAAGCATCGGAGCTATTGGCGTCCAGAACGCAGGAAGTCTTCGCCGCCGGCATCTGCGTCGGTGGCAAGCTCGCCATGCTGGCTGCGGAACAACAGAAGAAGACCATCAGCGCGGTGGCGATCTATTCACCCTGCTTCAGCTATGACGGCTGGGACGTTCCCTTCTACTATCCGCTGCTGGCTTCGCAGATCGGCTGGTTGTCGCGGGTTCCCTTCCTTGATCGCCTGAGCTTCAGCGAGACGACCTCGCTGGGGATCAAGGACGAACGAATGCGCCGGCTGATCGAAGGCATGGCGAGCGAAGGGGTTCTGGAAAAGTTTCCCGGAAAGGGCCTGGTGGAGATGCACCGGCTGGGCAAGGCGCTTCGCGGCATGCTGCCGCAGATGCGCACGCCGACGCTGATCCTGCATGCCGAGGACGACGATCTCGCCAGCCCGAAGCATGCCCGCTACATTTCCGAGCATATCGGCGCGCCGCATGAACTCAAATGGATCACGGACAGCTATCACATGATCCATGTCGATCGGCAGCACCGTCAGGTGGCGGATTTTACGGCCGATTTCTTCGAGGCGCGTCATGTCGCAGCCGCTGCTTAAAATGGCACCCCAGCCGATCGGCGATCCCGTGGCTGAGGTTCATTTCAGTATTCGTGCCATCGGCCGCGATGCGTGGAACGCGTGCTTCCCGAACGAGGTCGAGGACTATGATTGCCTGCTGGCGATCGAGGAAGCCGGCCTCGAAGGGTTCGAATGGCGCTATATCACCATCACGGAGGGCGGGCGCGTCAGCGCCGCCATGCCGGCCTTTCTCTGCCTCTATGCGCTCGATACGACGCTGGACGAGGGCTTTCTGCGCCGGTCCGTGCGCCGCCTGCAGCGTCGTTTTCCGGGCTTTCTGAAGCTGCGCCTTGCATGCGTCGGATCGCCCTGCACCGAAACCGGCGCGATCGGCTTTCATCCCGAGCTGTCCGGCGAGCATCGCCGCCGGCTGCTGACGGAGATGCTGTCCTTTTTCGATCAGGTTGCCGCGACGGAGCGTTGTGGGCTGATCGGCCTCAAGGATATTCCGGAGCAGGTTTCGGCGGAGTTCGGCGATCTGCTTGCCGCGCGTGGCTATGCGGCGATCGGCGGTCTTCCGACCGCATGGCTCGATATCGATTTCAAGACGATCGATGAATATCTCTGCCGGCTTTCGTCTGGTACGCGCAAGGACATGCGCCGCAAGATGAAAGCCGCCGGGCAGGTGAGGGTGGAAATCCGGACCGATTTCGGCGAGTTCCTGCCCGAGGTCATGGCGCTCTACCGTGACACGCGCAACCGCAGCGAACTGCAGTTCGAGGAACTGACATCAGCCTATTTCCAGGGCGTTCTCGACCGCATGTCCGGCCGTTCCTTTTGCGCCTTCTATTTCGTCGGGAGCAAGCTGCTTGCCGCCAATCTGATCCTGCATGACGAGCGCGTGGCCATCGACAAGTTCTTTTGCATGGATGGCGACAAGGGGCGGCCCTACAATCTCTATTTCCTGAGCTGGTTCACCAATTTGCGCTATTGCCTAGACAACGGCCTCAGCCGCTATCAGAGCGGTCAGGCCAATTATGAAAACAAGCTGCGTCTCGGCAGCAAGCTGACCGCGAATGCGATGTATTTCCGCCATCGCAATCCCCTGCTCCAGGGATTGCTGCGGCTGGTCTCGCCACTGTTTGCGGCTGACGAGGCGGGTGCGTGATGCCTATGCGTTTTTACTGGCTTGCCGTGCCGGTGATGAGCACGCTGTTCCAATTCCTCATCAAGCTCGGTGCGGATGATCTGCACGATGCGAGTATGCAGGCCTGGCTGTGGCAAGCGCTCTCCTCCTATTGGATATTGGCGGCGATCGCCGTGGAGATTGTTGCTTTCTTTGTCTGGATGAATGTGCTTGCCGAGCTAGAACTCAGCCGCGCCTTTCCGCTGACCGGTATAAGCTACGTGCTGATCATCGCGACCGGCTGGTTCGTCTTCGGCGAGCGGGTCGTCGCCTTGCAGTTGATCGGCAGCGGCCTGATCCTGACGGGCGTCTGGCTGATTGCAGGCGCCAGCGTCGAGACGAAGGCGGATCATAGCGAATGGGACGCGAAGCGCGATGACCAATTGCGCACGGGTACCGGCAAGGATAGGTGATACCCAACATGCAAGCTGACAACCGCCCCAAGGGCAAGAGCAGTACCCTTTTCTCCAGCCTGGCGGACTGGTGCGTGAAGCGTGCGCTGTCGTCGATCGTGACGCGAGGCGCGCTGACCGTGACGACGGCAAGCGGCCGCGTGCTGACCTTCGGGGACGGCAGCGGCGAACCCGTTCATGTCCGTTTTACCGACGACCGTGCCGAATGGGCGCTTCTGATCGATGCCGACAAGCGGCTCGGCGAGCTCTTCATGGATGGCCGCTTCATCGTCGAGCGCGGCACGCTTTACGATTTCGTGGCGATGATGCTGAGGGAGGGGCAGAACAGCACTCATCCCCTTATCGCCCGCATAATCGATCACGCGCGAACGAAGCTGCGGATCTTTCGCCACCGCAATCTGCCGGGGCGCTCGAAGGCCAATGTCGCGCATCACTACGATCTCGATGGTCGGCTCTACGAGCTTTTCCTCGATCCCGACCGGCAATATTCCTGCGCCTATTTCGAACATGCCGACCAGTCGCTCGATGACGCGCAGCTTGCCAAGAAACGGCACCTCGCCGCCAAGCTGCTGATCGAGCCAAACAACAGCATCCTCGATATCGGCTGCGGCTGGGGCGGGCTGGCCCTGCATATGGCGGAGCAGGCGCCGGGTGGCTCCGTGCTCGGCGTTACGCTTTCGGAAGAGCAGCACGAATATGCTTCGAAGCGCGTCGCCGACAAGATTGGCGGAACGCCGGCGGAGGTCCAGTTTGCGCTGCGGGACTATCGCAGCCTGACCGGCCATTTCGACAGGATCGTTTCCGTCGGCATGTTCGAGCATGTCGGGCTGGCATCCTATCGCACCTTCTTCCGCAAATGCGCTGAATTGCTGGAGGATGACGGCGTCATGGTGCTGCACACCATCGGCTGTTCGGCAACGCCTGGCTTCACGACGCCATGGCTCGACAAATACATCTTTCCAGGCGGCTATATTCCGGCACTTTCCGAAATCGTGCCCGAGATCGAGGCGGCCGGACTTGCCATAACAGATGTTGAAGTGCTCCGGTTGCATTATGCCAAAACGCTCGAGGCGTGGCGGGAGCGTTTCATGGCGCGCTGGGATGACGCCGCCAAGCTCTACGACGAACGCTTCTGCCGCATGTGGGAGTATTATCTCTCGACGGCGGAGGCCGCGTTCCGTTACGAGGATCTCGTCGTCTTCCAGATTCAGATGGCCAAGCGAAATGACCTCATTCCGCTGACGCGCAACTATATCGCCGACAACGAAGCGAAGAGCGCCTCAAAAGCTGACGTTGAAGGTCCTGTTGAGCGTGAAGCCAATAATGTTCTGGTTGGGTGAGCCGAAGCGCGAGGTGATCGGGCTGTCGGCGGCATCGCCGACCAGCCGGTTATATTTGTCGTAGACCTGCACGCTCCATTCCGGGGAGATCGTGTAGGTCGCAGCTACGGTGAAGCCGGCCGATTTCACACCGGCGCCGGCATTGAACGCATTGATATGGCCGTGTCTCGCAGCTTCGCTCTCCGAGATGCCAAAGTTGGTGCGCATATACACCGAATTTGCCATCGACAGGCGAGGCCCTGCGGAGAAGAGCCACTTGTCTCCGAGTGGCTGGAACCAGTCGACGGCGAAATCACCGACCAGGCCATCGCCACCCCATAGCGATTGACGTATTTCCGTGCGGAACCGGAGCTGATTTTCCATCAGCCAATACTGGGCAAAGCCGCCGGCATCGAAATCCCAGCGCACCCTGCGCTGGCTCTGCAGATGCAGATCGTTGAGATCGAAGCGATTGTCCCTCAAGCCGACGACGGGACCGATTTCGAGGCCGCCGAGATCGAAGAGCTGATAGTCGAAATTATCGTCCGGGGTGCTGTATTCCTTGGCCTCGCCGAGGCGATGGATGTCGAAAGAGGGCAATGCGCCGAATGTATAGTGCTTTGAGCCCTCGTAGCTGGGGCCATACTCAACGGTCGCCCCAAGCGTCACGACCCAGGTGCTCTTCGAGGAATTCGGAGCGTCGTCCGCCCGGGAAGTGCCGGGAGACAAGCCGATTACAGATGCTGCCAGCAGCCCCGTTCCGGCCAGCGCAGACAGCCGGGCGGAGAAAGATGTCCCAACATTTATCACTCTGACAACACCCGACTTCTGATCGCCCCTGCGGCACTATTAGCACAGCCGGAGGTTCTGAAAACAGCTAAAACTTTATGCGCCGACATGGGGCCTGACCTGTCGTCCGAATATCCCGCAGCAGTCGCAAAGGCCCGGCGCGGCACTCCCCCTGTTCATCGCTAGCAACCTCATGAACGTCTCTTTACCAGGAAACAGCGCCGACCGCATCGCCCGCGCCACCGCCTCCGGTGTCGAAAAAATACGCCTGACGATAGAGCTATTATATTTCACGAACCTGAAGGGACGGCTGTAGCAAACATGCCGCACTTGCCTTTATCGCGGTTGGAACGCATGTGTTTCATTCCTAAATAGGGTCCGTCCGCTATCCGGCTTTGGCGGCGGACGAAGTGACGTATTAGCAGACAAGGCAGGTTTGAGCGCATGAAGGATCGGCCATTCGGCACATCGGATATCCCAGGATGGTTGAACCGCTACGAACCGCTGCTGCTCGTCATGTTCGCGCTGGTTTCGGGCGGAATTCTTCTGTTCATCTATCTCACAGGCGAGGTCCTTGAAGGCAGTACCAAGGGGTTCGACGAGGCGATATTGTTGGCGCTCCGCCAGCCCGGCGATCTCTCCGTTCCGATCGGGCCGGCTTGGCTGACCCATGCCGTCAAGGACATCACGAGCCTCGGCGGGACGACCGTGCTGGCGCTGATGACGACGCTGGTGACGATCTACCTGCTGTTCGACCGGCAGCGCGCCATCGCCATCTTCGTCCTTGCCTCGGTGCTCGGCGGCTGGGCGCTGAGCGCGGCCCTGAAGGTTAGCGTCGCGCGACCGCGGCCGGATATCGTGCCGCATCTGGTCGAGGTCAACGATCTCAGCTTTCCGAGCGGTCACGCGATGGTCTCAGCCGTGACCTATCTGACCCTTGCCGCGCTGATCTCGGGCACGCGCACCTATCGCTCGACGCGTGTCTTCACCGTTGCGGCAGGTATCCTGCTGACGCTGATGATCGGAGCGAGCCGGATCTATCTCGGCGTGCATTACCCGACCGATGTCCTCGGCGGCTGGTGTGCGGGCGCGACCTGGGCGCTTGCCTGCTGGATCATCGCTCGCCGCTACATATCGCTTGCGCCGAACGGCGAGGATGCGGCAGGGAGCGATGTCTCGCCTTTCAAATGAATGAGGGTATTTCCGGGCGTGGGATCAGCACTGGACTTCCAGCCGCGTCGCCACGAGCAGCGAATAGTCGGTGCCCTTCGGATCGCTGAAGAACATGCTCGTCAGCGCAGCCTGGTTTTCCGCCATGACTTCCTTGGGATTGGGCCTGATGACTTTCCGCTTGCAGCGGCCGGAGGCGGGTCCCGACATGCTCATGTCGTTGTCGGTGGCGAAATCGACAGCCGTGTAGAGCGTCTTGTCGTAGATCCCGAAGATCGTCGTCCCTTTGAGGAAGGTCTTCTCAACGGGTTTCAGCGAGAAGGTCAGGGTCAGCGAACCGTCCTTGTAGTCCGCCTGGATCGCATCCGGCTTGGCCATCGGCACGGCTTTGCCGTTGCTGGTGACGTTCGTATAGTAGTCATACTGCGCCAGCGAATCCCGGACCGTCTTGCCGACCGCCTTCAGCTCGCTCGCGCTCAGCGCATCGTCGCCGGCCTTGCCGAAATCCATGAGAACCGAAGAGGTAAATACCTCATCGAAGCTCCAGACGTTGCGCAGCTCGCTGATCGAGCCGTCAGGGGCGGCGACGACCTGGAATTTGGCGTCGATGAAGATGTGCGGATGAGCAAATGCGGGCATGGGCACGAGCGACAGCATTGCGACCAGCAGGGAAATCGTTCTCTTCATGCTTTTCATGCAAGCAATACCGCGTTGCGCCCATTCTTGTGATGCAGCAGACCTGAACGTCAATTGAGACTGATTTGAGACCCTGCGCGTGTCGGGAAGGCCATAGAGGCCAGGGGAAGAAACGGGAATATGAAAACTTGGCTTTTCAGCCAATAACCAGCCCTCGGCGTGAGCCGTAGCTTCTTCTTCAAGAGAAAGACTGGAAAACTGGAGCGGGCGAAGGGATTCGAACCCTCGACCCCAACCTTGGCAAGGTTGTGCTCTACCCCTGAGCTACACCCGCTCATTCCCGTCGCGATCCGGGGTAGTGTGTTGGACCGCTGGGCGTCGTCTTGCGGCGACGGGCGGTATATGGCCTAACCGATTTTCAAATGCAACAGGGAAATGACGAGTTCTCGAAGAAAAATTGCATGTTCTTTCTGCGAGCCGTCGCAAAGCCCGGAAACGCCGGGGTTTGTCGTGTGAAAGATTGCAATGAAATTGTGGGCGACGTATCAGGGGGCGGTCCATTTTCGATTGCGAGACGCCATGACAGAGACCAGCCCGAAAAACCGCGACGATCTTTTCCGATTCCTGGACGGGCTCGGCATCAGCCACACGACCAAGGATCATGCCCCGGTCTTCACGGTTGCCGAATCCGTGTCGCTGCGCGACGAAATTCCGGGCGGGCATACGAAGAACCTGTTCGTGAAAGACAAGAAGGATAACTTCTTCCTGTTGACCGTCGAGGAAAACGCGGTGGTCGATCTGAAGACCGTTCACACGCTGATCGGTGCCGCGAGCAAGGTCTCCTTCGGCAAGCCGGAAAAGCTGATGGAGTATCTCGGCGTCATTCCCGGTTCGGTAACGGCATTCGGCGCGATAAACGATGCGGGCAAGAATGTCACCTTCGTTCTCGATGCGGAGCTGATGGCGCATGACGTCGTCAATTGCCACCCTTTGTCGAACGATGCGACGACGTCGATCGCCAGTGGCGATCTCCTGCGCTTCATGGAGGCGACCGGTCATACGCCGCTAGTCTTGAAAGTGACGAGCTAACGTACGATTTTAGCGCTAAGATTATGGCGGTCGGCTTTTTCTCGGATTGTCCGGCCGCATTGGCCATTTCATTGAGCGTGCTGCCGGGCGAACCGCAAAGGTTTGCTTGAAAGCGCGCTTCCAACAAAATCAAGGATGCCGGCAGGCGGGAGACACTCATGAGCGGTTCCAACAATCCCTATAACGCTTCCTTCGGCGGACAGATGTCGGCGACGGCATCCTTCGGTGCCGCGCCTGCGGCATCAGGCGCTTCGCCGATCAAGGACACGACGACCGCCAACTTCGCCAAGGACGTTATCGAGGAATCGCGCAACCAGCCGGTGCTGGTCGATTTCTGGGCGCCCTGGTGTGGCCCGTGCAAGCAATTGACTCCGGTTCTCGAAAAGGTGGTCACCGAGGCCCAGGGCCGTGTCAAGCTAGTGAAGATGAACATCGACGATCATCCGTCGATCGCCGGCCAGCTCGGCATCCAGTCGATTCCGGCCGTCATCGCCTTCGTCAACGGCCGTCCGGCCGATGGCTTCATGGGGGCGGTTCCGGAAAGCCAGGTTCGCCAGTTCATCGATCGCCTCGGCGGTCCGGCCGGTGGTGCTGATGATCAGGCGGCCGAGATTGCAGCCGTCCTGGAAGAGGCAAGCGGCCTGCTCGCCGGCGGCGACGTCAATGGCGCGGCCGAGCTCTTCGGTGCGGTGCTGCAGGCAGATCCTGAAAACGCCAAGGCGCTTGCCGGCATGGCTGAATGCATGATTGCCGCCGGCCAGAGCCAGCGTGCCCGCGAGGCACTGGCCGATCTGCCGGAGACGCTTGCCAACGATGCCGGCATTCAGGCCGTGGTCAAGAAGCTCGACCAGATCGACGAAGCCCGCAAGCTCGGCGATCCCGTGGCGATCGAGCATGAACTCGCGTCCAATCCCGACAATCACGAGCAGCGCATCAAGCTTGCCAAGATCCGCAATGTCGAAGGCAAGCGCGAAGAGGCGGCCGAGCATCTTCTGACCGTGATGCGCAAGGATCGCAGCTTCGACGACGACGGCGCGCGCCGCCAGTTGCTGGAATTCTTCGAGGTCTGGGGGCCGAAGGACCCCGCCACGATTGCGGCACGGCGCAGGCTTTCCTCGATCCTGTTTTCGTAAAGGGCCCGTTTTCCTGACGGGTATGGCGATCGCGCCGAACTTTCCGCGCGATCGCTTGTTGGTCTTCGGTATCCGGCAAGCGTATCGGCGTTTTCATTGAAAATGCTCTTGTGTTTTCGGCAGACGGGGCCACATTGTCGATGACGCGGCGCGAGAAGGGGCGATGACCGCGATGTGTGTCGTTCCTGCGCGGCCCACGCGGCGCGTGGCGCGGCGATCCAGCGGGATGGAAGAGATGCAAGTCGGTAATGCCAGATATCTGAAGCCGGGCGACCTGCCCGAATCGGTCGTCGTTTTTCCGCTGTCCGGCGCGCTATTGTTGCCCGGAGCGCAACTCCCCCTCAATATTTTCGAGCCGCGCTATCTCGCCATGTTCGATGCGGCCATTGCCGGCAACCGGTTGATCGGCATGGTGCAGCCGGCGCTGGGCGAGCCGGCGGAATCGCCCAATCTGGCGCATGTCGGCTGCCTGGGGCGCATCACGTCCATCTCCGAAACCGGCGATGGACGCTACATTACCGCACTGACAGGCATATGCCGTTTCCGGCTGATGGAGGAAGTGACCGCTCATCAGCCCTATCGCACCTTCCGCATCACGCCGTTCATCTCCGATCTCAAATCCCATCACGAGGAGGGCACGGTCGATCGCCCGGCGCTGCTATCGGCCTTCCGTAGTTATCTCGAGGCCAACAAGCTCGAGGCGGACTGGGAAAGCGTCGAACGGGCCGACAACATGATGCTCGTCAATTCGCTGTCGATCATGGCGCCCTTCGAGCCGGCCGAGAAACAGGCCCTGCTGGAGGCGCCTGACCTGAAGACCCGCGCCGAAACCTTCATCGCCATCGTCAAGATCGTGCTTGCCGGCTCCGGCGACACCGATTCGCTGCTGCAGTAGGAACTTCCCATGGATGTCACGGTCAGCAAGGTGGACCCGAAACTGCTCGACTTGCTCGTCTGCCCGCTCACCAAGGGGCGGCTGAGCTACGACCGGGAAAAGAACGAACTGATCTCGGAAAAGGCGCGCCTTGCCTATCCGATCCGCGACGGCATTCCGATCATGCTGATCTCGGAAGCAAGACGTATCGAGGATTGAGGTTGGTTCAGCTCTGTTGCGATGCGTGCTTCACTTGGCGATGCAGCAGCCAAAGACCAAGAAGCGTGCCATACGCAAAGATCGAGATCGCCAGGGCCAGCCACAGGGCAGCGTGTGGACCGGCATAGGTCATGACGGCGGTAAATAATGGCGGCGCGGCGGCGTAGGAGAGATTGAGCGGCACGGCCAGTTGTGCCGATGCGCGGGCATAGATGCTAGCAGGGAAGATCTGCAGCGGCAGCGTGGCGCGGGTGACGGCGGTGATGCCGCTGGCGATGCCATAGAGCGTCGCGAAAAGCATGGCGGCGGTGAAACTGCTGCTCAACAGAAGGACGGCGAAGCTCAGGGGAAACAAGGCAGAGCCGGCAAGACCGGTTGCAAAGCCCGACCAGCGCCGGCCACCGACAAAATCGACGGTTCGTCCCGCCCATCGCGCAACGCCTATGAACGCTGCTGCCGCCAGCGCACTGGCGTGATCGAGTCCCGCAGTTTCGAACAGGATGATGATCGTTAGGGCAAATCCCCAGGTTACGAAGCCATTGGCGGCAAAGCTCGCGGCCAGAAGTGTAAAGCTCGGTCTGTCGATGGCAGCAGGTTCTGCCATCGCCTTCATATCGGATTTTTCCTTGGGCTGGCGAGCAAGTATCCCCCAATGCAAAGGCGCGCAGACAAGCAGCATGAGGGTCGCAAAGACGAGTGTCGTCGTGCGCCAGCCCCATTGTGCCTGCAGAAGCTCCGTCAATGGCCAGATGATGGTCGATGTCAGCCCGCCGGCCAGGATCAGCACGCCGAGCGCCCGATGCGTTTTCTCGCCGGCGATCTCGCTGACAGCGATCTGCGCGGGCGTCGTCAACATGCCGGCGCCGGCAAGGCCGAGAATGGTCCATGACAGTATGTAGGGCGCCGGACCATTGGCCAGGCCCATGACCAGCAGGCCGGCTGCGCCAAGGAATGATCCCAAAACCATCATCGGGCGGGCGCCGTGGCGCTCGAACACATCACTCAACGGCCAGGACACCATCGCCATGACGACAAGCATGACCGTCGGCCCGGCCATTATCATGGGCAGAGCCATGCCCAGCTCATCGGCCATGGCGGGGCCGGTCACCGCCGGCAGGTAGAAGGTTGCGCCCCAACCGATGAGCTGGGTCAGGGACAGGGCGGCAACGGCAAGAGCCGTGGACGAGCGGAATGGCATCCGGGCAACCGGCGCAAAAGGCGTGATCGGGCTGCGATAGCGATGTCTAGGGGGAGGCATCAAAGACCTTTTGAGAGGGAGAAGTTTTTCGTTTCTGGCGGAACAAAGAAAGGGGCGCGCTCGACCGGACGAGGAATAAAAATAATGCTACGCTCGGCAAATACTCATGCTACGGCTCGATTTTCCAAACGAGTCTGTTTAAGTATATGACCTGTGTTGAAGCGCTTTCCGTGTTTGCTTGTGCTTGATTTTTGCCCGCTGCTCAAACGAGGAATTTCAAGGGAGGTTGAGGAAAATTCATGCAGGGAAAGCATCGTGTTTCTCTCAACGCCATCAGGGTTTTTTCGATCGTGGCCCGCACCGGGAGCCTGACGGCGGCCGGCGCCGAGCTCGGTGTGACCTCCGGCGCGGTCAGCCACCAGCTCAAAAAGCTTGAGGACGAGCTTGGGGTTAGCTTCTTCCATCGCGGCAACAACACCGTTTCGCTCAGCGATGTCGGGCGGCGCTTCTATCAGGAGGTGGCGCCGGCGATCGGGCTCATCGAACGCTCGGCCGATGCGCTTTATCGCGACGAGAACGAAATCAGTGTCCATGCAACGACGTCGCTGGCGCTGCGCTGGCTCATCCCGTCGCTGGATCGTTTCCGCTCTCTATGTCCGCAGGTGCGTGTTCGCGTGGAAACGAGTTCCGCGCGCGGCTTCCCTGTTGTTCCCGACTCCGATGTCAGCATCCGTCATTTCCGGATAGGAGAGGCGGCCGACGGATGGGAATTTCTTGCGCGCGATCTGCGTCGCCCGGTTATCTCTCCGAGCCTGCTGACAAAAGATGGCAGCGCTCATGAGATCGCCGTTGCCAATATACCCGCGCTTCAGTGCAGCGTGGGTAACTGGGACTGGCAGCTCTGGTGCGAGACGTTCGATATCTCGCTGGCGGACCTTTCTCTCGCCCATGCTTTCGATACGGACGACGCTGCTCTTCATGCCTGTGTTGCCGGTCTCGGCATGGTGCTCGCACCAACCATCCTCACCGGTAGAGAAGTGAAGTCGGGCGCCCTGGTGATCTTGCCCGGTTACGTGCCGGTTGAGACCGGGACCTATCGCTATCAACGTCGCTCGGAATCGCGAGCGGTCCGTCAATTCTGCCGCTGGATGGATGGTGAAATGCGGAACCTCGAATAGAGCTTCTGTCTCGGAGATTGGCGATGCAAGCAGCCGCGACGAAATCAGAGCGACAATAGATGCGACCGGCGTGTGGGACTCTCCTTCGATCCCGCCCTTCAAATCGCCTCGCCGGCAAGCAGGCGCGGATTGTGCTTCGCCGTCGTGCCGGCGGCCTGGCCGATGAAGAAGGATTTGAGGCTTGGCAGGCGGTCGACGATCCCTAGCCCGAAGTCGCGGGCGATGCGCAGCGGCGTGTTGTCGTTGGAGAAGAGCCGGTTTAGCACGTCGGTCGTCGCGCCCATGCGGAAGGTGTCGAAGCGGCGCCAGGTCTGGTAGCGCTCGAGCGTATTGATCGAGCCGATATCGAGGCCGAGGCGGTCGGCTTCGACGATGGTTTCGGCCAATGCCGCCACGTCCTTGAAGCCGAGATTGAGGCCTTGGCCCGAGATCGGGTGGATGCCGTGGGCGGCGTCGCCGGCGAGTGCAAAGCGCGGGGCAACGAAGTCGCGGGCGATCGTCAGGCCGAGCGGAAAGGCGCGGCGCTCGCCGATGGTGGTGAGCGCGCCGAGCTTGTGGCCGAAGCGGCGCTCCAATTCCTCTTCGAAGAGGAGATCGTCGGAGGCGACCAGCCGTTCGGCGTTGGACGTGCGCTCCGTCCAGACGAGGGAGGAGCGATTGTTCTTCAAGGGCAGGATGGCGAAGGGGCCGGAGGGCAGGAAATGCTCCTCGGCGCAGCCGCCATGCGGCCGCTCATGCTCGACTGTCACGACGATGCCGGATTGGCCGTAGTCCCAGTTGACGGTCTTGATGCCCGCCATGTCGCGCAGCTTCGAGCGCACGCCGTCGCAGGCGACGAGAAGCCGCGTTTCCAGCGTGCTGCCATCCGAAAGGGTGAGGGTTGTCTTATTGTCGTCGGTGACGAAGCCGGTGGCGCTGAGGCCATGCTTGATCGTGATGCCGAGGCGCTCGCAGGCACCGCGCAACGCGCCGACCATCGCGAGATTCGGCACCATATGCGCAAAAGGCTGGCCTTCGGCCACTTCGCCGTCGAAAGTCAGGAAGACGGGGCGCACGGGATCGCCGGTGCGCGAATCGGTGACGACCATGCGGGTGATCGGCTGAGCCTCCGGCGCGATCTCGTCCCATACGCCCAGGACTTCAAGCATCTTCGAGGCGGCCGCGATGATTGCCGATGCTCGCATGTCCTTCTTCCATACGGATTCCGGCGCGGCTTCGACGATCATGACGTCGAGATGCGGCGCTGCCTGCTTGACTGCGACCGCTGCGGCAAGACCCACATACCCGCCACCCACTACCAGCATGTCCAACATAGCGCTTCCCTGTGTCTTACTGTCACTTCCTGTTCTATATAGAGCATCCTGTTCGTGGTTCCTACCATTGGAGTTCAAGCAAAATGTCGCGAGAGACCGAGAAACTCACCCCGATGGAAACCGTGCTTGCGACGCTTGATCTCGAAACCATTGAGATGAACCTGTTTCGCGGCAACAGCCCGCAGGTCGGTTGGCAGCGCGTCTTCGGCGGGCAGGTCATCGGCCAGGCGCTGATGGCGGCGCAGAGGACCGTCGACGGCGATCGTTTCGCGCATTCGCTGCATGCCTATTTCATGCTGCCGGGCGATCCTTCCGTGCCGATCCTCTATCAGGTCGACCGTCTGCGCGATGGTTCGAGTTTCAATACGCGGCGCGTGCTTGCGGTCCAGCATGGCAAGGCGATCTTTGCGCTGACGGCTTCCTTCCAGATCGACGAGCCCGGTTTCGATCATCAGAGTGATATGCCTGCCGTGCCGATGCCGGAGGAATTGATGGACGAGGAGCAGGTCAAACAGCGCTATCTCGCCCACGCGCCGGAAAACGTGCGCCGCTATTGGGAGCGCAAACGGGCGATCGAAATCAGGCCGGTCTCGATCGAGAGCTATTTCTCCCGCGCGCAGCCGAGCCAGCGGCAAAATATCTGGGTCCGCGTGACGGGACCGGTGCCGGATAGCAGGCTCTACCAGAATGCGGTGCTCGCCTATCTCTCCGACATGACGCTGCTCGATGTTTCCTTGAATGCGCACAGTACATCGGTTCTCGACCCCACCGTCCAGGTGGCGAGCCTCGACCATGCCATGTGGTTCCATCGCCCGTTCAAGCTCGATGACTGGCTGCTCTACAGCCAGGAAAGCCCCAGTGCTTCGGGGGCGCGTGGGTTTACCCGCGGCAGCCTGTTTACGCGATCCGGTGTCCTGATTGCGTCGGTGGCGCAGGAGGGGCTGATTCGTAAAAAGGCAAATGATTAAATAAATGGCAAACTTATAAATTTGCACTTTATTTGTGCGGCTCTCGCGACGAGAAATGCCGCTTTATTGGGTCTACTCAATAAATCTGTTTTATTTCAATACGTTAAAAATGTGTCACGAATCTGGCACGTCCTTTGAATGTGTATAGCCAGTCGCTGCAGAAACACTCGTCGGCGGCAAGGAGAGTCGGCTCCGTGCCGAGGCTAACAAAGGATGGGAAACCAGATGAAAATTGTGATGGCCATTATCAAGCCGTTCAAGCTCGATGAGGTCCGTGAAGCCCTCACGGCTGTCGGCATCCAGGGCCTGACTGTGACCGAAGTGAAGGGCTACGGGCGCCAGAAGGGGCATACCGAGATCTATCGCGGCACCGAATATGCCGTCAGCTTCCTGCCGAAGCTGAAGATCGAGGTCGCAGTCGCATCCGAAACCGTCGACAAGGCCGTCGAGGCCATCGCGTCGGCCGCCAAGACCGGCCAGATCGGCGACGGCAAGATCTTCGTCTATTCCATTGACCATGCCGTGCGCATCCGTACGGGCGAAACCGATTCAGACGCGCTGTAAGACACGGCCGATCAGGGAGTTACTTGCATGTCATTTTCCAAGCTTTCCTCCACCGTGACACGGGTGGGCGCGCTTTCCGCGGCCCTGCTTGCGCCGGCGATCGCTTTCGCCCAGGACGCCGCCCCGGCTGCCGCCGCCGCGACCGCCGCTGCTCCGGTGCCGGACAAGGGCGATACCGCGTTCATGTTCATCTCCACCATTCTCGTGCTGTTCATGCTCGTGCCGGGCCTTGCGCTGTTCTACGGCGGTCTCGTCCGCTCGAAGAACATGCTCTCCGTGCTGATGCAGTGCACGATGATCGGCGCGGTCGTGATGCTGCTCTGGGTCATCTACGGCTATTCCTTCGCCTTCGGCGGCGGCACCAGCCCCTATTGGGGCGGCACGGCGAAGATGTTCCTGTCGGGCGTCTCGACCTCGACGACGGCGGCAACCTTCTCCAAGGGTGTGGTCATTCCTGAATTCATCTTCATGCTGTTCCAGATGACCTTTGCCGCCATCACGCCGGCACTCATCATCGGCGCCTTTGCAGAACGCATCAAGTTCGGCGCCGCCATCCTCTTCTGCGCGCTGTGGGCGACCTTCGTCTACTTCCCGATCGCGCACATGGTCTGGGATTCCAACGGCATGCTCTTCAAGATGGGCGCCCTCGACTTTGCGGGCGGCACCGTCGTTCACATCAATGCCGGTATCGCCGGCTTCGTCGGCGCCCTGCTCGTCGGCAAGCGCGTCGGCTTCGGCAAGGACATGATGGCTCCGCACTCCATGACGCTGACCATGGTCGGCGCGTCCATGCTCTGGGTCGGCTGGTTCGGCTTCAATGCCGGCTCGAACCTCGAAGCTTCCGGCGGCGCGATGCTCGCAACCGTGAACACCTTCGTCGCAACGGCTGCCGCCATCATCTCCTGGTCGCTCGTTGAGACCTTCACCCGCGGCAAGGCCTCCATGCTCGGCGGCGCTTCGGGCATGGTTGCCGGTCTGGTCGCCATCACGCCTGCCGCCGGTATCGCCGGTCCTATGGGCGCGATCGTCATGGGCCTCATCGTCTCCCCGCTCTGCTACTTCTTCGTCTCGGTCGTGAAGAACAAGTTCGGCTACGACGATACGGCCGACGTCTTCGGCGTCCACTGCATCGGCGGCATCTTTGGCGCCATCGCAACCGGCATCTTCGCCAGCGCTTCGCTCGGCGGCGTCGGCTATGCCGATGGCGTCACCATGAGCAGCCAGGTCGTGGTGCAGCTCACCGCCGTCGTCACGACAATCCTGTGGTGCGGCATCGGCTCGGCGATCCTCTACAAGATCGTTGACGTCATCATCGGCCTGCGCGTCGCTCCGGAAGCAGAGCGCGAAGGTCTCGACCTCGCCTCGCACGGCGAAGCCGCCTACCACAATTCCTGATCGGAGCTTGCGATGCCGGCGCAAAATGCCCGGCATCGCTCAACATCCCGTCGCGTCCTGTTTCATCGCAAACAGGACGCCCTTGGCCCGGACTTCGGTTCGGGCCCTTTTCTTTTGTGCAACGATATCCCGCTTCCAAAGCCTGCAATCCCTGGGCTTGGCATGGATGGTTAACATGCCATTAACCCTCCTCTGATTAGGTAGGTCTAACCTGCCGGCGAGTGGGCATAGACCGATTCGCTTGCGCTTTGGACAGGAACGGGGCTGGATATCATGGGCAGAAGCAATTCGGCGGCGTTGAGCGGTCGCCCCGACCGTTTATCGCTTTCGAGCGTGGTTTGGCGTCAGGTCAAGGGCCTGGCGGGCTTTGCGATACTGTTCCTGCTGGCGCTCGCCGTAGCGGCGCTGGCGACCTGGAACGTCATGGACCCCAGCTACTCCTACGCAACCGCCAATGCGCCCACCAACCTGCTCGGCTTTCCGGGCGCCGCCTTTGCCGACATCCTGATGCAGTCGCTCGGCCTTGCCTCGGTTCTGGCGATGCTGCCCATTGCCGCCTGGGCCCTGGCGTTCATCACCAATCGAAAGCTTCATCGGGTGCCATCGCGCCTCGGCGCCTGGATCGGCGGCTGTATCGTTGCGGCCGGTTCCATCGCCTGCTTCCCGGCGCCGCCGACCTGGCCGATCCCGAACGGCATCGGCGGCGTTGTCGGCGATCTCCTCCTGCGCCTTCCGGCCCTCTTCATCGGCACCTATCCGAGCGGCGTGGTTGCTATTGTCATCGGTTCGATCCTCGCCGTTCCGGCCGCCTGGCTCATGCTTTTTGCCTCCGGCGTCATCGGCGAAAACCTCGTTGACGACGAAGAGGATGAGGACGACTACGAGGAAACCCGCAGCCGTGCCCGCCGGGTGGGCGATGTGGACGAGGATGACGACCGGGGCAGCTTCCTCGGCAATTTCATGGCCTTCGGTGCCGTCATGCATGCCTGGTACAACACGCAGGCACGTCTTCGCCGGCTGTTCGGCATGGGTCCGCGCAAGCGCCGCGACCATGCCTTTGACGCGCCCTATGATTTCAACGACGACGAATTCGGTACCCTGAACGAGCCGGTGCGTGCAAAGGCACCCATGGCTCGTGGCGACCGCCTCGATCCATCCATGGATGGCCCGGCTGCGCGCCGCGTCGTGTCCGCGCCCTCGATCAGCCTCGGAGACGACGAGGATGAGGACGAAGACGCGCTCTATGATCGCGATCCGCGCCGCCCGGCCGATATCTTGCCCGACGACGAGGACGAGGATTGGCCGCTCGCCCCGGCTACGCCGAAGGGTGCGGCCGCCGGCCATCGCGTCACTCCCGCCGCACCGCGCCCGAAGCCGGGTGCGCGGGCGGAACGCGAGGCACAGACCTCCTTCATCCGTCCCTATGGCTTCCAGCTTCCCGCCGTCCACCTGCTTGCAGAACCCAAGACCATTACCCGCGATGCGACGCTCTCGGCCGATGCGCTGGAGCAGAATGCCCGCATGCTCGAAGGCGTGCTCGAGGATTTCGGCGTCAAGGGCGAGATCATCCATGTCCGCCCCGGCCCGGTCGTCACGCTTTACGAGCTTGAGCCGGCGCCCGGCATCAAATCGTCCCGCGTCATCGGTCTTGCCGATGATATCGCCCGCTCGATGAGCGCGATCGCCGCCCGCGTCGCGGTCGTGCCCGGCCGCAACGCCATCGGCATCGAACTGCCGAATTCGACGCGCGAAACGGTCTATCTGCGCGAGCTCATCGCCAGCCGCGATTTCGAGACGTCCAAGGCCAAGCTCGCCATGTCGCTCGGCAAGACGATCGGCGGCGAGCCCGTCATCGCCGATCTCGCCAAGATGCCGCATCTGCTCGTCGCAGGTACGACTGGTTCGGGTAAGTCCGTCGCCATCAACACGATGATCCTGTCGCTGCTCTATCGCATGACGCCGGAACAGTGCCGCCTGATCATGATCGATCCGAAGATGCTGGAACTCTCCGTCTATGACGGTATCCCGCATCTCCTGTCGCCTGTCGTTACCGATCCGAAGAAGGCTGTGGTCGCGCTCAAATGGACCGTCCGCGAGATGGAAGAGCGCTACAAGAAGATGTCGAAGATCGGTGTGCGCAACATCGACGGCTTCAATACCCGCGTTGAACAGGCCGTCGCCAAGGGCGAAGCGATCAGCCGTACCGTGCAGACCGGTTTCGACCGACACACCGGCGAGGCGATCTACGAGACGGAAGAGTTCGACCTAAAGCCGATGCCCTATATCGTTGTCATCATCGACGAAATGGCCGACCTGATGATGGTCGCCGGCAAGGATATCGAGGGCGCGGTGCAGCGTCTGGCACAGATGGCACGCGCGGCCGGCATCCACGTCATCATGGCGACGCAGCGTCCCTCGGTCGACGTCATTACCGGCACGATCAAGGCGAACTTCCCGACGCGCATCTCCTTCCAGGTGACGTCGAAGATCGACAGCCGCACCATCCTCGGCGAGCAGGGTGCCGAACAGCTTCTCGGCATGGGCGACATGCTCTACATGGCCGGCGGCGGGCGCATCCAGCGCGTTCATGGTCCCTTCGTCTCCGACGGCGAAGTCGAGGATATCGTCGCCTATCTGAAGACGCAGGGCGCGCCGCAATATCTCGATGCGATCACCGCCGACGATGAGGATGACGAAGACGGCCATGGTCCGGCGGGCACCGCCAATCTTTCCGATTCAGAAGATCCTTACGACCAGGCGGTTGCGATCGTCCTGCGCGACGGCAAGGCCTCGACTTCCTACATCCAGCGCCGGCTCGGCATCGGCTACAACCGCGCGGCCTCGCTGATCGAGCGCATGGAGCAGGAAGGGCTGATCGGCCCGGCCAACCATGCCGGCAAGCGCGAAATCCTCGTTCCCACCGAAGCCGATATACTGGATCGCTGAGGCAGCCCGCCTTCTGTGTCGCATAGTCGGTCTATGTTCAGGGAAATTTGATCGCAGCCCCTTACCGGCCCCGGGCCGTTGCGCCATGAAGACGCCGATTTTGCGCGCCATGGACGAAGCATGAAGGAGAATTCGATGACAAAGTTTGATGCGCAGCCGTCCAGCCGACTTTCCCTGAGCCGCCGGCATTTCCTCGGCGCCGTGGTCGCGGTCGGCGCGGCAGGGGTTCTGCCGGTTTCGGCCCTTGCGCAGGCCCAAGGGCAGGCACAGACACAGGCAGCTGCAGCCACCCTCAATCCCAATATCGCCCAGGCCATCGCCGATCACTTCTCGTCCATCAAGTCGATGAAGGGCGGCTTCCTGCAAATCGGGCCGCGCGGCGATCAGATGAGCGGTGCATTCTTCATTCAGCGTCCCGGCAAGATGCGCTTCAACTACGATCCGCCGTCGCGCATGCGCGTCATCTGCGACGGCAACAACGTGCAGGTCATCAACGACCAGACGCAGACAAGAAACATGTATCAGTTGTCGAAGACGCCGCTCAGCCTGCTGCTCGCCAACAAGATCGACCTCTCGGCCGACATGGTGCGCAATGTCGATTCGCAGCCGGATCTGACCAAGATCACGCTCGGCAACCGCACCGTCTTCGGCGATTCCACCATCACGATGATCTTCGATTCGAAGACCTACGACCTGCGGCAATGGACTGTGATCGATCCGCAGGGCAAGACGACCGATGTCATCATCAATAATGTGAAGACCAATGTCGCCTTCGACGACAGCGTCTTCCGCATCGACTATACGCGCTGATCGCCTCTCCACCGCGGACATAAGGTAAGCGCCGAATGGCGCTTTCTTTTCCTTGGTTCCCGGTCTAAAGCCTTAGCCTGGCTAGAGCGGTCAAGCGTTTCATCGAATCGCCGAACCGCTCCACGTGTCTGTTTTGATGCAATTCCGGACGGAAAACCGCTGCGCACTTTTCCTGGAACTGCTCTCAAGGGGAAGGTTTGGGCATGGGATTTTCGATTGCGACCTGGAACATCAACTCGGTGCGGCTGCGCATGCCCATCGTCGAGCAGTTCGTCATGCAGGCCCGGCCTGACGTCCTCTGCCTGCAGGAAACCAAGGTTCCGAACGAGCTTTTCCCCTATGCGCCGCTGAGGGCGCTTGGCTATGAGCACATCATCATCCATGGGCAGAAGGGCTATCATGGGGTGGCCATCGCTTCGCGTTTCCCGCTAACCGAGGATCATCGCCAGGATTATTGCAATGTCGGCGACAGCAGGCACATTTCGGCGATCTTCGAGCGTGGCGGGCGGCGCATCCGTCTGCACAATTTCTATGTACCGGCCGGCGGCGACGAGCCGGATCGGGATATCAATCCGAAGTTCGGCCACAAGCTGGATTTCATCGAGGAGATGAAGAAGCTGCACGCCAATGCCGAGCAGAACACGTCGGCTATCCTCGTCGGCGATCTCAATATCGCGCCGCTCGAGCACGACGTCTGGTCGCACAAGCAGCTCCTGAAGATCGTCAGCCATACGCCGGTCGAGACCGACGGGCTGATCGACGTGATGAAGCGCGGCGCCTGGCTCGACCTGATGCGACAGCAGGTGCCTGAAAACGAGAAGCTCTATACATGGTGGAGCTATCGCGCCAAGGACTGGGAAGCCGCCGACCGTGGCCGTCGCCTCGACCATATCTGGTCGTCCTCCGATCTCGGCCCGCATCTGCAGCGCATCGAGATCCTGAAGGCGGCGCGCGGCTGGGATCGTCCATCCGACCACGTGCCCGTTACGGCGCATTTCGATCTCTAGTGATGGAACGGTTGATGTCTTCCGCTCGGTGATCGATCTGCATGACTGCCGTCAAACGAGGGCATCAAATGCTGGATTCGATCCGCCAGCAGGTCTATCCTGCCATCATGAGTAGAGATAGAGATCCCATCCTTCGGGCAGCGCGACGGGAGGATACGGCCAACCTGTGCGCCGTTCTTCACGATACCTTCGACAACACTTGGCGACCCAACATCACGGAGGCCGCCGTGCAGGCATTTCTTCAGGAAGAAAAGCCTGCCGCCTATGTGGATATGCGCGGGCTTCTATTCTGGGTGGCCGAGGTTGCAGGTCAGGTCGTCGGCTTTGTCGATTGGGATGACGACTTCGTGCACGCGCTTCACGTGCATTCGGCGCATGCTCGGCAGGGAATCGGACGACGTCTGATGGACCATGCAGAGAAGCAGATTGCTGCTGCCGGCTTTGCCGTGGCACGACTGGAAACCGATACGTTCAATCATCCCAGTCAGGCCTTTTATGCAGCCCGAGGCTATCGCGAGGTTGACCGCTATCCGGATGAGGATTGGGAGAGCGGACTGACGACGGTCTTGCTTGTAAAGCCGCTGTCGTGAGACCGGTCGTCGGTGAAGGTCAGGAAAAGCGGCCGAGAAGGGCTGCCGCCTGTCTCGCCAGCGTGGCAAAGTTTTCCCGGATGCGGTTCTGGATCAGTAGGCCGGCATCGGGATATTCTTCGATGAGGCGGTGGAAGAGGGCGCGCGTGATGCGGATCACGTCGGCTTCTTCCGCGGCGACTGCCGTATATTTGCGCTCCACCAGCGTCACCATAGCGAGTTCAGAAAGCATGGTGCCGGCCTGGACGACCGCCTCCACCTGCTTCTGGCCGCTGGCGTCGATGGTGCTGAGCTCGAAGCTGCCCCGCGTGATGACATAGGCGCATTCTGCGGGCGATTTCTCCCGGAACAGCGTCTGGCCGTCGTTCACATGGCGGCGATCGGCGCCGAAAGCGATCAGCCGCAGCGGCTCATCGCCCATGCCGTGAAAGAGCGGCAGTTGCGACAGCAGTCGGATATCGTCGTTCAGCGCCATCGATCGCCTACGGGATGATCTTGTAGCCGCCGTTTTCCGTCACCAGGATTTCGGCGTTGGAGGGATCGCGCTCGATCTTCTGGCGAAGGCGGTAGACATGGGTTTCGAGCGTGTGGGTGGTCACGCCGGAATTGTAGCCCCAGACCTCTTCCAGCAGGATATCGCGGGTGACGACCTTCTGATCGGCGCGATAGAGATAGCGGATGATGGCCGCTTCCTTTTCCGTCAGGCGGATCTTCTGGCCGTCATCGGTGGTGAGCAGCTTCTGGCTCGGCTTGAAGAGGTAGCGGCCGACGGTGAAGGTCGCATCTTCGCTCTGCTCGTGCTGGCGCAGCTGCGCGCGGATGCGGGCGAGCAGGACGGCGAAGCGGAAGGGCTTCGTCACATAGTCGTTGGCGCCGGCTTCCAGGCCGAGAATAGTGTCGGAGTCCGTGTCGTGACCCGTCAGCATGATGATCGGCGATTTGAAACCGTTCTTGCGCAGCAGCTTGACGGCTTCGCGGCCGTCCATGTCTGGCAGGCCGACATCCATGATCAGGAGATCGACGGGCACGGTGCGCGCCGTCTGCACGCCCTTTCCAGCGGTCGCCTCCTGCAGGACATTGAATTCCTCATAGAGCGATAATTGCTCGACCAACATCTCGCGCAGGTCGTTGTCATCGTCCACCAGGAGAATGGTGCGTGCGGTCATGCCGTTCGGGTCCTCGTTCTATTCCCTCCTAAGTCCTACGCCAAATTGCATTTTTAGCAAGTCGCGACGCGGCTCAGGCTTGGTCGTTTGGATGAAACTGCTATGATTTCAAATGAAATCACGCGCAAAGCAAAAACATGTGAGGAAAATGCAAAAGACAAGGGCGGGGGCCAGACGCAGCGCATCGACGATCGTCGTGCGTGCTGCGCCGGGCAGAAAGACGCGGGCGCTGGTGCAGGTGGGAGGCCTCACCGTGCCGGCCGCGATCGGCAGATCCGGACGCAGCATCCTGAAGCGGGAAGGGGACGGCGCAACACCGATTGCCGAGATGAAGCTGCTCTATGGTTTCACGCGTGGCGATCGCCTGCGCTCCCTGAAGACGGCTCTGCCGATGCGGCGTATTCGCGAGGATATGCTCTGGTGCGATGAGCCCGGCGATCCCAATTACAACAGGCTGGTGAAGGCTCCGTTCCAGCCCAGTCATGAGGAATTGCTGCGGGGCGACGGCCTCTACGATGTCTGCCTGGTGCTGGATTGGAATGTGAGGTCGCGCCGGCGTTATCGCGGCTCGGCGATCTTCTTTCATCTGATCCGGCCGGGATATGAGCCGACTGCCGGATGCGTCGCGGTCAGCCTTCCCGACATGCGCCGCATCCTGCCGCTGTTGCGCAAGGGGACCGCCATTCGGGTTGTCTGATCGGGTCATCGGGGTTAAAGTCGCGGCATTCTCCACTATATAGGTTTTCGACCGGCGCGCCCGCGCGGGCCAGGCCGCGACCTTTTCTTTCCGAATTTAAATCACGCCTTCACTCCACCCATTTCTCATCCTTTGGAGACTTATCGTGACCACGCAACCGACAATCACGTTCAATGACGGCAACTCCATTCCGCAGGTCGGCCTCGGCGTCTGGCAAACCCCGGAAAACGTCGCGCCTATGGCTGTCAGTACGGCTTTGAAGGCCGGCTATCGCCATGTCGATACCGCCGCCATCTATGCCAACGAGGACGGCGTCGGCGAGGGCATGCGCCAGTCCGGCGTCGCCCGCAAGGACATCTATCTGACCACGAAGCTCTGGAATGAGGCGCAGGGCTTCGATTCCACGCTGAGGGCCTTTGACGAAAGCCTCAAGCGCCTCGGCACCGATTATATCGATCTCTATCTGATCCACTGGCCGTCGCCGCACCGCAACCGCTATCTCGACACGTGGAAAGCCTTCGTGCGGATCAAGGAAGAAGGCCGTGCCCGTTCGATCGGCGTTTCCAACTTTGCCGAGGCGCATCTCGAGCGCATCATCGGCGAAACCGGCGTGACGCCCGTACTCAACCAGATCGAGCTGCATCCGACCTTCCAGCAGAAGGAACTGCGCGCGGTTCACGACAAGCTGGGCATCAAGACCGAATCCTGGAGCCCGCTCGGCCAGGGCAAGCTTCTCGCCAATGCTGTTATCGGCAAGGTCGCCGCCAAGCACGGCCGCACGCCGGCGCAGGTCATCATCCGCTGGCATATCGACAATGGCCTGATCGTCATCCCGAAATCGGTGACGCCGAGCCGTATCGAGGAAAACCTCAGGGTTTTCGACTTCAAGCTCGATGCCGACGATCTGGCTGAGATGGCCAAGCTCGATTCGGCCGGTGGCCGCATCGGCCCCGATCCGCTGAAGGCCAGCTTCTGACCGGCGGGTTGCCGATCACATAAACAGAGAGGCCCGGAGCGAAAGCTCCGGGCCTTTTTGTGTCGATGCGGTGTCGACTGCGTTCAGATCTGAACCCAGGCGGGCGCCACCGAGGGGCCTTTGCCGAGGAAGAAGCCGAAATGAATGTTCATCTCGCCGATGGGCTCGATGAAGCGGGCGTTGGCAAGCGGACCGGCATCGACCGGCTCGAAGCCGGCGGATGCGGCGAGACGGGAAACGGCATCCTTGGCCCTTTCGTCGTCGCTCGCAATGAAAACCTGCAGCGCCTTGCCCTTGCGCGCCTCGACCGGCAGCAACTGCGCGAAGATGGTGTTGAAGGCCTTCACCACCTTTGCCCCCGGCGCTAGAGCCTGGATCTCCTCGGCCGCCGAAGTCGAGTGCCCGACGACGAGGCCACGGAAGTCCGGCGTGACCGGATTGCTGATGTCGACAAGAACCTTGCCTTTGAGGTCGCCGGCTTCCTTCAGCACGTCGGCCACTGCTCCATAGGGCAGAGCCAGGATCACGATATCCGCAAGCTTGACGGCGGCGGCTACGCCTCCTGCTTCCACGTTCGCTCCCAATTCCGCGGCGAGGGCCGCAGCCTTTGCGGGATCATGATGACCAATCACCACGTCAGAGCCTGCTTCTGCCAGCATTCGCGCCAGGCCCGCACCCATATTTCCGGTGCCAATCACAGCAATCGTCATGTCCGTTCACTCCTTGTTGCGGATGAGGAATAGATACGATTATCCTGATATCGGGATAAATGGGCTCATAAGATCAACACTGGAAATGGATTGTTTCTAATGGATCGCTTGTCGAGCATGAGCATCTTCGTCAAAGCCGTCGAGTTCGGCTCGTTCAGTGCGGCCGCCGATGCGCTGAACATGTCACCCCAGCTGGTGGGCAAGCATGTGCAGTTCCTCGAGCAGCACCTCGGCATCCGGCTTCTCAACCGCACCACGCGCAGGCAGCATCTCACGGAAGTCGGAAGCCAGTTCTACGAGCGCTGCCGCAACATTCTGGCCGAGGTCGAATCCGCCGAGGCATTGGCGGCGGAAACGCGCGCGGTCCCCCGCGGAAAGCTGAAGGTCAACGCTCCCGTCTCCTTCGGAATTCATGCGCTCACGCCGAAGCTTTCAAAGTATCTCGGCGCTCATCCGGAGGTTTCGATAGAGCTGTCGCTTTCGAACCGCTTGGTCGATTTGATCGATGAAGGCTACGACGCGGTCTTTCGCGTCGGCGAACTTGTCGACAGCGGCCTGATTGCCCGGCGCCTGGACCCCTACCGACTGGTGATCTGCGCAGCGCCAAGCTATCTTCGCTCCCGTGGCCTGCCTTCGAAGCCGGATGATCTCAAGGGGCATGACTGCCTCATCTTCTCGCATACCATGTTGCGGAGATATTGGGACTTCGAGGGGCCGGAGGGAAGCGTGAATATTCCCATTTCCGGCCGGCTGATGATCGACAGCGGCGAGGCACTGCTGCAGGCGGCGCTTGCCGGGCTCGGCATCATCCTGCAGCCGTACGAACTCGTTAGATCCGGTCTCGAAACCGGATCGCTGGTTTCCATCCTGCCCGAATACAGAGTGCCGGTGCGCTCGCTTCACATCCTCCACGCGCCCGATCGGCGCATCACGCCGAAGCTCCGGAGTTTCCTCGATTTCGTTTCATCCGAATTCGGCGGCCGTGGATCTGCCTGAGGGGATGGCGGACCCGTCGGCCGCCATCCTGTGTCTGTTCGGGTCTCATGGTGTCTCCTCCGATAGGACGGTGCGCTTTGCAAAGGCTTGGCCCGTCAATGCGACGGCGAGCGTTGCGACGATCAGAAGGGCGCCCACGACGTAGGTGATCTGCATTCCGGTTCCGACGGCTTCAGGGCGCGCCGTTATCATGTCGGTCGTCCCCGATGCGAGCGCAAAGATCGCGCCCATGACGGATGCACCGGTGACCAGGCCGAGATTTCGCGACAGGCTCAACATGCCGGAAATCACGCCGCGCTGCTCCGCGCGAATACCCTTCATGATCGAGGTGTTGTTGGACGCCTGGAACAGAGCGTAATTCGCCGTGGTGATGACGAGCGGTCCGATATAGCCGGCGGCGCCGAACCTCCCCTGCAACGCCGCTATCAGCGACAGGCCGACGATCATGCCGACAAGACCTACCATGCTCATGCGATGTGCGCCGAATCGATCGACGATGTGGCCGGCCGGCACGCCGGTCAGCGCCGACACCAGCGGGCCAGCGGACATGATGGCGCCAACATGGGCGGCATCGAAACCAAGGGCGAGAGAAAGATAGAACGGGCCGACCACCAGCGTCGCCATGATCACCGTGGAAACGAGGGTGCTCATGGCAAGGCCCATGCTGAGCTTGCGATTGCGGAACATCGAAAGGTGCAGCAGCGGCGACTTCACCTTCGTCTCGGCGAATACAAACAGGGCAATGCCGAAGGCCGCCGCCAGCAGCAGGCCGATATTCACCACGCCGAAGCTTCCATGTCCCATGGTCATCGCCAGCGCATAGGCGGCCAGCGTCAGGGCCAGCAGCAGAGTGCCGATCCCATCCAGGCGGCCCCGGGCTGCGTTCCGATCCTGACGATCCGCCGGCAGGAAGCGAGCGGCGAGCAGGAAATTCACGATCCCAAGGGGAACGTTGACCAGGAAAATGGTTTCCCAGCCGAGGCTGGCGATCAGGATGCCCCCGAGCGATGGTCCGAGGGTGGTGCCGATCGCGGACATGGTGCCCAGCAGGCCCATGGCGCTGCCGGTCCTTTCCTTCGGCACGGCTTCGCCAACCATGGCGACGGTCAGCGCCATCATCATGGCGGCACCAAGGCCCTGCAGGGCTCTGGCGGCAATCAGCAGCGGCAGCGTCGGCGCTAAGCCGCAGAACAGCGAGGCGAGGGTAAAGAGGGCTATTCCGGTCAGCAGCAGGCGACGCCGGCCAAAAATATCGCCCAGCCGACCGACGCTGACGATCAGCGTGGTGATGGAAAGCAGATAGGCAAGCACGATCCATTGCACCTGCTGGAAGGAGGCGCCGAAGGCTTGCGCAAGCGTCGGCAGACCGACATTGGCGATGCTGGTGTCGAGCGACGGCATCAGCATCGATAGTGAGAGGCTGGCGAGCGCCCAGCGCGCGGAGGTGGCTGTCTGCATGTGCGCGGCTTCGCCGGGCTTTTCAGGGATTGGTTTCAATATGAGCTCCGATTCTGACAAGATCTGAAAATCCCGCAGACGCTAGCGGTTTGGCAGATGTGGCGGAACGCGCAGCATTTGCACTTCATTCGTGCGTTTGACGCCATATATCGGCAAAACCATGCTATGATCGCATCATGCCCACGCCCGATCTGAATCTGCTCGTCACCCTCAATGTCCTGCTCGCGGAAGGCAGCGTCGCCCGCGCAGCCCGGCGATTGCGATTGAGCCCTTCCGCCATGAGCCGGGCGCTGGCGCGTCTGCGGGAGACGACCGGCGATCCGCTGCTGGTGAGAGCCGGGCGCGGGCTTGTGCCGACACCGCGCGCCCTGGAATTGCGCGAGCGCGTCGGCCAACTGGTGGAGGAGGCGGAAGCGGCCTTGCGGCCCGCCGAGGCCCTGGATTTGAAGCAGCTTATTCGGATTTTCACGTTGCGCACCCGCGAGGGCTTCGTGGAGAATTTCGGCGCCCAACTGATCGCGCGCATCGCCGAGCAGGCGCCTGGCGTTCGCCTCTATTTCACGCAGAAACTGGACAAGGACAGCACGCCGTTACGCGAAGGCACGATCGATTTCGAGACCGGAGTTGTGGGGGACGATACCGGCCCGGAGTTGCGAGCCCAGGCGCTGTTTCATGATCGCTTCGTCGGCGTCGTCCGAAACGGGCATCCGCTGAGCGATGGGGCGATGACGCCGGAGCGCTATGCCGCCGGCCAACACATTCTGGTTTCACGGCGCGGTCTTCAGAAAGGGCAGATCGACGAGTTGCTGGAGGGGCTGGGCCTGAAGCGGCAGATCGCAACCATCGTCGGCAGTTTTTCGGCGGCGCTGGCCCTGGCGCGCGCCTCCGACCTGATCGTCAGCGTGCCGGAGCGCTATACCGGCAACCTGCGAACCGACATGCATAGTTTCGTCCTGCCGGTGCCGACCTCCAATGTGACGATCTCGCTGCTCTGGCATCCCAGGCTCGATGCCGATCCGGCACATCGCTGGCTGCGCGGCTGTATTCGCGACGTCTGTGCGGAGCGGCGTGCAGGTTCAGCCGCGAGATTCGAAGTCGGCTAAATAATTGCGTAGCAGACGGTCAAGACCCTTTCGTTCGCCTTCCGAAAGGGTTGAAATCAAACGTGTCTGCGTTTCGACATGCGCCGTCACCGCTGCGTCGATCAGGTCGAAACCCTTTGGAGTCAGAGAGATCAGGAAGCCGCGGCCGTCTTTCGGGTTCTGGCTGCGAGCGACGAGGCCGGCTCTCTCCAGCTGATCGATGCGATTGGTCATCGTACCCGATGACACCATCATCGTTTCCATCAGGTCGCTGGGGGAGAGGGTATAGGGTTCGCCCGAGCGGCGCAGGGTCGCCAGCATGTCGAAGTTCGCCGAGTTCAGGTTGAAGCGGCCGAAGGTCTTCTCCATTTCGCGCGAGAGATGAAGGGTGAGATTGCGCATACGCCCGAGGAGACCCATGGCCGTGGTGTCGAGGTCAGGCCGTTCGCGGCGCCATTGCTCAAGAATTCTGTCGATGCGATCCATGCCTGCATCTCGCCACGATTTTATCTTGACGTCAAGGTATTTCAGTTTATCTTGAGGTCAAGATAAAATCGAGGCCAGACCCATGAATCGCAATTTCGACCTGCTGCTGACCGCCATCGCGCCGGCGATATGGGGCAGCACCTATCTGGTGACGACGCAGCTGCTACCGGCCGGCTACCCTCTTACGGTCGCCATGCTGCGGGCCCTGCCTGCCGGGCTGCTGCTGCTTGCCATCGTGCGCCGGCTGCCGCATGGCGTCTGGTGGCTGAAGTCGCTGGTTCTCGGCGCGCTGAACTTTTCCATCTTCTGGTGGCTGCTGTTCATTTCGGCCTATCGGCTGCCCGGCGGCGTTGCCGCGACCGTCGGTGCCGTCCAGCCGCTGATCGTCATCGTGCTGGCGCGATTGCTGCTGGGATCGCCGATCCGCAGCCTTTCGATCGTGGCGGCCATCGCCGGTATCGGCGGCGTCGCGCTGCTTATCCTGACGCCGAATGCGACGCTCGACCCGGTCGGCATTGTCGCCGGCATTGCCGGGGCCTTCTCCATGGCGGCGGGAACCGTGCTCAGTCGCCGCTGGCGGCCCGATGTCTCGCCGCTGACCTTCACGGCATGGCAGCTGACGGCAGGCGGCTTGCTATTGTTGCCGGTGGCGCTGCTGCTCGAGCCGCCGCTGCCGCATCTGACCGGCGCCAACATTCTCGGCTTTACCTATCTCGGACTGATCGGCGCGGCGCTCACCTATATCCTTTGGTTCCGCGGTCTGTCGCGGCTCGAGCCTTCGGTCGTCTCTCCGCTCGGCTTCCTCAGCCCGACGACGGCCGTGATCCTCGGTTGGGCCGTACTCGGCCAACAACTGAATGCGATGCAGATGTTCGGCATCGTCATCGTGCTGGGTAGCGTTTGGCTCAGCCAGCGGGCGCAGCAGGCGCCTGCGACGGAAAGCTCCGCAACAGCCGGAAGCCAGCCGGCCGTATCGAAGCAATAGGGGGCGAGTTCACATCCATAAGCAAAAAGGGCGGCCATCGAGCCGCCCTTTGTCATTCAAGCTTTCCGAGCGGATCAGTTCCACTCGCGGATATCGACGAAGTGGCCGGCGATCGCGGCGGCTGCGGCCATGGCCGGCGAAACCAGATGCGTGCGGCCCTTGAAGCCCTGGCGGCCTTCGAAGTTGCGGTTCGAGGTCGAAGCGCAGCGCTCGCCCGGCTTCAGGCGGTCGTCGTTCATGGCGAGGCACATGGAACAGCCCGGCTCGCGCCAGTCGAAGCCGGCAGCCTTGAAGATCTTGTCGAGGCCTTCTGCTTCTGCCTGTTCCTTCACCAGGCCGGAGCCGGGAACGATCATGGCGTCGACCGTGGAAGCGACGGTCTTGCCTTCGACGACCTTGGCAACGGCGCGCAGGTCTTCGATGCGGCCGTTGGTGCAGGAGCCGATGAAGACGCGGTCGATGTTGATCTCGGTCATCGGCGTGCCCGGCTTCAGGCCCATATAGTCGAGGGCGCGCCACTTGGAGGTGCGCTTCGTCTCGTCCTGAATGTCGTCCGGGTTGGGAACGATACCCTGGATGGAGACGACGTCCTCCGGCGAGGAACCCCAGGAAACGATGGGCGGCAGGCTTGCGGCGTCGAGCTTGACGACGCGGTCGTAGTGCGCGCCTTCGTCCGACGTCAGGGTCTTCCAGTAGGCGATCGCCTGTTCCAGCGCTTCACCCTTCGGCGAGCGCGGCTTGCCCTTGATATATTCGAAGGTGATCTCATCCGGAGCGATCAGGCCGGCGCGGGCGCCGCCTTCGATCGACATGTTGCAGATGGTCATGCGGCCTTCCATCGACAGCGAGCGAATGGCTTCGCCTGCGTATTCGATGACGTAGCCGGTGCCGCCGGCGGTGCCGATTTCGCCGATGATGGCGAGGATGATGTCCTTAGCGGTGACGCCCGGCGGCAGCTGGCCGTCGACCTGCACCAGCATGTTCTTGGCCTTCTTCTGGATCAGCGTCTGCGTGGCGAGCACATGCTCGACCTCGGACGTGCCGATACCGTGCGCCAGAGAACCGAAGGCGCCGTGGGTCGAGGTGTGGCTGTCGCCGCAGACGATGGTCATGCCGGGCAGGGTGAAGCCTTGCTCGGGGCCGATGATGTGAACGATGCCCTGACGCTTGTCGCTCTCGGAGTAATACTCCACGCCGAATTCAGCCGCATTCTTGGCGAGCTGTTCGACCTGGATGCGGCTTTCCTCGTTCTTGATGCCGAGGTGGCGATCGGTCGAGGTCGGGACGTTATGGTCGACGACCGCAAGCGTCTTCTGCGGCGCGTGAACCTTGCGACCGCTCATGCGCAGGCCTTCGAAGGCCTGCGGCGAGGTCACCTCATGAACGAGGTGGCGGTCGATATAGAGAAGACAGGTGCCGTCGTCCTGGGCGTCGACCAGATGGTCATCCCAGATTTTATCATACAGTGTGCGTGGAGCGCTCATGGCTACAGATCCATATTGGCGGTGTCGAAGATGGGGGTGACGGATCAGGACCGCCGGCCTCGGGTGTGATCAGCGAAGTCGGCTGTTGAGCGCGCCCGAAATCATCGCAAAGAAACGTGCCGGCAGGCGCTTGTGGTCCTGCAGCACGAAAGCCGTGACGTAACGCCCGTCTTTGCTCATGATCCTAGTCATGGCCATGCTCATATCAATTTTCAAAACCTTCGGCAATGCCGACGATGGGGTGTATCGGTACGGTCGGCGCAGTTGCGCTTTTAATCATGCAGTGGGCCGCACGAACCGATACTCATGTCTCGATCACACTTGCGCACCCGGCGGCTGGCCCGCCGCCAAGCGGGGAAAGGCGGAGCGATCGCTGCCCGAGCGTCGGCGCATCCAGGCCTCGAGCTGCCTGAGCAGCAGCGACAGGCCGATTGTCAAAAGCAGGTAGATGAAGGCGAGGATCGACAGCGTTTCGAAGTAGCGGAAATTGGCCGAATAATAGAGCTTGGCGAGCTGGCTGATATCGGCAACCCCGAGGACGGACACCAGCGAACTGTCTTTGACCATCGCGATGAAATCGTTGGACAGCGGCGGCAGGATGACCCGGATCGCCTGCGGGAAGACGACGAGGCGGAAGCGCTGGAAGCGGCTGAGGCCGAGCGCCTTTGCCGCTTCGATCTGGCCCTGGTCGACCGCCTGGATGCCGGCGCGGAAGATCTCGGCGATGAAGGACGAGTAGCCGATGGTCAGCGCGATGATCGTGCGCCAGACGAAGGGCACGTCGCGGGTGACGAGCGCGCTCATCCAGCCCGCGGAGATCAACGGTGAGACGATGACATTATAGACCGCCACAAAGGCCGGCGTGCCGACGAAGGCGACGTAGGACAGCAGCACCAGCATCGGGATGCCGCGCACGATCTCGATATAGAAACGCGCGACCTGCCTGAGCACCAGGAAATCCGACAAGCCGAGTAGCGCAAGCCCAAGGCCGAACAGCATGGCAAGCGTAAACGCCACCAGCGTCACGAAGACCGTGACGCCGATGCCGTTCAGTAGAAGGGAGAAGATCTGGGCGTAGAGGCCGTTTGCCGCGATAGCGACGGAGGCGACGACGCCAAGGATGGCAAGGGCAACCAACCACCAGGGAAAGTCATCCTTGCCGCGGTGCCCGCCCGGGCCTGCCAAAGGTGCCATCAGAGCGGGCTTCCACTATGTCGATCTGCAGGGTTCATTGGCCCATCTTGTAGTCGAGGAACCACTTCTTGTTCAGCGCCTCGAAAGTGCCGTCGGCCTTGAGGCTGGCGATGGCGGCATTGACGGGGGCGACGAGATCGGAGCCCTTCTGGAAGATGAAGCCGAAATCCTCGGAGCCGAGCGGGCCGCCGACGAGCTTCAGGCCGCCGTTGGAGGCATCGACATAGCCCTTGCCGGCCGTGCCGTCGGTCAGCACCATATCGACATCGCCGGTTTTCAGTGCCTGCACGGTGGCGCCGAAGGTCTCGAAGGTCTTGATGCGCGGGTTCTGCTCGTTGCCGTCGAGAACCGAGTAGACGGCGGTGTAGAAGGGGGTCGTGCCCGGCTGCGCGCCGATCAGGGCGTCCTTGACGGCAGCGAAGCTCTTGGCATCGGTGAACCGCTTCTCGTCGCCGCGCACCAGCATGAACTGTTCGGAGCGCATGTAGGGGTCGGAGAAATCGACCTTCTGCTTGCGGTCGTCCTTGATGGTGATGCCGGTCATGCCGATGTTGTACTGACCTTCGGAAACAGCCTGGATCATCGCGTCCCAGCTGGTGTTCTGGTACTCGACCTTGAAGTTCAGGCGCTTGGCGATCTCGTTCATCGCGTCATATTCCCAGCCGATCGCCTTGTTCGTCTTCGGATCGATGAACTGCAGCGGCGGATAGGCATTCTCTGTGACGACGACGACGGTCTTGCCATTGAGGTTCGGAAGGTCGGCGGCGAAGGAAGCGAAAGGTGCAAGCACGAGGGCGCTCAGGCCCAGAAGGAACGAACGGCGCAATGCCATGGAAATCTCCCCGATTAAAGCATGATGCCAAAAGCGTCAGCGGCTTTCGGACGACATCATGCTCTCCCTATTTGATTCCGGCGCGGATTCAGATTTCAGCTCGATTCGACCTGAAATCATCCGACGCCAGAGTGGCGGAAAACTGTCATATTTAGAAAGCCCATGGCAAGATCATTGCCATGGCTGCGATCATAAAAATAGAAAAGCAACTCTAAGCGGGTAGTCGGCAGAGAAAATTTCTTTCCGACGGCGCGAGGCCGGGCAGTAAAAAAGGCGACCCGAAGGCCGCCTTCAATCGTCGCGATCCGTAGGGATCGAAGCTTATTCTGCTGCCGGCTCGGCTGCAGCAGCTGCTGCTGCTGCTGCAGCATCGGCGGCTGCCTTTGCTTCGGCGGCTTCGGCTGCTGCCTTCTCGGCTGCGAGAGCCTGAGCGGCTGCAACCTTCTCGGCTTCGATGCGTGCCTTTTCGTCGGCCAGAGCCTGGCGCTCGGCATCGTTGAGCTTGCGGGCGCGGGTGCCGGTGTTCTCAACGATACGGGCAGCCTTACCGCGCAGGTCGCGGAGGTAGTAGAGCTTGGCGCGACGGACCTTACCGCGACGAACGACGTCGACGCTTTCGATCATCGGGGAGTAAACCGGGAATACGCGCTCGACGCCTTCGCCGTAGGAGATCTTGCGAACCGTGAAGTTTTCCTGCAGACCGCCGCCGGAGCGAGCGATGCAAACGCCTTCATAGGCCTGAACGCGGGTACGGTTGCCTTCCGTGACCTTCACGTTGACGCGAACGGTGTCGCCGGCGGAAAATTCGGGAAGCGTGCGCTTGGCTTCGATCTTGGCAGCCTGTTCGGCTTCCAACTGCTGAATGATGTTCATAGTATCAACCTCGTTGTTGCTTCAACAGCCAGAGCGCCCTGAACGATCTCTATCCCTGGTCGGACCTTCAAGGTCTCGCCTCGGATATATGCCTGTTACGGCAGGGGCGGATACGTCTGCTTTTCTTTGGTGGTTGATGGGAAATTTCCCATGCCGGGCGCGCACATATCCTATTGTCACGCCTTTGTCACCCCTTGCGGCCGAATTATGTGGCGTTTATTGCCGGTTTGGCCGACATTGAAGGTGATTTCGGCCCACCGGCGGTGGCTCGGAGCTTGCGCTCCCTAGCCGGGGTGGCGCAGCTTCAAAAGCTTCGATAGTTTTCGACCTTGCGGACGCAGCTTTGCAGTTCGCTGAGCTGATCGTCCGTGAAAATACGCGTCGGTATGAGCCTATAGAGGCGGCTGGACTCATAGAGCATGATGCAATGCCGATCCTGACGGGCCATCAGAAAATCGCTCCATTGCAGACGTGCCTCGCCAAAATCGCTTTTGAAATGCACGCCGTCTTCGCTCCATGAGAGATGGGCTGGCTTATGCAGCGTCTTTTGTTCGCGATAGGCTCTTCGGGCCGATCTCCAGCCTAACACGTAGACCATCAGAAAGGGGATGACGAAGATCGCGAAGAGCACGATAACCGCAAAGAACAGGGTGGAGGCGATAGCGTCGTTGATATCTGTGGTGCTCGCAAAGATAAGCCCAAAGACGATCACCGCCAGCGCCCACAGCACGACAAGACGAATGATGGCTGCTCTGCTCCTGATGTGCTGCCGAAAATGCAGACGAAGAGCATGAAGCAGATCCTGGGGCGTCAGCTCATAAACGAGTTCTGTCCGCTGCTGGTCGTCTTGCCTGGGTTCAGACATGAAGCCTCCTCAATCGCGATGCGTCCGACAGCCTTGCATTTTGAGATGCCGCTGGCGCGGTGGTGGGAGCCGATAGGGCGATCGCGACGAAGTCGGCTGGGATCGGTCGCGAGACCGGATTGTGCAACTTCGATGTCATCTCCCCCTCGGTTGACACGTCGCCGCCTATCGACCTGGATCGAGCAAGGATATGCACGACAATCCGTACGCGAACGGCTCGCGTTAAGACTGTAGGGGAAAATAGAGCGGAATTTTAAAAAGCGTATAGGTCCGCAAGCCTCAAGCGGGAGAGGTGGTCGGTCTTGAACCTTGAATGCGGTCTCTCTTCAGGAGAGTCCAAGGAAACAGCTATCTATCCGGGCTTATCGCGCTTGCGAAATATGTGGAAGCATTCCGGATCAGCTCAGCCGCCGCCGGGCTGGTCGAAGCCGCTTCCCTCCAGGCAAGCTCGATCCGTGCGAAAGACGTTGAATCCGAAATCGTCAATGCATGCAGTTCCTCCGCGCGCATCTTGACATATGAGGCTGGAAGGAAGGCAACGCCCAGCCCGCGCGCCGTAAGCCTGGCGAGCATGCTGAAATTGCTGACTTCAAAAGCGATCCGCAGATCGACGGCCTTGGCATGACATGCTTCGTCAAGTGCCGCTCGCGTACCGCTGCCACGAGGCGGGCTGATAATGTCAAATTGCTGCAAGTCGCCAAGCTCGATCCCATCCCGACTGGCAAGCGGATGATCGTGTGCGACAACGGCGACAAGCGTTTCGCTTTCGACAATCTGGGTCGAGAGCCCCCTCGGTGATGGGCCGCTCAGGCCCAGCAGGGCGATATCCAATTGGCCATTGTGTAACGCATGAATCAGGTCGTCGGAGTTTCCCTCCTTCAAGGTGATTTCGATGTTGGGGTGGCTGCGGTGAAAATCAGCGAGCCAACCGGATATATCGATGCCTTCATAAGAATTTGGCATTCCGATCGCAACGCTGCCGCGTATCAGACCGGTGAGGGCATCCGCAGCCTCGCGCGCATCGGCAAGTGCTGCAATGGCTCGTCTGAGATGCGGTAGCACCGCTTCACCTACCTGAGACAGGCGAACCTTGCGTGCAGAACGATCAAGAAGCGGCTGGCCGAATTCGGCTTCGAGTTGGCGGATTTGCGCGCTGACGCCCGGCTGGGTGACGAACAGACGTTCAGCAGCGCGGGTGAAATTGGCCTCTTCCACCACGGCTATCAGATATTCCAGCTGCCTGATTTCCATAACCAATCCTTCTAGTAACAAGAATAACTATTACTTAGACTTTTTGAATAGCCAAACTGATAATGCGTTCAGGCATGGCCACCGACACTCGGCTCTCCGCAATTAGATCAATTTGGAGTCAAGATGAGCAACGATCTTCAATCTTTTCAAAAGTTTATGGCATTGCGCAATGATATCGCCGTGGCGTTCGTCAATGGCGATGCGGGTCCGGTGCTTGAGATCACGACCAATACCCCGCCTTTTTCCTTCTTTGGTCCGAAGGGCGGGCAGGAACTGGACTTGGCAAGAGCCACCGCGTCTTTCAGCATCGATGCCGCGCAATTTGGGCAAGGAGAAAGCCAGTTCGATATCGCGCAATTGTCGGCGTGCGACGGTCTGGCATTCTGGTCAGGCGTGCAGAGGGTTGAAGCAAAACTCGTTGGAAAGACGGAGACAATGCAATTCAACCTCCGGGTGACCGAAGTGTTCAAGAAGAGCGATGAGGGTTGGAAAATGATCCATCGTCACGCCGACGCCCTCGGGCATTGAGCAACAGGCTGGGGAAGATATGCCGCCGTCACAAGACCGAGCAAATCGGACTGGCGCGGGATCGGCATGTACCACGCAGCGTATATTCAGGACGGCACAGTCGGCCAGGTTGACGTCGATGGCGTGATAAGGCCGCAACGACTTATGTGGGAAGGGTATTTTCGCGCAAAAGTGGAAGGCGGCAGGGCAATCGGCTGTCCGATGCGCGTACCGGTTCGAGGAGCCGGGTTTACGTCGGATGACGGTGAAACGAAGTTTACGTTCACTATGCCAATCGAGGTCGTCGGTTAGAGCCGAATGATTTTAGGTCTGTTCGACCTAAAATCTGAATCCGCTCTACAATCAAATAGGTAGAGCGTGATGTCGCCCGAAAACCGCTTACGCTTTCGGCATCACGCTCTAGTCACCTGGTCTTCATTGAACGGCTGACATCGCAAATTTCGGCTATTTGTCCAGCAGATCCGGCCGGCGCTCTCGCGTCAGCTGTTCAGCCTGCTCACGCTGCCATTTGGCGATGGCAGCATGGTTGCCGGACGTCAAGATCGGAGGGATTTCGCGGTCTTCCCAGATCTGCGGGCGGGTATAGTGCGGATGTTCCAGCATGCCGCCTTCGAAGCTCTCGTGCAGGCCGGAGAGGTCGTTGCCCATGACGCCCGGCAGGATGCGGACGATGGCGTCGAGCAGAATGAGGGCGGCCGGCTCGCCGCCCGAGAGGATATAATCGCCGATCGAGACCTCCTCGAGGTCGCGGCCGTCGATGACGCGCTGGTCGACGCCCTCGAAGCGGCCGCAGACGATGATGACGCCGTCACCATCGGCAAGTTCGCGCACACGCTTCTGCGTCAGCGGCTTGCCGCGCGGGCTCATCAGCAGGCGCGGGCGGCTGTCGTTTTCGCTGGCGTGATCGATGGCGCGGGCGAGTACATCGGGCTTCAGCACCATGCCAGCGCCGCCGCCGGCCGGTGTATCGTCGACGGTGCGGTGCTTGTCGGTGGCGAAATCGCGGATCTGCACTGTGTCCAACGACCATTGCCCGCGTTCCATCGCCTTGCCGGCAAGTGACGTGCCGAGATGGCCGGGAAACATCTCGGGGTAAAGCGTCAGGATGGTCGCCCGGAAACTCATGGCGTGGTCACTTCCCAATGAGGGTCACTTCTTCGGCTTGTCTTGCGGTTTTTCCGGCTTGGCGGGCTTGCCGATCAGGTCGTCGGGGTCGTCGATCAGGCCGGCGGCCAGCGGGTCGATTAAAATCTTGCCGCCTTCGAGATCGATTTCGAGCACGGCTGCTTCGGAAAAAGGGATCAGCACGGGACGCTTGCCCGGTCCCTTCAGTTCGAGAAGATCGCCGGCGCCGAAATCATAGATGCCGCTGACCGTGCCGTAGCCCGTGCCCTCATCGTCTACGGCTTCCAGCCCTTCGAGATCGGTATAGAAAAACTCGTCGTCGTCGAGTTCGTCGTCCGGCAGGTTATCGCGTTCGACATAGAGTTCCAGCCCGTTCAATGCTTCGGCGGCATTGCGGTCGTTGACGCCGCGGAAGCGCACGATAACGACGTTCTTGGCTTCGCGGATTTCCAGAACTTCGAAGCTGCGGCCGTCCATGCTGTGCAGGTGGCCGTAGTCGCCGAGTGCGGTCGGGTCCGATGTATAGGCGCGAGCGCGCACCTCGCCCCTGAGGCCCTGTGCCGCGCCGATGGTGGCCATCAATACCGGGTTTTGCAGTGTCGTCATGGTCTCTTCGCCGATTGCCGGAATATGCAGCAGATCTAAAGTGCTACAGCGCCCCTTGCGCGTCACATGTGACGAGCGGCGCTGTCGTTGCGTTCTCTCATAGGCTGAACGCCAGCCGATGGGAAACAAAAAACGGGCGGCATGTCGCCATGCCGCCCGCTTTCGATCAATGCGAGGTCCGATTACTCGGAAGCAGCAGCGGCGTCAGCAGCCTTCTGTGCCTTTTCGGCAGCGCGCTCCTGAGCCTTCTTGCCCGGCTTTGCCTTTTCCGGGTTGTTCTTGGCTTCGCGCGTTGCGATGCCGGCTTCGTTGAGGAAGCGCAGAACGCGGTCGGTCGGCTGCGCGCCGTGGTCGAGCCAATGCTTGATGCGCTCGGCCTTGAGTTCAACGCGCTTGGCGTCGTCCTTGGCAAGCATCGGGTTCCAGGAGCCGAGGGTTTCCAGGAAACGGCCGTCGCGCGGCGAGCGAGCGTCGGCTACGACAACGTGGTAGTACGGGCGCTTCTTGGAGCCACCGCGGGCGAGACGAATTTTCAGTGCCATGTTAATTCTCCTTAGGCTTTACTTGACCGCTTCGTTGTGCGGTATGGTTACGTCGCGCTGCTTTTCTCTTGCCCGCCTGATCCCTGTCTAAAACGCCCTGCGTCTTTCGGGATCATGCGGCCGGGGGTTACCCCTTGAGATCGGCAGCGATCTGTTCATGATGCCGGATGACTTCCTTGATGACGAAGTTCAGGAACTTCTCGGCGAAATCCGGGTCCAGATTGGCGTCCTTTGCCAGGCGGCGCAGACGTTCGATCTGGTATTCTTCGCGCGCCGGGTCGGCCGGCGGCAGTTCGTACTTGGCCTTCAGCACGCCCACTTCCTTCGTGCAGCGGAAGCGCTCGGCCAGCATGTGCACCAGTGCGGCATCGATATTGTCGATCGACTGGCGATAGTTGCCCAATTGGGCCTTTACGTCTGGATCAATCATGGGGGTCAACGATCCTATAGCTTATACGGTTGATAGAAGTTGCCGCCCCATATGCGGATCTCCGGGAAGAGTTCCTGGGCCTTGGTTTCGGCGGCCTTTACGGACTTGAACTTAGCTTCGTCCGCGATGGCGTTGAAAAGCTCGTCATTCAGATCGGCGCCATCCGGCAGCTTGCCTTTCAGCTCCACGGCGTTCTTGATCGCCTCCAGCGAACAGGTAGCTGCCCCGACGGCATCCTTTTCATTGAGCTCCAGGCATTTGTCCAGCAATGGCTGAGCCTTGGGACCGAATTCCTTCGCGATCGCATCCATGGCGACGAATGCTACCTGTACCTTCGGCAGGCAATCGTTGATCTGTACGAAGCTACCGCCCTTGGCCTTGCAGAAATCGAATGTTCGCTGGTCGACCTTGACGGCAGACTTTTCCTTGCCGGCAGCGAACACGCTCAATGGAGCTGCGGCCGAAGCCGCACAGATCGCGCTGAGCAGAATAACAGGGAGCCTCATTTCTTTCCGCCTTTCGGCAAACCGGGCAGCCCCGGGAAACCACCGCCGAGGCCTGGCAGCTTGGCGCCACCGAGACCCGGCAATCCACCGCCGCCGCCGAGGCCCGGCAGGCCGCCGGGACGGCCGAGGCCGGCGGCTTCGGCCTGCTTCTGCAGGGCTTCGAGCTGCTTGGGGTCCATGTTCGACAGGTCGGGCATGCCGCCCATGCCGCCGCCGAGGCCCATCTTGCCGGCAAGGCCGCCCATCAGCTGCTTCATCATGCCGCCTTTGCCCTTGCCGCCCATCATCTTCATCATATCAGCCATCTGGCGGTGCATCTTCAGAAGCTTGTTGATGTCGGAGGCGTCGGTGCCGGAGCCGGCGGCGATGCGCTTCTTGCGGGAATGCTTGAGGAGATCCGGATTGGCGCGCTCTGCCTTGGTCATCGAGGAGATGATGGCGAGCTGACGGCCGAAAAGCTTGTCGTTGAGGCCGGCGGCGGCCATCTTGTCCTTCATGCCGGCCATGCCGGGCATCATTCCCATGATGCCGCCCATGCCGCCCATCTTCTGCATCTGGCCGAGCTGGTCGGCGAGGTCGTTCAGATCGAACTTGCCCTTGGCCATCTTGGCGGCCATGGCGGCGGCCTTCTCGGCGTCGATATTCTCGGCTGCCTTTTCGACGAGCGAGACGATGTCGCCCATGCCGAGGATACGGTCGGCGATACGGCGGGGATGGAATTCCTCCAGCTCGCCCATCTTTTCGCCGACACCGATCAGCTTGATCGGCTTGCCGGTCACGGCGCGCATCGAAAGGGCCGCACCGCCGCGGCCGTCGCCATCCATGCGGGTCAGCACGAGGCCGGTAATGCCGACACGTTCGTCGAAGTTGCGGGCGAGATTGACGGCGTCCTGACCGGTCAAGCTGTCGGCGACCAGCAGGATTTCGTGCGGATTGGACTTCTTTTTGATATCCGCCATCTCGACCATGAGCGGCTCGTCGATATGCGTACGGCCGGCGGTGTCGAGGATGACGACGTCATGGCCGCCGAGCTTGGCGGCCTGCACGGCGCGTGCGGCAATATCGGTTGGCGACTGGCCAGCGATAACAGGCAAAGTGTCGATGCCCGTCTGCACGCCGAGCTGGCGCAACTGCTCCTGCGCGGCCGGACGGCGCGTGTCGAGCGAGGCCATCAGGACCTTCTTGCGGTCGCGGCTCGTCAGGCGGTTGGCGATCTTGGCCGATGTGGTGGTCTTACCCGAGCCCTGCAGACCGACCATCATGACGACGACCGGGGCCGGCGCATTGAGATCGATGCCCACACCTTCGCCGCCGAGCATCTCGATCAGCTCGTCATGGACGATCTTGACGACCATCTGGCCGGGCTTGATCGACTTCAGGATTTCGGCGCCGACAGCCTTTTCGCGGACGCGATCGGTAAAGGAGCGCACGACATCCAGTGCCACGTCGGCTTCGAGAAGCGCGCGGCGAACCTCGCGAAGGGCTGCGGAAACATCAGCTTCCGAAAGCGCGCCGCGGCCTGTCAGTCCATTCAGAATGGAACCAAGACGGTCCTGGAGGTTTTCAAACATCGGTTCTTCCTTATCGATCGTCCGGGATTTGGACCTGGCGTGATTTGCGCGGTTCCTCGCCCGAAAACGTCGTGCTTTTCCATGACGAAAACAAGACGCAAAGCCAAAAAGCACCCGAGGGCGCATCGCGCTGTCGGGTGTTGACCTCCGGGATCTCTTTATACCTTATGGGTCCCGGTCGGTGGCTCGGAGGCTTGTGCTCGTCGCAGATTGCGGGCGATAAACAGGAAAAGGCCGGTAAAGTCAACCCAAGGCGGCGGAAATGCCGCAATTGCACTGGCGATATTGCTGGATCAATGTCGTTTTGACCGTACCATCGTCTTCCAATTGTTGTATCGATCCCCCGCCGTCAAGTGATTCCCCGAGACCGTTCCGAATGAATGATGCAGCCCTGACCGATCTTCTTGCTGCCTGTCGTACCTACACCGGCGGCCGGGTCGACACCCGTTTCAACGAGGCGGCGCAAGCCTTCTACGCCAGCGCCAAGACGCAGCCGAAGATCGCAGCGCGAGCGGCGCGTGAGCTCAGCCGCCTGCCGCCGCCGGGGGCGGCCGTTCTCGCCAATATGCTCGGCACCATCGTCGAAAAGGGCGGCGCGGTGGAGCGCAGCGGTCCGGCCGTGTGGGAGCTTTATCTGGCATGGCTGCCGCAGATCCATCGCGGCTTTGCCGGCCGCAAGGAACTGAGCCCGCGGCAAAGGCAGCTACTCGATGCCTTCCAGTTGCTCAGCCAGTCGGCGGTTTCGCATCTCTCCGCTATGCCGCGGGAGCGCGCACTTGCTGCCGGCAACAAGGCGCTGATGGCGCAGCTTGCGGAATTGCAGGATTATACGCCGGGGGCTGCCTGGGTCCGCCAGGTGCTGCTAAGCCGCAGCGACGACCTGCTGGTGCTGCATTTGCCGAGCCGCCAGGGCTTTCGCCTTCGCTATGAGAATATCGTCAACGGCTTTCATCTGTTCACGCTCATCCAGGCAGCCTTCGGCGAGCGGCTTCCCGGCGGTCGCGCGCCCAACCGGTTCATCGTCGACATGGCGCGCTGCGTGACCGTGGCCGAAGAGGGCAATGACGAGCCGTGGTGGCGTTATCAGACGGTGCAGCCGGATGCGCCACGCCTTGTCGAGATTTCCGGCGAGGCATCTGTCGAGACCATTTCCCGTATCGATGGCCGGCAGATCATCCTGCTTTCGCCTGCCGTCGAAGGCGCGGCGCTGTGGGATACAAGCTTTTTCACGCCGCAGCTCTTCGCCATGCCGGCGAATGTCTTGCTTGAAGGGACATTGACGGTGCAAGAGGCCGCGGAATGGTTCGCCAAGGCCGGCTTGCCAGCCGGCGAAGTGACGGATGCTGATGGGGCGGACAAGGCATGACCAGCACATCCGGCTCGGCCAAGAAGAATCCCTATTATCAGGGTCCGGTTTCAGATCACTTCGACGGCCAACGCTTTTTCAATCCCGGCGGCGTCGAGCCGGGCGGCGCCTTCGATCTCCTGCGCTGGCAGCTCGGCGGCGGCCGGGTGCGCTGGCCTAATCCCGTCATCAGCGCCTTTCCTCCAGCGAGACCTGACCGGCATGTCTTCGGCGAGCAGATGCGGGTGACGATGGTTGGCCATGCCTCGATGCTGGTGCAGATTGCCGGGCTGAACATCCTGACCGATCCGGTCTGGTCGGAACGGGTCAGCCCCTTCCGGTCCCTGGGGCCGAAGCGCGTGGTGCCGCCCGGCATCCGCTTCGAGGATCTGCCGCATATTGACCTCGTGCTGGTGACGCATAATCACTACGACCACCTCGACATCGCTACACTTGCGCGCCTACAGCAGACGCATCGGCCTGACATCGTCACGCCGCTTGGCAACGACACGATCATCCGCCGCGCTGTTCCCGACGCCGATATTACCCTGGTCGACTGGGGTGACCGCATCGCGTTCAGGGCCGGCGTGACCATCGATGTCGAGCCCTGCCATCACTGGTCGGCGCGCGGCATGGGCGACCGGCGCATGGCGCTCTGGGCGGCATTCGTACTGACAACGCCAGCGGGCAAGATCTATCATGTCGGCGACACTGGCTTTCACGGCGGCATCAATTATGAAGCGGCCGCTCGCAAGCATGGCGGTTTCCGCCTCGCGATCCTGCCCTTCGGCGCCTACGAGCCTCGCTGGTTCATGAAGGGCCAGCACCAGAATCCGGAAGAGGCGGTGAAGGGCATGAAGCTCTGCAATGCCGCCTACGTCGCCGGGCATCACTTCGCGACCTTCCAGCTGACGGACGAAGGCATCGACGAGCCCGTCCACGCGCTTGATGCGGCGCTGAAGGCAGAGGGCGTGGAGCCGGATCGCTTTCGCCCGCTCAGGGCAGGCGAAGTCTTCGACGTGCCGGTTATCTGAACGCCGTTGCGCAGGTAGAAAACCCCTTCTCCCCGAGGGGAGAGGGGTGTCCGGAAGCCTTGTGCGGGTCGTCGCAGCTTACTGCTTGATGTCAGGCTCGATGAGTTTCGCCAGATTGACCAGGGATTCCTGCCAGCCGAGATAGCAGGCCTCACGCGGAATGACGTCGGGCACGCCGGCCTGGGTGATGTTGACTTCGGTTCCGACGAGAACCTTCTTCAACGTCACGGTCACTTCCATTTCGCCCGGCAGGTTCGGATCGTCGAACTTGTCGGTGTAGCGCACCAGCTCGCCCGGGATCAGCTCGCGGAAATCGCCGCCGAAGGAATGGCTCTCGCCGGTCGTGAAGTTGCGGAACGACATCCTGAACGTGCCGCCAACGCTCGGCTCCAGATGATGCACGGTGCAGGCAAAGCCGTTCGGCGGCAGCCACTTGGCAAGCGCATCCGCTTCGATGAATGCGCGATAGACCTTTTCCGGGCTGGTGGCCAGGACGCGGTGCAGGCGTATGGTATTCGGCATTGTCAAAATCCTTCTGGTTTGACGGAGTGGACGAGCCTAGGACGCGGTAGCTTTCGGCAATCCGACATCGGGAATGATTTTTTCTCAAAATGGATTGCGTCAAGGCTTCTCGGCCAGATTTGTCCCGAGATCATATAAGGTGATTCAATAGCAAGACGAGCCATCCGCCCTCGTGGTTCGAGACGGCCCTGCAGGCCTCCTCACCATGAGGGCTGCCGCCCTTACCGGCGCGCAACTCGCTCCGCCCTCATCCTGAGCCTGTCGAAGGATCAGGGTGGCCCGGATGGCCCGGCCAGTCCAGTCCTTAATAGTTCGTCCTTCACGTTCCACTGGTAATTCCCCCGCAATTCCGCCATATACAGCTCGAAAACACTGACGGACATGGCATCATGAGCAATACGGTCGAATTCGCGAGGATGAACGGGCTTGGCAACAAGATCCTGGTTGTCGACATGCGCGGCCGCAAGGATGTGGTGACGCCTGCTGCAGCGATCGCGCTCAATGCCGATCCGGCGACCCAGTTCGATCAGATCATGGCGATCCACGATCCGAAGATCGAGGGCACCGATGCCTGGATCGATATTCTGAACTGCGATGGCACGAAGGCGCAGGCCTGCGGCAATGGCACGCGCTGTGTCGTGCAGGCGCTGGCGGCGGAAACGGGCAAGAAGGTTTTCACCTTCCAGACCGTTGCGGGCATCCTGAATGCCAGGGAGCATGAGGACGGCACGATTTCCGTCGACATGGGCAAGCCGGTCTTTGCCTGGGACAAGATCCCGCTTGCCGAGGAATTTGCCGATACCAGCCGCATCGAGCTGCAGATCGGGCCGATCGACAATCCGATCCTCCATTCGCCTTCGGTCGCCTCGATGGGCAATCCGCATGCGATCTTCTGGGTGGACAAGGACCCGATGTCCTTCGATCTCGATCGCTTCGGCCCGCTGCTTGAGAACCATCCGATGTTTCCCGAGCGCGCCAATATCACGCTGGCGCAGGTGCTGTCGCCTTCGTCGCTGCGCACCCGCACCTGGGAGCGCGGCGCCGGCCTGACGCTTGCCTGCGGTTCGGCCGCCTGTGCCGCCGCCGTCAGCGCCGCCCGCACCGGCCGCACCGGGCGCAAGGTGACGATCGAGGTTGCCTCCGCGCCTGCGCCTGGCAAGCTCACCATCGAATGGGTTGAAAGCAATGACCATGTCGTCATGACAGGGCCTGCCGAATGGGAATGGTCCGGCATGGTCGATCCGGTGACGGGCAGCTTCTCGCGCGATGAAGAGCAGGGGGCTCAGGCGCTGTGAGCGGGGTCGAGGTCATTACCTTCGGCTGTCGCCTCAATACCTATGAATCCGAAGTGATGAGGGCCGAGGCTGAGAAGGCCGGGCTCAACAACGCTATTCTCGTCAATACCTGCGCCGTGACGGGCGAGGCCGTGCGTCAGGCGCGCCAGGCGATCCGCCGCGCACGCCGCGACAATCCGCATGCGCGTATTATCGTGACGGGTTGCGCCGCGCAGACCGAGAAACAGACCTTTGCCGAGATGGCCGAAGTGGATGCCGTGCTCGGCAACGAGGAGAAGCTGAAGAGCTCCTCGTATCGCGCCTTGCCGGATTTTGGCGTTTCGGCGGAAGAAAAGCTGCGCGTCAACGACATCATGAGCGTGCGGGCGACCGCGCCGCAGATGATCCGCCATATCGATGGCCATGTGCGCGCCTTCATTCAGGTGCAGAACGGCTGCGACCATCGCTGCACCTTCTGTATCATTCCCTATGGCCGCGGCAATTCGCGCTCAGTACCGATGGGCGCTGTCGTCGATCAAGCCCGCAATCTGGTCGAGAGCGGTTATCGCGAAATCGTTCTCACCGGCGTCGACGCGACCAGCTATGGCGCCGACCTGCCGGGCGCGCCGACGCTCGGCCTGCTTGCCAAGACGCTTTTGAAGCAGATCCCGGAGATCCGCCGGCTGCGGCTGTCCTCCATCGACAGCATCGAGGCCGATCGGCATCTGATGGATCTCATCGCCGACGAGCCGCGCTTCATGCCGCATCTGCATCTCTCCCTGCAGCATGGCGACGACATGATCCTCAAGCGCATGAAGCGGCGGCACTCGCGCGCCGATGCTTTTCGCTTTATCGAGGATGTGCGCCGCTTGCGCCCCGAGACCAGCTTCGGCGCCGATATGATTGCCGGCTTTCCGACGGAAACGGAAGAGATGTTTGCCAATGCGGTTGGTCTGGCGGAAGAAGCCGGCATCGCGCATCTGCATGTCTTCCCGTATAGCCCGCGCCCCGGCACGCCTGCGGCCCGCATGCCGCAGCTCGACCGCGGCCTGATCAAGGAACGCGCCGCCCGCCTGCGCGAGGCCGGACAAAGATTGCACCAGGCCCATCTGGACAAGATGGTCGGCACGCGGCAATGGCTGCTTGTGGAGAATGGCGGGCTGGCGCATACGGAAAACTTCACGCTTGTCGCCGCCCCCGGCCTCCGGCCGCGCGACCTTGTGCAGGTCGCAATCACTGGCCACAATGGCAAGCACCTCGACATGCAACTTCTGGCCGCCGACGCGGCCTAATGCTTCAACGGACACTTCATGGCGCTCGGTTTCATCAAAAAAGTCTTCACCTTCGGCCGTGAAAAGCCGGCCGAGGAGCAGGCGCCTGCGGAGGATTTGACGAAGGTTGAAACGTCTGCTGTGGAGCAGGAAGCGCCGCCCGTTGTAGATATTTCGCCGGCTTCCGAGTTTGTTGAGCCTGCGTTACCCCCCTCTGTCCCTGCGGGACATCTCCCCCACAAGGGGGGAGATCGTTTGGAGGATGCCGCGCCGGTTGAGCAAGAGAAGCAGGCTGAAAGCGGGGCGGATGCTTTCGCTGCAAAAGAGATTGAGGCCGCTGAGGCTCCCGGTTCCCTCGAATCCGGGTCGCAGCAGCATGAAGACCTTCAGGCGATTGAACCGGAGCAACCTGCAGATACCGAAGCCAATCTAGTTTCGGAAGAGCACCCCATCGCACCAATCTCCCCCCTTGTGGGGGAGATGTCCGACAGGACAGAGGGGGGTGAAGAAGCTTCAGCAAATTCGAAATCTTCGTCGGAAAGCGCGGAAACCTCAACGACCTCCGAACCTACTTCTGAGGCCACCGAGCCCCCAGCCGCAACCCCCATTCTCCCCAAAGGCTTCTCCACCGCTGCCTCGGCCCCTGCGCCTGTTCCGGAGGCCCCAAAGCAGAAACTCTCCTGGTTCCAGCGCCTGCGCGCCGGGCTTGCGCGCACCTCGTCGCAGCTGACCGGCCAGATCGCGGCGCTCTTTACCAAGCGCAAGCTCGACGACCAGACGCTGCAGGATCTGGAGGATTTGCTGATCCAGGCCGATCTCGGCGTCGAAACCGCGATGCGCGTCACGGATACGCTGGCTTCCGAGCGCTACGGCAAGGATGTGACCAGCGAGGACGTCGGCCGTATCATGGCGCAGGAAATCGCCAAGGTGCTGAAGCCTGTGGCAAAGCCTCTGCAGCTCGATCTCAGCCACAAGCCGCATGTCATCCTCGTCGTCGGCGTGAATGGCACCGGCAAGACGACAACGATCGGCAAGCTGGCGGCCAAGCTTTCCGGCGCAGGTTTGAAAGTCATGGTTGCCGCCGGCGATACGTTCCGCGCCGCCGCCATCGAGCAATTGAAGATCTGGGCCGATCGCACCAAGTCGGAATTCATCGGGACGAAGCTCGGCGCAGATGCCGCAGGCCTCGCCTTCGATGCTTTCCAGCAGGCCAAGGCCAACAAGAGTGACGTGTTGATCATCGATACGGCCGGCCGCCTGCAGAACAAGGCGGAGCTGATGGCCGAGCTCGAAAAGATCGTGCGCGTGCTCGGCAAGCTCGATCCGGATGCGCCGCATACGGTGTTGCAGACGCTCGATGCCACTACGGGCCAGAATGCGCTGAACCAGGTGGAAATCTTCCGCAATGTCGCCGGCGTCAACGGGCTGATCATGACCAAGCTTGACGGCACGGCGCGAGGCGGCATCCTTGTGGCCATCTCGGCCAAGCACAAGCTGCCGGTCTATTTCATCGGCGTCGGCGAGGGTGTAGACGATCTTGAGCCGTTCGAGGCCGAGGATTTCGCCAATGCCATCGCGGGCACGGGGGCTGGAAACGGCCAATGAACGACAACAACAAGTTCGATGACAGGGAAAATGCTGCAATGACGACCAGTGACCGCGATCTCACTCCGAGCGCCGCCGACAAGCATCACCCCATGCTCAAGCTGGTGCTGGAACTCGGGCCTTTGCTGGTATTCTTCTTCGGCAATCTGCGCGGCGAATGGCTGGTGCAGCATTTTCCGCAGCTCGCAACGCTCGGCGGCCCGCTTTTCGTCGCCACCGGCCTGTTCATGGCCGCAACGGTGATCTCGCTTGTCGTCTCGAAGGTCATGCTCGGCCATCTGCCGCTGATGCCCTTCGTCTCCGGCATCGTGGTCGTCGTCTTCGGCGCGCTCGGCATCTACCTGCAGAACGAAACCTTCATCAAGATGAAGCCGACCATCGTCAACGCGCTCTTTGGCGTCGTGCTGCTCGGCGGCCTTGCCTTCGGCAAGTCGTTGCTCGGCTATGTCTTCAACGCCGCGTTCCAGCTCGATGCAGAAGGCTGGCGCAAGCTGACGCTGCGCTGGGGCATCTTCTTCTTCGTTCTCGCCGTGCTGAATGAAGTTGTCTGGCGCGGCTCGAACTGGCTTTATCTCCCTGATGTCCATGCTGCCGACAATCTCTGGGTCAACTTCAAGGTCTGGGGAACGATGCCGATCACCATTATTTTCACCCTGTCGCAGATGCCGCTGATCATGAAGCACACGGTCGAACCGCCGGTAGGCGGCGATAAATGAACGCGAGCCTCGACGGCCAAGATCGCCACCGGCAGCAGAGCTTCTGGTTCATCGCCTGCGCCGTCGTTCTGCTCGTACAGATCGTCGCGGAACACATGATGGGCCGCGTGTGGATCTGCACATGCGGCTACGTGAAGCTCTTCGAGCCGGTTGTGAAATCGAGCGGCAATTCGCAGCATATCGCCGACTGGTACACGCCCTCGCACATCATCCACGGTTTCCTCTTCTTCGGGCTCACGCATCTGATCATGCGCCGTAAGCCGCTGTCGATGCGGCTCTTCGTTGCGATGCTGATCGAATCCGGCTGGGAGTTGCTGGAAAATTCCCCGATCATCATCAACCGCTATCGCGCGGCGACGATCTCGCTCGATTATGTCGGCGATAGTATCCTCAACTCGGCGATGGATGCGGTGTTCATGGTGGTTGGCTTCCTCTTCGCCTGGCGCGCGCCGGTGCTGGTGACGGTTGCCATCGCCATCTTCTTCGAGCTGCTCACCGGCTGGCTGATCCGCGACAATCTCACGCTCAACGTGTTGATGCTGGTCTGGCCGGTCGATGCAATCAAGACCTGGCAGGGCGGGATTTAAGAGAGTTTTGAAGCTGGCCCTGTGGCCACCTCGTGGTTCGAGGCTCCATTGCCTGCGCTATGCTTCGGCAATCGGGCACCTCACCATGAGGTGGAGTGGCTTTTGCGGCGATTGAACGGTAGCTCAGCGTCAGACGAAGCAGGGCAGATCAGCCCTCATGGTGAGGTGCGGAGGCTCGTGAGCCTGTCGAAGGGGCCGGAGCCTCGAACCACGAGGGCGGGTGGTTGCTCTTCGATGAAGCGAGGAACCTAGGACGCAGGCTTCCCCTGCGCCTTCGCTATCGCCGGATAGAGCCCTTCCTTGAGGCTGGTCGGCGTGAAGGGGCCGACCTGCTTGTAGAGGATCGTGCCGTCGGGCGAGACGAGATAGGATTCAGGAATGCCGTAGACACCCCAGTCGATGGCGGCCGAGCCGTTGGGGTCGATGCCGATGGCGTTATAGGGATTGCCGAGTTCGCCGAGGAAGCGCAGCGCGTTCTCGCTCGTGTCCTTGTAATTGATCGCCACGATATTGAGCTGGCCGCCCTTGGCGAGTTCCTTCAGCACCGGGTGCTCGTCGCGGCAGGGGATGCACCAGGAGGCGAAGACGTTGACCAGCGTCAGTTTGCCCTTGATGGCATCATCGGTCAGCGCTGGCAGGTTGGAGCCTGCAAGCGGCGGCAGCGCGAGTTTGGGCGCCTTGGTGCCGATCAACGCCGAAGGAATGGCTGCGATATCGGTCCCGTGGACTTCCTGGTCGTACATGACCTTGCCGACAGCAAAGGCTATGCAGGCAAAGACGATGAGCGGGATCAGCGCCAGCAGATAGCGCGCGGTGCCGCCTGATTTCGGCTGATCCTTGTTGTCGGTATCGGCAGTCATTTCGTCTCGCCCTCGGGCGCGCGCTGCGAGCGGCGGCGAATGCCGGAGGCTTCGAGGGCCGCGAGTTCGCGGCGGCGCAGGCGTCCGTCGATCCATGTCCAGGCGATGATGGCGAGGATCATGAAGGCGGCAAAGCCATAGGAGCCGAAGACGTAGAAGGGATGCGACATGCTATTCCTCCCGGCTTGCCATGCGCGCGGCGATGCGTCGCTGGGCGGCGATGCGGCGGCGCCAGATTTCGTTGCGGATCGCCATCAGGTGCAGCGTGAAGAACAACAGCGTGAAGGCCAGCGCCATGGTGAAGAGCGGCCAGAGGAATTCCGCGTCGATGGCCGGGCCATCCATGCGCATGATGCTTTCCGACTGATGTAGCGTGTTCCACCAGTCCACGGAGAACTTGATGATCGGGATATTGATGAAGCCGACCAGCGTCAGGATCGAGGCGACGCGGGCGGCCTTGGATGGATCATCCATGGCGCGGTTGAGCGCGATCAGGCCGAGATACATCAGGAAGAGGATGAAGACCGAGGTCAGGCGCGCATCCCAGACCCAATAGGTGCCCCACATCGGCTTGCCCCAGAGTGAGCCGGTGACGAGCGCGATCAGCGTGAAGGCGGCGCCGAGCGGGGCCGCCGTCTTGCCGGCGACATCGGCGAGCGGATGGCGCCAGACGAGCGTGCCGATCGCCGACATGCTCATGATCGTGTAGCACATCATCGACAGCCAGGCCGAGGGCACGTGAATATACATGATGCGGACGGTATCGCCCTGCTGGTAGTCGCCCTCCGTCGTAAAGGAGAGATAGAGGCCGATTGCGAAAAGCGCGGCCGAGATGACCGCCAGCCATGGAATGAGACGCGCCGAAAAGGCCAGAAACCGCGTGGGGTTGGCGAGGTCGGAAAAACGGCTGATCGCAGGGCTGATATCGCTCATGCGGCTTGTTTAACCCGATATGGCTTTTCCGGCAATCGACCGCATTGTCTCAGACTGGCGAAACAGTATCTCATCAAGATCAATCTGTCGTGTTGCGCAGCGCAAGGGCGGCGGCGGCCGGGCCGAGAGCGGCGAAGAATAAAGTGAGCGCGATCAGGATCAGGAACGGCGGCAGGAAGGGTTGCGGCCCTTCGACCGCGGCATAGGTAGCGCTGACGCCGAAGATCAGCACGGGGATGGTCAGTGGCAGCACGAGGATGGAGACCAGCAGCCCGCCGCGCGGGAGCGCCACGGCGACGGCGGCACCGACCGCGCCGATGAAGGTAATCGCCGGCGAGCCGACGAGCAGGGTGAGCGCCGTCGCGCCGATCGCCGTCTCGTTCATATTCATGAAGAGGCCGAGCAGCGGCGAGGCGATGACGAGCGGCAGGCCGGTTGCCACCCAATGCGCGGTGCATTTGATGAAGACCGTCAGCACCAGCGGTGTTTCCTGCATGATGAGCAGATCGAGCGAGCCGTCGTCGCGTTCGGCCTGGAACAGCCGGTCGAGGCCGAGCAGGCTTGCGAGCAGCGCGCCGATCCAGACGATAGCCGGACCGATACGCGAGAGGAGCTTCAGATCAGGCCCGACACCGAAGGGAATGACGGCGACGACGGTGAGGAAAAAGAGAATGCCGATCAACGCCCCGCCGCCGGCGCGCACCGAAAGCCTGAGGTCGCGGAGGAAGAGGGCGGTCATGGGCAGACTCTTTCATGCTGAGAGATACCCGGGATACCCCCCTCTGTCGCTCTCGCGACATCTCCCCCACAAGGGGGGGGATTGGTAACTTGTGGCGTACACACGCCCTCATCCAACATCGAATCCGCAGAGACAGAGCTCGTTGGTTTTATAAGCAGGTGCAGCGAACTCCCAACAATCTCCCCCCTTGTGGGGGAGATGTCCCGAAGGGACAGAGGGGGGTATCGAAGGTGCGGCATAGGTAAAAGCATCGAACTCATCCCCACACCCCCTCGCTCACCCCGGCAAACCCCGTCATCCGCATCTCCTGCACATTCTCCAAACCCAGCGGCTGGTGCGTTGCAGCAAGAATAATGCCGCCATTCTTCTGATGCGCGGTAATGAGATCAGCGAAGAGCCGGTCGGCGGAGCTGTCGAGCGCCGCCGTCGGTTCGTCGAGGATCCAGATCGGGCGATGGGCGACCAGAAGCTTGGCGAAAGCGATTCGCCGCTGCTGGCCGGCGGAGAGGTAGCCGAAGGGCAGATGCGTGATGCCGGCAAGGCCGACCGCGTCGATGGCTTCATCGACATCAAGGCCACGGCCGCCTGCCATGTCGCCAAAAAAGGTTTTCCAGAAGGTCAGATTTTCGGCGACCGTCAGCTCGGATTTCATCGCGTTGCGGTGGCCGAGATAGTGGCTGGCCTCGCCTGCCGGCCGTCCCGATTCTCCGTCATTTCCGGTGAATGTGACAGCACCTTTCTCCTGCCTGAGAAGGCCCGCCACAACGCGCAGAAGTGTCGATTTTCCCGACCCGTTGCGCCCCGTTAGAACGAGTGCGTCGCCATCTGCCAAGTTGAAGGAAACATTCAAGAAAATCAGGTCTTCGCCCCGCCTTGCCGCCAGATTTTCAGCGCTTAGATGCATTCGCTCAGGCTTCCCCTATTGTCTTTGCCGCAGTGCGCAAAAAATTGTCCAAATTTGCATCTTGTCACTCTGGCAAGTCTTTACGAAATTATCTATAAGACCTGCAACCACGCCAGCGGTCGGCGTGAATTTCATCCTTGCGCCGAACTTAAGGTATTTTGCCTTACGTGCGGACAGCGGAAATGGCCGTACCCGCATCCTGATGTGCATAAAGTGCATAGGCGTTCGCACGACTGTGTTGGCTATCAGAAACGGGGTATCTCGTGTCTAAATCTCTTGACAGTTTCAATTGTCGTTCCACGCTGACCGTGGGCGGGAAAGACTATGTGTATTTCAGCCTGCCCAAGGCTGAAGCCAATGGTCTGCCCGGCGTTTCCAAGCTGCCTTATTCCATGAAGGTGCTTCTGGAAAACCTGCTGCGTTTTGAAGACGGGCAGTCGGTCACGAAGGAACATATCCTTGCCGTCGCCGAATGGCTGACCAACAAGGGCACCGTCGAGAACGAAATCGCTTACCGCCCGGCACGCGTGCTGATGCAGGACTTCACCGGCGTTCCCGCCGTTGTCGACCTTGCTGCCATGCGCGACGCGATGGTTTCGCTCGGCGGCGATCCGGAAAAGATCAACCCGCTCGTTCCCGTCGATCTCGTCATCGACCACTCCGTCATCGTCGACGAATTCGGCACGCCGCAGGCCTTCGCCCGCAACGTCGAGCTGGAATACCAGCGCAACGGCGAGCGCTACCGCTTCCTGAAGTGGGGCCAGCAGGCATTCAAGAACTTCCGCGTCGTTCCTCCCGGCACCGGCATCTGTCATCAGGTCAATCTCGAATATCTCGGCCAGACCGTCTGGACGAAGGAAGAAGACGGCGAAACGATCGCTTATCCCGACACCTGCGTCGGCACCGATTCGCACACGACCATGATCAACGGTCTCGGCGTTCTGGGCTGGGGTGTCGGCGGTATCGAAGCTGAGGCTGCCATGCTCGGCCAGCCGGTCTCCATGCTGCTGCCTGAAGTCATCGGCTTCAAGCTCACCGGCAAGCTCAAGGAAGGCGTCACCGCGACCGACCTCGTGCTGACTGTCGTGCAGATGCTGCGCAAGAAGGGCGTCGTTTCCAAGTTCGTCGAATTCTTCGGCCCCGGCCTCGACAACATGCCGCTCGCCGACCGTGCCACCATCGGCAACATGGGTCCGGAATACGGCGCGACCTGCGGCTTCTTCCCGGTCGACAAGGAAACGCTGAACTACCTCAACATGTCCGGCCGCGCCAAGGATCGCATCGCGCTCGTCGAAGCCTATTCCAAGGCTCAGGGGATGTGGCGCGACAATGACGGTTCCGACCTCGTCTTCACCGACACGCTGGAACTCGACCTCGGCGACGTCGTGCCGTCGATGGCTGGTCCGAAGCGTCCGGAAGGCCGTATCGCGCTGGAAAACATCGCTTCCGGTTTCGCCACTTCGCTGGAAACCGAATACAAGAAGCCCGGCCAGCTTTCCAACCGCTACGCGGTTGAAGGCACGGATTTCGATATCGGCCATGGCGACGTCGCCATTGCCGCCATCACCTCGTGCACCAACACCTCCAACCCGTCGGTGCTGATCGCTGCCGGCCTTCTTGCCCGCAACGCCGTTGCCAAGGGCCTGAAGACCAAGCCGTGGGTCAAGACCTCGCTGGCACCGGGAAGCCAAGTCGTCGGCGAATACCTCGCCAAGTCCGGTCTGCAGGCTGATCTCGACAAGCTCGGCTTCAATCTCGTCGGCTTCGGCTGCACCACCTGCATCGGCAACTCCGGCCCGCTGCCGGCGCCGATTTCGAAGACGATCAACGACAAGGGTCTGATCGTATCGGGCGTTCTCTCCGGTAACCGCAACTTCGAAGGCCGTATTTCGCCTGACGTCCAGGCAAACTACCTGGCTTCGCCGCCGCTCGTCGTCGCCTACGCGCTCGCCGGCACGGTGCAGCTCGACCTGACGAAGGAGCCGATCGGCGAAGACCAGAATGGCAAGCCGGTCTATCTCAAGGACATCTGGCCGACCTCGCATGAGGTTCAGGAATTCATCCAGAAATACGTCACCCGCGAGCTCTACGAGAGCAAGTATGCCGACGTCTTCAAGGGCGATGCCAACTGGCAGGCGGTTCAGGTTCCGCCGGGCCAGACCTATGCCTGGGACGACAACTCGACCTACGTTCAGAATCCGCCTTACTTCGTGGGCATGGGCAAGAAGGGTGCCGGCGTTTCCGACATCAAGGGCGCTCGCGTTCTCGGCCTCTTCGGCGACAAGATCACCACCGACCACATTTCTCCGGCCGGTTCGATCAAGGCTGCCTCGCCGGCCGGTGCCTACCTCATCGGTCATGGCGTCGGCGTTGCCGACTTCAACCAGTACGGCACGCGCCGCGGCAATCATGAAGTCATGATGCGCGGCACCTTCGCCAACATCCGCATCCGCAACCATATGCTCGGCCCGAACGGCAAGGAAGGTGGCTACACCATCCACTATCCGTCCAAGGAGGAGACTTCGATCTACGATGCGGCCATGCAGTACAAGGCCGAAGGCGTTCCGCTCGTCATCTTCGCCGGTGTCGAATATGGCAACGGCTCGTCGCGCGACTGGGCTGCCAAGGGCACGAACCTGCTCGGCGTACGCGCCGTGATCGCCCAGTCCTTCGAGCGTATCCACCGTTCGAACCTGGTTGGCATGGGCGTCATTCCCTTCGTCTTCGAGGACGGCACGACTTGGGCCAGCTTGGAGCTGAAGGGCGACGAACTCGTCACGATCGAAGGCCTGGCAGACATCAAGCCGCGCGAGCGCAAGATCGCCAAGGTTACCTATGGTGACGGCACGGTTCGCGATATCCCGATCATCTGCCGTATCGATACGCTGGATGAGGTCGTCTACGTCAACAATGGCGGCATCCTGCAGACCGTTCTGCGCGATCTCGCTGCCTGATAGGCATTCAATGCCATTCCTGTGGGCCGCCGGAAAACTCTTCCGGCGGCCTCCTGTTTTTCACGGTGATGTGTACGGCGAGCCCTCGGGCTCACCACGGCCTCACCCCATCGTGACTTTGCGTCATCGCGCGAAACTATTATCTCTTGTTTCAGATTTTTCGGGCTTGATATGGCCTGATCGCCCCAAGAAGCGCGAGTGTTTCGGAGCCCGTGTAGGCAGACGGTGCTTATGATTGGATGCAGAGGTAAGATAGAAATGCGCCTTCGATTTTTGGTTCCACTTCTGGCAGGCATTGCGCTCGCAAGTTCGCTGCATGCGCAGGAAGCCCCGAAGATCAAAGGCGTTGTCGAGCTTTTCACCGCACAGGGATGCGCCTCCTGCCCTCCGGCCGATGCGGCTTTCCGCAAGCTGATTCGCCAGGGCAATGTCGTGGCGCTTGCCTATCACGTCGATTATTGGAACTACCTTGGCTGGAACGACACCATGGCGTCCAAGGACAACACGGCTCGCCAATATGCCTATGCCCGTACGATGGGACGCAGCGGGGTCTATACGCCGCAGGCTGTTGTCAACGGCCGGGACCATATGAACGGCGCCGATCTCAATGCCATCAACGTCAAGCTCGATGACTTCCAGCGCCAGGGTGAAGGGCTGACCGTTCCGGTCAATGCCGCGATGAAGGGCGATGAGCTCGAGATCAAGATCGGGGCCGGGCAGGGCAGGGCCAATGTGGTTGCCGTCTATTTCGACAAGGAGCAGATGGTGGCGCCGAAGGGCGGCGAGAACAACGGCCAGCAGATCGCCTATATGCACGCGGTGTCGGATGTCGAAACGGTTGGCATGTGGGACGGCAAGGCGATGAGCCTCGTATTGCCCTCCACCGTGCTCGACAAGGCCGGACGGCGGGGTCTTGCAATTCTCCTGCAGTCGTCGACGCCTGCGGGCGATCCCGCCGCCATTCTCGGCGCAACCGTTCTGACTGTCGGCTCGGACGGCTGAACGGCCTTTCAAGCTTTGCCGGCGCATTCCAGTTTCGGTCTAGGCCGAAAGGGTCCCTGTTTTGGCCTGTGCCAAAAAGGGGAGGTGCCCGGCGAGGACGCATTCGGGGCTGGGGTTTAATCGATGCGCCCCGGCCGGGCCGTTTGACGCGGCGGCGTCAAACGGCTCCCTATACTTCCTGTAAATTGGGCGTCGTTTTGGCTGAAATGCGGCACTGACGAGGTGCTTTCCATCTTGGGAAAGAAATTGTGAGCCCCTAGCCGTCTTGCAATTTGATGCGGCTGAGGCAAACTGTCATTCTCCTGTCATGAGATAACCCCTGGGGGATTGATGACTGATCAGCCGGATTTGCGACACGGCGAAAGCCGCTCCACCGATACCAGTTCCTCCGTTGTCGTCGATCTCAGGGAATACAGACAGAGCAAGGACCCGCTGCCGGTGACCTTCCATCGCCGGGAGCTGGATGCGATTCTCTGGATTTACGGCCGCATGGTCGGTGAGGGCGAGTGGCGTGACTATGCCATCGACCATTTGAAGGACAAGGCGGTCTTTTCCGTCTTCAAGCGCTCCGGCGAGATGCCGCTCTTCCGCATCGAAAAGAACCCCAAACTGGCCGCCAAGCAGGGCGCTTTTTCGGTCGTCAATACCAATGGCATGATCCTGAAGCGGGGACACGAGCTGAGCCAGGTGCTGAAGGTTTTCGACAAGCAGCTGAAGCTGGTGGAGAAGTAGCTTTCCGTCATCGGGCGGAAAATGCGGGATCTATTCCCCAAACAATGTACCAGGATAAACCGAGGGATCGGGATCGGTGCCAGTTCCCTCGCCGAGTGTCTTCTGCATCAGCATTGTATCCAGCCAGCGGCCGTGCTTGTAGCCCGTACCTTTCAGCAGACCGGTTTCGGTAAATCCCGCGGCACGATGCACGGCGATGGAGGCCGGATGGGCGCCGCCGATGACGGCGATCATTTGGCGGAAGCCAAGCGTCTGGCAGCTTTCGACCAGGGCGTCCAGCAACAGCCTGCCGACGCCGCGTCCACGCGCCTCCGGTGCCAGGTAGATCGAATCCTCCACGATCCAGCGATAGGCCGGCCGGGTGCGAAATGCGGAGGCATAGGCATAGCCTAGGAAGGTGCCGGTTTCGTCTTCGGCGGCGAGATAGGGATAGCCCTTGTCACGGATTGCTTCGAACCGAGCCGCCATTTCCTCCCGGGTTGGCGGCGTGATCTCATAGCTTGCCGTGCCGTTCAAAACGGAGTCGCGATAGATTGCCGTGATGTGGGAAAGATCGTCTTTGGTGGCGCTGCGAAGGCTGACGGACATCTGCTTGTGATTGCCTGATCTGTGATTGTGACGGCGGTCATCAAATCGCAGCGCTGATGACCAGGCAAATAAAAAAGGCGGCCGAAGCCGCCTTTCCGTTCATTGTTCAAGCCGTTCGATTAGTTTCTGTTGCCCATGAAGCGCAGCAGGAACAGGAACAGGTTGATGAAGTCCAGGTAGAGCGACAGGGCGCCCATAATGGCCTTGCGGCCAGCCACGGTCGCATCGTCGGCACCATAGTACATTTCCTTGATCCGCTGCGTATCGTAGGCGGTGAGGCCTGCGAAGATGAGCACGCCGATCACGGAGATGGCGAACTGCATGGCGGACGAAGCCAGGAAGATGTTGACCAGCGACGCGATGATCAGGCCGAACAGACCCATCATCAGGAACGAGCCCATCGCGGAGAGATCACGCTTGGTCGTGTAGCCGTAGAGCGACAGCGCGCCGAACGAGGCGGCGGTCACGAAGAAGGTCTGCACGACGCTCTGGCCGGTGTAGATGATGAAGATCGACGACAGCGACAGGCCCACCAGCGCGGCGTAGACCCAGAAGGTCGTCGTCGCGGCGGCCACGCTCATGCGGTTGATCCTGAAGCTCAGGAAGAAGACCATCGCCAGCGGGGCGAAAATGACAACCCACTTCAGCGGGCTGAGATAGATCGCCTGGCCGAAAGCCGTGATCTGTCCGTTTGCGAAAGCCAGAGAGAAAGCGAGATAAGCGGCTACACCCGTGATCGCCAGACCCAGCGCCATCAGGTTATAGACCTTGAGCATGTAGGCTCGAAGGCCCTCGTCTATCATCGCACCGGATTGCGCACCGCTCTGCGCCCGGTTTTGGTAATTGCGAAAGTCAGCCATGTTTTCCTCTTTCAAGCTCCGATTTGGGTACGGTGTCGGGCCTTTCAGGTCCAGGCGCCGCTGCGGAGCTCCAGCATGCCTGCACAGAATATGAGGCTTTCCGGCCTTGTAGACAAGGGTCAAGCGGTCTGACCCATGTTAAATCGATGTAACATCGGGCCATCCGGACGGCGCAGCAATCGTCTCGGAGCGGATCAGAGCTCGCGCAGGACGGGTGCCGCCTTCTGGCCGAGGATGCGCCAGGTGCCGATCAAGCCGATCCCGACGGTCAAAACCAGGGCGATGATCAGTGTGGAGAAGGCGACGTCGGGCAGGAAGGCCGAAGGCAGGTGCATGATACGGCTGACGATATACCATGCGGATGCCGAGCCGGCGATCAGTGCGAAGACGGCGGTCGCTGCACCGAGGATCAGATATTCATAGCTGAAAGCACGGATCAGCGTCGCCCGCGTCGCGCCGAGCGTCTTGAGGATCACGGCGTCGTGTGTGCGGGCGCGGTTGCCGGCGGCGAGCGCGCCGGCCAGAACCAGCACCGAGGCGATCAGCGCCACCGATGCGGCGGAGCGGATAGCCGTCGCCAGCTGTCCCACCAGCGTATTGACGACATCGAGCGCGTCCTTGACGCGGACGCTTGTGATGGTCGGATAGGTATTGGTGACTTTCCGCAGGATCGCGGCCTCCTGTTCCGAGGTGGCGGATGTGTCCGTCAGGGTCGCCAGCCAGGCATGCGGCGCGCCCCTGAAGGTATTGGGCGAGAAGATCATCACGAAATTGATCGACAGCGACTGCCATTGCACCTTGCGGAAGCTGGCGATCTTGGCGGTGACGTTGCGGCCGAGCACGTTGACCGAGACTTTGTCGCCGAGCTTCAGGCCGAGCGCCTTGCCTTCCTCTTCGGAGAAGGAGACCAGCGGCTCGCCGCTATAATCCTTGTCCCACCATTTACCTTCCGTGACCGAGGCGTTTTCCGGCACCGTATCGGCATAGGTGATGCCGCGATCGCCGCGCAGCACCCATTGGCCGGCGGCCGGCACTTTCATCTTGGTGACATCCTCGCCGTTGAAGGCGACGATCCGGCCGCGCAGCATCGGTGCCTCGATGAGTTTGCCCTTGGGATCGATATCGAGGACGATCTTGCGGAAGCCTTCCAGCTCCGGTCCCTGGATATCGACGAAGAAGAAATTCGGTGCCTGTTCGCTCATGCGCCCCATCAGCTCGCGACGCATATTGCCGTCGATCAAGGTCAGCGTCACGAGCAGTGCCAGGCCGAGCCCGAGCGACAGCACGACGGACGAGGTGAGCGCGCCCGGTCGATGGATGTTGCCGATCGCCAAGCGAAGGGCCGGCGAGCGCACCCGCGGACTGCGGCGGGCAAGCCATGAAAGCGCGGCGGCAACGACGCGCAGCACGACGAAAGCGCCTGCGATCGAGACGACGAAGACGATGGCGATGAAACGGTCATAGGCTGTTACGATCGCCAGGGCCGCAAGGGCCGCCATCAGTAGGCCGGCGGCCAGCAGATAGGGCCAGCCGGGCAGCCGGCGGGCTTCGAAGCCCTGTTCGCGGAACAGCGCCGTCGCCGGCACCTCGCGGGCATGGCCGAGCGGCGGGATTGCGAAGGCCAGCGTCGTCAGCAGGCCAAAGAGGGCAGCCAGCGTCAGCGCGCCGGGATAGAGCCGCGGCGCGGTCGAAATCGGCAGGAATTCCGCCATGAACCGCGACGCGATCATCGGCGCGATGGCGCCGAGAACGAGACCGACCGCTATGCCGGCCAATGCAATGACGGCAATCTGGATGAGATAGATCAGCACGACGACGAAGGCGGGCGCGCCCAGGCACTTGAAGGTGGCGATGGTCGTGCGCTTCGAATCGAGGAAGGCGCGGACCGCGTTGGCGACGCCGACGCCGCCGACGATGAGCGCCGCCAGGCCGACGAGCGTCAGGAACTGCGAGAAGCGGGTGACATTGTCTGCAAGCTGTGGAGCGGCACGGTCGCTGCTGCGGATCGACCAGCCCGCCTGCGGGAAGGCGGCATTGGCACGGTCGCCGAGATTGCGAAGGCCGGTTGCGGGATCGGCCATGCGGATCTTGTAGGACTGCTCGACGAGGCTGCCCGTCGTGATCAGGCCGGAGGCGATCAGGGCGTCGCGGCTGGTGAGCAGGCGGGGCGCGAAGCCAAAACCTTCGGAGACAGCGTCGGGCTCGGTCGTGATCGTTCCCGTGATGCGCAGCCTGGCGTTGCCCAGCAGCAGATCGCCGCCAACCTTGAGATTCAGGCGTTCGAGCAGCAGTGGAGCCACGACAGCGCCATAGGTGCCGTCCTTGGCGGCCAGCAGCGTTGGGAGCGGCTGATTGGGGTCGGCCTCGAAGGTGCCGTAGAGGGGATAGGCGTCGTCGACGGCCTTGACCTCGACCAGCGCCTGGTCCGAGCCGTCGGGCAGGCGTGCCATGGAGCGCAGGCCGGTGGAGCGGGAGACCTTCCCCAAGCTTTGGAGATAGGCAAACTCTTCCGGCGTCGCCTCGCGATTGCGCAGCTCGAAACGGGCGTCGCCTGATAGCAGCGATTGCCCCTGCGTCGAGATCGCGTCGGTGATCGAGCGGGAAACGGAATTGACGGCGGCGATCGCGCCGGTGCCGAGCGCGATGCAAGCGAGGAAGATGTAGAAGCCGCCAAGGCCGCCGCGCAGTTCGCGCATGGCAAGGCGGAAAGCGAGCGGCAGGCGCGATCCCGCCGCGCTCATGCAATCGCCGCCTGGCTGGCGCGCGTGCGGGTGCTGTCGTTCTCGATTTCGCCGGAGCGGACGCGGATCTGGCGCGAGCAGCGTGCGGCAAGGGCGGGATCGTGAGTGACGAGCAGCATGGTCGTGCCGCGTTCCGCCTGCTGGGCAAAGAGCAGGTCGGCGATCTGCCGGCCGGTGTCAGTGTCGAGATTGCCGGTGGGTTCGTCGGCGATCAGCACTGCAGGAGAGGGCGCCAGCGCACGAGCGATCGCCACGCGCTGCTGTTCGCCACCGGAAAGCTGGCCTGGATAATGGCTAAGCCGCTCGCCCAAGCCCACCGCTTCCAGCTCGCGCCGGGCGATGTCGAAGGCGTCGCGGACATTGGCAAGTTCCAGCGGCACGGCGACGTTTTCCAGCGCCGTCATATTGGCGATCAAATGGAAGGACTGGAAGACGATGCCGATATTGCGGCCGCGGAAATCGGCGATACGGTCTTCGCTGAGGCTATGCAGCGGCGTGTCGCGGATCAGAAGTTCGCCGCTGTCGAGCTTTTCGAGGCCGGCTAGCACCATCAGCAAGGTGGACTTGCCGGAGCCGGACGGGCCGACGATGCCGACGGCCTCACCTTCCATGATCGTGAGGTCGATGCCCTTCAACACGTGGACAGAAGCGGCGGCGTTGCCAAGCGTCAAATCCGCCTTCTTCAGCTCGATGATGGTTTTTGCCAATGCGAACGCCCTATATACCAGAGAACATCAGAGGTCATGGCGGGCGCAATCCGGCCCGAGCAGCGAATTTAGGGAATGGATCATGGGTTTTAAAGTTGCCGCACTTCAATTCGCTGTCATCACTTTCGGTCTTTTGTTTGGCATGGTCGGCGCTGCAAACGCCAGGACCATCCAGCTGGTCGGCCTCGGCGACAGTCTGATGGCCGGCTACCAGTTGCCACCAGGCGACGGATTTCCGGCCAAGCTTGAGGCGGCGCTGAAGGCGAAGGGGCTGGATGTGGCGGTTGCCGATGCCGGCGTTTCCGGCGACACGACCTCTGGTGGGCTTTCCCGGATCGACTGGTCCGTGCCTGACGGCACGGATGGCGTGATCCTGGAACTCGGCGCCAACGATGCGTTGCGTGGCATTCCGCCGGAGCAGACGGAAAAGAATCTCGAGACGATGATCGAGCGGTTGAAGGACAGAAAGATCCCGATCCTCCTCGCCGGCATGCTGGCGCCTCCAAATATGGGAGCCGACTATGCCGATAAATTCAATCCGATCTACAAGCGTCTGGCCGATAAATACCAGCTTGCGCTCTATCCGTTCTTCCTCGACGGCGTCGCCGCGCATGCCGATCTGCAACTCTCGGATGGCATGCATCCCAATCCGAAAGGGGTCGATGTCATGGTCGAGCGTATGTTGGCTGATGTTATGAGTTTTGTAGGGATGATTGACGCAGGTGCGAAATAGATGCTTGCACCGACTGCAAATGCGTGATTCCCTGCTAGTACCTGCAAGAGATTCGGGGAGTGCTCGTCATGCCGAGACTTTTTACCGCCCTCGAAATTCCGCGCAATGCGGCCATGAGCCTGTCATTGTTGCGCGGTGGTCTCCCGGGAGCCAGGTGGATCGACGTTGAAAATTATCACATCACCTTGCGCTTCATCGGCGATGTCGATGGCCGCACGGCCGATGAGATCGTCGACCGGCTGGACCGGATAGATCGACCTGAATTCCAGCTCCGGCTGGAGGGCATCGGTTCCTTCGGCTCCAAAAAGCCGCACTCGGTCTGGGCCGGGGTCTCGCAAACGCCTGACATGTTCGCCCTGCAAGGCGAGATCGAGCGGATCTGCCAACGCATCGGTCTTCAGCCGGACCCCCGCAAGTTCACGCCGCATGTGACGCTCGCCAGGCTGAAATCCTCGCGGGTCGATGATGTCGTGCATTATCTCTCCGGCCGCGGCAATTTCTATACTGCGCCGTTCACTGTCGGGCGCTTCGTGCTTCTGTCCTCGCGCGAATCGGTCGGCGGCGGTCCCTACCTCACCGAAGAGATCTTCCCGCTTCACGAGCCCCGCAGCACGTTCCCGTCCTTGGGCAACAGTTCGCTGCAGCCGGCTAAGAGCATGGTATAGACAGCCTCGAAATCCTTGCGCTCGCCGTAATAGGGATCGGGGATGTCCTTGCTGCTGCCAAGCGCAAGGGTGTTGAAGAGATGCAGCTTGCCGAGAGCATCGGCGGGCGCCGTCTTCCGCAAGTTCTTCAAATTGTCTTGATCCATTGCCAGGATCAAATCGAACCGGCTGAAATCTGATGGTTCGATGCGGCGGGCGCGCTGGGCTGAAATATCGATTCCATGATCGGCCGCAACCGCGATCGAGCGGCGATCCGGCGGCTCGCCCTGATGCCAACCGCCGATGCCGGCCGAATCAATCTCGAATTCGTGGCCGCGGCCGGCTTCGCTCGCCAGATGCCTGAATATGCCTTCGGCGAGGGGCGACCGGCAGATATTGCCGGCGCAGACGAAAAGAACCCTGTGACGAACCATGCTATCGTTTCACCGCTAGAGAGGAGTGACCTGCCATGAAATACGAGAAGCTGGACCGCGCGGCAATCGATGAAAATCTTGCGGAACTCGGAGGCTGGGCGCTTGCCGCCGACGGGCTTTCGATGTCGAAGACCTTCAAGTTCCGCAATTTCGTCGAGGCTTTCGGCTTCATGACGGAAGCCGCCCTTGCCGCGGAAAAACTCAACCATCATCCGGAATGGTTCAACGTCTATTCCCGCGTCGAGGTGAAGCTGACGACGCACGATGTCGGCGGCCTGACCGACCATGACGTCAAGCTGGCCAAGGCGATGGAGAAGGCGGCGGCGCGCCGGCTCGATTGAATCGCGCCATGCGATCACCATATGTTTACACGGCCCGCGGGACGGGTGCGAACAGAGGCGAATGGAATGGATGACATCAAGTACGGGGAAATCCTGATGCCTGGTGATGACGAGACCCAAAAAGAGCAGGAGAAATCGGTGCGCAGAAAATTCTGGCCGACCTTGCGAAAGGCGGCTCGCCATATTCCCTTTTCCCGCGACGTCGTTGCCGCCTTTTATTGCGCGCTCGACCCGCAGACGCCGACTCGCGTTCGCGGCATATTGCTGGCGGCGCTCGGCTATTTCGTCATGCCTGTCGATATCATCCCCGATTTCTTTGCCGTCATCGGCTATACGGACGATGTCGCGGTGCTGACGCTCGCCTTCAGCATGATCCGGGGCCATATCCGCCAGGAACATTACGATGCGGCTGATCGGGCTCTGGAGAGCGAGCCGGAGGCCATGAAGACGGCCTGATGCCCACTTTGCGATGGTTGACCTGAATCCTCTCGGGTTTCCATGGATTTATGAGACCTCCCTGATTTTAGCGAGGTCAAATTCTTGCCTGAATCTTTCTGTCTTAAATCGAATCCGTTGGGTGGTACTCCACCATCCAGGTTTTCCAATTCCTTCTGGTGCTTTTCAAGCTTTGTGCGATATCTGGGTTGAAATGGCACGGAGCCAATGGCGGGCAGCGCTCCGTTGACGGTTTGGTAACCTGAATAAAGTCAAAATAAGGCAGCTCACGAGCATCGGCGTGCGTCAATCGAATCGCCATGAGCTCTGGACCGCAAAAAATCGGCAGGAAACCATGTTTGTAAAAAGCTTCGCAATCGCCCTCTCGCTCGTTCTGGCCGGAACCGGCATAGCGTCCGCGCAGACCAAGAAGCAGACGCAGGCAGCGGCAGCAGCAGCGCCGGCGGCTCCGACGCGTATTCAGCAGTTCGACGCCTGGGGCGCCTACTCCTACCAGTCCGCCGGCGGCAAGGTCTGCTACGTTCTCTCCGTGCCGACCACGAAGACGCCGGCAACCGGCATCGACCATGGCGACAATTTCTTCATCGTCTCGCAGCGCCCGGGCCAGAACATTTCCTATGAGCCGCAGGCGATGATGGGCTATTCCCTCAAGGACAATTCCAAGGTCAACGTCGTCATCGACAACAAGACCTTCGTGATGTTCACCAAGGACAAGGCTGCCTGGGTCGAGAACGCAGCGCAGGAGCCGGCACTGGTTGCCGCGCTGAAGTCCGGGCATTCACTGAAGGTTTCGGCGACCTCCAAGAAGGGCACGGCCACCTCCTACACCTATTCCCTGAAGGGTGTGACCGCCGCGCTGAAGCAGATCGAAAACTGCAAATAAGATCGAGGACCGAGAGATCACGACAATGTGATCCCGCCGTCGCCGCGACCGCAATGATGAGGCCGGTCAGACTGACCGGCCTTTCGCTTTTGAGGGCCGATCTTCGCTTTTAAGGGAAAGGGATGACGCGAGCGGAAATTAATGCTAAAGGCCGCGCCAACGATAGGTGTGCGGCAGATAGCTTGAAGATAGCTGGTCCGGCCACCGCATGAATCTTCAGATTTCCGTGCCTTGCCCGCATCCGCAGCTTTCGCCAGCTTTTGCGGCATCGCCGATGTGAACCGTTGGAACGATCCTATGTCCGCCACTGATGTCATAACTCCCTCCAGGCTCAAGCCGATGCCGGTATCGCAGCCGGTCGAGCTTGCGCCGAAGCCGTCGCTGATTGGCCTGACGCGCGAGGAAATGGCGGCCGCGCTCAAGGAAAAGGGCGTTGCCGACAAGCAGATCAAGATGCGCGTCAGCCAGCTCTGGAACTGGATCTACGTGCGCGGCGTCTCTAATTTCGATGACATGGCGAACGTGTCGAAGGACATGCGCGAGATGCTGAAGACGCATTTCACCATCGCGCGCCCCGAGATCGTCGAGGAGCAGGTCTCCAACGACGGCACCCGCAAATGGCTGCTGCGCTTCCCGCCGCGCGGCGCTGGCCGTCCCGTTGAGATCGAAGCCGTCTACATCCCGGAAGAAGGGCGCGGCACGCTCTGCATTTCCAGCCAGGTCGGCTGTTCGCTCACCTGTTCCTTCTGTCACACCGGTACGCAGCGCCTGGTGCGCAATCTGACGGCGGAGGAAATCCTGTCGCAGTTGCTGCTGGCGCGTGACCGGCTTGGCGATTTTCCGGATCGCGAAGCGCCGCAGGGGACGATCATGCCGGCCGAGGGTCGCAAGGTCAGCAACATCGTCATGATGGGCATGGGCGAGCCGCTCTATAATTTCGACAGCGTCAAGACGGCGCTGCTGATCGCCTCCGATGGCGACGGCCTATCTCTTTCGAAGCGGCGCATCACGCTTTCGACCTCGGGTGTCGTGCCGGAAATTTATCGCACCGGCGACGAGATCGGCGTCATGCTGGCGATCTCGCTGCATGCCGTGCGCGACGATCTGCGCGACATGCTGGTGCCGATCAACAAGAAATATCCGCTGAAGGAACTGATGGACGCCTGCCGCGCCTATCCCGGCCTTTCCAACGCGCGCCGCATCACCTTCGAATATGTCATGCTGAAGGGCGTCAACGACAGCCTTGAGGACGCGAAGGGGCTGATCCAGCTCCTGAAGGGCATTCCGGCCAAGATCAACCTCATCCCCTTCAACCCATGGCCCGGCACGAACTACCAGTGTTCGGACTGGGAGCAGATCGAGAAGTTCGCTGATTTCATCAATTCGGCCGGCTATGCCTCGCCGATCCGCACGCCGCGCGGCCGCGATATTCTTGCCGCCTGCGGCCAGCTGAAGTCGGAATCCGAGCGCATGCGCAAGACGGAGCGATTGGCATTCGAAGCGATGATGATCGCCAATCACGGCGAGGATTGAGATCGATGCTCCTTGGACTGCGCAAGCCGATACGCCTCGTCTGGGGCTATGTTGCCGCTTGCGCTCTGATGGGCTTCGTGCTGGCCTGCGTTGCCGCATGGACGGTGCCGGAGACGGCGGCGCCCGAGCTTTTCGTCCTGACCATCGCTCTGACGAAGGTGGCGATGATCGTCAGCATCCTGCCGTCGTTGGTGGTCATCCCCATTCTCGAATGGCGCGGCATGCGCCGATGGTATGGTTATGCGATCTTCGGGGCGATCCTGTCGGCGGTCGCGTCCATCCTGATTTCGGGCGGCATAGAACGGCCGCAGACACTCAATCTGATCACCGTTGCCGTCTGCTTCGCCTTCCTGGGTGCTGCAAGCGCCACCGTCTATTGGTGGATCGCCGGCCGGTTTGCGGGGCGATGGTCCATACTCAGCGAGCCTGAGTGAAGAAGATTTTCACCGCGAAGATCGAGAAGACGCTGGCGAAGGTGTAATCCAGCCCGCGCATCACGCTGCGGTTTTTCTGCAGCCAGGACGACAGGCCATCGGCGGCGAGAATGACCAGCACGTTGATCGGGATGCCGATGACGATGAAGAAGAAGCCCAGGAAGAGCAGCTTGTGCGTGACGGCGGGATCGCCGGCGGTCACGAACTGCGGCAGGAAGGTCATGAAGAAGATGATGACCTTGGGGTTCAGCAGGTTGACCCAGAAGCCATTCGAGATGTTGGCGAAAGGCGTCTTGCCGACGGTATCGACTTTCTTGACCGACAGATTTGAGCCGAAGCGGATCGCCTGGATCGCCAGCCAGAGCAGATAGGCGGCGCCGCCAGTCTTCAGCACGGTGAAGGCGACGGGCGAGGCCGTGATCAGCGCGGAAATGCCGAAGGCCACCAGGCAGGTATGGACGACGACGCCAAGGGTGGTGCCGAGCACGACGAAGAGCGCTGCCTTCTTGCCCTGTGCGAGCGCGCGGCTGATCGACAGCGTCATGTCAGGCCCGGGCGTCATCGCCAGCAGGAGGCTTGCCGCCGAAAAGGCAAGGAGGGTCGGCAGGCTGGGTATGAAGTCCATTAGATGCTCCGAAAGCCGGATAGGGGATGCATTTGCTCTTATCCGGCTTTCGGGGGATTGCAAATCAATCCTTCTTTTCAAGGAAAGCCTTGAATTGATCGGCGTAGTCGGGATGCCAGCGCGACAGCGGCGGCCGGTTCTCGACGATATCGCCGGCGGCCCAGAGCATGCGGCGTTCGTCGACGGGACGGGCGACGTCATTGTCGGGGCAAAGGATGTAGAAATCGCCGCGCTTCAGGCTTTCCACCATGAACTCGACCGTCTGCTCCGGTGTCCAGGCGCCGGCCGGCTTTTCCTTCCGCTCGCCCTTGGTCAGGCCGGTGAAGACGAAGCCAGGGATGAGAAGGTGGGCCGAAATCTTCGCGCCGTCCGTATTGCGGAGCTCATGCTGCAGCGCTTCGGTGAAAACCTTCACGCCGGCCTTCGAAACGTTATAGGCGGGATTGCCCGGAGGCGTGGTGATGCCCTGCTTCGAGCCGGTATTGATGATGACACCCGGCTCGCCATGCGCCAACATGCCGGGTCCGAAGACGCGCGTGCCGTTGATGACGCCCAGCAGGTTGACGCCGAGGATGGCGTCCCAGCCGGCCTGGGCGCTGAAGATCGAGGTTTCCGGGCCGATACCGGCGTTGTTCATCAGCACATGCACGCGGCCGAAACGCTGCAGGACGGTGCGCTCCAGAGCTTCCAGTGCGTCCTTGCTTGAGACATCGGTCTCGACGGCCAGGACGTGTTCTTCGCCAGCGATCACCTTGAGTTCGCTCGCCGCTTGCGCCAGCCGGTCGCCACCGAGGTCGGCGATCACGACGCTCATGCCGAGCGAGGCGAAGTATTTTGCTGCGGCAAAGCCGATGCCGGATGCGCCTCCGGTGATGACGGCAACATTGGTTTTTTTGAAAATAGCTTGAATATCGGTCAAAGGCGTGCCCTCCAGGCATTGCTTGCTCGCCGGCGAATATGGCGCTTTCCGAAAGCGTGTCAAACCCGTCGGAGGTAGCGTTACAGGGCCTCCCCTTGCGCCTCACGATAATCTCGCTAAAAGTTTCGCGACGCAGATTTGCGGGCCTCTCCCCTGGCTCGCCTTGAAATGGAACTCATCATGGCATCACATAAAGACGTGAAGAAAGTCGTTCTCGCCTATTCCGGCGGCCTCGACACCTCGATTATCCTGAAGTGGCTGCAGACGGAGCTGGGCGCCGAAGTCGTAACCTTCACCGCCGATCTCGGGCAGGGCGAAGAGCTGGAGCCGGCGCGCAAGAAGGCCGAGTTGCTAGGCATCAAGGAAATCTACATCGAGGACGTGCGCGAAGAGTTCGTGCGCGATTTCGTCTTCCCGATGTTCCGCGCCAATGCCGTCTACGAAGGCGTCTACCTGCTCGGCACCTCGATCGCTCGCCCGCTGATCTCCAAGCATCTCATCGAGATCGCCAAGAAGACCGGCGCTGACGCCATCGCGCATGGCGCGACCGGCAAGGGCAACGACCAGGTCCGCTTCGAACTTTCGGCCTATGCTTTGAATCCGGACATCAAGATCATCGCTCCGTGGCGCGACTGGTCGTTCAAGAGCCGTACCGACCTGCTCGAATTCGCCGAGAAGCACCAGATCCCGGTTGCCAAGGACAAGAAGGGCGAAGCGCCGTTCTCCGTCGACGCCAACCTGCTGCACTCCTCCTCCGAAGGCAAAGTTCTGGAAGATCCGGCTCACGAAGCACCGGAATACGTGCACATGCGCACGATTTCTCCGGAGGCTGCTCCCGACAAGGCCACGATCATCAAGGTCGGTTTCGAAAAGGGCGATGCCGTTTCGATCAACGGTCAGCGCCTGAGCCCGGCAACCCTGCTTGCCAAGCTGAACGAATACGGCCGCGACAACGGCATCGGCCGTCTCGATCTCGTCGAAAACCGTTTCGTCGGCATGAAGTCGCGCGGCGTTTACGAAACCCCCGGCGGTACGATCCTGCTTGCAGCCCATCGCGCCATCGAATCCATCACGCTCGACCGCGGTGCCGCGCACCTCAAGGACGAGCTGATGCCGCGCTATGCCGAGCTGATCTACTACGGGTTCTGGTTCTCGCCGGAGCGCGAGATGCTGCAGGCCCTGATCGACAAGAGCCAGGAGCATGTCGAAGGCGAAGTGACGCTGAAGCTCTACAAGGGCAACGTCATGACCATCGGCCGCGAAAGCCCGAAGTCGCTCTATTCCGACAAGCTCGTTACCTTCGAAGACGACCAGGGCGCCTACGACCAGAAGGACGCGGCCGGCTTCATCAAGCTCAACGCCCTGCGCCTGCGTACCCTCGGCAAGCGCAACCTGTCGAAGTAATTCGCGACATACAAAAAGCCCGCTTCCGGTCGCCGGAGGCGGGCTTGTCTTTTACGGCGACCTGGAATTAATCCACCGGTCTCAGTTCGCGTTCGATTTCCGCAGGCGCCTCGGCCTTCTGCAGATTGCTGCGGAAAGAGCAAAGCGCATCGTGCAATTGCACCTGCAAATCCTTGTCGAAGCCCTGCGTTGCATTGCGTTCGACTTCGCAGACTTCGCGATCTATCTGCCTCAGCTTCGCATCGGCGGCTTCCGACAATACGATCCGCTTGGCGCGGCGGTCGAGCGGGTCTGGCTGGCGCTCGATCAAGCCGCGTGCCTGCAATTTGTCCAGAAAAGCGCTGACCGTCATCGGTTCCAACCCCATGCGGGAGGCGATGTCGAGCTGACGGCTGCCATTAATAGCGGCGACCTGCATCAGCGTCCGTGCTTCGCCCGCCGTCAGCCCTAGCCCGGCGACAAGAATCCGTCGCTCGAAGGCCGCCCTGATCAGTCGGGCACAATCGCTTACTAGAAAAGCGAGTGAGTCCGTATTAATCCTGCTGTTCATAAGCGTTTCCCTACCTACGCTCTTTGATTTTTGGGGCCCCACAACGTTCTTATTGATTTAGTCTCGTGAACACAACGACTTCTTCAGACCTAAAACGAACACATGCTTGACCGATTTTGGCAGATTGCTACTCTCGCGCGATTACCAGCCGGAACATCCATCATGACACAATCCCTTGTTGTTGGCGCTTTTCTCGCAGCACTATTCTATGTGCTCATTCCTGGTCCCGCTTTTCTGGCTTTGCTCGGCATCGGCGCCGGTCAGGGGCGCAAAGCGGGCGCATTCTTCGTCAGCGGCCATCTGCTCGGCGATCTCGTCTGGTCCACGCTTGCGCTGGTTGCGATCGTCGGTGCCAAGACCATCGGCACGTTCGTCTTCGATCTGCTCGGATTGCTGTGCGGCTTCTATCTTGCCTGGATCGGCTGGAAGGCGGTGACAGCCAAGCCGAAGGGTGACGGCAAGGCGCTCGTCAATGTCGAGCGCCCGTTCCGTCGCGGTCTGATCTTCGGCATCACCAATCCGAAGGGATATCCCGTGGCGCTTGCGACCTTTACGGCGCTTGTCGCCGGCTCCGCCAGCGCATTAACCTTCAGCGCGTTGCCGCTGCTGCTCGTCGTCTCCTTCGTCGGCTTCATAACGGCTGATCTCATCCTCATCAGCATCATTGGAGCGGGTGCCGTGCGGCGTTTCTATCGCGCGCATGAGCGGCTGATCGTGCGTTGCTCCGGTGTGCTTTTCATGGGTTTTGCGGCACAGGCGCTCTGGCATGCCACGCCGGGCCTGCTCGGCTGGCGCAGGGCCTGATCCAGCCACATCAATTTGTTCGGCCCCGCCATACCAATCCGGCGGAGCTAGCCTTATATCGTGCTTCGATCAGATGTCTGTCGAAAGGATGCCCCGCATGTCTTCTCCTACTGCCGTCAATCCCGCGCTCACCGAATGGACCGGACATCAGGGGCTGCCACGTTTCGATGCGGTGAAGGATACGGATTTCGCACCTGCCTTCGATGCCGCGCTTGTTTTGCATGAGGCCGAGATCGATAAGATTGCCGGCAACAGCGAGCCATCGACCTTCGCCAATACCGTCACCGCGCTCGAAATCGCCGGCGACGAGCTGTCGCGCATCTCGGCGCTCTTCTGGAACAAGGCGGGTGCCCACACCAACGAGACGATCCAGGCGCTGGAGCGCGAGATCGCGCCGAAGATGGCGCGTCACTATTCTAAGATCGGTACGAATGCCGCGCTCTTTGCACGCATCGATACCCTTTGGGACAGCCGTGACACGCTCGGTCTGACGTTGGAAGAGACCCGCGTGCTGGAGCGACACTGGAAGGGCTTCGTCAAGGCGGGTGCGAAGCTGCCGAAGGCCGAGCAGGATCGGCTTTCCGCGATCAACGAGAAGCTTGCCGGCCTTGGCGCGCAGTTCGGTCAGAACGTGCTGGCGGATGAAAAGAGCTGGGCGCTGCTGCTGTCGGAAGAGGCCGATCTTGCCGGGCTTCCCGACTATCTGCGCGATGCGATGGCCGCTGCCGCGCGCGAACGCGGCGAAGAGGGCAAATATGCCGTCACCCTGTCGCGCTCGATCATCGAGCCTTTCCTGACTTCGTCCGAACGGCGCGATCTGCGCGAACAGGCATTCAATGCCTGGGTGGCGCGCGGCGCCAATGGCGGCAAGACCGACAATCGCGAGATCATCCGCGAGACGCTGGCGCTGCGGGCAGAGAAGGCCAAGCTGCTCGGCTATGCCAACTTCGCGGAGCTGAAGCTCGACAACACCATGGCGAAGACGCCGGCAGCGGTCAATGAACTGCTGATGGCGGTATGGGCCAAGGCGGCGGCGCGTGCCGGCGAGGAAGAAAGGGATATTGCCGCGCTGATAACAGAGGAAGGCCGCAATCACGAGGTCATGCCCTGGGACTGGCGGCACTATGCCGAGAAGATCCGCACGCGGAAGTTCGATTTCTCCGAAACGGAGCTGAAGCCCTATCTGCAGCTCGAAAAGATCATCGCCGCCTGCTTCGACGTTGCCGGACGCCTCTTCGGCATCAAGGCCGTCGAGCAGAAGGGCGTTCCCGGCTACCATCCCGATGTGCGCGTCTTCGAGATCCGCGACCGGTCCGACAAGCTCGTCGCCTTGTTCCTCGGTGATTACTTCGCCCGCTCATCGAAGCGTTCCGGCGCCTGGATGAGCTCGTTCCAGTCGCAGCACAAGCTGTCGCTGAAGAACGGCCATGTCGGCGAGTTGCCGATCATCTATAATGTCTGCAATTTCGCCAAACCGGCCGAAGGTAAGCCGGCGCTGCTGTCGCTCGACGATGCCCGCACGCTGTTCCACGAATTCGGCCATGCGCTCCACGGAATGCTGTCCAACGTCACCTATCCCTCGGTTTCGGGCACCGGCGTCTCCCGCGATTTCGTCGAACTGCCGTCGCAGCTCTACGAACACTGGCTGACCGTGCCGGCCATCCTCAAGGAATATGCCGTTCACTACGAGACCGGCGCGCCGATCCCGCAGGCGCTGCTCGACAAGGTGCTGGCGGCGCGCACCTTCAATGCCGGCTTCAACACGGTCGAGTTCACCTCCTCGGCACTGGTCGACATGGCCTTTCATACCCGCGGCGCGGTCGAGGACCCGATGGCGGTGCAGGCCGAGGTGTTGGCCGAGATCGGTATGCCGAAGTCGATCGTCATGCGCCATGCGACGCCGCACTTCCAGCACGTGTTTTCCGGCGACGGCTATTCGGCCGGCTATTATTCCTACATGTGGTCGGAGGTGCTCGACGCCGATGCCTTCGCCGCCTTCGAGGAAACCGGCGATGCCTTCAATGCGGATATGGCCGCGAGACTGAAGGCCAACATCTATTCCGTCGGCGGTTCGATCGACCCGGAAGAAACCTACAAGGCCTTCCGCGGCAAGCTGCCGAGCCCGGATGCGATGCTGAAGAAGAAGGGGCTGGCGGCCTGATCGGGCTGTTCACAAGTGTCCGGATGGCGCGATTGCCTATATCGTAGAGCAATTGCCATCCGTGACGACCGTTCTCTTTCAGCTGAGCTTCAAATGAAGGCGAGCCCTATTCCCGCGAGCGCCATCAAGACAACGACGACCCAAGGCGGGGCCTTCCAGGCGACGAGCAAAACGAAGCCCACCAAGGCGGCGGCGAAGTCATAGGGCCGCAGGATCGCGCTCGTCCAGACCGGGTTATAGAGCGCCGTGGCAAGAATGCCGACGACTGCCGCGCTCGCGCCGCGCATGGCGGCTTGGGCCAGAGGATAGCGGCGAAAGTCATCCCAGAATGGCAATGTGCCGACCAGGAGCAGCAGGCCGGGAAGGAAAATTGCGACGAGCGCGATGGCCGCTCCGGCAAGGCCGTGCGGCGCCGGCCCCATGACTGCGCCGAGATAGGCCGCGAAGGTGAAGAGCGGCCCGGGGACTGCCTGCGCGGCGCCATAGCCGGCCAGGAACGCATCGGCACTGACCCAACCGGTATTGACCACCTCGGTCTGCAGCAGCGGCAGCACGACATGGCCGCCGCCAAAAACAAGCGAACCGGAACGATAGAAGGCGCTGAACAATGCCACGCCTTGCGACCCGCTGACGGCGGATAGGATCGGCGACAGGCCGAGCAGCGCAACGAAGCACACCAGGCATAGAAGCCCGATCCATCTGGGAACGCGGAATGAGACGCGGTGGGCGGTGGACGCCACCTCGCTGCGGCAAACCAGCAGTCCGGCGAAGGCGCCGGCTGCGATCGCCACGATCTGGCCGATCGCGCTCGGCACAAAGACGACGATCAGCACGGCACCCAGAGCAATGCTTGCCCGCTCCCTATCCGGCGTCAAAGTGCGCGCCATGCCCCAGACTGCCTGTGCGACCACGGCGACGGCGACGATCTTGAGGCCGTGCAGCAAGCCACCGCCGACCGACCCGCCAAACGCGGTTGCCGCCATCGCAAAGGCGACGAGCAGGATCGCGGAGGGAAGCGTGAAAGCCGTCCATGCGGCAAACGCGCCGCCGAAGCCGCCGCGCAGCAGGCCGAGAGCAAAGCCGACCTGGCTCGAAGCAGGACCCGGCAGAAACTGGCAGAGAGCGACCAGATCCGCATAGCCTTCCTCGCTTATCCATTTCCGGCGCATGACCAGCTCATTGCGGAAATACCCGAGGTGAGCGATCGGACCGCCAAACGAGGTGAGGCCAAGTTTGAGGAAGGCAAGGAAAACTTCGCCAGCCGTACCGTGGGGCTGGCTGGTAGCAGTCTCTGGAGTTGCTGCTGCCGACGATTTCACCAATCAACTCCTTGGTTTTGGCTGGCTTGGACGCCGAGATTCCCGCAAAATAGGATGCTCTCCTATACAGGAGAGCATCCATGTCGCTCTAAGCCGGCGACCCAAATTTTCATCTGTTAGGCGCTCTATAAGAGCCTCCTGCAAAGCCGGTGTGGCAATAACGCGTGCCAGACGGCAATAATTACGGAACTCCTCGGTGTTTCTTTCATCGACAATTTTAAGCAAGACGCTTTCCAGCCGACGAACCCGCTGCTTCGATAAGGGGACACGCTTCAGAAATCTTGCAAGATTCGCCTTGATGTAGCCTGATCGAAAGAACCAGGGGTCGGCTTCGAGGAATTCGATGGCCATTTCCACACCGCGCGCGTCGCCGCCCTTGAGCCGGTCATAATGCTCCCAAAAGTCTGGTGGATAAGCTGCCTCGACGGCACTATGAAAACGTTCAACCAACTCATGCGTTCGTGGAGAAGCATTGATGGCTTTTCGCGCTTCCTCGACATCCCTCGCTCGTACAGCCCATGGAAATTTGCTCAATATGTGCCACCCAAGCAAAACAAATTACGGAAATCCTGCAATCTGCGGCACATTTTGCAACCGGATCCCGCGGCGCAAGAAGCCTTGGATTTCTGACGGCGAGCTATTTGTCGGCCCATGATTTCAACACGCGCACGGTTTCCGATTCCGTTCCGGGCCAAAGCTCGAAAACATACTGGTCATCTCCCTCAAGCCCATCTTCGCTGAGAGTATCGAGACCGGACATGGTCACTCGGACGCCGAGCGGCCCGGCTTGCACCGGAAGACGTGGAGCGGTCGGATCGTAGTCCGTCAAGCCGGCCAGAACGAGTTCGCCTGAAGGGCAGTCAAAACGAGTTTCAACCACATGCTGGAAGGCGTCGAGGTCGAGCGCCGGGCGTTCGTCGTGCCACTCGACGCGCACCGGTACAGTCATATTGCGCGCCGTGTGGAGAATGATCGCATGAGGGCTGACTGCTATGCGGCGCGTGACTACCTCATCGGTATAATCGTCAGGCAGGTCGGGATGGGCCGCGTCACGCAGATATATTTGGAAGTAGTCGGCAAAGAGATTGCCCTCATACAGGGTGTTAGACATATGTGCCTCGATAGGTTGGCAATTTCTGTCGATCAGCCTGAAATTAACATATCAGAGAGGTGGGATGGCAGCCATGCGGCTGCTTTCTTGCCTCCCCCCTTTCGCATTCGCGAAAAAAAGGGTATGAGCGCGCCAAATGCAATTGGCGTGTTTACCAAAACACCGCGCCCCAGCCTCAGAGATTAAGACATATGGCACTTCGCAACATCGCGATCATCGCGCACGTTGACCATGGGAAAACCACCCTCGTCGACGAGCTTTTGAAGCAGTCCGGCTCCTTCCGCGAGAACCAGCGCGTTGCAGAACGCGTCATGGACTCCAACGATCTCGAAAAGGAACGCGGCATCACCATTCTTGCCAAGGCGACCTCCGTCGTCTGGAAGGATACACGCATCAACATCGTCGACACACCCGGCCACGCCGACTTCGGCGGTGAAGTCGAGCGCATCCTGTCGATGGTGGACGGTGCGATCGTTCTCGTCGATGCCGCCGAAGGCCCGATGCCGCAGACCAAGTTCGTTGTCGGCAAGGCGCTGAAGGTCGGTCTTCGCCCGATCGTAGCGATCAACAAGATCGACCGCCCGGACGCTCGCCACGAAGAAGTCATCAACGAAGTGTTCGACCTCTTCGCCAATCTCGACGCCACCGATGAGCAGCTCGACTTCCCGATCCTCTACGGTTCCGGCCGTAACGGCTGGATGAACTATTCGCCGGAAGGCCCGAAGGACGAAGGTCTCGGCCCGCTTCTCGATCTCGTCGTCAAGCACGTTCCGGAGCCGACCGTCGGCGAAGGCCCGTTCCGCATGATCGGCACCATTCTGGAAGCCAACCCCTTCCTTGGCCGCATCATCACCGGCCGCATCCATTCCGGTTCGGTCAAGCCGAACCAGGCCGTCAAGGTTCTCGGTGCTGACGGCAACCTCATCGAAACCGGCCGTATCTCGAAGATCCTCGCCTTCCGCGGCATCGAGCGTCAGCCGATCGAAGAAGCGCAGGCAGGCGACATCGTCGCCATCGCCGGCCTGTCCAAGGGCACGGTTGCCGATACCTTCTGCGATCCGCAGGTCACCGAACCGCTGATCGCGCAGCCGATCGACCCGCCGACGGTCACCATGTCCTTCATCGTCAACGACAGCCCCTATGCAGGCACCGAGGGCGACAAGGTCACCTCGCGCGTCATCCGCGACCGCCTCTTCAAGGAAGCCGAAGGCAACGTCGCGCTGAAGATCGAAGAAGCCGAAGGCAAGGATTCGTTCTACGTTTCCGGCCGCGGCGAATTGCAGCTCGCAGTTCTGATCGAAACCATGCGTCGCGAAGGCTTTGAGCTTGCCGTGTCGCGTCCGCGCGTCGTCATGCACAAGGACGAGAGCGGCCAGGTTCTCGAGCCGATCGAAGAAGTCGTCATTGACGTCGATGAAGAGCATTCCGGCATCGTCGTGCAGAAGATGTCCGAGCGTAAGGCTGAAATGGTCGAGCTGCGTCCCTCGGGTGGCAACCGCGTCCGTCTCGTCTTCTGGGCGCCGACCCGCGGCCTCATCGGCTATCAGTCGGAACTTCTGACAGATACGCGCGGCACGGCCGTCATGAACCGCCTGTTCCATGACTACCAGCCTTACAAGGGCGAAATCGGTGGCCGCGTCAACGGCGTTCTGCTGGCCAACGAAGCCGGCGAAGCCGTGGCCTACGCCCTGTTCAACCTGGAAGACCGCGGCCCGATGATCATCGACGCCGGCGAGAAGGTTTATGCCGGCATGATCATCGGCATCCACTCGCGCGACAACGACCTGGAAGTCAACGTGCTGAAGGGCAAGAAGCTCACCAACATCCGCGCCGCCGGCAAGGATGAAGCCGTGAAGCTGACCCCGCCGATCCGCATGACGCTCGACCGCGCGCTGTCCTGGATTCAGGACGACGAGCTGGTGGAAGTGACGCCGAAGTCGATCCGCCTGCGCAAGATGTATCTCGATCCGAACGAGCGCAAGCGTTACGAGAAGGCCCGTCTGGCCTGATCGCCTACCGCTTCGATGCATTCGACCCCGGCCATCGTGCCGGGGTTTTTATTTGCATGTTCGGTTTTTGAGCCCTTGTCCTAAAGGTTAAAAAGTCGTTAATTTTTGTTAATGATCCACGGATAAAGCCTGTGGGCAAGTCTGCCATCTTTATGAATGAGGATGGTTAATTCGCGTTGGTAAGACCAGAGTAGACGTTATGAAGACGTTGTCGATTGATGTTCGGCGGGCAGAACCCCATGATGCCCGAGCCATTTCGGAGGTGCACCGCCAGGCGTGGCAGTATACCTATGCCGGCATCATTCCGCATCGCGCTCTCGGCCAGATGATCGAGCGCCGCGGCGAAGCGTGGTGGCGCAAGGCGACCAGCGGTCCGGCCACGCTGCTGGTTCTAGATGTCGCCGGCGAGATCGCAGGCTATGCCACGCTCGGGCTTAATCGCGCCCGTGCTCTGCCGCAGGAAGGCGAAATCTACGAACTCTATCTGCGCCCGCAGTACCAGGGCCTCGGCCTCGGGCGCATGCTTTTCGGCGAGGCGCGCCGGCTTCTGAAATCTCTCGGCTGCAAGGGGCTGGTCGTCTGGTGCCTCGAGGAGAACGAGAACGCCTATCGTTTCTATCGCGGTCAGGGTGGCGCGGATTTCTGTGAGGGCATCGAGACTTTCGATCACCGGCAGCTCCGCAAGATCGGCTTCGTCTGGCCCTGAGCGGCGCTGTAGCACTTCAAACCTGCCGCATAATTTTCCTGAACTCGATTCCGATCTATGGAATTATGCAGTAAATCCGCCTGTTTCCCGATGCGTTGTTGCGTTGCGGGATGAATCCTATTATTTGGCTGGCGGCAACCATCCTTATTTAGGGGACAAGCATGCGTATCGACGCGATTTCCATTGGCAAGAACCCGCCCGAAGACGTCAACGTCATCGTTGAAGTACCGGTCGGCGGTCATCCCATCAAGTATGAAATGGACAAGGACGCCGGCACGCTGGTCGTCGACCGTTTCCTCTATACGCCGATGACCTATCCGGGCAATTACGGCTTCGTTCCGCACACGCTCTCCGACGACGGCGACCCGATCGACGTTCTGATCGCCAACACCCGTCCGTTGATCCCGGGCTGTGTCATCAACGTCCGCCCGATCGGCGTGCTGATGATGGAAGACAATTCCGGCAAGGACGAAAAGATCATCGCCGTTCCCTCGCCGAAGCTGACGCTGCGCTATGAAAAGGTGAAGGAATATACCGACCTGCCCGAGATCACGCTGAAGCAGATCGAGCACTTCTTCGAGCACTACAAGGATCTGGAGCCCGGCAAGTGGGTCAAGATCTTCGGCTGGAAGGGTTCGAAGGAAGCTGGCGAACTCATTCTCGAAGCCATCGAGCGCGCCAAGAACACCAAGGGCTGATCAGCCGCCATCGATGACGGCGCCAAGCCTTTTAATCAAATCCTCCGGTTCGCCCTCGATCCGGAGGATTTTTTTGCGCGCGGTGTCGCCGCTGACGAAAGCAAGCGTGGATTTGGGGATGCCGAGGCTCTTTGAAAGCAGCGCAATCAGCGCCTTGTTGGCCTTGCCCTTTTCGGGCGCTGCCGAAACACGCGCCTTCAGATAGCATTCGCCGTCGCTGGCGGCTTCCAGCCCGTCGATTGCGTCACGCCCGCCATTGGGCGTGAGCCGCACGGAAAGCCGGAGATGATCCGGAAAGGCCCGCCAAGCCGTATTCACCGCAGAAATAGCGGGACGATCGAATTCCACATCAGCGAGCGGATGAAGAAGATAATGAGCAGCAGGATGACTGGCGAGATGTCGATGCCGCCGAGATTCGGCAGGATACGGCGGATCGGTCGCAGGGCCGGCTCGGTGACCGCATAAAGGAAGTTGCCGACGGAATTGACGAACTGATTGCTCGAATTGATGACGTTGAATGCATAAAGCCAGGAAAATATGGCGCTGGCGATCAAGATCCAGGTATAAAGATTCAAAGCCAGATCAATGGTTTGAAATAAGGCGAGCATGTCCGTCTCCAATTCGCGGTTGACAGACATGTAGACATTGGCGACTAAACGGGCAAGTCCCATGCTCCGAAGCGTGTTGAATCATGTTTAAAAGGCCGATGTTTGCGTTAGCGGCCGCGTCGGAAAGTCTCGTCCCATGTCGTTCGCTGCCAGCGGAGACCGGTTTGCCGCCTTCAGGCACATTGCCTATACTTATTTCTTCTTCGCGCGGTTCTTGACAGCCTTTGCCACACAGGTCGTCAGCGTCTCGGTCGGCTGGCAGATGTATGAGCACACCGGGCAACCGATCTATCTCGGTCTGATCGGCCTGGTGCAGTTCCTGCCGTCGCTGTTGCTGATCCTGGTGACGGGCACGGCTGCAGACCGCTACAACAGACGGCTGATTTCCGCGATCTGCATTTTCGTCGGCACCCTCTGCGCGGCCGCTCTGCTGTTCCTGACGGTATCGGGCACCTTCGCGCCGCTGCCGGTGTTTCTAATCCTCACGGTCTTCGGCATCGAACGCGCCTTCATGACGCCGGCCATGCAGTCGCTGGCGCCCAATCTGATCCCGCCCGCGGATCTGACGAATGCCATTACCTGGAACTCGATGTCCTGGGATGCCGCTGCCATCCTTGGTCCCGTCGCCGGCGGTCTGCTCTACGGTGTCGGCGCCAATGTCGCCTATATCGTGGCCGTTCTTTTCTTTGCGGCTGGTTCGGTGCTGACCTTCCTGATCCCGAAGCCGCAGCAGCGTGTTGCGCATGAACGGCGCAGCCTGAACGAGATGCTTGCCGGCTTCCGTTTCATCTGGTCGGAAAAGGTGGTGCTCGGCGCGGTCTCGCTCGATCTCTTCGCCGTGCTGCTCGGCGGCGCTGTCGCGCTGATGCCGATCTATGCGCGCGATATCCTGACGCTCGGACCCTGGGGGCTTGGCATGCTGCGTGCCGCGCCGAGCTTCGGTGCGATCGCCATGGGCCTGTTTCTGGCGACCTATCCCATCCGCAATCGCGCCGGCATCTGCATGTTCGTCGGCGTTGCCATGTTCGGCGTGGGCACGCTGGTTTTCGGCATCTCGCATACGCCGTGGCTATCGATCGCAGCTCTCGCGGTCATGGGCGCATCCGACCTGATCTCCGTCTATGTCCGCGAAACGCTGATCACGCTCTGGACGCCGGATCATGTGCGCGGCCGCGTCAATGCCGTCAACATGGTCTTCGTTGGCGCTTCGAACGAGCTTGGCGAATTCCGCGCCGGCACCATGGCGCACTATTTCGGCGCGATCCCTGCCGTCGTCATAGGCGGGCTCGGCACGCTCACCGTCGCGATTCTCTGGGCTACAGGTTTCCCGCAGCTCCGCCAGATCGATAGTCTTAATGCGCCGGACCGTGACGGCGAGCCGCAGCCGGCCTGAGGCGTGCGGAATGACGAGGCCGGCGGATCGATACACTTCGTTTTCAGCGCTCCGCGAGCATGAGACCGAGGGCGTCGACTATCGTATCCGTATCGAGGATCGATCGTCGCGTGTCGCTGTCATCGCTCCCCATGGTGGCTTCATCGAGCCCGCCACCTCCGAGATCGCCATGGAAATCGCGGCGGAGAGCTTTTCTTTCTACTGCTTCGAAGGGCTCAGCGCGGACAGGCTGCATCATGAGCTGCACCTGACTTCTGGGCATTTCGACGAGCCGATTGGCCTTAGCCTTGTTTCCCAATCGCTGATCGTCATCGCCGTTCATGGCCGGTTGGACAGGGGTGATCCGGAAACAAGCTGGGTTGGCGGCCTCGATACCTCGCTTGGCGATCGGATCGTTCAAGCATTGCGCCAGAATGATTTCGCGGCGGTTGCGAGGGCGAAGGGGGAAGCTCTGGCGGGGGCAGGCGTCGGCAACATATGCAATCGCGGCAGGCGCGGTGCCGGCGTTCAGCTGGAGATTCCAAGGCACATCAGGGATATGCTCTTGGCGGATGCAGGGCGGCTACGACGATATGCCTGGTCGGTGCGCGGGGCGATCGAGCAATATGATCGAATTCTAGCAGCGGGCTAAGACATCGGCCGGCATTGCCTGCTTGCCTGCGAAAATCATGTCGAGAAATTCGGAAAGCCATGCCTTGAGCGCTGCGTCGAAGATCATGCGGCCTTCCAGGTGCTCGCGGCCCTGCTGGGCGTTCGGCATGCAGAAGCGGTGTTCGCCATGAACGACCCAGCGCTGCATCATGGCGCGGGTGAGTTCGGCATGGAATTGCAGGCCCCAGGCATTGGCACCGTAGCGATAGGCCTGGTTGGGATAGGTCTCGGCCGTTGCCAGCAAATCGGCGCCATGCGGCAGCTCGAAGCCCTCGCGATGGAAGTGATAGACCATCTGCGGCCAGCGCATCAGCAGCCGGCCCTTTTCCGTCGGCTGCAGCGCGTACCAGCCGATTTCGGTCTTGCCGTCGTCGCGCGCTTTCACCTTGGCGCCGAGATGGCGGGCAAGCAGCTGCGCGCCGAGGCAGATACCGAGATAGGGGCGGTTTTCCTTGAGAGGAACCTTCAGCCAGTCGGTCTCGGCCTTGATGAAGTCGTCCGGGTCGTTGGCGCTCATCGGGCCGCCGAAAATGACTGCGCCCGCGTGCCCTTCCAGCGTTGATGGCAGGCGGTCGCCGAGCACAGGGCGACGGATGTCGAGATCGAAGCCCTTTTCCAGCAGCATCTGGCCGACGCGGCCCGGGCTGGAGCGCTCCTGGTGAAGTACGATCAATATCGGTCTGCCAGCGCTCTTCGGCGCTTCAATCATCATTGCCTGTCTCCACCCTCAGACCGGGCGCGCGTGCGGCTGCTTCCTGACGCTTCATGATGCGCTCGCGGTCGGAAATGCCCATTAGGTCGGCGATGCGCCAGATCGCATGGTCTTCCATCTCGCTGCGCTCGCCATCGGCATAGACGATGTCCCAGAGGATACCGAGCAGTTCCAGCCGCTGGGCGCTGTCGAGATGGCGCTTCAGGTCGGATGTGAAGCGATAGTAGTCGACTGCTTCGCTTTCGGCTTCCTCGCCGGCGGCGATCAGCGCGTCGAGCTGGCGTCCATCCAGACCATATTGGTCCTTCAGCAGCTTGCGCAGGCGCTTCTTTTCGCTGTTCTCGATCTTGCCGTCCGCCTCCATGACCTGGATACAGAGCGCCGCAACGGCGACGCGCGGGTCATCGGGTGCAAAGCCGGATTTTGGATGGTCCTGGGTCAGGTTATGAAGGAATTCCTGAAAGCGTTCGAACATTCGTTTCCATTCTTAAAGCGGGCTGAGCAGGGTTCTTGGGGCACCGTGCTCCATCTTCTTGTTCTCACGCAATTCCGGACGCAAAGCTGCGACGCGCTTTTGCCGGAATTGCTCTAAAACAACTTGAGCCGTGTCTTGGGGTCCGGTTCAAGCTTGTGATCCTTCACGCCGGGGTCATCAGGCGCACCGCCGAAGAAGGGCCGGGGCTCGGCATCCTGCGGCGCCGGCTTTGGCGCTGTGGCGGGTGTGCCTGACGCCGGTTTTGCCACGGCGGGCTCCAATTCCTTGACATAGGTATCGGCGACCGGCGGTGCAACTTTCGGTGAAGTCACCTTCTCGTGCACGGGGGCGGAAACGGCTGTACTCACCGGCGGCAGCGACTTCAGCGCCGCATCGACCGATACTGCCGAACCTTCCTCCACCGGACCGTCGATCTGGCCGAAGGGCGCCTTCCATTCGAAGGCGTCGAGACGGCCGGTGACCGGTGACAGCGGCAGCCATTTTTCTGAAACGAAGCCATCGGCAACCCAGGCCGGATCGCGCGGTGCGCGCAGTGCCTGCGCCATCCAGTGGCGGACGCGGCCCTGATCGCCGGTTTCAGCTTCCTCGATGTCGGCGAGCAGCAGGAAGGCGCCTTCCCGCGCGTCGATCCGTGCGGCGGCTTCCGCCTTGGCGCGGGCCTTGGCAAAATCGCCGGCATCCATCGCGGCCTTTGCCGTCAGCAGCAGCGCTTCGACATTGTTCGGGCGAATGGCCTCCAGCCGCTCGGCCCGCTTCAGGCGGTCGGTGACGGAATCGCCGCTGCGTGCCCGCACATAGGCCTTGCCGATCTCCGGATGGGGCTGCGCCTTCCATACCTGTTCGAGGACGGCGGCGGCCTTGCGCACCTTGTCCTCGCGGAAGAGCGCCTTGGCGGCGATCAGCGCTGCCGGCACGAAATCGGCCGCAAGCTTCAGCGCCGCCTGCGCATCGTCGCGGGCGGCGGCGGGATCGCTTTCCAGTTTCTCGGTGGCGCGCGCCGTCAGCAGCACGGCGCGCTGGCGGTTGGCTGTGGCCTTGTCTACGACATGGGCGACCTTCTGCTGGTCGAGAAGCTTGATCGCGTCGTCCCAGCGGCCGGACTGACTGCGATATTCCAGCGTCGCCTGCGCCGCCCAGGGCAGGTAAGGGGCATGGTCGGCGGCCTTTTCGGCATACTGCCGGGCGGCTTCATGGGCGCCCAGGCGCTTGGCTTCCAGATAGAGCCCACGCAAGCCGAGCTCGCGCGTTTCCGGATCGTTGGCCATCAGTTCGAATTTCTGGCGCGCCTCGTCATGCTTGCCTTCGATCAATGCCGCCTGCGCCTCAAGGAGATTGATGAGCGGCTCCTGATCGGCGCGGATGAGGCCGCGCGTGCGCGCCGCCATCTTGCGGGCCAGCAGCGAATTGCCGGCGCCGGCGGCGATCAGGCCGGTGGACAGCGCCTGATAGCCGCGGTCGCGCTTGCGGGCGCGGAAATAGCGGGTAACGGAATGCGGCGAGGTCCAGATCAGTCGCACGAACCACCAGACGATCATCACGGCGGCCACGATCGCAATCAGGATCGCGGCGGCGACGATCAACTTGGTCTGGTATAACTGGCCCTCCCACACGAGCGAGAGATCGCCGGGGCGATCCGCCAGCCAGGAAAAGCCATAGCCGAGAGCCAGGACAAGAATGGCGAAGATAAGCAGTCTGATCATTGCTGCGCTCCGTCATTAGAGCCGGATGATTTTAGATCGTAACGATCTAAAATCTGAATCCGCTCTAAAATCAAATAGGTAGAGCATGATGTCGTCCGAAAACCGCTCACACTTTTCAGCATCATGCTCTAGTTCTGTTTCCCGGTATTGGCGATTGCCTTCGACAAGGCGTCGCTTACCAGATCCTCGACGCGGATACGCGCTTCCAGCGATTGCTTGAAGGCGGCCGAGGCCGATTTGGCTTCATCGGGTAGGCTGTTCCATTCCGTCACGGCGCCCGGCAGATCGCCGTTCCTCACCTTGTCTTCGAAGCGGGCAGCAATGGCATCGACGCTGTCGCCGGGAACATTGCCGACAGGGCGGACCTGGACCAGCGATTCGGCGCTCGATAGCAGGCGGCTGCTCCAGCTCTGGTTCGGATCGTCCTTATGTGCGGTTGCGGCGATTGCCGTCGCGACATCGGAAACCTGGCGGATCAGGTCGGCGCGGGAGGGAACGCCGGTCTGGGCGAAGTTCTTGAGCGCGGCAACGGCCGGATCGTCCGGCGCGACATTGGCGAAGGTTTCGAGTTCAGGCTGGAAAGGGCCGCCACGATCGATCGCGGCCTTCAATGCCGCAGCCGCGATGGCGCGGGCAACCGCGCTTTCCTGGCTCGGTCCGCTCAGTTTCTTTTCGGCGTCGTCGAGACGCTTGCTCACTTCGGCGTCGGCGGTGGCCTGGCTCTGCGTCGTCTTGCTGAGATCGGCCTTCAACTGCTCGACTTCGGTGGTCAGCGACGCGATCTTCTGATCGGAAGCGGCGCTTGTTGTCCCACCCGAGCCACTTGCCGAAGCGCCGTTGGCCACGCTCGCCTCAAGCGCTGAGATGCGGGCGGCAAGGGTTTCGTCCGGCTTGGCCGCCGGTGCGGCGGCGAGATTGGCGACGCTCTGCTTGAGGCCGTCGATCTCCGCATTCAATGCGGCAACCTCGGCAGAACTGTCCTTGGCGGCTCGGCCGCCGGGCAAGAAACCCGCATATTGCAGGGCGCCGGCGCAGATGAGCGCGATCAAACCGCCAGTGATGCCGGCTGCGATAAGACCGGAGGTTGAACCTTGGTGCGACTGCGGGCGCTCGGCATGAGAAGGCGTGGCGTCGGCCGCCTGACGCGCCGGTGCAGCTTCCGGCTCGTCGGCGGCAGCCGAGGTGGACGGTCCCTGAACCTCGTCGCGAAGCGGCTCCTTGTCCGCTTCGAGCGGCATTTCCACTTCGGCAACCGGGGAGCTGCCTGGCTCGCCATGGCCGCGTTCGGTCAAATCTTCGGGAGCTGCGTCCTGCGCAGTTTTTTCGGCTTCCAGATCGATCGTGACCGGTTCGTCGTTGGGCTTCGAATGGTTAGGCGTTTTTCGCGATACCATGAGGTCCTCTTTATCATGCGCTGCAACGAAGTTAGACAGACAAGGCGATTATGGAAAGGCCTTACATCAAAATTGCGGCCTTACTTATGGATCAGACGCGCCATGAGCTTGTCTTCATTCGGCATGTCGGCGATTGCCACATGGGATCGCAGCGGCTCCGGCACGGCTGCGGCGACGGCTTCACTCAGACAAAGAAATCGCGTTTCGGCAAAGATGCCCGGGTTGTGCCGGACGAAAGGCAGGCTGAAAAAGCGCCTGACCGTTTCGTGAGAATAAAACAGCACGGCATCTGCGCTCACATCGGCGAAAAGCCGGCGAAGAACATCATCGTCGGGGACGATATCCCGCATCCGGTAGCATTCGACCGTCAGGAAGGGCAGGCGGCGCTCCGCCAATCCGGCTTCGAAGCCGGCCGCGCGGGGAGACCCGGCAAGATAGAGGAGCGGGGCGGTATCCAAGCCGGGGGATCGGCTGGAAATCAGGGCAGCCAGTTCGGTGCCGCCGCCTTCCGAGACGGCAATATTGCTGAATCCGAGGTCTTCGGCCTCTTTCGCCGTTGCCTTGCCGACCGCAAAGAGTGGCCGGGCGAAATGCGGCTCAAGATCGGAAGCCAGGGGCGCAAGTGCCCGGATCGCCTCTGCGCTGGTGATGGCGATGGCGCCCTGTGTCGCCAACAGCGCCCGTCCTGCTTCCTCGACGTGATGGACGGGTTCGGCGAGCGGCAGCAGCAGGGGTTCGTGTCCCATCTGTGCCAGCCGCCGCATGGTGCGTTCACCCGAATGCTGTGGGCGGGTGACGACGACGCGCATCTTTCGTCAGGTCCAGTCTTCGAAGAAGGTGCTGCCGGCCTCGGCGCGGATTGCCTGGCCGGCATTGACGCCCAGCGCCTCGGCATCGCGGCGATGACCTTCGATGGTAGTCGTATGCACCTGCGTGCCATCCGGCGTGAGAATCATGCCGAAGAAGCGCAGATGATCGCCTTCGCAAATTGCGTAGCCGGCTATCGGTGTACGACAGGAGCCGTCGAGTGCGGCCAGGAATGCGCGTTCGCAGGACACGGCGTCGAAGGTCGGCGGGTCATTGATGGCGGCAAGCAGGTCGTTCATTCTGCTGTCGTCGATACGGCTTTCGATGGCGATTGCGCCTTGCGCCGGAGCGGGCGGGAACTCGTCGGGATCGAGAATATCGGTGATGACTTCGACATTGCCGAGACGCTTCAGGCCGGCGACGGCAAGAAGCGTCGCATCCGCCTGACCCTCTTCCAACTTGCGCAGTCGGGTCTGGACCGAGCCGCGGAAGGTGATGACATTGATATCGGGGCGCAGGCGGCGGATCAGCGCCTGGCGACGCAGCGATGCCGAGCCGACAGTGGCGCCATGCGGAAGCTCGATCAATTTCGGCGCCGTGCGGCCGATGACGGAATCGCGGATATCCTCGCGGGGCAGATAGGCGTTCAACGCCAGGCCTTGCGGCAACTTCGTTGCCATGTCCTTGGCGGAATGCACGGCGAAGTCGAGCTCGCCCGAAGTCAGCTTCTCTTCCAGCTCTTCCGTGAACAGGCCCTTGCCGCCGATTGCCGCGAGCGACCGGTCGGTTATGCGGTCGCCCTTGGTGGTGAGAACGACGATTTCGAACATCTCCTCCGGAAGGCCATGTGCCGCCATCAGACGGTCGCGTGCCTCATGTGCCTGGGCGAGCGCCAGCGGGCTGCCGCGCGTGCCGATCCGGAAAGGTTTTGTTTGCATCCGCTTTGATCCGTTGTTACCGACAGTTCCCGTAACCATATTTCCGCTTTACCGCAATCGACCTGTAGGCAACGAACTTTCTCCATGGCATCCGTTCTTCGTATTCTGGGCATCGAAACAAGCTGCGACGAAACCGCTGCAGCCATTGTCGAGCGCCGGGATGACGGTACGCCCACGGTCTGTTCCGACGTCGTCCTCAGTCAGTTGGACGAGCATAGCGCCTATGGCGGCGTCGTGCCGGAAATTGCCGCGCGGGCACACGTCGAGGCGCTCGATACGCTGATCGACGAGGCATTGAAACGTGCCAATGTGTCGCTCTCAGACGTCGATGCCATTGCCGCCACATCCGGTCCAGGCCTCATCGGCGGGCTGCTCGTGGGGCTGATGACCGGCAAGGCGATCTCGCGCGCCACCGGCAAGCCATTATACGCCATCAACCATCTGGAAGGCCATGCGCTTACGGCGCGGCTGACCGACGGACTTGCCTTTCCCTACCTGATGCTGCTCGTTTCCGGCGGCCACACGCAGCTGATCCTGGTGCGCGGGGTCGGCGAATACGAGCGCTGGGGCACGACCATCGATGATGCACTCGGCGAAGCCTTCGACAAGACGGCCAAGCTTTTAGGGTTGCCCTATCCCGGCGGCCCTGCCGTGGAAGCCGCCGCGAAAAACGGCAATCCGGACCGTTTTGATCTTCCTCGGCCGTTGGTCGGCGAAACGCGCCTCGATTTTTCCTTCTCCGGCCTGAAGACGGCGGTGCGGCAGGCGGCGACGGCGATCGCGCCCGTTACAGAGCAGGATATTGCCGATATCTGCGCCTCCTTCCAGAAGGCGGTCTCGCGCACCCTGAAGGACCGCATCGGTCGCGGCTTACAGCGCTTCAAGGCGGAATTCCCGAAGACGGCGGAAATGCCGGCACTCGTCGTGGCCGGCGGCGTTGCGGCCAATCTCGAGCTGCGCCGAACGCTGCAGGAGCTTTGCGATGCCAACGGCTTCCGCTTCATCGCGCCGCCATTGAGACTATGCACGGATAACGCCGTGATGATCGCCTGGGCCGGACTGGAGCGCATGGCGACGGGTGCGGCACCTGACGATCTCGATGTGCAGCCGCGTTCGCGCTGGCCGCTGGATCAGAAGGCCGAAACTCTCCTGGGTCACGGCAAACGAGGAGCGAAGGCATGAGCGGCAACGAACGGATCGCAGTCATTGGCGCCGGTGCTTTCGGCACCGCGCTCGCCGCCGTCATTGCGCTCACCGGCCGCAGTGATGTGATCCTCGTCGGCCGCAAGGCGGGGTTGATGACCGATCTTGCCGCCGATCGCATGCATGATTCGGTATTGCCCGGGATCGCACTGCCGGATTCGCTGCAGTTCTCGGCTGCACCGGATGCTGTTTCCAATGCCGGCATTGTCCTTTTCGCCATGCCCTCGCAGGCGCAGGCCGACGCCGCCAGGCACTACGGGCCTTATCTTGGCAAGGATGCGATCGTCGTCACCTGCGCCAAGGGCATCGACAAGGTCTCCGGCGATCTCCTGACCAATATGCTGGAGCGGGAGTTGCCGCAGCACGCCATCGCCGTGCTCTCCGGACCGGGTTTTGCCGCCGACATCGCCAAGGGGCTGCCGACGGCCATGGCGATCGCCGCTGCCGATATGGCTGTCGCCGAACGACTTGCGCAGGCGATTTCCGGCCCGACCTTCCGTCTTTACGCATCGGATGACCGCATCGGCGTGCAGCTCGGCGGTGCGCTGAAGAATGTCCTCGCCATTGCCTGCGGCATCGTCGAGGGCCGGGGCATCGGCGATTCCGCCCGGGCGGCGTTGATCAGTCGCGGCCTCGCAGAGATGTCGCGCTTCGTTGCGGCCAAGGGCGGCAAGGCGGAGACCGTGCGCGGGCTCTCCGGTCTCGGCGATCTCGTGCTGACGGCCACCAGCCATCAATCCCGCAACTTGCGCTTCGGCATCGCCCTCGGTCAGGGTGAGACCGTCGATCCGGCGCACGGCACGCTGGTCGAAGGCGCCTATGCCGCCTCCATCGCCGCGCGGCTGGCCCACGAGCTCGGCGTCGACATGCCGATAACCGACGCGGTTTCCGCCATTATCGACGGCAAGCTCGACATTCCCACAGCCATCGGTCAATTGATGACACGGCCGATCACGACGGAATAATTTCTGGATATCCAAAGGAGCCCTATCATGCTGTTCGCCTTTGTCTGCAAGGACAAGCCCGGTTACCTCAATGTCCGCATGGAGACGCGCCCGGCGCATGTGGAGCATCTGAACAAACTCAATGCGGAGGGAACGCTGAAGATGGCCGGCCCCTTCCTGGATGCCGAGGGCAAGCCGAACGGCAGTCTCGTGATTGTCGAGGCCGAAAATGTCGAGGCGGCGGTCGCGATTGCCGATGCCGATCCCTATACGAAGGCCGGTCTGTTCGAGAGCGTCGAGATCAAGCCGTTCAACTGGGTCTTCAACAAGCCGGAGGCATGAGAAATGGCGCACTGGCTTTATAAATCCGAGCCGGCCTCATGGTCGTGGCAGCAGCAGAAGGATGCCGGCGACAAGGGGACCGAATGGACCGGCGTGCGCAACTATCTCGCCCGCAACAACATGCGGGCCATGCAGATCGGCGACAAGGGTTTCTTCTATCACTCCAATGACGGGCTCGAAGTCGTCGGCATCGTCGAGGTCTGCGCGCTGGCGCATCCCGATTCGACGGCCAAGGACGATCTTCGCTGGGAGTGCGTCGATATCCGCGCCGTTCGCGACATGCCGAATCCCGTGACCCTCAAGGACGTCAAGGCCAATCCGAAGCTCTCGCAGATGGCGCTTGTCACCTCCATGCGGCTTTCCGTGCAGCCGGTGACGGATGACGAATGGCTCGAAGTCTGCCGTATGGGCGGTCTGGACAACCCTCCGGCCTGATTCGGTGGGTGGAGTTCATTGAAAACCGATCCGGAAAGCTTCATCCGCGCCAATACCAGCCTGATGGCGGCGCCGCATGTGCCGGAAATCCGGCTGCATCTGGCAAGCGAGGCGCATGAGCTTTGGCTGAAGACGGAAGAGGAGCTGGAGGAGATCGGTCTGCCGCCGCCCTTCTGGGCCTTCGCCTGGGCGGGCGGCCAGGGGCTGGCGCGCTATATTCTCGATCATCCCGAGACCGTTGCCGGCAAGACCGTGCTGGATTTTGCCAGCGGCTCCGGGCTTGTCGCCATTGCGGCCAGACTGGCGGGTGCAAGCCATGTGCTGGCCATCGATATCGATCCGTGGGCGGGTAGCGCCATCCGGTTAAATGCCGTTGAAAACAGCGTTGATCTGGACTTTGCCGGAGACGATATCATCGGCCGGGTCGTCGATGCGGATGTCGTCCTTGCCGGCGATGTCTTCTACGATCGCGATTTTGCAGAGAAGCTCGTTCCCTGGTTCAGACGTTTGGCGGGGGAGGGGAAGACCGTTCTGGTCGGCGATCCCGGCAGGGCCTACCTTCCGAAGGATCGCCTGGAAGCGCAGGCGACCTATCAGGTGCCGGTGACGCGGGCGCTGGAGGATAGCGAGGTCAAGAAAACGACGGTTTGGCGTTTTCTCGCCGATTGATAACCCGTCAGTGACGGATGATGCAGACGCCGGCTTCATAAGAGCAGGGATTGCCGGCATAGCGAACGTCGATCACCTTGGCTTTCGGTCTTGGTTGCGCTGCAACAGACCGAGCGTAGGGATTGTAGCCGCCATAGCCGATAACGTAGGTGCCGCCATCGGCTCGATAGACATCGGCCGAACCGGCATAGCTGCCGGCGCTTGCAGCGTCGCGGCGCTCCATCATCAGGATTCTCGTCGGTTGCTGCCGGCCGCCAGCCTGCGGTTGATATATCTGGTGCAGCCGCACGATGCCGGAACGGTCGTGGTGATGCCAGTGGCGATAGTCGCCTGCCGAGGCCGGCGTGAAGGAAAGGGTGGCTGCTGCCGCTAAAACGAGCGCTGCTGCCTTTAAAAGGTGCGGTGTCATGATTCGTCTCCGCTTCGATCCGTTAATGAAATCTTAACGGCAGATTGCCTCAAGAGCGGCGCCAAGTCCACGTCAGGGTTGCCGAAATGGTAAACAGCCCGGAATGGGAAGCTTGTCGTTGCATGCTCGCTAAAGTGCAGAGCGACCCGAATCGATTAAATTCGATGCAGGCATCAATTGTGCTTGTCGATGGGCGTCTGTGTGATTAATGGTCGCAATGATGCAACGCACACTGCACGTCTCTGCGCGCGCGTTGCCCCGGATATCCGGGTTCTAAGCGTATCGTAACGCCGCGAGGTTCTGATGGCGAACGTCACACAAAACCGGCCTCTGTCGCCGCATCTGCAAATTTACAAACCCATTCCCACCATGGTCATGTCGATCGTCCACCGCATCACCGGCGGCGCGCTCTACTTCGGCACGGTGCTGGTTGCCTGGTGGCTGATCGCCGCGGCGACGGGGCAGGCCTATTTCGAACTGGTCAACTGGATCATGGGCACGATCATCGGCCGCATCATCCTGCTCGGCTACACCTGGGCGCTGCTGCACCACATGATCGGCGGCCTGCGCCACTTCGTCTGGGACCTCGGTCACGGGTTCGATCCCGCCGTTTCGACGAAGATGGCCAAGTACACGCTCATCGCGTCGATCTGTCTGACCGCGCTGGTCTGGATTATCGGCATCGTCATCCGGCTGGGTTGATTGGCATGATCGTTCCCGGAAGCGCTAGCGGCCTCTCGGGATCATGCTTTAAAGGATAGTTCTCATGGATATGCGCACTCCTCTGGGCAAAGTCCGCGGTCTCGGTTCCGCCAAGGAAGGCACCGATCATTTCTGGCGTCAGCGCCTGACCGCCGTTGCCAACGTTCCCCTCTTTCTCTTCTTCGTCATCTTCCTGATCATCTATGCCGGCGCGCCCTATGCGGAAGTCGTGCATGCGATCTCGAACCCGATCGTGGCCGTCATCTTCGGCCTGATGGTGATCTCCGGCGTCATTCACATGAAGCTCGGCATGCAGGTCATCATCGAGGACTATGTCCACGGCGAATTCGGCAAGATCGTCCTTCTCATGCTCAACACGTTCTTTGCGATCATCATGGCCGGGCTCTGTCTTTTCGCCATTCTGAAGATCGCGTTCGTAGGATAATTGCATCATGGCACCGAACTCATCCGCTCAGAATGGGGCTGCCCAGAACGGGAAAGCCTACAAGTATATCGATCACTCCTATGACGTGATCGTCGTCGGCGCCGGCGGCGCCGGCCTGCGCGCCACGCTCGGCATGGCCGAGCAGGGTTTCCGCACCGCCTGCATCACCAAGGTCTTCCCGACGCGCTCGCACACCGTCGCGGCGCAGGGCGGCATCGCCGCCTCGCTGCAGAACATGACGCCGGACAGCTGGCAGTGGCACCTCTACGACACCGTCAAGGGTTCCGACTGGCTCGGCGACGTCGACGCCATGCAGTACATGGTCATGGAAGCGCCGAAGGCTGTCTACGAACTCGAGCACTATGGTGTGCCCTTCTCGCGTAACGAAGAAGGCAAGATCTACCAGCGCCCGTTCGGCGGCCACATGCAGAATTTCGGCGAGGGACCGCCGGTGCAGCGCACCTGCGCCGCCGCCGACCGTACCGGCCACGCCATCCTGCACACGCTCTATGGCCAGTCGCTGCGCAACAACGCGGAATTCTTCATCGAGTATTTCGCGCTCGACCTCATCATGTCGGATGACGGCAGCCGCTGCACCGGCGTCGTTGCCTGGTGCCTCGATGACGGCACGATCCATCGCTTCGCCGCCAAGATGGTGGTGCTGGCGACCGGCGGCTACGGCCGCGCCTATTTCTCTGCCACTTCGGCCCATACCTGCACCGGCGACGGCGGCGGCATGGTGGCCCGCGCCGGCCTGCCGCTGCAGGACATGGAATTCGTTCAGTTCCACCCGACCGGCATCTACGGTTCGGGATGTCTCATCACCGAAGGCGCGCGCGGCGAAGGCGGGTATCTCGTCAATTCCGAGGGCGAGCGCTTCATGGAGCGTTACGCTCCTTCGGCAAAGGACCTTGCCTCGCGCGACGTCGTTTCGCGCTGCATGACGCTTGAGATCCGCGAGGGACGCGGCGTCGGCAAGAACAAGGATCACATCTTCCTGCATCTCGACCATCTCGATCCGGCCGTGCTGCATGAGCGTCTGCCGGGTATTTCCGAGAGCGCCCGCATCTTCGCCGGCGTCGACGTGACGCGCGACCCGATCCCGGTGCTGCCGACCGTTCACTACAACATGGGCGGCATTCCCACCAACTACTGGGGCGAAGTGCTCAACGCCGACAGCAACAATCCCGAGCGCGTGCTGCCGGGTCTGATGGCCGTCGGCGAAGCCGGTTGCGCTTCGGTGCACGGCGCCAACCGCCTCGGCTCGAACTCGCTGATCGACCTCGTGGTCTTCGGCCGCGCCGCTGCCATCCGCGCCGGCCAGGTCATCGACCGTGACAGCCCGGTTCCGCCCGTGAATGTCGCTGCCTGCGACAAGATCATGGATCGCTTCGATCGCCTGCGTCATGCCAGCGGCTCGACGCCGACGGCGGTGCTGCGCGAGAAGATGCAGCGCGCCATGCAGGAAGACGCCGCCGTGTTCCGCACCCAGGAATCGCTGGAATCCGGTGTCCGCCGCCTTTCGGAGATCTGGAAGGAAATGGCCGATATCAAGGTCACCGACCGCTCGCTGATCTGGAATTCCGACCTCGTCGAGACGCTGGAGCTGCACAATCTGATGGCCAATGCCATCACGACGATCTACGGCGCCGAGGCCCGCAAGGAAAGCCGTGGCTCGCATGCCCGCGAAGACTATACCGAGGGCAAGTTCGCCGGCCGCGACGACGAAAACTGGCGCAAGCACACGCTTGCCTGGGTCAACGAGGCAGGCGACGTGAAGCTCGACTATCGTCCGGTTCACACCGACCTGATCGCCGAAGGCATCGATCCGCACAAGATCGAGCCGAAGGCGCGCGTGTACTGATCTGAGAGGAACTGACCATGGTTGAACTCGCTCTCCCCAAGAACTCTCAGATGCGCGAAGGCAAGGTCTGGCCGAAGCCGGTCGGCGCCAAGAACACGCGCGAATTCCGCGTCTATCGCTGGAGCCCGGATGACGGCCAGAACCCGAGCATCGATACCTACTATATCGATATCGACGATTGCGGCCCGATGGTGCTCGACGGCCTGCTCTACATCAAGAACAAGATCGACCCGACGCTGACGCTGCGCCGCTCCTGTCGCGAAGGCATTTGCGGTTCCTGCGCGATGAACATCGACGGCACCAACACGCTCGCCTGCACCAAGGGTCTGGACGAGATCAAGGGCACGGTGAAGATCTACCCGCTGCCGCACATGCCTGTCGTCAAGGACCTCGTGCCTGATCTGACGAACTTCTACGCCCAGCACCGCTCGATCGAACCCTGGCTGAAGACGGTATCGCCGCCGCCCGCCAAGGAATGGAAGCAGAGCCATGAAGACCGTCTAAAGCTCGACGGCCTCTACGAGTGCATTCTCTGCGCCTGCTGCTCGACGTCCTGTCCGAGCTACTGGTGGAACGGCGACCGTTACCTTGGTCCGGCCGTGCTGCTGCAGGCCTATCGCTGGCTGATCGACTCCAGAGACGAAGCCAAGGGCGAGCGCCTCGATAATCTCGAGGACCCTTTCCGCCTCTATCGTTGCCACACGATCATGAACTGCGCCCAGACCTGCCCGAAGGGTCTGAATCCGGCCAAGGCGATCGCTGAAATCAAGAAGATGATGGTTGAGCGGCGGGTTTGACCCGCCGTTCCAATTCCTTCGACGCGTCCTCGATGCTCAGGGCGCGTCGAAATCAGCCGCTTACATCTATTTTACATCTGGTTCGGTGGACTGAGCCTTGAAACCACCTGATTCTTGTCCAGCTATGGCCTTCGGCGATTTGTGACGGTATCGACTTGATTAACCAAAGTGAAATACGATAATTCCGACATCATTAAACATAACTTTGCAGATGTCAGCGGTGGACAATCAATCAGGAGTGTGATGATGCAGTTTAGATATGCAGTGACGGCTGCGGCGATTGGTCTGTCGCTTGCCGGTTGCCAGCGCACGGCATACAACAACGACAGTTATTCGTCTCCACCACCCCTGCAGGCCCAGCCTGTTCCTTCCGTACAATCCAGCCAGCTTCCGCCCCCCGGCGCGGGTAACGGTTCGCAGTTCCCGGCAGCACCCGCGGGCGCGCCGAATGCGGCCAATCCGGCGCAGCAGCAGGCAATGGCGGCTTCCGCCATGGATGTCACGAAGGAATCGATGGTCGGCAGCTGGAAGGTCAGCAACGGCGGATCGAGCTGCGACATGTTCCTGACGCTGACGAACCTCGGCAGCGGCTCGCGCGGCGGCACACGCGGTTGCGCCGGCGAATTGACCTCGATGGGGGCTTGGGAAGTTTCCGGCAAGCAGGTCCTCCTCAAGAATCGTGACGGCGCGACGATCGGTACGCTCTACAAGACGGCCGATTCACGCTTTGACGGCTCGACCGCTTCCGGCCAGCCGCTCAGCCTCAGCCGCTAAGCTCAAAGCCCTCAGCCGTTTCGTCGAGACGGTTGAAGGCTTTGAAATGTCGTTCCACGCAATTTCGGACGGAAAACCGTTGCGCACTTTTCCGGGAATTGCTCTAGTTGACGGGGTGGCGTCCTTTGGATGTGCCTCATTTGCACAGGCGGATATTTCCCCATGCAGCCCATGCCAGATTATTCGATCAGCGTCTGCGAACAGCTGAAGGCGCTGACGGCGTCCGGGTCCCTCCAGGTGGATTCGGCGCAGATGGATGTGGCGAAAATGCTGGACCGCGTGCTTGCCGATCTCAAGCGAAGGAAGCCGGCCGCGAAATCCAGCGCGCTCGGCTGGATGTTCGCCGCGCGTAAGAAGCCCGCCGAGACGACAAAGGGCCTCTATATTCACGGCAGCGTTGGTCGCGGCAAGACCATGTTGATGGACATGTTCTTCTCCATGGCGCCTTGCCAGAAGAAGCGCCGGGCGCATTTCTTCGAGTTCATGACCGATGTGCACAATCGCATTGCGGCGCAGCGGCTGAAATTCAAGAACGGTGAAACCAAGCAGGCCGACCCGATACCGCCTGTCGCCGCCGATCTCTATGCCGAGGCCGAGTTGCTGTGCTTCGACGAATTCACCGTCACCGATATCGCCGATGCGATGATCCTGTCGCGGCTGTTTTCCGAGTTGTTCTCGCTCGGTTGCGTGCTGATCGCCACGTCGAATGTCGAGCCGGACAATCTCTATCGCGACGGGCTCAATCGCGGCCTCTTCCTGCCTTTCATCGATCTCCTGAAGAAGCATGTCGATGTGGTGACGCTGGATTCGCCGACCGACTACCGCATGGAGAAGCTGAACAGCCAGCCCGTCTATCTCTCGCCGCTCGACCAGCGTGCCGAGATGGCGATGGACGCCTCCTGGATGCAGGCGCTGCACGGGCGCAAGGCGCAGCCGATGGAGATCCCGATGAAGGGACGCTCCATCCATGTGCCGCTGGCCGTCGATCGCATGGCGCGTTTTTCCTTCGCCGATCTTTGCGAGGCTCCGCTCGGGCCCGCCGATTTCCTCGCGATTGCCGAACGCTTCGATACGATCTTCCTCGATCGTGTGCCGAAGCTCGGTCCGGACAAGCGCAACCCCACGAAGCGTTTCATCATTCTCATCGACACGCTCTACGATCATAACATCCGTCTTTACGTGTCCGCCGCCGCCATGCCGGAGGATCTTCTGGAGGAGCGGCGCGGGACGGAGGGCTTCGAATTCGACCGCACGGCATCGCGGCTCTTCGAGATGCGCAGCGCCGAATATCTCGCCCAGACTCCGGCCAGGCGCGCTGCCGAGTAACAATTCGGTGACAGACTATCTTACGTTTACGTAAGAGTTTTTCGATCTAACCGATTGAAATTCCTGATCCAAAAATAATCAATTGCCAATTTCGGCCTTTGGGTCTATGCGATTGGCGGCTATTGTGGATACCCTTCACGGTGTCCCGCCACGGATTTTGATCGCAAAGGATACACCGAAATGGCGCGTAACAAGATCGCACTTATTGGTTCTGGCATGATTGGTGGCACGCTGGCGCATCTCGCCGGCCTGAAGGAACTGGGCGACATCGTCCTGTTCGACATCGCGGACGGCATTCCTCAGGGCAAGGGTCTCGACATCGCCCAGTCCTCTCCCGTCGAAGGCTTCGACGCCAACCTCACCGGCGCCAGCGACTATTCCGCGATCGAAGGCGCTGACGTCTGCATCGTCACCGCCGGCGTTCCCCGCAAGCCGGGCATGAGCCGCGACGATCTTCTCGGTATCAACCTCAAGGTCATGGAGCAGGTCGGCGCCGGCATCAAGAAGTATGCCCCGAACGCTTTCGTGATCTGCATCACCAACCCGCTCGACGCGATGGTCTGGGCGCTGCAGAAGTTCTCCGGCCTTCCGACCAACAAGGTCGTCGGCATGGCCGGCGTGCTCGACAGCTCGCGCTTCCGCCTCTTCCTCGCCAAGGAATTCAACGTATCGGTCGAAGACGTTACGGCTTTCGTTCTCGGCGGCCACGGCGACTCGATGGTTCCGCTCGCTCGCTACTCGACGGTTGCCGGCATTCCGCTGACCGACCTCGTCACCATGGGCTGGCTCACCGCCGAGCGTCTCGAAGAAATCATCCAGCGCACCCGTGATGGCGGCGCCGAAATCGTCGGCCTGCTCAAGACCGGTTCGGCCTATTACGCTCCGGCCGCTTCCGCCATCGCGATGGCTGAATCCTACCTCAAGGACAAGAAGCGCGTTCTGCCTTGCGCCGCGCACCTCGATGGTCAGTATGGCGTCAAGGATATGTATGTCGGCGTTCCCACCGTCATCGGTGCCGGCGGCATCGAGCGCGTCATCGAAATCGACCTGAACAAGGCCGAAAAGGAAGCTTTCGACAAGTCGGTCGCAGCCGTTGCCGGTCTTTGCGAAGCTTGCGCCACCATCGCGCCGTCGCTGAAATAATCTAGCCGTTATAACAGGGATAGACCCATGAACATCCATGAATACCAGGCCAAGGCGCTGCTGAAGTCCTATGGCGCACCCGTCGCGGACGGCGTTGCCATCTTCTCCGCCGATGAAGCCGCCGCCGCTGCCAAGCAGCTTCCAGGCCCGCTTTACGTCGTCAAGAGCCAGATCCACGCTGGCGGCCGCGGCAAGGGCAAGTTCAAGGAACTCGGCCCGGACGCCAAGGGTGGCGTTCGCCTCGCCAAGTCGGTTGACGACGTCGTCGCCAACGCCAAGGACATGCTCGGCAACACGCTGGTGACGAAGCAGACCGGCCCGGCCGGCAAGCAGGTCAACCGTCTCTATATCGAAGACGGCGCCGACATCGACCGCGAACTCTATCTCTCGATCCTGGTCGACCGTTCCGTCGGTCAGGTTGCCTTCGTCGTTTCGACCGAAGGCGGCATGGACATCGAGACCGTCGCGCACGATACGCCGGAAAAGATCATCACCGTTGCCATCGACCCGTCAACGGGCGTCACGGCTGAGAACTCGGCGACCATTTCCGACGCGCTGAAGCTCGAAGGGGCTGCCCGCGAAGACGGCGCCAAGCTCTTCCCGATCCTCTACAAGGCCTTCGTCGAGAAGGACATGGCGCTGCTCGAAGTCAACCCGCTGATCGTCATGACCAATGGCCGTCTGCGCGTTCTCGACGCCAAGGTTTCCTTCGACGGCAACGCTCTCTTCCGTCATGAAGACGTCCGCGCGCTGCGCGACACGTCGGAAGAAGACGAGAAGGAAATCCAGGCGCACGAATATGACCTGGCCTACGTCGCGCTCGACGGCAACATCGGCTGCATGGTCAACGGCGCCGGTCTTGCCATGGCAACCATGGACATTATCAAGCTCTACGGCGCCGAGCCGGCGAACTTCCTCGATGTCGGCGGTGGCGCCACCAAGGAAAAGGTTACGGCCGCCTTCAAGATCATCACCGCCGATCCGGCTGTCCAGGGCATTCTGGTCAACATCTTCGGCGGCATCATGAAGTGCGACGTCATTGCCGAAGGCGTGCTCGCAGCCGTCAAGGAAGTGGGTCTGAAGGTTCCGCTCGTCGTTCGCCTCGAAGGCACCAACGTCGAGCTCGGCAAGAAGATCATCAACGAATCCGGTCTCAACGTCATCTCCGCAGATGACCTGGACGATGCCGCCCAGAAGATCGTCAAGGCAGTCAAGGGCTGATCGGGATGGCTGCTTCCTTCGCTCCAACGGCTGATCATCTTCGCCTCGGTGCCTTTGCTGGCACCTGGGAAGGGGAAGAGCATGTCGCGGCTTCGGCCTGGACGAAGGAAGGCACGGCAACCGCGCGCCTCACGGCCGAGTGTCTGTTCGGCGGATTTTTCGTCGAACAGCGCTACGTGCAGACGCGGGACGGCAGCACGTCGTTCGAAGCCAGGAACATTCTCGGTTTCGACGCCGCTGACCAGTCTTACAAGCTCTATCAGTTCGATACGGTCGGTTTCGTGCCCGCCGCGCCGGCCTCCGGTGAATGGATCGACGGCAAGCTTGTCCTGACCAAGGTTTCGCCGCGCGGCGCGCAGCGCACTCTCTTTCAGTTCGAAAATGAAGACTGCTACTGCATGGGCGTCACTTTTGCGCCCGCCGGCAGCGATACATGGCAGGAGGTCGTCAGCGGCTTATATCGTCGCGTCGCCTCCGCGTCTTCCAACCTCTCGTAACAAAGGCCTCGCATGTCTATTCTCATCAACAAAGACACCAAGGTTCTGGTTCAGGGCCTGACCGGCAAGACCGGTACCTTCCACACCGAACAGGCGCTTGCCTATCACGGCACGAAGATGGTCGGCGGTATCCACCCCTCCAAGGGCGGTGAAACCTGGACCGGCAAGGACGGCGAAAAGCTGCCGATCTTCAAGTCCGTCGCCGAAGGCAAGGACGCAACCGGCGCCAATGCTTCGGTCATCTACGTACCGCCGGCAGGTGCCGCGGCTGCAATCCTCGAAGCGATCGACGCCGAGATCCCGCTGATCGTCTGCATCACGGAAGGCATTCCGGTTGCCGACATGGTCAAGGTCAAGGACCGTCTGATCAAGTCTAAGTCGCGCCTGATCGGACCGAACTGCCCGGGCGTTCTGACCCCGAACGAATGCAAGATCGGCATCATGCCGGGCTCCATCTTCAAGAAGGGCTCCGTCGGCGTTCTCTCGCGTTCCGGCACGCTGACCTATGAAGCCGTGTTCCAGACCACCAACGAAGGTCTCGGCCAGACCACGGCTGTCGGCATCGGCGGCGACCCGGTCAAGGGCACCGAGTTCATCGACATCCTGGAAATGTTCCTCGCGGACGACGAAACCAAGTCGATCATCATGATCGGCGAAATCGGCGGTTCGGCTGAAGAAGACGCCGCACAGTTCCTCAAGGACGAAGCCAAGAAGGGCCGCAAGAAGCCGATGGTCGGCTTCATCGCCGGCCGCACGGCACCTCCCGGCCGCACCATGGGCCATGCCGGCGCCGTGATTTCCGGTGGCAAGGGCGGCGCGGAAGACAAGATTGCAGCGATGGAATCGGCAGGCATTCGCGTGTCGCCGTCGCCGGCGCGTCTCGGCAAGACGCTGGTGGAAGTCCTGAAGGGCTGAGCCTACCTATAGCAAGGCCGGACGGGGCGGCATCAGCCTTGTCCCGTCCGGTTTCGACATTCGCAAGTGCATGCATGCGGCCTTGACGGCTGCGAACGAAATACGGTCGCCGGGGACCCGAAAACCGGCAATGCAAACAAGTTGGGAGACGGGCGAGAGCGCCCGCAGATTCACCATGGCAAGGCAAGAAGCCAACGAGCAATTTCAGATCACCTCGTTCCTGGATTGCGCCAACGCTGCCTATATCGAGCAGCTCTACGCCCGCTACGAGGACGATCCTTCATCGGTTTCCGACGAATGGCGGTCTTTCTTCAAGGCGCTCGAGGATAGCCCCGACGATGTGAAGAGGGCGGCCAAGGGCGCCTCCTGGCAGCGCAAGAACTGGCCGATCCCGGCAAAGGGCGACCTCGTCTCGGCGCTCGACGGCGACTGGGGCGTTGTCGAAAAGGTCATCGAAACCAAGCTGAAGGCCAAGGCCGAAACCACCGGCGCGCCGGCCGACACGACCGACGTCCTGCGGGCGACGCGCGACAGCGTTCGCGCCATCATGATGATCCGCGCCTATCGCATGCGCGGCCACCTGCATGCCAAGCTCGATCCGCTCGGCATCGCCGCTCCGGTCGAAGACTACAAGGAACTGTCGCCGGAAGCCTACGGCTTCACCGAGGCCGACCTCGACCGCAAGATCTTCATCGACAACGTGCTCGGCCTCGAATACGCGACTGTTCGCGAGATGATCGAGATTCTCGAGCGCACCTACTGCTCCACCCTCGGCGTCGAATTCATGCACATCTCCAACCCGGAGGAAAAGGCATGGATTCAGGAACGCATCGAAGGTCCGGACAAGGGCATCGCCTTCAATCCGGAGCGGAAGAAGGCCATCCTCCAGAAGGTTATCGAAGCCGAAGGCTATGAGCAGTTCCTTGACGTCAAGTTCAAGGGCACCAAGCGTTTCGGCCTCGACGGTGGTGAATCGCTGATCCCTGCGCTCGAACAGATCCTGAAGAGCGGCAGCCAGCTCGGTCTTCGCGAAGCCGTGTTCGGCATGGCCCATCGCGGCCGTCTGAACGTGCTTTCGCAGGTCATGGGCAAGCCGCATCGCGCCATCTTCCACGAGTTCAAGGGCGGCTCCTATGCGCCTGACGAAGTCGAAGGTTCGGGCGACGTGAAGTACCATCTCGGCGCCTCTTCGGACCGCGATTTCGACGGCTCCAAGGTGCACGTTTCGCTGACGGCAAATCCGTCGCATCTGGAAATCGTCAACCCGGTCGTCATGGGCAAGGTCCGCGCCAAGCAGGACATGGGCGCCACGCAGTGGGACGGCGATATCATCCCGCTGTCCGAACGCGCCAAGGTCGTGCCGCTGCTCATCCATGGCGACGCGGCTTTCGCAGGCCAGGGCGTCGTTGCCGAAATCCTCGGCCTCTCCGGTCTGCGCGGCCACCGCGTTGCCGGCACGATGCACGTCATCATCAACAACCAGATCGGTTTCACCACCAATCCGGCCTTCTCGCGTTCGTCGCCCTATCCGTCCGACGTCGCCAAGATGATTGAAGCGCCGATCTTTCACGTCAACGGCGACGATCCGGAAGCGGTCGTCTATGCGGCGAAGATCGCGACTGAATTCCGCATGAAGTTCCACAAGCCTGTGGTCCTCGACATGTTCTGCTACCGTCGTTACGGTCACAATGAAGGCGATGAACCGTCCTTCACGCAGCCGAACATGTACAAGGTCATCCGCGCGCACAGCACAGTCCTGCAGATCTACTCGCAGCGGCTGGTTAGCGAAGGCGTGCTGACCGAAGGCGAAGTCGAGAAGATGAAGGCCGACTGGCGCGCGCATCTCGAGCAGGAGTTCGAGGCCGGCCAACACTACAAGCCGAACAAGGCCGACTGGCTTGACGGCGAATGGTCCGGCCTGCACACGGCCGACAATGCCGACGAGCAGCGCCGCGGCAAGACCGCGGTGCCGATGAAGTCGCTGAAGGAAATCGGCCGCAAGCTGTCGGAAATTCCTGCCGGCTTCCACGCGCACCGCACCATTCAGCGCTTCATGGAAAACCGCGCCAACATGGTGCAGACGGGCGAGGGCATCGACTGGGCCATGGCGGAAGCCCTGGCATTCGGTTCGCTGGTTCTCGACGGCCACAAGATCCGCCTGTCCGGTCAGGATTGCGAGCGCGGCACCTTCTCGCAGCGTCATTCGGTTCTCTACGATCAGGAGACCGAAGAGCGCTACATCCCGCTTGCGAACCTCTCGCCGACCCAGGCACGTTACGAAGTCATCAATTCGATGCTCTCGGAAGAAGCGGTTCTCGGCTTCGAATACGGTTATTCGCTGGCCCGTCCGAACGCGCTGACCCTCTGGGAAGCCCAGTTCGGCGACTTCGCCAACGGTGCGCAGGTCGTCTTCGACCAGTTCATCTCGTCGGGCGAACGCAAGTGGCTGCGCATGTCCGGCCTCGTCTGCCTGCTGCCGCATGGCTACGAAGGTCAGGGTCCGGAGCACTCCTCCGCCCGCCTCGAACGCTATCTGCAGCTCTGCGCTGAAGACAACATGCAGGTCGCCAACGTCACGACGCCGGCGAACTATTTCCACATCTTGCGCCGTCAGCTGAAGCGTGACTTCCGCAAGCCGCTGATCCTGATGACGCCGAAGTCGCTGCTGCGCCACAAGCGCGCTGTGTCGACGTTGGCGGAGATGGCGGGCGAAAGCTCGTTCCATCGCCTGCTGTGGGACGACGCCGAACTGCTCAAGGACAGCCCGATCAAGCTGCAGAAGGACAACAAGATCCGTCGCGTCGTCATCTGCTCGGGCAAGGTCTATTACGATCTTCTGGAAGAGCGCGAGAAGCGCGGCATCGACGATATCTACCTGCTGCGCATCGAACAGCTCTATCCGTTCCCGGCCAAGGCGCTCATCAACGAGCTCAGCCGCTTCCGCAATGCGGAGATGGTCTGGTGCCAGGAAGAGCCGAAGAACATGGGCGCATGGTCCTTCATCGATCCGTACCTGGAATGGGTGCTTGCCCATATCGATGCCAAGTACCAGCGCGTTCGCTACACCGGCCGTCCGGCCGCCGCCTCTCCGGCGACGGGCCTGATGTCCAAGCATCTGTCGCAGCTTGCGGCGTTCCTCGAGGACGCGCTCGGCGGTTGAGGGGTTGCGCGATGACGCGTTTTCGTTTGAAAATCGCGGCGTCGCGCCCCAGCCTTCCGCATGATGCGACGGGGGAGAACATGGCCGCCATGCAGCAACATGCCGCCTATCGCCGCAATCAGGCAAATGCCCGGTCGACCGCCATGGTCGTTCGGGCGCTTGCGCCGCGGCGCATCACCCGTCCCCCGGCCGTCTGTCGCCGGAATTCCATCCAACTCATAAAGACGAAAAATCAGGATTTGAACAATGGCCACTGAAATCCGCGTTCCTACCCTCGGCGAATCCGTCAGCGAAGCGACCGTCGGTACATGGTTCAAGAAGGTCGGCGACGCCATCAAGGCCGATGAGCCGCTTCTCGAACTTGAAACCGACAAGGTGACGATCGAAGTTCCGGCGCCGAGCGCCGGCACGCTTTCCGAAATCGTTGCCCAGGCCGGCGAAACCGTAGGCCTCGGTGCGCTGCTCGGCCAGATTTCTGCTGGCAACGGCGCTGCCGCCGCTCCGGCACAGGCTGCCGCACCTGCTGCTGCTCCGGCCCCTGCCGCTGCTGCACCGGTTGCCGCCCCCGCCGTTTCCGCTCCGGCTTCCTCGATGCCGCCAGCACCGGCTGCCGGTAAGCTGCTTGCCGAAAACAATCTCTCTGCCGATCAGGTCGAAGGCAGCGGCAAGCGCGGCCAGGTTCTGAAGGGCGATGTGATCGCCGCCGTCGCCAAGGCTGCTTCGGCTCCTGCCGCCGTACCTGCCGCCCCCGTTGCTGCTCGCGCCCCGACCGCCGTCGAGGACGTCAGCCGCGAAGAGCGCGTGAAGATGACGCGTCTGCGCCAGACGATTGCCCGCCGCCTCAAGGATGCGCAGAACACCGCCGCCATGCTTACCACCTATAACGAGGTGGACATGAAGGCCGTCATGGACCTGCGCAACAAGTACAAGGACGTCTTCGAGAAGAAGCATGGCGTGAAGCTCGGCTTCATGGGCTTCTTCACCAAGGCCGTCACCCACGCGCTGAAGGAACTCCCGGCCGTCAACGCCGAGATCGACGGCACCGACATCGTCTACAAGAACTACTGCCACATCGGCATGGCCGTCGGCACCGACAAGGGCCTCGTCGTTCCGGTGATCCGCGATGCCGACCAGATGTCGATCGCCGAAGTCGAGAAGGAGCTTGGCCGTCTGGCGAAGGCTGCTCGCGACGGCACGCTGTCGATGGCCGACATGCAGGGCGGCACCTTCACCATCACCAATGGTGGTGTCTACGGTTCGCTGATGTCCTCGCCGATCCTGAACGCGCCGCAGTCGGGCATTCTCGGCATGCACAAGATCCAGGAGCGTCCGGTCGCCATCGGCGGTCAGGTCGTCATCCGTCCGATGATGTATCTGGCGCTCTCCTACGACCACCGTATGGTCGACGGCAAGGAAGCCGTTACCTTCCTCGTCCGCGTCAAGGAAAGCCTGGAAGATCCGGAACGTCTCGTTCTCGATCTCTAAGGGGAGCGTTGGATCATGTCGACATGGCCCATGCGGACGCTGCGCGGATTGTTGTGCGCCGTCGCCGCATGGGTGCCATCGTCCGCCGGCGCGGCCGAGCTCGACATTTCCAAACTCAGCAGCAATCTCGATCTGGCGTCGCTCGGCGACGCCGATCTCGCCTCCCGCTCGATCAATGTTCTTCGCATCGGCAAGGTCGAGCTGACCTCGGGGCGCATCGTCGCCAGCGATCCGCTCGTCGGGCCTGACCGGGCGGCATTTACCCGCATCGTTTCTCCCGGCGATTATCCCGTCACGCTCTATCAAGCCTTTGGCCGCATCGCCGCGGCCAGCATGCGTTTTGCCGAGGGCAAGCCCGCGCGCTGGGAGCTGGCCGTGGTCCCCGGCCAGGATATCAATTCGCTGAAAAATGATGAGTTCTTCGGCTATCCGGTCGACGCTGGTCTTGGCTGTTACATGGACGCCGAAACCTATGCGCTGATCCAGGAACGCGAAAAGCAGGTTCAGGCGGATAAGGCGACGTCGGATATCAATTATTACGATGATGTTCTGGCGTCCGAACTGCAGCCCAACAATGACGACTACGCCATGCACAGGCCGATATCGGGCAAGCGCGGCAATGTCGCGGTTTTCTCAAGCGGCTGGGGCGATGGCTTCTATCCGGTGTTCTGGGGGCTCGATGCGGGTGGACGGCCGCTCGTTCTGTTCACCGATTTCGGCGTCATGGAAAATGCCGACGGCCGGCGCGAGCCGGGAGGGCAATGACGATGCCGGCGATCAATACGAGGACACGGTTGGCGTCGATGCCCTGGGTGGTGCTGGCCTTTGCCGTTAATCCCTTGCCTGCATTTGCCGAAGAATGCGTGCAGGAAAAGGCTGTCTACGTTGATATGGACAATGCCTATGAGCTGCGCTTCGAGCCCATGGGTTCGGAATCATCCGTCAGCAACAAGTTCAAGCTTGCAGTGCGCAATACCGCCATCGTGGCAGAAGGCATCGTCATGCACGGTGACGATCAGCCGGGCGCCGATGGCCGGATCATGTTCGAATGCCCGGAGGGCGATGTGACGGGCGCAGATCTCAGAGCCTGCACCGTCTGGCAAGGCATGATCTATGCCTCCGATCTCAAGGGCCATATCCGCGCCTTGCCGGGGGAAGGCCAGAGCGCGGCCGACCGGCTGTTTCTTCCGGCGCTCGGCCCTTCGATCCAGAAGTCGTCGCTATGGGGCAAGGGCAAAGCGACGGTCGCCCCCTGGGATGTCCTTAGTCTGAAAGGATGCAATCAATGATCGATGAGACACCGGTTCTTCTCGTGACCGGCGGCAGCCGCGGCATTGGTGCGGCTGTTTGCCTGGCGGCCGCCCAGCATGGCTGGGCCGTGGCGGTCAACTACGCGTCCAACAAGGATGCGGCCGAGGCCGTGGTGGGGACGATCGTTGACGCCGGCGGCAAAGCGATTGCGATCGCCGGCGATGTCGGCAAAGCCAAGGATATCACCGCCATGTTCGCCAAGGTCGATGCGCATTTCGGCCGCATCGACGGGCTCGTCAACAATGCCGGCATCGTCGATACCATCCAGCGGTTGGACCAGATGACGCCCGAGCGCATCGAGCGTATGTTCCGCATCAACGTCACCGGTTCGATGCTCGCCGCGGCGGAAGCCGTGCGGCGGATGTCGACGCGGCATGGCGGCAAGGGCGGGGTGATCGTCAATGTCTCCTCCATGGCTGCCGTGCTCGGCGGCGGCGGACAATATGTCGATTATGCCGCGTCCAAGGCCGCCATCGATACGTTCACAGTCGGCCTTGCGCGCGAGGTGGCGGCGGAGGGCATCCGCGTCAATGCTGTGCGGCCCGGCATCATCGACACAGATATTCATGCCGCTGCCGGCCTGCCGGATCGTGCCCGTGATATCGCGCCGCAATTGCCGATGAAGCGAGCGGGAACCTCCGACGAGGTCGCGGATGCCATCCTCTACCTGCTAAGCCCGCACGCATCCTATATAACGGGTGCCCTGCTCGACGTGAGCGGCGGACGTTGATCGGAAAGGGTCGATAGATGCAGTATATTCTCGAATTCCTCGGCCTGATGGCAGTGTTTTCCATCTTCATCGTCGTTCCCGGCGCCGACTTTGCCGTCATCCTCCGGCAGAGCATCGTACATGGCCGCCGCGCCGCCATGATGACCGGGCTCGGCATGGGCTTCTCGCTGCTCTTCCACATCAGCTACACCATCCTTGGCCTTGGCCTCATCGTCTCGCAGTCGCTTGTCCTGTTCAGTGTGGTGAAGTGGGCCGGCGTTCTCTACCTCGTCTATCTCGGCATCAAGTCCTTCCGCGAGCCGGGCTTCAAGGTGAAGGATGTCGAGATCACCGAAGAAGACCGCAAGCCGGTTTCCGTCTGGCGCTGCCTCGCGACAGGCTTCGTCACCAATGCGCTGAATCCGAAGCCGGTGCTCTTCTTCCTGTCGCTGTTTTCGACGCTCGTTCATCACGATACGCCGGCGCTCATCCAGTTCAGCTACGGCATCGGCATGGCAACGGCGCTTGTCGCCTGGTTTGCCGGCGTTTCTACTTTCTTCACCGTCAAGCCGGTGCGCGATCGTTTCATCGCGTCGGGCAAATGGTTCAACCGCATCACCGGAGCGGCGCTTGTCGGCTTCGGCATCCGCCTCGCCTTGGCACGGGCGACCGACTAACAAAAGATAGTAAACAAGGAAATTAAGACATGTCCTACGATGTGATCATTATCGGAACCGGCCCCGGCGGCTATGTTTGCGCAGTCAAGGCAGCGCAGCTCGGCCTGAAGGTCGCGGTCGTCGAAAAGCGTGCGACCTATGGCGGCACCTGCCTCAACGTCGGCTGCATTCCGTCGAAGGCGCTGCTGCACGCTTCCGAAGTGTTCCATCATGCCGGCCATGGCATGGATGCGCTCGGCGTCGAAGTCGCCGCACCGAAGCTGAACCTCGGCAAGATGCTGGCCCACAAGGATGCGACCGTGAAGTCCAACGTCGACGGCGTCGCGTTCCTGTTCAAGAAGAACAAGATCGATGCCTTCCAGGGCACCGGCAAGATCGTTTCGGCCGGCAAGGTTTCCGTCACGGCCGATGACGGCAAGGTGACCGAGATCGAAGGCAAGAACATCGTCATCGCCACCGGCTCCGACGTTGCCGGCATTCCGGGCGTGCCGCTCGAGATCGACGAAAAGGTCATCATCTCCTCGACCGGCGGCATCGCGCTCGACAAGGTACCGGGCAAGATGATCGTGGTCGGCGGCGGCGTCATCGGCCTCGAGCTCGGCTCGGTCTGGTCGCGCCTCGGCGCCAAGGTTACCGTCGTCGAATATCTCGACACCATTCTCGGCGGTATGGACGGCGAAGTCTCCAAGCAGTTCCAGCGTATGTTGGCCAAGCAGGGCATCGAGTTCCATCTCGGCGCCAAGGTTGTCGGCGTTGAAAAGTCCGGTAATGGCGCCAAGGTTACCTTCGAACCGGTCAAGGGTGGCGACAAGGTCGTGCTTGATGCGGATGTCGTTCTGGTCGCCACCGGCCGCAAGCCGTACACGGCCGGTCTCGGCCTCGAAGAAGCCGGCGTTGCCCTCGACAATCGCGGTCGCGTCGAGATCGACGGTCACTTCAAGACCAATGTTGCCGGCATCTACGCCATCGGCGACGTCGTGAAGGGCCCGATGCTGGCGCACAAGGCGGAAGACGAGGGTGTTGCCCTTGCCGAAATCCTTGCAGGCCAGGCCGGTCATGTGAATTACGACGTCATTCCGAGCGTCGTCTACACCCAGCCGGAAGTCGCTTCCGTCGGCAAGACCGAGGAAGAGCTGAAGGCCGCAGGCATCGCCTACAAGGTCGGCAAGTTCCCATTCTCGGCTAATGGCCGCGCCCGCGCCATGCTGGCGACGGACGGTTTCGTCAAGATCCTGGCCGACAAGGAAACCGATCGCGTTCTCGGCGGCCATATCGTCGGCTTCGGCGCCGGCGAAATGATCCACGAGATTGCCGTGTTGATGGAATTCGGCGGCTCGTCGGAAGATCTCGGCCGCACCTGCCATGCGCATCCGACGATGTCGGAGGCCGTCAAGGAAGCCGCGCTCGCGACCTTCTTCAAGCCGATCCACATGTAAGAACCCGTGATCCCGGCGGAACAGGCGCCGGGATTGCAATGCTTGCCTGATGATGCGATGTACGGCGCTCCCGTGCATCGCATCATCCATTCGTTCTCACCACCAGAGCAAGCATGTCACGTCAGATCCTATCCGTTCGCACATCCCTGAAACTCTTCATTGCAGTGACGTTCGCAGTCCTCGCGGCCGTTGTAGCGCCCGCCATGGCCGAAGCGCCGGTCGTGAATTGGCCGCAGTCAGTCAGCGATCTGCCAGTGGAGCAGGGCATCCGCTTCGGCACCTTGCCGAACGGCATGCGCTATGCCGTCATGCATAATGCGACGCCGGCCGGTCAGGTGGCGATCCGCTTCCGCATCGGTGCGGGCTCGCTGCAGGAGCGTGACGATCAGCAGGGTCTTGCGCATTTCCTCGAGCACATGGCCTTCAAGGGATCGACCCATGTTCCCGAAGGCGAAATGATACGCACGCTTCAGCGCCTGGGTCTTGCTTTCGGCGCGGACACAAATGCCTCCACGAGCTACGGCGAAACGGTCTATGCGCTGGATCTGCCCGAAGCCAATCCGGAGACGGTTTCGACCGGCCTGATGCTGATGCGCGAGACGGCGAGCGAGCTGACGCTCGATGCCGGCGCCTTCGACCGCGAACGCGGCGTCATCCTTTCGGAAGAGAAATTGCGCGATACGCCGCAATATCGCGGCGGAACGGGACTGCTTGCCCAACTGCTGCCGGGGCAGCGCGTGCCGCAGCGCTCGCCCATCGGCAAGACAGACATCATCAGCAACGCCCCGGTCGATCTGCTCAGAGAGTTTTACCACACCTATTATCGCCCGGATCGGGCCACCCTGATCGTCGTCGGCGATATCGATGCCGCCGCCATCGAAGCCGATATCCGCTCCCGGTTCGGCAATTGGGCGGCCACCGGCCCAGCGCCGGCCGATCCTGATCTCGGCACCCTCCAAAGCCATGGAGAGCGCGTCGGCACGGTTGTCGTGCCGGGTGCCGCGACCCGGGTGCAGCTTGCCTGGACACGGCCCTACGACAGCTCGCCGGATACCGTTGCCACGCGCCGCGCGCAGCTCGTCGAAGATATCGGCCTTGCCGTTCTCAACCGACGCCTGTCCCTTCTGGCGCAGCAGCCCAATCCGCCGTTCGTCAGCGCGCAGGCCGGTGCGCAGGATCTCCTGAAGTCAGCCCATGTCGCGATGATCTCCGCCGACAGCGATCCGGCAAATTGGCAGACTGCCCTGGCGGCCATCGATCAGGAACAGCGCCGCATTGCGCAGTTCGGCGCAGACCAGAGCGAGATCGACCGCGAAATTGCCGAAACGCGCTCGACGCTGCAGGCGGGCGCAGGCGGAGCCGCGACACGCACGAGCCCTGATATTGCCGGCGCGCTCAGCTGGAGCGTCGGCGAGAGCATGGTTTTCACCTCGCCCGCGGAAGACCTGGCGCTGTTTGATGCCGCGACGAAGGATCTGAGCGCGGATGAGGTCAACCAGGTTCTTCAGCGTGTTTTTGCCGGCAACGGTCCGCAGCTGGTGTTGCAGATCCCGCAAATGCCTGATGGCGGGGATGCCGCTGTCGAGAAAGCCTATGCCGATTCGCGTGCCGTGGCGGTGACGGCGCCGGAACATGCGGCTGCGGTCGCATGGCCCTATACCGACTTCGGCAAGCCGGGCGATGTCGTCGAGCGCCGTACGGTCGATGATCTCGGCGTCACGATGGTACGCTTTGCCAACGGTGTCCGTCTGACCATTAAGCCGACCAAGTACCGTCAGGATGAGGTGCAGGTCCGCGCCGAGGTGGGACATGGCCGTATGGACCTGCCGAGTGACCGCTCGCTGCCGCTCTGGGCTGCGCCGGCACTGCAGCTGTCCGGCCTGAAAGCCATCAGCTATGACGACATGCAGAAGGCATTCGCGGCGAAGACCGTCGGCATCGATTTCGCCATTCAGGATGCCGCCTTCAAATTCGAGGGCACGACGCGGCCGCGCGACCTGCAGACGCAGCTGCAGCTGCTGACGGCCTATGTCTTCGATCCGGCCTATCGCCCTGATGTCTTCAAGCGGGTTCAGCAAGCCTATCTCAACACGCTTCCCCAGCTTCAGGCGACGCCGGGCAGCGTTGTCGGGCGCGATCTGTCCGGCCTTCTGCATTCCGGCGATCCGCGCTGGTCATTCCCGGACCGGACGCAGCTGCTCGACGCCAAGCCGGAGGATTTCGAAGGCCTCCTGCGTCCCTCGCTTGCAAAGGGGCCGATCGAGGTCATCATTGCCGGCGATGTCGAAGTTGACGACGCCATTCGCCTGACGGCAGAGACCTTCGGCGCCTTGCCTGCTCGCAGCGACGAGAATGGGGTCGACGGCTCCAGCGTGCATTTCCCGGCGCCGACGGCCGATCCGGTCGTTCGCCTCCACGATGGCCGCAGCGATAGCGCCGGCGCCGCCGTTGCGATCCCGATCGGGGATTTCCTCTCCGATCTGCCGCGGGCTGCCGCCGCGAACGTCGCGGGCGCGATCCTGCGGAACCGTCTAATCGATCAGTTCCGCATTGCCGAGGGGTCAACCTACAGCCCTCAGGGCGAGGTCGATCTGTCGAGATCAATCCCCGGCTACGGCTTTGCCTATCTCTACGTCGAAACTACGCCCGCGAAGGTGGAGCATTTCTTCGAGCTGGTGGACAAGATCACCGCCGATCTTGGCAATGGCGACGTGTCGTCCGACGAGCTGACGCGGGCCAAGGTTCCGATCATCGAAGCGGTAAAGCGTTCGCAGCAAGCCAACGGCTACTGGGTCCAGAACCTTCGCGATGCCCAGACGGACCCGAGGCGTCTTGACCGCATTCGCAAGGGCATCAGCGGCTACGAAGCCGTGACCGCTGACGATGTCCGCGCGATAGCATCGACCTATCTGAAGCCGGACAGGTTCTGGCGGCTCAAGATATTGCCGGCCAATGGGTCGGCGGTGCGCTGACCTGCCATCAGCCGGCCAAATTGCCGCAGCCGGCTTTTGCCGGTCGGGCTCGCCTGCAGCTTATGCTAGTTTGCTGTGGTTGCAGGTTGATGGATGAGGCGATGTCAGCAAGACCGTCGATGGTAAAGCCGCATGTGCCGCATCCCGCGCTACCCGGCGCGGATTGGGCGGATTGCTACGAGCTGCGGATTCCGAAATCGGATGTTACGGCGATGGCTGCGGCGCGCGCCATGCTCGGCCGCTTTCCGCTGTGGGTGCGGCTTCTGTTGCGATTGCGCGATGCCGTGGCCGGCCGGTTCGGATTGAGAACCACCCGGAGCGATCAAGCTGATGGCCTGGAAAGGATCGGCTTCTTTCCCGTCGTCAGCCAGTCCGACCGTCAGGTCGTGCTCGGCTTCGACGACCGGCATCTCGATTTTCGCGTCGTCATCGACGTGCGGGACGATGACGCGGGGCATAGGCTGGTCGATACGACCACGCTGGTCAGGCGAAAGATATTGCTTGGCCGGATCTACATCGCGCTGATTGCGCCATTTCACCGCCTGATCGTCACGACGATGCTTGCCGATTTCGGCAAGCGGATGCGCGCGATCAGTTCCCCGACGTTACCGTAAAGCCCTGCTTGCGGAAGAGAGCCACGAGGCCCTGATCGCCGACGAGATGCAGCGCGCCGACGGCGATGAAGGCGTTGCCCTTGTCAAGAACCGGTGCTGCGCGCTCGGCCATGACCTTGTTGCGGTCGAGGATAATGCGCTGCTCGAAGGCGGCGGTGTCGTCGTCGGTGATCTTCTGGTCGGGTTCGATCACCTTCAGCATCGGGATCATCGCACCGATATTGCCGGCGAGATAGAGGCCGGTCATGGTTTCGTTGACATCGTTGATCTTGTCACCCAGTTCGAGCGTCTGCATCAGCGATTTAAGATGCAGGGCGATCGGCAGGTCGCTCATGGCCTTGGCCTGCTCGGCCAACGTCTCCAGTCCGACCACCTTCTTGCCCTCGGCGGCGGCATCGGTCGCCAGTTTCTGGTCGAGGAACTTTGCGCCTGCGGTCTTGCGGCGAACCTCGCAGCCGGTCATTTCGAATGAGCTCGAGATCAGCCATGGCTGCATGCGGGAAACGGCGGCGAGTGCTATGCCACGCGCTTTCAGCCCCGCTTCCAGCTGGGCATTGTCCTCGGGCGAGAGATGTTGGCTGATGGTCGAGCCGTCGGTGAGCATCGTCAGGGACGGATTGGCGAAGAGGGCGGCCGCTGCCTTCTTGTCATCGAGGATTTCGTCGGATTCGACAACGATCGCATCGGCCGCCGCAGCGGCTTCCGCCGCACCTTTCGGCATGGTGAGCACGCGCGAATCCGAGACATGCATGGTGCCGAGCAGCCAGGACGGCTTCAGGCCGGGCTTTTCGATCTTCCAGAAGGTGCCCTTGCCGTTTTCGACCTTGTCGCCGGCGGCGATGATCGAGGCGTATTTTGCCGGGTCGGTCTTCTGAAGTTCGGCCATGAGATCCTTGCCGCCGCAGCTGTCGGATACTCCACCTTCGGCATGCGCCGGTTGCAGCGTCAGCATGGTCGCGACCAGCAGGATGGCGAGCATCAGCGGAAAGGCCGTGGCAAGCCACAGCATGATATCGCCGAGCGCCGGCTTCATCGATCGCATCGTCTTGGACCCGAGGGCAGAAATCATCAAAACCGTCCGTTCGCAGAGAGCATGATCCCTAGCGCCCGAAAGCGGCTTTCGGGAGGCATGCCGGGAGATTGCTCTGCTTTACGCGAACGAGACGGAGATTCCCTTAACGCGAGCGGTTAATCTTTCCTTATGCACGCGGATGGGCGCGGTCGTAGACTTCGAGCAGGCGCGAGGAATCGACGCCGGTATAGACCTGCGTCGTCGAAAGGCTGGCGTGGCCGAGCAGTTCCTGGATGGTGCGCAGGTCGCCGCCACCGGCGAGCAGATGAGTGGCGAAGGAATGCCGAAGCGCATGCGGCGTGGCGGTATCAGGCAGTCCGAAGGCGCCGCGCAGCTTCTGCATGCCGTGCTGGATGATGCCCGGCTGCAGCTTGCCGCCGCGCGCGCCGCGAAAGAGGGCGCCATCGGCCTCGAGATGATAGGGGCAGAGCTTGCGGTATTGCTCGACCGCTTCGGTAACGATCGGCAACAGCGGCACCAGTCTCGTCTTGTTGCCCTTGCCGGTGATGCGCAGCGAGGTCGCTCCCTGCGGAAAATCCTGCGGCTTCAGATCGAGAGCCTCGGAGATACGCAGGCCGCAGCCGTAGAGCAGCGTCAGCACGGCTGCGTCGCGTGCGGCGATCCAAGGTTCCTCGTGTAGCTGCGCTTCGTCGCTGACGACGGTGATCGCCTGTCTGTCGGAGAGCGGCTTCGGCAGTGATTTCGGCTGTTTCGGCGAACGCACGGCGGCAGCACCCGCAGCATTCACCAGGCCCTTCTTTTCGAGATAGCGCAACAGGGAGCGTAGGCCTGCGAGATTGCGTCCAAGCGAGCGCGCTCCCGCGCCATCCTTGCGGCGGGCGGCCAGAAATGCGCGAAAATCGGCGGGGCGAAGCGCATGGATATCTTCGATCGTCGCCGGGCCGCCGAGGTGGCCGGTGAGGAAAGTCAGGAACTGCCGGGTGTCGCGCTCATAGGCATTGAGCGTATGCGCGGCAAGCCGCCGTTCCCGGCCAAGCGCATCGAGCCAGCGGCTGCGTTCCGCCATCAACCCTGAGTCGGCGATGATCAACAATTCGTTCAGTGGAAAACCCCTTGAAATTCGGATCGCATCTGCCACTTTGAAGGAAGGAAGGTTATGGAATCGCTAACTTTCCCGCTGCTTCCGGCACGTTTCTCCCCCGTGCTGCGAACTCGGCTAGACTTCAATGAAACTGCATATGGCCCGATGCCGGATCTCGGATGGTTCGGCCTCCATATGCGAGGCGCTTGTCATGCTTCGATCATATTCGATTGCGATAGAATATATCCCAACCATTCAGGACCCTTCATGGCTCGCCGCGGCTCGATAACTGCACTGGGACAGCTTGCAGAGGCGATTGCTTTGGTGTCTCAGGGGCAGCCGGGACATATCGTCGACACTTTGATCGCCGAACGCGGTCAGAAGATCGTGCGCAATCCGCTCTGGCCGGTCATGCGCCCGTTTCTCTACACGCTGCTGCGCTACAACAAGGCGATAGAATTCGCCGATGATGTCGCCAAGCTTTCCGGCTTCCAGTGCTTCGAATATATGAGTGATCTGCTGCGGCTCGACATCGGCGTCACCCATGCCGACCGCATTCCGGCCTCCGGCGGCTTCATTCTCGTCAGCAACCACCCGACTGGCATTGCCGATGGCGTTGCGGTCTTCGATCTTCTGAAGTCGCACCGTCCCGACATGATGATCTTTGCCAATCGCGATGCGGTGCGTGTCAATCCGCGGTTTGCCGAGATGATTATCCCGGTGGAATGGCGCGAGGAGTACAAGAGCAAGCCGAAGACGCGTGAGACGCTGCAGCTGACCAACCGCGCCGTCGCGGAAGGCAAGGTGACCGTGCTGTTTCCCTCCGGCCGCATCGCCTATTGGGCGAACGGCAAGTTGAACGAGCGCCCCTGGAAAACCTCGGCGGTCGGGCTGGCGCGCAAATACAATCTGCCGATCCTGCCCGTGCATCTGACGGCGCGCAATTCCGGCCTGTTCTACTGGTTCGCCAAATGGTCGACCGAGCTGCGCGACATGACTGTCTTCCACGAGCTGCTCAACAAGCGCGGCGATCGGTTCGATTTCCTGGTCGGCAACCTCATTCCCGTCGAACATCTGGACGGCGACGTAAACGAGGTGACGAAAGCGCTGGAGAAGCACACGGTCTTCGATCTTGCTGCCGACGGCGACGCAAGCTTCTCGCCGCTTGTTCCCCCGAAGCAGGATGAGTCCCTGGTTTCGCATTCTCTTTGAGGGGGGAATCGGCTAAACCGCGTGGCATGCAGCTACGCTCCATGTTTGCCCGCAATTACCGCTCCCTGCGCTCGATCCGCATGGATCTTGCCGATGTCAACCTGTTCATCGGCGAGAACGGTGTCGGCAAGTCCAATCTCTATCGCTCGTTGCAGCTGGTGCAGGCGGCGGTTCGCGGCCGGCTCGCGCATGAAATCTCCAGCGAAGGCGGCATGTTCTCGGCCATGTGGTCTGGCAAGCGGCGTTCTCACGAGTCGCCTCGCATCCGCTTCGATGTCGAGCTGCTCGATATGGAGCGGGCGGCGACCTTCCGCTACTGGATCGAGGCCGGCATGCGGCCGCCAGGTGCTGCCGGTTTCTCGCTCGAGCCCGAAATCAAGGCCGAGGAGCTTTCGTTCGAGGGCGGGCGTCGGCCGGTGACGATGATGAAGCGCGAAGGGGCCGGCATTTCGGTGCGCGGGGAGACCGGCCGCATGGAGGCCTATCGCGAGCAGGCTTTGCCTTCGGAAACCGCGATCGCGCTGCTCGGCGATGCCGGACATTATCCGGAAATCGGCACCTTCCGCCGCGCCGTCGACGCCTGGCGGTTCTTTCATGGTTTTCGCACCGATCGCGGTTCGCCGCTGCGCGCGCCGTGTCTGGCGGTGACGTCGCCGATGCTGGATGAGGATGGCGCCAATATTGCCGCCGTTTTCGCCACGCTTGCGCATATTCGCGGAGATACGGTCGAGCTCGACCGGGTGATTGCCACTGCCCTCGGCGGGGCGCGGCTCGTCGTGCCAGCGCCGGAGGAAACGGCAGATTTCGGGCTGATGTTGCCCGAGTTTCCCAACCGCGTTTTCCAGCCGCGCGAATTATCGGACGGCCAGATCCGCTTCCTTGGCCTTGCCGCCGCCCTGATGTCCTATCGACTACCGCCGCTGATCGCGCTCAACGAGCCGGAGGCGAGCTTGCATCCCGATATGCTGCGGCCGCTTGCCGATATGATCGCGCAGGCGGCAAAGACGAGCCAGATCTGGATCGTCACCCATTCCGAGGTTCTTGCTCAGGCCGTGCGTGAACGCTGCGGGGCAAAACCGCGCCGTGTCATCCGCGAGGACGGTTCCACTTGGATCGACGGCATGCGGCTGACCGGTGTGATCGACGATGAGGACGAATAGCGGCCATCCGGCGGCACTCTCATTTTTTAGACATGGAAGCATCCCAAAAGGAATTTTTGAAATGACCTCTTTGAGCAGAGCCGCCGTGCTGACCGACCTAGCTGCCATGATCGCGAGCGTTGACTTGGCGCGGCCGATTCGTGTCGCTGTCGACGGCCGTACGGCGTCGGGCAAGACGACGCTGGCGAACGAACTGGCCGAATGTCTGAAGTCCAGCGGACGAGATATCATCCGCACGTCGATCGATGGTTTTCATCGGTCGAAGGTTGAGCGCTATGCGCGCGGTCGACATTCCGCCGAGGGTTATTACCACGATGCGCGCGATCTTCCAGCGATTAATGCCCTGCTTCTGAAGCCCCTGGGGCCGGGCGGCGATCGATGGTATCGCACGGCCTCCTTCGATCTGCACAATGACGTGCCGATTAAACAGGACCCGCAATTGGCGCCAGCCAACGCGATCCTCATCGTCGACGGGACCTTCCTTCAGCGGCCGGAGCTGCGCGAAGGCTGGGACCTCGCCATCTTCGCCGAAACCTCGGAGCATGTATCCGAGCAGCGCGGCATTGCGCGCGACACCCAGCTTCTGGGCGGAACGGAGACGACCCGCCAACTCTACGCCGACCGATACCGGCCGGCCTTTGCGCTTTATGAAAGCCTAGCCGCACCGGCTCTCGCTGCCGATGCGATTATCAATAATGACGATTTTGACCGGCCCAAGCTCCGGATTCGCGAAGGTGGCAGGCTGTCTGCGGTATAGCGAAATCTCTGAAATTCACGCAATCCGGTAGCAGATGCCACGTTCGGCATAGAGGTAATCACGGCAACTTTGCGCCACAAGCGGTCATCTACCCGGTTCGGATGTTTCGCCGGCAACTTTAGGGCCATGGTTACGCGTTATCAGCTCTTCTACAGGTTGAATGCGGAGCGGATGCCGTCAACTACGAACTGGATCGAAAGCGCCGCCAAGAGAACGCCGAGCAAACGAGTAAGCAGTACACGACCGCTGGCCCCGAGCACTCGGTCGACCTTCTGTGCCAGGAAAAGCGCAGCGACGACGAATCCCATCACGACAGCAATAACGGCTATCAACTCAAGTTTTCCGGCTATTCCGTCCAGTGTTCCCGCAATCAGCACTGTCGCGGACAAAGCACCCGGCCCGGCGACGAGCGGGATCGCGATTGGAAACACCGCAAGGTGATGCAGGTGTTCCTTGGTAATGGCAGCGTCACTGCTGCGCGATCTACGTTGCTGGCGGAATTCGAAGATCATTTCAAAAGCGATCGTCAGCAGCATCAGGCCGCCTGCAATACGAAACGCGCCCATCGATATGCCGAGCGTTTGAAGGATGCTCGCACCGAAGAGGGCAAATGTAGTCAAGATGCCGAAAGCGATGACCACGCCGCGGGTTGCAACCAGCTTACGTTGCTGGCGCGTCATGCCGTGCGTTACGCCGAGGAAAAGCGGCGCAAGGCCTGGCGGATCGACAGCCACCAACAAAGTGGTAAAGGCGTGAAGGATTGAACTAAAGCTTGTCACGCGTGCCTCCTTCACGTCGGCGTAGAAAGTCTGTCGATGCTCCGCAACCCCAGACCTCGGGAGACCAGAGGCTTCTATCGGTCACGGCTTGGTTCTGCCATTTGGGATTCTTAACCAAGCATCACGCCAAGAAGGCCGATTGTGTCGAAACGGGCCCATCACGCTAGGCAAGCAGAGGTATGGCGCCCGTTCGTTGCGCGAGTGACGGTGATCAACCGTCCTGAATTCTCGGTCTGCCAACTTGGCGTCGGTATGTTTCAAGAGGTACCGTGCTCTTGGTTGGCCATACATAGCGTCATTTCCTTCGGGCATTCGTGCGCTGTCGATGGACATGAGGTTCCATTTCGCGGTGCCGCGCCCAGCCTAACGACGACCTCATAGTTTTTCGATTGGGAACGGCTCTTGCAGAAATAGGAAAAGGATAAAGCCATCAGCCGACCTGAGCTCCCCGTAAAGGATGCCTGTCAGGCGGCTTGAGGGGCGTCCAATCCGGCGAAAGCCATTGTTTCGGCGCGATAGTGGTCGCTGGTGGTGCTGCTAGATGGGGCCGGATATTCAGGGCGGCTTCTAAATTGTCGGCATTTGCGAGCGTCCCTCGCTCACTCCCGGGTTTCCTTTTGTTCCCGTCCGGGGCATGGTCTGGCGCAATGAGCAAAGATTCTTCCGATCTGTTCGGTGCGCTTTTCGAGGCGGCGCCCGCAAAGCCTGTGATGAGCCGTACGGTTCCCGTTCTCGTGCCGATGCCGGCGCCGAGGGCCTATTCCTATGCCGTGCCCGAGGGCATGGCGGTCGAGCCGGGGTCGGTCGTGCAGGTGCCGCTCGGGCCGCGGCAGGTCATCGGCGTCGTCTGGGATGGCGACGATGATGGCGGGGTCGATCCGAAGAAGCTTCGGCCGATCAGCCATGTGTTCGATTGCCCGCCGCTCGGCAAGCATATGCGCGATTTCGTCGACTGGGTTGCCACCTACACGCTGTCGCCTCCCGGGCTTGTGGCGCGCATGGCGCTTCGGGCGCCGGCTGCTTTCGATCCCGAACCGATGGTGGAGGGCCTGCGCTTTATTGGCGGCCAGCCCGAGCGTCTGACGCCGGCTCGCACCAAGGTGATGGAGATTGCCGCCGATGGGCTTTCCTGGACGCGGATCGGCTTGGCGCATGCGGCCGGCGTTTCCACCAGCGTCGTCGACGGGCTGATCTCGCAGGGCATCTTCGAGACCATCTTCCTGCCGCCGCCGCCCGTGGTCGCCAGGCCCGATCCGGAATTTACCGCCTCGCGGCTGCAGGGGCCGCAAAAGGATGCGGCTGACGAGATCCTGGCCGATGTACGCAAGGGCGAGTTTGCGGTTTCGCTGATCGACGGCGTCACCGGTTCCGGCAAGACCGAGGTCTATTTCGAGGCCATCGCTGAAACGCTAAGACGTGGCAAGCAGGTGCTGATCCTGTTGCCGGAGATCGCGCTGACGGCAAGCTTTCTCGAGCGTTTTCAGGATCGCTTCGGCGCCAAGCCGGCCGAATGGCATTCCGACCTCGCACCGAAAATGCGCGAAAAGGTCTGGCGACAGGCTGTGACGGGTGAAGTGCGCGTGGTTGCCGGTGCGCGGTCCGCTCTCTTCCTGCCTTTCGAGGATCTCGGGCTGATCATCGTCGACGAAGAGCATGATCCTGCCTACAAGCAGGAGGATCGCGTCTATTATAATGCGCGTGATATGGCCGTGGTGCGCGGCCGCATCGGCGATTTTCCGGTCGTGCTGGTGTCGGCGACGCCTTCGGTCGAAAGCCAGGTCAACGGTCAAAGCGGGCGCTACACGACAATCCATCTGCCGACGCGCTTTGGCGATGCGGCACTTCCGGATCTGCATCTGATCGACATGCGCCGGCACGCGCCGGAGCGCGGCGGCTTCCTGTCGCCTGTCATGATCCGCGCGATCGGCAAGACGGTCGCCAAGGGCGAACAGGCACTGCTGTTCCTCAACAGGCGCGGCTATGCGCCGCTGACGCTTTGCCGGGTCTGCGGCCACCGCTTTCAGTGCCCGCAATGTTCGAGCTGGCTGGTGGAGCACCGGTTCCGCGGCCAGATCCAGTGCCATCAATGCGGCTATGCCGAGCGCACGCCGGAGGCCTGCCCCGAATGCGGCACGTTCGATCATCTCGTTGCCTGCGGGCCGGGCGTCGAGCGCATCGCCGAGGAGGTGGAGCGGCACTTCCCCGAGGCGCGGACGATCGTGCTCTCCTCCGACATCATGGGTGGCGTCAAGCGGTTGCGGCTGGAGCTCGATGCGATCGCCAAGGGCGAGGCCGATATCGTCATCGGCACACAGCTCGTCGCCAAGGGGCACAATTTCCCGCTGATGACGCTGGTCGGCATTGTCGATGCGGATCTTGGCCTGGCGAATGGCGACCCGCGCGCCGCCGAACGCACATTCCAGCTGCTGTCGCAGGTGACGGGACGCGCCGGGCGGACCGGTCTGAAAAGCCACGGATTGCTGCAGACCTACCAGCCGCAGCATCCCGTCATGCAGGCGATCGTTTCGGGCGATGCCAGCGCCTTTTACGAGCGCGAGATTTCCGAGCGGGAGAGGGCCATATTGCCTCCCTTCGGCCGGCTCGCCTCGATCATCGTCTCGGCCGATACCAGGCAGGATGCCGAGACCCATGCACGCGGCATGCGCAATGCGGCGCCGCAAGTCACCGGCATTTCGGTGCTCGGCCCGGCCGAAGCGCCGATCGCGCTGGTGCGCGGCCGCCACCGCTTCCGCCTGCTCGTGCACGGCCGGCGCAATTCCGACATGCAAGGTTTTCTGCGGGCCATGCTGGCGCAGTCGCCGAAGGAGCGCGGTTCGGTGCAGGTCCAGCTCGATATCGATCCGCAAAGCTTTCTGTGATTGACGCGGCAGATAGCTTGACTGCGCCTTCCCCTTGCAACGCGGATCATGCCATAAGTCGGCCGTCTAAATTGCGCGATTTGCGCGCCGGCTGATTTTGAAGGCGACCGATGGAGCTTTATTTTCCAACCGAATTCGGCGAGCGGCTTGCCTACTGTTCGGCCGCGGTCACGGCGCTGATCGGCCTCTTCCTGATGTTTGCGCCGGGTTACACCTACCGATTCCTCAAGCTGCAGGTGAAGGAAGGGCGCTCCGAGGCCTATGCCGAGGCACGTTCGGCCGGCGGTTTCATGCTGGGCTTCGGGCTGATGGCGATCCTGCTCGCGCAGCCGATGATCTATCTCGCGCTCGGGGCCTCCTTCGGGGTCGCGGCGTTCGGTCGCATCCTCTCGCTCATGTCCGATCGTGGCAGCATATTTTTGAGTCTTCTTCTTCTGGTTGTGCAGGCTATACTGGCTGCGCTACCTTTTCTGTATGGGCTCGGCTATATTTAAGCCGAAAACAGCTCCGGTAAGGGCATTTTCGCCCGCGCTATCCCCATGGTTTTTGAATTTTGACATCATAAATTTGCCCGAATGGCGTATTCGTCGAATACGCGTGTTGCGAGTCTCAATATCCTATGTTAGACGAACCCCGAATTTCGGATGAGGCGGGAGAGCACTCCTGCTGATTTCTGGGGGAAATCAAAACGAATTCAAGGACATATCGCTTCCGTCACCCGGAAGTCTGGTTCTTGGGTTGAAATCAGGGAATTTTGTGCCCGTGGCAGACACATCCCAGCATGTTTCTGGCGTTGCAGAACGATATGCCTCGTCGCTGTTCGAATTGGCCCTTGAAGAGGGTGCCGTACCGGCAGTGACCGCCGATCTCGATCGGTTCCAAGCCATGCTTGACGAAAGCGAAGATCTGAAGCGATTCGTCCTCAGCCCGGTCTTTTCGGCTGAAGAGCAGGTCGGTGCGATTGAAGCGCTGGCGAAGAAAGCCGGCTTTGGCGCCTATGTCACCAATTTTCTGAAGCTTGTGGCCAGCAACCGGCGCCTTTTTGCGCTGCCGGGCATGATCAAGGCTTTCCGCATCATCGCCGCCCAGCATCGCGGCGAGATTTCCGCCGAGGTAACCTCGGCCCATGCGCTCACTCAGGCGCAGGAAGATGAATTGAAGGCGGCGCTGAAGGGCGTCACCGGCAAGGACGTGGCAATTGCCGTCACGGTCGATCCGTCGATCCTTGGCGGCCTGATCGTCAAGGTCGGTTCGCGTCAGATCGATACGTCCCTTCGCACCAAACTCTCCACCCTTAAGCTTGCATTGAAAGAGGTCGGCTGATGGATATCCGCGCAGCGGAAATTTCCGCAATTCTGAAAGATCAGATCAAAAACTTCGGCAAGGAAGCTGAAGTCTCCGAAGTCGGCCAGGTTCTCTCCGTCGGTGACGGTATCGCCCGCGTCTACGGTCTGGACAATGTTCAGGCCGGCGAAATGGTCGAATTCCCCGGCGGCATCCGCGGCATGGCGCTGAACCTCGAATCAGACAACGTCGGTGTCGTTATTTTCGGATCCGACCGTGACATCAAGGAAGGCGACACCGTCAAGCGCACCGGCGCGATCGTGGACGTTCCGGTCGGTCCGGAACTGCTCGGCCGCGTTGTTGACGCGCTCGGCAACCCGATCGACGGCAAGGGCCCGATCAACGCGACCCGCCGTTCGCGCGTCGACGTGAAGGCTCCGGGCATCATTCCGCGCAAGTCGGTTCATGAGCCGATGTCGACCGGTCTCAAGGCCATCGACGCTCTGATCCCGGTTGGCCGCGGCCAGCGCGAGCTCGTCATCGGCGACCGCCAGACCGGCAAGACCGCCATCATTCTCGACACGATCCTGAACCAGAAGGCCATCCACGATGCCGGTCCGGACAGCGAAAAGCTGTACTGCGTCTACGTCGCCGTCGGCCAGAAGCGTTCGACCGTTGCCCAGTTCGTCAAGGTGCTCGAAGAGCGCGGTGCACTGAAGTACTCGATCATCGTTGCCGCGACCGCTTCCGATCCGGCTCCGATGCAGTTCCTGGCTCCGTTCGCCGGTTGCGCCATGGGCGAATACTTCCGTGACAACGCTCAGCACGCCCTGATCGGCTATGACGACCTTTCCAAGCAGGCCGTTGCCTACCGTCAGATGTCGCTGCTGCTGCGCCGCCCGCCGGGCCGCGAAGCTTATCCGGGCGACGTTTTCTACCTGCATTCGCGCCTCCTCGAGCGCGCCGCCAAGATGAACGACGAGCTGGGCGCCGGTTCGCTCACCGCTCTGCCTGTTATCGAAACGCAGGGCAACGACGTTTCGGCCTTCATTCCGACCAACGTGATCTCGATCACCGACGGCCAGATCTTCCTCGAAACCGACCTGTTCTACCAGGGTATCCGCCCGGCCGTTAACGTCGGTCTCTCGGTTTCGCGCGTCGGTTCGTCGGCTCAGATCAAGGCGATGAAGCAGGTTGCAGGCTCGATCAAGGGCGAACTCGCCCAGTATCGTGAAATGGCCGCCTTCGCCCAGTTTGGTTCCGACCTCGATGCCGCAACGCAGCGCCTGCTGAACCGCGGTTCTCGCCTGACCGAACTCCTGAAGCAGCCGCAGTTCTCGCCGCTGAAGACGGAAGAGCAGGTTGCGGTGATCTTCGCCGGCGTCAACGGCTACCTCGACAAGCTGCCTGTCAACCAGGTCGGCAAGTTCGAGCAGGGCCTGCTGTCCTACCTCCGCTCGGAAGGCAAGGAAATCCTCGACACCATCCGCACCGAAAAGGCCATCAGCGACGCGACGAAGGGCAAGCTCACCGCTGCTCTCGACAGCTTCGCCAAGTCTTTCGCGTAATCGGGCCCAAGCTCTAGGACGGACCAAGGATGCCTTCACTCAAGGATCTGAAAAACCGGATCGCCTCCGTCAAGGCGACGCAGAAGATCACCAAGGCGATGAAAATGGTCGCCGCGGCGAAGCTTCGGCGTGCGCAGGAGGCGGCCGAGGCCGCCCGGCCTTACTCGCAGCGCATGGCCTCTGTTCTGGCTAACATCTCGGCAGCCGTCACCGATGCTGACGGCGCGCCGCTGCTGATGACCGGAACCGGCAAGAGCGATGTGCATCTGCTCGTCGTCTGCACGGCCGAACGCGGCCTTTGCGGCGGCTTCAATTCGCAGATCTCGCGTTTCGCCCGCGACCATGCCCGCAAGCTGCTGGCCGAAGGCAAGACGGTGAAGATCTTCACCGTCGGCAAGAAGGGCTATGACGTGCTTCGCCGTGAATACGCTTCGCTGATCGTCGAGCGCAAGGAATTGCGCGACGTCAAGCGCATCGGCTTCGAAAATGCCGACGCCATCGGCAAGCGCATAATCGAAATGTTCGAAGAAGGCGAATTCGACGTCTGCACGCTGTTCTATTCCGAATTCAAGTCGGTGATCAGCCAGATCCCGACGGCGCAGCAGCTCATCCCGGCGTCGGCTCCGGCCGTCGTCGAGGAAGATGCAGCCCACAAGGGCGCCGTCTACGAATACGAGCCGGATGCGGCTTCGATCCTCGCGGACCTGATCCCGCGCAACATCTCCGTCCAGATCTTCCGCGCGTTGCTCGAAAACGTCGCCGGCGAGATGGGCGCTAAGATGAGTGCGATGGACAATGCGACGCGCAATGCTGGTGAGATGATCAACAAGCTGACGCTGAACTACAACCGTCAGCGCCAGGCACAGATCACCAAGGAATTGATTGAAATCATTTCGGGCGCGGAAGCGCTCTGAGGTTAGGAAAAAGAGGGTAAGAATATGGCTGACGCAGCTACCCCCGCAGGTTCTCACGGTAAGGTTACGCAGGTTATCGGCGCCGTTGTGGACGTTTCTTTCGAAGGCGATCTGCCGAAGATCCTGAATGCTCTCGAAACCAGCAACAACGGCAACCGCCTTGTTCTGGAAGTCGCGCAGCACCTCGGCGAAAACTCGGTCCGCACGATCGCCATGGACTCGACCGAAGGTCTGGTTCGCGGGCAGCCCGTTTCCGATACAGGCGCGCCGATCTCGGTTCCGGTCGGACACGAGACGCTCGGCCGTATCATGAACGTCATCGGCGAGCCGGTCGACGAAGCAGGTCCGCTGAACACGTCGAAGAAGCGCGCCATCCACCAGGATGCTCCGTCCTACGTCGAGCAGTCCACGGAAGCGCAGATCCTCGTCACCGGCATCAAGGTCGTCGACCTCTTGGCTCCTTACGCCAAGGGCGGCAAGATCGGCCTGTTCGGCGGCGCCGGCGTCGGCAAGACCGTTCTCATCATGGAACTGATCAACAACGTCGCCAAGGCGCACGGTGGTTACTCGGTGTTCGCAGGCGTGGGTGAACGCACCCGCGAAGGCAACGACCTTTACCACGAAATGATCGAATCGGGCGTCAACAAGCATGGCGGCGGCGAAGGCTCCAAGGCCGCGCTCGTTTACGGCCAGATGAACGAGCCGCCGGGCGCCCGCGCCCGCGTCGCTCTGACCGGTCTGACCGTTGCTGAAAACTTCCGCGACGAAGGCCAGGACGTTCTGTTCTTCGTCGACAACATCTTCCGCTTCACCCAGGCAGGTTCGGAAGTGTCGGCTCTGCTCGGCCGTATTCCTTCGGCCGTGGGCTATCAGCCGACGCTCGCCACCGACATGGGCCAGATGCAGGAACGCATCACCACGACGACGACGGGCTCGATCACCTCGGTTCAGGCCATTTACGTTCCGGCCGACGACTTGACCGACCCGGCGCCGGCAACTTCGTTCGCTCACCTGGACGCAACGACGGTTCTGTCGCGCTCGATCGCCGAAAAGGGTATTTACCCGGCTGTCGACCCGCTCGACTCCACCTCGCGCATGCTCGACCCGATGGTCGTCGGCGAAGAGCACTACGAGATCGCTCGTAAGGTTCAGTCGACGCTGCAGCGCTACAAGGCCCTGCAGGACATCATCGCCATCCTGGGCATGGACGAACTGTCGGAAGACGACAAGCTGGCTGTTGCCCGCGCCCGCAAGATCGAGCGCTTCCTGTCGCAGCCGTTCTTCGTCGCCGAAGTCTTCACCGGTTCGCCGGGCAAGCTGGTTGCGCTCGAAGACACGATCAAGGGCTTCAAGGGCCTCGTCAACGGCGAATACGACCATCTGCCGGAAGCTGCCTTCTACATGGTTGGCTCGATCGAAGAAGCGATCGAAAAGGCCAAGAAGCTGGCTGCCTAATCAGGCCAATCCATCGGCGCGCGGCATTGCCCGCGCGCCCTTGCCTTGCGAATAAGACAATCGAGAAGTGACGGGCCATGGCTGACAATTTCAATTTCGAACTGGTGTCTCCGGAGCGTCTGCTCCTGTCGGAGCAGGTCATCGATGTCGTCATTCCCGCCAGCGAAGGCGAGATGACCGTGATGGCTCATCACGCGCCGACCATGACCACCATCAAGCCTGGTGTCGTCAAGGTGCATTCGGCTTCGGGCAAGAAGCAGGATTACGTCGTTTTCGGCGGCTTCGCCGATATCCTGCCGACGGGCTGCACGCTGCTTGCCGAATCCGCCGTTCCCGTCGAGGACATGAGCCGCGACGAACTGGAGCGCCGCATCAATGCCGCAAAGGCCGAACTCGAAGATGCCGAGCATCACGAGCACAAGTCGCGCCTCGAGCACTTCATCATGGAACTCTCGCATCTGCGCGGCGCGATTCCGCAGGATTGATGCCATCCTGGCTCCGATGAATGAGACGAAAGCGGTCCTATGGGCCGCTTTTTTTGTTTGACGGCCCGGGCCATCCTCGCCCTTCGAGGCTTCGCCTCCTTCGGCAGGCTCAGGAGTCCTAGCACCTCAGGGTGAGGATGGCACTGATCCGGCCTCGATACGGCTTGCCACCTTTTAGCGGTGGCGCGAGAAGACCAGCCCTCATGGTGAGGTGGTGCGTAGGCGCCCTCGAACCACGAGGGCGGGTGGCGAGCGACTGCAACTCATACTTCTCAAAGCGGGAGCGGAGAGGCGGTTCCTCCCAAAATCGCGCCAGGCCTATTGCCCCTCCAGCAGAAACCTATGCAGTTGTGCCGCCTCGGGCGACAGCGAGCGGAAGCGCGGCGCACCGAGAAAATATCCGAAGCCGCTCTCGAAGCGATCGTTGCCGACAGTGACGAGCATGCCGGATTGCAGATATTCTTCGATGAGGCCGATGCTGCCGAGCGCGATGCCTTCGCCCCGAAGCGCTGCTTCTACTGCCATGATGTAGGTCGAGAAAGACAGGCGCGGTCGCGGCAGCTTGCCTTTCAGGGGGTCGCCGATGCGGCCGAACCATTGGCGGAAGCTGATCCAGTGGGCGTTCGCGCGCTCGTAGTCGATGAGATCGAGCCCGGCGATATCGACCGCCGTCAGCGCCCGTGGGTCGAGGCCGCGGACCGCCAGATAATCCGGCGAGGCGATCGGCACCAGCACTTCCTTCAGGAGCGGCGTCAGGCTCCAGCGCGGATGTTCGCCGGTGGAATAGATGATGATGAGGTCGTTGTTCTCCGAGGCGAGCTCGGAATGGATGTCCGTCGTCAGCAGGCGCACGGAGATGCCCGGGTTCTCCTTGCCGAAATCCCGCAGCCGCTGCCCGAGCCAGAGGTGCGAGGTCGAGCCGCTTGCCGCAATGGAAATGATTTGGCCCGTGCCGGCGCGAAAAGGCTCCAGGCTTTCCTCCAGATATTCCAGCGTCGCGCGTACACGCTGGAACAGCCGTTCGCCATCCGGCGTCAGAGCCAGATTTCGCCCCCGCCGGGTGAAGAGTGTGGCGCCGAGGTGATCCTCAAGTCCCTTGATGCGGCGGCTGACGGCGGCCTGGGTGATGTTCAGCTCGCGGCCGGCGCGGGAAAAATTCATGGCGCGCGCGGCCGCGTCGAACACGCGGAAGGCCTCCAGCGGTATTTTCTCTAGCATCAGCTCTCCATGACTTCAAATCATCAATATTCCTGATAATTGCCCGGATTTGAAGATCTGAAATTGTGATGCAGGATTGTGACATCATCTTCAGTCGCTTTTCCAAGGGGATCTCGCGTGTCCTTTTCCATTTCCGCCATTCCAGACATTCGCTTCGGTGAGGGTACGCTTTCCGAGCTTCCCGCAGCGGTCAAATCTTTCGATGGCGTCCATGTCGTTCTGCTCGTGATCGATGCCTTCCTGGCTCAGTCGGGCCTCGCTGCCCAGATCAGCGGCTCGCTTGCCGAAGCGGGCGTCAAGACGCAGGTCTTTTCCGACTTTGCCGGCGAGCCGAAGCTTGCTCATCTGCATGCGGCGATTGCTGTCGGGCAAGGCGCCGACATGGTGATCGGCGTAGGCGGCGGTTCGGCCCTCGATATCGGCAAGATCGTCGCATGCTGCCTCGCCTCCGGTGAGGACCCGATGCACTACGCGCTTGCCGCCAATCCACTGCCGAAGAATCCGCTGAAGAAGATCATGGTCCCGACCACGGCCGGCACGGGTTCGGAAACGTCGGCCACGAATATCTTCGCTGGCCCCGAAGGCAAGAAGCTGTGGATCTGGGGACCGGAAACGAAGGCGGATCTCGTCATTCTCGATCCGGCGCTGACGAAGACCCTGCCCGCCAGCCTGACGGCATGGTGCGGTCTCGATGCCTTCATCCATGCTTTCGAAGCGGCGACGAACCGCAACACGCATCGCGGCGCGCAGTTCTATGCGCATCAGGCGCTGCGGCTGCTGACGGCTTCGCTGGAGACGGCAGTAAAACATCCCGACGATATGGCGGCGCGCGGCGACGTGTTGCTCGGCTCCTGCTTCGGCGGTATTGCCATCGACAATTGCGGCACGGCGATCGCTCACAATATCAGCCATGCGCTGGCAGGTCTTGGACCCGTTCATCATGGCCTGGCAACCGCGCTCGGCTTCGAACTGACGCTTCCGTGGCTCGTCGAAGCGGATACGGCGGATCTCAATGCCGCAGCTGAGGCCTGTGGTGTCGGCAGTGCCGCCGAGCTTCCAGCTTTCGTCTCCGGCTGGATGGATCGCTGCGGGATCGTGCGCTCGCTGCCGGCGGCCTTCAAGCCGTTCGATGAAGCCGATCTCGCCCGTGAAATGCACGCACCGGAAAACCAGCCCATGCGGCGCTCGACGATCCGCGATGTGACGGATGCCGACATAGACCGCTTTGCCGCCGCCGTCATGGCGCTGCCGAAAGGAATTTGAAATGACCAAGAACTATACGCGCGACTATTGGGAAGGCGTTCTCTCCAGCCTCAAGCCGGAGGGCCGTCATTTCATCGGCGGCGTCCACAGAGCCGCCGCATCGGGAGAAACCTTCACCCGCATCCGGCCGATGGATGGCAAGCCCGGCGCTCAGCTCGCACGCGGCAATGCCGCCGATATCGACGCTGCTGTTGCCTCCGCCCGCGCCGCTTTTGAAAGCGGTGTCTGGCGCAAGAAGGAGCCGCTGGAAAAGAAGAAGATCATGCTGAAATGGGCCGATCTCATTCGTGCCCATGGTGACGAGCTGGCCATGCTCGAGACGATCGACGTCGGCAAGCCGGTTATGGCGTCGCTTGGTGTCGACGTACGCCTCTGCGCCGAGGGCATCCAGTTCTACGGCGAAATGATCGACAAGATGTATGACGAGATCGCACCGACCGGCCCGAATGCCCGCGCGTTGGTCCGCAAGGTGCCGCTCGGTGTCATCGGCGCGATCACGCCCTGGAACTATCCGATGATCATCGACGCCTGGAAGCTTGGTCCGGCGATTGCGGCTGGCAATTCCGTGGTGCTGAAGCCGGCCGAGCAGTCCTCGCTTTCGGCGATCCGCCTAGCCGAACTCGCGATCGAAGCCGGTCTGCCCGCCGGCGTCTTCAATGTGGTGACAGGTTACGGCGAAGAGACCGGCAAGCCGCTGGCGCTGCACATGGATGTCGACATGATCGCCTTCACGGGCTCGACCGAGGTCGGCAAGCTGATCATGGGCTATGCGGCGCAATCGAACGTCAAGCGCGTGGCGCTGGAACTCGGCGGCAAATCGCCGCTCGTCGTGTTCGAAGATGCCGATCTCGATGCCGCCGCCGTCGCGGCGGCCTGGGGCTGCTTCTACAATTCCGGCGAGACCTGCCATGCCTCGACGCGTCTGATCGTGCAGCGCTCCGTACAGGACAAGCTTATCGAGAAGATCGAAGCGGTGACCCGCTCCGATATCGCGCTCAAGCATCCCCTTGATCCCTCCGCGCAGATCGGCGCACTGATCGAGGAAGAGCACATGAACAAGGTGCTGGCGATGATCGCGGCCGGGGAGAAGGAGGGCGCGCGCCGTGCCTTCGGTGCCGAGCGTGTCTTGAGCGAAACCGGCGGCTACTATGTGTCGCCGGGCGTGTTCGTCGACATGACCAACGATATGAGCTTGGCGCGGCAGGAAATCTTCGGCCCTGTGCTGGCCGCCATTCCCTTCGATACCGAAGAGGAGGCGCTCAAGATCGCCAACGACACGATCTACGGGTTGGCGGGCGCCGTCTTCACCAGAGATATGAATCGCGCCCACCGCTTTTCCGAAGAGATCCATGCGGGTACGGTGTGGATCAACACTTACGACATGTCGAACTTCGCAACGCCGTTCGGCGGCTTCAAGCAGTCCGGCTTCGGCCGTGACCGTTCGGTGCATGCGATCGACAAGTACTGCGATTACAAGACGATCTGGCAGCAGTTCGGCTGAGGATTGAAATCAGCATGATCCCGTTCAAAGTGGCGACGCTTGCGGGATCATGTCCGGAGGATAAAGGGGAGCCATAATGAGCAAGATCGTTTCCATCGAAATCACCCATCACCGCCTGCCGCTTGATCCCGCCTTCAAGGCGAGCTGGGACGGCCGCCCGCGTCGGCATTTCGATGCGACCATCGTTCGCGTCCGGGATGATGAAGGCCGTGAGGGCATTGGCTCCGGCGACCTGATGAAGGGTTTCGAAGGGCACGAGGACCTGTTCATAGGACAGGACCCTCGACACCTCGAGCGGCACTATGAAGTCCTGTCGCATATCAACTTCCATTATGGCCGCTGCTGGCCGATGGACCTGGCGCTGTGGGACCTTTCCGGCAAGATCACCGGCGAGCCGGTCTGGCGGATGCTCGGCGGCCGTGCCGGCCGCGTGCGGCTTTATGCCTCCTCCGGCGTGCTGCGCGAGCCCACGGCCATGGCCGACCAGGCCCAGCGTTACATCGACGAAGGCTTCCCAGCCATGAAGGTGCGCTTCTCCTCGTCTTCTGGCGGTCGCGGCGGTTGGCGCGAAGACGTCAAGGCGCTGGAAGCGATCCGCGCCCGCGTCGGCGATCGGCTGGAACTGATGGTCGACTGCAATCAGGGCTGGCGTATGCCCTGGGATACGACCTTGCCCTGGACCTTCAAGGATGCGCTAACCGTTGCCAAAGAGCTGGAACGGCTCGGCGTCTACTGGATGGAAGAGCCGCTTCACCGTTCCGACCGCAAGGGCATGAAGGAATTGAAGCACGCAACCTCGGTGCGCATCGTCGGCGGCGAGATGACGCGCGAACTCTATGAATTCCGAGATATCATCGAGGAACGCGCCTTCGACGTCGTGCAGCCCGATGTCGCGCTGGTCGGCGGTATCACCGGCTGCCGGCGGCTGGCCTATCAGGCGCGCGAGGCCGGCGTGCAGTTCACGCCGCATTCCTGGACGAACGGCATCGGCGTGCTGGCCAATGCGCACCTGACGGCCGGCGTTGCCGATGCTGCCTGGCTCGAATATCCTTATGATAATCCGGAGTGGAGCGAAGCCCGCCGCGATTATCCGATGGCCTCGCCGCTCAAGCACGATGCCGGCTGGCTCGACCTCGGCGTCGCGCCGGGGCTCGGTATCGTTCTCGACGAGGAGCGGCTGAAGGCGACGCGCATCTAGGAACGCATTCAAAAACTTTCGCTACCAGCCATTTCATTTACGGCCCGTCACGCAGTGGCGGGTCGCATTGCTTTGCCTTCCCGTGTTCGCGCCCACTGGATGACAGGGCGTTCGAGCAGCACATAGCTCAGCGTGCCGATGGCGAAGATGATGGCGGTTGCGATGAGGCTTGAGACGATCCAGCCGCCCAGCACGTTGTCCGAGCCCGCGCCGAAGGACGATGGGAAGAGCTGCGGCATCAGGGTCAGCACGATATCCTGCCAGATGTAGATGCCGAAGGAGACGGTGGCGACATAGCGGCTCGCGGGATTGTCCAGTAGTCTAGCCAGCAGCAGCGATTGCGGAAGCGTGCAAAGCGCTGTTGCGACCGCCAGCGGCAGCAGCGGGAATTGATAGGGAATGCCGAGCCAGGCATAGCCTTCTCCCGCGCCGCCGATCGACTGCGGCAGCTGCCATGCGCCCATGACGATCGCGAGCGCGCCGATAATGTCATAGAGTACCGAGCGACGGGCCGGGAGGATGGTCTGGATACCGGCGGCCAGCGCGCCGATCGCGAATATCGCGAAGAAGCCGATGGGATTGTAGCGCGGCATCCATTCCTTGGCGCCGCCCTGGAAACCATATTGCCATCCGCGCCCGACGCTGTCGGTCGGCAGATAGGTGACGACAAGCCAGTGGCCGACCAATGATACCGCGATGATGCCGATCCAGAGCAGGCGGCTGACGATGGCGGAGCGCGATCTCAATTTGGCATTGAACAGCAGCAGGAAGCCGATCGGCATCAGGACATAGCAGGTCGTCTCGAAGGGGATCGACCACAAGGGTCCGTCACCCTGCACCGGGAAAAAGGTGCGCCAATGCCATTGGCTCATGAGGAAAAAGCCGGCGATGTAGCGGCCAATCAGCTCTGCATCCAGTGGAAAGCCGTAGATGGTGAAGCTGATCAGGAAACCAACCGTCAGGGCAAACCAGAAGCCCGGCAGGATGCGCGCGGCGCGGCGCATGGCGTAAATCTTCAGCGATGGCATGGGCTGGGCTCTATCCAGCGCCAGCCAGAAGGGGCGCGCGAGAAGAAAGCCGCTGAGGACGAAGAAGACCGAGACGCCGTGGTTGCCGAAGCGCGCCAGTATAAAGGTCATATCCAGGTTCGGCGGGATCTTGTAGAAATTCATCCGGAGAACGAGATGATGAACGAGCACCATCAGGCATGCGACGGCGCGCATGAAATCCGCTCCTCCCAGCCGCTTGCCGTTCTGCATTTCCTTGTCCGTCAAAACTCCCTGTTCGTTGGGTTAGGGGATCGCGACGGTTTCGGCAAGGCCCTTTCCTGGCGGCAGGACGCCCGGATCTGAGGTGCCAGACCCGAGCGTCGAACCGATCTTCCGCACCTGCCAGAAACGGGAGATCGGATTCGCAATGTTTCGGGATGGCTCAGGCGGCGGCGGAACGATAGGGCCGCATGGAGCGCGCCGGCTTTAGCGCATTGCTCCACCAGTTCAGCCGCGCGATCATCAGTACCAGCGATTTTCTGGCTTCGAGCGGATCTTCCAGCGTGCCGTCTTCGGCGAATCGGCCCCACGGATTGGCGAAGCTCACGGTGTCGCGCACCGTCACCGTATGCAGTTCCGCAAGCACCACCCGCAATTGTTCGACGGCGCGCAAGCCGCCGGAAATGCCGCCATAGGAAACGAAGGCGACGGGTTTGCCGTGCCATGGTTCATAGACGAGATCGAGCACGAATTTCAGCGATGCCGTGAAGCTGTGATTGTATTCGGGAGTGACGATAATGAAGGCGTCCGCCTCCGAAAGCCGGTCGGAAAGGGCGTTGACGCCGGCGTGCGCCCGGTCGTGCTGGAACGGCAGATCAAATTCGAGGGGATTGATCAGGTCGATATCGATGAGGGGGTAGTGTGCCAGCTCGCGGGCTACCCAATTGACCACTCGATCACACAAACGACCCGGGCGGGTGCTGCCGTAGATAATCGCCAGCCGGGTTCTTTCGGTCATGTCATGCTCCTGCTTTACGCGGTTTGGAGCTGGAGTTATAAAACCTCAAGCAAAGTTGAGGTCAATAGGCAAAATGGCAAGAATCGATCCCGCGCAATTTTCGAGACTCCTGACGGTCGGCGAGGTGGCGGCGCGCAGCGGTGTAGCGGTATCCGCGCTGCATTTCTATGAGGCGAAAGGGCTGATTGAGAGCCATCGCAGCCGCGGCAACCAGCGGCGTTATCCTCGCGAAGTGCTGCGACGCGTCGCGATCATCAAGGTGGCGCAACGGGTCGGCATTCCGCTCGCTGAGGTGCAGGCGGCGCTCGGTGCCCTGCCGCAGGGGCGCACGCCCACGGCATCCGATTGGAAAGTGCTTTCGGAACTATGGAAAGACGATCTCGACGCCAGGATCAGGCGCCTGCAGGGGCTTCGCAATCAATTGGACAGCTGCATCGGTTGCGGCTGCCTGTCGCTCGAAGGCTGTCCGCTGAGAAATCCATGGGACCAGCTTTCGGAGGAAGGAGCGGGGCCGAGACTGCTCGATCCCGAATGATGCGCCGAGATCAGGCGTGGACGCGGCTGTCGGCCATGTAGCTGTCGAGGGCTGCGGCTTCATCCTTCGAGAGGTAGAGACCTTTCTTGGAGCGGCGCCAGAGGATGTCCGTGGCATTGTGAGCCCATTCCTGATCTATCAGGTACCGCACTTCCGCCTCGTAGAGATCGCTTCCGAAACAGCGGCCGAGATCGGCGATGGTCTTTGCGTCACCAAGGATCATCGCCGACCGCGTGCCGTAGCGGCGAACGAGGCGGCGGGCATGTTGATCGGCAAGGAAAGGGTAGCGCGACTTGAGCTTGGAGACTTCCGCGTCATAGCCGCGTGCCGGAAAGTCGCCGCCGGGCAGCGAGCTCTTGGCGGTCCAGGGCGTGCCCTTGAGGCCGATCGCCTCGCCGATTTTTTCCAGCGCATGTTCGCCGAGCCGGCGATAGGTGGTGAGCTTGCCGCCGAAAACGTTCAAGAGCGGCGCCTGACCCTCTTCGCCTTCGACCTTCAGCACGTAATCGCGGGTCGCTTCCTGCGCCTTGGACGCGCCGTCGTCATAAAGCGGGCGCACGGCCGAATAGGTCCAGACGATATCCTCGGGCCTTACCGGTTCCTTGAAATATTCGCTGGCGGCATTGCACAGATAGAGGGTTTCCTCCTCGCTGATCTTCACGTCCTTCGGATCGTCCTTGTAGTCGCGATCCGTGGTGCCGATCAGCGTGAAATCCTGCTCATAGGGAATGGCGAAGATGATGCGGTTGTCCGGGTTCTGGAAGAAATAGGCGCGGGGACCGTCGAACTTCTTGCGCACGATGATATGGCTGCCCTGAACGAGGCGAACGTTGTGCACCTGGTTCTTGCCGAAGGCATCCGACAGGACATGGTCGACCCAGGGGCCGGCGGCATTGACCAGCATGCGCGAGCGGAACTGCCGCTTCTCGCCATTGGCCGTGTTTTCCGTTTCGATGGCCCACACGGCACCTTCGCGCCGGGCGGAGATCACCTTCGTTCGCGGCATGATCGTTGCGCCGCGATCGGCCGCGTCGCGCGCGTTCAGAACCACCATGCGGGCATCGTCGACCCAGCCGTCGGAATATTCGAAGGCTTTGGTGAAAAGCGCCTTCAGCGGCTTGCCGGCAGGGTCGGTTTTCATGTCCAGCGTCGCCGTCGGCGGCAAGAGCTTTCGCCCGCCGAGGTGATCGTAGAGGAAAAGGCCGAGACGAATGAGCCAGGCGGGCCGGATGCCGCCCTTGTGATAGGGCAGCACGAAGCGCATCGGCCAGATGATGTGCGGCGCCATGGCCCAGAGCACTTCGCGCTCCATCAGCGATTCGCGCACCAGGCGGAATTCATAATGTTCGAGGTAGCGCAGCCCGCCATGGATGAGCTTGGTGGCGCCTGACGATGTGCCGGAGGCGAAGTCGTTCATTTCGGCGAGTGCGACCTTGTAGCCGCGGCCCGCGGCATCGCGGGCGATGCCGCAGCCATTGATGCCGCCGCCGATAACGAAGATGTCGTAGACCTGCTCGCTCACCCGTCACCCCACAAAGATCAATTCATTCCGCGAAAGCGAAAAACGAAATTAATTCATCTAAAGCGAAACAAATATGAATGTCAAACGAACGTTTCTTGACAGAAAACGAGCCAATCAGGCCGATCTGCGAGAGGTTTCAACGAGATGCACGTCATGTTCCGCAGCGATGGATCGCACGGATTCGATACTACATTCGTCTGTTACGAACGTATGAACCTGCGAGAGATGGCCGATGCGAACCGGGGCGGTTCGTTCGAACTTGGTGCTGTCGGCGACGAGGATGACATGCCGGGCATTGGCGATGATGGCCTGCGCAACTTTCACTTCGCGAAAATCGAAATCCAGAAGCGCGCCGTCAGGATCGATCGCGGAGGCGCCGATGACGGCATAGTCAACCTTGAACTGCTTGATGAAATCGACGGCTGCCTCGCCGACGATGCCGCCGTCCGAGCCGCGCACCACACCGCCGGAAATGACGACCTCGATGGATGGGAAAATACGCAACTTATTGGCGACATTGATGTTATTCGTGATGACCATCAATTCCTGATGACCGAGAAGCGCCTCGCCGACGGCCTCGGTCGTGGTGCCGATGTTGATGAAAAGCGAGCTGTTGTTGGGGATCAGGCTGGCGGCGGCTCGGCCGATTGCATGTTTCTCGGATGCGGCGATAGAGCGTCTCGCTTCGTATTTCACGTTCTCGGTTCCGCCGGGAAAGATCGCGCCGCCATGCACGCGCGACAGCACGCGCCCGTCGCAGAGGTCGTTCAGATCCTTGCGGATGGTTTGCGGCGTCACCGAGAAACGCAGCGCCAGTTCCTCCACCAGCACGCGCCCCTCCGCCTTGGCGATGTCGAGAATCTCCGTCTGGCGCCCGGACAGGAACATGGTTTTCGCTCCCTTTCTTTCGTTTTTTCGTCATCATATGATAAAGTGAAAATTCCGCAATTACCGGCGCGCGAATAGTGCGATTGGGGAGGTCATGGTGTTTCATCCGAAGCTATTCGAAAATCGCAACGTCGTGGTCACCGGCGCCGGCCGGGGTATCGGGCTGGAGGTCGCGCGGCAGTTTCTCGATTGCGGCGCCCACGTTCTCGCGCATATCGGCCGTGATGCCGCGCGCCAGTTGCCTGACTTTCTGATGGAGGCGGAGGCCGACCGCCGCGCCTTCCTGATTGCCGGCGATTTTGCTACCAGCAACGGCACGCGCGATTTCGTCAGCGCCGCCGGCGAGCGTTTCGACCGCGTGGACGTGCTGGTCAACAATGCCGGAACGATGGTCGGCCGCTTCCCCGCCGGCGAATTGACGGACGAGCAATATGCGGGGATCGTTCAGCTCAATCAGACCTCCGTCATGGAAGTGACGAGGGGGCTGTTGCCGCTGCTGCGGGCCGCCGGGCAGGCTGCGATCGTCAATACGGTTTCGATTTCCGCGCTGACGGGCGGCAGTCCGGGATCGGCGATCTATTCCGCGTCGAAGGCCTTCGTCTCGACCTATTCGAAAGCATTGGCGCGCGAGCTGGCGCCCGATGGCATTCGAGTGAACTGTGTCTCACCGGGCACGATAGCGACCGATTTCCATGAGCGCTATTCATCCAGAGAGAAGCTGGAGCAGACACGCAAGGCGATCCCGCTTCAACGCCTCGGCACACCGGAAGATTGCGCGCCCGCCTATCTCTTCCTCGCGTCACCTTCGCTTTCCGGCTACATCACCGGGCAGGTGGTCGAGATCAATGGCGGCCAGCTTATCTGCTGATAAAACGGACCTTTTTTGGTTTTCCATGTCTTTTTTGAATCAGCGTGTGGTTTGATAATATTATAAGCATACCTCTAGGGGTTCTCACTAGAGGCTGTGATATGTCGTCGTCTCTACCGCAGGGTGGTGCAGCAGAGCATAATGTCGAGGAAATGACCGATAGGGCGCGAAAGGCGAGCGCCCTGTTAAAAGCGCTGTCCCATGAGACCCGTCTGGCAATTCTTTTCATGCTTGCCAAGCACGAGAAAACGGTGATGGAACTCGAGGCTCTTCTCGATCTGCCGCAGGCCGTCGTCTCGCAACATCTGGCACGCCTTCGCCTGGACAAGCTGGTCGATACGCGTCGCGAAGGGCGGCTTATCCACTACGCCGTTGCGCGGTCGGAAATCTGCGCCGTCGTCGATTCCCTGCAGAAAGCCTTTTGCCCGGGCGATCGCTGAGATCTGAAGCCTCCTTGCGTGTTGCGCTTGCCGGGCGGCCGGTCTAACTCTTTTCCTGCGGGAGAGTGGGATGATCGAAAAGCTGGAATTCTTCATCGCGTTGGCGAATCAGAAGCATTTTGGTCGCGCAGCCGAAGAATGCGGCGTGACGCAGCCGACATTGTCGGCTGCGATCCGGCAATTGGAAGATCAACTTGGCGTGATACTCGTCAGCCGCGGCTCACGCTTTCAAGGGTTGACGCCGGAGGGACAGCGCGTGCTCGAATGGGCCCGCCGCATCGTCGGCGACAGCCGCACCATGCGCGAGGAGATGCGCGCGGCGCGCAAGGGTCTTGCCGGTCACATCCGGATCGCGGCGATTCCGACGGCGCTGGCGATGGTGCAGAAAATCACCACGCCCTTTCAGGAAAGGCATCCGGACGTCACCTTTTCCATCCTATCGCGCAACTCGCTGCAGGTTCTGAGCCTGCTCGAAAATCTCGAGATCGATGCCGGCATTACTTATTTGGAAAACGAGCCGCTCGGCCGGGTCACGAGCGTACCGCTCTATGCCGAGCGCTATCATCTCATCACGGCGGCCGGCAGCCCGTTTTCCGAGCGAAAAACAGTCACCTGGAAGGAGGTCGGCGATCTTCGGCTTTGTCTATTGACTGCAGACATGCAAAACCGCCGCATCATCAACCGGCATCTCACGGAGGCGGGAGTCCCAGCCAAGCCGACGCTTGAATCCAATTCGATGATCGTGCTGTTTTCGCATGTGCAGACCGGGCGATGGGCGAGCATCATGCCGAAGAATATCGCCGATTCCTTCGGATTTCCTTCCGATATTCGCAAGATCCCGATCACGGAGCCCGACGCGGAGCATCTCGTCGGCCTGGTTGCCACACACCGCGAGCCCTTTACGCCCCTCGTCTCCGCCTTGTTGCATGAAGCAAGATTGCTCGCAGAAGGTGATAAGGTTTGATAGAAATTTTCTATCAAGCAACGGGACTGCATTATTGATCCTTTGCCGCCTCCCTGCGACTTTATTTTTGGGGCGTAGTGATCGTACGTCCGAGGAGGAAATGCCGCACAAGCGTTTCCGAGAGCCGCTCGACGGCTTTCGGGGTTGTGCGCAGGAGGCTGCTGATGAGTTTGAATCAAGGCGCGGGCGATATCGCAAACCGTGCCGGCACCATCATCGATAACATGAAATCGATGGAGGGGCCGCTTTTGCCGATCCTTCATGGAATTCAAGAGGAGTTCGGCTATGTGCCGCAGGATGCGCTGCCGCTGATTGCCAAGGCACTGAACCTCTCGCGCGCCGAAGTACATGGCGTCATGACCTTCTATCATGATTATCGCGATCACCCCACGGGTCGCCATGTCCTCAAGCTCTGTCGCGCCGAGGCCTGTCAGTCGATGGGCGGCGATGCGCTGGCGGAGCGCGTCAAGCGGCTGCTCGGCATCGATTTCCATCAGACCACGCTCGATGGCAGCGTCACGCTGGAGCCGGTCTACTGTCTCGGGCTCTGCGCCTGCGCGCCGGCGGCGATGCTGGATGGCGAACTCTATGGCCGGCTCGACGACGAAAGCGCTGACGACCTCGTTAAGGAGGCGCGCCAATGACGCTCACCATCTATATCCCCCGTGACGCGGCTGCCCTTTCTCTCGGTGCGGAGAAGGTGGCGACATCGGTTGCGCAGGAAATTGACAAACGTGGCCTGGATGCGCGCATCGTGCGCAACGGTTCGCGCGGCATGTTCTGGCTCGAGCCGCTGGTCGAGGTCGAGATTAGCGGCAAGCGCATCGGCTATGGGCCGGTAAAGGCAAAGGACGTAGCGGCACTCTTCGATGCCGGGCTCGCTGAAGGCGGCGAGCATCCGCTCTGTCTTGGGGAGGTCGAAAGCCTCCCATTCCTCAAGGAACAGACCCGCCTGACCTTTGCCCGCTGCGGCATTACCGATCCGCTCTCGCTGTCGGATTATGAAGCTCATGGCGGCCTGAAGGGGTTGCGTCGCGCGATCGGCATGGCGGCTGGCGATATCGTCAAGGACGTCACCGATTCCGGCCTGCGCGGCCGCGGCGGGGCTGGCTTCCCGACCGGCATCAAGTGGAAGACGGTGCTCGATGCGCCGGGTGACCGCAAATACATCGTCTGCAATGCAGACGAGGGCGATAGCGGTACATTTGCCGACCGGATGATCATGGAAGGCGATCCCTTCGTGCTGATCGAGGGCATGGCGATCGCAGGTCTCGCGACGGGCGCGACCAAGGGCTTCGTCTATACGCGTTCGGAATATCCGCATGCGATTGCTGCGATGACGGAAGCGGTGGAAATCGCCCGCAAGGCCGGCATTCTCGGCGCTTCGGTGCTCGGTTCCGGCAAGGCGTTCGACATGGAAATCCGCACCGGCGCTGGCGCTTACGTCTGCGGCGAGGAAACGGCGCTGCTGAACAGCCTCGAGGGCAAGCGCGGCATCGTGCGCGCCAAGCCGCCGCTGCCGGCGCATAAGGGCCTGTTCAACTGCCCTACAGTCATCAACAACGTAATCTCGCTCGCCTCTGTCCCCATCATCATGGACAAGGGCGCAGCGTTCTATCGTGACTTCGGCATGGGCCGCTCGCGCGGCACGATCCCGCTGCAGATCGCCGGCAACGTCAAGCATGGCGGTCTTTATGAGACAGCCTTCGGCCTTTCGCTCGGCGATATCGTCGACAGGATTGGTGGCGGCACGATAACCGGGCGGCCGGTCAAGGCGGTGCAGGTGGGTGGTCCGCTCGGAGCGTATTTCCCGCGTGGCTTGTTCGACACCCCGTTCGACTATGAGGCCTTCGCGGCCAAGGATGGCCTGATCGGCCATGCCGGCATCGTCGTCTTCGACGATACCGCCGACATGCTGAAGCAGGCGCGGTTCGCGATGGAATTCTGCGCGGTCGAAAGCTGCGGCAAGTGCACGCCCTGCCGCATCGGCTCGACGCGCGGCGTCGAGACGGCCGACAAGATCGCCCAAGGAATCGAGCCTGAGAAGAACAGAGTTCTGCTTGCCGATCTCTGCAACACGATGAAGTTCGGCTCGCTCTGCGCGCTCGGTGGTTTCACACCCTATCCCGTCATGAGCGCGATGACCCATTTTCCGGAGGACTTTTCTCCGGCACCCTTGATTGAAGCGGCGGAGTAAGATCCATGTCCCTCGTTCCAGAAATCGACTACGGCACGCCCGCCTCCACCTCCGAAACCATGGTGACGCTGACCATCGATGGCCGTCAGATCAGCGTGCCTGAGGGCACGTCGATCATGCGGGCCTCGATGGAAGCCGGCATCCAGGTGCCGAAGCTCTGCGCCACCGACATGGTCGACGCTTTCGGTTCCTGCCGCCTCTGTCTCGTCGAGATCGAAGGCCGCAACGGCACGCCGGCCTCGTGCACCACGCCGGTCGCACCTGGCCTCGTCGTGCACACGCAGACCGGCCGGCTGAAGGACATCCGCCGCGGCGTGATGGAACTCTATATCTCCGACCACCCGCTCGACTGTCTGACCTGCGCTGCCAATGGCGATTGCGAGTTGCAGGACATGGCAGGCGCCGTCGGCCTGCGCGATGTGCGCTATGGCTACGAGGGTGACAACCACGTCAAGGCACGCAACAACGGCGACATCAATCTGAAATGGATGCCGAAGGACGAGTCGAACCCCTATTTCACCTATGATCCCTCCAAGTGCATCGTCTGCTCGCGCTGTGTTCGCGCCTGCGAGGAAGTGCAGGGCACCTTTGCACTGACCATTGAGGGGCGTGGCTTCGGCTCGCGCGTCTCGCCCGGCATGCACGAGCATTTCATCGATTCGGAATGCGTCTCCTGCGGCGCCTGCGTGCAGGCCTGTCCAACGGCGACGCTGACCGAAAAGTCTGTGATCTCGATCGGCCAGCCCGAACATTCAGTCGTCACCACCTGCGCCTATTGCGGCGTCGGCTGCTCGTTCAAGGCGGAGATGCGCGGCGAGGAGCTGGTGCGCATGGTGCCCTGGAAGGATGGCCAGGCCAATCGCGGCCATTCCTGCGTCAAGGGTCGCTTCGCCTATGGCTATTCGACCCACAAGGATCGCATCCTCAACCCGATGGTGCGCGAGAAGGTCACAGACCCATGGCGCGAAGTAACCTGGGACGAGGCCTTTGCCCATGTCGCCACCGAGTTCAAGCGCTTGCAATATCAATATGGCCGCGATTCCATCGGCGGCATCACGTCCTCACGCTGCACGAATGAGGAGACGTATCTGGTGCAGAAGCTGGTGCGCGCCGGCTTCGGCAACAACAATGTCGATACCTGCGCCCGCGTTTGCCATTCGCCGACAGGCTATGGCCTCGGCCAGGCTTTCGGCACTTCGGCCGGCACGCAGAATTTCGATAGCGTCGAGCATTCCGATGTCGTCATCGTCATCGGCGCCAACCCCACGGATGGCCATCCGGTCTTCGGCTCGCGCCTGAAGAAGCGGCTGCGTCAGGGCGCCAAGCTCATCGTCATCGATCCCCGCCGTATCGATCTGGTTCGCACGCCGCATGTGGAAGCCAGCTATCATCTGCCGCTGAAGCCGGGCACCAATGTTGCGATGATGACGGCGCTTGCCCACGTCATCGTCACCGAAGGCCTGTTCGACGAGAAGTTCATCCGCGAGCGCTGCGACTGGTCCGAATTCGAGGACTGGGCAGCCTTCGTTTCCGAGCCGCAGCACAGCCCGGAGGAAACCGAAAAATATACCGGCGTTTCTCCCGAACTCGTTCGCGGTGCCGCTCGCCTATTTGCCAAGGGCGGCAATGGCGCGATCTATTACGGCCTCGGTGTCACCGAGCACAGCCAGGGCTCGACCACGGTCATGGCGATCGCCAACCTCGCGATGGTGACTGGCAATATCGGCCGTCCGGGCGTCGGCGTGAACCCGCTGCGCGGCCAGAACAATGTTCAGGGCTCCTGCGACATGGGCTCCTTCCCGCATGAACTGCCGGGCTATCGCCACATCTCCGACGATGCCACCCGCGACATCTTCGAAAAGCTCTGGGGCGTGAAGCTCAACAACGAGCCCGGCTTGCGCATCCCGAACATGCTGGATGCCGCCGTCGAAGGCACCTTCAAGGGCATCTACATCCAGGGTGAAGATATCCTCCAGTCCGATCCGGATACCAAGCATGTGGCAGCCGGCCTTGCCGCGATGGAATGCGTCGTCGTCCACGACCTCTTCCTCAACGAGACGGCCAACTACGCGCATGTCTTCCTGCCCGGCTCGACGTTCCTGGAAAAGGACGGCACCTTCACCAATGCCGAGCGCCGCATCAATCGCGTGCGCAAGGTGATGACGCCACGCAACGGCTACGCCGACTGGGAAGTGACGCAGAAGATGGCGCAGGCCATGGACCTCGGCTGGAACTACGCGCACCCATCCGAGATTATGGACGAGATCGCAGCGACGACGCCGAGCTTCGCTCTGGTCTCCTACGACTATCTGGAGAAGATGGGTTCGGTGCAGTGGCCCTGCAACGAGAAGACGCCGCTCGGCTCGCCGATCATGCACATCGACGGTTTCGTGCGCGGCAAGGGCAAGTTCATCCGCACGGAATATGTTCCCACAGACGAGCGCACCGGGCCGCGCTTCCCGCTGCTGCTGACCACCGGGCGCATTCTCAGCCAGTACAATGTCGGCGCACAGACGCGACGCACCGAGAACGTCATGTGGCATGCGGAAGATCGGCTGGAAATCCATCCGCACGATGCGGAACAGCGCGGTATCCGCGAGGGTGATTGGGTCAGGCTCAGCAGCCGCTCCGGCGACACGACGCTTCGCGCCTTGATTACCGACCGCGTGGCGCCCGGCGTCGTCTACACGACCTTCCACCATCCGGATACGCAGGCGAATGTCATTACGACTGACTACACCGACTGGGCGACGAATTGCCCGGAATATAAGGTGACGGCCGTGCAGGTCTCGCCGTCGAATGGTCCGTCGCAGTGGCAGGTTGACTATGACGAGCAGGCCAAGCAGTCCCGCCGCATCGCCGGGAAGATGGAGGCTGCGGAGTGAGCCGAAGTGCGAGAAGTGATACCCCCCTCTGTCACTTTCGTGACATCTCCCCCACAAGGGGGGAGATTGTTAATGGGTGGTGCTCTCCTCGCAAGATAATGGACACCATCCCCTTGGAAACACCCTCTGTGGGTATCACAGGAGCGCGCGTTTGCGTCCTGCTGATCTCCCCCCTTGTGGGGGAGATGTCACGGAGTGACAGAGGGGGGTATTCGCTTTCCACGAACACCAAAGTTTGTGGTGCTGTTAAAGAATATGCCGGTATCGCAGCCATATGACCAAGTTCACCCCAACCACCACCGTTCCCGAAACCGCCCGCCGCAATGGCCTGGTTCGTTCGGGTTCTCGCATCGTCCCCGAGGAGGTGCCGATCGCCTTTTCCTATGGCGGCACGTCGCATGCCGTCATGATGGGAACGCCTGCCGATATCGAGGATTTTGCCGTCGGCTTCAGCCTGACCGAGGGGATCATCACCGACATCGATCAGATCGCGGCGATCGAGCCGATCGAGGACGAGCAGGGGATCGATGTACAGATCAGCCTGGTCGACGATGTCGCGGATGCCCTGCGGCTGCGTCGGCGCCATATGGCAGGCCCCGTCGGCTGTGGCCTCTGCGGCATCGAATCGATCGAGCAGGCGGTGCGCAAGGTGCCAGACGTTTCCAAGGTCGGGCTTTCGCTGACACAGAAAGATATCGTTCGCGCGATTGCGCTTCTCAACGACGCGCAGCCGCTGCATCGCGAGACGCGCGCCGTACACGGGGCGGGCTTCTATATCCCATCCGAGGGGCTGCTGGCCGTGCGCGAGGATGTCGGCCGGCACAATGCGTTGGACAAGCTCTGCGGCGCCGTCATCAGCTCCGGCCGCAAGGGGGGCGATGGCGTGGTCGCCGTCACTAGCCGCCTGTCCGTCGAAATGGTGCAGAAGGCGGCGATATTGGGCAGCTCGGTCCTTGTCGCGATCTCCGCGCCGACAGCGCTTGCCATCCGTACGGCCGAGGAGGCCGGCATGACGTTGGTGGCGCTGGTGCGCGGCGACGATTTCGAGATTTTCACCCATCCGCATCGCATCATCACTGGGAGCATCGCCGATGTCGCCTGACGAAACGCCGCACGGCAAGACCGAGACGAAGCTCATCTACATGGCGAACCAGATCGCCACCTTCTTCAAGACGCAGCCGGCGGGCGAAGCGGTTCAGGGAGTTGCGACGCACATCAACAAATTCTGGGAGCCGCGTATGCGGCGCCAGCTTTTTGCGATCATCGATCATGGAGATAGCGGGCTGAATCCTCTGGTTCTGGAGGCGGCCGTGCTGATCCACAGGCCGGCTCCGATAGGCGAAAGTAAGTCGGCTTAGTATTCAGGGACATGCGAGGGTGAGGGGATGGAGAGTGGAGGCTCCGTCCACGAATGCGATTCCCGATCAGGGAAGGGGTGCCGGTCTTTGAAACAAGGAGGAGTTGTTCATGACGGCTGCGGATACGAATATTTCCCGAGGTACGGCGCCGGCGGGGCTGCTTGATCGCGAGCGCATCATTGCCAAGCCCGGATTTAACCGGTGGCTCGTGCCGCCGGCTGCGCTGGCAATCCATCTCTGCATCGGCATGGCCTATGGCTTCAGCGTCTTCTGGCTGCCGCTCTCCAAGGCGCTCGGCACCGCGGCGCCACCTCCGGCCGAATGCGCCAGCCTCAATCTGCTGACGGCCCTGTTCACGACGAGCTGCGACTGGCGCGTCAGCGACCTCGGCTGGATCTATACGCTGTTCTTCGTGCTGCTCGGCTCCTCCGCAGCCATCTGGGGTGGCTGGCTGGAACGGGCCGGGCCACGCAAGGCCGGCGTCGTTGCCGCCTGCTGCTGGTGCGGCGGCATTGTGATCGCGGCGATCGGCGTCATCTTCCACCAGCTCTGGATCATGTGGATCGGGGCGGGTGTCATTGGCGGTATCGGGCTCGGCCTCGGCTACATCTCGCCGGTGTCGACACTGATCAAATGGTTTCCCGACCGGCGCGGCATGGCGACCGGTATGGCGATCATGGGTTTCGGCGGCGGCGCGATGATCGGTGCGCCGCTCGCAAGCCTGCTGATGAACCACTTCCGCGTCGACGGTTCGGTCGGCGTCTGGCAGACTTTTATCGTCATGGCGGTGATCTACTTCATCTTCATGATGGGTGGTGCCTTCGGCTATCGCCTGCCGCCGGCGGGCTGGCGTCCTGAAGGCTGGACGCCGCCCGCTGCCAAAAGCACGATGATCACGACGAAGCACGTGCACCTGCATAACGCACATAGGACCCCGCAGTTCTGGCTGATCTGGGCCGTGCTGTGCCTCAACGTCTCGGCCGGTATCGGCGTCATCGGCATGGCCTCACCGATGCTGCAGGAAATCTTCGGCGGTGCCCTGATCGGCTTGCCGGATCTGAAGTTCACCGATCTCAGCAAGGATCAGGTGGCGACGGTCGCGGCCATTGCGGCGGGCTTTGCCGGACTGATCTCGCTTTTCAACATCGGCGGCCGCTTTTTCTGGGCGTCGCTGTCCGACAAGATCGGCCGCAAGAATACCTATTATTGCTTCTTCGTCATCGGCATCGCGCTTTACATCCTGGCTCCGTGGGCCGCGGGCATTCACAGCAAGGTGCTGTTCGTCGGCGCGATCTGCATTATCCTGTCGATGTATGGCGGCGGTTTCGCGACCGTTCCCGCCTATCTCGCCGATATCTTCGGAACCCAGTTCGTCGGCGCGATCCATGGCCGGCTGCTGACGGCCTGGGCGACGGCAGGGATTATCGGGCCGGTCGTGGTCAATTATATCCGCGAGGCGCAAAAGGCGGCAGGCGTGGAAGGCGCGCAGCTCTATACCTTCACCATGTATATCCTCGCAGCCATGCTGGCATTGGGGTTGATTGCCAATTCGCTGGTCAGGCCGCTTGCCGACAAGTGGTTCATGTCGGACGAGGAAGTGGCCGCGCTACAGGCAAAGACCGCTGCCGCCAATGCCGGCCCCACCGGCTCCTTCGGCATCGGCAAGGGCGGGTTCGACGGCAAGGCGCTGATTGCCTGGGCGCTGGTCGGGATTCCGCTGCTCTGGGGTGTCTGGGTGACGATCAAGAGCACCTATGCGCTGTTCGGATAACCGTCCTTGAACATGAGAAAGCCGCTCCGATCTCTCGGGGCGGCTTGTTCTGGATGGAAAGATGCGAGGTGCTATGCCGCGCGCCGCATCACCATGTCGCGGATCATCGAGTCGGCCAGGCGGAACTGGGCGAGCAGCGTGTGCAGCGCATCGGCCTCGTTGGCGAGCCGGAGGCTTGCGGCCGTGCTTTCCTCGACCATGGCGGCATTTTGCTGGGTGGTCTGGTCCAACGAATTGATCGCCGAATTGATTTCCCTGAGACCGATCGTCTGTTCCTTCGAAGCTTTCACGATGGCAGCGACGTTGGTGTTGATGTCGCCGACCTGGGTGACGATCTCTTCCAGTGCCTTGCCGGTCTGGCCGACCAGGCCGACGCCGTTCTTGACGTGCTCGCTTGAGGCGGTGATCAGCGCCTTGATCTCCTTGGCGGCGCTGGCGGAGCGCTGCGCCAGCTCCCGCACCTCCTGCGCGACGACCGCGAAGCCCTTGCCCGCCTCGCCGGCACGCGCCGCCTCGACGCCGGCATTCAGCGCCAGAAGGTTGGTCTGGAAAGCAATGTCGTCGATGACGCCGATGATGTTGGTGATTTCGCGCGAGGACTTCTCGATCTGGTCCATGGCGGCGACGGCGCTGCGCACCACCGTGCCGGATTGCTCGGCGCCTCGCTTGGTTTCGGCCACGAGACGTCCGGCCTCTTCGGCACGCTGGCTGGAATCGGCGACCGTCGTGGTGATCTCTTCGAGAGCCGCCGCCGTTTCCTCAACGGAAGCGGCCTGCTGTTCGGTGCGTCTCGAGAAAGCTTCTGCCGAATCACCGAGCTCCCGCGAGCCGGCGGCAATGGCGCTGGCATTGTGGCCGACGGTGGTCAGCGTCTCGGAAAGCTTCTCGATCGTCGCGTTGAAATCGTGGCGAAGCTGCTCCATGGACGGCACGAAGGGCCGTTCGACCTTTTTCGTCAGATCGCCTTCCGAGAGGTTGCGCAGCGCGCCGGCGAGTTCGCTGATGGCGCTCATGCGCGACGTGACATCCGTCGCGAATTTCACGACCTTGTAGACCTTGCCGTCGGCATCGACGATCGGATTATAGGCGGCTTGAATCCAGATTTCCTTGCCGCCCTTGCCGTAGCGGACGAATTCGTTGGCGATGAACTCGCCTTGCGCCAGACGTTGCCAGAAGCGCTTGTATTCCTCCGTGCGGGCATAGGTCGGATCGCAGAAGAGGCTGTGATGCTTGCCGACGATCTCGCCGAGCGCATACCCCATGGCGTTGCAGAAGTTCTCGTTCGCCGTCAGGATCTCGCCGGTCGGCAGGAATTCGATGACGGCCTGCGAATGGGAAATCGCCTCGAGCTTGCCGGCGTCGTCGATTGCCTTCCTCTTGGTTTCGGTGACGTCGGCCGCGAATTTTACAACCTTCACCGGCTTACCGTTGCGGAAGACGGGGTTGTAGGAGGCCTGTATCCAGATCTCGCGATTGCCCTTGGCGAGCCGCTTGTAGGTGCCGGCATCATATTCGCCGCGGCCGAGACGCGCCCAGAAATCGTGATAGGCAGGGGTCGTGATATAGGCGGGGTCGCAGAACATCCGGTGGTGGTTGCCGACGATCTCCTTGAGGTCATAGCCGAGCGCGCGGCAGAAATTCTCGTTTGCGGTCAGGACCTTGCCCTGAAGGTCGAACTCGATGATGGCCTGCGATTTGGAAACGGCGGAAAGAATGCGGCTGGCATCCGATGATAGACTGAACATTCCTATTCCCTCTCATAAAGCTCGCGCCTGCCCGGGCGTCGATTGATGGCATCGAAGCGGGCGGCCGCGCTCGTCGGCGCGCCAGAAACGGCGTTCCGCTCGGGATGGTCGGAATGTTGAGATTGTATTTTCTTTCCTCGCTTCACAATCGATGATGGATCTTTCTCCCTTAATATTGAGTAAAAATTAGCGCATTAGAAATTATAATTTAAATAAAACATAATTAACTAAAATAACTAGGAAACAAAAACCGCCGCGGAAGGGCGACGGTTCTTAAAAGCGGAATATGCTGCGAAGTTATGCAGCGAGTTCGTCTGTCTCGTTTTCCTTGAACATCTTGGCAAGGTTCAGGAAGCAGATCATGCCGTTCTCCGTTGCGATGATGCCTTCGCAATAGGCGCGATCGAAGGAGGCGGTTACTTCCGGAACGGGCTGAACCTGTTCGGAGGCGATCGTGAGAATATCCGAGACACGGTCAACGAGCATGCCGATGACCATGTTGTGTACTTCGGCAACAACGATGGCGCTGCGCTCGTTGGCGACCGTGCTCTGCATGCCGAGCTTGTAGGCGAGGTCGATGATCGGGATTACCGAGCCGCGCAGGTTCATGACGCCGATGACATCGGCCGGTGCGTGCGGGATCGGCGTCGACGGCGCCCAGCCGCGAATTTCGCGGATCGTGGTGGTCTTGACGCAGAATTCCTGATCATGCAGCCGGAAAGCAATGATCTCCAAAGTTTCGCCGCTGAAGCTGGTGGAATTGATCGTGGCCATGAACGTTCTTCCCATTGAACCGTGACGCCAAATCCGGCGTGTTGTTGGCACGATAGAGCAAGAACATTGCTCAAACCTAAATCTATACACACGGTTTCGGCAGTATAAGCACGTAGAGCACGATGCTGGAAGTATGGAGGTTGTAAAGGGAGGCCAGCCACCCGCCCTCGTGGTTCGAGACGGGCCTTTGGGCCTCCTCACCATGAGGGCTGATCTTCCGTGTTGTTGAAAAATCATGCGCCGTATCGAGGGCCGGCTTCGCTCCATCCTCACCCTGAGCTTGTCGAAGGGCGAGGATGGTCTCGAGGGAAGAATGGACAGCCTCAGGCGGCCCGGGTCGGGCGATCGAAGATGCGGCGGCCGAAGAGGCTTGCAGCCATCTCCACGAGAACGCGGGCGCTCTTGCCACGATCGTCGAGGAAGGGGTTGAGTTCGACGAGATCGAGCGACGAGACGAGGTTGCTGTCGGACAGCATCTCCATGATCAGATGCGCCTCTCGATAGGTGGCGCCGCCCGGCACCGTGGTTCCGACGCCCGGTGCTATGTCCGGATCGAGAAAATCAACGTCGAAGCTGACATGCAGCAGGCCGTTGGCGGCGCTGACGGTATCGAGCACCTTGCGCATGATAGCCGCGACACCCTGCTCGTCGAGCGAGCGCATGTCGAAGACGTTCACGCCGTGCTCGCGGATTTCCTCACGCTCGCGCGCGTCGACGGAGCGGATGCCGACCTGGAACACCTTCGTCGGGTCGACCAGCGGCCGGCCGGCCGGCAGCACGCCCTCGATCTCGGCCTCGCCGCAATAATAGGCGACAGGCATGCCATGAATATTGCCTGACGGCGAGGTGGCCGGCGAATTGAAATCGGAATGGGCGTCGAGCCAGAGCACGAACAGCGGACGGCCGACTTCGGCTGCATGGCGGGCCATGCCGGAAACGCTGCCCATGGACAGGCTATGGTCGCCGCCAAGGATCAGCGGGAAACCGCCTGACGATACGACATCGAAAACCTTTGCTTCCAGCGCGCGCGTGAAGGCGCCGACGATCTTCAGATTATGCGCCTGCGGATGCTCCGGCAGGTCTGCCGCCGGCGCCGGATGCAGGTCGCCGCTGTCCGTGACGCGATGGCCGAGTTCGATCAGCGTGGTTTCGATGCCGGCGATGCGGAGCGCCGTCGGGCCCATGCCGGCGCCGCGGCGGCCGGAGCCTTCCTCCAGGGGAACGCCGATCAGGGTAACGGGAGTGGATTGGGTATTCATCGGCATTGCTCCGAGGGTTAGAGGCTGTTGCCCACATTATCGATTTTCCGCATGACAGCAAAAAGATGGAAAATTGTCCAAAATTGGCTGGCTTTTGGCGAATTGATCAATTCGATTTGGCAAAAATGACAAGCATATTGGCGGCCGGGCAGCATCCTCTTCGGCTTGCCGGGAAACAGCGTCCGAATGAGGCAGTCTACGAGGGGCGCGGAGATTTGTCCCTCAATACTCATGCTCGTAGACGATGCCGGCTTCGCCGGCGCCATCCGAGCCTGCCGCGCCGCGCAGCTTCACGCCGCGCCCGACATCGAGATTGATGATCGCCTTGGTGTTGTTGTCGGCGCCCTGCTGCACTTCGATATAGGTGCGCTTGTTAAGGTATTTGCCGGCGCCGACCTGCGCCTGGCCGTTCGCATCCGTGGAAATGTCGAGATCATCAACACCGAGATGGCTGCGAAGACCCTCGAACAACGAGGTGGAGCGTCCGCCCGCGAGCTGGCTTGCCGCATCGGCGAGCTGGGCGATCTGCATGGCGGATAGTTTCGACATGGACTGGCCGAAGATCAGCTGCGCCAGCACTTCGTCCTGCGGCAAGGTCGGCGAGGAGGAGAAGCCGATCTGCGGATCGGTCGCAAGGCCGGTCACGTCGACCGTGATGGTCGTGGAGCCTGCCGTCGACGTTGCTTCCATGTTGAGGGCCGGCGTCAGATCGCCGCCGAAGGTGATTTTGCTCGTATCGGTGAAGTCGAGCCGGCGGCTGAGAATCGTCAGGCGCCCGCGCCGCATGGTGAAACCACCGGATACGATGGGTTGCGCGGCTGTTCCGCGCACCGTGATGCTGCCGCCGAGTTCGGCGTCGATACCGCGACCGCGCACGAAGATCTGCGAGGGCGCGTCGAGCTGCAGGTCGATGCCGAGAGTGGTCGACTTGCTGCGCGGCCCTTCAGGCTGCTGGTCCTTGAACTGAGCCGTGACGGCAGCTGGCGCATTCTTGTGCTTGATGTTGATTTCCGACAGCGAGGCCGGAAGCTTTTCAGGCACGGTGATCGACGCCTTGTTGATCCTGAGATTACCTGTGAGCATCGGCGCGGTCATCAGCGGACCCTTGACGCCGAGCGTGCCGTTGACGGTCGCAGCCACCAGCGTCCCATCAACATAGGTGGCATTGTTGAACTTCACCTGGATGTCGGCCGGGAAGCCGCTGTCCGGCGTAATGCCGACCGTGCCGCTGCCCGATATGCTGCCGCCGCTGGCGAGATTGCCGCTGAGCCGCGAGATGACCGCCTGCTTGCCGTCGAGCGTGACCGTGGCGGCAAGGCCGTTCAGGGTCAGATTGCGGCGGACATCGACGAGCTTGGCGCCGTCGGTGGTGATCGTGCCTGATATGGCGGGTGCTGCGGTGGTGCCGCCGATCTGCATGTCGATCTTGGCTGCGCCCGTCACGACCAGCGCCTGAGCCGCAAGCTGGCCGGCAAGCGCATCGAAGGGCAGATTGCCCGAAAATTTAAGCGCCATCGCCTTGTTGCCGGCAATGGCGACGGTGCCGCCGCCGTTCAATGCGAGACCGCTCTGGCCGGTCAGGTTGGTGTTGATGGTCACGACATTGTCGGCGAACTTGCCGTCGGCCTTGATCCCAAGCGGTGCGAGGCCGGCGGACTTCGTCTGGCTTGTCGCGGCGCCCGTCCAATTGGTCTGAAACACGACGGTTGGCGAAGTGGCCTTGCCGCTCACCGCCACCGTGCCGGAGATGGCGCCTTCGGCTGCCAGTGTCGGGGCGAAGACATTGGCAAGGCTCGCCGGCAGATTGGCGATCTTGGCATTGATGTTCAGGCTTTGGCCGGCGGTTCCGTCGACGGTGACCGAGCCGCCGCCCGTCTGGAGGGTCAAGCCGTTCAATGAGGCGACGCCATTCTTGATGACGATCTTCGTCGGTGCCGCGAGCTTTACCGGTACTGTCCGTGGTGCGCCGGCGAAGGCGTCGAGGTTTACGACCGTCTGGCCGTCCGCAGTCTCGACGCTGCCGCGTGTCGTCAGCGGAGCGTTGTCATAGGTCGATTTCAGATCGAAATCCGTGCGGCTGCCTTGCTGGGTGAAGGTCAGGCCGAGATTGGCGATGCGATTGGCGCCCGATGCAATGGCGTCGGCGCGGATGCTGCCATTCGCCGAGAAGGCCTTCAGGTCGTCGACGGTCAGCGCGACGGCCGGCTTGCTGATGACGAGATCGTCGCGACGGATGCCGTTACCGTTGGCGTTCACCTTCAGGCCGATCTTGCCGTTGGCACTGGCGATATCGAGCGAGCCCTTGAGGTCACCCTCGGCCTTCTGTCCGGCCAGCGCCGCAAGCAGGCTGAGGTCGGGCAGATCAAAGGTCAGTGCGCCTGTCGGCTCGAAACTCGGCGACAGCTCCATCTTGCCTTGCAGCTTGTTGGTGCCGATTTCGGCGGCCAGCGACGGAATGCTGGTACGGCCGTCCTTGGAAACCGCGTCGGCGGTGATGCGGATCGGCTTGCCGTCGATCGAGCCGTTTGCCTGCATATTTGCCTGTGGCGCCTTGGGGTCTGCGGTTCCCGTCACGCCGATGTCGAGCGTATCCAGCAGCCGTCCGGCCAGCTTGACATTGACAGCCTTGACCGTCGCATCGATGCCGAGTGCTGAAAGCGGGCCTTTGGCCTTGAGGCCGATATCGGCCTGCCCCTGTGCATTCGGGACGAGCTTTGAGAGATCGAGCACCTTGCCCGACAGATCCGACGTCAATGACTGGCCGTTGAGGGCGACATTGCCGTTGATCTCGGCGACATTGGATTTCACCGCCAGATTGGACAGCGTCATCTTGGCCGGCACGGTGCCCGCGACCTGGCCTTCCAGCGAAATCGTGCCTTCGAACTTGTTGGAGACGCCGTCAGGCAGGACGCCGGGGAGCGCGAAGAGCTTGAAGTTGCCCGTCAGTGCCTTCGAGGACAGCGTGTACTTGCCGTTGACGGTGCCGCCGATGCTGGCGCTTTCGAGCGTCGTATTGTTGAAGCCGATCGTGTCGGGCGAGAGCTGCAAGGGGGCGGTCAGCGAGATCGGCGCCCGGACGAGGCGGTTGAGATCGGCGCTGACGAAAGCCGTCTGGCCGACGACGAGGCGAAGCTGCAGCGGACCGGACATGCCGGCAAGATTGAAGGCGTCGCTGCGGGCGCTGAGATTGATTTGCCCGATATTGCCCTGTGGCGTGCTGGCGCTGTCGAGCGCCGCCTTGGCATCAATCTTCACCGATTGGGCAGCACCCGTCAGCGCGATGTCGACGCGCGAAATCAAGGCACGGACCTCGCCGTCTTCCATCGGCCAGCGGAAGTCGACGGGGCCGGAAGTGCCGATCAGATTGGCATTGAGGCTGTTGTTGCCGGCGGGATCGAGCGTGCCGGACGCGGCAAGCACGGCGCTGCCGGTGGCAAGGTTGCCGGTCTGGATATCGATCTTGCCCTTGCCGTCGAAGGTTGCCGAGACATCGATGGTCGTCTGCCCGGCAAAGAGCGGCCGCATGGTCGGCGGCAGGAGAGAATCGACGTCGCCGCCGCCCTTGACGTCGATATGGTGCAACCCGTCGGTGGAGAGGCTGTGGTGGCCGGTGATGGCGACGGTCGGTTTGCCGTCGAGCGCTGCCTGCAGCTTACCGGCCCAATTCGAGAGGGGGCCGTCGCCGGAAAGATCGATATTGACGGCCGGACCGCCAGGCAGATGCAAGAGCCCGGCTAGCATGCCGTCGCGCGGCTCGGAGATCTGCGTCTTCAGCTTCAGCTGGTTTTCGGCCGGCGCGAAGGCGATGTCGGCGGAGAGTTTGGCATCGGGCACATCTTGACGGCTGGCATTCAGCGTCAGGCCCATGCTGCTGCTGTTTGCCTTGACGCTGCCGTTGGCCGCCAGAACGAAGTCCTGTCCGGCGACAGCCTGCCCGACGCGGAGATCGGGCAGCGCGATGGTGCCGATATCGATGGCGATGGGTAACGAGAAGCCGCTGCCGCCCGTCGACGAGGTTTCCGGCGCGGGTGTGGCCGTCGATACGGGCAGCCGCTCGAAATCGACGACATCAGCCGCGACGCGATCGGCGTGGAAGGTGCCGGTCAGCAAGGACAGCGGAGACCAGTCGACGGCAAGGTTCTGCACCTTGGCATAGGTGCCCTTCGTATCCGCTACGGTGATCGAACCGACCCTCAGGCTGCCGTTCAGCAATCCGGAGGGTGCGGCAATGGCAATGGTGCGATCCGGCGTCGAGGCGAGCTTTGCCACCTGGTCGACGGCATAGCCGGTTGCAGAGGGCACCAAGCCGACGACGAGCACAGCCGCGATCACGAGCACAAGGATGGCCACGACCGCGTATGCGATCCAGCGCACCAATCTGCCGAGGATTCGAATCAATATGCTCATGAAAGCGACAGTAACCTCAATTTTGTAACCGTGTGCTGAACCGTACGCGACAACTAGACGGTTTGTCAGAAGGCCTGACCGATGCCGGCGTAGATGCCATAAGATGTGCCATCGTCATATTTCTTCAACGGCACGGCGACATCAAGCCTGATCGGGCCGAAGGGCGTAGCGTAGCGCAGGCCGACGCCCGCGCCAATGCGCACATCGGTAAACTCCGGGAAGACGGTGTCGGTGACGCTGCCCATGTCGACGAAGGGCACGACACCGATCGTATCGGTTATCTTGACGCGAGCTTCGAAGGAGGCGGTCACATAGGAGCGCCCGCCGGTTTCGTCACCGTTGGAGTTGTAGGGCGAAATCTCCTGATAGCTGTAGCCGCGTACCGAGCCGCCGCCGCCGGCATAGAAGCGCCGGGTGGCGGGAATGTCCGCGATGCTGTTTGCGCCTATCAGCGAGCCCGCGGCGAGCTTGCCGGCAAAAATGACGTTGTCGTTGGCGCCGATGCCCTTGTAGCCGGTGATCGAGCCCTCGAAGGAGCTGAAGACCGAGCCGCCTATGGCATCGTAGCTCGGCTTGGCGCTGATCGAAGCGCGGTAGCCCTCCGTCGGGTCCAGCTTGTTGTCGCGCGTGTCGCGGACATATTCGAGTGGGATCGCGATCGTCAGATAGTTCTGCTTGCCGAAGGCGGCGGTGGTGTCGGATTCATAGGATACTTCGCCGCCGGCCGAGACTGTATCCTGATCGTTGATCTCATAGGCCAGAGCGCCGCTTGCCGTCACGAGATTGGCGTCATAGGCGTCGGGATGCAGGGTCTGCATCTTAAAGGCGGCGGTAAAGGTCGCCGATGGATAGAAGGTCGCGGGCCGGACATAGGTGATGCCCGCACTGTAGTCGAGCTGACTGACATCCGTGGTTTCGCCGAGACGAGAGACAGATCCCTCGATGCGCAGCGAGTCGGCGCGGCCCGTCAGGTTGCGATGCCCCCAATAGCCTTGCAGGCCGAAACCGTCGATGGTGGAATATTGCGCGCCGACGCCGAAGAAGCGCTGCTTGCCTTCCGATACCTCGATGGTTGTGGGAATGCTGCCGTCCGGTGCCAACTTGTCGGCCTCGCGGATGGTGACGCTGGAGAAGACGCCGAGTTTCCGCAGGCGATCCGAGGCCTTCTTCAATTCCTCCGGCGAATAGGGCCTGCCTTCGTTGATGCGGGCGTAGCGCTTGATAAAGTCAGGATCGACCGATTTCTGGCCAGTGACGCCGACATTGCCGAAGGGGGCGACGGGGCCGCTATAGATTTGCAGCGAAACGTCGACCGTGTTGCTTGCGTGGTCGGCGACAACCTCGCGCTTGTCGAGTTTGGCGAGCGGATGGCCCTCGTTCTTGAAGTCGGCGACCATTTTGTCGCCTGCCTTCAGAATGGTGAGGGAGCCGGCATTGCCGCCCGGCACGAGGCCGTATTTGACCGGGTCCAGCCTTGCGGCATCGCCGAGCAGGTTGATCTTGCCGAGCTTGAAAACAGGGCCGGGATTGACGCTGATGGTGACGGCAACGGGCTTGGCGCGGCTAAAGGTCGGCGTCGGCGGCAAGGCGTCGAGAGGCGTACCATTGATGGTAATGGTGACGACGCCGCCGTAACGCGCCTTCTCATAAAGCGCTGCGATCAGCCGGTCGCGATCGTCACGCGCCTTTACGACGACGCCGAGGTCACCGGATACGGGCTTCTTCTCGTCGGAGATCAGCATCGAGGTATCGCTCAACGCGTCCTTGAGATCCTTGTCGAGATTGCCTGACTTGAAATCGACCGTGTAGTGGACGGGATCGGAAACCTGATCCGTTGTTTCGTCCTCACCCCAGAGCTTTATGCCGAAGAGCTTGAATGCAAAGGCGTTTCCAGCGCACACCGGACCGAGCGCAAGGGCTGCCGCAACCGCTGCCACGGTTCCTGCCTGCCGATACGCAATACTCTTTCTCGGTTCAGTTCTTTTATGCATACGCCGCTTTACGGTTACATGAGAACTTACTCAGTTTGACGTTTCCCGGGAGTTAACGCGCGGCCACCATAGAGGCAAAAGTCTCTCAGGTGTACCGTTTTGGAGTCAAAAACCTTGAAAATGTGCCCGATAAAGGTCGAAATGCCGGCGCTTGCGGCGCGTTTCCGCGTGTTCAGGCAGCCCGAAAGCCGACCCGTTTGAGTTGTCCGGAGAGTGCCAGGACTGATGCGGCTGGCCGTGGGGTGCGTCACGTATAGGAATCAAAAAGTCCCGGATCTTGCGATCCGGGACTTTCGAAATCTCGATCGAGGATCGATCAGTAACCGCGATAGCCGCCACGCGGGCAATCGTCGATGTAGCGACGGCCGTAACGGTCGCGGTAGTAGCACTGGCCCGGCTGTTCCTGGACGCTGCCGATGACGGCGCCTGAAAGACCACCGATCGCGGCGCCGACGGCAGCGCCGCGGACGTTGCCGGTCACTGCGCCGCCGATGATGGCGCCACCCGCCGCGCCGATGCCGGCGCCTTGTTCAGTCGGCGTGCAGCTTGCGATAGACAAGCCGACCAGTGCGAGCATAAGAACTTTTTTCATTTACTCTCTCCAACGTTAGTTAAGCCGAACCCCGGCCAACGTCGTCCCAATTCTTCAGCTCCACCACGATGGGCTGTCTTTCAGTCCTGCAATGATAGAAAATATCGTGCAAAATATGATTGTCTATTGGTGGACGTCAGTTTTTTTATTGCTGAACAAGGGCAAGTTCCCGTCCGGAGAATAAAACAGTCCAAGCGGGCACAAAATCCGCCTCCTTTCTAAAGTAGAGGTTGATTGGACTGCGAAAAAGTCAAATGATGTTCCTTGCCTCTGGAGGAGAGGCGAGGAGGAAAATATGGCAAAAGTGACTTTGACGGTGAACGGCCGTTCGGTCAGTGGCGAGTGCGAGGATCGCACGCTGCTTGTCCATTTCATCAGGGAAAAACTCGGGCTGACCGGAACGCATGTCGGCTGCGACACCAGCCAGTGCGGCGCCTGCGTCATCCATATGGATGGCAAGTCGGTGAAGAGCTGTTCCATCCTGGCCGTTCAGGCTTCCGGCTCCAAGATCACAACCATCGAGGGTCTGGCCGCCAATGGCGAGCTGCATCCGGTCCAGGCGGCCTTCAAGGAGCATCACGGCCTGCAATGCGGCTTCTGCACGCCGGGCATGGTGATGACGTCGGTCGACATGATCAACCGCCACGGCGGCAAGCTGGACGAGAAGACGGTGCGCAGCGAGCTCGAAGGCAATATCTGTCGATGCACCGGCTATCACAATATCGTCCAGGCGGTGCTATCAGCCAATGCTGAAATGCATGCCGCTAATCAAGCGGCGGAATAAAGTTTCACCGAGACCGTCTGGCGAACCGCCTGGACCGTGATCTTGGCGAAATTGCCGGGCCCGGAACCCCAATGGAGGATGTGATGGGCGTTGAAGGCATTGGTGCGCGTGTGGCGCGCAAGGAAGACAAGCGATTTCTGACGGGCAAGGGGCGCTACACCGACGACATGGTGACGCCGGGAATGAAATACGCCTATTTCGTCCGCAGCCCGCATGCACATGCAAAGATCAAGAACATCGATGCGTCGGCGGCTCTTTCCATGCCCGGCGTGATCGGCGTACTGGAAGGCAAGCAGCTGCTCGCCGATGGCATCGGCAATCTGATCTGCGGCTGGATGATCCATTCCAGGGATGGGTCGCCGATGAATATGGGCGCCTGGCGACCCCTGGCGGTCGACATCGTCCGCTATGTCGGCGATGCCGTCGCGATCGTCGTGGCCGATAGTCTTGGCGAGGCGCGCGATGCGGCCGAAGCCGTAGAGGTCGACTATGAGGAGCTGCCTGCCGTCGTCGAGGCCGTGGATGCGCTGAAAGCTGGTGCGCCGCAGATCCATCCGGAGGCGGCGAACAATCTGATCTTCGACTGGGAACTCGGCGATGCGGCAGCGACCGACAAGGCGATTGCCGAGGCCGCGCATGTCACCGAAATCGAGATCCATAACAACCGGCTTTCGCCGAATGCCATGGAGCCGCGCGCTACGCTCGGCATCTACGATGCGGCCGAAGATCACTATACCTGCTACACGACCAGCCAGAACCCGCATGTGGCGCGGCTCGTCATGAGCGCCTTCTATAATGTCGCGCCGGAAAACAAGCTGCGGGTCATCGCACCGGATGTCGGCGGCGGCTTCGGCTCGAAGATTTATATCTATCCGGAAGAAATCGTCTGTCTCTGGGCATCGAAGAAGACCGGCGTGCCGGTCAAATGGACCGCCGACCGCACGGAAGCCTTCCTCACCGATGCGCATGGCCGCGATCATCTTTCGAAGGTGAAGATGGCTTTCGATGCGCAAAACCGCATGACGGCGCTGAAGGTTGACACGATCGCCAATCTCGGCGCCTACATGTCGCTCTTCTCCTCGGCGGTGCCGACCTATCTCTATGCGACGCTGCTTTCGGGCCAATATGACATTCCGGCGATCCACGCCAATGTCCGCACGGTCTATACCAACACCGTGCCTGTCGATGCCTATCGCGGGGCGGGGCGGCCGGAGGCGACCTACCTCCTCGAGCGCACCGTGGAAACGGCTGCGCGCGACCTCGGCGTTTCGCCGGCGGAGCTGAGACGGATCAATTTCATCCGTTCCTTCCCGCATCAGACGCCGGTTATCATGAACTATGATGCCGGCGACTACGAGGCTTCGCTCAACGCCGCCATGCAGCAGGCGGATTGGGCCGGCTTCCCGGCCCGCAAGGCGGAGGCTGCCGGGCGAGGTATGAAGCGCGGCATCGGCATGAGCTGCTACATCGAGGCATGCGGCATCGCGCCGTCGCAGGCCGTGGGGTCGCTCGGGGCCGGCGTCGGCCTATGGGAATCGGCCGAGGTGCGGGTGAACGCTGTGGGAACGATCGAAGTGCTCACCGGCTCGCACAGCCACGGGCAGGGGCACGAGACGACCTTCGCGCAGCTGGTTGCCGGCCGGCTCGGCGTGCCGATCGACAGCGTCTCCATCGTCCATGGCGATACCGACAAGGTGCAGATGGGCATGGGCACTTATGGTTCCCGTTCGGGTGCGGTCGGCATGTCTGCGGTCGTCAAGGCGCTCGACAAGGTGGAGGCGAAGGCGAAGAAGATCGCCGCGCATCTGATGGAGGCCGACGAAAGCGACATCGTCATCGAGAACGGCGAGCTGAAGGTGGCCGGCACGGACAAGGCGCTGCCCTGGTTCCAGGTGGCGCTCGCCTCTTACACCGCTCACAACTTGCCCGCCGGCATGGAACCGGGCCTGAAGGAGACCGCTTTCTACGATCCGGCCAACTTCACCTTCCCGGCCGGCTGCTACATCTGCGAGGTCGAGGTCGATCCGGAAACGGGCAAGACCGAGATCGTGCAGTTCGTCGCGGCCGACGACTTCGGCAACATCATCAACCCGATGATCGTCGAAGGGCAGGTGCACGGCGGCATCGCGCAGGGTATCGGCCAGGCGCTGCTGGAGGGCGTGCATTACGACGAGAGCGGCCAGCTTCTGACGGCGAGCTTCATGGATTACACCATGCCGCGCGCCGACGACCTGCCGTCCTTCCAGCTTTCGCACCAGAACACGCCGTGTCCGAATAACCCACTGGGCATCAAGGGATGCGGCGAGGCGGGCGCCATCGGTTCGCCGCCGGCACTGATGAACGCCATCACCGATGCCATCGGCAACAATGCACTGACGATGCCTGCCACACCGCTCAAGGTGTGGGAAGCGGCGCGGGCCACGGCCTGAGACGAGAGGAGGAAAAGACAATGTACGCAACCAACTATCATCGCGCCTCCTCGGTCGACGAAGCCGTGAGGCTTCTTTCGAACGCAGACGAAGGCAAATATGTCTCTGGCGGTATGACGCTGATCGCCACCATGAAGCAGCGTCTGGCCTCGCCGAGCGATCTCGTCGATCTCAGGCATATCCCCTCGATCAAGGGGATTCGGGTCGATGGCCGCAGGGTCACGATCGGGGCGGCGACCATCCATGCGGATGTCGCTTCCTCGGCCGCGATCCGCGCGGTCTGTCCGGCGCTGTGCGATCTCGCCGGCATGATCGGCGATCCGCATGTCCGGCATATGGGCACGATCGGCGGCTCCGTCGCCAACAACGATCCTGCGGCGGATTATCCATCGGCGATGCTGGCGCTCAATGCCACCATCGTCACCGACCGGCGCCAGATCGCGGCCGACGACTTCTTCCGAGGCTTGTTCGAAACGGCCCTGGAGGGGGCGGAGATCATCACCTCCATCGCCTTCGACGCGCCGGAAAGGGCTGGCTATGCCAAGTTCCCCAACCCCGCCTCACGCTATGCGATGACAGGGGTCTTCGTCGCTAAGGGGGCAGGCGGCGTTCGTGTTGCCGTTACCGGCGCAGGCGCGGATGGCGTATTCCGTCAGACTGAAATGGAGCAGGCGCTTGCGGCGAACTTTCTGCCGGAGGCGGTTGCTGGCGTGACGGTCGATCCTGGCGCGCTGCTGTCCGATCTGCACGCGACGGCCGAATATCGCGCCAATCTGATCAAAGTCATGGCCAAGCGCGCTGTGGCCGCAGCGTAGATCAGACCACAGGAAATGCCGGAGCGGCGGGGTTTACCCGCCGTTTCGGAGAGAGTGTTTCCAGCATGGTTTCGATTGTCAATTTGATGTGACTGGCTATTCTTGTCTGGAATTGTTCAAAATTAGGGGCCATTTGCCGCAGCGTGGCGCGAAAGCAATGCGGAGGGGTTGACGTGCGAACCGGCATTCTCGAAAACGGTTGCACGGTACTGGAGCAGATGATGGATTTCGAAGCATTTTTTAAGGGCGAGCTGGAAGGTCTTCACAACGAAGGCCGTTATCGGGTTTTCGCAGATCTCGAACGCCGCCGTGGTAATTTCCCCCGCGCTACCCGCTATACACCCAATGGTCCGCAGGAAGTGACTGTCTGGTGCTCCAACGATTATCTCGGCATGGGCCAGCATCCGAAAGTGATTGAGGCGATGAAGCAAGCCATTGATCACTGTGGCGCGGGTGCGGGAGGCACCCGGAATATTTCTGGCACCAACCACTACCATGTTCTGCTTGAGCAGGAACTCGCCGATCTCCATGGCAAGGAATCCGCGCTGATCTTCACCTCGGGTTATATTTCGAACTGGGCGACGCTCGGCACGCTCGGCGCACGCATCCCTGGCCTCATCATCTTCTCGGATGCGCTCAACCATGCGTCGATGATCGAAGGCATTCGGTACGCGAAGTGCGACAAGGTCATCTGGAAGCATAACGACCTGCACGATCTCGAAGCCAAGCTGAAGGCTGCCGATCCCAAGGCGCCTAAGCTGATCGCGTTTGAATCCGTTTATTCGATGGATGGCGATATCGCCCCCATCAAGGAAATCTGCGATCTCGCCGACAAATATGGCGCGATGACCTATCTCGACGAAGTGCATGCCGTCGGCATGTACGGCCCACGCGGCGGCGGCATTGCCGAGCGCGAGGGCCTGATGGATCGTCTTACTGTCATCGAAGGCACGCTCGGCAAGGCTTTCGGCGTCATGGGCGGCTACATCGCCGCTTCGACCGCGCTCTGTGATTTCATCCGCTCGTTTGCGTCTGGCTTCATCTTCACGACGTCGCTGCCGCCGGCGCTGGCTGCGGGCGCTGTCGCCTCGATCCAGCACCTGAAGGTCAGTCAGTTCGAACGTATGCGCCATCAAGATCGGGTGCGCAAGCTGCGCGTTCAGCTCGATGCAGCGGGCATTCCGCATATGCCGAACCCGAGCCATGTCGTGCCTGTCATGGTTGGCGATGCCGCGAAGTGCAAGTGGATTTCCGATCTGCTGCTCGACGCCGGCGTCTACGTCCAGCCGATCAACTATCCGACTGTTCCGAAGAAGACCGAGCGCCTGCGCATCACGCCGACGCCGCTGCATTCGGATGGCGATATCGAGCAGCTGGTCGGTGCGCTGCATGCGCTCTGGTCGCGCTGTGCGCTGGCAAGGGCTGTCGCGTAAGGGCAGCGTCCTTTTTCGGCCGTGCTCGTGTGACTGGTGCGGCTTCTGCTAGAATTGAAATATGATCATTGCGGAAGCGTTGGTGTGAAACCCGCTTCCGCAATGATTTTTTGTAACGCTAAGTTAGCCGCGGCTTCCCAAAGCCAAACGGCAGGCGAGGCCGGCAAAGACTGTCGCCAACAGATATTGCGGCAGCTTCGGGAGGCGCTTGACCGCCGAGAGCCGGCCTCGGATATGGCTGCCGAGCATGATGACGGAACCGTTCACCAGGAAACCGATGCCGTTGAGGATGGTGGCGAGCAGCGCCATCTGCACGATCATCGAGCCGCCATGCGGATCGACGAATTGCGGAAACAGCGCCAGCACGAACAGGGCCATCTTCGGGTTGAGAATATTGGTCGCGAGACCCTCGAAGAAGATCCGCCGGCCCGAAAGCCGTTTTAGCCCCGCCGTGGGCGCGAAGGCCGAGCCCTGCGAGCGGAGCGTTTTGTAAGCCAGATAGAGCAGATAGGCGCAGCCCGCCCAACGGACGATTTCGTAGGCAACAGGAACGGTCAGGAAGAGCCGCGATAGGCCGAGCGCTGCCGCCATGGCGTGACAATAGGTGCCGAGCGCAATGCCAGCATAGGTGAGGAAGCCTGCGGATCGGCCCTGGCTGACGCTGCGCGAGGCAATGAGGAGCATGTCGGGGCCGGGCGTGGCTGTGAGCACCAGCGCTGCGGCGGCAAATAGAATGAGTGTGGAAAAGTCCGGCATCGTGATTCCCTTGAAAGTGAGGCCGGAATTCCTCTCTAGCATCATTCTCGGGAATGGCAACACTGAAGTCTATCGGTAAGTATATACTAACCAAAAGACCTGGAAGGTCAGCGACGGCGTCATTGAAAAACACCGTCGCGGCATGAGCGCAATGATCAGGATACCTGCCAGGCCTGGAGCTGGGCAAGCGTCGCGGTCGCGCCGCCGCAGGCGATCATCAGCACGCGCTCGAAGCGTGCCAAGCGATCGGCATGGGTGTAGGCGACGGCCAATGCGGCGCCGCAAGCGGGTTCCACCAGGACGCGGTGATCATCGAGGAAGCGCAGGCAGGCGTCGACGGCAGCGCGATCATCGACGACGACACTATCGACCGGTCTGGTCCGGGTGATCTCGAAGGCGCGCGTTGAGACTTTTCGGGCGCCGAGCGATGTCGCGATGCTGGTGATAGCAGGCAATTCCACCGGTTCTCCGGCTTTCACTGCGGCGGCGAGCGAGGCGGCTCCGTCCGTCTCGGCGGCAATGATCGGAATATGTTGCAGGCCGTTGCGGTCCAGCCCTTCGGAGACGCCAGCCAGCAGGCCGCCGCCGCCGACGGAAAGAACGACGGCATCGAACGGCACGCCCGCCTTGACGACCTCGTCGATCATAGTCGCATGGCCCGTCCACAGAAGCGGATCGTCGAAGGGATGGATGAAGGCCGCTTCCGCGTCGATTGCTTGAAGTGCGCGTTCGTTCGCCTCCTGCCAGGATGCGCCATGCGCGAAAACCTCGGCGCCCTCCTGGCGGATAAGCGCCTTTGCCCGATCCGTGGTCGTCTCGGGGACGAAGACCGATACCGGGATCGAAAGGCGACGGCCGGCATAGGCGACTGCGATGCCGGCATTGCCGCCGGACGAGGAGACGAAGCGCCGCTTTCCGTTTCTGGCATGATGTTCGCAAGCAGCGCCGATGCCGCGGATCTTGAAGGAGCCTGGCGGCTGCAGCGCATCCATTTTCAACCAGATGGAGCGCCCCGATGCCTGGCTGAGCGGACGGGATTCGAGGAGCGGCGTTTCGAGATGAAGCGGCATGAATGATCTATCCGAGAGGCCTTATCGGCGATGAAGTCTAGGCTGCCTTTTCCCGCTGGGCGACGAGCACGGCCGCGCGGCTGCGTGCTTCCTCGTCGGCGGCGAAGACGGCATCCATGGTTTCGGCGCTGCCGGTTGCGATCATCTCGTCCATGACGGCTTCGGCGATGTCGGCCATTTCGAGAAAGCCGATGCGGCCATCCACGAAGGCATGGAAGGCGATTTCCTCGGCGGCGTTCATGATCGCCCCCTGCAGGCCGCCACGCTCCAGTGCCGTGCGGGCAAGGCGCAGTGCCGGGAAGCGGCCCTCGTCCGGCGCCTCGAAATCGAGCCGCGCGAGCTTGGCGAAGTCCAGCCGGTCGACGCTGAGTTTCGTGCGGACGGGGTAGGTGAGCGCATAGCCGATGGCGGTGCGCATGTCGGGACAGCCGAGCTGCGCCAGCACCGAGCCATCCGTGTAGCCGACCATGGAATGAATGACGGATTGCGGGTGGACGACGACTTCGATCTGATCCGGGCGCACATTGAAAAGATGCTTGGCCTCGATCATTTCAAGCGCCTTGTTGAACATCGAGGCGCTGCCGATGGAGATCTTGAAGCCCATCGACCAGTTGGGATGAGCGCGGGCTGTCGCGGGCGTGACATTGGCCATCTGCTCGCGCGTCCAGGTGCGGAACGGGCCGCCCGACGCGGTGATGATGATGCGCTCGACCGCGTGCTGCTGGTCGTCTTCCAGCGCCTGGAAAATGGCGCTGTGTTCGCTGTCGACAGGTATCAGCCGACCGCCGCCTTCCGTCACGGCGCGCACGAACAAATCGCCGGCGGAGACGAGGCATTCCTTGTTGGCAAGCGCGATATCGGCGCCACGGCGGGCGGCCGCCAGCGTCGGGGCAAGGCCGGCGGTGCCGACGATCGCCGCCATTGCCCAGTCCGAAGGCATGGAGGCGGCTTCGATCAGGGCATTTTTGCCCGCGCCGACGGCAATGTCAGTCCCGGCGAGCGCGTCCTTCAGATCCTGATAGCGCTCTTGCCTGGCGGTGACAGCGAAGGCGGCGCCGCAGGCTCTGGCCTGCGCTGCCAGCAACTCGATATTGTCATGCCCGGTGATGGCGGCGATATCGAAGGCGTCACGTCCGCCAAGCTGGGCAATGACGTCGAGCGTATTCTGGCCGATGGAGCCGGTCGAACCCAATATCGTCAGGCGACGACGCGCCGTGCTGCCGGTGTTCATTCAGGTATCCGCATTTGCTGCTATTCTCCAAGGCTCTACAGGGGATTGGCGGGAGCGGCAAGTCCGCTGCTATACAACCTGCGGCTCGGCGACAAATGCTCGCGAGAGGCGAAATCACTGATTTGGCGATATTTTTCGGCCTTTTTTGAACCAAATGCGATGTGCTGCGTTTTCCGACCACTCGAATGAAGAGGGGTCACGGATGGTTTTCAAGGCGGCAACGTTTCACGGCGCGGAACTATATCTGGAAAGCGAACAGGTTCGACGCTCGGCGCTCGAATCCGCCGTTGCCAATGCGCTTGCCGTCGCCGGCGGAATCGATGCCTCCGATGTCACGGTGACGGCGGCGGGTCAGGAAATCCGCCTGGATGGCTCGGTCGCCACCTATCAGGAGGTGAAGCGGGCAACCGCCGTTGCGGAATCCATTCCTGGCGTGCGGCTGGTGAGAAACAGGATCGCGGTGGGGTGAGTGCGGGCTTCAGTCCCCGTTCATCCTGCGTCCGCTAGGGATCTGACCTGCATTCCATTTCGAGGGAGACGCATGAAAAAGCTCATGATGGCCGCAGCTTTCGCCAGCATCCTGTCGGTCGCAACAAGCGCATCCGCGCAAGACCATCCCACAACATTCCGTGAAATTGCCGCCGATCCGGCCGCGAGCGCTGCCTTCAAGGCAATGGCGGAAGGGCATCGACTGCCGGACTGGATTCACGGGAAGACCGTCGAGTCTCCCGGCCACGAGATCACCTTCGGCGGCGACAAGGTCTATGTCATGAGCGCCTGCAAGCAGCATGATTGCGGCTCGGAGCAGATCGCTGTGATGTACGATCCCGGCAAGAAGGTCATGTATGGGGTGCTGCTGGTCGCCAACCCCGAGACCAGGGCGGAAAAGCTTGTCTGGATGAACCTCGGCGGCGGCAATGAGACGATCGATGGCAGGACGATTTTATATGCGGCGTTGACGGGCAGTCTGGAGAACCATCCGGGGGCGTTTGATTATAAGTAGCCGGTCGATTGCAACTCGCTCCTCGATCTCCCGGACGTCGATGAAGTTATCCCTTTTGGATATGGCATCCTCGATGTCCTCGCCTGCCTGAATAGCTAGTTTCGACCTCTATGAAGGCGGTTGCCGTTCCAAAATATATATAATGCCTCTCCAGGCGACGGAATGCGCTGTTTACGCCGTTGAAGCTTTATCGGGGTGGGTTTGAGAGGTCACCATGCTGCGATTTGTCTTCATGCTGGGTTCGGCGATCATCCTTGCAACAATGCTTGCAGGCTGCGTTGCCACGGGCCCTTACTATTACCAGCCTTACTACCATCCCTATTATTATCATCCGTACTATCACTATTACGGAGGGTATTATGGCAGTTATTACAATCATTGCTGGCGTTGCTGGTAGCTCTTCTTTCGTCTGAAGCTCACTCAAGAGCGAAATCCGCTATCAGCGCGAACTCAGGCGGATGGACATTGTTGAAGATGCGCTGGATTTCCGGGGAATTCCCGCGAGTCCACGGTACTTCGCCAGAAAGGGCGTTTCGCAAATCTTTTGAAATCCGCTTGCTGAGTGGTGATCTCGACGCGATTCGAACGCGTGACCCCCAGATTAGGAATCTGGTGCTCTATCCTGCTGAGCTACGAGACCACTCGGCATGATCCATACAAAAGCAAAGGCCCGAAGCCAAGTCTTTTTGCGTTGCGGAGACAATCTGTCTTGAACGTGCCCCACGCGGCCTCAAAGGCAGCGTGAGGCAGGGCTGGCTGCAAGCCTCAGGCGTTGAGCCGCTGTTCGGCAAGCCGCACCCAGTAGGAAATGCCGTGGGCGATCGCTTCGTCGTTGAAGTCGTAGGCCGGGTTGTGCAGTCCGGCCGTATCGCCGTTGCCGACGAAGATGAAGGCGCCGGGGCGGGAAAGCAGCATGTAGGAGAAATCCTCGCCGCCCATCATCGGGTCGATATCCGGGATGACTTTGCCTGCGCCGGCGATCTCTTCGGCGACCGCGATCGCGTGATCGGTCTCGTCGGCATGGTTGAAGGTGACGGGGTAGTTGCGCTGGAATTCGATCTCGACTTCGGCGCCGTGGCTGGTCGCGATGCCTGTGACGATCTGCTTGAAGCGCTGTTCCGCAAGGTCGCGCATTTCTGGATCGAGCGTGCGCACGGTGCCGGCGAAGCTTGCATCGTTCGGAATGACGTTATGGGCGTTGCCGGCGTTGAAGGTAGTGACGGAAACGACGACCGATTTCAGCGGATTGGCGCTGCGCGAAGCGATGAGCTGCAGGTTGGAGACGATCTGCGCGCCGATGGCGATCGGGTCGATCGTCATGTGCGGCATGGCGGCATGGCCGCCGACACCCTTGATGGAGACGGTGAACTCATCGGTCGCCGCCATGATCGCGCCCTTGCGGATGGCGAAATGGCCGACGGGCAGGCCCGGCATGTTGTGCATGCCGTAGACTTCGGCGATCTCGAAGCGCTCCATCATGCCGTCCTTGACCATGGCGTCGCCGCCGGCGCCGCCTTCTTCGGCCGGCTGGAATATGACGGCGATGTTGCCGTTGAAATTGCGGTTCTCGGCAAGGTATTTCGCAGCGCCCAGCAGCATGGCGGTGTGACCGTCATGGCCGCAGGCGTGCATCTTGCCCGGCGTCTCGGAAGCATAGGGCTTGCCGGTGATCTCGGTGAGCGGCAGGGCATCCATATCGGCGCGCAGGCCGACGGTGCGCCCTTCGCCCTTGCCGCGGATCAGGCCGACGACGCCGGTGCGGCCGATACCTGTCACGACCTCGTCGACGCCGAAGGAGCGCAGCTTTTCCGCCACGAAGGCGGCAGTATTCTCCACCGCGTAGAGAAGCTCCGGATGCGCATGGATATGGCGGCGCCATTCGGTCACTTCGCCCTGGAGTTCTGCGGCTCTGTTCAAGATCGGCATGCTGATTTTCCTACTGATCAATATCGCTTCTGGTTCAACTCACAAATCCGTCGCGCAGCCTGGCCGGTTTGTCGCAGCCCTTGCGGCGTGCCGCCGGGAAATAAAGTCGTCAATCGCCTTTGCCTTCTCCTAGCCATATAGGTTAAATAGACGAAGCTTTCGAGAAAATTCCGGACTTCTGAAGGATAGATCGTGCCGACGAAGCAGAATCGTTTGTATGCCGCCCTGCGGCTTGTCCCTATGGCCGCGGCAGCATCCATGCTTTTCCTGTCGACCGCGCAGACGGCCGGAGCCAATCCGCATATTCTCGTCGATGTCAGCACCGGGCGTGTTCTTGATCAGCAGGAAGCGTTCCGCCGCTGGTATCCCGCTTCGCTCACCAAGCTGATGACGACCTATGTGACGTTCCGGGCCATCCAGTCCGGCCAGATCAGGCTCGATACGCCCGTCGTCATGTCGAAGCTGGCAGCGGCGCAGCCGCCGGCAAAGATGTATTTCAAGCCGGGCCAGAAGATGACGCTCGACAATGCCTTGAAGATGATGCTGGTCAAATCGGCAAACGATCTTGCCATGGCCGTCGCCGAAACTGTCGGCGGTTCGCAGCAGGGCTTCGTGGCACGGATGAATGCGGAGGCAGCCCGCCTCGGCATGCGCGACTCGCATTTCATCAATCCGAACGGCCTGCCCGGCAAGGGCCAATATTCGACGGCGCGTGATCTCGCCATTTTGAGCGTCGCGCTGCGCCGCGAGTTTCCGCAATATGCCGGCTATTTCTCGCTTGAAGGCTTCACCAACGGCGTGAAGCAGGTGCCGAATATCAACATGCTCATCGGCCGTTTCGACGGCGCCGACGGCATGAAGACCGGCTTCATCTGCGCGGCCGGCTTCAACCAGATCGCCTCGGCGACCCGCAACGGCCGCACGCTGATCTCGGTCGTTCTCGGCACCGACAGCCTGGCGGCGCGTGCCGACGATTCCGCCAATCTTCTGGAAAAGGGCTTCCAGAACCAGCTTTCCACCCGCGACACGCTTTCGACGCTTAGGCCCGACGCGCCGCTTGCGGCCGATGTCGCCGATGTCACCGCCGACATTTGTAGCACCAAGGGCGCGCAGGCGCGCAGCGAAACCCGCGACCCCTTCGGCCGCACCAAGGTACAGTCGCCCTATATCCACGAAATGGATCACGAGCCCAATTTCATCTATGCCGGTCTCATCGGCGGCCAGGACATCGCGACCGCCGCCAAGGGCGACAAGGACGATGCCACCGCCAAGGGCGACAAGGCGACCAAGGACAACAAGATCGCGATTTCGGGCGGGGCATCGAATGTGCCGATCCCGATGCCGCGTCCCACTTTCTAATATCGGATTGAAATCATGAGCGTTTCGCAGCAAAGAGTGCCGGTTGCCATCCTGACCGGCTTTCTCGGTGCGGGTAAATCGACCCTGCTCAACCGCATCCTCAAAGACGAGGCCATGCGCGATGCCGCCGTCATCATCAACGAGTTCGGCGATGTCGGCATCGATCACCTGCTGGTGGAAAGCTCCGGCGATTCCATCATCGAGCTTTCCGACGGCTGCCTGTGCTGCACGGTGCGCGGCGAGCTGGTGGATACGCTGGCAAACCTCATGGATGCCATGCAGACCGGCCGCATCCGGCCGCTGAAGCGCGTCGTCATCGAGACGACCGGCCTTGCCGATCCGGCACCGGTCATGCAGTCGATCATGGGCAATCCGATCATCGCCAACAATTTCGATCTCGATGGCGTCGTGACCGTTGTCGATGCGGTCAACGGCCTGCAGACGCTCGACAATCATGAAGAAGCGCGCAAGCAGGTGGCGGTTGCCGACCGGCTGATCGTGTCCAAGACCGGGATTGCCGGCGCCGTCCCCGAAGCGCAGCTGGAAAGCCGGCTGAGATCGCTCAATCCGCGCGCACAGATCCTGAACGCCGATAGCGAGGAGGCCGGTCGCGCCAGCATCCTCATCAATGGTCTATATGATCCGGCCTCCAAGATCGCCGATGTCGGCCGCTGGCTGCAGGACGAGCTGGAGGCGGACGAGGATCATCATCACCATCATCATGATGACCATGATCACCACGATCATGACCACCATCACGGCGATCATGGACACCACCACCATCATGGGCATCACCACGGCCATCGGCATCAGCACGCGCATGACGTCACGCGCCATGACGGATCGATCCGGTCGTTCTCGATTGTCGAGACGCAGCCCATCGATCCGATGGCGCTCGAAATGTTCATCGATCTCCTGCGTTCGGCGCATGGCGAAAAGCTGCTGCGGATGAAGGCGATCGTCGCCGTGTCCGACCGGCCGGAGCGCCCGATCGTGCTGCATGGCGTGCAGAACATTTTTCATCCGCCGGAGCGCCTGCCAGCATGGCCCGACCCGGAAGACCGGCGCACGCGCATGGTCATCATCACCAAGGACCTGCCTGAGGATTTCGTGAAGGGCCTGTTCGATGCTTTCCTCAGCAAGCCTCGCGTCGATGCGCCGGACAGGGCTGCGCTGCAGGACAATCCGCTCGCCGTGCCGGGAATGAAGTTCTGAGGGGATAATATTAGCTTGGCTGCAGTGCTTCTCTGCTAGGCCAAGCAACCCGCCTCGTCCTTCGAGGCTCCGGCTTGCACCTCCGCACCTCAGGGTGAGGCTGATCTCGCCTTCTTCCCGCCAATGATTGGAGAGAAAGCGGCATGCCCGGGACGGTCAGCGCGCTCCATCCTCATGGTGAGGCGGGAGCGTAGCGACCCTCGAACCAAGAGGATGGCCGGGTGAAACCGCTATCCCCTGCGGATGACAAATCGATGGCCGCTTTCCGTCTTCTCGCTCACGAGAAGCGTGTGGCCCTTTTCATTGCAGAGGTGGGGGATGTCGATGACGGCGAGCGGGTCCGTCGTTTCCACGATCAATGTTGCGCCCCCTGCCATGGCGCGCAGGCGCTTTTCCGTCTTGATCGCCGGATAGGGGCATTTCAGGCCACGCAGATCGTAGATCTCGCTATCCGGATTATTCACTCTTGGCCCAGAATTTCCAGAAAGGCGGCTTCTTGGCCTCGGTCTGCGCGGTCTCGACCGTGGGCGCCGGCGCATAGGCAAGCGCGCTGAGCCCGGGGTTCATCGGGTTTGCTGTCGGGATCGGCACATTTGCCGGAACATTCGCGGCAATGACCGGGCCGGCCGCAGGCTGCTGCGCAGTCGCGACAGGGCCTGCTGTAGCAGGGCTTGCCGTTGCCACGCGGATGCTTGCCGTTGTTGGATTGGCCGTCGGGCTGATTGCCGTGCCGCCGCGCGCGACCTGTTGCGCGGACTGATTGGACATCATCGACTCCAGGTCGGCAACCTTCATCATCTTGCCGGCGGCAAGTGCGGTGCCGGTGGGAGCATAGGCGATATCGTGGCCCTTGCGCTGTTTGGCGACGACGGCCTTGCGTTCGGCTTCTGTCGGGTCGTACCAGGCCATGCCGTCGAATTTCTTCGTGGCTGTCGCATAGTCGGCCTGATACTGCTTGTCATAGGTCGCGAGCGCCATCTGCAGGGCAGGCGGCGTGGTCATGACCGGGCATTTGCCGCTGGCATTGAACGGGCCGCTGGCCTGCTGATTGAAGACGTATTTCTTCTCGCAGACCTCGACATCAGGCGGGCGCTTGGTGACTTCGAAATTGTCGTAGCCGACCTTCAGCATCTTCCAGAATTCGATATTCGGGCTGAGACGATGCTTCCACATGTTCTCTGCGGTCATGCGGAAGGGGAAGGCTTCCAGCTGAACGGCCTTCTGACCGCCCTTGAAGGCGTCGCGCGCGAAAGCGTAGATCTCCAGCACCTGCTGGTCGGTCATCGAATAGCAGCCGGACGACGAACAGGCGCCATGGATCATCAGATCGGCGCCGGTGCGGCCGTTGGCGGCATCGTAGCGGTTCGGGAAACCGGTGTTGATGGCGAGATAATATTTCGAATTCGGGTTCAGGTTGGCCGGCGTCAGCATGTAGAAGCCTTCCGGAGCCTGCCGGTCGCCTTCCTTGACCTTCGGGCCGAGACGGCCCGACCAGGCGCAGATCTTGTAATCCGCGATGACTTCGAACCGGTTGCTCTGGTTCGCCTTCAGGATCTCCATCACGCCTTCTTCCTTGAAGATGCGGATCATGATCGGCGAATTGCGGTCCATGCCCTTCTTGGACATGTCGGCGAGGATATGGCTCGGAAGCGGCTGCTCGACCTTGTTCTTTACCTTCGACAGGTCGATCGACGCCGTATCCAGCGCATCGTTGCAGCCGGCGAGTGTCAGCGCCATCAAAGAGATGTAGGCAAGGTGACGGATGCGCATTCTGATTTAGCCCATAAATGCGAAGAGTGGCAGCAGATCTGTTTCGCCACTCCCCTCGAAGCATGAAACGGAATCATAGATGGCTTATACTTGAAAAATCCTTACCAGCCTATGACGTGCCCGCGGCGCGCCGGCAAGCTTTTCTTTGCCATAAAAGCTTCGATAACGGAAATGTGGCCAAGATTTGGCCCCATTCCCGTTTTCAGCGATCACTTTTTTCGAATGCGGCTTAGAGATTGCGACCGATGTTGAGGAATTTCTGCCGGCGGTCGTTGCGCAATTGTTCGCCCGAACGGCTGGACAGTTCCGCAAGCGCGTTCGCAATCGTCTCGCCGGCCGAGGCGATCACTGCGTTGGGATCGCGATGGGCGCCGCCAACCGGCTCGGCGATGATGCCGTCGATGACGCCGAGACCCTTCAGGTCATCGGCCGTGATCTTCATGTTGGTTGCGGCTTCCTTGGCGCGCGTTGAATCACGCCACAGGATCGAGGCCGCACCTTCGGGTGAAATCACGCTGTAGATCGAATGTTCGAGCATGTAGACGCGGTTGCCGACGGCAATCGCGATAGCGCCGCCCGAACCGCCTTCGCCGATGACGATGGAGATGATCGGCACCTTCACGCCAAGACACATCTCGGTCGAGCGGGCAATCGCTTCTGCCTGGCCGCGCTCTTCGGCGCCAACGCCGGGGTAGGCGCCGGCGGTGTCGACCAAGGTGATGATCGGCAGCTGGAAGCGGTCGGCCATTTCGAGGATACGGATCGCCTTGCGATAGCCTTCAGGCCGGGCGCTGCCGAAATTGTGCTTCAGGCGGCTCTTGGTGTCGTTGCCTTTTTCCTGGCCGATGAGAGCGACCGGCTGGCCGCGGAAGCGGGCAAAGCCGGCCTGGATGGCAGCATCCTCTGAAAACTGGCGGTCGCCGGCAAGCGGCGTGAATTCCGTAAACAGCGAGCCGGCGTAATCGACGAAATGCGGACGCTGCGGGTGGCGGGCGACCTGTGTCTTCTGCCAGGCGTTCAGCTTGGAATAGATATCGGCCGTCGCCTCGCGGACGCGGATTTCCAGCCGGCCGACTTCTTCGGACGTGTCGATGCTTTCGTCTTCGCTCGCCAGTTTCTTGAGCTCGTGAATCTTGCCTTCGAGATCCGAGATGGGTTTTTCGAAGTCCAGATAATTGTGCATGAGGTGCGTTTCCGATCCTTTTGCCCGTGACGAGAGATGGCGGCTTCAGCCTGTATGCCGGTCCTAATCCTGTTTTTTTGCCTGTTTGGCAAGGGGGTGATGCGTTTGGACCAGCTGATGAAGGCGTTCTTCCAGCACATGTGTATAGATTTGCGTCGTCGAAATGTCCGAATGGCCGAGAAGTTCCTGGACCACGCGCAGGTCCGCGCCGTTGGCCAGAAGATGGCTTGCGAAGGCATGGCGCATCACGTGCGGCGAGATCATCGAAGGCGTGAGACCGGCCCGAATTGCCAGATCCTTGAGGTCGCGCGCAAAGACCTGGCGCGGAAGATAACCCTGCTTGGAGGCGGCGGGGAAAAGCCATGGGCTTTCAGGGGCAGGGGTCTTGGCATGCGCCGCAATCTCGGCCTGCAGCCGCCCATAGGTCTTCAGCGCCGAAATGGCCGAATGCGACAGCGGCACCAGCCGCTCCTTGTTGCCCTTGCCGCGGATCATCAGGAAGCGGCCTTCCTGGTCCAGCACCTTCGCCGGCAGGGAGACGAGTTCGCTGACGCGCATACCGGTAGCGTAGAGCATTTCCAGAAGCACCAGCATGCGCAGGCGCTGTAGCCGGTCGGGTCCTTCGAGTGCTGCTTCCTGCTCCGCTTGCGTGAGCAGCCTCGTCACTTCGTCCACGCCCATGATCTTCGGCAGGGCGCGGCCCTTCTTCGGTGCATCGAGGATTCCCGTGGGGTCGTCCGTGCGCAGGCCTTCCGCATAGAGGAATTTGTAGAACTGCCGCATGGCAGAGAGGCGGCGCGCCTGGGAGGAGGGCTTGAAACCCTGGCCCGCAAGGCTGGAAAGATAGGCGCCGAGCTCGCTCGCGCTGGCCTCCGTCAAGCGGACGCCCTGTCCGGACAGGAAGGCATGGAGATCCTCGAGATCGCGCTCGTAGGATTGCAGCGTGTTGACGGCCGCACCCCGCTCGGCACTCATCATCTCCAGAAAGGCTTCCAGGTGCGCGCGCCCGAGATCCCGCTTGCCAGTCCGTTTGTCGGCGGCTTGTGCGCTCATGGCTTCAGCGATCCTGTCGTCGGCGGATTGAGGCGCTCGGGTGGAATGCGGATCGTCACATCGCGCGGCTGGGGATCGACGAAGAGCACCAGCGCCCACATCGTTCCATAGATCGATCCCGCGATGACCGCGCAGATGACAAGGAAGCGAAACAGGGTTGGCATCCGAAAACTCTCCTTCGCCCGTTCGTTGGCGCGGCGAAACGCAACAATTATGTCCTTCAAGGGTTAGCTGAAGGATATTGCAGACATGTTTACGACAGCGGCGTCTTGACGCTACCGGTGCATTTGACGATACCGTTTCCAAAGAAATTGTGAATGGGCCGATGAGTGAACAAGTCCTGACCCTTGCCGAAAGCCTAAAAGACAGGGCGCGCGCTGCGCTGGGTCAGCGCAACCTCGTCCTTGTCGGGCTGATGGGGGCGGGCAAATCCTCGATCGGCCGGCTGTTGGCGCAACAGCTCGGCATTCCCTTCGTCGATACGGATATCGAGATCGAGCGCGTCTCGCGCATGACGATCACCGAGCTGTTTGCCGCCTATGGCGAGCCGGAGTTCCGGGCGCTGGAAATGCGCGTCATCAAGCGCCTCCTCAAGGGTGGTCCCCGTGTCGTCTCGACCGGCGGCGGCGCCTTCATCAACGACAGCACGCGCATGCATGTGAAGCGCGGCAGCCTCTCGGTTTGGCTCAAGGCCGATCTCGACGTGCTTTGGGACCGGGTCAACAAGCGTGACACGCGCCCGCTGCTCAAGAGCGAGAACCCGAAACAGACCCTCGAGAACCTGATGAATGCGCGCTATCCGATCTATGCGGAAGCCGATATCACGGTTCTCTCTCGCGACGTCGGCAAGGATACCATGGTCAAAGAGGTTCTTGCCGCCATTGCCGAGGGAAAGTCAGCAGAAAGCAAAATACCATGAATGCGATCACACCGGCTTCCGCAGAGCGTCTCGTGCGCGTGCCTCTCGGCGAGCGTGCCTATGACATCATGATCGGCCCGGGCCTGATCGCGCGTGCGGGCCGCGAGATCGCGGCTCGGATGAAGGGCCGCAGGGCCGCTATCATCACGGATGAAAACGTCGCGCCGCTCTATCTTGACGCGTTGACCGCCAGTCTCGAGGCTGCGGGCATCGAGGCATCCAGCCTCGTTTTGCCGGCGGGCGAGAAGACCAAGAGCTTCGAACATCTGATCACCGTCTGCGATGCGGTGCTGACCGCCCGCGTCGAGCGCAACGACGCGGTGATCGCGCTCGGCGGCGGCGTCATCGGCGATCTCTCGGGCTTTGCCGCAGGCATCGTGCGCCGCGGCGTCCGTTTCGTCCAGGTTCCGACCTCGCTTTTGGCGCAGGTGGATTCCTCTGTCGGCGGCAAGACCGGCATCAACACCCACCACGGCAAGAACCTCGTCGGCGTCTTCCATCAGCCTGATCTGGTGCTTGCCGATAGCGATGTGTTGAATACGCTGAGCGAGCGCGAATTTCGGGCGGGTTACGCCGAAGTCGCCAAATACGGCCTGATCGACAAGCCGGATTTCTTCGCCTGGCTCGAGGCGAACTGGAGGCAAGTCTTCTCGGGTGGCGCTGCCCGTATCGAGGCGATCGCGGCAAGCTGCCAGGCGAAATCAGATGTCGTCGTTGCCGACGAACGCGAGAACGGGCCGCGTGCCCTGCTCAATCTCGGCCATACCTTCGGCCACGCGCTGGAGGCGGCCACCGCTTATGACAGCCGCCGGCTGGTGCATGGCGAGGGCGTCGCAATCGGCATGGTGCTGGCGCACGAGTTTTCCGCGCGCCTCAACCTGGCAAGCCCGGATGATGCAAGGCGGGTCGAGGCGCATCTGAAGGCCGTTGGCCTGCCGACCCGAATGCGCGATATTCCGGGCGAGCTGCCGCCAGCCGAAACGCTGATGGATGCGATTGCCCAGGACAAGAAGGTCAAGAGCGGTAAGCTCACCTTCATCCTCACGCACGGCATCGGCCAATCCTTTGTTGCCGACGACGTGCCGTCTTCAGAAGTCCTGAGTTTTCTGAAGGAAAAACATCCCTGATGACGGTCGAGGGCACGCTGGCTGTATTGTTCGAATATTGGCCCGAGATCGCCTCGATCGTCGTGCTCGTGCTGTTGTCGGCATTTTTTTCCGGCTCGGAAACCGCACTCACTGCAGTCTCGCGCACCCGCATTCATACGCTGGAAGCGAACGGCGACGAGGATGCCGGGATCGTGCGCCGGCTGATCGAACGCCGGGATCGGCTGATCGGCACGCTGCTCATCGGCAACAATCTCGCCAACATCCTGGCGTCTTCGCTCGCGACAAGCGTCTTCCTCGGCCTGTTCGGCAATTCCGGCGTGGCGCTGGCGACGGCAGCCATGACCGTTATCCTCGTCATCTTCGCCGAGGTGCTGCCGAAGAGCTGGGCGATTTCGACGCCGGATCGCTTTGCGCTCAATGTCGCTACGCCAGTGCGTCTGTTTGTTGCCGTCGTCGGGCCGATATCGAGCTTCGTCAACGCCATCGTCCGCTGGATTCTCGGCCTGTTCGGCATCAACCTCTCCAAGGAGGTTTCGATGCTCTCGGCGCATGAGGAGTTGCGCGGCGCAGTCGACCTGCTTCATCGCGAGGGATCGGTGGTCAAAGCCGACCGCGACCGTCTGGGCGGCGTGCTCGATCTCGGCGAGCTGGAACTGTCCGACATCATGGTGCACCGCACGGCGATGCGCGCCATCAATGCCGACGATCCGCCCGAGGTCGTCGTGCGCGCGATCCTCGACAGCCCCTATACGCGCATGCCGCTCTGGCGCGGCACGATCGACAACATCATCGGCGTCGTGCACGCCAAGGATCTGTTGCGGGCGCTGGCTGAGCGCAATGTCGAGCCGGAAAATCTCGATATCGTCAAGATCGCTCAAAAGCCGTGGTTCGTGCCCGACAGCACCAATCTCGAAGACCAGCTCAATGCCTTCCTGCGCCGCAAGCAGCATTTCGCCGTCGTCGTCGACGAGTATGGCGAGGTGCAGGGCATCGTCACCCTGGAAGATATTCTGGAAGAAATTGTCGGCGATATCGCCGACGAGCACGATCTCGACATCCAGGGCGTGCGTCAGGAGGCCGACGGCTCGATCGTCGTCGATGGCGTCGTGCCGATTCGCGATCTCAACCGCGCGCTCGACTGGGATCTGCCCGACGAAGAGGCGACGACGATCGCCGGTCTCGTCATTCACGAATCGATGACCATCCCCGAAGAGCGTCAGGCCTTCACCTTCTACGGTAAGCGCTTCATCGTCATGAAGCGGGAAAAGAATCGCATCACCAAGCTGCGCATTCGACCCGCCGAGACGGAAGAGGTGAAGCCGTCCTAAGACGCGATCGGCCCGGCTACCAGCGGACCGATTCGCCGGGGGCTGCGGGCTCCACGGCCAGCGCATGCAGGCCGGCATCCAGTTCGGGCTTCAAAAGCTCGTTGATCGCCCGGTGGCGCGCAAGGCGCGGCATGCCCGAGAACTTGGCGGAAACGATGCGAATTCTTATATGAGTTTCGCCGGTTCCGGTCATGTCGGGCTGATGACCCGCATGCAGATGACTTTCATTGATGACGGCAAGGCGCTCGGGCGCGAAAGCGTCGTTGAGCTTCCGCTCAATGCGGGATTGCAATGTCGTTTCCATATTCCCGCGTCGACCTCGCTCACGAAAAAGGTTCCCACAAAGCCTATAACATTCCTGTTTGTCAATTCTTGTTGTGGGGTATCCAAGGCCCCATAATTAGGACGCCATGAGACTTGATTCAAAATATTTCGATCGCATTCGTACCCGCCGCAAACGCGCGCAGGAGCCCGAGCAGGGCCCGCCGACGTGCCAGTGGGACGGCTGCGACAAGCACGGCACGCATCGCGCCCCGGTCGGGCGCAATGCGGAAGGGCAGTTCTTTTTGTTCTGCTTCGAGCACGTCAAGGAATACAACAAGGGCTATAATTATTTCTCCGGCCTTTCGGACGGCGAAATCGCGCGCTACCAGAAAGAGGCCATCACTGGCCACCGTCCGACCTGGACGGTCGGGGTGAACAAGGCAGCCAAGAATAGCCCGCTTCATTCCGATATCCGCTCGGGTTCCTATTCCCGCGTCCGTGATCCATTCGGCTTCGTCAAGGAAGGCGAAGGGCAGGGGCGTGGGCCGCGTTTTCCGCAACAGCGCAAGCTGAAAACGCTGGAGGCGAAAGCCTTCGACACAATGGGGCTTGGCGCCACGGCCACGGCGCCGGAAATCAAGCGCCGCTACAAGGAACTGGTGAAAATGCACCATCCCGATGCCAATGGCGGCGACCGTGGATCGGAGGAACGTTTTCGCGCGGTCATTCAGGCCTATCAATTATTGAAGCAGAACGGTTTTTGTTAATTCCCGTCCTTGCTCTCCGCCTTCAATCAGGTATGGTCCAAATCGGCTGAAGCTGCGGGCAACCGCGGCAGGGTGCGCATTTGGCTGGCTGCACCTCGGTCAACTTTCCGGACGCGGCGTTTCTTGTCCGGGGACTCTGTTCAAGGATGCTCGCAAGCGATCATGCAATCGCGCCGAGATTTTGCTTTAGTCCCGGAGAAGTATCGCCGCTGTTCCGACCGAACGGATGCGGGCAAAAAAGCTGCGGCGTTTCGGAAAAATCGGCTGAGTTTGATATGGCAGGGTGAGAGCCACCCGCCCCGGAGACATGATGAGCAAGATTGACCTTGATATTTCCGAAGTTCCCGACACCACCGTTTCGGTCCGTGAAGTCTTCGGCATTGATTCCGACATCCGCGTCCCTGCCTATAGCCAGGGCGGCGCTTATGTGCCCGATCTGGATACGGACTACCTTTTCGACCGCGAGACCACGCTCGCCATTCTCGCCGGCTTCGCCCACAATCGCCGCGTGATGATCTCTGGCTATCACGGCACCGGCAAGTCCTCGCATATCGAGCAGGTTGCCGCCCGCCTCAACTGGCCTTGCGTACGCATCAACCTCGACAGCCATGTCAGCCGTATCGATCTCGTCGGCAAGGATGCGATCGTCGTCAAGGACGGTCTGCAGGTTACCGAATTCAAGGACGGCATCCTGCCCTGGGCCTACCAGCACAATGTCGCGCTCGTCTTTGACGAATATGATGCCGGCCGTCCGGACGTGATGTTCGTGATCCAGCGCGTGCTGGAATCCTCGGGCCGCCTGACGCTCCTCGACCAGAGCCGCGTCATCCGTCCTCACCCCGCTTTCCGCCTGTTCGCGACCGCCAACACCATTGGTCTCGGTGACACCACGGGCCTCTACCACGGCACGCAGCAGATCAACCAGGCGCAGATGGACCGTTGGTCGATCGTGACGACGCTGAACTACCTGCCGCACAACAACGAAGTCGATATCGTGCTGGCGAAGGTGAAGTCCTTCCGCAACGACAAGGGCCGCGACACCGTTTCCAAGATGGTCCGCGTTGCCGATCTGACGCGCGCGGCCTTCATGAACGGCGATTTGTCGACCGTCATGAGCCCGCGTACCGTCATCACCTGGGCCGAGAATGCGGAAATCTTCGGCGATGTCGCCTTTGCCTTCCGCGTCACCTTCCTCAACAAGTGCGATGAGCTGGAGCGGCCGCTGGTCGCCGAGCACTATCAGCGCGCCTTCGGCGTCGAGCTGAAGGAAAGTGCCGCCAACATCGTGCTCGAAGCCTAAGGAAAAGCCGACACATCATGTCAGGTCGCGGAGATAATTCCAAAGCGAAGCCGGGTGCCCCGGTGGACATGGAGCCGTTGCGCCGGGCGATCACAGGCTGCGTGCGCTCGATCGCCGGCGATGCCGAGGTCGAGGTTGCGTTCGCCAACGAACGTCCGGGGATGACCGGCGAGCGTATCCGCTTGCCGGAACTTTCGAAGCGGCCGACAGCACACGAGCTCGCGGTGACCCGCGGGCTTGGCGATTCGATGGCGTTGCGTCTTGCCTGTCACGACGCCCGCGTCCATGCCGTCATGGCGCCCCAGGGTGCGGATGCCCGCAGCATCTTCGATGCCGTTGAGCAGGCACGCGTCGAATCGATCGGTTCGCTGCGCATGAGCGGCGTTGCCGCCAACATCAACTCGATGAATACGGAAAAATACGCCAAGGCGAATTTCTCCGGCATCGAGCGGCAGGAAGATGCGCCGATCGGCGAAGCCATGGCGATGATCGTGCGCGAGAAGCTGACCGGTCAGAAGCCGCCGGAGAGCGCCGGCAAGGTGCTCGACCTCTGGCGTCCTTTCATCGAGGAAAAAACCGGCGGCGAACTCGACAATCTGCTGTCCGCCATCAACGATCAGCAGAGTTTTGCCCGCGTCGTCCGCAACATGCTGTCGGCCATGGAAATGGCCGAGGAATATGGCGACGAACAGTCGGAGCCTGACAGCGACGATCAGCAGAGCGAAGAGGATAAGCCGAACGGCGAAGACCAGGATAACGACGAGGCCAAGGAAGACGAAGGCTCCGATGCCGCGCCGGCCGAGGACAGCGAGGCCTCCGACGAGCAGATGGAGGACGGCGCGACCGAGGACGGCGGCGAGATCTCGGACGACGACATGAGCGAAGAGGGCGAGGAAGATTCGGAAACGCCGGGCGAAACCCGCCGTCCGAACACGCCGTTCGCCGACTTCAACGAGAAGGTCGATTACCACGTCTACACGGAGGAGTTCGACGAGACCACGACGGCACAGGAACTCTGTGACACCGCCGAACTCGAACGCCTGCGAGCCTTCCTCGACAAGCAGCTTGCCCATCTGCAGGGTGCCGTCGGCCGATTGGCAAACCGCCTGCAGCGTCGCCTGATGGCGCAGCAGAACCGCTCCTGGGATTTCGACCTGGAAGAGGGCTATCTCGATCCGGCGCGCCTGCCGCGTCTGATCATCGACCCGACGCAGGCGCTGTCCTTCAAGATGGAGCGCGATACGCAGTTCCGCGATACGGTCGTGACGCTGTTGATCGACAATTCCGGCTCGATGCGTGGACGGCCGATCACCGTTGCCGCTTCCTGCGCGGACATTCTGGCGCGCACGCTGGAGCGCTGCGGCGTCAAGGTCGAGATCCTCGGTTTCACCACCAAGGCCTGGAAGGGCGGGCAGGCGCGTGAAAAATGGCTTGCCGGCGGCAAGCCGCAGACACCGGGGCGCCTGAACGACCTGCGCCACATCATCTACAAGTCCGCGGACGAGCCTTACCGCCGGTCGCGCAGCAATCTTGGCCTGATGATGCGCGAGGGACTGCTCAAGGAGAATATCGACGGCGAGGCGCTCATCTGGGCACATAACCGCCTGCTTGGACGGCGCGAGCAGCGCCGCATCCTGATGATGATCTCGGATGGTGCGCCGGTCGACGATTCCACACTGTCGGTCAATCCGGGCAACTATCTGGAACGGCATCTGCGCGCCGTCATCGACCAGATCGAGACGCGCTCGCCTGTGGAACTGCTGGCGATCGGTATCGGCCATGACGTCACGCGGTATTATCGCCGCGCGGTCACCATCGTCGATGCCGATGAGCTCGCAGGCGCCATGACCGAGCAGCTTGCCTCGCTGTTCGAAGATCAGACGAGCATGCCGCGCTCGCGCATGCGCCGCGCAAGCTGAGCGCGCTCAGGCCTCCTTCGGCATCGGCCCTGTGGCCGGTGCCTTTTTCGCCCGGAGGCGCTGCTTTCTCTGGCCGGCGTGCATATCGAGCATGGACCGTTCTGACCGCTGCCGTTTTGGCAATGCTGCTTGCCGGCTGCAGTGCCGGCGGCGATGGCAAGGACGATGGTGTGGCCACCATCCGCGCCACCGTCATTTCCAAGTTCAGACCAGGTTCGAACGAAACGCGATTCGGCGCGTTGGAATTCATCGGCGGCCTTGAGCTCAGCTCGGACAATGCGCTTCTGGGCGCCATTTCCGCCATGCGATTTCGTCCCGACCAACGGAATTTCATCTCCGTGCTGGATACGGGCCACTGGCTGACCGGAGCGATCGAGCGCGACGGCGAGGGTCGGTTGAAGGGCATCAGCGACGCCCGCATCATGCCGATGATCGATCGCCAGGGTGGCACCGATCCCGGCAAAGGGTCAATGGATGCGGAGGGACTGGCCCTGCGTGGCGACCATGTCCTCGTCAGCTACGAGCAGTATCACCGAGTCGACGTCTATCCCGATCCGGGCTTCGAGATTTCACCTCCTGACGGCACCTTGCCGCTTCCGATTCCGAGAGTGCAGCTGCGGGCCAATCGCAGTCTCGAGGCGCTGATGATCGCGCCGCAGTCGAGCCCCCTTGCCGGCGGTGCCGTCCTCGTCACGGAAGACAGCCTGGACGATCAGGGGAATATGTTTGCCGCCGTGCTGGATGGGCCGCTGCAGGGGCGTTTCACCGTCCGGCACTACGGAGGCTTTGACGTCAGCGATGGCGTCTTTCTGCCGGATGGGGATCTATTGCTGCTGGAGCGCCGCTTTGGGCTGATGCACGGCCTCGGCGTGCGCATCCGCCGGATCGCCGGTTCGGACATCAGGCCCGGCGCCGTCGTGGACGGCAAGGTGATCTTCGAGGCGAGTTCGCGGGAGCAGATCGACAATATGGAAGGGATAGATGTCTTCCGCGCGGCGGATGGCTCCCTTCATCTCATTCTGGTCTCTGACGACAATCATTCGATCCTGCAGCGCAGCCTGATGCTGGAGTTTCGCCTGCATGACGACAAACTCGTCAGCCGGAGCTAGAAGCACGTCGGCCCATTTTTTCGTTGCGCCGGCATTGAGGAAACGTTGACGCTGGGCTAAGCGACGCCCTTGCTCCAACAAATGGATTCCCAGACATGTCCGTTCCCGACAAACCTATCGTGCTGGTGCATGGGCTCTTCGGCAGCCTGAGCGACTCGAAGATCCTGGCTGCCTTCGGCGATGCCGATGTTCACGCCCCGGACCTGATCGGCTATGGCAGCAACCGCGAGGCGGAGACCGGCGGCCTGTCACTTCTCGATCAGGCACGCCATGTTGCCGATTTCATATCCGGCCTCGGTGCAGGCAAGGTGCATCTGGTCGGGCATTCCGTTGGTGGCGCGGTTTCCGTGCTGGTTGCCCAGCATTTCCCCGAGCTGATCGAATCGCTGACGAGCGTCGAAGGTAATTTTACCCTGAAGGATGCGTTCTGGTCCGGCCAGATAGCGGTGAAGCCGCTCGAGGAAGTGGCCAGCATCATTGCCGGCTATGAAGCCGATCCGGAGGCGTGGATCGGTGGCGCTGGCGTGAAGATCGATGCATGGACGTCCGCGCTTGCCAGAGGCTGGCTTGCAAACCAGCCGCCGTCGACGATCAAGGCGCAGGCAAAGGCAGTCGTTGCGGCGACGCGAGAGCCCGCTTATCTGGAGGCGGTCCGGAGCATCATGCAATCCGCTATTCCAGTTTACCTGATTGCCGGACGGCGCTCTGCTGAGGGTTGGGATGTGCCCGATTGGGCGAATGCCCTCTGCACGGCGCGGATCAACATCGCCGATACCGGTCATCTGATGATGGCGGAAAACCCGGCCGCATTCGCGTCCACTGTTCTTGGCTGTCTGTCTTATCGGTAAAAAATGCTTCGGCGCGCATCGATGGCGATCCGCGCCGACCATTGGCCGCTCAGGCGGTCGGGGCCCGCGACATCGGTTTCAGCGTGTTCATCAGTGCGCCATAGGGCAGCAGCATGACGAGGCCGACGGTCACCTTGACCGAGAAGTCGCCGATTGCCCAGGAAACCCAGCGCGGTGCCGACGTGGAGAAAACACCGAGGATCGGCGCCCAGTCGATGGCAAAGGGATCGTTCGGTCCAAAGAGCACGAAGAAGGGCGCGAAGGCGAAGGAGAAGAAGATCAGCGTATCCAGCATCGAGCCGATCAGCGAGCCGAACAGCGGCGCGCGCCACCAGGCCATGCGGCGCAGGCGGTTGAAGACCGAGATATCGAGGAGCTGGCCGGCGAGATAGGCCGAACCGGAGGCAATGGCGATACGCGGCTGTGCCGTATAGAAGGATAGCGCAACGCCGACGACGAAGCCGGCAAAGACAACCTTGCGCGCAGCCTTGGGCCCGAACTGGCGGTTGGTCAGATCGGTGATGAGGAAGGCGACCGGGTAGGTAAAGGCGCCCCAGGTGAGGATATCCGCAAGATTGATGCCGGCGAGGGTAGCCTGCAGCGGATACTGCACGAGGATATTGGAGGCGACGACGACCAGCGTCATCAGCAGAACGTAGATAAGGGTATGACGTGCTGTCAGCATTTTTTTATCCTGGGAGATGCCACCAGTTGAAGAAACCGGACATGGAAAAAGGCTTGTCCGGAATTAATCCGTGCAAGCCTTTCAGTCCGTATGATATCGCGAAGTGCTAGCGCTGATTAAGCAGCGACGGCAGCTTCGGCAGACTTCTTGACGATCTGACGACGCAGCAGGCGCGCGCGCATGCTGAGTTCGTTTTCGCTTGCCTTGATAAGGAAAGCGTCCAGACCACCGCGATGTTCAACCGAGCGGAGCGCTGCTGCGGAAACGCGCAGACGGTAGCGCTGGCCGAGAACGTCGGAGATCAGCGTGACCTGGCAGAGGTTCGGCAGGAACCGACGCTTGGTCTTGTTGTTGGCGTGGCTGACATTGTTGCCCACGAGGACGGCCTTGCCAGTCAATTCGCACATGCGGGACATGGTACACCTACTTTTGTTTTTCTCGGCCATCGGATAAACATCCCGGGCAAAACCCGGTACGCAATCCAACAGGCCATAATTGGAAAGTTGCGGTTCTATAGTCAGACAGCCCGGCCGCGTCAAGCCAAACCTTGTGTTTTCCCGTAATTCCGTCAAAAAGCTGCTGTTGTCTGGCGCTCGCAGCAGGCAACCAAAGCGACTATATAACTTGCCTGATCCTCGTTGAAGGCCCTGATTATGGTTCAAATTCGGAAGTGGCTTCTCATTTCAGCGATCGTTGCGTCGATGCCGGCGATGGCATTGGCCGACGTGCTGCGGCATGAAACGCGCTATCGCGTTTCGCTGGCCGGCCTACCGATTGCCAGGGCGGATTTCAAGACCGAGGTCACCGGCAAGCAGTTCACCATCCGCGGCGATATTACCTCGGCGGGCCTTGCGGATCTCGTCACTTCCATCGATGCGCGGACCGATGTGACCGGCGTCGTCAACGACAGCAAGCTGCAGGCGACGCATTACACGCTCTTCTACAAGAGCGGCAAGAGAGAGCGCACCTATGACGTCGCCTATGCCAACGGCAATGTGACGTCGAATACGATCACGCCCGAACCGAAGCGTCCGGATACCTGGGTCCCGCTTACGGGGGAGGATCTGAAGTCCGTGCTCGATCCGATATCGGGCATGATCTTTCCGATCACGCCCAGCCTCAACCTCTGCAATCAGACGCTGGCCGTCTTCGACGGCGAGATGCGCATGGATCTGAAACTGTCGCCGAAGGGATCGCATCCCTTTTCGACGGAAGGCTTCAAGGGCAAGACGGTCGCCTGCGGCGTGCGCTTCACACCGAAGAGCGGCTACAAGAGCACGCGTTCCGATTATCTCTATCTCGCCAAGAGCAATAATATGGAGATCTGGTTTGCCAAGGCCGACGCGATGAACGTCTATGCTCCGGTCTATGTCCGCATACCGACGCAGTACGGGACGGTGACGATTACTGCCGTAAAATACGGCGGCTAGGACCGTCAATTTTCATGTAATTCCGGAGGAAAGCCGCGGCGCGGCCTTCCGGGGATTGCTTCAGCGGGCTGGGGACGCCTGCGATAAAGGGCTGGGGGCAGGGGTGAAATTTCGTGCGACATTGACGGGCTTCTCGGCCATCCTGATGTGGTCGTTTCTCGCGCTCTTGACGGTGGCTTCCGGCAAGATGCCGCCCTTTCAGCTGCTTGCCGTGTGCTTTGCGATCGGCAGCATTCCCGGCATCGTCGTGCTTTTACTGCGCCCGGAGCGGCTGCAACTGCTGCGCCAGCCGGCGAAGGTCTGGATCACAGGCATTGCCGGGCTGTTCGGCTACCATTTCCTCTATTTCACCGCGCTGCGCCACGCGCCGGCTGTCGAGGCGGGGCTGATCGCCTATCTCTGGCCGCTGCTGATCGTTGTCGGCTCGGCGTTGCTGCCCGGCGAACGGCTGCGCTGGTATCATATCGCCGGCGCCTTGATGGGGCTTGCGGGCACGGTTCTGATCGTCGGCCGCAACGGCTTTCATTTCGAAGGCGCCTATGCCGTCGGCTATGGCGCGGCTTTTCTTTGCGCCTTCACCTGGTCCGGCTATTCGCTGGTCACGCGCCGCTTCGAGGCCGTTTCCACCGATGTCGTTACGATCTTCTGCCTCGTGACATCGGTTCTCTCCTTCGTCTGCCATCTCGGCCTGGAGGAGACCATTTGGCCGGAGAGCGCGGGGCAATGGATTGCCGTACTCGGATTGGGCCTGTTTCCGGTCGGTGCTGCCTTCTATGCCTGGGATTACGGCGTCAAGAATGGCGATATCCAGATCCTCGGCGCGGCAAGCTATGCCGCACCCTTGCTGTCGACGCTGATCCTGACGCTGTTCGGTTTTGCCGAGCCGAGTTGGGGCATTGCACTTGCCTGCCTGCTCGTGACCGGTGGGGCCGTGCTTGCCGCTCACCGCATGATCCTGCGGCGGGACAATGCCGAGCGGCCGCAGGCGGAAGCGGCGGAATAGCTCCGCCGCAATCCCTGCCATTACTTCTTGAAGATTTCCTGCAGGAAGGCCTCAAGTGATGGCCGCCAGACATCCATTTCATGCTGGAGATCCGGATATTCGTGGTATTCGTGCTTGATCTTCTTCTCGTCGAGCGTCGCCTTCAGGGCTGCCACATCCTTGCCGACGACTTCGTCCTTGCTGCCGACCGTCACCGTGAAGTTGTGCAGCGCCTTGTTGATCTTCTCCGGCTCGTTCAATGCTGCCTCGACGGCCTTGTTCGGCGAGCTCATGGTGCTGACGCCGCTGAAGGTCGCGACCCAGCCGAACGTGCCGAGATGCGAAAGGCCCGACACGAGAGCCTGATATCCGCCTTGTGAAAGACCGGCGACGGCGCGGCCGTCCGCATCGCTCCGCACGCGGTAATGTTGCTTCATATAGGGGATGAGGTCTTCGACAAGCTCGCGATCGGCGGCTTCGGCATTGGCCGGAAAGAAGACCTTGCGGATGTCCGAGGCGGGCATGTTCTCGGCGATGGCATCTGGCACGTCGGTTTCCGTGTCGGGGATGACGACGATCATCGGCTCGATCTTCTTCTCGGAAAGGAGATTGTCGAGGATCTGCGGCGCGCGCCCTTGTGCGACCCAGGAACCGACAGTGTCGCCGAAGCCGTGATAGAGATAGAGGACCGGCAGCAGTTTGGAGGAATCGGTGTAGCCTGGCGGCGTGTAGACATACATCTGCCGTTCCGAGCTGAGTGCCTTCGAATGCAGGGTTACCAGCCGCAGATCGCCATGCGGGACGTTTCGGATATCGAGAATGCTGCCGGGCACGAGGATCAGGCTGGTATTGACGTGCCGCTGCGGCTTCGGCGCATTCGTGCCGGTGTCGATGCTGCGGAAGCCGTCGATGTTGAAATAATATTCGTAGAGGTCCGGTTTCAGCACCTCGGTCTTGGCGCTCCATGTGCCGTCGTCGCCCTTCTGCATGACGATCGGATCGCGCGAGCCGAGGCCTACCGAGACCGCCTTTGCCGCCGGCGCATAAAGACGGAAGGTGATCGAGCCGTCCTTTTCGACCGAGGTGACGAAATTTTTAAAGGGCTGATCTGCCGGCGGCGAGGCCGGCGCATCGAGGGCAAGGGCAGGTACGCTCATGATACAGCCCGCCACGACGAGCAAAGGAAACAATAAACGCACGAAAAAGCCTCCTCCAGTTGAATCAATCTTCTCTCTCCCCTTCTAAAGCTGACGCAGCGCAACGCTTTTTCAAGGCGGCCGCGCTGCGCGGTCTGGACGCATATTGGGTGATCTGGACGATTGGCAAAAGAGGATCAGGCCGAGGCAGGCGTCCAATCCGGTGGCGCCATCTCGAAGCTTGAAAATTCGAAGCCCGGAGAAACCGTGCAGCCGACGAGGGTAAATTCGCCGAGGCTTTCGGCCGATTGCCACCAGTTGGCCGGAATGAGCGCCTGCGGCCGCTCCCCCTTCGCCAGATCCATGCCGAGAACGAGCCTTTCACTGGCCCTGCCGTCGGCGGAGCGATGCAGGGCGAGTGGCGCGCCGGCATAATAGTGCCAGACCTCGGCCGCATCGCGCACCCGGTGCCAATGCGAGCGTTCGCCGGCCTCGAGCAGATAGTAGATCGCCGTCGAATGGCCGCGCGCGCCGCCGTTCTCGTCGCGAAATGTCTGCACGTACCAGCCGCCTTCCGGATGCCGCTGCATGGCAAGCGTTGCGATGATCTCTTTTGCCTGCATCAGAAATTGTCCTTGCGCTTGCGGATTTCGGCGAAGACCTCGTCGTTGCTGCGGCTTTCCATCAGCAGGTGGCGGCGGATCGAAGGGTCCGCGGCGCGCAGGAACGGGTTGGTTTCCTTCTCGAGCGCAAGCGTCGTCGGAATGGTGAACTTGCCGGCGGCTCGCAAGGCTTCGATATCGGCGGCGCGCGACTTCAGCCGCTCATTGTCGGGATCGATGGTCAGAGCGAAGCGGGCGTTGGAGAGCGTATATTCGTGGCCGAAATAAACCGCGGTTTCATCGGGCAGGACGGCCAGCTTCTGCAGCGAGGCCCACATGTCGGCCGGCGTCCGCTCGAACAGGCGGCCACAACCCAGCGCAAACAGCGTGTCGGCGGCAAAGAGCAGCTTGTCGTCGGAGAAGTGATAGCAGACATGGCCGGCGGTGTGGCCGGGAGTCTCGATGACATTGACGGTATGGCCGGCGAACTCGAACGTGTCGCCATCGCCGACGGCTTTGTCGAGACCGGGAATGGCGACGGCCTCGTTGATCGGGCCGATGATCTCGCAGCCGAACTGCTCCTTCAGCGCCAGATTGCCCTCGACATGGTCGGTGTGATGATGGGTCGTCAGGATATGGCTGAGCGTCCAGCCGCGACGGTCGGCAGCCTTCAGGATGGCATCCGCCTCCGGAGCGTCAATCGATGCCGTCAACCCGGTTTCGGGATCATGGACCAAGACGCCGTAATTGTCGGAACGGCAGATAAAAATCTCTAATTCCAATGGTTTCATGATGGAAATCGTCCTCGTCTTTTACGTTGGTAGAGAATGTAAGCCGTTCGGCCTTGAAGTCCAACGCTCGGCTGATAACATTTGTTTCGATGCACGCCGATATTGTCGATCTCCGCCAGTTTTATCATTCCGAGCTCGGTCGCTTGGCGGAGCAGTCGATCGCCATGGCGCTTTCCTCGATCTGGGCGCGCATGCCGGAGGAACGGCTCGTCGGCCTCGGCTATGCCGTTCCCTATCTCGACCGTTTCCGCGCCGACACCGAACGCACCTTCGCCTTCATGCCGGCCGGGCAGGGCGCGGTGAACTGGCCGATGGACTCGGCTTCGTCGACAGCTCTGATCTTCGATGAAGAGCTGCCCTTGCCCGACAGCTCGATCGACCGTGTGCTGATGGTGCATTCGCTCGAGTTCGCCGAAAGCCCGCGCGAGACGCTGAAGGAGCTTTGGCGTGTGTTGGCGCCGGGCGGGCGGCTCGTCATTGCGGTACCCAACCGCCGGGGCGTCTGGGCGCGGATGGAGCACACGCCATTCGGCTCCGGCAGGCCTTATTCGCGCGGCCAGCTGACCTCGCTGCTGCGAGAGACCAATTTTACGCCGGGCGCGACGGCGGAAGCGCTGTTCTTCCCGCCATCGAAGCTGCGCACCGTGCTGCGGCTTCGGCGCGCCTTCGAGCGGGTGGGTCGCACCCTTTGGCCCGCGTTCTCCGGTGTCATCATCGTCGAGGCGCAGAAGCGGCTCTATCAGGGCTTGCCCGTCGCCGTGCGCGCATCGCGCCGCGTCTTCGTGCCCGTTCTGGCGCCGCGCGGCATACCGACGACGCGCGATGGCACCTGATGCCTTAGACCGAACGCCGACACTCGACAAAACCGCGTTTCCGCATTAATGCGACGGGGTGTCATAAACCGGAATTTTCCGGTGTTTCCCAAGGTCGATCCCATGAGCATGGAAATGAGCAAGCCCCTCCCGCGTCCCGGCATTCTCGATATCGCTGCCTATGTGCCGGGCAAGGAGCATGCGCCGGGCGTTGCGCGCGTGTTCAAGCTCTCGTCGAACGAGACGCCGCTTGGCGCCAGCCCCAAGGCCATCGAGGCCTTCCGCGGCGCTGCCGGCAATCTCGAGCGCTATCCGGATGGGCAGGCCAAGGAATTGCGCCAGGCGATCGCCGATGTGCATGGGCTGAATGTCGCCAATATCCTTTGCGGCAACGGCTCTGACGAACTGCTCGGCCTGCTCTGCCACACCTATCTCGATAAGGGTGACGAAGGCATCATCACCGAGCACGGCTTCCTGGTCTACAAGATCCAGATCATGGCCGCCGGCGCGACGCCTGTCACGGTCAAGGAAACGGATTGCACCGTCGATGTCGACGCGATCCTCGCTGCGGTGACCGAGAAGACCAAGATGGTCTTCATCGCCAACCCCGCCAATCCGACCGGAACCTATGTGCCGGTCAGCGAGATACGCCGCCTGCAGGCGAGCCTGCCGAAGCACGTCATCCTCGTGCTCGACGCGGCCTATGCCGAATATGTCCGCCGCAACGACTACGAGGCTGGCCTGGAGCTCGTTTCTGCGAACCAGAACGTCGTCATGACCCGCACCTTCTCGAAGGTCTATGGCCTGGCCGCCCTTCGCATCGGCTGGATGTATGCGCCGGTCGATGTCGTCGATGCGCTGAACCGCGTGCGCAGCCCGTTCAACCTGAACAATGCGGCCATCGCTGCCGGAGCGGCGGCCGTTCGCGATCAGGCTTTCACCGAAAAGACCGTCGCCTACAATCTGATCTGGATCGAGAAGATGACGGCTGCGCTCGAGGCCATCGGCCTCAAGGTGACGCCGTCGGTGACGAACTTCATTCTCATCCATTTCCCCGATAGCGACGGCAAGCGCGCCGTCGAGGCCGATGATTTCCTGACGAGCCGCGGCTATATCACCCGCGCCGTGCGCGCCTATGGCTTCCCGAATTCGCTGCGCATCAGCATCGGCACCGAGGAGGCCAATCTCGGCGTCATCGACACGCTGACCGAATTTATGGGGCGCAAGTCATGAGCAGCATCCAGTTCGACCGCATCGCACTGATCGGCATCGGCCTCATCGGTTCCTCCATCGCCCATGACATCAAGCGCCTCGGGATTGCCAAGGAAGTGGTGATCTCGACGCGCAGCGCCGAAACGCTGAAGCGCGCCGAAGAACTGCAGCTTGGCGACCGTTACACGCCATCTTCGGCCGACGCGGTCAAGGATGCCGATCTCGTCATCGTCTCGGTGCCAGTCGGTGCTTCGGAGAGCGTTGCCAAGGAGATCGCTGCTCATCTGAAGCCGGGTGCGATCGTCACCGACGTCGGTTCGACCAAGGCCTCGGTCATCGCGCAGATGCAGCCGCATATGCCGCCCACCGTGCATTTCATTCCGGGCCATCCGCTGGCCGGCACCGAGAAATCCGGCCCTGATGCCGGCTTTCCCGGGCTGTTCAGGGGACGCTGGTGCATCTTCACGCCGGTTCCGGGCACGGACGAGGCCGCGATCAAGACACTTCGCAATTTCTGGGAGACTCTCGGCTCGCGTGTCGACGAGATGGATCCAGAGCACCACGACAAGGTGCTGGCGATCGTTTCGCATCTGCCGCATCTGATCGCCTACAATATCGTCGGCACCGCCGACGATCTGGAGACGGTGACGGAATCGGAAGTCATCAAATATTCGGCCTCCGGCTTCCGCGACTTCACCCGCCTTGCCGCCTCCGACCCCACCATGTGGCGCGACGTCTGCCTGCATAATCGCGACGCCATCCTGGAGATGCTGTCGCGCTTCTCCGAGGACCTGGCATCGTTGCAGCGCGCGATACGTTGGGGTGACGGCGACAAGATCTTCGAACTTTTCACCCGCACCCGCGCCATTCGCCGCTCGATCGTCGAAGCCGGCCAGGATGTCGACGTGCCCGACTTCGGCCGCCACGCCCTGGATGCGAAGGAATAGTTATCCCGACACAAGGGAGCGGCGTCGATGATCGTCAGACGCGGGTGCTTGGAAGATTTGCCTTGGCTCGCCGATCACGACGATGCGAGCGAGGACTGGATCAGGCGCTGCATCCAGTTCGATGAGTATTTTGTCGCCGAGCAGGATGGCAAACTCGTCGGTTTTCTCCGCTTCAGCCGTTTCTGGGGCAAGATACCCTATATGGACATGATCCGCGTGTTGCCGTCGCATCAGCGGGCCGGTGCGGGGTCGGCTCTTTTTCGCGCCTGGGAGAGCGCCATGATCGAAGAGGGCGTCGAACACCTGATGACCTCGAGCGAATGGGCCGAAGCCGAGCCGCAGGCCTGGCATCGCCGCAACGGCTTCAAGGCTGCAGGCAGCATCGATCTCCGTATCGTCCAGCCGAGCCCGGAGATATTCTTTGTCAAGAATATCTCCGGTGCAGACAAGGGATAGCGATCTCAGATCGGCGGGATCTTGCCGAGCGGGATGAAGCCGCTGAGCGAGAGGCGGCCGCGATCGGCCGTCAGTGCGACGGAGACCTTGTCGCCGCCATTGGCAAGCGCTTTCAGCATCTTCGTGGCTGTCTTGATGATGTTCTTGGCGGCGGGTAGCGTGGTCGTCAGGCTATCGCCCCAGGGGCCGATCTGATTGATCTCCAGCTTGAACTGGCCGGACAGGAAGCCATCGCCGTCGAAACTGAAGGGGCCGGAAAGCGTCATGATGCGACCGTCGCCGATGTCGATGACGGCCTGGTGCAGGACGCCCGCTGTGCCGCGAAGCCCCTCGCGATCGCTGCCGTCGAGCAAGCCGGCCTTGCCCGTCAGCGTCACGCTGGCGCTGGTCGAGGCGGTCGGCAGGGGCTGCGGAAAGTCCTTGATGACGGCATTGGCATTTTCGACGCCGATGGCGAAATCGAGGTCGCTGCCGTTCTGGCTGGCGTGCATCTCGGTATGGGCGGCAGTGACATCGACGCTCTGGCCGGTGACGGAGGAGGTGATAGCTGCCTTCAGCCCATCGATGACGGTCTGGGTCTGGCCGACGCCGCGGCCCTTGGCGACGAGGTTCGATTGCAGGTCGGCCCATTCCGCCGACACGGTCAGGCCGGCTGTCGTCCGCAACTCAGCCGGAGATTTCAGGCTCCAGCTGACATGATTGGGCTGGAAGACCGGCGCGGAGGCGCTCAGCGTATCGAAATTGGCCGACACGCCGCGGGTCTGGTTGTCGACCGTCACCGTGTCGCAGGTGAGCCCGATGGAGAAGGGGAAGCCGTTGAAGGCCATGTTCTCGCATTTGCCGGCAACGCCGGCGCTGTTCTGCTGGCCAAGCGCCTTCAGGATATTGGCCCTGACGAAACCGGTCGCATAGTACCATCCGCCGGTGTAAAGACCGGCCAGAACCACGATCAGCCCCAGCAGGATGAGCCAAAGACGTTTGCCTCGACCGGTCGTTACGCTCTGGCTTGACGCTGCCATGTTGTTCTCCAATGGTTGAACTGAAGCTTCACAGTGATTTGGCGTTGGATATGGACGAATTTTGGGTGTTTGGCTACGGATCGCTCATGTGGAATCCGGGCTTTGGTTACGACGAACGGGCCGAGGCCCTTATTTTTGGTTATCGCCGCTCGCTCTGCGTCCGTTCCTGGGTCCATCGCGGCACGGAGCAAAGCCCCGGCCTCGTCCTTGGCCTCGATCGCGGCGGCTCTTGCCGCGGCATGGCGTTTCGCGTTCCGGGTTCTGATTGGAACGAGGTGCTGACCTATCTGCGCGAGCGCGAACTCGTCACCAACGTCTATCTGGAAAAGACGTTGCCCATCCGGCTTGCCGACGGGCGGCGTGTCACTGCGGTCGCCTACGTCGTCGACCGCAGTCACAGCCAATATGCCGGCTCGCTTGACGCGATCGAGGCCGCCCATGTGGTGGAAGCCGCCAACGGACGTTCCGGCCCGAACGATGCCTATCTTTTCAATACGCTGACGCATCTGCGCGACATGGGCATTCGCGATCAGTGGCTCGAGCAGGTTGCCGGTGAAGTGGAGCGGATGCGGAAGGCGTCCTGAGCCTCTCTTCTGGCGGCGACAGGCTTCTTGCGGGCTCAGACTGCGGCGGGAACCGGCTTTGCCTGTTTGATTTCAGCCAGGCGTCGGGCTGCGGTCGGCGGTATCGGTAGATCTGGGTTTTCGGCGATCGTCTCGACCAGCAGCTCGTCGCTTGCCCTTTCCGTTTCCTCGATCAGGCGCGCGAAGAAGGCATCCGGGTCCATGCCGGGCTCGATCGGCGGCAGAATGCGCACCTTGATATGGCCGGGATATTTGCGGAAGGTGCGGCGTGGCCAGAAGAGGCCGGGATGCATAGCGACGGCGACGACGGGAATTCCGAGGTCGCGATACATGCGGGCGATGCCGTATTTGTAGACGGGCTCGGCGCCCGGCGGGCGGCGGGTGCCCTCGGGATAGATGATGAGCTGGCGGCCCGTCGCGAGTTCTTCGCGGGTGCGCTTCAGGACATCGAACATGACCTTGCCGCGCGCGCTGCGATCGACCGGAATCATGCGCTGCTTGCCGGCGTACCAGCCGAACAATGGAATCCACATCAGCTCGCGCTTCAGGATGTAGACGGGATCGTCGAGATAGGGCAGCAGCGCGAAGGTATCCCAGAAGGACTGGTGTTTGGGCGCGAAGATGAAACTGCCCTTGGGGATATTCTCCAGACCCTCGATCTCGAAGGTCGTGCCGACGATCTTCTCCATCAGCCACGTGCTGGATTTCGCCCATGCCTTGGGGATCGCATAGGCCGCCTTGCGCGGCATCAGGAAATAGATCGGCGTCAACACGATCATGCGAATGATCAGATTGGCATAGAAGGCTGTGTTGAACAGGATCGAACGCAAGATAATCATCGAGGCTTTCCCAATGCACCGGCTTGCGCCGGCATTCGAAGGTCTGCCTACACGATTACGACGTCAATAAAAAGTCGGTGCATGCGTGGTTTCGCGTCTTCACGCGTGTCGTCGGCGCAAAACCGCAGCTGATGCTTGCGCGGGATGACTCAGTCGTCATCCTCCACCGGCTGGCGCGAGCGCAGGCCGGTGGGGCGTCCCAGTCCCGTGATATTGCGGGCGCCGGCGAGAAGCACCTTGGCATATTCCGAGATCATTGTGCGCAGCGCGTTCGGGTCCGTGAACCAGTTCTTGGTCTTCAGATCGGAGTTGACGACCGGATAGGGAATGAAATCCGTCGAGGGGTCGACGTATTTCAGCTCCGCGAGGCTGCGGGGCATATGATAGTTGTTGGTCACGACGAGAACGCTTTTATAGCCCCTGGCGTGAATCCATTTTGCCGCTTCGCGCGCATTGCCGATCGTATCGAGCGCGTCGTAGCCGAAGTCGACGCAGCAGCTGAAGAGGCTTGTGGAGCTCTGCGTCAGCTTGCGGATCTGCGTCGGCGTCGTGGTCGGATGCACGCCCGAGATCAGCAGGCGGTTGCCCGCGCCGCTGCGCAGCAGTTCCACCGCCTGATCGATACGCTGGTAGCCGCCCGTCAGCACGACGATGGCATCGGCCTTGGGGTCGAGCGGCGGCTTCAGGCTGGTGATCGAATCGGCAAAATGCAGGAAGCCGCCGAAAACGATGGCGACCAGGAAAATGAAGGCGAAGCCGCCCCATCGCAAAAACCGCCGGAACAGGCTGCGTCGCACGGGACCATCGCCGCGGGATCGCGCCCGAAGCGACTGCGAACTCACGGTCTTGCGAGTCGTCAGATCCATGCTCATGATTCGGTACTATACGCTAATTGCGGCAAGGAACGGGCTTGCAAGCGGTAAAAAACATCGTTGCGGCGTCAATTCTGCACACTATCCGACCGTCCGGGATCGGAACGGATCAGATCGATCTCGTAGATCGTGCGCATGACGGTGAAGCGCGCCGTCAGCGTCGTCAGCAGCGCGATGATGATCATGGTGGCGAGAATGCCGACATAGCCGAGCGCACCGACGGAGAAAGTCCCGAACAATGCCGTTGCTTGATCGGTCTGCGGCGTGGCGATCGTGCGGCTCTGCAGGAAGCCGGCGCTGGCGAAGAACAGGGCGGCAAGCGCGCTGCCGGCTGCCGACCCCTTGAGGCTGATTTTCAGGAAGTGCTTCTGGAATTCATTGGCGACGAAGGTGCTTTCGGCCCCGACGAAATGCAGCACTTCGACGATGTGGCGATTGCCTGAGAGCGCGCCGCGCGTGGCGAAGACCACCGTCAGCACCATGGCGGTGAAAACAAGCAGCAGAACGCCGGTGCCGATCAAGACGGTGGTGTGGGCCATGGAGACGAGCCGGTCGACCCAGGTGCGGTGGTCGTCCAGCGTCGCCTGCGGGATCTGTGCCTTCAGCAGGCTGCGCATTGCCTCGAAGTCAGGCGGATGCGTCTCGTCGATGGTGATGATGACGAGGCGCGGGACGGGGAGTTCCTTGAGATCGAGGCCGGCTCCGAGCCAGGGTTCCAACAGGCGGGCCGTCGCGGCCTCGTCGACGATCTGTCCGGATTTGGTGCCGACGAAGCTGAGCGCGATGTCGCGGGCGCTCGCGAGCGCCTTTTCCATGTCGAGATTGTCGTCCGGCTTGATCTGGATGGTAATCTCGCGGGAGATCTGGCTCTCCCAGCTTGCCGCCGTCGAGCGCACCATGCTGACCGCGCCGAGCGTCAGGCAGGCGAGAAAGGCCATGATGGCGATGACGACGATCAGCGCATTGCCCTGAATATTGGAGGACGGCACGATCGGTCCCGTCGGGCGGACACGCATCTCCGGGCGCTTACGTTCAGCCGGAGGGGTGGGCGCTTGCCGCGCCTGCTGAGCCCTCGCATTCGGGGCGTTCCTGCGGGGGGTGGGCTCAGTCATAGATATCGAGATGCCCCCCCGACAGAATCATGCGCCTGGCTTCGATCTGATCCATCAGGGCGAGATCGTGCGTGGCGATGACGACGGCCGTGCCGAGGCGATTGAGTTCCAGAAAGAGATTGAGCAGGCGACGGGCCATCGGCGGGTCGACATTGCCCGTGGGCTCGTCGGCAAGCAGGATTTCAGGGCGGTCGATGAGCGCGCGGGCGATGGCGGCGCGCTGCTTCTCGCCGCCCGAAAGCACCGGCGGCAGCACATTGATGCGTTCGCCGAGACCCACCCATTTCAGCAGTTCGAGGACGTCGGTGCGGTAGGAGCTTTCCTCCTTGCCGCGCACGCGCAAAGGGAGAGCGACGTTTTCGTAGGTCGTCAGATGCTCGAGCAGCCGGAAATCCTGGAAGACGATACCGACGCGGCGGCGCAAGAGCGGCAGCTCGTTGCGGGGGATCGAGGATATCTCGCGGTCGAACATGCGGATCAGCCCGCGGGTCGGCTGCAACGACATGAAGAGCAGGCGCAGCAGCGTCGTCTTGCCGGCGCCCGAAGGGCCGGTCAGGAACTGGAACGACTTTTTCGGTATGTCGAAGCTCAGGTCACGGAGGATTTCCGGACCCATGCCGTAGCGCAAACCGACGTTCTCAAAATGAATCAACGGGCAGTCCAGTCTTCCGCAGGGTTCAATCAGGCGACTTGTTAACCAATGGCATTAACAGCCGGTAAATTTTTCTGGAAAGGCGCCCCATTCATGGCGATCTTTGCGAAGCATTAACCAATAAAATTTACGACTGGGCAGGATTCGTTTCAATGCCCAGATTGGCAATGGGCGTCGAAACCATGTGGATCACCGCAACGGGAGGCCATCATGGGCGCTTTTCGCCACCGTCAACAGCAGACGGGGCTGGTTTATGACCTCATTCCGCCCGAGCGCGGAGCGGGATCGGGCCAGGCGCATTACGTCATGCCGAAGCCCGATATCGTCGATGCCGAATTCGTGACCGTTTCCAGTGCGCGCGGACGGGCCGCATCGGGCGTCAACATGCGCTATGGCGGGCGTATCCAATCAAAGCCACAGCCGGCGGCGCGCAAAACGGCCCTCGCGCGCATCCTGTCCGTTCTGCGTGGCGCCGAAGAGGTTTTGCAGCAGGCGTCGCGGCGCAGCTTCGTGGCGCTCATCGTTTGTCTCGCTGTATTGATCTTCGGTCTTTCCGGTGGCTTCTCCGGCCTATCGGGCGCGCCAGCCGAGACAGCGGCCGAGCCTCTGCAGTTCTCGCATGTGACGCTGACGCCACGCGATGAGAATGGTCTGCCCGTCCTGAGATTGAACGGAATCATCGAAAATGTCAGCGGCGCCACGCTTTCGGTTCCGGAGGTGCGCGCCGATCTTTTCGCTGGGGATCAGTTGGTCAGGAGCATCGTCGTCGATACGCCGGTCGATCGTCTCGGGCCGCATGAGAGCCGCGGATTCTCGACGCGATTGCAGCATCCCGGTGGAAAAACGCCGGATGTTCGGCTTTCCTTCATGCCTTGAAGCATGATGCCGAAAAGCGCGTGCGGCTTTCGGGCGACATCATGCTCAACCTGTTTGATTCCAGAGCGGATTCGGATTTTAGGTGGAATCGACCTAAAATCATCCGCTTCTGGGGGTGTGTCGGGCTTGCCGATTGTGCTACGGGCTAAGGCTTGATCGGCGGCCAGGGGCCGCGCAGCCATGGAGCATGCCAATCAATGCCTGTCGTACGCGGGAAGAATATCGAGCCGCTTTTCACTGCCGAGCAGATTGCCGAGCGCAATCATGTCTTGGCGAAGGAAATCGCCAGCGGGCCGACGAAAGATCTCCTCGTCATCGCCATCCTCAAGGGTTCTTTCATCTTCGCCGCGGATTTGCTGCGCGCCTTGCATGAGACCGGGCTTGCCCCGGAGGTCGAATTCATCACCCTTTCGAGCTACGGCGCCGGCACGACCTCGCAGGGCGTGCGCATCGTCAAGGACATCGACAGCGATGTGAAGGATCGCGATGTCCTGTTGATCGACGATATTCTGGAATCGGGCCGCACGCTGCGTTTCGCCAAGGAACTGCTCTATGAGCGCGGCGCCCGCAATGTCACGCTTGCCGTGTTGCTCGACAAGAGTGTCAAGCGCCAGGAAGAGCTGGAGGCTGATTATGTCGGCTTCGAATGCCCCGATTATTTCGTCGTCGGCTATGGCATGGATGTCGCCTACGCCTTCCGCGAACTGCCCTTCGTCGGCGTCGTCACGGGTGACGCGGAGGCCTGATCTTAAGTTAATGCAGGCGGGTCATCCGCCTGTCCCATTCTGCTCCAGTGATGACGAACCATTAACCACGGAGCCTGATCGCCTGCCCGTCGTTTACCGATCGCAAACGGAATTCTGGTGATTTCGGTCGCGGAACATGACGGACCAGGAGCACGGACCATGGCAAAAATTCTGATCACGGAAGACGAAGACTCGCTTCGCAGCTTCGTCGCCCGCGCGCTGCGCTTGGACGGTCACGAGACCGAAGAGGCAGCTGACGGCGCGGAGGGCTTGGAGAAATTGAAGGCGGGCGGCTACGACCTCCTGCTTTCGGACATCCGCATGCCTGTGATGGACGGCATCGAGCTTGCCCATCAGGCGCATTCGACCTGCCCGGGGATGAAGATCTTGCTCATGACCGGCTATGCCGAGCAGCGCGAGCGCGCCGACGACCTCATGGAAAAGATCGTCGACGTCGTGGCCAAGCCGTTTGCACTGCCCGATATCCGCAAGGCCGTTGCCCGCGCATTGGCTGCCTGACGTTCGTCCGTTGTCAGCACAGCTGTGCCTGTGCTGACGTCATCATCATTTGTGAATGGGTCCGAAGTCGTCATCGGGGTAGTGGATCGTTTCCTCCCCCGGCTTTCTTGAGCCGACGACGATCATCATCACCGCTTCGGCGGAGTGGTTGAGCAGATGATGGGCATTGGGCTGCCCTGCCGGAAATCCCACGATGTCGCCAGCTCCGAGTATATGGTGGCCGTTTTCATCGACCAGCGTCGGTGTCCCCGCCAGCACATAGAGAAATTCGTCTTCCGCCATATGCCAGTGGCGCGACGACGACATGCCTCCGGGGTCGAGGGTGACGAGATTGATGCCGAATTGCGTGATTCCCACTGCCTTGGCCAGCCTGACCTCGTGCTTGCCGTTCAATCGCGCGTCTGCCTGGGGAATGCCCGGCAAGCCGGTGGTGACGGGCAGATCCGAAATACTCGCAAGCTTGGTTTCCATCTCATTCCTCTGCGGCGAGCATGACAGCATCGGTCACTTCGCAGGGGGATTATCTTACGGCCCGAGATTCAGCAGTCGCTCCAGATAGCGCCGCTCCTCGCTCAGCGATGGGTTGTTGCTCAGCCTTTCGCGAATGGCATCGAGAATTTGGCGCGCGCGCTCTGCTTGAATGACGTCCGGCACCATGTTGTCATCAGAATTGTCCATGGGGCCGCCATCATTGCGTGACCTGCCGAGCGGATCGCGGCCGTTCTGACCGCCCTGGCCCATCTGTCCGGGCATCTGACCCTGACCCTGGCCTTGCCCCTGCTGCATCTGCGCCATGAGCTGGTTCATCATCTCGCGCGTGCCCTTGCGCAGGGCATCGAGAGCGCGTCCCTGGCCTTGCACGGCGCCTTCGCCATTGCCCTCGGCAAGCTGGCCTGAGGCGCCCTTCATTTCCTGCTGCGCCTTGCCGTAGTTCTGGTTCGGCTTCATGCCCAGCGAGCCCAGGTTTTTTTGAAGTTCGCCGAGCTGCTTGCCGAGATCCTCCTGCTGCTGCCGCAACTGCTTCAGCGCATCGCGCAGTTGATCCGCCGTCATGTTGTCGGTTGGGTCGCCATCCTTTTGGCTCTGCTTATTCTGGCCCTGCTGCTGATCCTGCTGGCCCTGGTTGCGCTGACCCATATCCGGACGCGCTGGGTCGTTGAGGCCAGGCAGCGGCTGGTCCATCAGGCCGTCGCCATCCTCGTTGGAATCGCCGCGCTGCATACGGTCGCGCATGGCCTGATCGAGCTTGAAGGTCTGATCCATCAGCTTCTGCTGGTCGCGCATGATGCGGCCGAGCTTGTCCATCTGCTCGCGCATCTTGTCATTTGCCGCCTGGTTCTGCTGTTGTCCGGGCTGCGGCTTGCCGGCCTGCAGGCTATTCATCAGCTGCTGCAGCTGGGAGAGCATCTGTTGGGCGGCCTCGCGATTGCCGGAGCGGGCGAGATTTTCGATCTGGTCCATCATGCGCTGCAGGTCCTGCTGGCGCAGGATATTGGCGGCGCGCTGGTTCGGCTGGGCGGGCATGTTACGCATGCGCTCGGCCAGCTCCTTCATATAGGCGTCCATCGCCTTGCGCAGCTCGTCCGTGAGCTTCTTGATCTCCGCGTCGGAAGCATTGCGCTGCAGGGCGTCGGAGAGCTTCTGTTGCGCATCGCGCAGCGCCTTTTCCGCATCGGTGAGCTGCGCGTCTTCCATGCCAAGCGCGATCTGCCAGAGATAATCGGCGGTATCCTTCAGCGAGGCTTCGCTGCTCGCGAGCTTCATCCGCGACAGAGCCGACTTGATCGCGAGAAAATTGCCGAGATCGGGAATGGTCTCTTCGGGGCGGATGGTCAGCGACTTGTTGAGCTCTATCGCCTCCGGCATCTTGCGGGTGTCGAGTGCGAAAACCTGGCGTTCCTCGGCCACGGCAGCGGCAAGCGGCTGGCTGAAATTGCGGGATGGCAGCACCATCTCATAAGGGGCGCTGCGACCGGTTTGGCCGGCACCGTCCTTGGCAACGAGCGTGATCCGGACCCGTTTGCCGGCAAGCGGGTCCTGGGTCAGATCATGGCTTGCCAGACCCTTGCCGTTGCGGCGGTCGCGACGCGGGACTTCCAGCTTGTATTCCGGCAGCCCATAGAGCGGGGTCGCTGTGGGATCGGAGTCGACCGGCACGATTTCGGCACGGGCCTCCTCGACGCCATAGTCATCCTTGACCTTGAAGCCGAGTTCCAGCGCGCCGCTTGCCGTCGCATGCGGAATGCCGTCGAAGCTGATCTCCGGCGGCTTGTCGATGACGACGTTGAAGGACCAGGACTTGCCGTTGACGGTCAGCTCACCTCCCTTCTCGAGCTTGAGGATGTGGGTGTGGGCAACCATCGCGTCCGCTGCTGGGACATTGCCGCCGCTTGCCGCGGCAGGTATGGCGGCTGGCGTTGCCGGCTTTGCGCCGGCGGGGCTTTGTTTGTCGGCATCGGCCGTTTGCTCGGGGATTTCGATACCCTTCTCGGCGCCGGTCGCCTGAAACAGCACCTTCTCGTCGCTGGCAGTTCCCGAAACCCGCACGGTAAGCTCGGAGAATTGTGGCACGTTCAGGCTGTTGCCGGCATTGTCGACATTGCCGGTCAGATAGATCGGCGCTTCGCCGGTGTAATAGGGTGGGGTAACCCAGGCGTCGATGCGCACATCGGGATTGGTTGACGTCGAGGTGGACGCTGTGAAGGCATCGCCCAGCGAGCCGCCGCTGTTGGACATGGAGAAGCTGAAGGCTGTCACCATCAGCAACACGGGGATCGCGCGCAGTGCGAACTGGTCGTAGCGGGTGATATCCGGTCTCGGCAGGCCGGCATCCAGAGCGGCGATGCGTTCTGCCATGCGGGTTTGATGTTCGCGCCAGAGTGCGCGTGCAAAGGGTGTATCGAGCGCCGGCTCGTCCTCCTGCACGGCGACGGGCTGGTGCGCGAGGCCATTGCGCTCTTCCAGCAGCCGGTCGGCCTCGGCGGTGCCCGGCCAATACAGGCGACGCAGCGGATAGAGAGAAGCGACGAAGCCGACCGCGAAGACGGCAAGCATCAGAAAGCGCAGCATATCCGGGGCAATGCGGAAAATGCCGAACCAGGCGGCAGACAGGAACAGGGCCAGAATGGAGGCCGGCAGCAGTAGCTGCGGCAGAAGCTGTTCGGAAACCAGCACAAGCCGGGCAAAGAGACGCTTGACCGCAACCATGCGCGCCAGCGCCGGACGGGTGGCGAAAGCGCCCTTCTTGGGGTTGCTGGGGCTGGTCATCGGTCCGGTCTTCTCCCGATCTGACGTTGATGGCTAATAGCCCGTTGGGGATGGCGCGGCGTCCCACACGCTTGCGCACGCGGCGCCCGGCGAGACGCCATTCCCTCAAAGATAACATTCTTTGTGGCGAAGACGAGGGCAACGACCCTGAAAGGCTGTTTTTTCATCAGACTTCGCCGAAACGTGATCGGCCGGGCTGGGCGCAGATTCCTCCCGTCCCGTCCGAATTCATGAAGGCAAGCAGATCACGCCTCAAGCCAGGCCGGGATCGAATCCAGGCCGATGAGATCCTCATAGCTCCCGCGCGGACGGATGACATGGAACTCATTGCCCTTGACCAGCACTTCCGGAACGAGGAGCCGACTGTTGTAGGTACCGGCCTGCACGGCGCCATAGGCGCCGGCCGAACCAACGGCGAGGAGATCGCCGGGCTTTGGCAGTGCCATCTCGCGGTCGAGCGCCAGATAATCGCCGGTTTCGCAGACGGGGCCGACGACATCGGCCTTGATGCGGGTGGTACTGGCGGCACTCGTCACGACCGGGCGGATCTCGTGATAGGCTTCGTAGAGCGTCGGGCGGATGAGGTCGTTCATGGCGCCATCGACGATGATGAAGCTCTTGCTACCGGCATCTTTCACATAGATGACTTCGGTCACCAGAATGCCGGCATTGCCGACGATCAGGCGCCCGGGCTCCGTGACGATCCTGCAATTGAGCCCGCGCAGCTGGTTCTTGACGATCTCAGCATAGGCATCGGGGAGCGGCGGCGGATTGTTGTCGTCGCGATAGGGGATGCCGAGGCCGCCGCCGATATCGACGTGATGGATATCATGGCCGTCGCCACGCAGCGTTTCCACGAGGTCGCGCAGCAGCTTGAAGGCATCATCGAACGGCTGCAGCTCGGTGATCTGGCTGCCGATATGCATGTCGATGCCGGTGACCTCGATACCGGGCAGGCTGGCGGCACGGTCATAGACGGCGCGGGCGCGCTGCCAGGAAATGCCGAACTTGTTTTCCTTCTTGCCCGTCGAGATTTTCGCATGCGTGCGGGCATCGACATCCGGATTGATGCGGAAGGAGACGGGCGCCACCTTGCCGGCGCGGACGGCGCGCTGGTTCAGCACTTCCAGTTCCGGTTCGGACTCGACGTTGAAGCAATAGATGCCGGCTTCGAGCGCCACATCCATTTCCTGCGCGGTCTTGCCGACGCCGGAGAACATGATGCGGCTTGCCGGAATACCTGCCGCCAGCGCGCGGCGCAACTCGCCGACCGAGACGACGTCGACGCCGGCGCCGAGACGGCCGAGCGTCTTTAGCACCGCCTGGTTGGAATTGGCCTTCATGGCGTAACAGACCATGGCATCGACGTCGCCGAAGGCCTCCGCGAAGACGCGATAGTGGCGCTCCAGCGTTGCCGTTGAATAGACATAGAAGGGCGTGCCGACCGCCTTGGCGATCTCTGGAACCGGAACATCCTCAGCGTGGAGGATGCCGGCGCGATACTCAAAATGGTTCACGGTCGCTGCCTAATCAGAGAAGCGGGTCGAGGAAGAATTTCTTGTCCTCCGTACCCGGCTCCTTCGTCGGCTTGGAGACGTCACCGCCCTTGGTCGCATGAGCACTCGGAGGATCGAGAGGGCCTTTGCGGCCACATCCGACGACGGCAAGGCCGACGACCGAAAGCACGACGGTCAGGCGGATGATGTGCGGCATGTTGATCTGCATCGAAATCCTCTTGGGCGGCTAGAGCATGATGCCGAAAAGTTTGAATGGCTTTCGGATAACATCATGCTCTATTTCTTTGGTTTTAGAGCCGGATGATTTCCAGTCGTTTCGACCGAAAATCGTCCGGCACAAGCGCGAAAGTCACTCTTCTTAGCGAAGTTTCCCGCGCTTGTGCACCCCGATTGTTTGAGTCCCGTTTTCGTCAGTCTTTTCAGTTGCGAGCGCGCCAGAAAGCGATCTGCTTGCGCACTTCCGAAGGGGCCGTGCCGCCGAAGCTCTTGCGGCTGGCAACCGAGGCTTCGACCGTCAGAACATCGAAAATCTTGTCGGTGATGTCGGGATGGATCGCCTGCAGGTCTGCGAGCGACAGTTCCGCCAGTTCGCAGGATTTGCTTTCTGCGAGCGCCACGGCGCGTCCCGTCACGTGATGGGCATCGCGGAAGGGCAGGCCCGCCTCGCGCACCAGCCAATCGGCAAGATCTGTGGCGGTGGAATAGCCGGAGCCGGCGGCGGCCTTCATGCGGGCGGTATTGATCGTCAGGTCGCGTACCATGCCGGTCATTGCGGCGATGGCGAGTTCAAGGCTTTCTGCGGCGTCGAAGACCTGTTCCTTGTCTTCCTGCATGTCCTTGGAATAGGCGAGCGGCAGGCCCTTCATGATGGTCAGAAGGGCGATCAGCGAGCCGTTGATGCGGCCGGTCTTGGCGCGCACCAGCTCGGCAGCGTCGGGGTTCTTCTTCTGCGGCATAATGGAGGAGCCGGTGGAGAAGGCGTCGGAGAGGCGCACGAAGCCGAATTGCGGCGTCGACCAGATGACGATCTCTTCGGCGAGCCGCGACAGGTGCATGCCTGATATGGCGGCGATCGACAGGAATTCCAGCGCGAAATCGCGGTCGGAGACGGTGTCGATCGAATTGCGGGTCGGCTCGCGGAAGCCGAGTGCCTTCGCGGTCATATGGCGATCGATCGGGAAGCCGGTGCCGGCGAGAGCCGCTGCGCCGATCGGCGATTCGTCCATATGCTCGATGGCGTGGCGCACGCGCGAGCGATCGCGGCCGAACATTTCGACATAGGCCATGCAATGATGGCCGAAGGTGACCGGCTGCGCAGTCTGCAGATGCGTGAAGCCCGGCATGACGGTTTCCGCATGCTCTTCCGCGCGCTCAAGGAAGGCCGCGATGAGATCGGTCAGCGCCTGCTCGCACTTCTGCAGCTCTTCCTTGACCCACAGGCGGAAATCGAGCGCCACCTGGTCGTTGCGCGAGCGGGCGGTATGCAGGCGGCCGGCGGCGGGGCCGATGAGCGTTGCAAGCCGCGCCTCGATGTTCATATGGATGTCTTCGAGACGGCGCGAGAATTCGAAATTGCCGCTCTCGATCTCTGACAGGATCGTGTTCAGGCCGTGAACGATCTTGTCTTTATCCTCGGTTGAAATGATGCCTTGATGCGCCAGCATGCTTGCATGCGCGATTGAGCCGCGGATATCCTGAGCAAACAGCTTCTTGTCGAAACCGATCGAGGCATTTATCTCCTCCATGATCGCCGCGGGGCCGGAAGCGAAACGCCCGCCCCACATCTGGTTGGAGGATTTGGTGTCCGTGCCGTCAGTCATGAGATGCCCACCTGGAGAATGTAATGACAGCAAAGAAGCCGTTCGGTCTGCCGTCCATGAAACTTGTTATGCTCGCCGCCGTAGCTGGGGTTATTGCCGGCGCGGCAGCGGTATACGTGAAGGAGGCGGGGTATGGCAATGGCGTTGGTGAAACCGCCGCAGCCGATCAATGCGGATCGGCCAGGGATCGTGCTGCTGCCTTAAAGCCCTTCACCAAGGGTCAGGTCGCTGCCATGAGCGTGCCGCCGGCGCCGATTTCACTCAAGGATGTTTCCTTCAAGGGTGCCGAGGGGCAGCCGCTGTCGATCAGCAGTTTCGCCGGCAAGACCGTGCTCTTGAATGTCTGGGCAACGTGGTGCGTACCATGCCGCGAGGAAATGCCAGCGCTGAATGCGCTTGAAAAGAGCGTCGGCAACGACAAGTTCGAGGTGGTTGCCGTCAACATCGATACCGGCGACGATGAAAAGACAAAGGCCTTCCGCGCGGAATATGCCATCGACAAGCTCGGCTACTATCGCGACAACACCATGGGCGTGTTCAACGTGCTGAAAAAGCAGGGCCTCGCCTTCGGCCTGCCGGTGACGCTGCTCATCGACAACAAGGGCTGCCTGCTGTCGGCCATGAACGGTCCGGCCGTCTGGGACAGCGAGGATGCCAAGAACCTGGTGAAGGCGGCTGCCGGGATTTGATGCGCCAAACCAACGGCACCAGATCCGTGTCGGGCGATGCCTGGCATCGTCCGATCACCCATCGATCTCGATGATAATTTCCGTGCACTTTTCGCCGTTGGTCGGATGGTAATCGACGGAGCAGGCCGTCACGACAAGAAGTATGTCGGCTTCGGCGCGCAGCAGAACGTTGCCACCGGGCGGATTCCTGGAGGCAAGCACCTCAAGCCGGCCATCGGGTTGCGGCGGCGAGTTCTGGAACAGGTTCACCGGGTTGGGCACGAAAGGCACGGTCATCCCCGCTTCGCGCAAAGCGCCGAGGAAATTGTCGTAGCAATTGGGATGGTCGTGCAGCCCGGCGCGTGCGTAAAGAGCGGTGTCGCAGGGCGGGAACAGCATGTCGTGAGGACCCGGCGAATTGTCCTCCACCAATGTCAGAAGCGGGTGCCCTTTCTCACTGTAGAAGCATTCTCCCGCCCGCGGGAAGAGGCGTTCGGTGATGTCGCGGGTCTGCGACGCGCTGAGCCAATCCAGGCCGTCGCCATTCGACGTGAAAGCCCACATGTCGGCAACCTGCTGACCTTCCGGATCGATCACCCGTGCAAGCTCGCCTTTTTTCAGCCGGAACGAGTGCCCTGACTGCGGTGGAATAACCGATCGTTTCTGTTCCTGCATTTGGATCTCCTGACCGTGCGGGACGGCGATAGCATACCTGTCGTAGAGGCCGCTCCTCGGTTTGAGCGGCTTCGCGGGTCCAACGCCCACCTTCGTTGTTCAAAGGCTGCCCGTGCTCCTGCTTCATCATTAGATACAGTATCCGGAACCGAGCGCGAAGGTCATCCTCGGGTAAGCCTCAGCTGAGAGGCTGGAATCACCCCCAGGTCCTTTTTGAAATCGATCCAGATGAATCAGTCTCCCGCGCATGCTTCACCCGATGCATCGGTGGTTCCTTCTATCTTGGCGCAGGCCGAGACCTTGATGGATGCCGGTCGTTATGACGACGCCATCAAAACATTGCTATTGGCCCGCGAGCTTGTTAGCCGCGAACCAACGATATGCAACACGCTCGGATCTTTGCTGCTGCATGTCGGCAAGCCGCAGGATGCTATTGTGTGGTTCGAGACCGCGCTTGCTCTCGAGCCGGATTGTATTCAAGCCGTGTCCGGTCTCGGTATGGCATATCAAGGCAGCGGCGACTTTGGCAGGGCGTTGCGGTGCGGCGAAAGAGCGATTGCAGCACAGCCTGATGATGCGGTGTCCTGGTATCGTCAAGGTTTCGTGCTCCTAGAGTTGGGGCGGTCGATCGAAGCGCTTGCAAGTCTCGATCGGGCAATTTCTCTCAAGAGCGACTATAAGCTGGCCTTCGGCAAGCGTGCGGAGGTCATCGAGTCGCTGGGCAAAGTGCCGGAGGCCATGCAGGCGGCGTTGCGCAGCTGCCATATGTCGCCCGAGGACGTGACATCGTGGTCGCGGCTTGGGGACCTTCTTCAGAAGTACCGCGATTTCGACAAGGCAATCGCAGCCTATGACAAGGGGCTGTCGCGTTGTCCCGAGGATTTTAGCTGTTTCTTCAACAAGGCGCTGGCGCTCGACGCGCTGGGACGTTTCGGCGATGCGTTGGTCACGGCTCAACGAGCGCTGCGTGTCGAACCGGACAATCGCGAAGCGCTCATTCTTTGCGGAAAGCTCGAACTCAAGCTGGAACATCCGGCAGTTGCACATGCGTGCTTTCAAACCGTCGCCGAGATGGGGGTGGTCCGCAATCACCCGGCGGCGACGAAGCCTGCAAAATTCCGGGCACTTCTGCTCTTCTCACCCGAAGCCGGCAACACGCCCTATGAGGATCTGATCAGAGACAGTTGCTTCGATGCCGACGTGCTCTTTGCCTTGCGCCACTATCGCAACGACCCGCAGGACTGCAGCGATCAGGTTGATGTCGTCGTCAATCTCGTTTCGGAGACCGATTTCGGGCTCGATGTCATGGCTTCCGCCATCGATCTCGCCGATTCCCTGCACAGGCCGGTCGTCAATCATCCCCGGCTAATGCTGGCGACGGATCGCGAGTCCATTTCCCGGCGTTTGAGCGGGGTTGAGGATGCTGTCATGCCGGCGACGACCAGGATCGAAGCCAAGGATCTGCGGCGGCGGGTGCGCGACGGGGATATGAATGCTTTTCCGTTGATCGTGCGCCATGCGGGCAAGCATGGCGGCGACATGATGGAACTGGCCGGGGACGCCGATACATTGTCGCGCTTTGCCGAAGAGGCCGGCGAGCGGACCCTCTATCTGACTGACTTCGTCAACTACAGTTCACCCGATGGCTTCTTTCGCAAATATCGCTTCATTTTCGTCGGGGACCAGATACTTCCCTATCATCTGGCGATAGGCGATGGCTGGAAGGTGCATCACGCCTCGACGCGCATGGCCGGCATCGAATGGATGCGCAGGGAAGAAGAGGCCTTTCTCAATGAGCCCGAACGTGTTTTCGGGGCGAAAGGCATGGCTGTCCTCGATGCCATACGCCGCCAGATCGGTCTCGATTATTTCGGAATCGATTGCTCACTCGATTCCGAGGGCAGGGTGGTGATCTTCGAGGTCAACGCGTCGATGCTGGTCCACCTTCACAATGCCGGCTTTGAATATAAGAACCCGCATGTGATCCGAATCAAGCAGGCCTTCGAGCGCCTTCTGGAGCGGCGGGCGAAGGAGTATCGTTCTTCGGTTTCGGCAGCAGACACGTTCTGGGCGAAGAGCGCCTGATCGCGGGTGGCGAGAACCTCAATTGCGGCGGTGGAGCGCTTGACGATCAGCGCGTCGGGACCGGCACTTCGCCGCGATAGTCGTAGAAGCCACGGCCGGATTTGCGGCCGAGCCAGCCGGCTTCGACATATTTCACCAGCAGCGGGCAGGGGCGGTATTTGGAATCGGCAAGCCCGTCATGCAGCACCTGCATGATCGACAGGCAGGTATCGAGGCCGATGAAGTCGGCAAGCTGCAGCGGGCCCATCGGATGGTTGGCGCCGAGCCGCATGGCGGTGTCGATAGCATCGACGGTGCCGACACCTTCATAGAGCGTATAGATCGCCTCGTTGATCATCGGCAGCAGGATACGGTTGACGATGAAGGCCGGGAAGTCTTCCGCGACGGTGATCGTCTTTTCCAGCGAGCTGACATAGTCCTTGGCGGTCGAGAAGGTCGATTCGTCGGTGGCGATGCCGCGTACCAGCTCCACCAGCTTCATGACCGGGACCGGGTTCATGAAGTGGATGCCCATGAAGCGCTCGGGGCGGTCGGTGGCAGAGGCGAGCCGGGTGATCGAGAGCGACGAGGTATTGGTGGCAAGCAGCGCTTCGGGCTTCAGCACCGGACATACCTGTGCATAGATCTTGCGCTTGACACTTTCGTCTTCGGTCGCAGCCTCGATGGCGAGATCGACCTGGGCGAGGTCGTTGAGATCGGCCGAGCCGGTGATGCGGGAAAGAGCTGCCCTGCGCTCCTCGTCGCTGGTCTTGCCGGAAGCGACCTGGCGGGCAAGGTTGCCGTTGATGGTGGCAAGTCCGCTTTCGATGCGATCCTGCGACAGATCGTAGATATGGACCTTGTAGCCGGCCATCGCGGATACGTGCGCGATGCCGCAGCCCATCTGGCCCGCGCCGATAATACCGATCGTCTTCAGCGAACTCATTGCCAACTCCCCGGCGCGCTCCTGGCGATGCGCTTATGCTCTTAACCACAAATTTGCCGGGCTATTTCTAGCCCGGCAAAGATTGATAGACCTATAAGAGACGATTTTCCAGTCTCTCGCAACTGCGAGAAGGTCAATGGTGCGATCAAAGCGCCTTTTGCAGTTCGGGCAGGGCTTCGAAGAGGTCAGCGACGAGGCCATAGTCGGCGATCTGGAAGATCGGGGCTTCTTCGTCCTTGTTGATCGCGACGATGACCTTACTGTCCTTCATGCCGGCCAGATGCTGGATCGCGCCGGAAATGCCGCAGGCGATGTAGAGCTGCGGTGCGACCACCTTGCCCGTCTGCCCCACCTGCCAGTCGTTCGGCGCATAGCCGGCATCGACGGCGGCGCGCGAGGCACCGACGGCAGCGCCGAGCTTGTCGGCAACCGGCAGGATGACTTCCTTGAACTTTTCCGCCGAACCCAGCGCGCGGCCGCCCGAGATGATGATCTTGGCCGACGTCAGCTCCGGACGATCCGAAGAGGACAGCGCATCGCCGACGAAGGTGGAGAGAGCCGGATCGGCAGCCGCCGACACAGTCTCGATCGCGGCCGAGCCGCCTTCTGCGGCGGAGGCGAACGAAGCCGTGCGCACGGTGATGACCTTCTTGGCGTCGGTCGACTGCACCGTCTGAATGGCATTGCCGGCATAGATCGGCCGCTTGAAGGTATCGGCCGAGACGACCTCGATGATCTCCGAGACCTGGGCGACGTCGAGAAGGGCGGCGACGCGCGGCAGCACGTTCTTGCCGACCGACGTCGCGGCACCGATGATCACGTCATAGGAACCTGCCAGCGACACGATCAGCGCCGCCAGCGGCTCGGCCAGATTGTTGGCAAGGCTGGCGTCCTCGGCAACCAATACCTTTGCGACGCCGGAAAGCTTGGCAGCCTGCTCGGCCGCTGCCTTGGCGCCGGAACCAGCGACCAACACATGAATGTCGCCGCCGATCTTGGCGGCTGCCGTCAGCGCCTTGGCAGTCTGGTCGGAGAGGTGGGCATTGTCGTGATCAGCCAGAAGAAGAATGGCCATGATGAAGTCTCCTTTTCCTGGACCTTAGAGAACGCCGGCTTCGGTCTTGAGCTTTTCGACCAGCTCGGCAACCGACTTGACCTTGACGCCCGCCTTGCGGCCACCGGGCTCTTCCGTCTTCAAGACCTTCAGCCGCGGCTCGGTCGACACGCCGAAATCGGCCGGCGACTTCTTGTCGAGCGGCTTCTTCTTGGCCTTCATGATGTTCGGCAGCGAGGCGTAACGCGGCTCGTTGAGGCGCAGGTCCGAGGTGACGACGGCCGGGAGCTTGACTTCGATCGTCTGCAGGCCGCCATCGACTTCGCGGGTGACCTTGGCGCTTCCCTCACCGATCTCGATCTTCGAGGCGAAGGTTGCCTGTGCCGTACCCAACAGGGCTGCCAGCATCTGGCCGGTCTGGTTCGAATCGTCATCGATCGCCTGCTTGCCGACGATGATGAGGCCGGGCTGTTCAGCGTCCGCGACACCTTTCAGGATCTTGGCGACGGCGAGCGGCTCGACTTGATCGTCGGTTTCAACGAGGATGGCGCGATCCGCGCCCATGGCAAGCGCCGTGCGCAGCGTTTCTTCAGCCTTGGCAGGTCCGATCGAAACGACCACGACTTCCTCGGCCTTACCGGCTTCCTTCAGACGCAGCGCCTCCTCGACCGAAATCTCGTCGAACGGGTTCATCGACATCTTCACGTTCGAAAGCTCAACGCCAGAACCATCCGGCTTCACGCGGATCTTTACGTTGTAGTCAACGACCCGCTTAACGGGAACCAGTATCTTCATGGAATCCTTCCTTCAACATGACCGCCCGAGAACATGCGCTGCTTAGCGCCATTCCATTTGTCGAATGGCGACATGGATACGCGTTTTTTCCCCAATTACAACGCTTCCAGGCCGCCGAGATGCGAATTGCTCGAAAGGCATAAATAACGTTTACGTCAACGTCAATACATATGCCGAGACGATTGCCGCCTGCCGCTAGCGATTCTTGCCGGGAATCCAGAGCACGTCGGCGCGACCGAGGTCATTGGCATGGCGCGCGGCGACGAAAAGGAAATCGGAGAGCCGGTTGATGTATTTCAGCGACGCCGGGCTCACCCGCTCGCCTTGCTCACGCGACAGCGCCACCATCAGGCGCTCGGCACGCCTGGCAACGGTGCGGGCGAGGTGCAGATGGGCGGAGGCCGCGCTGCCGGCCGGGAGAACGAAGGACTTTAGCGGCTCGAGATCGGCATTCAGCAGATCGATATCATGCTCGAGGCGTTCGACCTGATGCTCGACAATGCGCAACGGCTCATAGGCCAGCGGCTCGTCCGTTTCAGGGGTCGCAAGATCGGCGCCGAGATCGAAAAGATCGTTCTGGATGCGCATCAGCATGGCATCGAGGTCGGGCATATCTGACGTGTGCAGCCGGGCGACGCCGACTGCGGAATTGGTTTCGTCAACGGTGCCATAGCTTTCGACGCGCAGATCATGCTTCAGCCGCCTCGGGCCGGCGGCGAGGCCCGTGGTGCCGTCATCGCCAGTCTTGGTATAGATCTTGTTGAGCTTGACCATCGTGTCCCTGTGGATAGAGCCTTTCGCTTTTATTAGGATCGCGAAACGCTCTATCCCTTTGTTTTACGCAATTCCGGACGGAAAACCGCTGCGCACTTTTCCTGGAATTGCTTTAGAGCATGATGCCGAAAAGTGTGAGCGGTTTTCGGACGACATCATGCTCTACTTCTTTGATTCTAGAGCGGATTCAGATTTTTAGGTCGATTCGACCTAAAATCATCCGGCTCTAGGCCGGGCGGCCACCGCCCGTCAGCCACAGCGTCAGCATGATCAGGATAACCGCGACGGCCTGCAGCAGGACGCGCAGCTGCATCAGCCGGTTCGAAAGATTGGGATTGTCGCCTTTCATCATGTTCAGCAGGCCGCGAACGAGAACGATCGCGACAAGGCCCATGACAATGATGGCGGCAACATAAGTAACGGTAGACATGGCTCCTCCACCCTTGTCCTCGGAATGGCTCGGCGTTTCATGGAAGCTCTGAGCCACTCTATCTCATCGTTTATACAGCCCCGAGTGGAAAAGACGCTTTGCGCCCCTCCCGAGGTTGCTCTAGTCCAGCCGGCGCATCAGACGATAGAAAAGGTTAGCCGGCAATAGCCTTTTCAACAGCACGCCCTGCTTGGCGGGCGTCGTTACCAGATAATGCGGGCGCGGATTTTTAACGTTCAAAGCCAATTTTAGCACATCATAGACCGCTTCTGGACCCAATTTATGTTTACTGATTGGGCCTGAACCGTCCAGCCGCCTCAGCTGCCTGCGATATTCCACCGCATGGGCCGAGCCTTCGAGATCGATGTGCTCATGAACTTTGGCGAGCGCATTGGCCGTGAAGCGCGTCGCAATCGGACCCGGCTCGATCAGGCTCACATGGATGCCGCTATCCTGCAGTTCCATCCGGAGCGTGATCGTCAGCCCTTCGAGCGCGAATTTCGAGGCCGTGTAGGCGCCACGGAAGCGGTAGGGGACCAGCCCGAGAATGGACGAGCAATTGACGATGCGGCCGTGACCCTGTTTGCGCATCAGCGGGATGATCTGGCGCGTCAGCTCGTGCCAGCCGAAGAAATTCGTCTCGAACTGTTCGCGCAACACATCCGTCGCCAGGTCTTCGACGGCGCCGGTCTGGCCGTAGGCGCCATTGTTGAAGAGCGCGTCGATACGGTCGCCCGTGCGCTCGCGCACCGTCGCGACGGTGGCGGAAATCGTCTCGGGCTTTGTGTAGTCGAGGAGCAGCGCTTCGATACCGTCGGCTTCGAGCGGCGCGAGGTCGTCCTCTTTGCGCACGGTCGCAAAAACGCGCCATCCGTCGTTCTTCAACGCCCGGGCGCAATAAGCGCCGATACCGGATGAGCAACCAGTGACGAGGATCGTGCGTTGTTCCGTCATGGGAAGATGATTCCTGTACAAATCAGGTCTCGTTTCCCATATTCAGAGGCCCGATACAATCGACAACCGGCGGTATCAGCCGGATGAATACCGACGTCAAGCGGAGATGGAATGCCGACAGCCCTGCGGACGACTTACAAGGTGATCTACGACGCAGTGTTTCACTTCGTCGAGGATGACGGGTTCGCCATGGCAAGCCATGTGGCGCTTTCAACGCTGCTGGCGGTTTTCCCCTTCCTGATCTTCGGCACGGCGCTGGCGAGCTTTCTCGGCGCCAGCCAGTTTTCGTCGACCGCCGTGCACCTGATCTTCGACACTTGGCCTGAAGCGATTGCCAAGCCGCTCGCCGATCAGGTCGTGCAGGTGCTGACCATCCCGCGCGGTGGGCTTTTGACGATCTCGGTGCTGGCTGCGGCCTATTTCGCCTCGAACGGCGTCGAGGCGCTGCGCATATCGCTCAACCGCGCCTATCGCGTGCCCGAGACCCGGCCCTGGTATTTCAATCGCCTCGCCAGCCTCGGCTATGTACTGATCGCCGTGCTGATCTTTGCCATTCTCAGCATCCTGCTCGTTGCCGTGCCGCTCGCGCTGAACTACACAAGGCAATGGCTGCCGAAGCTTGCCGATGTCTTCGACATCGTCTTCAGCTGGCGGATCTACGGCACGATCTTCCTGCTGCTGGCCGGCCTGATGATCCTGCATCTGTGGCTCGCGGCCGGGCGCAGGCGGGTGTTCGATGTCATCCCTGGCGTGATCCTGACGCTGGTCTTCTGGTCGATCGGCGCGCTGCTCTTCGCCTACTATCTCTCGACCTTCGCCAATTACACGGCCACCTATGCCGGTCTGGCCTCCGTGATGATCGTGCTGATCTTCCTCTATATGCTCGCCGTGATCTTCATCATGGGAGCGGAGATCAATGCGGCGCTGATGAAGTTTCGCGTGCGGCGCCTGCTGTTCGGCAAGGCGGCGAGCCGTCCTGCCGTTGAAGCGCCGGCGGAAAAGGCACCATCCGGTTCAGAGGCTGATACGGCTGCGAAGCTCCGCCGGTGACAGGTCCTGCCGGCGCCATTCGGCGATGCCGGTATCGCCAAGGCTCTTGGATAGCTTCTTGCCATCGTTGCCCAGGAGCAGCCGATGGTGGTGATAGAGCGGCTCAGGCAGGCCGAGCAGCGTCTGCAGCAGGCGGTGGATCGAGGTCGCATGGAAGAGGTCGAGGCCGCGCACGACATGGGTGATGCCCTGTACAGCGTCATCGACGACAACGGAAAGATGGTAGCTGGAGGGCGCATCGGAGCGCGACAGTACGACATCGCCCCAGGCGGCCGGGTCGGCAGGGATAGCACCGGTATCGCCGTCGCCGCCTTCCTGCCAGTGGAGCGGCGCGTCTGCGGCCTTCAGCGCCCTTTCCATGTCGAGACGCCAGGCATGTTTCATGCCCGATGCCAGCAGGCGTTGCCGCTCGGCATCGCTGCGATCGCGATCGTCGGATGGGTAGAGCGGCGTGCCGTCCGGGTCGCGGGGCCAGGACCTGCCCTCCGCCTCGAAGGCAGCGACCTTCGCTTTCACTTCGCCGCGCGTCATGAATGCGGGATAGACGAGGCCGCGAGCAATAAGTGTCTGTAGCGCCTCCTGATAGGCCGGAAAATGCTCGGACTGCCGGCGCACCGGCTCCTGCCAGGAAAGGCCAAGCCAGGAAAGATCCGTGTAGATGCCCGTTTCGAAATCGGGTGTGCAGCGCGCCTGATCTATGTCTTCGATGCGCAGCAGGAAATTACCGCCGACTTCCGCCGCCATGTCGTGATTGAGGATCGCCGACAGCGCATGGCCGAGATGCAGCGAGCCATTGGGGCTAGGGGCAAAGCGGAATGTCGGCTTTTGACGGGGAATTTCGATCATGCTTTCTTCTGACACGAAATCGAGTCGGGGACTACGAGACACCATGCAGATCATTCGCGACGAGCGCGATATCGAACAAGGGCTGGCTGCCTTGCTGGAGATTGATCCACGCCTGCGGCCGGTTGCTGCAGAGGCCGGCACTTTGCCCCTGCGTCTTCGCGAGCCGGGCTTCGAGGGGCTCGCCCATATCATCGTGTCGCAGGTCGTCTCCCGCGCCAGCGCCGATGCGATCTGGGGAAAAATGTTCGCCGGGATGGGGCAGATAACAGCCGAGGGCTATGTCGGCCTCGAACCGGAGGCCTGGCGGATCTTCGGCCTGTCGCGAATCAAGCACGAGACGCTCCACCGTGTAGCCGAAGCCGTTGCCGGCGGCAGCCTCGATCTCCATGCGCTCAGCGCCGAATCACCCGACAAGGCGCTTGCCGAACTGACTGGGATCAAGGGAATCGGCCCCTGGACGGCGGAAGTCTACCTGATGTTTTGCGGCGGTCACGCAGATGTGTTCCCGGCAGGCGACGTGGCGCTGCAGGCGGCCGTCGGCATGGCTTTCGGCCATGAAGTCAGACCCTTGGCAAAGGCAGTCGCCCGGGAAGCCGCGGTTTGGGCGCCGTGGCGCTCGGTCGCGGCCCGGCTTTTCTGGGCTTATTATGCCGTGAAAACACGTCGCGATGCGCTGCCTATAGTTTAATCGGCGGCCTCCCCGAAAACGCCTTTATGCACTGAATTTATTGGACTTCACAATCCTGTAACAACCGGCCTAATATACAGGTACAGATGCCGAATCGATCAGGAGGGTTCCTTGACGATTGCAGTCTCACCGCAGTCCTTGCCGGCGCTCGTGCTGAACGCTGACTACAGACCGCTGAGTTACTATCCCTTGTCGCTCTGGTCCTGGCAGGACGCGATCAAGGCGGTTTTTCTTGACCGTGTGAACATCATCGCGGAATACGATCAGTGCGTGTCCTCACCGAGCTTCTCGATGCGGCTGCCGAGTGTCGTATGCCTGAAGACATATGTGCAGCCGTCCCGCAATCCCGCCTTCACTCGCTTCAACGTCTTCCTACGCGACAAGTTCGAATGCCAGTATTGCGGCGCCCATGACGACCTGACCTTCGACCACGTTATCCCGCGCGCCCATGGCGGCGAGACGACCTGGGAGAACGTGGTGGCCGCGTGTTCGCCATGCAATCTGCGCAAGGGCAGCAAGCTGCCGAAGCAGGCCGGCATGTTCCCGGCGCAGAAGCCATACCAGCCGACCGTCCAGGATCTGCACAACAACGGCCGTCTGTTCCCGCCGAACTATCTGCACGACAGCTGGCTCGACTATCTCTACTGGGATTCGGAACTGCAGCCTTAAGGCAGTGGTTTCTTGCTGTCACGGTTCGCCGTAAGCGCGGCGCCCGTTTCTGCCTCTTCCAGGACATCCTCTCCACGGAGAGGGGTCGCCAAGCTGCGTACCCAATGATCGCCAGCCAATATCGCGCCCGTAGAGCCGGTGCCTGACAAGAACCGCCAAGAATTCTGGTGCGCCTCGGCGCGACCCGCGACCCGAGGGTGATTGGCTCTGCGCTATTTCCAATGTCCGCTGGTTTTCGACGATGGTTCTCATCGAAGAATAGTTTGCTGCAGTGCAGGAAATGGCGCGAGAAATTAAAGACAATTTAAAGACCGATTGAGCAATGTCTGGCCTTCTCAAGCCGGGGCTCCTTGAATGCACATCAGTTCTCTTTTTGGTGACGACTCAGCGGTCTTGAAAGCCTTCAGTCGTTCGCAGGCCATCATCTCGTTCAAGCCGGATGGAACAATCGTTGAAGCGAACGAAAACTTCTGCAAGGCGGTGGGGTATAATCGCGAGGAGATCGTCGGTAAGCATCACCGGATCTTCGTCGACCCGAAGGAAGCGGCATCCGCCGAGTACCGGGCCTTCTGGGCGCGATTGGCAAAGGGCGAGTACGACCAGCGCCAGTACAGACGCCTGACCAAATCCGGAGACGAAATCTGGATCGAGGCTTCCTACAATCCCGTGGTTCGTGGCGGCAAGGTGGTGAAGATCGTCAAGATCGCCACTGATATCACGAACAGCAAACGCGAGGCGTTGGACAGCAGAGGCAAGCTGAACGCGTTGTCGCGCGCGCAGGCGATCATCGAGTTTACGCCCGAGGGCAAGATTGTTGCCGCCAACCAGAATTTTCTCGACACGCTCGGCTATTCACTCACGGACATCGTCGGAAAACATCATCGTATATTCTGCGAGAAGGAGTATGCGGCTTCCTCGGAATACGCACAATTCTGGCCGCGACTGGCGGCCGGCGAATTCTTCAGCGACGAGTTCAAGCGTCTGGCGAAGGATGGCAGCGCTGTTTATATCCAGGCGACCTACAACCCCATCCTCGATGCTGACGGTAAGGTCATGAAGGTCGTGAAATTCGCGACTGACGTGACCGGGCGGGTGCGTGCCCTGCAGGAGGTCGGCGCAGGTCTCGAGCGGCTTTCAGATTGCAACATCCGCGTCACCATCGACAAGCCGTTCGTCCCGGAATTCGAGCATCTCCGGCATGACTTCAACGAATCGCTCGCGAAGTTTCAAGAGACGCTGGAGCAGGTGCTGGCACAGACGGCGATGCTTTCGACGAAAAGCGGCGAGATGACCGATAGCGCTGGAGCCATTGCCCATCGCTCCGAACAGCAGGCGGCGGCGCTTGAGCAGACATCGGCGGCATTGGAGCAGATTACCGCCACGGTGCGGCAATCGACCTTCCGCACGACGGATGCCCGCAAGCTGGTGCGCGATGCGCGCAACGCCGCATCCCAATCGGTCAACGTTGTCACCTCGACCGTGGAGGCAATGGATCGCATCGAAGCGGCATCCCGGGAGATTTCCAGCATCATTGGGGTTATCGATGAGATCGCGTTCCAGACGAACCTCCTTGCCTTGAATGCTGGCGTGGAAGCTGCGCGCGCGGGTGAAGCCGGCAAGGGCTTTGCGGTCGTCGCTCAGGAAGTTCGGGAGCTGGCGCAGCGTTCAGCGAAGGCGGCCAAAGAGATCTCCGGTCTGATCGTCAATTCGACCAGGGAAGTGAAGGAAGGAGTTCGCCTCGTTGGCGAAACCGGGGATGCGCTGCGTCATATCGAGGGATTCGTGAAATCGATTGACGTCAATGTTGAAGCGATCGCCCTCGCCTCGTCGGAGCAATCCACCAGCCTCAGCGAAATCAACGCGGCTGTGAATTCGCTCGATCAGATGACTCAGCAAAATGCCGGAATGGTCAGCAGCATGAGCGCAACCGCGGCGGCGCTTGCCGCCGGTGCGGGGGAACTGGAGAAACTTGTAAGGCGCTTCAAACTGAACCGCCGCAAATGGATTCGCGAGCCGGGTTCCGATGCTGCAAGGCGCGGCGCTGAAGCTCGCGGTTACGGAAAGAACGCGATCTACCTGCCAGCGTCCATGGGCGGCGATGCTGCGGCTACCGGGGACATCGACGCTGCGGCGTGATCCACGATCCAATTTCTGACTTGGACTGAAAGTCCCTGCGCTCCCATCGATCTCCCCCTGCGGGGGGAGATGCCGTGAAAACGACGCGGGATCGGCGCGGGAAGCCTGCTGAGAATCAGGCAGCCTTCTTCGCACCGACAAAGGCGATTGCGGCGAGGATGATGCTGGCGATCACATTCCAGCCGGCCATCGACAGGCCGGCGACGCGAAGGGCTGCTTCCGTGCAGGAAGGACCCTTGATGGTGTTCAGCTGGCCGAGCAGGTCGCCGGCATTCTGCGTAACGCTGCTTGCCGTCGTCGAGCAGGTGGTCGGGCCTTCCCAGAAGTGCCATTCGACGCCGGCGTGATAGACGCCGATGCCGCCGCCGACAAGCATCATCAGGCCGGCGATGATGAGGAGCCCGCGCGTGATCCAGGAGGGCAGGCCGGCGACCGCCGTCAGGACGGCGATAATGGCAACGGGGATGCCGTAATAATAGGGCTGTCGCTGATCCAGGCAGAGCGCGCAGGGGATATAGCCGCCGATATACTGGAAGCCGAGCGCCGAGCCGATGACGACGATCATGCCGATCGTCAGCAGGGCGCCATAGCCGAGGCCGGCGCGGGAGGAAGGCGAAGTCGTGGACATGCTGGGGGCTCCTTGGTCAGCTCGCCAGGGCAAAATGGAAGACGGCGTATAGGGCAATGAGGATGGCGGCGGCGGCCATGGTGAGCTGCCCGAGGCGCTTTTCGATGAAATGACGAATGGATTCGCCATAGCGGCGCAGCAGGAAGGCCAGGAAGAAGAAGCGGGCGCCGCGCGCGACGATGGCCGAGACGATGAACAGGCCGAGATCGATATGAGCGACGCCGGACAGGATCGTCACCACCTTGATCGGCGGCAGATGCGCCAGGCCCGACGTCACCAGCAGCAACAGAACCCATTCATAGGTAATGCCGGCGCTCATCTGATTGAAGGCGTCGAGCTTGCCATAGAATTCGAGGATAGGCTTGGCGATGGTCTCGAAAGCGTAGTAGCCGAGGGCCCAGCCGGCAATGCCGCCGAGCACGGAGGCGACGGTTGCCGTCAGCGCATAGCGCCAGGCGCGCTCGGGCTTGGCAAGCGACATTGGGAGGAAAAGCACATCCGCCGGAACGAGGAAGACCGAGCTTTCGACGAAGGCGATAACGGCCAGCCAGACTTCCGCCGATTTGCGGCCGGCAAGCGACATGGTCCAGTCGTACAATCTACGAAGCATGAGGGCCCCTTTTTGCTGCGTCGCAAACCTTTAGGGGGCAGGATTATGGCTGTAAATGGTCGCAGGCCGAAGGAAGTCGCACAAAATCAAAATTTTTCGTGATGCTGGCTGGATTTGCGGCGGGGAGACATGCGCCGCCGACTGACTGTGTGATGCCGTGCCTCGAAGGATTGCCGGCAACTGAACTTCACCAGTGAGGCGCTGTCGATATAGACGGCAACATGATGTAGGGGTTGCTGGGATCGTAAGAAACCTTGGGTGTCCCCCTGTTTCCTGTGATCAAATTCGGAAGCAGGTGCCCTTGAGATCCGAACATATAATCTCCTCCGGCGCACAGATGCGCGAGAGCCCGATAATCGAAAAGCTTGAAACGATCGTCTGCCAGAAATGCGGCTTGCTTGTACTTGTCGCCGGTAAGCTTTCCATAACCGGAAGTTTTCAAGAATCGATTCCCGACGGCGGTATTAACCTTGGCGCCGTCACACATGGTGCCGATGATACCGCCTAACTTATAGATTCTGAGGATCTCCGCGTCTGCGTCTGGCATAGGTTTCATGGCCTCCGACAGATACCAATTCGTCGACGGGTCATTGGTCATCGTTTTTCGCCGGAATGCGGGAATGCTATCTGCAAGACAGCCCCAGGCTGAAAGGGCCAATACGAGACCAAAAACGAAGATACGCTTGACTATTCCGACCACACGACGCCTCCCCAGGACTGCAGGCGCCAGATATAGATCAGCCTTTCATCGAAGGAAAGTATGGCGCTGCGGATGCCTTCCGGGCCATCCATTCATACAGAGTTCCTAGTTGCGACAGACGCTGCAAGCCAAAGAAAAAGGCGGCCGAAGCCGCCTTTGCTTTTATCATGTGCCTTGAGCCGCAGTTTACTGGCGATGAAGCTCCACGCGACGGTTCTTGGCTCGCCCATCTTCGGTGTCGTTCGCTGCGACGGGCGATTGCAGGCCTTCGCCGCTTGCCTTGAGGCGATCCTGCGAAACGCCGTAGGTGCCGACCAGATCGGCAACGACCGCGTCCGCGCGCGCCTTCGACAGTTTCAGGTTGAAATCCGCGCCACCGATATTGTCGGTATAGCCGACCACCGAGAGCTTCTCGTTCGGCTGATCCTTGAGGAACTTGCCGATCTCGTCGAGGCTCGGCCGCGAATCCGGCTTGATCACCGACTTGTTGAAGTCGAAGTGGATGCCGTAAAGCAGCACCTTGCCCGAGGTGTCGAGCGCCTTGTTGATGTCGGATGCTGTGACCAGAACCATCTGGTCCTTCAGCTCACCGACCTGCAGCGAGTCGAGACGAACATAGACCTGACCCTTGACCGCCTCGAATTCCGGTACGTAGCCGTCCTCGAATTCAATGACGTAGAGGGCGATGTAGGTCTTGGCGGCGCCGTCTTCCTTCACGGCGGCGACATAGCGGGCTTCGTCAGGGCTATAGCCGAAAAGCTGACCGCCCGGGCCTTTCTCGCCAAAGACCTGCTCCAGCCTGTCTGTCTCTTCCTGCTTTGCCTGGAAGAGTATTTTGTAGCCAGCGGACTGCAGATCGTTCAGATAGTTGCGGAACACTTCGGCCGATGACGGACCGGCCGGGACAGAATAGACATTTTGCGTCAGGCGGCCTTCCAGGGCTTCCTTGCTGGCAAAATCAGATTTGTCCGGATCGTCCTCGTTCTTGGTCCATTTTCCCGTCGGCAAGGTATATTCCGCGAAGTTGCGTCCATCGCACAGCACGATGGACGAGCCCTCGAAGCGCTTGATGCCGGGAAGATCCTTGCAGCCGGGCTTGTCGGCGGCAAAAACAGCGGACGAAAAGGATAGCGCCGTCAACGCGATCGTCGCGAAGACTCCGCCCAGGAATTTCGATGTCATGGATACCCCCACAGATGACATGTGATGCCGCATCGACGACCTGAAAGCGCCGGTCAGCCGATGCAGCGGTTGCTTGATGAAAAGCTAAAATTCATTTCGCATTACGCGAAATAGAGCGCTCTGCAAATTTTGCGAGTGGGAGCTGAAACTATTTCGGAGCTGACTATGCGGGGCGTCTTCGGGTTCACCGTTGCCGATCTCTGCCCTGGCTCTGGAGCATTCCGAGGGGTGCTCGCGTCAATAATACTCGACGCGCGTTTCGTTGAGGACGACGCGGATCACCCGATAGGCATAGAGGAAGCTGGCAAGGCCAAGGGTTACGATAATCAGAAGGACCCAGAGAATGACGTGTCCTATCGAGTGGCCGATATTGAAGGTGCAGTTGAGCCGGCCGATCGTTCGACCCGAACCATCCAGCAACTCAGTTTTGTTTAGAACCGCGCGGTTGAGGTAATAGGGAAAGACGATCAGCGCGAGGCCGAGCGTGACAATCGTCAATATGATCCAGAGGACGACGCTGCCGATCGATTCAGCCACGCTGAAGGAGCACTTGAGGCGGCCGATGCGGGTGGGAGTGGTGGCAATCTCAGACAATTTCTTCGCCCTCAAATTTTACGGAGACAAATGACTTTGGAAAGCTGGCGGCATCAGGATGTCCCTGCCACTGCCGCGTTTCGTTCTCGCTCAAATAGCAATTCGAAGAGGATGTATCATCATTAAAAATCGCGCAAAAGTGGCGCGTAAGGTCAAAGCACAGGTAACTGCGCAAAAACAATAATCACGAGATTTAGTGGTGCCCCATGCCGGAGTCGAACCAGCACTTCTTTCGAAACTCGATTTTGAGAGACCCCAGATGCCCTATCCTTTGTGTATCCGGGGGTATCCGTTTTCCCGATAACCGACTGTCAGCACTAGCTTTTTTCGGATATCGAGTCACCCATACCTAACCGGATGTACGCCACGGTTGGCTTTCTAGGTGCACCTATATTGCACCTGAAAACCGGCCTCATCGGAGGTTAGGAATGCCCAAAATCAAACTCACCAAGACCGCTGTCGACGCCGCAAGCCCGCAGGAGCGCGATTACGAACTCCGGGATACGACGATACCGGGGTTCCTTGTCAAGGTCACCCCGGCCGGCCGCAAGATTTTCATGGTGGCCTATGTCGCCCACAACGGACAGCGCCGAAAGCCCGCTATCGGCCGCTATGGGGAGATCACCGTCGAGCAGGCCCGCGGGATCGCGCAAGACTGGTTGGCCGAGGTTCGCCGCGGTGTCGATCCCAGCGCCGAGCGAGCCACAGCGCGGCAGGCGCCCACGGTCAAAGAACTGTTCGACCGGTTCATCACCGACTATTCGGAGAGCCGCAACAAGCCTTCCACCGTCGAGTCGAACCGCGGTTACGGCAAACGCTACATCATCCCGGTGCTCGGCCAACTGAAGGTGCCCGACGTCACCCGCGCCGACATCTCGGACCTGATGAAGAAGATGGCGAAGAAGCCAACTAACGCAAACCGCGTCCTCGCGGCCGTGCGGAAAATGTTCAACATGGCCGAGGTCTGGGGTATGCGCCCCGATGGCTCCAACCCCTGCCGCCACGTCCCGAAGTTCCCGGAACGGGGAAAGACCCGTCTGATCACCGACAGCGAGATGAAGAGGCTCTTCGCGTACCTCGCGCGCGCCGAGGCGGAGGGTCTTGAGCATCCCTTCATCCTCCTCGCGATCCGGCTGCAGTTCGAATTCGCCGCGCGCATGTCGGAGATCCTCCAACTCGAATGGTCGTGGGTCGATTACGACAACCGGCGCGTGGTATGGCCTGACAGCAAGACCGGCGGCATGTCCAAGCCCATGAGCGCCGAAGCGCAGCGGCTCTTCGAGACCGCACCGCTCCTTGAGGAGTCACCGTTCGTCTGCCCGTCCGTATTCGATCCCAGCCTGCCGATGTCGAAGCACACCTATTACCAGGGCTGGCGGCGCATCCTTGAACGTGCCGGGCTCCCGCATATCGGAACGCATGGCATCCGCCATCGCTCGGCGACCGACATTGCCAACTCCGGCGTCCCGGTGAAGGTCGGCATGGCGCTCACCGCTCACAAGACGGTGACCATGTTCATGAAGTACGTGCACACCGAGGACGACCCGGTGCGCGCTGCGGCGGAGGCGGTAAACCAGCGGCGTCAGGCGTTGCTTGGCGGTCCCCCGGCGAGCCCGCCTCACACCGCCATGCCGACGCCAGTTGTGGTCGTGCCTTCGGTGGCTCCTGAAGTCGAGCCGATTGAGCCGGTGCTGACGGCGGCCGGCAAACCGCTTGGCTACGAGGACGGCCAGTATGCCTCCCGTACCAAGCTCGGAAACTATCGGCCGTTCCGTCATCGCTCCGGTGAAAATCGCGCCGTCCCTCCTGGCACCAAGCGCGACGAGCCACAGGAGGCGAGCCATGCGTAAGGACACCAACCCGCAGCGTCGTTGGCCTACGCCGGACATCCTGCGTCGGGCTAGGTTCGTCGACGACGCTGGACCGATCCGGTTCGTCGATACGGAGGCCGCCGCCCGCTACCTCGCCCTCGAAGCGCATACTCTGGAATGCTATCGCTCGCTTGGTGGCGGACCCGTTTTCCATAAGTTCGGAAAATGGGTCCGCTATGCAGTCGACGATCTTGATGCCTGGGCCGAGAGTTGCCGTCGTGTGACCACGGCGTCGCCGGCCGCGCCGCGCATCCTTCCCATTGACCTCGCATAGCTTGGAGGCTATATGACTTGGGAAGTCAGATTGCATTCGGCCTTTGAGGACGACGTACTGGGCTTTGAGCGCGATGTCCGTGTCGCAATGTTCGCCGCCACCAAGCTGCTTGCCGATTTCGGCCCGCAGCTTGGCCGGCCCCACGCAGACACGCTCAAGGGGTCCAGACACGCCAATATGAAGGAGCTGCGCTTTGAGGCGGCCGATGGCGAATGGCGCGCAGCCTTCGCCTTCGACCCGGAGAGAAACGCGATCATGCTCGTGGCCGGCGACAAGTCGGGAGGAAGTCAGAAACGCTTCTACAGGGGCCTAATCGCAAAAGCGGATTTACGGTTTTCCGATCATCTGGAAAACCTGAAATCCGCACAGAAGGGAAAGTGAGATGGGCAAGACCATCGACGAAATCATTGCCGAACTCCCCGCGGATGAGCAGGCGGCGATCGAGGCCCGCTATCAGGTACTGAAGCAGGAAGTTGAAGGCCTGCGCGAGCTGCGCCAGATCGCCGGCAAGGCTCAAGCTGACATCGCAACGGCGCTCAACATCAAGCAGCCTTCGGTTTCGAAGATCGAGAGCCAAGCGGATATGTATCTCTCGACGCTTCGCAGTTATGTCGAAGCAATCGGTGGAAAGCTTGAGCTAACAGTGAAGTTGCCAGCTCGCCCAATGCTTACGATCCACCATCTCGGCGATGTTACCGGGTCCGCGAGCAAGTCAACTGTCGCGCGGCGCGCTCGTGGTTGATCTCACAGAAGAAACTTCGCCGGCACAATTCGAACGCACGGTTTCGGCGGCCTCCCCGAACCCTTACCGATTGCTGCCGAGCGGCTCTGCCAGTCCGATGAGAAGTCCCTCGGGGCCGCGGATGTAGCAGAGCCGATACGCCTCCTCGTACTGAACCACTTCGCCGACGAGCTGCGCACCGTGTTTGCGGAGTCTGGCGAGTGTTTCGTCGATATCGCTCACTGTGAACATAGCACGCAGGTAGCCGAGGGCGTTCACCGGGGCGTTCCGGTGATCGGCGACCACAGGCGGAGTGAGGAAACGCGAGAGCTCGAGGCGGCTGTGGCCGTCGGGCGTGACCATCATGGCGACTTCGACGTGCTGATTACCCAGTCCAGTGACGCGCCCGGCCCATTCTCCTTCAATCGTGCCTCGCCCCTCGAAAGTCAGGCCAAGCTCGGTAAAAAAAGAGACGGCATCATCGAGAGATTCCACCACGATGCCAATGTTGTCCATTCGTAGCAATTTACTGTTAGTCATGATTTCCCTCGTGTCCTTGTTGTAGCTGCCGGACGGTAGCCTCTTGACCTGCAGCCGCCAGAAAGTTCTGCGACGCGCATCGGCCGTCGTTGAGCGTCACCGACTTTTCCGAGAACGATCGAGAAGCTGACGCGCTGATCCCCTTACGTCGTTTCGTCATACGCCAAACGGGCGTGATTGATCGCTGCATGGCTGCGATCGGCCCATCGAACAAGGGCAGCCAGCGGCTTTAAAATCGTCTCACCGAGGGGAGTCAGGCGGTACTCGACACTGGGCGGCTTGGTCGGGAATACCTGTCGAGCGATCATGCCGTCACGTTCCAGATCGCGGAAGGTTTGCGTCAGCATCCGCTTGGAGATGTCGGGGATCGCGCGCTGAACAGCGCTGAAGCGATGCGGGCCGTTCGCCAACGTCACCAGTACCAACGTCGACCACTTGTCACCGATCCGGTCGAGAACGTCCCTCACCGGGCAATTCGGGTCGAACGGCCATTTTTTCGGCTGTTGTTTGAGGGAGGAATGGCCTGGCATTTCCCCCGATACCGGAGTGGTTACGTTCACCTCACCCTGTCCCAAAATCCTGCCTCCTTCACGCTTCGTATGGTCTCATTTATATACCTTGTACGCATTACAAACCACAAGGAAGAGCGACCATGAGCGAGAAGAACGCCGTGAAACTGCTGCATATCGACACGAGCATCAAAGCGACAGGATCCTTAAGCCGGGAAATGTCAGCGGCGGCTGTCGAGCGCCTGAAGCGTGAAGCTCCGGATATTGCGGTCCATTATCGCGACCTCGCCGCACATCCGCTCGGCGATATTACCGGACGCGTTTTCGCTGCCCACGCAAAGGGCGCGGACGTTAGCGATTTCGATCCCGCCGAACGCAGCGACCTCGCCGAAAGCGGGAGGGTCCTTGAGGAGTTCATGGCCAGCGACGTGATCGTGATAGGCGTGGGCTTCTACAATTTCAGCGTTCCAAGCTCCCTCAAGGCCTGGCTCGACCGGATTTTAGTCGCTGGAAAAACGTTCAGCTACACCGCAAGCGGTGTGGTCGGATTGGCGGGCGGTAAGCGCGTGATCGTTCTCCTCGCGCGGGGCGGACTCTATGGCGAGGGATCGCCGAACGCGCGCCATGAACATGCGGAGACGTACCTCACGTCCATCTTCTCGGTGATCGGGGTCGAAAACCTTGAGGTGATCGTCGCCGATGGCGTGGACATCAGCCCAGAGCTGCGTGCCGCCGCGGTCGAGCGCGCCATGGGCAGCATCGAGGCGCTGGCGGCTTGATCCCGATATCGGAGGCGTAACATGCTTAAGATCGATCTCTATTCAGATCCCATCTGCCCATGGTGCATCATCGGGGCGTATCGGCTCGACAAGGTTCTGCGGGAACGCTTTCCCGGTCTCGATGTCGAAATCGAACACATCCCATTCGAACTGCACCCCGACGCTCCGGCGGAAGGCTTTCGCATCGCCGATTATTTCAGGCGGAAAGGCATTCCAGACCCAAAGATCGCCTTCGCTCGCCCGGAAGCCGAAGCGCGCGCCTCCGGCCTCGATCTAGATCTCAGCAAACAGGCCTTCGGTTATCGGACCGTCGATGCCCATACGCTGCTGAGGCATGCCCGCAAGCGCGGAACGCAGCACGATCTTTCGATGGCCCTGATGAACGCGAACTTCCATGAGGCCCGCAATATTTCCAACAAGGATGTCCTGGCGGAGATCGCAGCGCGGCATGGTTTCACGGCCGAGGAAGCGCGAGCCATCCTGGCCGATCCCGCGGAGCAGGCGGAAACCGAAAGGCAAACCGCTGCGTCCAGAGCCAAGGGCGTGCGCTCCGTGCCCACCTTCGTTATCGGCGGAGCCGCCATGGGAGGCGGCTCGGAGGACGAGATCGCGGCGGCCATTGCACAGGCACGCCGCTGATGGCCTCACTTGCAAGGAAGAAGATAATGCCCGCCTCCCCGAAGCTCTTCGTCACTGGTGCGACCGGCCAGCTCGGCGGGCTCGTCATCGACACGCTGCTTGAGACGGTGCCCGCCAGCGCGATCGTCGCAGGCGTGCGTGATCCAGCCAAGAATGAGGGCGCCGTAAACGCGCTTCGCGAAAAGGGCATAGAAATCCGTGCTGCCGATTATACCCAGCCGGCAACGCTGGCGAGCGCGTTTGCGGGTGTCGATCGGTTGCTCCTGATTTCCAGCAGCGAGAACGGCAAGCGCAAGGTGCAGCACCGCAACGTCATCGATGCGGCGAAGGACGCCGGTGTCGGTCTGATCGCCTACACCAGCATTCTCCACGCGGACACCTCGCCGCTGTTCCTTGCGGAAGAGCATCGCGACACGGAAGCGGCCCTGGCGGAATCTGGCGTGCCGTTCGCGCTGCTGCGCAATGGCTGGTATTCGGAGGTCTATACGTGGCGGCTGCCGCTCGCCTTCAAGCATGGTGTCTTCATGGGCGCGGCGGGAGAAGGCCGCATCTCGTCCGCGGCCCGTGCCGACTATGCCGGGGCGGCGGCGGCCGTGCTGGCGGGCGGCGATCACGCCGGCCGCACCTACGAGCTGGCGGGCGATGCGTCCTTCACGCTGGCCAAGCTGGTCGCCGTGGTGGCCGAAGCCTCGGGCAAACCGATGACCTATCAGAACATGACGCCGGACGCGTTCAGGGTAGCAGTACTGAAAGCCGGCGCGCCGGAGATCGTTGGCAAGATCCTGTCGGATACCGACGCGGGCGTGGCGAAGGGCGCGCTGTTCGATGATGGCGGCGCGCTTGCCCGGTTGATCGGGCGGCCGACCACGCCTTTCCAGGCCACGATTACCGAATTCGTGCGCCACCAGCAGGCCGGCGGCGGGGCTCCTAGCCACGCATAATCTGCTCTCCGTTTAACCCGAAACTAACCCCCAATCTGAAGCGGCTGCTGCCGTTGCAGATCGCGAGAGGTGATGCATGACGACACCGATACTGCACTACATCCATGATCCCCTTTGCGGCTGGTGCTACGCCGCCAGCCCGATGGTCGAGGCGGTTGCCAACGCCGGTATCCCGATCGCACTGCACGGGGGCGGACTGATGGAGACCCCGACACGTCTGGCGCCTGACAAGCGCGCTTATATCCGGCGCAGTGACGCGCACATCGCGGAATTGACCGGCGTCACGTTCGGCGCTGCCTACCTCGACGGCCTACTCGTGGATGCAGACTCTGTGTTCTGGTCGCGTCCGACAATCGCAGCCGTTCTCGCCGCCGGCACTATCGAGCGGGGCGCCGAACTGCGCATGCTGCGCGCCATCCAGCACGCCCATTACGTCGAGGGGCGTCGTGTGGTGGACGTCGCGGTGCTCACCGCCGTGGCGGGCACCATCGGCCTGGCGGAAAATGCCTTTAGCCTGGCGCTCGAAAGCGTAGCGGTGGACGAGCACATTGCCGCCGCCCGTCGCCTGATGCAGCGCGCGGGACTGCGCGGCTTCCCCGGTTTCCTGCTGGAACGCGGCGCCGATCTCATCCGCGTCGAGCACGAACCCTTCTACGGGCGTCCTGCGGAGTTCGTGCGCGCGATCAAAGCCCTCGACTGGGTCTCGACATGACTGGGACGAGCATGGCGGCATCAGAAATCACGAGGCAGCCGGGGTTTGCCCATGCGGTCCTGGTCCTGGGCGGGTTTATGATCGGGACGACCGAGTTCGCGACCATGAGTTTCCTGCCGGCCTTCACGTCCGATCTTGCTGTCGATGCACCGACCGGCGGGTACGTCGTCAGCGCCTACGCGCTCGGCGTTGTCCTGGGCGCGCCGATGCTGGCCGTGGTCGGCGCGCGCCTCGAGCGCCGTCTTTTCCTCATCCTGCTGCTGATTTGGTTCGGTGTGGGAAACTGCCTCAGCGCGACGGCATCGAGCTTCGGCGCATCGGTGGCGCTTCGGTTCCTGACGGCCATCCCGCATGGCGCGTATTTCGGGATCGCGGTTCTCGTTGCGTCCGGCATGGTTACCGAAGCGAAGCGGGGCGCCGCGATCGGACGCGTGCTGCTGGGCCTCACGCTTGCCACCACGATCGGGGCGCCGGTGGCGACGGTCATCTCGCAATGGCTCAGCTGGCGCTGGGGTTTCGGAGTGCTGGGCCTCCTTTCGTTCGTCGCCGCCGCTCTGATCCTCTTCGTCATCCCGGTCCAGGCGAGGATCGCGGGCGCCTCGGCGTCGCAGGAGCTGGGCGCGCTGCGCCGCGGCCAAGTCTGGCTGAGCCTCGGGATCGGCGCTGTCGGCTTCGGAGGGCTTTTCGCCGTCTACACCTATCTCACATCGACGCTCGAGCTGGTGACGAAGGCTTCGGCCAGTGCGATCCCTTTCGTCCTGGCCGTCTTCGGAGTCGGCCTGACCTGCGGCAACCTCGCCGCACCTCACCTCACTAGGCGCGGCCCGATGCCCGCCATCGGCATCCTGCTGGCATGGAGCGCGCTGGCGCTTGCTCTCTACCCGCTGACTGTCGACCATCTGTGGTCGATCGGAATCGCCGTGTTCGCGATCGGCTGGGGTGGCGGCCTCGGCACCCTGTTGCAGATGCGTCTGATGGATGTCGCCGGCGATGCACAGGGGCTGGCTGCGTCGCTCAATCACGCCGCCTTCAATACCGCAAACGCTCTTGGACCCTGGCTTGGCGGGCTCGCCATCGCCGCAGGCTACGGCTGGGCATCGACGGGATGGGTGGGCTGCGGCCTGGCGCTGGGCGGCTTTGTATTTTGGATGCTGGCCCTTGCCCACGACAGCCGCGCCGTGAAACGCGGCCAGCTAATTGGAGACACAAGGGGCGAGCGGGCGGCAAACGATCTTCGGCAGCCTGCGTCCGATGCCCGACCTCGCGCTTGATCTACGCCACCTTCGAGACGCGATGCTTGTCATTCAATATGGCAGCCTCCGGCGTGCTGCAGAGGCAACGGATGTCTCGCAGTCGACATTGAGCCGGCGTGTTCAGTCACTCGAACGTCGGCTGGGAATCGTTCTCTTTGAGCGGACCAAAACTGGTACGCGACCGACGCTGGCGGGCGAGCGCTTCTTGCGTAACGCCGAGTTCGGCGCGGAACATCTGCGTCGGGCCGTCGGTGACATCGCTCTGATCAAGAAGGGCTTCGTCGGCGGGCTGCGGATCGGCGTCATGGGCTCCTTCGCACAGGGGCCGCTTGCCGATCTGCTCGCGACCTATCGCGAGCGGTTTCCCAAGATCGAGGTGAGGATCAGCGAGGGCACGTCGCATGCGCATGCCCTCGCGGTGCTGAACGGCAGGATCGACGCGGCATTCATCGTTGGCGAGCCGCATCTTCCCGGCTGCGACACCAGACACTTCTACGACGAAGCGCTCTTCGCCGCGATTCCCGCCGATCATGCCCTGGCCTCGCGTACGAGGCTGGCCTGGGAGGACCTGCGCGATGAGACGCTGCTGGTGATGGCTGACGGGTCTGGCCCGGAGGTGGAGGGCATCATTGCCCGCCATATTTCATGCCTGGGCTTCCGGCCCGAGATCGCCGTCCACCAGGTCGGACGCGACAACCTCATGAACATGGTCGGCAAGGGCTATGGTTTGACACTTGTGGTGAGCTCGATCCTTGGCGCCACCTATCCCGGAGTTCGGTTCATTCCGATCGAGCCGGCCGAAATTGTCACCTGGAGCGTCGTGTGGCCCAGGAACAATGCAAATCCCGCGCTGAAGCGGCTGCTGGAACTTTGCGATGCCGTAGTCCGTCCCGCGATGACAGCGCCGGTGGGATATCGCCGCAGCAGTTCCCCGCCGACGCTGACGCCGTGATCTGAGCCGAGGCGCATCGACGCTGACCTGGAGTCTGGAAAAACGCTTGCAGACCTTCCTGTCTTTGCGCTGCGCAGCGAAACGTACGTGGAGGCAGGCGATCTCGCGCAGATCGAGATGGTCGCCTCGGGGAGCTGGCGTCGCGCGTGCCGCCGCCGCCGGAAGCGCCATCCCCGCCGATAGGCAAGACGGTCTCCGACGCCGGCGCCGGTCTGCTCGACGCGGCGCTGCGCCTACTCCGCCTGCTCGACAATCCGGCCGCGCTGCCCGTGCTCGGGCCGCTCGCCGAGCAGGAAATTCTCTATCACCTGCTCGCCGGCCCGGACGGCGCCAGGATGCGCCACATCACTTCCAGCCAGGGTCGGGTGGCCCAGATCGGCCGCGCCATCGCCTGGATCGGCCAGAACTTCCGCGAACGGTTCAGCATCGAACGACTTGCGGCGGAAGTGGGCATGAGTCCGTCGAGCCTGCACGAGCATTTTCGCGCCGTGACGGCGATGACGCCGCTACAATTCCAGAAGCAGCTCAGGCTGCAGGACGCGCGCAGCCTCATGCTGGTCGACGACATCGATGTCGCGACTGCCGCTTTGCGCGTCGGTTACGAAAGCCCGACGCAGTTCAGTCGCGAGTATCGCCGCCACTTCGGAGAACCGCCGGCGCGCGACATCGCCCGCTTGCGCGCTTCGCCCGGCTTGGCCGTGATGGCTTGAGTTCAGCTTACCGGCGAGCGTCAAGGCTGGGAGCCACGTCTCCGGTTCTTCACTGACACCGTCGGCACCCGCTGCCTTGCTCGGGAAGCATATCAACGCTGCCTTTCGGGAAACCCTGTCCAGAGCATAGCCTCACCTTGGAGCGCCATACGTTCCAGTGCGCAAGCCAGTCGCGAGCTCGGGCAGCGATCGCGTCATTGCATGGGTCGACATCAGCGAGATCGCCCCGTCCATTCCTTCCGCGTACCGACGCAAAAGCTCAGTCATCGCCGTGCGATCGACCGCCCGCGAGAACTCAAAGCCTTGACCAAGGACACATCCCATCATCCAGAGCTGGCTGGCCTGAACCTCAGTCTCGATCCCCTCGGCCACCACACGGATGTCGAGCTGGCGCGCGATGTCGATCAACCCCTGGACAATCACCATCGCCGGATCGTCGGGCCATAATTGGGCGACGAAGGATCGGTCGATCTTGATCGCGTCCACCGGCATGCTGACGAGATGGGTTAACGAGGCATGGCCGGTCCCAAAATCGTCGAGCGAGACGCGCACGCCACTGCGCCGGAGCCTGCTGATTTCCGCGGAGATGACCTTGTCACGCCGACCCACCGACACATTCTCGCTCACCTCGAGGATGAGGTGGTCGAGCGAGACGCCAGCTCGACCGAAGCTGTGCTCAAGCTTGCGTGTGAGATCGCCCGCATAAAAGTCGGCCGTCGAGACGTTCACGCCGACATATTGGAATGGAATGCCGGCATCGAGCCAGCCGCGGACATCCTTGGCGACGATCGAGAGCATGCGGCCCGTCAGCGCCGCCGCCACCTTGACGTCCGATGTCGCGTCCTGGAATTCGCTGGCCGCGATCACCTCGCCGGCCGCCGTTCGAAGCCGGCATAGCGCCTCGACACCGACGATCTCGCGCGTGTCGAGACGAACGACCGGCTGATAATAGGCGTCGATGCGCCCCTCTGCGAGCGCCGCCGTAACGTCGCGAATCGCGTCGAGCCGATGGGTGATCCGGCTGCCGATGCCGGGCCAGTAGCGAACGAATCCGCCCCGGCCGGTCTCCTTGGCATGGTACAGCGCGAAATCCGCATTCTGATAAACGTCCGCCGCCGCGTTCCCCGCAAGCACTGCGCCGCCGATCGTGGCGGCCGGAACGACGACATGGCCATCGCAATCCGCCGGCGCTTCCAGCGCCGCGAAAATCCTGCCAGCTCGCGCCTCCAGATCGGTCAGGGCCTCCGGATACTGCACGATGACCGCGAACTCATCCCCGCCGAGCCGAAAGGTGACATCCGGCAACATGGCCGCCGCGATCCGCTCGCCGGCGGCGCGGATCAACCCGTCCCCAGCCGGATGACCGAACAGGTCATTCACGGTCTTGAGATTGTCGAGGTCAACAATGAACAGCGCCCACGATCCCGGCGCGTCGCAGGCCATGCTGGCGAGAGCCATGTTGAAGGCGGCCCGATTTGGCAGTCTCGTCAGTCCGTCGACGCTTGCGCGCCGCTCCCGGTCGGCGACACGCTCGTGACGCCGAAGCGCGATCTCGCAGAGCTCCACGCATTGGGCGATGACGGTCCTCTCGGGCTCGAGCGGAGACCGCGGCTCGCGAAAATATAGGGCCAATGCTCCGACCGGCTTGCCGTCCTGCCCCGTGATTGGAGCCGACCAGCACGCCTTGAGGCCCGCGGCGAGTGCAAGATCTCTGAGCTTCGCCCATTTTGGATCCGCGCTGATATCGGTCACGAAAACCGGCTGCCGCAGATAGGCGGCCCTTCCGCAAGAGCCCGCGTCCGGTCCCATCATCAGGCCCCCGATGGCGCCGCTGAGTTCAGCGGGCAAACTCGGCGCCGCAAGAGGATCGAGAAGGCCCGCGGGATCGATCCGCATCACGGTGCAGATGACGCCGGGCAACAATGCCTCGACTTCCTGGCAGAGCTGGTGAACCGTGTCCTGCACGGGGGCGCCGTTTGCGATTAGGCGCAGAATCCGATTTTCGAAACAAAGCAAATCACGAGGGCCACCTACCCGGCAACAATATCATCGGCGACTATAATAGTCGTCATAGGTAAATCCTGGGTGAGCTTGATTGCTAAATTTCGAATTAAGCATGGCCTGGGAGGGGAAAGCCTTCCCCTGCGGCCGAGCCTTGCGTCTCGACCGACCCCTTCTGCGGGGAGCGCCCCGCAACGCCCCCTGAGAGTGAGAGTGCGGACCGGCTTTGCCGTGACGGGTTGAGGGCTGGGAGAGAGGCTTCCGGCGCCCGTCGCGGAGATCCGCGATGTCCAGAAAGACCACACCCGCTCGCGCCGGCCAGGACCGGACGAGCCTCTACGACGACATTACCGGCAAGATCATCGCCGAGCTGGAGGCCGGCCGCGTGCCCTGGGTCCAGCCCTGGGGAACGGCGGCGGCGAAGGCGCCGCTGACCATGCCGAGAAACGCCGCTACCGGCCGGCAATATTCCGGGATCAATGTCCTCATCCTCTGGGGCAGCGTCATCCAGCACGGCTTCGCCGGACAGAGCTGGCTGACGTTTCGCCAGGCGCTCGCGCTCGGCGGCAATGTCCGCAAGGGCGAACACGGCACCACCGTCGTCTATGCCGACCGCTTCGTGCCGGACGACGAGAAAAGGCGCGCCCGCGAGACCGGCGACGACGCCCATGCCGTTCCGTTCCTGAAGCGCTTCACGGTGTTCAACGCGCAGCAATGCGAGAACCTGCCGGAGGACGTCGCCATCGTTGCGCCACCGCCATTGCCCGGCCTGATCGAACCCCGGGTCGAGGCGCTGATCGCGGCCACCGGCGTCGACTTTCGCATCGGCGGCAACCGCGCCTGCTACGCGCCGGGTCTCGACTATGTGATGGTCCCGCCGCCCCAGGCCTACTTCGAGCCGATCAACTGGCACCGCACGGCCCTGCACGAGCTGGGGCACGCCAGCGGCCATCATAGCCGGCTGAACCGCGATCTCACCGGCGCCTTCGGGACCAAGAAATACGCGTTCGAGGAACTTGTCGCCGAGATGAACGCGGCCTTCTGCTGCGCCTCGCTCGGCATCGTCCCGACGGTGCGGCACGCCGACTATCTCGGATCGTGGCTCGAGGTGCTGCGCGAGGACAACCGCGCGATCGTGCGCGCCGCCAGCCAGGCCAGCAAGGCGGCCGATTGGCTGCTCGGCTTCCTCCCGGACGCGGAGCCGGCCTCGGTCATGGACGACGCCTCCGATGAACGGAGGGCGGCGTGATCCTCCTCACCCCGGAGCTCCGCGAGCGCCTGCTCGCCAACGGCCGCGCGCGGCGGCGATCATGTCCCCGTCGTGCGTTTCTTCAACCCGCTCGGCATCGGCACCTGGCTAGCGACCGAACTCGACGACGACGGCGACACCCTGTTCGGTCTAGCCGATCTCGGCGAACCGGAGCTGGGCCCGTTCAGCCTCTCGGAAATGGCAGCGCTGCGCCTGCCGTTCGGCCTGGGCATCGAGCGCGACATCCTGTTCGAGGGCGCGTTCCCGATCTCCGTCTATGCCGAGGCGGCGCGCCGGACCGGCAGCCTCACGACCGCGGAACGCGTCCTTCACGCCGCCGCCAGCTCTCGCCGGGAAGCCAGGTAATGCGCTTCCATCGCTGGCCACGACCCACTGCCTATCAGGAGACGCCGCGCAAACGCGAGATCGCACCAAACATCGGGCCCGGGACCGACGCGGATCCTGTTCCTGATACGACTATTATAGTCGTCCTGATCTATGCCACAGGAATCCCGATCTGAACATGCGTGCATCTCTCCCGGCGTCCGGGCGGTAGAGCCGGAAGAGAGTGAGAGGAGTGACGGGATTTCGTGACGGGTTGGAGGTTGAGAGAGTCTCTCGGCCGCCCGTCGCGGAGTACATCCCGATGGCTACTGCCGTTCAGAAGATCACCCTGTCGTCCTCGCGCGACATCCCCTTCAACAAGCTGGTGCTCAGCCAGTCCAACGTCCGGCGCGTGAAGGCCGGCGTCTCGATCGAGGACCTGGCGGCCTCGATCGCCCGGCGAGGCCTGATCCAGAGCCTCAGCGTCTTCCCCGTGGTCGACGCCGAGGGCAATGAGACCGGCATGTTCGAGGTGCCGGCCGGCGGCCGCCGCTTCCGGGCGCTCGAAATGCTGGTGAAGCAGAAGCGCCTCGCCAAGGTCGCCCCCGTGCCTTGTGTGGTGCGCGAGCGCGACAGCGCCATCCTCCCGGAGGAGGTCTCCCTCGCCGAGAATATCGAGCGCGCTCCGCTCCATCCTCTGGATCAGTTCCGCGCCTTCCAGGACATGCGCGGCAAAGGCATGACCGAGGAGGAGATCGCCGCGGCCTTCTTCGTACCGGTCGCTGTCGTGAAGCAGCGGCTCCGGCTGGCGTCCATCTCGCCCGTATTGCTCGACGTCTATGCCGAGGACGGCATGACGCTGGAGCATCTCATGGCCTTCACCGTGTCGGACGACCATGTTCGTCAGGAGCAGGTCTGGGACGCGGTCAAGGATGCGTGGTCGAAGGAGCCATACCAGATCCGGCGCATGCTCACCGAGATCACGGTGCGCGCCTCCGACAAGCGCGCCGTCTTCATCGGCCTCGACGCCTATCAGGCCGCCGGCGGCATCGTCATGCGCGACCTGTTTCAGTCCGACGATGGCGGCTGGCTGCAGGACCCGGCGTTGCTGGATCGCCTGGTGGCCGAAAAGCTGAAGACCACCGCCGAGGCGATCGCCGCCGAAGGCTGGAAGTGGATCGAGGTCGCCGTCAGCTTCCCCTACGACGCGACCCGCGGCCTGCGCGAGCTGCAGGGCGAGCCGCTCGATCTGACCGCGGAGGAGCAGGCGGCGATCGACGCCCTCAACGCCGAGTATCAAAAGCTCGAGGCGGACTATGAAGGCGCCGATGAACTGCCCGACGAGGTCGATCAGCGGCTCGGCGAGATCGAGACCGCGCTTGCCAGTTTCGAGGAACGTCCGGCCCGCTACGAACCTGACGATATCGCCCGCGCCGGCGTGTTCGTCAGCATCGCCCATGACGGCAACCTCGACATCGATCGCGGCTATGTCCGCCCCGAGGACGAAGCCCGGGCGACGACCGAAGGCGACGATGACGTCGATGCCAGCGGCCAGGCCAGTGATCCGGCCGAGCCGGTCATCCAGCGCGCCGTCATCACCATCGGTGGCCAGCCGTCCGAGCCCGAGGAGGACGAGGACGACGCGATCAAGCCACTGCCGGATCGACTCGCCACCGAGTTGACCGCGCACCGCACGCTGGCCCTTCGCGACGCTCTGGCCAACAATCCGCACGTCGCGATGACGGCGCTGCTGCACAAGCTGGTCGCCGACACCTTCCAGCACCGCAGCACCACCGGCGCGCTGGAGGCGTCGGTTCGGCATGTCTTCTTTCCCATTCAGGACGAGGCGCTGAAAGACAGCCCGTCGGCGCGCGCCGTTAGCGAGCGGCATGACGGCTGGGCCGGCGATATCCCGGCTGATGACGAGGCCCTGTGGGATTGGATCGCCGGCCTCGACGAGACCAGCCGCATAGCATTGCTGGCGCATTGCGTGAGCTACGGCGTCAATGCGCTCTACGAGAAGCCCAATCCCTACGGCGGGAACGGCGTTTCGCAGCATGGTCTCGACCAGCGTCTGCGCCAGGCCAACCGGCTCGCGCGCGCGACCGGGCTCGACATGGTCGAGGCCGGCTGGCGTCCGACCGTCGGCAATTATCTCGGCCGCGTCACCAAGGCCCGCATCCTCGAGGCGGTGCGGGAAGGCGCAGGCGAACAGGCGGCGCAGCTCATCGACCACCTCAAGAAGGGTGACATGGCCAAGGAGGCCGAACGGCTGCTGGCCGATACCGGCTGGCTGCCCGAGCCGCTGCGTCTTGCCGATGTCGACGGCGCAGCGGGCGCGGATGGCGAGGAGGACGGCGTAGCGCTGCCGGAATTCCTCAGCGCCGATGACGAGGAAGAAGTCCCGGCCGATGCCGAGGACGACGAAGCCCACCTCGTCGCCGCGGAGTGACCGGCTCGCGGGGCGGCTCCGGCCGCTCCGCACCCTCCTCAAATCGAAGGAGCGATCCGATGGATCAACCCGATGCTGCGACGCCCCGGCGCGTCGTCTTCCAGTATCTCGTGCCCGTTCACGTCGAGGTCGAGGACGGCCTCGTCTGCCGCGTGACGGTCATCGACGAAACGCCGGTGCGTAACCCGACCGTGGTCGAAAGCGATCCCGCCTATCTCGACCAGGCCGTCCGCGCCGCCGATGACGGCCAGTCTTGGCCGTCCTGGCAGTTCGGCTACTAGCCGCTTCCTCCACCATCCAACCCTTCTGAGCCCGGCCCCTGCGCCGGGCTTTTTTCGTTTCAGGAGCCCGACATGACCGACTATCTCACCCGCTTCTCCTGCCTGCTCGACGTCGGCACGCCTGCTAACGTTGCGCGGGCATTCGACATCTACACGGCGCTGATGGCCGAGAACGGCCGCGAGGATCCGCCGGCCGAACCCTTCCTGCTGTCACTGACGCCGGAGCATGGCGCGAGCCGCCTCTGTCTTTGCGATCCCGGCACCGCCGACCCGCAGCTCCTCATCACCTTCGTCACGCGCTGCGCCGAAACCTTCAAGCTGACCGGTCGCTGGGGCTTTCAGTGGGCGGGCGTTGCATCCGACCCCGTCATCGACGGCTTCTCAGGCGGAGCGCATATCCTGGACCTCGCCTCAGGCCGGACCCTCGCCTGGATGAGCACCGGCCGCTGGCTTGCCGAAGGCGGTGCGCGATGATCCCCGACCACGCCCGCGCCAATTTCCAGACACTGCTGCGCGCCGCCGAAAGTGGCGATTTGGCGCTGATGGAATGCACCGATGCCATGACGGGCGAGCCTCGCTACGTCATCGCCGCGGTCGGCCGCGACGGCGACAGCTACGTCTTCACGCCATTCGGCCATTTGGCAGAAGGCGACCCCTATGAGGCCTATGCGCCGCCCGTCGAGCGGACGTGACGGCCCACGAGCTTGTAGACATCGACAACGGTCGAGCGCGCCCGCGCCACAAACGCCGGATCGCCGGGCGGAACGGCAAAATCCATGAACGCGTGCTTCGGATAGTAGGCATTCAGCACTCCGACCACGTAGGAGAAATCGTCGGGAAGTCCATCCAGCCCGGCTGCCGCCACGCAGGCCAGTCCACGTTCCAAATCATGTCGGATTTCGCATCGACACCGATCGTCGTTCCAGTCCCGTGTGAGCAGGAACGATTTCAGCACGAGTTCGCTGGCGATCGCCAGCGAATAGCAGATGTCGCGAGCATTGTCCGCGACAGGATCAGAGGCCGCACGGAGAAACCCTCGGCCGTTGCGGTAGAACGCCTTGGCTAACTCGCGCGCCTCAACATCAGTACTCGCGTCTACCAGACCGAGACCTCCCACTGTCCGTTGACGCGCGCGAAGCCGATTGGCCGGTTCTGAGGCGTTGCATTCGGTTTGGCGGGATCCAGGGTGAGCTGAGTCATGCAGGTGACGCCGGGGCCGACATCGCCCGGCGAACAATCACCGAGCTTCAGCGTCGCGTTGGTGAGTGGACCCGTGAACAGGCGGTGCCGGCGAACCGCGGCGGTCGCCTGCTCCTCAGTCGGCTGCGCGACACCGGCCGCCACCGCTGGTGACGCCGCCACAGGCGCAATAACGGGCCGCAGCACGAACCCTGCGCCAAAGCCGACCACCAGGCATCCCGCTGCAATGATGCCGATCGCGCTTCCCTTCATCACGCCAACCTTCTTCGTCTGCCACCGCGCGGCCGGCGACGACACCTTCGTTTTGCTTTGGCGGTAGCTTAGCGGTGCGGCGGCCATGATGGAAGGCGAAGCGATCAATCGGGTGATGCGCGCACCAGAGTGAGAGGACGGCCGGGACGGGTTTGAGCCCGTCCGGTCGAGAGAGAGCCCCGGGCCGGTTCGTCCCGTCCTGCTCTCCGAGGTTTCCTCCATGCCCCATGCTTCGCTTCACGCGGCCGCTCCGGCCGCGACGCTGCCGCCCGCGCCCGACATGCCGCCGGCGTCCGCCATCCTCGCCGCGGCCGAGCAACTCCTTCTCCACCTCGAATGTGGTCGGCCGATCGACGCGACAATTCTGCGCGCGGCCATGGAAGCAGCCTTCGGTGCGTCCGACGCTGCCGGCGCCTGGGACTGGAAGACGGCCTATGACGCCTGCGAAGTCGCGACGGTCCTGTTCCTGCGCAAATACGGAAAGGCGCTTTTCCGCAAAGCCGCTTCCCCGGCTTCACGCCTTTCCGCTCTGGCCAAGATTGTCAGCCTTCTGCCGACCCACACGCGCCGCTCCGAGGAAGCGCAGGCTTTCCACCAATTCTCGACGCCGGTCCCGCTCGGTCTCGCCGCCCTGACCGCGGCATCGCTGACACCGGCCGACCGCGTGCTGGAGCCCTCAGCCGGCACCGGCCTGCTTGCCATCCTCGTCGAGATCACCGGCTCCGCGCTCATTCTCAACGAGCTTGCCGAGACCCGCGCCGATCTGCTCGCCTCCCTCTTTCCGGCCATCCCGGTCACGCGCTTTGACGCCGCGCAGATCGATGACCATCTCGTTCCGGCGGCCGTTCCCAGCGTCATCATCATGAATCCGCCGTTCTCGGTGATGGCCAACGTCACCGGACGAATTGCCGACGCGGCCTATCGCCATGTCGCCTCGGCCCTGGCGCGCCTTGCCGATGGCGGCCGCCTCGTCGCGATCACCGGGGCGAACTTCTCGCCCGATGCACCTGCCTGGCGCGACGCGTTCATCCGGCTGCAGGAACGCGGGCGTGTCTTGTTCACGGCCGCGGTCGCGGGCTCGGTCTATGCCAAGCATGGCACGACCGTCGAGACGCGCCTGACCGTCATCGACAAGGCGCCGGCCGAGGACACCACCCGCTTTCCGGATTCTACCGGCCTCGCACCCGATGTTGCGACGCTGCTCGCGTGGATCGACCAGCAGGTTCCGGCCCGGCTGCCGGTGTCGCTCCCTAAGACGATCGCCGACGCGCCGGTCGCCACGCCCACCGTGCGCGGATATCTCGCCCGGGCCGCTTCCGCGGCGCCTGCGCGCCGCGTCGCCCAGCCCGACGGCGTGCCCCTTCAGTACGAGACGACGGACTGGACGCCACCCGAAGGCGGCCGTCTCTCGGATTCGATCTACGAGACCTATGCGCTCCAGTCGATCCGCATCCCCGACGCGCAGCCACATCCCACAAAGCTGGTGCAATCGGCCGCCATGGCTTCGGTCGCGCCGCCGAAGCCCAGCTATCGCCCGCTGCTCCCGACCCACATCGTCAGCGATGGCGTACTGTCCGACGCCCAGCTTGAGACGGTGATCTATGCCAGCGAGGCCCATGGCGACTATCTCGCCGGCGCCTGGACCGTGGATGAGACCTGCGATCTCGTCTCGGCCGCGCCCGACGATGCGGAAAATGCCGTCCGCTTCCGCCGGGGCTTCATGCTTGGCGACGGCACAGGCGCCGGCAAAGGCCGCCAGTCGGCCGGGATCATTCTCGACAACTGGCTCCAGGGTCGGCGCAAGGCGGTCTGGATCTCCAAATCCGACAAGCTGCTGGAGGACGCCCAGCGCGACTGGTCCGCGCTCGGCATGGAGCGGCTGCTGGTCACGCCGCTCTCGCGCTTCCCGCAAGGCACGGCGATCCGTCTCGCGGAAGGCATCCTTTTCACCACCTACGCTACGCTACGGTCCGACGACCGCGGGAGTAAGCTTTCGCGCGTCAAGCAGATCGTCGAATGGTTGGGCTCCGACTTTGACGGAGTGATCATTTTCGACGAAAGCCACGCCATGCAGAACGCCGGTGGCGGCAAGGGAGAACGGGGCGATGTCGCCCCTTCGCAGCAGGGCCGTGCGGGCTTGCGCCTCCAGCACGCCCTGCCGAACGCGCGCGTCGTCTACGTCTCCGCTACCGGCGCCACGACCGTCCACAATCTCGCCTACGCCCAGCGGCTTGGCCTGTGGGGCGGCGAGGATTTCCCCTTCGCCAACCGAGCCGAATTCGTCGAGGCGGTCGAGAATGGCGGCGTCGCGGCGATGGAGGTGCTGGCGCGCGATCTGCGCTCCCTCGGCCTCTACACATCACGATCGCTGTCCTATGACGGCGTCGAATATGAATTGCTCGAACACCAGCTCACGCCCGAGCAGACCCGCATCTACGATGCCTATGCCGGCGCCTTCGCCGTCATCCACAATCATCTCGACGCGGCGATGCAGGCCGCCAACATCACCGGCGACAGCGGTACGCTGAATCGCCAAGCGAAGTCGGCCGCGCGCTCGGCCTTCGAATCCGCCAAGCAGCGCTTCTTCGGCCACCTCCTGACGTCGATGAAGACGCCGACCTTGATCCGGTCGATCGAGCAGGACCTGGCCGATGGCCATTCCGCCGTGATCCAGATCGTCTCGACCGGCGAAGCGCTGATGGAACGGCGTCTCGCCGAGATCCCCACCGATGAATGGAACGACGTCCGCGTAGACATCACGCCCAGGGAATATGTCCTGGATTACCTCGCCCATTCCTTCCCGGTGCAGCTCTACGAACCGTTCACCGACAGCGAGGGCAATCTGTCGTCGCGGCCGGTCTACCGGGACGGCCAGCCGGTCGAAAGCCGCGAGGCCGTCGCCCGGCGCGACGAACTGATCGAGCATCTCGCATCCCTGCCGGCGGTGCCCGGCGCGCTCGACCAGATCGTCCAGCGCTTCGGCACCGAGATGGTGGCCGAAGTGACCGGCCGCTCGCGGCGTGTGGTGCGCAGGGGCGAGCGCCTCGCCGTCGAAACCCGCGCCGCGTCCGCCAATCTGGCGGAGACCGCTGCCTTCATGGACGATCAGAAGCGCCTCCTGGTGTTCTCGGACGCCGGCGGTACGGGGCGCAGTTACCATGCCGATCTCGCGGTGAAGAACCAGCGCCTGCGCGTCCACTATCTACTCGAGCCCGGCTGGAAGGCCGATGCTGCCATCCAGGGCCTGGGCCGCACCAATCGGACGAACCAGGCACAGCCGCCGCTGTTCCGGCCGATCGCGACCGACGTGAAGGCCGAGAAGCGCTTTCTCTCGACGATCGCCCGACGCCTCGACACGCTGGGCGCGATCACGCGCGGCCAGCGCCAGACCGGCGGCCAGGGCCTGTTCCGGCCCGAGGATAATCTGGAATCGCACTATGCCCGGGACGCGCTCCGGCAGCTCTATCTGCTGCTCGTGCGTGGCAAGGTCGAAGGCTGCTCGCTCGACCGCTTCGAGTCCGCCACCGGCCTCAAGCTGATGGACGACAACGGCATCAAGGATGAGCTGCCGCCGATCACCACCTTCCTCAACCGGCTGCTGGCGCTGACCATCGATCTGCAGGGCGTGTTGTTCACGGCGTTCGAGCAACTCCTCACCGCCAAGGTCGACGGTGCGATCCGCAGCGGTGTCTATGATGTCGGGCTGGAAACGCTGCAGGCGGAGAGCTTCGTCGTCACCGACGCCCGCGTGATCCACACCCATCCCGGCACGGGCGCGGAGACCCGGCTGCTCACCATCACCCGGCGCGAGCGCAATCGGCCGACGACCCTGGCCGACGCGCTCGACCATCTCTCCGATCCACGGGGGCGGCTCTTGGTCAACGGCCGCTCCGGCCGCGCCGCCGTACAGGTTCCAGCGCCGTCAATGATGCTCGACGATGGCGAGATCGAGCGGCGTGTTTGCCTGATCCGGCCGATGGAGCAGCACTATGCGCCGCTGCGCATGATGGGCGAGAGCCATTGGGAGGAAGCCGATCGCGGCGCCTTCGCTGCAGCGTGGTGGGCGGAGCTGAACGACGTGCCGGAGTTTTCCGACAGCACCATCCATATCGTCGCCGGGCTCTTGCTGCCGATCTGGAAGCGCCTGCCGGACGAGTCGACCCGGGTCTATCGGCTCCAGACCGATGACGGGCAGCGCATCATCGGCCGCCGCGTCTCGCCCGCCTGGGCCGCTAACGCCAGCACCACCGGCGCGAGCCGCCTCACGCCGGACGCCGCCTTCGGCGCGCTGATGGACGGGGCCACCATTCTCGACCTCGTCGAGGGTATGCAGCTTCGCCGCGCCCGGGTCATGGGCGTCAACCGCATCGAACTATCCGGCTTCACCGAGGCGATGCGCGAGCGCTTGCGGGCTTATGGCCTCTTCAGCGAGATCATCTCGTGGAAGCTGCGCTTCTTCGTGCCGGTCGATGCCAACGGACCGACCGTGCTCGCCAGGCTGCTCGACACCTTTCCGATCATGCGCATCTCCGAGCGGGAGGCCGCGTGATGACACGGCAGAACGCGTCCGATCTTGCGCATCGTCTCGGCCAACAGGCCGAGGCGGTGTGCCGTCATTATCTCTCCAGCGGTCATCGCGAGGGCCGCTACTGGCTGGTCGGCGACGTGCGCAACACGCCGGGCCGCTCGATGTATGTCCGGCTCAAGGATTCGCCGAAAGGTGTCGCGGGCAAATGGACCGACGCCGCCACTGGCGAACATGGCGATCTCCTCGACGTCATCCGGGAAAGCTGCGGCCTGATCGACTTCAAGGACGTCGCCGACGAGGCGCGGACCTTCCTCAGCGTGCCGCCTCCGGAGCCCGAACCATACGCGCGCGCACGCCGAAGCCCAGCGCCCCATGGCTCTCCCGAAGCCGCACGGCGCCTGCTCGCCATATCGCAACCGATCACGGGCACCCTCGTGGAAGCGTATTTGCGCAAACGCGGCATTACGGATCTACGCGGAGCCGGAAACCTGCGCTTTCACCCGCGCTGCTATTATCGGCCCGACGAGCATTCTTCGACCGAGACGTGGCCGGCGATGATCGCGGCCGTCACCGATCTCGGCGGCAGGATCACCGGGGCGCATCGCACCTGGCTCGATCCGCGATCGCGTGACAAGGCGCCGATCGACACGCCGCGACGGGCGATGGGTGACCTTCTCGGCAACGCGGTGCGCTTCGGCATCGGCCGCGAGGTGATGGCGGCTGGCGAAGGTATCGAGACCGTGCTGTCGCTCCGGCAGGTCCTGCCCGACATGCCGATGCTGGCGGCGCTCTCGGCAGCCCATCTCGCAGCCATCCTCTTCCCCGATACGCTGCGACGGCTCTACATCGTGCGCGACAATGATCCGGCCGGCGACGGTGCGCGTGATAGCCTCATCGAACGGGCCAACGCGGCCGGAATCGAGGCGATCGTCGTCTCGCCGGCGCTCGGCGACTTCAACGAGGATCTGCGCACCCTGGGCATCGAGCAACTCCGGCAGCAGTCGCGGATGCAGATCGCGCCTCAGGACGTCGCAAGGTTCATGGCGCTGGCGGCATAGCCCGGCACGCGAGAGCGGGAATGGCGGTGCGTCGTCATGCTCGCGTGGATGCACCAACCATCGGAGGGGACCGCGCCTCGGCCTTCGAGAGGGCGATCGGCCAGCAAACGGGCCCGCCCGACAATGGCTGCGGCCGACTATTTTCCGGCGCGGCCTTCGGCCGCTTTCCATCGCGAGGCAAAATAGCCGGCCTTCGCCATCCTCCGCTAACGCTGCGGCCCTGCGCTCCGCTCCGGGTGCAGGGCCGGCCCGCCCGCCGGCTTCGTCGCCATGAAGGCCGCGACGGTCGCGGTCCAACCGACGGAGCATCCCATGAGCGAGCACGACGACTTCGAACCGCATCACGAATCCTCACCCACCGACCATGTCCTGACCGAGCTTCAACTCCACGGCTATCGTCCCTTCGAGGACGAACCCGACCAGCGGCTCCTGCCGGACGGCAACGCGGTCGCGGGCGCCATCGCCAACATCTTCGACGCCCTGATCGGAACGCTGGAGGACACCCGCCTCGAGCCCGACCTCGACGATCTCCTCTGGTCGACCGTCAACGTCTTCCACCGCGCCACCGAACGGATCGCCCGCGAACTCGACGACAATGAGCAAGGCCAGCGTCGGGGACAGCGAGAACAGGATGGCAGCGAGGTGAAGTCGGTCGAACTGGAACGCCTGATCGCCGAGGGCCAGACCCTGATCGAACGCCAGAACGCCTTCGAGCTGATGCGCGACCAGGCCGCCGAGCACTATGAACGCCACGTCGGCAAGACCTGGCTTCCGCGCAGCGGATCGCGGATCAACCATCGCAATCTCACCTCGGCGATGATCGACAGCCGCGACTTCCTCATGGCGAAGAAGCGCGCCGAACAGGAGGTGCTCCTTCCCCCTGGACCGAAGATCGTCGTGACCGGCGGGCTCGACTTCAATGACCACCGGCTGATCTGGGCCAAGCTCGACCAGGTGCATGAGAAGCACCCCGACATGGTGCTGATGCACGGCAAGTCGCCGAAGGGCGCCGAGAAGATCGCCTCGCTGTGGGCCAATAACCGCAACGTGCCGCAAATCGGCTTCGCCCCCGACTGGACCAAGCACGGCCGGGCCGCACCGTTCAAGCGCAACGACCAGATGCTGGAGATCGTGCCGAAGGGCGTCATGCACTTCCCGGGCACCGGCATTCAGGACAACCTCGCCGACAAGGCGAAAAAGCTCGGCATCCCGGTCTGGAGGTTCGGCGGCGCGTGAGCGCCGCCTCTATATGCAATGCTCCGGGTACACATACAGTCCGTAAACCATTCTATTCTTCACCCCGACGATGCTCATTGTGAAAGCCCAAATGTAGCGAGCGTTCATACCGCGCCACAAAGGCGTCGATCCGAGCTCAGCGCGCGATGCCTTGCTTATCAGGTTCGTTTTCACCTTCGAGCTTTTCCCGCAGGACCGCCATCACGCGGTGCGCGGCCTTGATGTCATCCAGCGACAGGCTTTCGGCCAACCGATTTACTTGCGGCTCGTACGCTGCGATCGCGGCATCGTATGTCCGCTGACCCTTCTCGGTCAGCACGACAAGCTGCGCGCGCCGGTGATGCGGATTGGCTTCAAACCCGACCAGCCCTTCCTTCTCCAGATCGTTCACGATCCGTTGGACGTTCTGGCGGTTTGCCCCGAGGTCGCGCGCAAGCCAGGCGACGGGCTGCGCCCGATCGGCAAACGCTATCGCTCCCAGGATTTGCCAGCGAGCACTTGTCAATCCGAACGGCGCAACAAGCCGGTCGCCCCATGTCAGCGTCACGTTGTTCGCCCGGAACATGCTCAGGATGAACTCGGTCAGGGCCTCGCCCGCTTCATGTCTCTTTGCTTCCCTGCTTGCTTCCGGCATTTGTCACCATAATCCTATATTGACATCATCATGTCAATTATGTAGTGCTGCATCATTACCAATTGACACCATGACACCGAACTGAACGGAACGCCATGGTTGGGATCCACGATGTCCGCGCCCGCCATCGCCGCCTCGGCGCTGACGTATGGCCGCAAAACCGAGAGAGAAAACTATGCTCAGGATTGTCCATCCACTGGCGGGCGTCATCGCCCTTCTCACCATTTCGACCTTTTGGCTTTCGACGGCGCTTTCCGAGCTGTTCGCCACACCGGCAACGATCGTGGCGGTCAAGTCCGCCATTCCGTGGGGACTTCTGCTTCTCATTCCGGCGATGGCGGCAGTCGGCGGTTCGGGGTTCGTGCTCTCGAAAGGACGGCGCGAAGGTCTGGTCGGCGCGAAGCTGAAGCGCATGCCTTTCATCGCGGCGAACGGGCTGCTGGTCCTGGCTCCGGCGGCGCTGCTTCTGGCGGCGAAGGCGCAAGCCGGAGAATTCGACGCGATCTTCTACGGCGTGCAGGCGCTCGAACTCGCCGCGGGAGCCGTCAACATCGTGCTTCTTGGGCTCAGCATGCGTGACGGCATGAAACTCACGCAGTGTCGGCGCAGGACGTCGGAGGCGGCGACCTCGAGGCGGCGCACCACCCCCGCTTCTGTGCGCTGATCCTTGGTCAGACTGATCGCCTGACGCCATCAACCCGTAAAGGGTCGGCTATGCGAGCATGCCGCCGCTGCGGCTGCGCCTGCGCGGTGATTGCAGCGCTCAGTCCGACGCATCGGGCGCCTGTCAGCGGGGGATGGTCCTCCGCTCTGAACAGGAGCCGGATCGATGTCCCTCAACGACGCACACGCCTTCGCCTTCAGCCTCGCCACCACCCTGATGGCCGCCATCATCATCTTTCAGGCCGGCGACGGCACTCTATCGGTGACGCCCGCCAGTGAATATGACGGCGATCTCGCGGCGATCGTCCACGAGATCGATCCCTTCGCCCCCTGATCGGGGCGAACCGGCGGCGCCGGGCGGAGATCGCAGGCGGTTTCCGCTCCCTGCGCGGGCGGCTTTCAGCTATATTGTCGGTCGCGCCGTGGTGGTGGTGGAAGGCGCAACCGTCAGACTTATTCTCACGGAGGCCACCACCATGATCATCCTTGCCATCCTCGCATCGATCGCCGCCATCGGCCTGCTCTGCTGGCTGCTGTTCATCTTGGCCATCTTCGCGCTGCCGGCCTTCGTCGGCGTCACCGTCGGCGTCTGGGCTCACGGCACCGGCGCGGGCATCCTCGGCGCGATCCTCATCGGCGCCATGGCCGCCGGCGTCACGCTGGGCATCGGCCAGCTTCTGCTCCTGTTCGTCCGGCCAATATGGCTCAAGCTCCTTGTCGCGATCGCCTTTGTTGCGCCAGCCGGGATCGCCGGCTTCCACGCCACCCATGGCATCGTGAAGCACCTCATGCCCTCCGAGACGTGGCAGATGGCCTTCTCGATCATCGGCGCCATTGCGATCGGCATCACCGCGTTCGTGCGGGTCGCCGGCATGACGGCTGCGGCCCCATCCAGCCGGAACCTTGCACAGGCTTAATGCCAACAGTCCCCCCGGGGGCAGACCAGGATAGCGAGACCACCACCACGCACCCCGTTTCGAGCGAATTGCAATCGATCGTGATTCGCGCGGATCGCCTCTGGGACCCGACTGGCGGCATCGCGGTGGAGCGCCTGGATTCGGCAGGCCGTCGCCCGCAGCGCGCGGCGGACCGGTCGCTGCGCGTTCTCACCCGTGGCGATGGCGAGGATGGATCCACGTAGGGCCGGGCCGAGATGGGGGCAGACGAAGCCGTGAGCATCGATCGTGTGGCCGTGCCGGTTGCGAGGGGTCGCCATTGTCTCCGTTGTCTGACCGTGCCTCAACCGCTCCAAACGGCCTCTTCAATGGCCTGATCTGGCCGAAGGCCGGCTGCGCCTCGATCGCCTATGACGCAACAGCGGCGTCGAACTTTCTTCCCCTGCCGGCTGCGCCGCCATTCCTCGCGAGACAAGAAAGTCCTCCTTTGCTGTCAGGCCCCTTCGGGGTGCGCCGTCGATCGCCTCCGGCCTGCCGATCGCCATCGAGGCCGCAATGGTGCGGGCTCGGGAACGGAAAACGGAGACTCACAATGGCGACCATCGGTACCTTCAAGAAGACCGGCTCGAACGAATTCACCGGCGAAATCGTCACCCTCAGCGTCCAGGCCAAGAACGTGCGCATCGTCCCCGACCAGCGCGCCACCGGCGAGAACGCCCCCAGCCACCGGGTCCTGGTCGGCCGCGCCGAGATCGGCGCCGCCTGGTCCAAGCGCTCCAACGAAGGCCGCGACTATCTGGGCCTCAAGCTCGACGATCCGAGCTTCAACGCCCCGATCTACGCTAACCTCTTCGACGACGAGGAAGGCGAGACCTTCTCGCTCATCTGGTCCCGCCCCAACGGGCGGCGCGGCGACTAACGCCCCGCGCAAGGCCCCGGCCGAACAGGCCGGGGCCTTCTTCCGTCGGGCGACCGAATCAGCCGCCGTGGTGAGCGACGAAGTGAAGCTCCGAAAGGGCCTTAGCGCTGGCTTCAGCACTCAAGAACGACTATAATAGCCGTAGTTCTAGCGTGCGCGTAGGTCCAAGTGGGAGGTGATCATGCATGATCACCGCCCGACAATCGCGGGCCGCACGCGCGTTGCTGGGTTGGACGCAGGAGACGCTCGCTGACAAGGCCCGGGTATCCTTGACCGCGCTCAAGCGCCTCGAATCCGCAAGCGGTCTCGAGGTGTTTGAGAGCACGCGCGATGAGGTCCGGCGCGCCTTCGAGCGCGGCGGGATCGTCTTCCTGAACTCCGACCAAGGCGTGGGAGTGATGCTTGTCGACAGGAAGAAGAAAAACTGACGCTTCAGCGCGGGCTCACACCGCCTGGGCGTCCTGCGACGACATCGCAGATGGCCAACGCCTTCAAAACAGCGTTAACAAATTCCTTCAAAATGGATACATCTGGCGCCGGGGGTTGCGGTGACCAAAGAAGACTTTCTCGACCAGCCGCCTGGCGGCGCAGTGCTCACAGCCTACGATCAGGCGCACCTGAGGCTATATTTGCGCCTACTCGACGCGGACGCTGAAGGTGCGGACTGGAAAGAGGTGGTCGAAGTCCTGTTCGGGATCTGTGCCAAAACAGAACCAGAGCGAGCCGCCCGCGTCCACACTGCTCATCTCGCCCGCGCAAAATGGATGACGACAAGCGGCTATCGCGAGCTCCTCGGTCCCCGTCTTCATTGAGGTGATGCAGAAACCGCATCACGTTGATCCGACTTCGTTCTTCCCAAGACATATTCAACTTGGAATCGTGACGACCGCATAACTCGCGTTGCGTAACATATCTGCGCGGAGGGCGGCGGAGGATGTCCGAGGACGAAAATTGGCGGTCTGAAGCCGCCTATGACTATATCGACAAGTTGACGCCCGGTGATCTTGCCTGGGAGTTCCTGCGTCGTAACCCCGAATACAGACGATCCTATAAGGAATTGGTGGCCCACGGGCGGCTGACCGAGGACATCGCGCGCGCATTCGCCGAACAATGGGGGTTGCGATTTCGTCGCCGACCCTGGCAAGTCCGCGCTGATCCAGCCGATCTTCTGGACCCCGCAAACCGATCCGGCGACGCTCCCGTTCACCGACGGTCCACGCCCGGCTGGCGATATCAGCGTCAACGCTGACGATCTACGCGCCCGTGCCGTCTTCCAGCATCACCCCGATCTGATCCGGCTCGCCCTACGCGGCGAGCCTTACGATGTCGCCCTGACCAACGTCGATGATGCTCTTCCCCTCGGCGCGTTCGTCATGTTCGACGAGTTGACGCTCGACCGACTTACCGCGGTCGAGCGTCTCTGGCAGGCGATGTTCGGCAAACGCGTGCCGCCCGATCCGCGCCTGACACCGCAGAGACGTGAGCGCACCCGCCAGATGCTGCGCACTGTCGACGCGCGCGAAAGTGGCGCCATATACCGCGTCGTCGCCGAGCACCTCTTTCCCCAGCACAAAATCGACGCAGCATCCTGGGTCGGCGACCCGATCCGGGAAATCACCATCCGTCTCGCCCGCGACGGCATGAAGCTCGTGCGCGGCGGCTACCGAACGCTGTTGCGCCGTCCAAGGCGCGAACGCTGACACCCGCAGGCGTGTCGATCTTAACCGCCTTACTTCGACATCGTCCGAGGCGCCGTCTTCGCGCCACCGTACTCGCAACCCGCCGCTCGTTCGCAGCGGCCTCCCGCGAGACCACGGAGGTTCGATCATGGCCGAAAAAGCCGCCAATTTACCGCCACGCTACCTGAGAACGCAGGAGGCGGCGCGCTTCCTCGGCCTTTCCGAACGCACCCTTGAGAAGCACCGGACCTACGGGACCGGTCCGATCTACCGCAAGCTCGGCGGCCGCGTCGTCTATTCCGTCGATGACCTGCAGAGCTGGGCGGATCGCGGCCTCGTCACCTCCACCTCCGATCCGCGCGGCGGCACCGTTTTGCCAGCCAAGCGCCATACAGCTTCGCCCGCCGCTGGCGGCCGCTTCCCGCGCTGAGGTGGCCGGCCGTGTTGTCTCGCCACGATCATCACGATGAGCGCGCGCAGCTCGATCTGTTCCGGGCGCTGCCCGGCGATCTCGCGCCCCGCGATGCGCAGGACCTCATGGCCTATCCGTTCTTCTCGCTTGCCAAGTCGAAGCGCCTGGCACCGATCGACTTCAAGGCGGGCTCGGTGAAGATCCGCGTCGAGGCCGTGCCCGAGCATGGCATGGCCACGATCTGGGATGCAGACGTCCTGATCTGGGCCGCCTCGCAGATCGTCGAGGCCCGCGACGTCGGCCTGCGCCCATCACGCCTGATGGCGACCACCCCCTATGAAATCTTGAACTTCATCGGCCGAGGCGTATCGCTGCGCGACTACGACCGCCTGAAGGCGGCACTCGACCGGTTGCAATCGACCACGGTCGCGACCTCGATCCGCCAGCCGACCGAGCGGCGAATGCATCGCTTCTCCTGGATCAACGAATGGAAGGAGCGCGCCGATCATCGTGGCCGGCCGCTCGGCCTCGAACTGATCGTCCCCGACTGGTTCTACGGCGCTGTGCTCGAAGACGCGCTCGTGCTGACGATCGACCGCAAATATTTCGATCTCACCGGCGGGCTGGAGCGCTGGCTCTACCGCCTTGTCCGCAAGCATGGCGGCAAACAGGAGTTCGGCTGGAGCTTCGACTTTCCGCACCTTCACGCCAAGTCGGGCAGCCTCTCGCCGCTCAAGCACTTCGCCTACGACCTGCGCGACATCGTGCGCCGCCAGCCGCTGCCAGGCTACCGGCTGACCGTCGAGCAATGCCTTGGCGGCCCGGAAATCCTTTCCTTCGCACCCACTGATCCGGACGCGCTCGGCATCCCACGCCGCCGTCGCCGTCCGGCAACTCGGCCTGTGGATAAGCTGTGAATCGCCTCGTGCTATCAGGGACCGGCACTATCGTGCCATCGGGGACCGAACCCTCGTGCTATCGGGGACCGGAATCGCCGATTCCTCGCGCTGAATCAGCAGCTTGCGAGCCCACTAACTTATCTAACTTAGATTCCTTCGGAATCTTTCTAACGGAAGTACGCTTTTCAGCGCCTGCGGATAACCCTCCGCTGGCCGACAGGAGCGCGCCGTGATCGTCGCGCTGCTCAATCAAAAGGGCGGCGTCGGCAAGACGACGCTGGCGCTGCATCTCGCCGGTGAATGGGCTCGGCACGGGCAACGCGTCACGCTGATCGACGCCGACCCGCAAGGCTCGGCGCTCGACTGGTCCCAGCAGCGCAGCCGGGAGGGGTTGGAGCGGCTGTTCGGTGTCGTCGGCCTGGCGCGCGACACGCTGCATCGCGAGGCGCCGGAGCTGGCCCGGGACGCCGATCACGTCGTCATCGACGGGCCGCCGCGCGTCGCCGGGCTGATGCGTTCGGCGCTGCTCGCCGCCGATCTCGTGCTGATCCCCGTCCAGCCATCGCCCCTTGATGGCTGGGCCTCGGCCGAGATGCTCGCGTTGCTGGGCGAGGCGCGCATCTACCGGCCGCAGCTCGCCGCCCGCTTCGTGCTGAACCGCTGCGCCGCGCGCACGGTGCTCGCGCGCGAAACCGCCGAGACGCTGGCGGATCACGACCCGCCATTGCTCGCCACCACGATCGGCCAACGCATCGTCTTTGCTGAAGTCGTGCAGACCGGCCGGCTCGCCGCCGAGCAGGACGCGGAGTGTCCGGCCGCGCGCGAGATCGTCGCGCTGGCGGCCGAAGTGGCGAGGGTCGGCGCATGAGCGAACGGTCCCCCAGGCGCAGCTTCGCATCCCGGCCTGCCGATCCGGAGAGCTGGATCAAGGCGCCAGATCACCAGACGCAGCGCGTGCAGCCTGCCGAGGAATTCTCGGCTCGGCTGACGATCGATGTCACCGCCGACATGCGCGGCCGCATCAAGATCGCGGCCTTCCGGCGCGGCCAGACCGTCGCCGACATGCTGCGCGCGCTGTTCGAACGCGAATTCCCACCACCGTCAGGAGAAGGATCATGACCGGTCTTGCCGCCGCATCCGCGCGCGTCGGCCGCGCCGCCGCCGCGCCGCCAGACGATCTCACCCAAGTCGAGCTCGTCTGGATCGAGAAGCAGATCGAGCACTGGATCCGCTTTGGCCGCGAGGTCCGCGAACAGGTGCTGGACCGCCGCCGCCGCATCCTCTTCTTCCCTGCCGGCAGCGTCTTCGCGCTGGTGCGCTGGGCCGCGAACGAGCACGGCACCGTGCTCTCGCGTCTCGACATCCTGCGCGCCGTCGAACGTGGCACGCCATGCCAGACGGTCCCGACGGTGACGCCCGGCGGCGACATCCTGCTGCGTGTCGACGGCTGGCCGAAGGTGGAGCGCGCGCTCCAGCTCATCGATGCGATCGAGGCGATCGGCATCGATCCAGCGAAGGTATCGCCCGATCACTGGCGCCACGTCCACAATCGCCTGGCCGCCGGCGAGACGCCGCGCGCCTACACAATGCAGCGCCATCGCGCCTTCCTCCTGCGCCGCGAGATCGACGCATGACCCGGCTCGGCTACGCCATCACGACGACCGCCGCCGTGTCGCTGCTCGGCGTTCTGTCGCTCGCTTCCTTCACGCCGAAGCTGATCTGGAATGCGTCGGCCAGCACGCCGATCGGCCTCTATGCGATCGAGCCCCAGCGGTCCCCGGAGGTCACCGATCTGGTCGCCGTACGCGCGCCCGAGCCGCTGGCGAGCTTCCTCGCCGAGGGCGGCTACCTGCCGCGCGGCGTACCGCTGATGAAGCGCATCGTGGCGCTTCCCGGCCAGCGGGTTTGCCGGACGGGCCTCGCGATCACCGTCGACGCAGTGCCAATGGGCGAGGCGCTCGATCGCGATCGCCGCGGCAATCCACTGCCGATCTGGCAGGGCTGCCGCGTCGTCGCCGAGGGCGAGCTGTTCCTGATGAACTGGCAGGTCCGCGACAGCCTTGACGGCCGCTACTTCGGCCCGCTTCCGGCCTCCGCAGTGATCGGCCGGGCCATCCCTCTCTACACCGACGAGGACGGCGATGGCCGCTTCGTTTGGCGCGCGCCGACGCGGTGACGACGCGCCCGTGCCTACCCTCACCGCAATCCCAAGGAGGAAATCATGTCCCTGATCGGTCAATTCACCCGCGACGATGGCGGCTTCATCGGCCATCTAGAAACACTTCTGCTGCACCAGGATATCATCATCATTCCGGCCGAGCCGTCCGACGCCGAGAATGCGCCGGATTTCCGCGTCCACGTCTTCGACGGTATGAACAACGAACCCCGCGCCGAAATCGGCGCGGGTTGGAAGCGCACCGGCGAGAAGGCCGGCGACTACGTCTCTCTGCAGCTCGACGACCCATGCTTTCCGCATCCGATCCGCGCCAACCTGTTCCAATCGGCCGACGACAAGTCCACCTGGGGCCTGCACTGGAACCGCCCGCCCAAGCGCGGCGAGCGGGACTGAGCGATGCCGACCCGTCACCATCGTGCTGCCGCCGGACGGTTCACCACCGTCCGGCATGCAGCCCTCTTCCTCCTTACCGGCCTGACTCTCGCGATGCCGGTCGCGGTCTTCGCCCAGGCGCAGGACGCGCCGGCCGAGCGGGCATCTCCCGCTGATCCCTATGCCGGCTATATCGCCGAGGCCGCGCGGCGGTTCGGCGTTCCAGAAGCCTGGATACGCGCCGTCATGCGCGTCGAGAGCCGCGGCAATGTGCACGCGATTTCGTCGGCCGGCGCGATGGGCCTGATGCAGATCATGCCCGCGACCTGGGCGAACCTGCGCGCCCGACACAGTCTCGGCAATGATCCCTACGACCCGCGCGACAACATCTTCGCGGGCGCCGCCTATCTGCGCGAGATGCACGATCGCTATGGCTCGCCGGGCTTTCTGGCGGCCTACAATGCCGGTCCCGGCCGCTATGAAGAAAACCGCGCGACCGGCCGCCCCTTGCCGGCGGAAACGCGCGCCTATGTCGCCGTTCTCGCGCCGATCATCGGCGGCGGCGATCTCGCTGCCCCCGTCACGGTGGCGGTCGCCAATCCGCTCGCCTGGGTCCGTGCGCCGCTGTTCATCGCGCAGGCGGATAGCAGCGCGGGCGCAGATCGACGGCCGAGTGACGACGCGCCGACGGCACCGCCTTCGCGACCTTCCGAGCGCGATTTTGCGCCCGCCGATCCCCAGACCGGCGGCCTGTTTGCCACTCGAACTGCGAGTGCGGGGCCGCGATGACGACTTTCGCACTTTATGCGGTGATATCGGGCTCTGGCGTAGGATTGGCCTGGGAGCGGAGAAGCGCAGGCACCACAACCGCACGATGGCAGGATAAAGGGCCGCGATGTGCCGCCTTGTTCGGTTGTGGTTTTTCAAGGGGTTACGGCGCGTTTGCGCGATGTGCGCCTGATCGGCGCAGCCTGCGCCCGCGGCGCTTTCCCAACAATTTCCTCGACTTTGCGCGATGTGCGAGGCCATCCCCATGAGCGCCGAGGACGATTTCCGCATCCGACCAGGGCGCATCCGTTCGACCCGCGCCCAGCAAGTCAGGCCCTTCATTGCGCAGGCGCTCGCCGCCGCGCAGAAGGCCGGCGGCGCCGTTTCCCGGCAAGGCAGGATCGGCCCCGGCAACCGCTCACGCTTTGGTCGCGGGCAGCGCGCGGCGGTGCAGGCCAACCGGCTGCTGACCGCCCGCTCGCGTGGCGCGGTGATCAAGGCGCGCGTCGTGCGCCACGGCGGACGCAACGCGCCGCTCGGCACGCACCTCAATTATCTCCGGCGCGAGGGCGTGACCCGGGATGGAGAGAAGGCCCGGCTGTTCGGCCCCGGCGGCGATGATGTTGATCCCAAGGCGTTCGCGGAGCGTTGCGAGGACGACCGCCACCATTTCCGCTTCATCGTGTCCCCCGACGACGCGGTCGAGATGTCCGACCTCAAGGGATTCGCCCGCGAATTAGTCGGGCAGATGGAGAAGGATCTCGGGACCCGGCTCGACTGGGTCGCGGTCGATCACTGGAACACCGAGCATCCCCACGTCCACCTGATCGTGCGCGGCGCCCGCGACGATGGCGAGAACCTCGTTATCTCCCGCGACTACATCAAGGAGGGCATGCGCGACCGGGCACGCCATCTCATCACCCAGGAGCTGGGACCGCGCACCGATCAGGAGATCCGCCGCACCCTCGAACGCCAGGTCGAATCCGAACGCTGGACCAATCTCGATCGCCAGCTCGCGCGCGATGCCTACCGAACCGGCGTCGTTGACCTCGCGCCGCATCCCGATCGGCAGCCCGACGAATTCCACGCCCTGAAGGTCGGGCGCCTGCGCAAGCTGGAAACGATGGGACTCGCCGACCAGGTCGGCCCCGGCCAATGGAAGATCTCCGAGAAGGCCGAGGCGACGCTGCGCGAGCTCGGCGAGCGCGGCGACATCATCAAGCGCATGCATCGCGCGCTGACCGATCGCGGGATCGAGCGCGGCGCGGCGAGCTATGTGCTCGCCAGCGAAAGCCTGAACGACCCCGTCGTCGGCCGGCTGGTGACACGAGGCCTCGACGACGAACTCAAGGGCACGGCCTTCGCCGTGGTCGATGGTGTGGACGGCCGCACCCATCACATCAAGCTGCCCGATCTCGATGCCGCCGGTGACAGCGCGCCCGGTTCGATCGTCGAGCTGCGCAGGTTCGACGATGCGCGCGGGCAGCGGCGCGTCGCGCTTGCCGTCCGCTCAGATCTCGACATCTCTGCCCAGGTCACCGCCACCGGCGCGACTTGGCTCGACCGGCAGGCGATCGCCCGCGAGCCTGTGGCGCTTGGCGGCGGCGGCTTCGGCGCCGAGGTGCGCGACGCGATCGACCGGCGCGCCGAGCATCTGATCGAACAGCGCCTGGCCGAACGTCACGGCCGCAGCGTGATCTTCTCTCGCAACCTCATCGACACGCTGCGGCAGCGTGAGGTCGAGGCGCTGGGCGAAAAGCTTGCAGCCGAGACCGGGCGTCCCTTCACCAAGGCGGCCACCGGCGAATATGTGGCCGGCGCCTATCGGCAGCGCATCGCCCTCGCTTCGGGCCGCTTCGCCATGATCGACGACGGGCTCGGCTTCCAGCTCGTGCCGTGGTCGCCGTCTCTCGAAAAGCATCTTGGACAGCATGTCTCCGGCGTCGCTCGCGGCGATGGCGGGGTCGACTGGAGTTTTGGCCGCAAGCGCGGCCTCGGCCTGTAGCCCGCAATCAAGAAAGGAACCGCCATGTCGGCGACCAAAATCCTCTGGGGGCAAATCCTTACCGTCTTCATGATCGTGCTGATGACGACCTGGTCAGCGACGCAATGGACCGCGTGGCGTCTCGGCTTCCAGGCGCAGCTCGGGCCGCCATGGTTCGATCTGGCTGGCTGGCCAATCTACTATCCATGGTCCTTCTTCCCGTGGTGGTACTTCTACGACGCCTATGCCCCGCCGATCTTCGTTGAGGGCGCCTATATCGCCGCGTCTGGCGGCTTCATCTCCATCGCAGTCGCGATCGGCATGTCGGTCTGGCGGGCCCGCGAGGCGAAGAACGTCGAGACCTATGGCTCGGCGCGCTGGGCGCGACCTGACGAAGTGCAGGCCGCCGGCCTGCTCGGCGACGACGGCGTCGTGCTCGGCAAGCTCGATCGCGACTATCTTCGCCACGACGGTCCGGAGCATGTGCTGTGCTTCGCGCCGACCCGCTCCGGCAAGGGCGTGGGGCTCGTCGTGCCCTCGCTCCTGACCTGGCCGGGCTCGGCAATCGTCCACGACATCAAGGGCGAGAACTGGACGCTGACGGCAGGCTTCCGCTCGCGGCATGGCCGTGTCCTGCTGTTCGATCCGACCAATCCGAAGTCCGCCGCCTACAATCCGCTGCTGGAGGTCCGGAAAGGGGAATGGGAGGTCCGCGACGTGCAAAACATCGCCGACATCCTGGTCGACCCGGAAGGCTCGCTCGAGAAACGCAATCACTGGGAGAAAACGAGCCACGCACTGCTGGTCGGCGCCATTCTGCACGTTCTTTATGCCGAGGCCGACAAGACGCTCGCCGGCGTCGCCGCCTTCCTCTCTGATCCGAAGCGCCCGATCGAGTCGACGCTGGCGGCGATGATGAAGACCGCGCACCTCGGCGAAGCCGGGCCGCATCCCGTCATCGCCAGCGCCGCGCGCGAGCTGTTGAACAAATCGGACAACGAGCGCAGCGGCGTGCTCTCGACTGCGATGTCGTTCCTCGGCCTCTATCGCGATCCCGTCGTAGCCGAAGTGACGCGGCGCTGCGACTGGCGCATCGCCGACATCGTCGGCGCCAAGCATCCGACGACCCTCTACCTCGTCGTGCCGCCCTCCGACATCAACCGCACCAAGCCGCTGATCCGCCTGATCCTCAACCAGATCGGCCGGCGCCTCACCGAGGATCTGCAGGCGAAGGGCGGCCGGCACCGGCTGCTGCTCATGCTCGACGAGTTCCCGGCGCTCGGCCGGCTCGACTTCTTCGAGAGCGCCCTGGCGTTCATGGCCGGCTATGGCCTCAAGAGCTTCCTGATCGCCCAGTCGCTGAACCAGATCGAGAAGGCCTATGGGCCCAACAATTCGATCCTCGACAACTGCCATGTCCGCGTCAGCTTCGCCACCAATGATGAGCGGACGGCCAAGCGCGTGTCGGACGCGCTGGGCACCGCGACCGAGATGCGGGCGATGAAGAACTATGCCGGGCACCGGCTCTCGCCCTGGCTCGGCCACATGATGGTGTCGCGGTCCGAGACGGCCCGCCAGCTGCTCACCCCCGGCGAGATCATGCAGCTTCCGCCGTCCGACGAGATCGTCATGGTCGCGGGCACGCCGCCGATCCGCGCGAAGAAGGCGCGCTACTATGAGGATCGCCGTTTCCAGGAGCGGATCCTGCCGCCCCCTGCGCATGCCAAACCGAAGCAAGCGTCGACCGACGACTGGAGCAATCTGGCCCTGCCGCCCACGCCCGAGATTCTGACCGTGCCGCCGGCAGCCAGCCCCGATGATGAGGACACCACCGAATCCGAGCGCCGCCGCCAGCCCGAGCTGAACCGGGTGCAGCCGATCGAGAAGAAGGCGCCTATCGAGAACGAGTTCGAGATCGACCCGGCGGACGATGCCGATGACGACGCCGCACGCCTCAGCCGCATGAACCAGACCATGCGGCAGGTCGCGCGTCAGGCCTCGCTCGATCCCGGCGACGGCATCGAGCTGTAAGAGGCGGTCATGACGAAATCACCGAAGAAGCAGCGGCTCTCCGTCTATCTCGAGCCCGAGATCATGAAGGCCCTTTCGGCACATGCCGTGCGGCGCGGCCATTCGCTGTCGCTGGTTGCCGAAGCCGGCATCGCCTCCTTCCTCTCGCCCGACGCGGCCGAGCGTCAGGAGGCGGCCATCACCAAGCGGCTCGACCAGATCGATCGGCGCATGACCCGCATGGAGCGCGACGTCGGCATCGCCGTTGAAACGCTAGCGATCTTCGTGCGCTTTTGGCTTCAAACGACGCCGGCCTTGCCGGAGCCTGCGGCTCAAGCGGCTCGGGCGAAGGCTGCAGAACGCTACGAGGCGTTCGTCACTGCGCTTGGCCGCCGGCTCGCAAACGGGCCGAAGCTGCGGCAGGAGATTTCCGAGGACGTGGACCCTTCTCGCGACGTGGAATAGAGCTTAGCAGCCCCAGCCTTGTTGCTGCCGCCTTGAGGATCTACCACGTGACGAGTAGCTGCTGCTGAGGATCTTATGCGCCCCCCGTCTTTGCTCCACGGCCTTGCCCTCGCAGTTGCATTCATGCCGGGCCTGATCAGTTGCGCGTCAGCAGAGAACGCTACCACCGGCGCGGCAGCGCTCGCCCGACCGAACGTGGTCATGGCGGCGGATCCGCCGCCGCCGTTCACCTATTGGGCGCCTGAGAACTCGACAATCCGCAACCACCCCCGGCAGCCCGGTATCTGGATTGCGGAATCTCCCGGCGGCGGGCGCAAGTACTATTTCGGCGACCAATGCCGTGCGTCGGAATTTCAACGCTTCGTCGGAAAGCCCCTCGATCGACTTCCAGCGAAACCAGCAGATGCGACATGGCGGCTGACCTGTTCGACCTGCGCGGCAACCTCCGATCTGGGCTGGACGCGGATGAACGTCACGTACGACGAGAAAACCAGAACAATCGCCGAGATCGCCTGCGGTTAGGACCGGTATCGTTCGGCTTGTTTTAACAAGCACTCCGCCCGGCCGATCGTTCGAACCCGGAACGCTGCGGCCCAAACGAGCGGATGGCCGCCGCCGAGATCGTAGCGGAGGGAGACACCCAGACACGCTCGGCGAAATCGGTTAGTGTCGCACAGCTCATTCGCGATTGCCTTGAAGCGCACTGGTGAAGAAGTCGACGAGGCCGAAAGGTGCCCGCTCACCAAGCAAGAGTGTAAGCATCTGGTGCGCGTCCGCCGCGGCCGATTGGCTGCGCGGGAACATCGGCGTTTCGTAGGCGGCGAGCGCCGCCTCGCTATTATCAGGATGCGCCGCGATTGCTGCTGCTAATTCGGCGCCGTCGAGCATCGCCAGATTGGCGCCTTCGCCGGCGGGCGGCGCAAGGTGCGCAGCGTCCCCGAGAAGCGTCACCCCCGGTATGCGGTCCCATTGATGTTCGGGCGGGAGGATGTGGAGCATGCGCAAGACCGGCGGGGTGTCGCCGTCGGTGATGAGCGCGGTGAGCGCCGGCGCCCATTCTTCGAACTCGGCCGCGATCTTCGTCGTTGCGGCGGCAGCATCGCCAAAGTCGATCGCAGAAAACCACGCGGCTGGGCGGCTCAGCGCGATGTACGCGTGAAGAATGTCTCCGGCCTCGCGGTGGGCGAAAATCCCCTGTCCTGGCGCAGGCGCGAACATCCCGCCGGCGCCGACCGCTTCGGCCGCCGCAGCGTGACGCACGTTGGCATCGTACAAATAGGTCTCGACGAACGCCGTGCCGACATATTCGGGCTCTTCCCGGGACAGCAGAGGCCTGACCTTCGACCAGGCCCCGTCGGCACCAACCAGAAGATCGCTGGTGACGGTCGAATCGTCAGTGAAGGTCAGTGCGTGCTGGCCGTCGCCCAGTGCTGCGACGCTGTTGAGCTTCTTTCCCCAGCGGATCGTACCCGGCGGCAAGGAGTCGACGAGGATGCGCCGAAGGTCGCCCCGAAGGACCTCTGGTCGCCCGCCCGTTCCATCATCGGGCTCCTCAAGCAGAACTCTGCCATGGCGGTCCAGCACACGCGAAGCCTCACCGCCCTCGTGGATGATTGCGCGGAACTCGTCCATGAGCCCGGCCGCTGCGAGCGCGGCCTGCCCGTCGTGTTCGTGGATATCGAGTTGGCCGCCTTGCGTACGCGCTTCCGCCGAGGGTTCGGCCTCGTAAATCGTCGCGGGGATGCCTTGGAGATGCAGGACACGCGCGAGGACAAGGCCGCCAAGGCCCGCACCGACAATAGTCACCGGGGTTATCATGAGGCTCCCTTGAATCGAATGGAACAACGTTCCATTCCTATCCATTGGAACATTGTTCCAATTGTGTCAAGCTCAGCGTCATGGCGAGCAGGATTCGAACCGAACGGCGTAGGGACGCGCTCTCGAAGGCACGGGTCGTTGAGGCCGCAATCGATATCCTCGACCGCGTGGGTGAGGACGGCCTCACGTTTCGCGCGCTCGCGGCGCATCTGGCCACCGGCAGCGGAGCGATCTACTGGCATGTCACCGACAAGAACGATCTGCTCGCGGCCGCCACGGACCATGTGATCGCGCGCGTCATGGCCGATGCGGTGGGAGGATCGACGCCGCAGGACGTGATCCGCACGATGGCGCTCGGCGTGTTCGACACCATCCACGCTCATCCCTGGGTGGGGGGGCAGCTTTCCCGCAATCCGTGGCAACATGCGGTCCTGAGAATGATGGAGGGCATCGGCGGTCAGGTTCAGGCGCTCGGCGTCCCCGAGCAAGCGCAATTCAATTCCGTCACCGCCCTCCTGAGTTTCGTCCTCGGCCTTGCCGGCCAGTACGCTGCAGGCGCCCGCCGCTTTCCGCACGGCACAGACAGAGTGGAGGTCCGCAAGGCGGTCCTTCAAACTGTCGCAGCGAAATGGATGGAACTCGATCCGGCAGCACATCCTTTCGTGCGACAGGTCGCCGAGGTGCTGCCCGAGCACGATGACCGCGAGCAATTTCTTGCCGGCATCGATCTTATTCTGGCCGGCATGGAAAGCATCCGATAGGCTTCTCCGGCAAGCAGCGATCAGAATGTCTTGAGTGCTTCAGTCGCCTGTAGCGGCGACAATGAGCCCGTCTTCATTGTTCGCTTTTCGCTACTCTGCCCAGCGAGATCTGTGACATGGCAATGAGCCGCTCGCGCCTTACCAGCAGATAATGCCTCTATCGCCCGCAATGGCCCCTTTGTTCGCTTCTTCAAGCCCTCGCGTGAATCAAAACGGCACCAACCAATAGGACGCCTGCAGACAACGCGAAGATGACCACGCCCCCGGCCTGGATATTTGCTGGGCCTCCAGCAACAAGGGAACCAAAAAGAGCAATGCCAACAGCCCCGCCGACCTGCCGCGCTGTGGTCAATACCCCCGAAGCGGTGCCGGATTGGCGTCTCTCGACCTTGGCCAGTGCTGCCGACATCATGGCTGGCGCGGCCATGCCCGTCCCGATCGAAATCAGACAGAGTCCGACGGCCAGGATCGGAAACGACGCGACTGGCCCAAGACCAGCTACAAGCAACACGATGTTGCCCGCGGCGGCGACCGTCATGCCCACGACCATTGGAGGGCGAAATCCGAACCTCGTCCCGATTTTGCCTCCTGCAAGATTCGCGAACATGATGACGGCGGTCAGCGGCATGAAAGCCAGGCCCGTCATGGCCGGGGAATAACCCCGGCTTTCCTGGAAATAGAGGCTCAGCACGAACACCAGCCCGAAGAAGGTCAGGCTGATGACCGTCCCAACATAGGCGGCGGATGCGAAGCCGGGGACACTGAACAGGTCGAGTTGCAGCATTGGCTCGCAAACCGTCGCCTCGAATTTAAAGAAGGCCACTCCAACAGCGATGGCGAGACCGAATCCGGCTAGCACATAGGGCTCTGTCCACCCGAACCTGCCCGCCTCGATGACCGAGCCCGTCAGGATGAACAAGCAAATGGCGGCCAGGAGAAGCCCGACGAAATCGAACCGGCCATCATTCTCGGCGCTCGTTTCCGAAACCTTGGCGTAGGTCCAGAGAAGGCCGAGAGCACATAGTGGCAGGTTCAACAGGAAGATCGGACGCCAACCGAACGACGAAATGAGAAATCCTCCGATGACTGGTCCGGCTGCGACCGCCAGCGCTCCGGATGCGCTCCACCACCCGATCAGGCTGATCCGCGTCTTTTCGTCATTCTCGCTCGCATGCGCGATAAGAGCGAGCGAGCTCGGCAGAATGAACGCGGCACCAATCCCCTGAACCGCACGTGCGGTGATCAGCATCGCTGCCGAAGACGCGAGACCGCAGGCGAGAGACGCACCCCCAAATAGCGCGAGACCAATCAGGAATATCCGCCGGCTGCCAAACCGATCTCCCGCCACGCCGGCCGTGAGCAGAAGCGTCGCAAATGCGAGGGAATAGGCGTCGATGATCCACTGTAGCGCCGACGTTCCCGCGGAAAACTCCCGCGCGATCTGAGGCAATGCGACATTGGCCACGGTGATGTCGAGTTGTACGATCACGAAGCCAATGCTGGTGGTGATGAGTGTCCAGCCGACCGGTCCCTTGAGGCGACCTCCCCGGCTCGCCGTCTCAGGGGCAAGGCCAGTCATTCTGTTTCCTTCGAACGAACTCCAGATCGCTTGAAGATGGGAAAAAGGATTGAATAGTTAAACGCCGTTATCCATATATGCCCTATAAAGCCTTACTTTGTAATCGGACCCGATGCCACGTCGCGACACCTTCGATGGCCTATCCGTTTTTCTCGCTGTCGCCGAGCGAGGTAATTTCCGCGCGGCCTCGGAAGTACTCGGCGTGACTCCCGCAGCGGTCGGCCAGGCGATCCAGGCCCTGGAACGCCGTCTCGGGCTACCCCTGTTTCATCGCACGACGCGAAAGGTGAGCCTGACCGAGGCCGGCGCTATGCTGCTCGCCAAGCTGCGGCCGGCCGCCAGCGAGATCGAACGAACGCTTGCCGACCTTGACCGATTGCGCGCGCAGCCATCGGGCCTGCTTCGCCTATGCGTTCATCGGCTCGCCTTGCCGTTCGTCATTGAGCCACTTCTTCCGGCATTTCGCCGGACCTATCCGGAAGTGCATGTCGAGATTGGCGTGGAGGACGCCGATATCGATGTGATCTCGGGCGGCTTCGACGCCGGAATCCGCATCGCCGAGTATATCGAGAAGGACATGATTGCGGTCAGCGTGTCGCCACCGTTCCGTTGGTTGGTCCTGGGCGCCCCTTCCTATTTTGCTACCCACGGCAGCCCGGAAACGCCGGACGATCTGACAAGGCACGAATGCATTCGCTTCCGCTTTCCCAGATCTCGATCGCTATACGACTGGGAGTTCGTCTGCAGTGGTCGGCCGGTCTCCATTCGCCCATCAGGCGGTACAATTGTAAACGACAGCAGCCTACTCCGATCTCTCGCTGCTCAAGGAATGGGGCTGATCTATACATCCGATCGGGCTGCGGCCGCGGAACTCGAATCTGGGCAACTCGCGCCATGTTTGGAGAATTTCGCGCCGCCACCCGACAGGCTCTATCTCTATTTTCCGGAACACAGCGCGACGCAGCCCAAACTCCGTGCCTTTATCGATATGGCGAAAACCCGACTTCCGCGCCGCTGATTACTTGCCTCCAGCAAATGCAGCTTGTCGCGGTCGCGCATCAACGGCCACCCTCTTGCAGCCAGACAGAGACGGCTAATCTCCCCACTGGTCGCCCTCAACGTGGAATGCTCTCTTGGAGCCCACGCAAGTAATTGCAAACTTCGCCGTTTCCCTGTCTTTGTACGCCACAGTACGACGACCGCATTCTGGTTGTTGTCAGGCCATGATTTCTGCCTCTTCTACTCAACCCCGATCCAGGGCCGCACTTCGCGGGCCCGCACGAGAACGGGGACGACGTGGCGGCCACTCACCAGAAATCGGAGGCGATCCTTCGCGGCGCGCGCATGCTGCGCACCGCCCTCGGGCCTGCGATCGCCCAGTTTCTGGAAGACCCAGCGATCGTCGAGGTGATGCTCAACCCGGATGGGCGGCTCTGGATCGACCGACTCTCGGAAGGACTGTCCGATACCGGTGAGCGTCTCTCGCCGGCCGACGGCGAGCGCATCGTGCGCCTGGTCGCTCACCATGTCGGCGCCGAGGTTCATCCCGGCGCGCCACGGGTGTCGGCCGAGCTGCCCGAAACGGGAGAGCGGTTCGAAGGGCTGTTGCCTCCTGTCGTCGCCGCGCCGGCCTTCGCGATCCGAAAGCCGGCCGTCGCCGTCTTCACGCTCGACGACTACGTGTGGACCGGCGTCATGACCGCCGAACAGGCAGAGGCGCTGAAGATCGCCGTTGCCGACCGTCGCAACATCCTCGTCGCCGGCGGCACCTCGACCGGCAAGACCACCCTCACCAACGCGCTGCTCGCCGAGGTGTCGAAAACCGCCGACCGCGTGGTGCTGATCGAGGACACCCGCGAGCTGCAATGCACGGCGCCGAACCTCGTTGCCATGCGGACGAAAGACGGCGTCGTCTCGCTCTCTGATCTCGTCCGGTCCTCGCTGCGCCTGCGCCCTGATCGCATCCCAATCGGCGAGGTACGCGGCGCTGAAGCGCTCGATCTGCTCAAGGCCTGGGGCACGGGTCACCCCGGTGGCATCGGCACCATTCATGCGGGCACCGCCATCGGCGCGCTGCGCCGCCTCGAGCAGCTGATCCAGGAAGCCGTCGTCACCGTCCCGCGCGCCCTGATCGCCGAGACGATCGACCTCGTTGCCGTGCTCTCAGGCCGCGGCGCCTCGCGCCGACTCGCCGAACTCGCCGGTGTCGAGGGGCTCGGCCCCGACGGCGACTACCGCGTCATCCCCGCTTGTCCGCCCCCCACAGGAGATCCGTCATGATCCACCGCCCCATGCCTATCCGCCGTCATATCGCGACGGCGGCATCCATCACCTTACTCAGCCTGGCGCTAGCGCCGGCGGCCCACGCTTCCGGTTCGTCGATGCCCTGGGAGCAGCCGCTGCAGCAGATCCTTCAGTCCATCGAAGGGCCGGTCGCCAAGATCATTGCCGTGATCATAATCATCGTCACCGGCCTGACGCTCGCCTTCGGCGACACGTCGGGCGGCTTCCGGCGCCTCATTCAGATCGTCTTCGGTCTGTCGATCGCCTTCGCCGCGTCCAGTTTCTTCCTGTCGTTCTTCTCCTTCGGCGGCGGAGCGCTGGTCTGATGACGACGTCGGCCGAGACCGCAGTCGACGTGCCGGGCTTCTCGGTCCCGGTCCATCGCGCACTGACCGAGCACATCCTGCTCGGCGGTGCGCCGCGCTCGATCGCCATCCTGAACGGGACGCTGGCGGCGGCTCTCGGCCTCGGCCTGCGCCTCTGGCTGGTCGGCCTCGGGCTCTGGGCCATCGGGCACTTCGCCGCCGTCTGGGCCGCCAAGCGCGATCCGCAGTTCGTCGACGTCGTACGCAGGCATCTGCGCATTCCCGGCCATCTCTCGGTCTGAGGGCGCGCGGCCATGATGAACCTCGCCGAATATCGCAACCGCAACACCCGGCTCGCCGACTTCCTACCTTGGGTCGCGCTGGTCGGTGAAGGCGTCGTCCTCAACAAGGACGGTAGCCTGCAGCGCACCGCCCGCTTCCGCGGCCCGGACCTCGACAGCGCCGTGCCGGCCGAGTTGATCGCGGTCGCCGGACGGCTCAACAACGCCTTCCGCCGTCTCGGCTCCGGCTGGGCGATCTTCGTCGAGGCGCAGCGGCACGGCGCCGCCACCTATCCCGCCAGCATGTTCGCCGACAGCGCCTCCGCGCTTGTCGACGCCGAACGCAAAGCGGATTTCGAGGAAGCCGGCGCTCATTTCGAGTCCAGCTACTTCCTGACCTTCCTCTATCTGCCGCCGGCCGAGGACGCCGCACGCGCCGAGACCTGGCTCTACGAGGGCCGCGATCACGCCGGCGTCGATGCGCACGAGATCCTGCGCGGCTTCACCGATCGCACCGATCGCATCCTCCAGCTTATCGAGGCCTTCATGCCGGAATGCGCCTGGCTCGATGACGCCGAGACGCTGACCTTCCTGCACTCGACAGTCTCGACGAAACGCCATCGCGTCCGCGTGCCCGAGACGCCGATCTATCTCGACGCGCTGCTCGCCGACCAGCCGCTGACCGGCGGCCTCGAGCCACGCCTCGGCGACACGCACCTACGCATCCTCAGCGTCGTTGGCTTTCCGACCGCGACCACGCCCGGCATTCTCGACGAACTCAATCGCCTCCCCTTTCCCTATCGCTGGTCGACCAGGGCCGTTCTGCTCGATAAGACCGACGCCACCAAGCTGCTGACCAAGATCCGGCGGCAATGGTTCGCCAAGCGCAAGTCGATCGCCGCCATCCTGAAGGAGGTGATGACCAACGAGGCCAGCGTGCTGGTCGATACCGACGCCGCCAATAAGGCCGCGGACGCCGACATGGCCCTGCAGGAGCTCGGCGCGGACTATGCCGGTCAGGCCTATGTGACGGCGACGATCACTGTCTGGGACGACGATCCGCGCATTGCCGCCGAGAAGCTGCGCCTCGTCGAAAAGGTCATTCAGGGTCGCGACTTCACCGCGATGCCGGAGACCATCAACGCCGTGGACGCCTGGCTCGGCAGTCTACCGGGCCACGCCTACGCCAATGTACGGCAACCACCCATCAACACGCTCAATCTCGCCCACATGATCCCGCTGTCGGCGGTATGGGCGGGACCGGAACGGGACGAGCATTTGGCAGGGCCCCCACTGCTCTTCGGTAAAACCGAGGGCTCGACCCCGTTCCGGCTTTCCATCCATGTCGGCGACGTCGGCCACACGCTGGTCGTCGGCCCGACCGGTGCGGGCAAGTCGGTGCTGCTGGCGCTGATGGCGCTGCAGTTCCGCCGATACGAACGATCGCAAGTGTTCGCCTTCGATTTCGGTGGCTCGATCCGGGCCGCGGCCCTCGCCATGCGCGGCGACTGGCATGATCTCGGCGGCGGACTAACCGAAGGCGCCGACGACAGCGTGTCGCTCCAGCCGCTCGCCCGGATCGACGACGTCGCCGAGCGTGCCTGGGCAGCGGACTGGCTGACCGCGATGCTTGCGCGTGAAAGCGTCACCATCACCCCTGAAGTGAAGGAGCATGTCTGGTCGACACTGTCCTCACTGGCGTCCGCGCCGATCGGCGAGCGCACGCTGACGGGCCTATCGGTCCTGCTCCAGTCCAACGACCTGAAGCAGGCGCTGCGGCCCTATTGCGTCGGCGGGCCCTATGGGCGCCTGCTCGACGCCGAATCCGAGCATCTCGGCGCAGCCTCCGTCCTGGCGTTCGAGACCGAGGGGCTGATCGGGACCGGCGCCGCCGCGGCCGTGCTCGCCTATCTCTTCCACCGCATCGAGGACCGGCTCGACGGCCGGCCCACGCTGCTGATCGTCGATGAAGGGTGGCTCGCCCTTGACGATGAAGGCTTTGCGGGGCAGCTCCGCGAATGGCTGAAGACGCTGCGCAAGAAGAACGCCAGCGTCATCTTCGCCACTCAATCGCTCTCCGACATCGACGGCTCGGCGATCGCGCCGGCGATCATCGAGAGCTGCCTCACGCGCATCCTGTTGCCGAACGAGCGCGCGATCGAGCCGCAGATCACGGCGATCTATCGGCGCTTCGGCCTCAACGACCGCCAGATCGAGATCCTCGCCCGGGCGATGCCCAAGCGCGACTATTACTGCCAGTCGCGCCGCGGCAATCGCTTGTTCGAGCTCGGCCTGTCGGATGTGGCGCTCGCCCTCTGCGCAACATCCTCAAAGACCGATCAGGCTGCGATCGCGCAGACAATTGCAGCGCACGGGCGCGAGGATTTCCTGGCAGCCTGGCTGCGCCATCGCGGCGTCGATTGGGCCGCCGAGCTCATTCCAAACCTCACCAATCTGGAGAAGACACTATGAATCGGTCCCGTTCACGCGCCGTGCGGCTCGCCGCCGCGCTTCTTCTTCCATCGATCGCGCTCGCTCCGATGCTGGCCACACCGGCTCACGCGATCATCGTCTACGACCCCACGAACTATGCGCAAAACGTCCTCCAGGCCGCCCGCGCGCTGCAGCAGATCAATAACCAGATCACCTCGTTGCAGAACCAGGCGACGATGCTGATCAACCAGGCGCGCAACCTCGCAAGCCTGCCCTACTCCTCGCTTCAGCAGCTCCAGCAATCGGTACAGCGCACCCAGCAGCTTCTGAGCCAGGCGCAAGGCATCGCCTACAACGTCCAGAACATCGATCAGGCGTTCCGTACGACCTACGGAAACGCCTCGATGACTGCCTCCGAACAACAGCTCGTCTCGCAGGCGCGCGAGCGCTGGCAGAACACGGTTGGCGGGCTTCAGGATGCGATGCGCGTCCAGGCCGGCGTCGTTGGCAACATCGACACCAATCGCGCCCAAATGTCGGCGCTGGTCGGCCAGAGCCAGGGCGCGACCGGCGCGCTGCAGGCGACACAGGCTGGCAATCAACTCCTCGCGCTGCAGGCACAGCAGCTCGCCGATCTGACCGCCGTCGTCGCCGCCAACGGCCGCGCGCAGGCGCTCGCCGACGCCGAACGCTCCGCCGCCGCCGAACAGGGGCGTGAGCAGCGCCGTCGCTTCCTAACGCCGGGCTCCGGCTATCAGCCCGGCAACGCCCGCATGTTCCAGAACAGCGGCAATTGAGGGCGCGGCGATGGACGGCAAGATGTTCGCCCGTCTCGGGGCCGTCGTGTTCGTCGCGGTTGCAATCACCGCGACCGCGATCGAGATGACCCGGAAAGAGGAGCCTGCGGAAAGCTGGGCGAGCTCTCGGCCGAACACGACCCCGCCCGACCCGCTGCGCGATGAACTCTTCCGCTGCCAGGCACTCGGCGAGGCCGGACCGCGCGATCCAGCCTGCCTGCGCGCTTGGGCGGAGAACCGCCGCCGCTTCCTCGCCCCCGACGCTCGCCCCGCCGAACGCCTGCCGGACCCCGCGCCGGCTCCGCATCCGCCAGCGGAAGCAGCGGTCCCCGCGGAGTCAGCTCCGGTATCGCCACCGACCGGGACGCGATAGCATCATGGGCAACACCGGCGTCATCGACCATTTCCTCGAGGTCTTCACCCGCTACATCGATTCCGGCTTCGGCCTGCTGAGCGGCGAAGTCGCGTTCATCGCCACAACGCTGATCGTGATCGATGTGACGCTGGCCGCGCTGTTCTGGTCTTGGGGCGCGGACGACGACATCATCGCGCGGCTGGTGAAGAAGACGCTGTTCGTCGGGGTGTTCGCCTACATCATCGGCAACTGGAACAATCTCGCCCGCATCGTCTTCGAAAGCTTTGCCGGCCTCGGTCTAAAGGCCAGCGGCACCGGCTTCTCGACGGCTGACCTGCTTCGCCCCGGCAAGGTGGCGCAGACCGGCCTCGACGCTGGCCGCCCGCTCCTGGACTCGATCTCCGGCCTGATGGGCTACTGGTCGTTCTTCGAGAACTTCATCCAGATCGCCTGCATGTTCTTCGCCTGGGCGCTGGTGCTGCTCGCCTTCTTCATCCTCGCCATCCAGCTCTTCGTCACGCTCATCGAATTCAAGCTGACGACGCTCGCCGGCTTCGTGCTGATCCCGTTCGGGCTGTTCGGCAAATCCGCCTTCATGGCCGAGCGCGTACTCGGCAACGTCATCTCGTCCGGCATCAAGGTGCTCGTGCTCGCCGTCATCATCGGCATCGGCTCGACGCTGTTCTCCGAATTCACCGCCGGCTTCGGTGGCGCGACGCCGTCGATCGATGAAGCCATGGCGATCGTCCTCGCCGCTCTCTCCCTCCTCGGCCTCGGCATCTTCGGCCCCGGCATTGCCAACGGCATCGTCTCCGGTGGCCCGCAGCTCAGCGCCGGCGCGGCCGTCGGCACGGGGATGGCGGCAGGCGGCATGGTCGCCGCCGGCGTCGGAGCCGTTGGCGCGGTCGCGTCCGGCGGCGCCGCACTTGCCGGTGGCGCTGCCGCTGCTGCCCGCGGCGGTGCGGCGATGGCGGGCGGAGCCTCCACCGCATACAGCCTCGGCGCAGCCGGGCAGTCGGGCGCGGCTGGCGTCGCGTCGGGCCTTGGAGGCGTCGCCCGCGCGGGCGGTAGCGCTGCTATCTCGCCGCTCCGTCGCGCCGCCTCGCGCGCTGCCGAGAGCATGCAATCGAGCTTCGAAGCCGGCGGCAAGGCCGCGTTCGAAGCGACGGGCGGCTCTTCGACGATGGCCTCGGCCGGCGGCGAGGCGGCCGCAGACGACGCCGGCGCACCCAATCCCGCGCCGGCCGGCGGACCGCCCGAATGGGCGAAGCGCATGCGCCGCACGCAACGCATGACCCACGCCGTCCAGGCCACCGCGCACGCTGTCCGGTCCGGTGACGCTCACGGCGGCGGCTCCTCCGTCAATCTCTCCGAAGGCGACCGCTGATGTTCAAACGACCCTCCACCCACTATGGCAAAGCCCCCGAACCCGAGACGCCCTATCAACGCGCCGCACAGGTCTGGGACGAGCGTATCGGCGCCTCCCGCGTCCAGGCGAAGAACTGGCGGCTGATGGCCTTCGGCTCGCTGATCCTGTCGGCGGGCTTCGCCGCCGCTCTGGTCTGGCAATCGGCGCGCGGCACGATCGTGCCCTGGGTGGTGCAGGTCGACCGGCTCGGCCAGGCGCAGGCGATCGCTCCGGCTGTCGCCGACTACCGCCCTACCGATCCGCAAATCGCCTTCCATCTCGCGCGCTTCATTGAGCAGGTCCGCTCGATCCCGGCCGATGCCATCATCGTGCGGCAAAACTGGCTGCGCGCCTACGACTTCACCACCGACCGCGGGGCGGCGGCACTCAACGACTATGCACGCGCCAACGATCCCTTCACCAAAGTCGGCCGCCAGCAGGTCGCCGTCGAGGTCTCCAGCGTCATCCGCGCCTCCCCGGACAGCTTTCGCGTCGCCTGGATTGAGCGCCGTTACGAGAACGGCCAGCTCTCCACCACCGAGCGCTGGACCGCGATCCTGACGATCGTGATCCTGACGCCGCGCAATGCCGACACCCTGCGGAAGAATCCGCTCGGCATCTACGTCAACGCCATCAACTGGTCACGGGAGCTTGGGCAATGAAGCCGTCTTTCCGTAAAGCCGGAAATCCGGCTTCGCACAATTCCGCCGTCCCGACATTGCGCAGAGGCGCGTTGCCGATTCTGATGCTGGCGACCACGGCGCTCGCCGGCTGCGCCACCACCAATCCGCCGCCGGAAATCTCCTATGACAACGCCGCGCCTGCCGTGCAGACGGTCGACCCGCCGGCGCCGGTCACCGTCGTCGAGGTGCCGCGACCCCTGCCGCTACCCGGACAGATGCAGCGCGTCGAGCGCTCCCGATCGACACCCGAGCCGACCGATCCGACCGCGCGTATCAACCAGGCCAACGCCGCCGCCCGCATGCAGCCAGTGCGCAACGGCTTCATCAACTCGATGCAGGTCTATCCGTTCGTCCAAGGCGCGCTCTATCAGGTCTACACCGCTGTCGGTCAGATCACCGACATCGCGCTGCAGCCGGGCGAGCAGCTTGTCGGCTCCGGACCGGTTGCTGCCGGCGACACGGTACGCTGGATCATCGGCGACACGCAGAGCGGCGCGGGAGCCACCCAACAGGTCCATATCCTGGTCAAGCCGACGCGCCCGGAGCTGATGACCAACCTCGTCATCAACACCAATCTTCGCACCTATCACATGGAGCTGCGCTCGACCGAGCGCACCTACATGGCTTCGGTATCCTGGCAATATCCGCAGGACCAGCTCATCGCGCTGCGCAGGCAAAACCAGGAGGCCCAGGCCGCACAACCGGTCGCCACCGGGATTGATCTCGCCAACATCAACTTCCGCTACGAGGTGACCGGCGACCGCGCGCCCTGGCGTCCACTGCGCGCCTATGATGACGGCCGTCAGGTGTTCATCGAATTCCCGCGCGGGATCGCACAAGGCGAGATGCCGCCGCTGTTCGTGGTCGGGCCCGAGGGCAACACCTCGGAGCTCGTCAACTACCGCGTCCGCGGCAACTACATGGTCGTCGACCGGCTCTTCGCCGCCGCCGAACTGCGCTTCGGCTCCGGTGACCACCAGAAGCGCGTCCGCATCGTGCGAACCGACGGGAGGCCGGCGTCGTGAGCGAGACGGATCCTCGGAAAGAGGAAGAGCCGGATGACGATGCCCGGCCGCTGACCGGCGAGCCGGTCAGCCCCGCGGCGATGCGGCTGCGCGCGGAGCCGCCGCGCGTGACGCGGCTGTCGCGAAAGGTTCTCGCAGGCCTCGGCCTGGTCGCCAGCGTCGGGATCGGCGGCGCCCTCGTCTACGCGCTTCAGACCCGCGATGGCGGCCGGCCGAACGAGGAACTCTATTCGACCGAGAACCGTCCGACTGCGGACGGCATCGCCGGCCTGCCGCGTGACTATTCCGGCGTGCCCCAGCTCGGGCCGCCGCTGCCCGGCGATCTCGGCCGGCCGATGCTCGACGCCCAAAACCGCGGTCAACCCGTGCCGGCGCCTGGCGTCGCCGCCGCCAATCCCGGCCTCAGTGCCGAGGAGCAGCGCAGGCTTCAGGAGTTGGAATCGGCACGAACCGCGCGTCTGTTCGCCGCGACCGAGACCCATACGGCCAACGTGGCGCCAGCGGCGCCAGCCGGTACGGCGCCGTCGCCCATCCCGGACCTCACCACCCTCGGGCTCGCACCGGCGCCAGCGACGCCCACGGCCCAGGATCGTCAGAACGCTTTCCTCAACGCGGCCGCTGATCGCCGCACCGTCGCGCCCGATCGCGTCGCCGCGCCGGCATCGCCCAATATCCTTCAAGCTGGCGCCGTCATCCCAGCCGCGCTGATCACCGGTATCCGGTCCGATCTTCCTGGCCAGATCACCGCGCAGGTGACGGAGAACATCTATGACAGTCCGACCGGCCGCATCCTGCTCGTGCCGCAGGGCACGCGCGTCATCGGCCAATACGACAATAATGTGCAGTTTGGGCAGAGCCGCGTGCTGCTCGTCTGGAATCGGCTGATCTTCCCAAACGGTCGTTCAATCGTGCTGGAGCGCCAACCCGGTGCCGATGCCGAGGGCTATGCCGGCCTGCAAGATGGCGTCGACTATCACTGGTGGGATCTGGCCAAGGCCGCCGGCCTGTCGACGCTCCTCAGCGTCGGCGCCGAGCTCGCCACCAATGACGACGACCGGTTGATCGAGGCGATCCGTAACGGCGGTCAGGACACGATCAATGACGCTGGTCAGCAGATCGTCCGTCGCCAGCTCAACATCGCGCCGACGCTGACGATCCGGCCTGGTTTTCCGGTGCGTGTGATCGTCACCCGCGACCTCGTCCTCGAGCCTTACGGAGGGTAACATGACCAAGCTGAAGCTCGGGGCGATTGTGGATGACAAGCCCATCAAGGTAACAGTGGAACTGCCTGCGCCTGTGCATCGGGATCTCGTTGCCTATGCTGAGATTCTGGCCCGCGAAACGGGGCAGCCGGTTACCGATCCGGCGAAGCTGATCGCACCGATGGTTCAGCGCTTCATCGCCACCGATCGCGGTTTCGCCCGCGCGCGTCGGGCGCATTCAGGACTCAGCTAGAGCACAAGCCGCCACGCGAGGGACGTCGCCGATCCGTGATGGCCGATGTCGGCGTGGCGATGAACACCGGCACGCAGGCGGCGCGCGAGGCCGGCAACATGGTCGATCTCGACAGCGATCCGACCAAGCCCGCGTAGCGCGATCCGTCGAAAAATGAGGCACTCGCTCCGCAGGCCTATGTCAGCCCTTCGATAATTTAGCGTTCACGCTTCTCGCAGCACGGGCTTCCCCGATTGGACACCCGGCCGTTGAGCAGGCCACCGTCAGAGCCAACTTGGTGCGCGCGATCGCCAAGAATTTCTTTAAGGCAGGATTGGAGTTTCGCTTTAGCCAGACCGCGCTGGTCAGCAAAGTATCGCCGGTATCCAGGGCGCGAACCGCAATCCCGGCATTGCTATTGTCCGCCACGGACGTCCGTCCTAATGAAACGCCGTAGTTAGACGCGACCAACTGCAAAACGTCCTCCTGGCAGATCTCCTGAATATCAAGCCGTGGGAGACATCCCAGCTCAGAGAAGCGGCAAAGCAGACGGTCCCGCATCTCAGAACCAGTGCCTCCAGCGGAGAGGATAAACCGCTCATCACGCAGCACCGACCACGAGATCGAGTCCGCTGCAGACAATGTATGCGACTTCGGCAACAGCAGCGAAATTGTCTCGGACCATAGTTTCAGGGTCGCCAGTCCAGGGTGCATCGGCTCGCCCGCCATGATGGCGACATCGATTTGCGCAGACTGAATATCCATCAACAATTGCTCAGGCGGCCGGCACACGAATCCCACACAGAGGCTGGGATAGCGCGCTCGGAACACGGTCAGCAGGCCCTGATAAAAAGCGGATGCAAACGGCGTCGTCGTGCCAATCCGCAACTTTCCATTTCGTGCCTCACGAACCGCCGTAACCTGCTCGACGGCCTGGAGGATTCGGTCAGTACCTTCTCTGGCATCCAGCAAGAACTTTCGGCCCACATCTGTGAGCTTGCTGCCGAAATGATCGCGCTCGAAGAGTAGAATGCCTAGGCGGCTTTCTAAAAGCGCGATGCGGCGTCCGACAACAGACTGATGCACACCGAGATAATCTGCCGCCCGCCGCAGGCTGCCGTGCTCCGCTACAAGCATCGCGTACCTGAGATATCTCAGGTCTAGAGAGAGATCCGACACTTGCATCGTCCGATTATGGATGCTGTTGCATGTTGAAAATTCGCCCACTTCCAGCGAGAAGGCTCTCATCAAACCGCAGTTCGGCCCGCAATCCTCCCTCAATGCGATTTTCCAGATTCAGTTCGGCCCCAATCCGTTCTAATGCCAGGTCGGCGATCGCCAGACCCAAACCGCTTCCCATCAGCGCCTTGTTGCGACCGCGGAAAAAGCGATCGCGTACCCTTGGCAACTCGTCTTCCGGAATGCCTGGGCCGCAATCGTCGATCATGATGACGATAGATCTCTTGTCTTTTTGCAGGCTGCACCGAACAGGTAGATCGCGTGGAGAATGCAAAACCGCGTTCTCGAGCAAATTGCGTGCGCTCATCATGAATAGCGAAGGATTAACGCTAAGCCTCACAGGCTCTAGCTCCGCACAGATCAGAACACGCGAAGTTCTCGGATAATGCTGCTCGATATCATCAGCTAGAATCTGCAACGCGCCGCCAATACTCACTCCGCCTTCCTCGTGCCGGAGTTCACCGCTTTCTGCATTGGTGAGGTCCGTGAGTTGTCGCACCAATCGGGCAGTCCGATCCACGCCGAGAACAATCTGCCGAAGAGCATTCTCGCGGATTGCTTTGTCGTCGCTGCCAAGCGCCACCTGTGCCTGGGTTTTCAGCCCAGCGATCGGCGTGCGCAATTCGTGCGCGGCAAACGCCGTGAAGTCGCGCTCATGCGCGCGAACGGCGCTGACCCGATCGAAGAGCCCATTAAGCGAACGGATGACCGGCTTGATTTCCGAAGGCGCGTCCGCGTCGGGCAAGGCGCTGAGATCCGATGCCGGCCGTGTCGCCAACGCCCTTGCCATGGCGTTCAAGGGCGCGAGGCCTTTCCTAACGCTCAACCAGAGCAGACCGGCCAAGATCGGTAAGACGAGAAGCGCCGGAAGCGCAAGACCACGGATGACATCTGCGACCAGCTGATCGCGGACGCGCATGTTATCACCGACCAACACACGCATGCCGAGATCGCGGTTGATCACAGCATAGACGCGCCAGGTCTCGCCTCCAACCACGGTCTCGGAGAAACCGTCTCTGCTGTCTGTGAGCGGTGCTGCGGGTGCCGCATCGGATCGGCCGACGAGCGTGCCGTCCAGCGCCCAAATCTGACACGAAAGTTGGCGTTCATATGAAGCGTGTGTCGTCGTTCCGAGCGCCGGCATCTGCGCCGCACGCCTTGGGTCGATCTCCTGGCTCGTGATGAGCGAACTCACCATGCGCGCCGCTTCGATCAGGCGTGCGTCAAGCACGCGCTCCACCTCCGCACGCGTGCTGAGATAGATCCAGACGATCGCAGACATCCAGACAACGCCCGTCGTGATCATCAGGATGAAGAACAAGCGAGCGCGGATCGACGTCATGCGCTGTCCTCGCCCAGCCGGTATCCGATGCCGCGCACCGTCTGGATCGTGGCGCTGCCAAGTTTGGCCCGTAGATGATGAACGTGAACCTCGACCGTATTGCTCTCGACATCCTCCTGCCAGCCGTACAGCTTCTCCTCGAGCTGTGCTTTCGAAAGGATTTGTCCTGGCCGGTCCATGAGAGCGTGAAGGATGGTGAACTCTCGCCGGGAGAGGCGTACCGGCTCGCCGGCACGTGTCACGATCATGGTTCCAGGCTCGAGCGTGATGCCGCGCCAGGTCAGGATCGGGCAGGCCCGGCCCGCAGCACGCCGGATCAGGGCACGCACCCTCGCTGCGACTTCATCGAGATCGAAAGGTTTCCCGAGATAGTCATCGGCGCCAGCATCGAGGCCAGTGATACGATCGTGGACAGCGTCGCGCGCCGTTAGGAGAAGAACTGGCGTCATCTGGTTTCGTCTGCGCAACGACATGAGCACGTCGAGGCCGGAGCCGTCCGGCAGCATGAGATCGAGAACCACCGCGTCGAACGTCGTTGAACGAAGCGCTGCATCCGCATCACCACAGGCGGCCACGGCGTCGACCGTAAAGCCGGCGAGCGAGAGGCCGACCTGTAGTCCGTTCATCAAGACGGCGTCGTCCTCGACAACCAATATTCTCATCGGCTCTCCTCCGACGGTGGCCGAACGAAGGGGTCGAGCTCCAGACTTAAGGCAGCCTTAAGGTGCGCACCAAAGATGCCGGTTATGCGCCGGGCGCGGCCCGATGCTCGCCAAGACGTAACAGGAGCCTGATGATGCCTTTGCTTAACCGCCGCACCGTGATTTCTGCGCTCGGAGTAGCGGCAGTCCTCGTCCCCATTTCGGCGCGACTTGCAATCGGCCAGGATGCCGGTGCCGCGAGTATCACCAGGGAAATGATCCTCAACGATCCCGATGCGCCGATCGGCGGCAATCCGAAGGGCGATGTCACCATCGTCGCCTATCTCGACTACAATTGCCCCTTCTGCAAAAAGTCGACGCCCGACCTGGACCGCATCGTCAAGGAGGATGGAAAGATTCGACTGGTCTACAAGGACTGGCCGATCCTCTTCCCGACGTCGATCTACGGCGCGCAGCTTGCGCTCGCCGCCAAATATCAAGGAAAATACGAGGTCGCCCACCATGCCTTGATGGGTATTCCCGGTCACGGCATCAGCGAGACGGCGATGCTGGCCGCAATCAAAGCGGCTGGCATCGACATGACACGGCTTCAAGCGGACATGAAGGCCCACGCTGCCGATATCGAGGCGCTGATCAAGCGTAACATGGCGCAGGGGGATGCGATGGGATTCTCGGGCACGCCGACATTTCTGGTCGGCCCGTTTCAGACATCCACTCTTGACTACAAAGGGTTCAAACAAGTCGTTGCCGACGCGCGAGCGCGGCAATCCGGCAAGAAATGAGGGGTCGAGGGGCGGCGGCTTTGAGCCATTGGTCTGGCGGTGGAGCGTCGGGAGGCTCGACATGGCCTCACCAGCCACGCTCGCGATGTTTGATGTCGAAGGTGCGCCCCTTGAACATGTGACTCCAATAGAGCCAGGGCAGCAGCTTCGTTTTCAGGTACCACATGCTGCGCCGAGGCACGCGCGGATCGAGCGGGAAGCTCGGCGTGACCTTACCGCCGTAGGCGAACTCGGCGAGCACGATCTTGCCATATGCGATGGTCAGCGGGCATGATCCATAGCCATCATAGGCGTGCGTCAGCGCTTCCCCTTTCATCGCCGCGATCAGATTGTGAACGACGATCGGCGCCTGGATCCGGACGGCCGCGGCCGTCTTGGCGTTGCTTGTCGAGGCCGCGTCACCAAGCGCGAAGACATTCTCGTAGCGGACATGGCGCAACGTCGCCTGGTCGACATCAATCCATCCGTCGGCATTGGCAAGCGGGCTTTCCCGCACCACGTCGAGACCGGTCTGCGGCGGCACGACATGGATGAGATCGAAGCGCTTGGTCACTTCGCTTGTAGTCCCGTGTTCGTCGGTCGCGGTGAAGATCGCGATCTTAGCCGGTCCGTCGATCGCCTTGAGATTGTGACGGTAGTTTACCTTGATTCCGTAGCCATCCACCGCCCGCTGCAACGGCGGCACGAAAAAAGGCACTCCGAACAGCGCCTCGCCGGCAAGGCAAAACTCTAACTTCGACTCGGAAAGCCTGCCTTTGCTGCGCAGGTGGTCGGCCATCAGATAGAGGATCTTCTGCGGGGCTCCTGCGCATTTGATCGGCATCGCCGGCTGAGTGAACAGCGCTGTCCCGCCACGGAAGTCCTGAATGAGCCGCCAGGAGTATTCGGCCGTATCGGCCCGATAGTTGCTGCAAACGCCGTTCTTGCCCAGCGTATCGTTCAGTCCTTCAATTCTCGCCCAATCAAGCTTGAGCCCAGGGCAAGCGAGGAGCCAGGCATAGCGCACCGTTCGCCCATCGCTCAGGCGCACATGGTTCTCGTCAGGCAGAAACTGCGCCACCGCTGCCTTGATCCAGGCGACGCCCTTCGGGATCAGTGTCTCCTCGCGGCGTTCGGTTTGCTTTCTTGTGAAGGTGCCTGCGCCGACCAGGGTCCAGCCCGGCTGATAGGAATGCGACTCGGAAGGCTCGACGATCGCAATGTCGAGTTGTGGCTGAAGCCGCTTCAATTCGGCCGCCACGGTAATGCCGGCCGCGCCGCCGCCAACGATCAGAATAGAGTGAGCGAGTTCAGCTGGCTCGATGCCTGCTGTCTTTTGTCTGGGATCGTTCATTGATGCTTCCTCCGAGGCGCCCGAGGCATCCCGCGTGGCGGACGGATCGGACATGGGTTGCAGCCAGGGCTGAACTGAATCTGTTCACTTGCATAAAATACCATATGACATATATCTTGAATCGTCTAAATATGTAAGTGAGAGCCAGCTTCGCTTCAAGGAGCGCGTCTATGATCGTCATCGCCGTCACCCGGAAGCTCTGGGTCATGCGCCAGCCAGACGTGTGGGAGTTTGCCGACCTTGCCGGCCGGGGCTTCACGACGGTCATCAACAACAGGCCTGACGGCGAAGATGTGGCCCAGCCAGGCTCCGAGGCCGAAGAGCGCGCGGCTCATGAGGCCGGCCTCGGTTATGTGCATCTCCCGGTCACTAGCACCGGCATGACGCAAACGGATGCCCGCCGCTTTCAAGAAGCAATTGACGCCGCGCCAGGCCCGGTCATCGCGCATTGCCGCTCGGGTGCGCGCTCCTTCTTTCTCTGGATCATGACGGGCGAACTGGAAGGCAAGCGCGACGACGAAGTGCTGGCGCTCGCCAACGAGCTCCATCTCGACCCCAACGCTGTCGCGGCAAAGATCGCAGCCCGCAGGCATCTTTCCGCCGGAGAACATACATGATCGACGATACCCTCGACCGGCCTGCAGCGCCTGTCTCGAATCCAGGGCCGTTGCTGATCGGCAGCCCCGCGCCGCGCTTTTCGACCCGCACGACCATGGGCGATCGCTCGCTCGATGATTATCGCGGCCGCTGGCTGGTGTTCTTCTCCCACCCCGCCGACTTCACCCCAGTCTGCACGAGCGAGTTCATCGCGTTTTCCAAGCTCTATCCGGAGTTCAGAGCACTCGACTGCGATCTGCTGGCGCTGTCGGTCGACAGCCTATTCTCGCACATCGCTTGGGTGCGCTCGATCAAGGAGCGGTTTGGCGTCGCCGTGCCGTTTCCGATCACCGAGGATCCATCAATGGCAATCGCGGCTGCCTACGGGATGATCCATCCCGACGCTCATGATGCGTCAACCGTCCGCGCCACCTTCGTTATCGATCCGGACGGCATCATCCGGGCCATGGTCTGGTATCCGATGTCCATTGGCCGATCAGTCGCGGAGATATTTCGCCTCGTCCAGGCGCTCCAGACCTCCGATAAGGAGGCCGCGTCAACGCCGGAAGGTTGGCACCCCGGCGACGACCTCATCGAACCCGCACCGCTGACCATAGAAGGCGCGGAGGAGCCGTCGCCAAGCGCGGACGCGCCCGACTGGTATTACCGCGTGAGAAAATCGTGAGCCACTTTATGAAACAACAGGCCCTCATCAAACCGGACGTCAAGGCATTCTACGAGCACCTGACCTCCAGCATCCAGTATGTCGTCTCCGATCCAGTGACGCGCCAATGCGCCATCATCGATCCTGTGCTCGATTTCGACGAGAAGTCGGGCTCGACCTCGACACGGAGCGCGGATGCGATCCTTGAGTACATCCGCGGCACCGGCCTGACCGTCGCATGGATCCTCGACACGCATCCCCATGCCGATCATTTCTCCGCGGCTCAGTATCTGAAGGACAAGACCGGCGCTCCGACTGCAATCGGCGAACATGTCACCGACGTTCAGGCGCTATGGAGAGACATCTATAACTTGCCGTCCCTTCCGGTTGACGGCTCGCAATGGGACCGTCTCTTCAAGGACGGCGAGACCTTCAGCATCGGCCATCTGCAAGCCCGCGTGCTGTTCTCGCCAGGCCATACATTGGCCTCGATCACTTACGTGATCGGTGACGCGGCCTTCGTCCACGACACCATGTTCATGCCGGATGGCGGCACGGCGCGGGCAGACTTCCCCGGCGGGGACGCTGCTGTTCTGTGGCGGACCATCCAGGCCATTCTGTCGCTGTCCGATGAAACCCGCCTCTTTACCGGCCATGATTATCAGCCGGACGGACGCGAAGCACGCTGGGAAAGCACGGTCAGGGAGCAAAAACGGCTCAATCCGCATCTGGCGGGCAAGACAGAGGCAGAATTCGTGGCGCTGCGCCGGGCGCGCGACCGGACGCTCCCAATGCCCAAGCTGATCCTGCACGCTCTGCAGGTGAACATTGCCGGCGGGCGGCTCCCGGAGCCGGAAGCCAACGGCACCCGCTACCTTAAATTTCCACTCAATGCGCTGACCGGCTCGGCCTGGGAGTAACGGCGATGAAGCCCCCTAATGACTGCGCCACAAACGTAACACGCGAGAAGGCAACCGCTGCATCCGAGTTCATGAAGCGGCTAGCCAATCCAACGCGGCTGATGATCGCCTGCGCACTCGTCGAGGGAGAGCGCTCGGTGGGTGATCTGGAAACGGCACTTGGCCTCAAGCAGCCCGCGCTGTCGCAGCAGCTCGCCGAGCTGCGCGATGCCGGCATCGTCGAGAGCCGGCGCGAGGTGAAGCAGGTCTTCTACCGCTTGGCAGATCCGCGCGCCGTCGCGCTGATTGCGACCCTGCATCAGATTTTCTGCGGGGAAGAACTGGATTTGTCGTCCGTGACGAAAGCTGCCGCATCGCTTGCGAAGCAGTCCGCGAACCTGGCGCCGTTGGTGGCGGCACCCTCACTCCGTCGCTCGCCGGAAGCCGCACGTTTCGCCCGCGTCTCCTCGCCCAAAGCAGGCTAAGAGGATGGATGACGCAGTGTTTTCCGCGATCTCGTTCCCCTATTCTTCCTCACTGCTTGGCGGCGCGCTGATAGGCGCGTCCGCTGCCGTTTTGCTTTTGCTCAACGGCCGCATCGCGGGCATCAGCGGCATCGTCGGCGCGCTCTTCCAGAAACCCGATGCACGGTTCTTCACCAATTTGGCCTTTGTCGCCGGACTGGTTCTCGGACCCATCGGATATCTCATCATGTTCGGCGCCTGGCCGACTGTCCGAATCGAGACATCGACGGCGCTGCTCATCCTCGCAGGCCTGCTCGTTGGCTTCGGGACGCGCATGGGGTCCGGCTGCACTTCGGGTCATGGTGTCGTCGGTCTCGCCCGCCTGTCGCCGCGATCCATGGCCGCGGTCGCGACATTTCTCGCGATGGCAATGTTGACGGTATTCCTGATGCGGATCGGCGGTGTCGCATGACATCGCTGTTGCGCGCACTGACCGCTCTTCTCTCCGGGTCGATCTTCGGATTCGGATTGTCGCTCTCGGGCATGCTCGATCCCGCCCGGGTGCGCGGATTCCTGGATATCACCGGGAAATGGGATCCGAGCCTCGTCTTCGTGCTCGGCGGTGCGGTGATCGTCGCCGCCATCGCCTACCAGGTTTCCCAGTTCGTCGTTCGCCCACTCCTCGACGATCGTTTTCATCTGCCTCGGAAGACCACGATCGACCGGCGTCTAATCCTGGGCTCGGCGATTTTCGGGATCGGCTGGGGTATTGCCGGCTTCTGCCCCGGACCGGCGGTCGCCTCGCTGGCGCTTGGGCTAGTGCCGGCCGGCCTGTTTGTCATCGCCATGCTGATCGGAATGATCCTTCACGATCGTCTCATCGCCCAGTGGGTGGGGAAGGCCAACTCATGATCGGCAATATGGGCGCCGCGCTTGCGTCCGGCGCAGCTGTGGGCTTCTCGCTCGGTCTTGTTGGTGGCGGCGGATCGATCCTGGCGACGCCGTTGCTGCTCTATGTCGTTGGGGTCTCGCAGCCGCATATCGCGATCGGCACGGGCGCGCTCGCCGTCTCGGTCAACGCGTTCGCCAATTTCGCCGGGCATGCGCGTGCCGGCAATGTCCGCTGGCGCTGCGCAATTGTCTTCGCCGTGATCGGCACCGTAGGTGCGCTCGCAGGCTCCACTCTCGGCAAGCTCGTCGATGGCGATCACCTGCTCTTCGTGTTCGGGCTCCTTATGTTGTCGGTCGCCGGGATGATGTTGAGGCGACGCCGGGAGAATGCGGCTCCCGAGCGCCCCGCCGATCTCAGGACCTGCCTCATCACAGCCGCGGTGTCGTTCTCGGCCGGTCTGGCGTCTGGCTTTTTCGGCATCGGGGGCGGCTTTCTGATCGTTCCTGGCCTGCTCCTCGCTACCCGTATGCCGATGATCAAGGCGGTCGGGTCCTCTCTGCTCGCCGTAGCCTGCTTCGGACTCGCGACGGCCATCAACTATTCGCTTTCGGGTCTCGTCGATTGGCCGGTCGCTGCTGAATTTATCGGCGGAGGCATCATCGGCGGTTTCATCGGCATGACGCTCGCCAATCGCCTGTCCACGCAGAAGAACACGTTGAACCGCATCCTTGCCGTCCTGATCTTCATCGTCGCTCTCTACGTTCTCTATCGCAGCGGAATGACGCTGATCGGGTGATACGGGCAGGCCCGAGCCTACGCCGTACCTTAAGACTGCCTTAAGCTCACGGGCCAAGCTTCCCGGTAAACGGACAGGTCATTGCCGAGTATGGCCGGAGGAGCGGGTATGATGTCTCACAGGACGCGCAGGTTAACGATCCTGCAGATCAACGATACGCACGGCTACCTCGAGCCGCACCCGGAATTGGTCTGGCACGGCCGTACTCCGTCCTTCCCCACGCTCGGCGGTTACGCCCGCATTGCTTCCCTCTTCAAGGCCGTTCGCCTCGATCGCCCCAACGCCGTGCTGGTCCTCGACAATGGCGATACGTTTCACGGGACATATCCCGCCGTTTCCTCGAAAGGCGAGGCGCTCGTGCCGCTCGCCAACGCTCTTGGCCTCGATGCGATGACCGCGCACTGGGAATTCGCGTGGGGACCAGCTCATTTCCAGGATCTGGTCACCCGACTGAACTATCCGATGCTGGCGATCAATTGTTACCAGGTGGACACCGGCAAGCGTCCCTTTCCCTCCTCCCATATCGTGGAACATGGGGGATTGCGGATCGGGGTGATCGGAATCGCGGCGACGATCCTCGACAAAACCATGCCGCCGCAATTCAGCACGGGCCTGAGGTTCACCATCGGAGATGAGGAGCTGCCAGCCGAAATCCATCGGTTACGCCATCACCTCAGCGTCGATCTGATCGTCGTCCTATCCCATCTTGGATTGCCGCAGGATATCAAGCTTGCCGGAACAGTCGGAGGCATCGATGTCCTCCTCAGCGGGCATACGCATGATCGGCTTGAAACCCCGATCACGGTCAACGGCACAGTGATTATCCAGTCGGGCTGCCATGGCGCATTCATTGGGCGGCTCGATCTCTCGGTGTTGAAAGGCGAGGTCACAGTCGAAAGTCACCAGCTTATTCCGGTAGACGATGGCATCGTGGCCGACCCGGACATGCAGCAAATGGTCGATGAGGTGATGGCGCCGTATCGCGCTACGCTGAATGCGCGCGTCGGTCATTCCACAGACGACCTTCACCGCAACACCATTTTCGATTGTCCGATGGACGATCTTCTCCAGGCAGCAATCACGCGAGCAGCGGGTCTCGACATCGGCTTCTCGAACGGCTGGCGCTACGGCGCCCCCATTCCGGCTGGCCCGATCCGCGAGAACGATTTGTGGAACATCATACCCGTCAATCCTCCGGTATCGACCGTCGATCTCACCGGTGCGGAGATCGTCGCGATGATGGAGGAAAACCTCGAACGCACCTTCTCCGCCGATCCGTATGGACAGATGAGCGGCTATGTGAAGCGCTTCAGCGGCATGACGGTCTTTGCCAAAATCGAGAACCCCAAGGGGCAGCGTATCGAACACCTGTTCGTGGGGGACAATAAAATCGATCCAACGGCAACGTATCGGGCGGCCTTCGTGACGGCGCAGGGCGTGCCCGCGCGCTACGGCCGCAATCGCCAACAGCTGCCGATGACCGCGATCGAGGCGCTTCGAACCCATCTCGCGACAGGCCCCAAGCCTGACTTTGTCGCCGGGCGGGTGATCTGCGTTTGACCTCGTACACCGATGCAGACAACGAGAAACGGAGGAAAGTGCCATGAACTGGCGAAACGCAACAAAGATCGTCGCCGGGACAGCGGCCGGGATCATATTCGTGATGACTTTGAGCTATTTAGGCAAACATGGCTTCGGCGCAGTGGGGCCGACCGCAGCTCAAACTACCACCTCACAAACCGCCAAGACCGCCGTTTCGCAAAGCACGACCACAGTGGCCGCCTCCAATTCTGACAGTTGGTCCGTTCCCGACATCGACAAGCTTCCCGACGATCCTTGGGGCCGTACCGTGCGGATGGGCCGAGACCTCACCGTCGAAACTTACAAACATATCGGCCCGGAGGCCGCCGATCCCCAGAAGCGGTATGCCGGCAGCAACATGTCCTGTCAGAGCTGTCACCTGGAGGCCGGAACCAAGCCGTATGCGTTGCCTTTCGTCGGTGTGTTCGCCGATTTCCCACAATATCGTGCGCGCGAAGGCGAAGTCGGCACGCTTGAAGATCGCATCAATGGCTGCATGACCCGCAGTCTGAACGGTCGACCCTTGCCGGTTGAATCCGACGAGATGAAAGCCTTCGTCGCCTATATCAAGTTTCTCTCGACCGGCCGTCCGATCGGCGGCAAGACCCCGGGACGCGGCTCGGGCGAGATGGCCGAACTGTCGCGCGCGGCCGACCCGAAGGCCGGCGCGCAGGTATTCGCCGACAATTGCGCCGCCTGCCACGGCGCTGATGGCCAGGGCAAGCGGATCGGCGTTGTCGGCGATGCCAAGGGCTACGAGTTCCCACCGCTGTGGGGATCAGGAAGCTTCAACAATGGCGCCGGCATGGGCCGTCTGATCTCGGCGGCGAACTTTATCCGCTCAAACATGCCGAACGGCACGACGCACGACCAGCCGCTCCTGACGCCGGAGCAAGCCTGGGATGTCGCCGCTTACGTTGAATCGATGGACCGGCCGCAAAAGAAGGATGTCGACAAGGATTATCCAGTCCGCACAGAGAAGGCCGTCGATGCCGGGTATGGCCCGTATGCGGACGGACTGCCGCAGGACCAACACAAATACGGTCCGTTCCAACCGATCCGTGACAAGCTGAAGGCCATGAAACCCGCCCCTGCTGGCGAGAAGTCAAAGCCGTAGATACTTCAGTATTAGGGAGAAATCCGATGAATCGATCATTAAAGACACTGCTCATCGCAGGAATGCTCTTGCTGACATGGAGCTCATTCAATGCGAACGCTGCCCCGGCCGGCTATTATACCGACCAGAAGGTTGTCTATCACAACGATGGAGGTGCACCTGACAACGCCACTTATTTCAAGCGGATGCTGAACAGCATAAATAACCATGTCGCGGCAGTTGGACGGGATCATATCGAGATCCGCGTGGTCAATCACGGCAGTGGTCTTGATCTCTTCCAGCTGGCCAATGACGACAAGGATCTCGCCAGACAGGTCGATGTGCTACGGGGCGAAGGCGTACGCTTCCTCATCTGTGCCAACACCTTGAGGGAGCGTAAAATCGATTGGCATCAGCTCTACGGCGTCTCGCAAGACGATATCGTTCCGAGCGGCGTGGCCGAACTGGCACGCCTCGAGCAAATGGGCTTTGTCTATATCCATCTTTGAACGGTGGCGGCAGCCGACCGAGCCGTTCGACAAAATATGCCACGCGCGCAAAGAGTCGCTGGCGGCGAACGAGCCCGGCGAAACCACTTATGATGAGACTTTCGACGTCAAGCGGGCGGATAGGTACAAACCAAAGCCGAACATGCAATGGCCGACAAGCTGCACGATCCGGATGGTATTCACGTTTGGCGCCTTCGCGCTGGCGATGCCGAACCCCATTGCCGGCGCCATGATGAACCATCCGGCGCCGATTGCGACCACACCGACGATGAGCGCCGGAAGCAGAGTGGGGCGGCGCGCCCAATTCAAGCCCCAGATAGCAAGCAGCACGCCAGCGTAGACGATGCCGATCAGATAATGGACGGTCCATCCGACAACCGTCTCATAGGGCATCGCCTGTGCCGCGGCGATGTTGTCATGCGTGAACTGCCCAATCATCATGTGGCTGAACCAGCGGCCGGCCATGGTCCAGTTCGATCCAGGCAGCCCGAAAAGCCCGACCAACAGGCGTCCCCATATGTCGTACACCGCCGTCGCGCCGACGCCGATCACAATGCTTCGATAAATATATTCTTTCATGAGTTCAGAAGTCCTCGGGTTTTTCTCGCGCCTGTCCGGCCGACGAAATCAAGTTGATAGGAGTTGAGGCGCTTTCTCGAGAATCTTGCCGAGCAGGCCGATGATGGACGTGACGAGTTCGGGCCGGTCATCCTTGCGCCAGCTTATGAGAAACGGCGAAGTTGAACCGGGTTCGCCCAGTTGCCGATAACAGACATCGCTTCGCATCCGCTGAACCACGGCAGGCACGATGCAGATGCCATACTCGGCCGCCACAAGACCGAGCGCCACCTGCAGCTCGCTCGCCTCGATCACGTCCTTGGGGCGAAAACCGCGCGTCGCGAAAAGCGCCTGCAGCGAGCTGGGCAAATGAGGCGGTTCACCGGCGGGATATTGGATGAACGTTTGCTCCAGAAGATCTTGCAGCTGAAGCGGTGCGGGCGCGGCCCCGGCCAACGCGTGCCCGATCGGAAGCGCCACAAAGAGCGATTCCTCCCGCACGAGCATTTGAGCGACGTCCGGCTCAACCACTCGCATCCGGCCGAATGCTATATCGATCCTGCCCTCCCTGAGGCTGGCGATCAGACCATCCGGAGCCAACTCAAGGAGATCGATATGCAGCCGAGGATTGGCTGCGCGAAGCTCGCGCAGAAGCTCCGGAAAGCGGCTATAGAGAACGGTGGTCTCCACACCAATCCGAACCGGCGGCTGCCCCGTCTTGCCGAGCGACAGCGTGTCCCGCGCCAGCAACTCAACACGGGCGAGGATCTCTTCCGCCCGCTGCCGGAACAATTCCCCGGCAGGAGTCAGGGCCGGTGGCCGGGCCTGACGGTCGATCAGGGGCGTCCCGATCTCCGTTTCCAATTGCCGGAGCTGGCGGCTGAACGGCGGCTGCGCGATATTCACCTCCGCGGCGGCGCGGGTGAAGTTCAAGGTTCTGGCGAAGGCGAGGAAATAGCGAAGCTGCCTGAGTTCCATAGGGGATGTGCCAGTCCGGCCCTCCTTTATTGTGTCGGGGATCAATTAAAGATCTATCATAGCGTTTAGACCGTACATTGGTCTCCCGATATGCAAGGGAGAAGGTTTCTAAGCTTCAGACGTGGGCGATCTGGAGCGCGTTCCACTCCGCGAGGGTGCCGCCTATTCGCGAGGCAATCGCGAGGTGGACGACATCGGCCAGATCGCGATCGCTTGCGCCTGCCTGCTTGGCATCGCGGCTGTGCTTTTCGATGCAGTAGATACAGCGCGAGATCGTGGCGCAGGCGACGGCGATCAGCTCATAATCCCGGGTGCTCAGGCGTGAACCGGAACCGTGGGCCGTGGCGATGCGGTGGATCAGGCTTTTATAGGCCTCAGGGTCAGCCTTCCTGAAATGGTCCATATAGGCGCGGTCCTCAGCCGGATCATGGCTGCCGGAATCGCATCCGTTGGGGTCGGTGAATTTGAAAACGAGCCGGCCATAGGCCGTAGCCGCGCCGGCTTTGAGTTCGCATGCCACGAACACGGCCTCGGCGATCTCGCCGTCGGACGCGACAGCCCGGGCGTGCTCGACGGCCTCCTTCGCCATATCACGGTTCGGGATCGACAGGGCGATGGCGAGGCGGACCAATGCAGTCAGCCGGGGCGTTAGGCTTTCCGCAGCAGTGCGTTGGATGTCGGTTGCGTAGCGGTTCACCGCATCAACGATTTCGGGGCATTGCGTCTGCAGAAAATCGTCGGGATTGGGGGTCATGGCACTTCTCCTTTGGTTGTGACGTGGAAATCGATCATTGCCGGGCACTCACATTGGACCGCGGTGATGCATCCTTGACCGGCTTCGCCGTGGTTTCCCAACCACCGCCAAGCGCAAGAAAGAGGACGACCTGATCGTGAGCAATCTGCGTCCTCATGCTGGCGAGAACAGCCTCGGCGCTGACAAGGGTGCGCTCGGCATCGAGCGTCGCCAGGGCTCCGCTCCGGCCGCCAGCCTGCAACGCCCGCGCGTCGGCGACGGCTCGTGCGGCCTCGTCGCGGGCGGCCACCAGGCTCTTCTGTCGATCAAGATCGTGTGTGTAATTGTTGAGAGCGGTCTCCACCTCCCGCAGAGCGCCGAGGACGATACCGTCGAAGCGGGCAAGCTGGCCCTTCTGTGTGGCCGTGGCCGCAGCGATCCTCGCACGCGGTCCGTTTTGGTTGAACTCCCAGGAAATGCCGGGACCGACGCTCCAGAAGTTGGTCGCGTGGCTCAACATATCATCGACCAGACCCACCGAGCCGATCGAAGCGCCCAGCACGATGCGCGGATAAAGCTCCGCCGTCGCGACGCCGATCTCGGCGGTTCTCGCCGCCAGTTGGCGTTCAGCAACGCGGATATCCGGCCGCCGCCTCAGGAGCGCTGCACCATCACCAACCGGGATCGGGTGACCAAGTAACGGGGCAGCGACGCATCGGGTCAAGTCTGCTTCGAATTCGGAGGGCGGCCTCCCGGTGAGCGTTGCCAGCCGGAACAGCGCATTGCGCCGGCGGGCTTCGATGGCCGGAATGTTGGACTGAATCTGGTCGACCAGCGTCTGCGACCGTGCCAGATCAAGCCGGGTCGCGCGCCCTCCGTCCTTAAGCTGCCGCGTGAGCGCGAGGCTTTGCTGTTGAAGGTTGAGGGATCGATTGGCCGCCGACAGTTCGTTGCCGGCGGAGCAGACATCGAGAAAGGCGGCTGTGACATCGGCTGCGACGCTGACGCGGACCCAGTCACGCGCCGCCTCGACCGCTTCGTCATCAGCCTTCGCTGCCTCGATCCCGCGCCTGATGCGCCCAAAAAGGTCGAGTTCATAGGATGCCGACAGCTTGAGGTTATAAACGTCAGACGGTGTCAGATAAGCGCTGGAGACATATTGCTCCGCCGAAGTCTGCGAACGGCTATACCCAACGTCGAGCCCGAGTTTCGGCTGGCCTTGATATCGCGCTAGGTCCACCATCGCGCGACTGCGCTCCAGATTGGCTTCGGCCACCCTCAGATCAGTGTTCTCGGCCAGCGCCGCGGTAACGAGCCGGTCGAGATCGGAACTGCGATACAGATGCCACCATTGGAAAGGCAGTTCGTCTCCTGTCACGGCCGCCCCGCTTGTGCCGACGAACGGCACTTGCGCGCCAGGGGTGTTGAAGGTCGCTCTGGCGGGTAGATGATAATCGGGACCGACGGTGCATCCTGCCAAAACAGCGGCCGCCAGAAGCGGCGCTATTCTGCCGGCGCGAGAGAGTTGCGCCTTCATGGGTGCTGCCCTCCCGGCCCCGCGCTCCCGTCGACGGCGCCGGAGTTGGGATGGATGATGACGGTGGCAGTGCGTCCGGCGATCAGACGCATGTCAGGCGGCGCGTGATCGATATGGACGCGAACAGGGATACGCTGAGCGAGACGCACCCAGTTGAACGTCGGATTGATATTCGCCAGCAGATTGCTGCTTTGGCTTCGCTCCCGATCGTCGATACCAGGAGAGATGCTCTGGACATGTCCTTCAAGGCGGCGCTCGCTTCCCATGAGCTGAACGCTCACGCGGTCGCCGACATGGATCTTCTCGAGCTTGGTTTCCTCGAAATAGCCGTCGATGTGCAACGAACTAGCATCGGCTATACCAAAAGCCGCATGACCGGCCGTCAGATAGTCCCCAGGCCGGAGACTGACATTGGCTGCAATCCCATCGACGGGCGCAACGACCGTCGTGCGCTCGAGGTTGAGCCGGTCCGTGTTGCGGGCGGCGGTGGCCTGGGCGATCGCGGCTCGGGCTTGGCTCACCGACGCATTGGCCTGAGCCAACGCCGCTTCAAGTTGCCTGACCCGCGCGGTGCCTTGCTCGACCGTCTCGGTCGGCACCAGACCGCCGAGCTTGCGGTTGCGAGCGTCCTCGCGACGCGCCTGGGCAAGAAGTGTCGTCTGCGCCACAACGTCGGCTTGCGCCTTTTCCAATCCGGCCTCAGCAACCTGGAGAGACGCCTGGGCTTGCTGGAGAGATTCCTCGTATCGCTCGCGGTCGATGACGAACAGGGGCTGCCCCTTGTGCACCGACATGTTGTCGACGACGAAAACCTGCGTGACCATGCCTGAAACGTCCGGTGCAACGCTTGCCACGTCGATCCGTATCCGACCGTCCCTTGTCCACGGGTCGACTTGGTAATAGCTCCAGAGCCAGCGGGCTGCGACGACCGCCACCACAATGAGGGCGAGCGTCAACACAACACGGCCGATCGGCGCCAGCAGCGCGGCGGTCGATTTCACAAATATCTCCCAACGATATCGGCCAACACCGGCAGGACTCGTGCTGCCGCGGCCCAAAGAATCGTAAAAATGGCCAGGTCGACCAGGCGGTGGTGCCACACAAGCCGATAAAAGCCCGACCACAGGAAAGCCCGCCTGAGAACGAGCAGAAACAGACCCGCAAAGCAGGCGGCGACGAGCGCGCTGCTGACGTACACGCCATCCAGATTGACCTCGCCAATCATGCTGTTGCGCCTTCCTGCCGATATGCTGACGCATGGGGCGACAGCGTGAGGCGAAGCCGCATAGCGGCACTGACTCCGGCGTGCCGATCGCCGGCATCGGGAAGTTGCAGCATTCCTCTGATGGCCGCGTCGAGGTGATCGACGATATCCGAAGGGACTAGGGCAGTCTGACCGGCGGCGAGCGCGTCGAAATGCGCTGCGAGCTCGGTCAGGACAGTATCGATCTCCCGCTCGGCGCCGGCGCTGACGAGATCGTGGAGCCGGCGGAGTTCGACGATGCCGGTTCCCAGCCTCAGACCACGCAGAACCTCGCGCAGTTCGGGTTCTTCTCCCGTCTGAATGGCCGACAGGCGCGGCAGGAGGAGGCCGACGCGATCAAGCATCCGGCCTGCCCAAAGATTGGCGCTGGGCACCGACCGCGTCTTCGTCAGCGCAGCCAATTCCCTCCAGCCTGCGCGCAGGATGCGACGAACGGCACGCTGGGTCGGGACGACGCGAGCCAGCCCCAGGCCCACGAGCGCGAAGACCGGCCCCAGGAGGAAGGAAAAATAGTTATTCAATACCCCTGGCATGTCCGAGACATAGGTCGATCCCAGGGCGAGCATGGCGGAAAAGGCGACGATCGCGCCCAACGCGCTCACCATGATCTTCGGATAGGTGGAGAGCAGCCCGAGCATGCCCACGACCGGAAACAGCACGACCGCCAGCATGACGAAGCCATCGATCGCCGGAAGAATGGCAAACTGATAAAACAGCGTTACGGGAAGGATGAGAACGGCGCCTGTCAGAAACGCTCGAACAGGCGGCGTGGGATCGTCGGCCACCGCGAACAGCGAGCAGCACATGGCGGCGACAGTGATGGTGAAGGGTGAGCCCTCCCACTGGATTGCGGTCGCGAACGCCGCGATGCCGATGACCGTCAGTCCGGCAACAGCGGCCGAGAGAAGTGCGATGCCTTTGTCGGTGTGAAGCCCGCGCGGTCTCGCGCTGCCAAGCAAACGGGTGATGTCCGAGTCTGGCTGGAGCACCGATGCCTTGACGGCCGTTGCCAGCACCAGACATTCCTTCCAGGTCCCCATCAGTTCGGTCAGTCGATCGGCGAGGCTGACGACCAGCATATCTTCCCAGCCGGATCTGGGATTGAGTGTCGGAATACTCGCTGCAATATTGTTTTCAGCGGCGGCGCTAGCCTTGTCCTTTTCCGCACCGGCTGTGGCTACCCAGTCCGCGACCTGACGCGCCGCAGCCGCCAATTCATCGGTGTAGGATTCGGAATGACGCATTGCTTCGAGCGTGTCCTCCACCGCGGTGACTTGCGGAAGCAGGACTATCAGCCGTTCTTCGAGCGCCCACAGGGCACGCCGCCGTATGAGCGAAAAAGTGCCTTCGAACCGCCAGTCGGCCGCCATGAGGTTCATCTCGGTCAGGCGGCCGGCGACCTGGCTGGGCGCCGGCACGGGCGTCAATGTGCGAAGACCCTCAGCTATCCAGATGCGAGCGTCGGCAATGATCCCGTCGAGCCGCTCGAAAATTGCAACCGAGACGCTGCGCGGAAAGAGGATGCTCTGCACGACCGCTGGAGCAAGCACGCCAATGATAATCTCCTCCGACCGCGCGACGGCGATATCGAAGATCGCTTCGGGGTGGGTCGCAGTCGAAAGACCGACAAGCGCTGCGGTATATCCCGGCAGCATAAACAGATACGAGCGTGGTGAACGATCAAGCAGGCCGAAGAACACGCATAGCGCGATCCAGACTGCGATCGCCAAAATCATCAGTTCAGGCGAATTGACCAGATTGGGCACAAGGATTACGGCAACGATGGCGCCGACAATCGTGCCTGCCGCGCGGTAAAAAGCTTTCGCCCAGATCGCGCCGACGAGCGGCCTCGTCGGCTGAACGATGAAAACCGTCGCCATTGCCCACCACGGATTGGGCAGGTCCAGCGCCAAGGCGACATAGAGAGCGAGAATGACCGCGAGGTAACCGCTGATTGCGAACAGGAGCGCGCGAGGCGAAGGCCGCGCGATCATCTGACTCGACCGACAGTTTCGAGCCAATCCATGGTTCGACGGACCTGCGTCGAATGGCCGTTCGGCCACCGGAGCCCGTTAATCAGATTGAATTGTCCGGAGACGCAATGCCACAGTGCAAGCACGAGGCGCATTGAAGAGCCGTTCGGCGAGCACGGCAGCGAGTTGGCAGTGTAGGACATAGATTAGCGGCTCAACGGGTGAACGGATGCTCCAGATGCGAGAGCCAGGCAGCGCGCCAGCTCGGCACCCCATCTTCGAATTTCGGGCGCGAACCGGTTGCACTGCGTTCTCATGAACTTCCGCAGTTCAGTTTCAAAAAAATGCAGGCACTCCCGCTCGAGCACAGCGACCATGCGAGACACGGAAGCTAAGGGCCCCAGCAATCCTCGATGCACTTCGGAAAATAACCTGCGGGCTAACGGTAACCTCGACCTATCAAGAGGTCTAAGACCGAATTGGTCGCGCGCGGTACTTTTAAGGTATCGTTCTGTGGGTCTCGCGCGGCCACATGCTGTCACCGGCCGGCCATGCCCATGTATCCGTGCCAACTTCACTCTCTCCCGCCGAGGTGATCGCAGTCGGATATCCACCTTAAGCCAGCCTTAAGGTAGCCGTCGTGGGTCTCGCTTGCGGGGAGACGCCATCCTGCCTCCCGTACAACCGAAGGAGGTCCTGGATGCAAGTTCTGACACGTCGCGGCGCTATGATCGCTATCGGGAGTGCGGTCGTTTCCGTGCCTGCCTTGCAAAGCGTAGCCCTTGGACAATACGCCGACGTGTCCAAGGAAATGATCCTCAACGATCCGGCGGCGCCAGTTTCGGGAAATCCGCGGGGCGACCTTACGATCGTCAACTTCACTGATTACAACTGCCCTTACTGCAAAAAGGCGGCGCCCGACCTCGACCGCGTCGTCAAGGAGGACGGCAAGATCCGCCTCGTCTACAAGGATTGGCCCGTCATCAAACCAACGTCGATCGACGGCGCAATCATGGCTCTCGCGGCGAAGTACCAGGGCAAGTACGACATTGCCCATCACGCCCTGATGGCTATTCCCGCGGTCCCCAAGATAGGAATCACGAAAGAAAGAATGCGGGAAGGCCTGCAGACTGCCGGCATCGACATGCCGCGGCTGGACGCGGACGTGCAATCGAAATCCGCGGAGATCGAGACGCTGATCAAACGCAACATGGCACAGGCAGATTCTCTGGGCCTGTCGGGCACGCCGACCTATCTCATCGGTTCGTTCATGGCATCGACCCTCGACTATCAGGGCTTCAAACAGGTCGTCGCCGACGCACGCGCAAAGCAGGCCGCGGCGAAATGAATCCGCCGTCGGGTATCACCTTCCGACATGGATCCGACGAGCACCCCTTAAGCCTGCCTTAAGCTGCCGATCAGACCTCTCCCGCCGTCATCTCATTGAGCGGGAGCGTGCCATTGTCTGCGAGAACTGTCTGGTCTGTCCTTATTGCTGCCTTAATGACCGCACTCGCAGCGGTCTCCGCGATGCCGGCATCTGCCCAGGTGACATCGACGGGAGCCATGCCGCTTCCTGTCGATCAGGCGTTTCAGCTTTCCGCTTCACGGCAGGCCGACGGAAATGTCAGACTCCAGTGGACGATCGCGCCAGGCTACTACCTTTATCGGGACCAATTCGGTGTCAGGCGCGGTGCGGCCGACCTTGCGGTTCGCGAGCTGCTGGGGAATGCGCAGAGCAAGGACGACCCGACATTCGGCCCTTCCACGGTCTTCCACGATCACGTCACCGCCGTGCTTCCCCTCGACGCTTCCGCTCCCGGCCCCCTCGAGGTTCGCTATCAGGGATGCCAGGAAAACGGCATCTGCTATCCGCCAATTGTCCGGCACATCGATGCGGCGACGCTGACTGTCGCCGCCCCTGAAGAGCGAACCCCGACAGCCCTAGCGAATGAATGGACAGCGCCGAGCTCCGCAGCACCGGTGAACGGCATCACCATCGCTGCGGACGATGGTGGCATGATCGGCTCGCTGTTGAAGGACGGCGGCGTCGCGATGGTGCTGGCGAGCTTCCTGCTGTTCGGTGTGTTGCTGGCCTTCACCCCTTGCGTCTTTCCCATGTACCCGATCCTCGCGGGGGCAATCGCCCGTCAGGGTGATTCCGTCACCGCACTCAAAGGCTTCACCCTGTCGCTTGCCTATGTGGTCGCCATGGCCACCGCATTCGGTCTGCTTGGCGTCGTTGCTGCCTGGTCCGGCCAGAACCTGCAGATGGCTCTTCAGTCTCCTCTCGCGATCGGCGCCGTCTCGGTTCTGTTTGTCGTACTGGCCCTGTCCATGTTCGGCCTGTTCGAGCTGCAACTGCCATCGAGCTGGGTCGCTGTGATCGGCCGGCTCGGACAGGGAAATCGCGGTTCGCTGGCCTCGGCCGGACTGCTCGGCTTCACCTCCGCGCTGATCGTTGGCCCGTGCGTCACCGCGCCGCTTGCCGGTGCACTCATCTATATCGCCCAGACCGGCAACGTCGCGCTCGGCGCGGCATCACTTTTCGCACTTGGCCTCGGCAAGGGTATTCCGCTGATCGCCTTCGGCACGCTCGGCCCAAAGGCTTTGCCCAAGGCCGGAGCGTGGATGATTGCGGTGCGGCAGGGCTTCGGCTTCGTGTTCGTGGCGACTGCCATCTGGATGATCTCGCGCCTCATTCCTGGCGAGGCCGGTCTCGCGCTCTGGGCTCTGTTCGCCATCGGTCTGGCGGTCTGGCTCGGGGCGTTCGATTCGCTCAGTGCAGATGCCCCAGGGCGACGCCGAACCGCCAAGGCCGCCGGAATTGCAGCAGCACTCTATGGCGTCATCCTGGCCGTCGGCGCCGCGAGCGGCAGCGGTGATCCCTTTCGGCCTCTCGGCAACCTTCTCGCGCAAGCCGGCGGCGGCGCCGGGCCGATGCAGTCGTCGGCGTCGGCCTTCCGGACCGCCGGTACGGCGGCTGCGTTTCGCACGGCGACCGCAGACCGCAACGGCAAACCCAGCCTTCTCTATGTCACGGCCGATTGGTGCGTCACCTGCGCGGTCATCGATCGCACCGTCCTTCCAGACCCTGCCATCCAATCCATCATGGCGCGCTTCAACCTGATCAAGCTCGACGTCAGCAGCAACACACCCGAACAGCGGCAGATCATGGAAAGCCTTCAGGTTGTCGGCCCGCCAACCATGATCTTTGTCGATGCCAGTGGTCGCGAGACCACGGGCACACGCCTCGTCGGTGACGTGACCAAGGCCAGCCTGCAGGCCTCGGTCGACCGGATGGGCGCGCCCCGATGAACGCGGTCAGTATCGGACCACTGGTCTTTGCCTCTGACCGGTTCGCCGCCGTGCTCGGCATCCTTGCTTTCCTGCTCGTCACCACGATCCTCGCTCGTCGCGTCGAGCCTGCGATCGGCAGATGGTCGACCTGGACACTCGCCGGTGGACTGATCGCGGCCCGCCTCGGCCACGTCGCGCTGCACTGGGAGAGCTTCGCCGGCGAACCGTGGAGGGTGCTCGCAATCTGGCAGGGCGGCTTTCAGCCGGTTGCTGGTCTCATCGGTGTCGTGATCGTCAGCATTTTCTTCATCCGCTCTCTCGTGAGCGGCCTTGCGGCTGCCGGCGCGCTTGGCCTCGGACTGGTCATCTGGATCGGTGTCACGCAGCTTACCCAGGCTACTCTTGGCCAGCCCGCGCCGACCGTCGCGCTTCAGCAAATGGACGGCCCCGCGATGGCGGTGAGCGACGTCGCCGGCAAGCCCGCCGTCATCAATCTTTGGGCAAGTTGGTGCCCGCCCTGCCGGAGGGAGATGCCGCTGCTCGCCGAGGTCGCCGCAAGCCGACACGACGTCACCTTTCTCTTCGTCAACCAGGGCGAGGGATCGGAGAATATCCGCTCTTATCTCTCTTCGCAGAATCTCAAGCTCGATCGCGTGCTGCTCGACCAATCAATGCAGATCCCCCGGCATTACGGGACGATGGGGCTTCCTGTCACACTCTTCCTGAGAGCCGACGGAACACTCGCCGCCATGCACATCGGCGAAATCTCGCGCGAAGCCCTCAACGCCAATATCGAAAAACTGGCGGGTCCGACATGACGCGGGCACCGCCCGCGCGAAGCGCGGTCTTCCCGCTTTCCTTCACCGCGAATCTGAACCATCCGCTCTGCTCAACCGGCAGCGCGGACTAACGCCGCATGAGCTTTCGATGACATCTACGAACAAAAACAGCCTGGCTTCCACGTTTCTGATCAGCCTCGCTCTTGCCGGCTGCACCACCACCACGATGCCGTCTACCGCCGTTACCCGGCCTCTCGAGCAGCCGCAGGCGGCAAGCGCGAGCTACACGGCAGAAACGGACGAGAAGTTTCCCGTTCCAGAGATCGACGCCTCAGAGATCAATCCCAGAAACCTGCGCAAACAGGTGAATTATCGCACGCCCTATCCGCCGGGCACGATCGTCGTCGATACGAAGAACCGCTTCGTCTACCTCGTACAGGAGGGCGGGAAGGCGATCAGGTATGGCGTCGGGGTTGGTCGTGAAGGGCTCGAATTCACCGGCACCGCCAATATCGCCTGGAAACAGGCGTGGCCTCGGTGGACACCGACACCGGACATGATCAGGCGGGACCCGCAGAGATACGCGCGCTGGGCCGATGGAATGGAGGGCGGGCCGCAGAATCCCCTGGGTGCGCGGGCGCTCTATCTGTTCAAAAATGGCAAGGACACGCTGTTCCGCATCCACGGCACCAATGAGCCGCAGAGCATTGGTCACGCCGTCTCGTCGGGCTGCATTCGAATGATGAACCAGGACGTCATCGATCTTTATCGCCGCGTGCCGCCTGGCACCAAGGTGGTCGTGTTGTAACCACGAGAAGTCAATGCAGGAAACCGCGTGCTCCCGCGCGGCTGATCAAGCACATATTGCCACGTTCATATCCTCGCAATGCTGTACTATGGCGAGGGCCGAAGTAATTCGCATGCAACGTAGTAGGCGCTGGTCGCGACGAACGGCGTCTCTTTCATGCCAATGGACTATCCAACCGCGAGATGCGACATGGTTGGATCCGGGATAACGACAATCGGGCTGCCATCGGCGACCTCCTCATAGAGGTGGATGACGTCCTGATTGAGCAGCCGTATGCAGCCCGACGAGACGGCCTTGCCGATCGAGAAGGCCTCCGGCGTACCGTGCAATCGATAGAGCGTGTCGCGCCCGCCTTCATGGATATAGAGCGCGCGTGAGCCCAGCGGGTTGTTCAGTCCCGGGGCCATTCCGCCATTCGCGATGCTGTATGGTTCCAACTCGGGTTGACGCGCCACCATGCTGTCCGGCGGCGTCCAACGCGGCCATTTGCGCTTGTAGGCGACTATCGCCCGTCCCGACCAGGCGAAACCTTCGCGGCCGACGCCGATGCCATAACGCGTCGCACGGCCCTGCGGCTTCACGTGGTAGAGATACTTTGCAGGCGTATGGACGATCAGCGTTCCCGGTTTCTCGTCGGTGGGATAATTGACTTCCGTTCGCCAGAAGCGCTGGTCGACCTGGGAGATATTCACTGCTGGAACTGGGAACTGCTCGTCCGGCATGGCGGCGTACATCAGCGGAACCACGGGCTGCGGTTCAGCCGCCAGGACGGCCGTCCCCATCCGGACAGGCCGCTGCGTCGAAACACAGCCCGCTAGTGTAAAGGCGCTCGCGCCGAATAGAAACGCACGCCTGGCGAGCGGCTTGGGAAACGTCGTTCTATACAATTGTCTCTCTGCCTTCTGATTGACTTCGGTTCAGAAGGCCGAAAATTCATTCCCACCTTAAGCCTGGCTTAAAGGCCAAATCTCGCCGTTGCGGCCAGGCAACAGAACGCCCCGCTCATCCCTTCCGATGAAGGTGGTGATCCCAGCTGCCGCTTCACGCCGATATCCCGAACATCGACGTTGTTTGGCTCGACATTCCGGATCCGCTTGCGCCTATGGGCGGCAAGGACGTCGGCGAAATCGGTATCACCGGCGTTGCGGCGGCTATCGCCAATGCAGTCTTCAACGCGACTGGAAAGCGGGTCCGCGAGCTGCCGATCACGCCCGATAGGGGGCTTGCGGCCGAGATCGAGCGCGAGGTCCGAGCCTGAATACGTGACGAAGGTCCTGTTCGCGGCGCGGACGATAGATTTATCCGCTTCCAATCGCCACTACGCACGCGATCATGGCGCGACTGTTTGGCACCGACATCATCGCTGGCTTGCATCTTTAGCTAAGCCGAGACTTCCCCGGGGCCAGAAAGGCCGACGCAAAGTCATTGAAGGAAAATTTGGTGCGGGTGGTCGGAATCGAACCGACACTCCTTTCGGAACCGGATTTTGAATCCGGCGCGTCTACCAGTTCCACCACACCCGCACATTTGCCGCCGATTCTAGCCGACGCTCTCTGCACCTATACTGCACCTAGAGCGAAAACCAAAGATCGTCAGCCCTTTTTCCTTCCTTCATAAACCCCTGAAATCACGCCGTTTTCAACTCGTCGTGTTTTCCTGTGGATTGGTAGACAAACCACTTTTTGAGTCGAGCGCGTCTACCAATTCCGCCAATGGGGCAACGGGGTACTGACGAGGCGGCTGTCTAGCATGTGATCGGCTGATGGCGCAAGCCGGGGGCGGCAGATATTGCGAGTGTTTCCGCAGGGTTGCGGTTTGGCCCATGGCGTGGATCGGACGCCATGGGCTTTTTGACGCGAAGAGCTTAGTGCGCCATCGCCGGCCCCTTGGTCGCGGAGCCGGATTTCTGCAGCGTGAGCGCCAGGATCGCGGCGAGCAGGCAGAAGGCGCCGGCGACGAAGAAGGCGGGCAGGTAGGTGTTGAGTTCCGTGCGGGTGAGGCCGGCGCCATAGGCGGCGGTGGCAGCACCCAGCTGGTGGCCGGCAAAGACCCAGCCGAAGACCAGGCCGGCCTTTTCGCGGCCGAAGCGATCGGCGGCGATCTTGACCGTCGGCGGCACGGTGGCGATCCAGTCGAGGCCGTAGAAGACGGCGAAGATCGACAGGCCGTAGAAGGTGAAATCGCTGAAGGGCAGGTAGACCAGCGAAAGGCCGCGCAGGCCGTAATACCAGAAGAGCAGCCAGCGATTGTCGAAGCGGTCGGAAAGCCAGCCGGAGCCGATCGTGCCGAAGAAATCGAAGATGCCCATGACGGCGAGCACGCTGGCGGCTGCGACAGGCACGATGCCGAAATCGCCGCAAAGCGTGACGAAGTGCGTCTGGATGAGGCCGTTGGTCGACAGGCCGCAGATGAAGAAGGTGGCAAACAGGATCCAGAAGGTCGAGGTCGTGGATACCTCGCGCAGGATCGCGATCGGCGAGGCGAGCGCGGCCTTCAGGTTCTTGGTGGCGGCCGGCGGCGGAGTGATGTGGATCTCGCCGACCAGTGGCAGATTGACGTCCGAGGGACGGTCGCGCATCAGGAGCAGTACGACGAAGGCGGCAACGACGATCATGCCGCAGACGAAGATGACGGTCGAGCGCCAGCCATAGCGGGTCGTCAGCTCCGCCATCAGCGGCAGGAAGACGAGCTGGCCGGTCGCGGAGCTGGCGGACAGCATGCCGATGACAAGGCCGCGATGCTTGGTGAACCAGCGCGTCGAAACGGTCGCCGCCAGCACCATGGCGGTGAGGCCGGTGCCGAAGCCGACGATGATGCCCCAGCACAAAAGCAGCTGCCAGACCTTGGTCATGAAGAGGGAGCCGATGAAGCCGACGCCAATGGTGCCGAGCGCAAAGACGATGACCTTGCGCACGCCGAAATGGTTCATGAAGGCGGCGGCAAACGGCCCCATCAGGCCGAACAGGATCAGGCGCACGGCAAGTGCCGAAGAGATGGAGGAGGTGCTCCAGCCGAATTCATCCTCCAGCGGCTTGATGAGCACGCCGGGCGCGCCCATGGCGCCGGCCGTGACCAGCATGGTGAGGAAGGTGGCGCCGACGACGACCCACCCGTAATGGATGTTGCGGCGGGCAAGCGTCGTAGCAAGAGCAGTGGAAACCATGAGCTGCGTTCCGATAGGGTTGCGTGTCTTCACGTTCGGACCGTGTGGCTTGCAAAGACGCTCGATCGCGGACGGGATGTGGGCTCCGCTTCTAGCGCTCCGCCGCTCTTCCGGCTTGAACGTTTGTGTAAAGGTATTTAGATGATTGCTATCATATTTGTTGCGTATTGATGATGGTCATCATATAAATTGTCAATACAGATTTATTGAAGCTCTTATGGAGTTTTTTGATGAGAGTGAGCCGCGAAAAATTCGCCGAGAATCGCGAGAAGATCCTTGCGGTCGCAGGAGAGCTCTTCCGCGAGAAAGGTTTCGACGGCATCGGCGTCGCCGATATCATGAAGGCGGCCGGGCTGACGCATGGCGGCTTCTACGGTCACTTCGATTCGAAGGACGAACTTGCCTGCGAGGCGAGCAAGGCACTGGTGGCGCGCTCGCTGGAGCGCTGGAAGCATGTGGCGTCAAGCTCGCCCGATCAGCCGCTGGAAGCTCTGCTTGCCCATTATCTCTCGCATCGCAATGTTGTGGAGCATGCGACCGGTTGCGTCTTCGCGGCGCTGACGCAGGAAGTCAGCCGCCACGGACCGGAGATGCAGTCCACCTTCACCGGCGGCCTGATGGGGCTGGTCGAGGTGCTTGAGGAGATCGTTCCCGGCGACACGTCGGAGGACCGCCGGCGCAGGGCTTTTGCCAGCCTCTCGGCCATGGTCGGGGCTGTCATCCTGGCGCGAGCGATGGACAATGCCGAACTGTCACAGGAATTCCTGTCTGCGACCCGACAGGAGCTTTCGCCCCGACCGGAAAGTGACGAAGCCTAGCTCCAAGCGGGCAGCGCGGCCGGGTATTCGCCCGACCGCTCCGTTCCCGTCGCTTAAGCCGTGGCCTCTCAATCGCGGAAGGCGAGCAGTCCGTTCGCCTCGACGATTTCCCTGAACTTGCCGTCGGGTGCAACCGCCAGCAGCTCGGCGCGCAGAGCCGCTTCGAAATCGGCTGCCCTATCCCCCAGCGCCTGCGGCGAGGTCGACGACATCGAGAAGATGCGACCGACGATCTCCTCGATATCCCTTTCATATTCCGAGACGATGCCGATCCGTTCCAGGTTGCGGAAGGGAGAGGCAAGCAGCATGGCCTCGTGCGGTGCCCATTCCTTGCTCCTGCGCATCTGCCGTTCCGCGCTGCGCTCGGGCGAATAGGTTTCCATCAGCGGCTCCAGAATGCCGCGCCAATTCGGCTCGGCCAGAACGCCTTTATCGTGGAAGAGGACGACGGCGCCGCCAGGCTCGATCAGTCTATCAAGCGCTTCGAGCGTTGCCGGCCTGTCCATCCAGTGGAAGGAGCGACCCATGATGCAGAGGTGCAGCTTGCCGAGATCAGGTCCGAGATCGTAGGAGGAGCCCTGGCGAATATTGATGCTGACACCTGCCGCTTTCGCACCGGCCTCGACCTCGGCAAGCATTTCTGGCTCCGGGTCCATGGCGGTGACGGCCGCACCTTGCAGCCGCGCGAAGGCGATGCCGAGCTGGCCGGGGCCGCAGCCGAGATCAAGCACATGAACGCCTGATTTCAAACCGCTGCGTTCGGCCACACGGGCAATCAGCCTGTCCGGGTAGGGGATGCGATAGCGCAGGTAATAGGCCGCGGTCGATTGAAAGCGCCGCGCTTCGAAGGGAACTGTGATCATGGAGTGTCATCCTCGAGAGTAAGGAACCATGACCTGTTAAGCCTCAACTGTGACCGGTTCGTGAAGTCACTTTTGCGCGATTTGCGGCTCTGCCATTCACCTACAACGGGCTATGGAATTCGGTAACTCCCTCTCCCCGCAAGCGGGGAGAGGGCTGGGGTGAGGGGCCAGGCAGGCAAGCGCAGCGTCATCAGCCTTGCCTGACCAGCCCGAAAATCCTCGGTCACTTGAACCCGGCAATCCCATGCGGGACATAGGGGCTCTCCAGCGCCGTGATTTCCTCTGGTGTCAGCTTGACCTCCAGCGATGCGACGGCGTCGGCGATGTGGCCGGGCTTGGAGGCGCCGACGATCGGCGCGGTGACGGCGCTCTTCTGCAGAATCCAGGCGGTCGCCACCTGCGCACGCGCAATGCCGCGCTTCTTGGCGATGGCGCCGACGGCATCGACGATCTTGCGGTCGGCCTCAAGCGCTTGGGTATAGAGGGTCTTGCCGAATTCGTCGGACTGCGAACGGGCCGTGGTCTCGTCCCAGTCGCGGGTCAGGCGACCGCGGGCGAGCGGGCTCCACGGGATGACGGCGATCTTCTGATCCTCGCAGAAAGGCAGCATCTCGCGCTCTTCTTCGCGGTAGAGCAGGTTCAGGTGATCCTGCATGCTGACGAATTCGGTCCAGACATTGAGGCGGGAGGTGTAGATCGCCTTGGCGAATTGCCAGGCGTACATGGAAGAGGCGCCGATATAGCGGGCCTTGCCGGCCTTGACGACATCATGCAGCGCTTCCAGCGTCTCCTCGATCGGCGTCGTATAGTCCCAGCGATGGATCTGGTAGAGATCGACATAGTCGGTGCCGAGGCGGCGCAGGCTGTTGTCGATCTCGTCGAAGATCGCCTTGCGCGAGAGGCCGGCGCCGTTCGGGCCGGGGCGCATGCGGTTGAAGACCTTGGTGGCGAGCACGATATCGTCGCGGCGGGCGAAATCCTTGATGGCGCGGCCGACGATTTCCTCCGATGAGCCGTTGGAATAGGTGTTGGCGGTATCGAGGAAATTGATGCCGGCCTCGATCGCCTGCCGCAGCAGCGGGCGGGCGCCCTCTTCGTTGACAGACCAGGCGTGCGTGCCCCTGTTGGGATCACCATAGGTCATGCAGCCCAGGCAGATGCGTGAGACTTCAAGACCGGTCCTGCCGAGCTTTACGTATTCCATCGAGATTCTCCGTCCATTCGATTATTCGGCACAAGGAGGCCCGCCGCCGGAAGAGCAGTGAGATGGGTGCGTCGCGAAAAGCAGATCGGCGAGCAAGGTTGCAGCCGGTCGACGCATCAATTCGGGTAGAGCTTCGAAGTATTCTTCAATAAATAAGGCAATTTGCGCGCGGGGGAAGACGGCAATTTCAAATGTTTCCTTGAACCTCAAGGGCGACAGGTGTTAGCTGCACCGCACCATTTTTGGAATTCTGCATGAAATTGCCCCCGCATGATACTTATGAAGCCCTCTATCGCGACTTTCGCTGGGAGATTCCGGCGAAATTCAACATGGGACATGCTGTCTGCGATGCCTGGGCCGAGCGCGAGCCGGATCGGATCTGCCTCCAGCATTTCAATCCTGACGGCAATCACTTTTTCATGACCTATGGCGAGTTGCGGGATCGTTCCGCCTCCTTCGCCAATGCGCTCGTTGCGCTTGGGGTGCGGGCTGGAGATCGCGTGGCGCTGCTCCTGCCACAAAGTTTTGAAACCGTCGTGGCGCATGTGGCGATCTACAAGATGGGGGCGATCGCCCTGCCGCTGGCATTGCTTTTCGGTGCCGAGGCTTTGGAATATCGGCTGAAGGCTTCAGGTGCATCGGCAATCGTGACGAATCGCTTCGGCCTGGAGCGCCTGCATCCGATCCGGGACCAGTTGCCCGAGCTGGCGCAGGTGATCAGCATCGATGGCGCGGAAGACGGGGTTGCCGGCTTTGCCGATCTCATAGCGAGATACCCGTCACTGTTCGAAGTAGCCGATACCGGTCCGGACGATCCGGCCCTGATGATCTTCACGTCGGGCACGACCGGGCCGCCGAAGGGGGCGCTGCATGGTCATCGCGTCCTGCCGGGGCATATTCCGGGCATGCAGTTCGCCCATGAGGGCTTTCCGAAGGCCGGCGACCGGCTCTGGACGCCATCGGACTGGGCCTGGGCCGGCGGCCTGTTGAATGCGCTTCTACCGAGCCTGATGCTTGGCGTTCCCGTCGTCTCTTCTCCCGCGCAGAAATTCGATCCGCACATGGCTTTCCGCATTATGGCCGAGATGGGGGTGCGCAATGCCTTCATCCCGCCGACGGCGCTGCGATTGCTGAAGGCCGTGGACAATCCGCGCGCCCAATACGATCTCAAGCTGCGCACCATCGGTTCGGCCGGCGAGGCGCTCGGCCGCGAAACCTTCGAATGGGCGCGCTCGGCGCTCGGCGTCAGCGTCAACGAGTTCTTCGGCCAGACGGAGTGCAATTTCGTTCTTTCCTCCAGCGAGGCCTTCGGCGTCAGCCATGGCGGGGCGACCGGCAAGGCAGCACCCGGCCATCGTGTCGCCATCGTCGATGCCGAGGGCGTCGAAGTTCCGATCGGGGAGAGCGGGCAGATCGCGATCAAGCGGCCCGATCCGGTGATGTTTCTCGGCTACTGGCAAAACGAGAAGGCGACGGAAGCCAAATTCGCCAATGACTGGCTGCTGACCGGGGATATCGGCCGGCAGGATGCCGATGGCTATATTTCCTTCGTCGGCCGCGACGACGATGTCATCACCTCGTCCGGCTATCGCATCGGCCCAAGCGAAATCGAGGATTGCCTTGGCGGCCATCCCGCCGTGCAGTTGGCCGCAGCAGTGGGGAAACCGGATTCGGTGCGGACGGAAATCGTCAAGGCCTATGTCGTGCTCGTGCCCGGCCGTGAGCCGAGCGAGGCGCTTGCGGCGGAAATCCGCGAATGGGTGAAGACCCGGCTTTCCATGCACGAATACCCGCGCGAGATCGAATTCGTCGACGCCCTGCCGCTGACCACCTCGGGCAAGGTGATCCGCCGCCTGCTGCGCGAGCGGGCCATCGCCGAAGATAGAGCATTTCCATCCTAAACGAAGTCACGAAAATGCTCTATCTCTTTGTTTTCACGCAATTCCGGACGCAGAACCGCTGCGCACCTCTGCTGGATTTGCTTTAGCGCTTCGTGAGCGACAGGATCTTTTCACGCAGCAGCTTCGCCATGTTGCGGGTGCTGCGATACATGTGCAGCTGCGTGGTCACCTGACGCACGTCGCGGTCGCCGTTCGGCGTCAGGCCGATGATGAGCGTGCCCATATCCTCGCGCTCATGCCAGAAGCGGCTCATGATCGGATGATCCGGCACCGCGCATGAATCGGAGCGGACGACGTTGGCGTCGTCGAGATGCCACTCCGTCAATTCGCCCATCAGCAGCTTGCCCGGCGAATAGCGGGCATAGGCCTCGTCATAGGCGGTCTTCCACGTATAGGCTTCGCCGCCCATGATCAGCACGATCATCGAGGCGATGGCCTTGCCGTTGATATCGATGGAATGGATGCGCACGGCGTCGATGGCCGCAAGGTTGGAAATCGCCTCGCGGGCGAAGGCGGCATGGTGACGGTCGGTGACGAGCGCCGAGCGCTTCTTGCCCTTCCAGCCGCTTGCTTCAAGCGCCAGGAATTCTTCCATGCGCATATGAATGTCGCGAGGCTGACGCGCGACGCTGTAGGTGACTTCGCCCTGGCTTTCCAGCAGGCGCCATTGCCGGCGCATTTCGCGCTGATGGCTGTTGGAGATCGTCCGCTTCAGATAGGCGAGCGCATCATCATTGCTCTGAAGCATCGGACGCTGGAACGGGTTGGCGACGGCGATCGGCAGGTTCCGGCCGATGGCGATGACCTTGGCCATCTGAACGAAGCGTCCGTTGAGGCGCACGTCCGGCAGCACGAGCGTCGTCGGCAGGCGCAGCTCCGGCCGAGAAAGGGCGTCGAAGAGGTTGTCGAGCGTTTCGCCGGCATCCTCGGCGTCGAGCAGGGGCGTACCGAGCGGGCCGAAGGAATTCGACCAGACGCGGATGATCGAGGGACCAATTGCGAAGCCCGGCTTGTCGACGGTGAAGGGCATCAACAGGCGGATACGGCTGCGCGTGCTGCTGATGTCGCGCATCAGCGCCAGACGCACCTGCCGATCTTCGAGGCGAGGCATGGCGGGCGCCAGGAAGCGGCCGGAGAAGAAGACGTTCGGCTCCATGGCGCGATTGGACAAGAAGTCCAGCTCGTCCTGCAGCTCGTAGCCGAGCTTGCCGGGATAGAGGCAGAATTCGCGGCCGGCGCGACCGACCTCGACCCTTGCTTCGGCTTTGGGCGTTTCGAAGTGCAGCGCCGCGAGCGTATGGGTCAGGGCGTTCACCTGGCTGTCGGTGGTTTCGGTGTAGGGGGGACGTGCCATGATCAGAGAGCCCTCGTTACCGATGGCGCCGTCGGGCGGCGCATAAGGGCGAATAGGGTAATGCCGAGCGAGCGGCGGACGGCGATGTGCAGGAGCAGAGCCTCGATCATCATGGCGGTCGCGCCGGCAATGGCTGCCCCTTCGATGCCGAGATGCGGAATGAGGACGATGTTCAGGCCGACATTGGCGACGAGGGCCGCAGCATAGAGATAAACGCAGAGCATCTGTTTGTCGGCCATGGTCAGGAGCACTTCGGCGGGGCCGACCAGCGCTCTTGCGAGAATGCCGGCAAGCAGGATCGCCATTACGATCTGGCCTTCAGTGAAGGCGGCGCCGAAGAGCGAGAGCAGGAGTTGCCCGGCCGCCAGCACCAGGAGGCCGACGGCAAGCGCCGGAAAGAAGGACCAGCGCGTTGCTTCGGTTGCAAAGGCCGCGAGCTTACTGCGATCGCCTTCGGCGAGGATGGCGGCAAAGCGCGGCCCGATCGCTGCCCTCACGGCGAAGGAAACGAAGAGCACCAAGGCCATCGTCTTGGCGGCGGCGAAATAGACGGCGACCTCATCGGGATCAAGGAAAAGGCCGACGACGATGACGTCCGAGTTGGTGAGCAGGTAACCGACGCCTTCCACCAGGAAGATCGGCAGGGCGACAGCCGTCCAGGCGCTGAATTCCATGGCCTTCGGGCCGCTTGGATAATGGCGGCGCAGGCGGAGCGTCACCGCGAGATATTGCAGCAGGACACTGGTGAAGGCGCCGGCGAGCGCCGCGGCCATGGCGGTGACGGCATCACGTGGCGCGCCAGCGAAGATCGCAGCCACCATGAAGAGCAGTATCAACGTCGGGCGGATGAGGAAGGTCGGGCTCAAGGCCATGATCGGCCAGTGCTTGGCACGAGCCGTCCCGTCGAGAACGTCGCCAAGGGCGATCATCGGCACGGCAATCAGGCCGAGGAAAATCGGCACGACATAATAGTGCTCGACCATGCCGCGCAATGCGAAAAGCAGCAGCGCCCCGATCAGCGCCAGCGTGCCCGAGACGGCAACCACGAACAGGCGCGCGGTGGCGTTCAAGCCGCGAATGGCATCATGATTGCCGCTGGCGTCGTACTGCGGCAGAAAGCGGATGATGGCGGTCGGGAAGCCAAGGCAGGCGAGATTGCCGAACAGGATCATCAGCACCCAGACGAAGACGAAGACGCCGTATTCGAACCGGCCCATCAGGCGGGCGAGGATGATCTGCGAGAGAAAGGCGAGAGCAGCGCCTGCGACACGGATCGTGAAGGCCGTAAGTGCCATGCGCTGCGAGGCGGCTTTTTCATCCTGACCGGTAAGAAGGGTGGCGACCTTGCGCAGATACGGCGATAGAGCGGCCCGCAATGCGGACGGCAACATTCTTTCCGCTGTTTGAAAGACCGCCATGATCGATACGCAATACTTTTAAGTATGATCCCAAACTCACGATAGTCTTGGCAGAGGAGAGTTAAGAATCGGTTCTTTCAATACATAAAAGTCACATTTGAGATGCGGCAGGTTGTCTATCGACTTGGGTATAAGCAACCGTTGGGTGCGATAAGTCGATGGCTGCTCCAGGGACGAAATCGGCGCAGGAAAAGGGTGGCGGGGCCTGCAGCCACGATGCAGATTAGGTGAACTGCCGGAGGAGGGTTCCATGCTCACGCTTTACGACTATTTGCCGTCGCAGAACGGCTGGAAGGCCCGGGTTCTGTTCGGGTTGCTTGATATTCCCTACCAGACCCGCCTGGTGTCGATCTTCGAAGGCGAGGGGCGCACGGATGCCTTCCTCGAGCTCAATCCGGCAGGCGGCATCCCCGTGCTCGAGCTTGAGGATGGGCGAACGATCGCTGAATCCAACGCGATCCTCACCTATATCGCTGAAGGCACGCGGTTCCTTCCGGGAGATCGCTATCTGCACGCCAAGGTCATGCAATGGCTCTTCTTCGAGCAGTATCATGTCGAGCCGGTTATCGGCACGCTGCGCTTCTGGACGCTGACGGGGCGGCTTGAGCTCAATGCCGCCATGACCGAAGCCAAGCGCACGGCCGGACTTCGAGCGCTTGCCGCGATGGAGCGTGGGCTGAAGGACATGCCGTTTCTGGTCGGCGGGGAGTTTTCGATCGCGGATATAGCCGTTTACGCCTATGCCCACAGAGCGGCGGATTGCGGCTTTGCGCTTGCCGATTACCCGGCGCTCACCGCCTGGTTCGATCGGGCGCTCGATATCATCGGGCCGGGCCATCCGATCCATCTCTACAGCGAAGATCCGCATACCGCCGTTTGAGCGTGTCCGGAGTTTGCATGTTTGCCCGCGGCAGGCACCATTCCAGGATTTTCCATAAAAAATGCCGCCCGAGGGCGGCATTCTGTTCAGTGCGATCGGTTGCTAGGCTTAGACGACTTCGCTGCTTTCGAAGGCGCCGTGGCAGTGCTTGTACTTCTTGCCGGAGCCGCAGGGGCAGGCCTCATTGCGGCCGATGCGGCCCCAGGTAGCCGGGTTGCGCGGGTCGCGATTCTCGGGCGATACGAAGCTTTCGTTCGCGATCGCGAGCGGCGCAAATTCGTCTTCGCCCGTTGTTGCGTCGATATGGCGAGCCTGCATCGGCGGCGTTTCCGGCTCGGCCGGCTGCTGCACGAGTTCGACACGCGAAAGCTGGGCTGTCACGGCCTGGCGAAGATTGTTCAGCAGCGACTGGAACAGCTCGAAAGCCTCGGCCTTGTATTCCTGCAGCGGATCGCGCTGCGCGTAGCCGCGGAAGCCGATAACCGAGCGCAGGTGGTCGAGGTTGACGATGTGCTCGCGCCAAAGATTGTCCAGCGTCTGCAGGACGATAGAGCGCTCGACATAGGTCATGATCTCGGGGCCGAAGCGCTCGGCCTTCTCGGCTGCGGCCTTTTCGGCCGCTTCCATCAGGCGGGCGCGGATGTCGTCTTCAGCGATGCCTTCTTCCTTGACCCAGTCATGCACGGGCATGTCGAGATCGAAGAAGTTGGCGACACCGGTCTTCAGGCCATCGGCATCCCATTGCTCGGCATAGGCCCGCTCGGGAATATGTCTGGCGACGAGGTCTTCGATGACGTCGTGGCGCATGTCGCCGACGAATTCGGAAAGGTCCTTCGATTCCATCAGCTCGACGCGCTGGTCGAAAATGACCTTGCGCTGATCGTTCAGCACGTCGTCATATTTCAGAACGTTCTTGCGGATGTCGAAGTTGCGAGCCTCGACCTTCTTCTGGGCGCGCTCGACTGCCTTGTTGATCCAGGGATGGACGATGGCTTCGCCCTCCTTGAGACCCAGCTTCTGCAGCATGCCGTCCATGCGGTCGGAGCCGAAGATGCGCATCAGGTCGTCCTGGAGCGACAGGTAGAATTTAGAGCGGCCCGGGTCGCCCTGGCGGCCGGAACGGCCACGCAGCTGGTTATCGATACGGCGGCTTTCATGGCGCTCGGAGGCGATGACGTAGAGACCGCCGGCCGCGATCGATTGCTGCTTGAGTTCCTTGATCTCCTCGGCGATGCGGGCAATGGCCGCGTCGCGCTCCGGACCGGGCTCCATTTCGTGCAGGTCACGCTCGACCCGCATTTCCAGATTGCCGCCGAGCTGGATGTCGGTGCCGCGGCCGGCCATGTTGGTGGCGATCGTTACCGCGCCGGGCACGCCGGCCTGAGCGACGATATAGGCTTCCTGTTCATGGTAACGGGCGTTCAGAACCTGGAAATTGGTGAAGCCCCGCTTGCGCATGAGATCGGCGAGAAGTTCCGACTTCTCGATCGACGTCGTGCCGACCAGCACAGGCTGGCCGCGCTTGTGCGCGTCGAGGATCTCGCTGATGATGGCGTTATACTTCTCGGCATGCGTACGATAGACCTCGTCGTCCTCGTCGACACGCTGGATCGGCAGGTTGGTCGGCACCTCGATCACGTCGAGGCCGTAGATGTTGCCGAATTCCTCCGCTTCCGTCGAAGCCGTACCGGTCATGCCGGCCAGCTTCTCGTACATGCGGAAATAGTTCTGGAAGGTGATCTGCGCCAGCGTCTGGTTTTCCGGCTGGATCTGTACCCGTTCCTTGGCTTCCAGCGCCTGGTGCTGACCATCCGAATAGCGGCGGCCCGGCATCATGCGGCCGGTGAATTCGTCGATGATGACGACTTCGTCGTTGCGGACGATATAGTCCTTGTCGCGCTGGAAGAGCTTGTGGGCCTTCAGCGCGTTGTTGATGTGATGAACAATCGCGACGTTTTCGACGTCGTAGAGCGATTCACCCTTCAACAATCCGGCTTCGTTCAGCATGTTTTCCAGCTTCTCGGTGCCTTCTTCGGAGAAGTTGGCCGAGCGCTGCTTTTCATCGATTTCGTAGTCTTCCTTCGCCAGTCGGGGAATGAAGGCGTCGATGGTGATGTAGAGATCGGAGCGGTCGTCGAGCGGACCGGAGATGATCAGCGGCGTGCGGGCTTCGTCGACCAGGATCGAGTCCACTTCGTCGACGATCGCGAAGCTATGGCCGCGCTGAACCATCTGGGCGCGCTCGTACTTCATATTGTCGCGCAGATAGTCGAAGCCGAGCTCGTTGTTGGTGGCGTAGGTGATGTCGCAGGCATAAGCGTCATGCCGCTGCTCATCCGACAGGCCGTGGACGATGACGCCCGTCGTCAAACCGAGGAAGCTGTACAGGCGGCCCATGGTGCCGCTGTCGCGCTGCGCCAGGTAATCGTTGACGGTGACGACATGCACGCCCTTGCCGGCGAGCGCGTTGAGGTAGACCGGCAACGTCGCGACGAGGGTCTTACCTTCACCGGTCTTCATTTCGGCGATGGCGTTGGAATGAAGGATCATGCCGCCGATGAGCTGCACGTCAAAAGGTCGCATGCCGAGAACGCGCCGCGAGGCTTCGCGGGCGACGGCGAAGGCCGGTACAAGGAGATCGTCGAGCGTCTTGCCATCCGCGAGCTGCTGGCGGAACTCAACCGTCTTGGCGGCCAGAGCTTCATCGGACAGCGCGCGCATCTGCTGCTCGAGCGCATTGATTGCGGCTACTTGCGGCTGGAACGATTTGACCCGGCGGTCGTTGGACGAGCCGAACAACTTGCGGGCAATTCCACCTAGGCTGACCATGTGACTGGTCCTTTCTGAGATTTCATCCTGCCGTTTCCTGCTTTATCCAATCCCAAAAAAACGGGAGTATAGCACAAAACGGCCGGAAACTGTTCTGGACGCGAGGTTGCGTGACAGATAAGAGGGGGGTCGATTGATGTCAACGGGATTTGGCCGATACAGAAAGGCCACATTCTCCTGCTGAAGGCTTTTTCACGCCGGATTCACGTCTTCGAGCCGGTCGAGACCACCGAAGGGTTATTTTATGTTGAAGTACAACAAACTTGCTGCTGCGGTTGCTTTCGCAACAATCGTTACCTTCCAGGCTCCGGTCTTCGCGGCCGATGCCAAGGACCCCGTAGTCGCCAAGGTCGGCGATGTCGAAATCCATCAGTCCGAACTCGATCTGGCAATTGCCAATCTCGATCCGCAACTCGGCCAGCTTCCGGACGACCAGAAGAAGGTCGCAGCGCTTTCCGCTTCGATCGACGTTAAGCTGCTGTCGCAGAAGGCTGCTGCCGAGAAGCTCGACCAGACGCCGGACTTCCAGGCCCACATGGCCTATCTGCGTGACCGCGAGCTGCACAATGCCTACTTCAAGGCTCACGTCGCCGACTCCATCAAGGATGATGAAGTCAAGGCTCGCTACGACAAGGAAGTCGCAGCACTGCCGAAGCAGGAAGAAGTTCATGCTCGCCACATCCTCGTAAAGACCGAGGATGAAGCCAAGGCGATCATCAAGGAACTCGACGCCGGCAAGGATTTCGCCGAACTCGCCAAGGAAAAGTCCACCGACCCGAACAAGGCTGACGGCGGCGATCTCGGCTATTTCGGCCATGGCCGTATGGTCAAGGAATTCGAAGACGCAGCTTTCGCTCTTCCTGTGGGAACCTACACGAAGACCCCGGTCAAGACCGATTTCGGCTGGCACGTCATCAAGGTCGAAGACAAGCGCAACGCACCTCCTCCGCCGTTCGACCAGGTCAAGGATCAGGTTCGTCAGCTCGTCATGCGCGACAAGTATCTTGAACTCCTGAACAAGGCCAAGACGGACACCAAGGTCGTCATCAACGATCCGGCGCTCAGCAAGGCCTATGACGATGCACAGAAGCAGCAGGACGCGGCACCGGCCGATGACGCCGTTGCTCCTGCCGATGGTGCGACAGCGCCCGACGCGCAGCCGCAGCAGTAATTGAAAGCAGTCAAGCAAATCAGGGCCCGGGTTTTCCGGGCCCTTTACTGGAGCCGGATGATTTTAGGTCGACACGACCTAAAATCTGAATCCGCTCCAGAATTAGAAGCAGAGCATGATGTGATCCGAAAACCGCCTACACTTTTCGGCACCATGCGCGTCTAGGTGGGTCTCATGTCCGGTTCCGTTTCTCCGCTCGCTCCCAAAACCTTTACTGCCATGCCCGCCCTTCGCGGCGTGCGCATGACCACGGCGTCCGCCGGCATCAAGTACAAGAACCGCACCGACGTCCTGTTGATGGTTTTCGACAAGCCCGCAGCTGTGGCCGGCGTGTTCACCCGTTCGAAGTGCCCCTCGGCTCCCGTGGATTTCTGCCGGCAGAATCTGGCGCATGGCAGCGCCCGCGCCGTCGTCGTCAATTCCGGTAATGCCAATGCCTTCACCGGTCTGAAGGGCCGGCAGGCGACGGAACTCACCGCCAAGTCCGCCGCTGCCGCTGTCGGTTGCGGTGAAAACGAGGTTTATCTCGCCTCCACCGGTGTCATCGGCGAGCCGCTCGACGCCACCAAGTTTGCCGGCGTGCTCGACACGATGGCCAAGGATGCGGTCAGCGATTTCTGGTTCGAGGCCGCCAAGGCCATCATGACTACGGATACCTATCCGAAGGTCGCGACCCGTACCGCCGAGATCGGTGGCGTCAAGGTGACCATCAACGGTATCGCCAAGGGTGCCGGCATGATCGCGCCCGACATGGCGACGATGCTTTCCTTCGTCGTCACGGATGCCGATATCTCATCTGCAGCGCTGCAGTCGCTTCTGTCCGACGGCGTCGGCCCGAGCTTCAATTCCATGACCGTCGACAGCGATACCTCGACCTCGGACACGCTGATGCTGTTTGCCACGGGCGCCGCCGCGGCTGATGGGCAGGCGCATATCGACCGCGCCGACGATCCGAAGCTGGCCGGCTTCCGCGCAGCACTCAACGAGCTGTTGAAGGATCTCGCCATTCAAGTCGTTCGCGACGGCGAAGGCGCGACTAAGATGCTCGAAATCACCGTGACCGGCGCCGAAAGCGATGCCGCCGCCAAGCGCATCGCGTTGTCGATCGCCAATTCGCCGCTGGTCAAGACCGCCGCTGCCGGCGAAGACGCCAATTGGGGTCGTGTCGTCATGGCTGTCGGAAAGGCCGGCGAGATGGCGGATCGCGACAAGCTCGCCATCTGGTTCGGCGATGTCCGCGTTGCCGTCAACGGCGAGCGCGACGCTTCCTATTCGGAGGAAGCCGCCTCGAATGTCATGAAGCAGCAGGATATTCCCGTGAAGGTCGATCTCGGCCTCGGCAATGGTCGTGCAACGGTCTGGACCTGCGACCTCACCAAGGAATATGTTGCCATCAATGGCGACTACCGGAGCTGATATCCAACTGATGCATGCGCAGTCCACGATAAACAAGCTGCCCCTGGTGCGCAGGCTCGAGGCCGTTGGCTTTCGGGCATGGCCTGCGTCGTCCGTGCAGTATGATGGCAGCTGGCAGATCCGGCTGACGGCGGGCCATCCGTCGAAGCGGCTGAATTCCGTCGTGCCACTTGATCCTTCCGATCATCGCGATCTCGAGATACGGCTGACGAAGGCGCAGCGTAAGTTCGAGGCCTATGGCAGGCCGATGGTGGTGCGCGAGACGCCGCTCGCCTCGCCGAAGCTTATCGATCTGCTGCGAGAGCGCGGCTGGAGGTGCTTCGACGAAACCATCGTCATGACTGCCGATCTCGTCGATCTCGAATTGCCCGATATGCTGGATCATCTGCCGAGCCACGATGTCGGCCGGTTTGTCGACGCCAGCCTCGTCGTCGACGAGGCTGATCCGGCGCTGAAGCCGGCGCTGGCCGAGGTGGTGAGCGGCATCAAGCCGCCATCGGGTCTCTTCGTCATCGAGGACATGGAAGCCGGTCCCCTGGCAACGACGCTTTGCGTGCAGGACAACGATCTTGCCGGCATCATGTCGGTCGCCGTCTCGCCGCAGCATCGGCGCAAGGGCTTGGGTGCTGAAATCCTGACTTCCGCCTTGCGCTGGGCCCGGATGCGTAGCGCCAAGACCGCCTGGCTTCAGGTGAGTGCCGACAACGCGCCGGCTCTGACGCTCTATGCTCGTTTCGGTTTCCGCGAGGCCTATCGTTATTGTTATTGGCAACCATCGGGGGCTGCATGAGCGACACTGGCCGCAAGATCGTACTCGTCGCCGCCTGTGCCCTGATCGATACGGATGGTCGTATTCTGCTGGCGCAGCGTCCCGAGGGGAAATCGCTCGCCGGTCTCTGGGAATTTCCCGGCGGCAAGGTGGAGGCCGGCGAGACGCCGGAGGAGACGCTGGTGCGCGAACTTCAGGAAGAACTCGGCATTCAGACGAAAATTGCCTGTCTGGCGCCGCTAACTTTCGCCAGCCACACCTACGAAACCTTCCATCTGCTGATGCCGCTCTATATCTGCCGGCGTTATGAAGGAATCCCGCATGGCCGGGAAGGGCAGGCGATCAAATGGGTGCGGCCGCAGGTCCTGCGCGACTATCCGATGCCGCCGGCCGATGAGCCGCTGATCCCGTTCCTGCAGGATTTGCTTTAAGGTCAGACATCCTTAAAGCGGAATTTCGACTTCTCAAGTTGATCGAGGCTGTTTGCTGTCGGATCTCTGCCGTTTGGGTCCGCTTTCGATGCTCTCCGCAGCAACTCCGTCAGCATTTCCGATTGTCTGGCTGAATTCCGGCGAATTGCTTCCAGATGCTCGAGCATCAATCCAAAGGCAAAAATTCCGGCGCCGCAAAATGCGTATGAGAGGGCTATGATCAGCCCTGGGACAAAGCCGCCAATGCCTCCAGCAACAAGCACCGAGATGCCTGCCAGGATCGCGAGGGCTATTACGACGCCGCCGACGGCTTTAAACAGTCCCGCCACGTATTAGCTTTCGCAACTTTAAATGGTAATATTTACCTTATGCGTCGCATTGCTACGAGCAATCGCCAATATCAATCTATTGGTGCTTTTTTATTTGCATATACCGGTGCGTGCTATTGCTGAAGATATTTGTCGTCCGCCGATGCGCAGGATCTCTTTTAGATCTGTCGAGTGTACGCTCAGCGCGTAACAGGGCGGTGCATGGCAAATATGGTTAACGAAAATTAGCCATTTGATATCAAGTCTGTAGCTCGAATCGACTACTGTCCCAGAATTTTACGTCTCATTAATTTGCATGTGGATATTAAGGGATCGTTTATGACCTTCTGGCATTCAATGCACTCAATCAAGCGGGTTGTTGGGTGCGTTAAAGAAGGCTTGACATAATGGACGACGATTTCTGGAAAGCTGTTCAAGAGAAAGAGCAGTCCTATTCCACGTCGCGCAGGACGGGCGCGTTGAATATCGCCTTGCTGTTCGGTACGGCGGCGGTTGCGCTTTCGCTTATTCTCACGCCAATGCTCTCCGACAAGTCGAAGTCGCGCGTGCTTGCAAGCGCACCGGACATCGACAATATTACCACCGGTTCGATCCCGCAAACCGAAAACGGCAAGCGTTATACGATCCGCCGCAGCGTGTTGCAGCAAGAGCCGGGCTCGGTCTGCATCGTTCAGGGATATGGCACCGACAGCGGCTGCCAATAGTGCATGAGCATAGTCTGCCGGATGCCATGACGAGCATCGGAAACATCAGTTGTCCAATGCTGGGAGCTTTGAGCTTATGCGGTCCGTAAGACGTATCTTCACTGACAAGACCGGTGCCACGGTCATCGAATATGGCCTGATCGCCGCGCTGATGTCGGCGGCGATCATTAGCGGCATCGGCGCCTTCGGCGGCAGCCTTTCAAGCACGTTCAACATTCTGTCCAATACGGTTCAGAATTCGGCCGCATCCCAGAACTGACGCGGCCGGCGATCAGGCTCGGCTTGATCCGTTCGTCTATTGCTTCAGCTTATGCTCTTCGACCTTGAGCGCATCGGCCAATCGCGCCTTGGCCGAACCCGGCTGCAATGGCTTTTGCTGGCTTTCGTGCGGCGTCCAGCCGGATACGTAGATGATCGAGAATGTCGCCCTGATACGCCCATCGGGATCGGCATAACGTTCGGCATAAAGTTCGGCCGCGCGCAGGAAGAAGGCGCGTGTCAGCGGCTTGCGGCTGCGGTCGACGAGCGGGTTGGTCATGCCCATGGCGCGCAGGTCACGCATCAGGGCAAACAGGTTGTCGTAGCGTACCGTATAGGTCTCGGCGTCGATGACGGGCAGGGTAAAGCCGGCGCGCTGAAGGAGGCCGCCGACGTCGCGGACATCGGCAAAAGGGATAACGCGGGGGCTGGCGCCGCCGGTCAGCTCGATTTCGGTTGCAAGCAGCACGTCGCGCAGTTCCTGCAGGGTGCCGGAGCCGGGTATCGCCGCCAGGAAAAGGCCGTCGGCTTTCAGCGCGCGGCGGACCTGAATGAAGACGCCGGGCGTGTCGTTGGTGACATGCAGGCTGAGCGGCGAAAGCACGAGATTGACCGATTCCGGTTCCAGCGGCAGTTCTTCCAGAGGCGCTTCGATAAGAATTTCCCCGGCGGCGGCAAAGCCGCGTTCGTTTTCGATCCTCTTCAGATGGCCGATCTTGCCAGTCGCCAATGCAAGGCGGGCGGCGACGCCTGTGGCGCCGTGCAGTTCAATGGCCTCGTCGAAATGGCGCTCGGTGACGCCAAGCCGTTCCGCCAGCTCACCGGCGGCAATATCGAGCAGGAAGGCCGCTTTATGATCGCCTTGCCTCAACGCCCGGCGCTTGCGGGCCGCGAGCAACGATTGATCGAACACGATTTCCATGGTGGTTTCCTGCGATATCATCAATTCGGCGGGGCGTTCCGGGCACTCGGGTTTTACTTCGCGCAATTCCGGACGGAAAACCGCTATACACTTTTCCTGGAATTGCTAGTCTCAATCATATGGGGATGATGGCGCGCGAAATCACGTTGTCCATGCTGGGCGCCGGGCTGAAGAGGCCCTGGGTGGCGCTTGCCGATCTCGTCTACCCGCCAGCCTGCCCGGGCTGCGGCGTATCGGTCGGGGCCCATCGAGGTCTTTGTCCGGCGTGCTGGTCTGGCGTTCGCTTTATCGAGCGTCCCTATTGCGAGGTTATGGGCAGCCCGTTCTCGCATGATCTGGGAGGCGGCATTCTGAGCGCCGAAGCGATCACCGATCCGCCTGTCTTCGACCGCTTGCGCTCGGCCGTCGTGCATGACGGTATCGTGCGCGATCTCGTTCTCAGCCTGAAATATCGCGATCGCACCGATCTGGCGCCGATGATGGCCGGCTGGATGCTGCGTGCCAGCGACGACACGGTCGCGGCTTGCGATGCGATCATTCCGGTGCCGCTGCATCGGGCGCGGCTGTTTGCCCGCAAATACAATCAGGCTGCCGAGCTTGCGCGCCACATTGCCCGTCTTTCGGGCAAGCCGCTGCTCGCCACGACGCTCCTGCGCGTCAAGCGCACGAGCCAGCAGGTCGGTCTGGGGGCCAAGGCGCGGCAGGACAATGTGCGTGGCGCCTTCGCCGTTTCCGAGCATCGAGCTGCCGAGGTTTTCGGCCGCCGTGTCGTTCTGGTCGACGACGTCTATACCACGGGCGCGACGGTCGCCGCAGCGACGCGCGCCCTGAAGAAAGCTGGAGCCGCCGATGTCACTGTTTTGACCTTTGCAAGGGTCGTCGGCCATCTTATATGACAGTCAATCTAGGTTTTTCCGGAGTGGATCATGGCATCCGTGGTTATCTATACGCGTGAATTCTGCGGCTATTGCGCCCGGGCGAAATCCCTGCTCGAATCCAAGGGCGTCGAGTATGTCGAGCACAATGCGACCTATTCGCCCGAAATGCGCCAGGAGATGATCGCCAAGGCAAACGGCGCCTCGACCTTCCCGCAGATCTTCATCAATGGTCAGCATGTCGGCGGCTGCGATGATATCCATGCGCTCGATCGGGCCGGCAAGCTCGACCCAATGCTGGCCGCCTGACCTGTTCTTGACGAGGGAGAAACCGATGAGCTTCAAGGCTGCCGCCATCCAGATGTGTTCCGGCGTCGATCCGGTGAAGAACGCGGCTGACATGGCGCGCCTGGTGCGCGATGCCGCCTCCAGGGGTGCGATCTATGTGCAGACGCCGGAGATGACCGGCGCGGTGCAGAAGGATCGGCCAGCCATGCGCGCCGTGCTGCGCGACGAGCCGAACGACATCATCGTCAAGACGGCGTCCGAGCTTGCGAAGGAGCTCGGCATCCATCTGCATATCGGCTCGACCGCCATTGCGCTCGATGACAACAAGATCGCCAATCGCGGCTTTCTCTTTGGTCCCGATGGCAAGCTCATCAACCGCTACGACAAGATCCACATGTTCGACGTCGATCTCGACAATGGCGAGAGCTGGCGCGAGAGCGCCGTTTACCGACCCGGATCGGAAGCGCGCATCGCCTCGCTGCCCTTTGCCGAACTCGGCTTTTCGATCTGCTACGACGTGCGCTTTCCGCAGCTCTTCCGCGCCCAGGCTGTCGCCGGTGCCGAGGTGATGACGGTGCCGGCCGCCTTCACCAAGCAGACGGGCGAGGCGCATTGGGAAATCCTGCTGCGCGCACGCGCCATCGAAAACGGCATGTTCGTCATCGCTGCCGCACAGGCCGGCAAGCACGAGGATGGCCGCGAAACCTTCGGTCACTCGATGATTATCGATCCCTGGGGCAAGGTGCTGGCGTCGGCCGGCGGCACGGGCGAAGCTGTCATCATCGCCGAAATCGATGTCGCCGCGGTCAAATCCGCCCATGACAAGATACCGAACCTGAAGAATGCGCGTGAATTCTCGCTGGAGAAGATTGCGACGCCGGCGGCTGGAGGCGTCGCTGCTTGATCCGTTATTCGCTTAGCTGTGACAATGCCCATGAGTTCGAGGGCTGGTTTTCCGAAAGTGCCGATTTCGACCGACAGGTCGCGAGCGGCTTCCTGACGTGCCCGGTCTGCAATTCGTCTGCGATTTCCAAGCTGCTGATGGCGCCTTCGGTTTCCACGGCGCGCAAGAAGGATGCGATGCAGACAGTCGCCATGGATGCGGCCCGCAAGGAAGCCATGGCCAAGCTCAAGGAAGCGGTCGACGCCATCAAGGCCAGTGCCGAGGACGTCGGCGCAAAATTTCCCGAAGAGGCCCGCAAGATCCATTACGGCGAGGCGGATGCGCGCGGGATCATCGGCAAGGCGACGCCCGACGAAGCACAGGCTCTGGTCGAGGAAGGCATCGAGATCGCCGCCATCCCCGTACTGCCCGACGATATCAACTGATGCCGGCGGACGCCCGCAAGCATCTCGCCATGTACAATTTCGGGCTGCATGTTGCAGCCTATGAAAGCCCTGAAGTGGAGGGCTTTCGGCTGCGCGAAGCGGCGAATTTCGAGGCGGCTGCTCGCGCGCATGGCTTTGTCGGCCGATCCGGCTACGCCGGCGAACCGGACACTGCCTGCTGGGGCGAACAGGTCTTTCCGCGTTTCATCGAGGGTAGTGGCTTTCAGACGGCGCCGTCATCGCTCTCCCTCTGGGCCGATATCGAATCGCTGATGGCATTCACCTATAGCGGTGTGCATGCCGACGCCCTGAAATATGGGCGATACTGGAATGTCAGGCAGAGCTGGCCGCCGCTGGTTTTGTGGTGGGTGGAGGCTGGAGCTGTTCCGATATGGAGGGACGGTGTCGAGCGCCTCGAACACCTTAATGACTATGGAGCTAGCCCGAGAGCATTTTCTTTCAAGCAGCCCTATGGACCCGATGGCCAGCCACTTGAGATCGACCGCCCTCGTATCAAGGACATCGTTGCACTCAACGCCGCCACGCAAGGCGAGTTGCTGGCGCATGTCATGACGCTGAAGGTTTGAAGCCGATTCGCCTCGCGGCGATCAGCTCAAATTCGCTCGCTTCGCCAAGAGCATGTAGTTGACGTCCATATCCTTCGAGAGGTTCCAACGGTCCTGCAACGGCGAATAGAAGACGCCGGTGCGGGCGATGATGTCGAGGCCGCTTCCCGCAAGCGGCTTTTCGATTTCCTCTGGACGCACCAGCTTTTCATATTGATGGGTGCCGCGCGGCAGCCAGCGGAGCACGTTCTCGGCGGCGAAGATCGCAAGTGCCGCCGCCTTCATGGTGCGGTTGATGGTCGCAACGAACATCAGGCCGCCGGGGCGAACCATTTTCGCGCAGGTCGACAGGAAGAATTCCACGTCGGCGACATGCTCGACGACTTCCATGTTCAGCACGATATCGAAGGTTTCGCCCGCTTCGGCCAGCTGTTCGGCCGTAACCGCGCGATAGTCGACCGGAACGCCGGAAGCGCTCGCATGTGTCGAGGCGATGCCGATGTTCTTTTCGGAAGGATCGGCGCCGACGACGCTGGCGCCCATGCGCGCCACCGGCTCGGATAGCAGGCCGCCGCCGCAGCCGATATCGAGCACACGCAGTCCCTCAAGCGGTCGGCTGCTCCTCGGATCGCGATCGAAATTTTCGCAGGCGCGGTCGCGAATATAGGCAAGGCGAACCGGATTGAATTTGTGCAACGGCTTGAACTTGCCGGTCGGGCTCCACCACTCGGCCGCCATGGCGGAGAAACGGTCCACTTCGCTCTGGTCGATCGTGCTCTTTGCCGTTTCGCTCATGGTTCACTCCGTGATCTCGGCCGTGCCCTGGTTCGGGTGGGCGCGGGCAACAATATGTCTCCGTGTGAAGTCGGACGATCGATGCGCGATGTCAAGGGCCGTGACCTCCGATCAGCTGAGGGGCATCTCGATTGCGACGTTCGAACCGCGGCAGGGAGGTTGACATGGAGGTATCTTATGACCGATCTATCGCCGGGCTGTGAAATGGACTTTCAGAACCGGGATCGATTGCAATCGACCGGCTTATAGAGGGGCTCCCCATGCGACTACTCCGTCTCGCGACGGCTATCGCCATCGGCTGGCTTGCGGCCAGCCATGCCAATGCTGGGGACGGCAAGGGGTTTCGCCTGACAATCGATGGGGTTCAGGTCGGCATCAATCCTGGCGATACGCTGGAAGTCACCACGAAGGACGGCCGTAAGGTTCAGGTGGAGCTGCAGCGCAGCGATACGGTGACGTTTACCGGGGCCAAGTTTTCCTTCGATCATGACGGCAAGTTCACGGTCGCAAAGACGGATCTCGGCGACGGCGTGCAGCAATATGCTTTGATGACGCCGATGGGCACCGGCATCATCATACAGGTCTACAAGGGCCTCAATCCCTCCAGCAATACCGATGTCATGCTGCAGCAGATGGTGCAGGAGAGCATCACCGGCGGCGCGAAGATCAGCAAACACGCAACCGAGCGCACATTGCCGAGCGGCAGCGTGCTGAAGGGCGTGAAGGCCGAGACGATTACCGACGACGACGTCATGGAATACGAGATCGTTGCGACCGGGCGGCCGGAAGGCGGCGTGCTCATCGCGACCTTCCTCAACAAGGAAAACATCCCCAAGGAAGGCGTGATTCTCGACAAGCTCTGGTCGACCTTAAAAGTGGACTTTTAAAGTAAACTTTTGACCGTATCCGGCGCTCGATGCTATTGCACCCGCCCGACAAAGTCGCTAAGAGACGGCCCCATTGAGATCACGCTTTTCCGGCTACCGAACCGGGAGGGCGATTTTGCATGTCGGGCTTTCCGCATTTCGGCCGCCCGGCGCAGGGTACTGGTAGAGGCAAATGGCACGCATCGTGATGAAATTCGGCGGAACCTCCGTCGCGGATCTGGACCGTATCAAGAACGTCGCACGCCATGTGAAACGCGAGGTCGATGCCGGTCACGAGGTGGCAGTTGTCGTTTCCGCCATGTCCGGCAAGACCAACGAGCTGGTCGGCTGGGTCCAGAACATGCCCAAGGTCGCCGGCGCCGATCACTCGATCTATGATGCGCGCGAATATGACGCCGTCGTCGCCTCGGGCGAGCAGGTCACGTCGGGCCTGCTGGCGATCGCGCTGCAGGCCATGGGCATCAACGCCCGCTCCTGGCAGGGTTGGCAGATTCCGATCCGCACCGACAATGCGCATGGTGCCGCCCGCATTCTCGATATCGACGGCGAAGACATGATCCGCCGCATGAAGGAAGGTCAGGTCGCGGTCGTGGCCGGCTTCCAGGGTCTCGGCCCGGACAATCGTTTGGCGACACTTGGGCGTGGCGGCTCCGACACCTCGGCGGTGGCGATCGCTGCAGCCGTGAAGGCCGATCGCTGCGACATCTATACCGACGTCGACGGTGTTTACACCACCGATCCGCGCATCGTGCCGAAGGCGCGCCGCCTGAAAAAGATCGCCTTCGAGGAAATGCTCGAAATGGCATCTCTCGGCGCCAAGGTGCTGCAGGTGCGCTCGGTCGAGCTGGCCATGGTCTTTAAGGTTCGCACCTTTGTGCGCTCTTCTTTCGAAGATCCCGATGCTCCGGGCATGGGCGATCTGCTTAACCCGCCCGGAACGCTGATTTGTGACGAGGATGAAATCGTGGAACAGGAAGTAGTCACCGGCATTGCCTATGCCAAGGATGAGGCCCAGATCTCGCTGCGCCGTCTTGCCGACCGGCCGGGCGTGTCCGCGGCGATCTTCGGGCCGCTGGCCGAAAACCACATCAATGTCGACATGATCGTCCAGAATATTTCCGAGGACGGCTCCAAGACCGACATGACCTTCACGGTCCCCTCCGGCGATGTCGACAAGGCGCTGCGCGTTCTCGGCGAAAACAAGGAAAAGATCGGTTACGACGTCGTCCAGAGCGAATCAGGTCTCGTCAAGGTATCGGTCATCGGCATCGGCATGCGCTCGCATGCCGGCGTGGCCGCGACCGCTTTCCGGGCACTTGCCGAAAAAGGCATCAACATCAAGGCCATTACGACGTCAGAAATCAAGATTTCCATCCTGATCGACGGTCCTTACGCAGAACTCGCAGTCAGGACTTTGCATTCCTGCTACGGTCTGGATAAGAGTTGATTCACGACTGCTGACGACGGACCGTGACGGAGGTGAGTTTCGGCCGGCCCTGACGTGGGCAAGACAGGCATGAGATCTTGATTCGGGAGCTAGTGGCGCAATGAGAGACCTATCCGGCGGTCCACGCGTTCTGCTCAAGCGGCTACGCGAGTTGATGGCGGAGCCGCTGGAGCCGCAGGAGCGCCTTGACCGGATTGTCCGCCAGATTGCCGGCAACATGGTTGCCGAGGTTTGCTCGGTCTATGTGCTGCGCGCCGATGGCGTCCTTGAACTTTACGCCACCGAAGGCCTGAAAAAAGAGGCCGTCCATCTCTCGCAATTGAAGATGGGCCAGGGCCTCGTCGGCACGATCGCGGCGTCTGCCCAACCCCTCAACCTCTCCGATGCGCAATCGCATCCGGCTTTCCGCTACCTGCCGGAAACTGGCGAGGAAATTTATCACTCCTTCCTCGGCGTGCCGATCCTGCGCACCGGTCGATCGCTCGGCGTTCTCGTGGTTCAGAACAAGGCGAGCCGCAACTATCGCGAGGAAGAACTCGAGGCGCTCGAAACGACGGCCATGGTGCTGGCCGAGATGATCGCCACGGGCGAGCTCAAGAAGATCACCAAGCCGGGCCTGGAACTCGATCTCACGCGCTCGGTCACCATCGATGGCGATACTTATAATGAAGGCATCGGCCTCGGCTATGTCGTGCTGCATGAGCCGCGTATCGTCGTCACCAATCTCCTGAACGAGGATGCCGACAAGGAAATCGGCCGTCTTGCCGAAGCGCTCGGCTCGCTGCGCATCTCGATCGACGACATGCTGTCGCGTCGCGACGTCTCCATGGAAGGCGAGCATCGCGAGGTGCTCGAAACCTACCGTATGTTCGCGCACGATCAGGGCTGGGTGCGCAAGCTCGAGGAAGCCGTCCGCAACGGCCTGACCGCCGAAGCCGCGGTCGAAAAGGTGCAGAGCGACACGAAGGCGCGCATGATGCGCCTGACCGATCCCTATCTGCGTGAGCGGATGCACGATTTCGAGGACCTGGCGAACCGGCTGCTCCGGCAGCTCATCGGCTATTCCGGCCGCACCAGCGCCGAAGGTTTCCCGAGCGATGCGATCATCTTCGCGCGTGCCATGGGTGCGGCCGAACTGCTCGATTATCCGCGCGCCAACATTCGCGGCCTGGTGCTCGAAGAAGGCGCGGTCACGAGCCACGTCGTCATCGTTGCGCGCGCCATGGGCATTCCGGTGGTCGGGCAGGCGGTCGGCGTCGTGGCGCTGGCGGAAAATGGCGATCCGGTCATCATCGACGGCGACGGCGGCCATGTGCATCTGCGGCCAATGGCCGATCACCAGCGCTCCTATGAAGAGAAGGTGCGGTTCCGTGCTCGCCGGCAGGAGCAGTTCCGCGCGTTGCGGGCGGTCGAGCCGGTCACCAAGGATGGCCAGCGCATCTCGCTGATGATGAATGCCGGTCTGCTGGTCGACCTGCCGCAGCTTGCCGAATCCGGTGCTGAGGGTATCGGCCTTTTCCGCACCGAGCTGCAGTTCATGATCGCCTCGACCATGCCGAAGGCCGAGGAACAAGAGGCCTTCTATCGCAATGTGCTGAAGCAGGCAGGCGGCCATGTCGTGACCTTCCGGACGCTCGACATCGGCGGCGACAAGGTCGTTCCCTATTTCCGCGCGCATGAAGAGGAGAACCCAGCGCTCGGCTGGCGCGCGATCCGGCTGTCGCTCGATCGTCCGGGCCTGCTACGCACGCAGCTTCGGGCCATGCTGAAGGCCGCTGCCGACAACGAATTGAAGATGATGGTGCCGATGGTCACCGAAGTCTCCGAGATCAAGGCGGTGCGCGAGCTGCTGCAGAAGGAAGTTCAGCATCTCTCGCGCTTCGGGCACGGATTGCCGCGCAAGCTGCAGTTTGGCGCCATGCTGGAGGTGCCGGCGCTCTTGTGGCAGCTGGACGAACTGATGGCGGCGGTCGATTTCGTCTCGGTAGGCTCCAACGATCTGTTCCAGTTCTCGATGGCCGTCGATCGCGGCAATGCTCGCGTGTCGGATCGCTTCGATCCGCTCGAGAGGCCGTTCCTGCGCATCCTGCGCGACATCGTGCGCGCCGGCGTGCGTAACAAGACCCCTGTGACCCTTTGCGGCGAGCTGGCCGGTAAGACGATCTCGGCCATGGCGCTGCTCGGCATCGGCTTCCGCTCGGTCTCCATGTCGCCGGCCTCGATCGGTCCGGTGAAGGCGATGCTGCTCGGCCTCGATCTTGCGGCGCTGTCAACGGTCATGGAGGAGGCGTTGGACGACAGACATCCGACGGCTTCGATGCGGGACATCCTTGTGGGCTTCGCCGAGAGCCACAATATTCCGCTTTAGCGCGTGATCCTGAAAAACACGAAGCGGTTTGCAGGCAGGATCATGCGCATAACATCAAAGCAGAGATAATAAGAAGAATTGGAGTAGAGGGTGGCGAAGCTCCCCGTTGAAAAAATGCGCGAGTTGGAACGCCGTTTCGGCGAGATTGAGGCGCGCATGTCCGCCGGCCCGGCCGCGGACGTCTATGTGAAGCTTGCTTCCGAGTATTCCGAGCTGCAGCCTGTTGTGACCAAGATCCGCGACTATGAACGGGTTCTTGCCGAGGCCGCCGATCTTGAGACCATGCTCTCCGACAAGTCGGTCGATCGCGAGATGCGCGATCTCGCCGAAATGGAATTGCCCGAGGTCAAGGAGCGCATCGAGACGCTGGAAAAGGATATCCAGATCGAGCTTCTCCCGAAGGATGCGGCCGACGAGAAGAGCGCGATCCTGGAAATCCGCGCCGGCACCGGCGGCTCCGAAGCGGCTCTCTTCGCCGGCGACCTTTTCCGCATGTACGAGCGTTTCGCGGCCAGCAACGGCTGGAAGGTGGAAGTGCTTTCCGCCAGCGACGGCGAAGCCGGCGGCTTCAAGGAAATCATCGCCACCATCAGCGGCAAGGGCGTGTTCTCGCGCCTGAAGTTCGAATCCGGTGTGCACCGTGTCCAGCGCGTGCCGGAAACGGAGGCGAGTGGCCGCATCCATACGTCGGCGGCGACTGTGGCCGTGCTGCCTGAGGCCGAGGAAATCGATATAGAAATCCGGCCCGAGGATATCCGCATCGACACGATGCGTTCGTCCGGCGCCGGCGGCCAGCACGTCAACACGACCGACTCGGCCGTTCGTATCACGCATCTTCCCTCGGGCATCGTCGTCACCAGTTCGGAAAAGTCGCAGCACCAGAACCGCGCCAAGGCCATGCAGGTGCTGCGCTCGCGCCTGTTCGACATGGAGCGCCAGCGCGCCGACAGCGAGCGCTCTGCCGACCGCAAGAGCCAGGTCGGCTCGGGCGACCGCTCTGAGCGCATCCGTACCTATAATTTTCCGCAGGGGCGCGTTACCGATCACCGCATCAACCTGACGCTCTACAAGCTCGACCGGATGATGGTCGGCGAGATCGACGAAGTGGTGGATGCGCTGCTCGCGGATTACCAGGCGAGCCAGCTCGCCCAGCTCGGCGAACAGGCATGACCGGCGGGCAGGAGCCGACCATATCCGGGCTCCTGCAGGAGGTCCGCGTCCGCTTTGCCGAGGCCGATCTGGACGACCCCGCCACGGAGGCGCGCATTCTTCTCGGCGGCCTTCTGCATCTTGTGTCCACTGAGCTTGTGACGCGAGGCTCCGAGCCCGTCTCTCCAGACGATGCGGCGGCAGTGCGCGCGGCGATTGTCCGTCGGCTCAATCATGAGCCGGTTCATCGGATTCTGGGGGAACGGGAATTCTATGGCCTCTCCCTCCAGCTGTCGGCGGCAACGCTCGAACCGCGGCCCGATACCGAAATTCTCGTCGATACGATGCTGCCGCACCTGCGGCGCCTTGAATCGAAGCTCGGTAATATCCACATACTGGATCTAGGAACGGGAACGGGGGCGATCTGTTTGGCCCTGCTCCATGAAAGCCCGCAAGCGACGGGCGTCGGTTCCGACATTTCCGGCGAGGCGCTGGATACTGCCCGCAGAAATGCGGAGCGAAACGGCTTAGCGGCGCGATTTGATACTGCGCAAGGAAGCTGGTTTGACGCCATCCACGAATGTTTTCATGTGATTGTCTCAAATCCGCCCTATATTGCGTCTAGTGTCATTTCTACTCTCGCTCCAGAAGTAAAGGATTTCGATCCTCCCGCGGCCCTTGACGGGGGCCTTGATGGGCTGGATGCATATAGAGCGATCGCAAAGGATGCGGTTCGATTTCTACATCCGCAAGGTATGATCGGTGTGGAGATCGGTTACGATCAGCGTGAAACGGTGACTTCGATTTTTGAAGGAGCAGGATTTTCCCTTGTCGAGGCGGTTCGTGACTACGGCCAGAACGACCGGGTTCTTGTGTTTGAATTTCAACATTAACGCAACGTTTTGCAGCGGGTTTGTGGGACCCTGTTGTTATCGCGAAGAAAAAGCTTGGATTTCCTGAGGAAGCAATATAGGTTGCGCTCACGCGTTGGGCGGCTGGGAATGAGCGAGACGATTCGCTTATCTTGGACAGCCTCGGGGAACCGCTCTTTGGTAAGAGTGTCAAAGGTTGAAGATAACCCAATGCGTGATCAGTTTAATCTGACGTAGTCGAGCGGCAGACCGGCGCCAAAGCGCAGTTTGCTTGCGGCACGCAGGCCCTGGTTCGGAACTGTCCGAACCGCGGCGGCAGGTGTCGTGTATGATTTTTATCCCAACGAAGAGAATTCAGGTGAAGGATCTATGAGGCCAGGACAGCAGAACAAGCGCGGTCGGGGGCGTGGTAATAACAACAACGGCGGTGGCGGCGGCGGAAATAACAACAACAATTTCAACCGCAAGGGCTCGAACCCGCTGACCAGGACCTATGACAGCTCCGGTCCCGACGTGAAGATCCGCGGAACCGCACAGCATATCGCCGAGAAATACTCGGCCTTGGCTCGTGATGCTCAAAGCTCCGGCGACCGCGTCATGGCTGAAAACTACCTGCAGCATGCCGAGCACTATAATCGGATCATCGCCAGCGCCCAGGCGCAGATGCAGGAGCGCTACCAGCGCGACGATCATCACAATTACAACGACCGCGATTCATCCGAGCGCGATATCGACGATATGGATGCGCAGGAGATCGACGATCAGCCGCAGGTGGCGCAGCCCTCGGCTCGCCCGCAGCATGCCGCTCCGGCCGTTGCCGTGGCGCCCGCTCCCGAGCCCGAAGTCATTAACGGCACCGGTCCGCAGCCGGTCATCGAAGGCATCCCGGCCGAAGTGGCGATCGAGGAGGAAACTCCGGCGGTTGCCGCCGCCGAGCGTCAGCCGCGCCGCCGCAGCACTGGCGGTAATCGCCCGCGTCGCCAGCCGCGCCGCAGCGCTGCTGCAGCCGATGGCGAAGACCAGGGCGAGGCCGGTTCGAGCGAAGCTCCCGCCATGGCGGACGCAGCTTCGGAATAAATCCGTTGCGCCTTCGGGCGCAGGTGTCGGAAAATCAAAACGGCAACGGCAGCGCGACATGCGCTGCCGTTGCCGTTTTGACATGGGCGCGTGGTAAAGCGGCGCCTCGTAAAGGGCGGGATGATCGCATGCTCGTGTTCCCGATGGCGATCCGTAGGTCATTGGGCTGCCGGGAGGGAAATATTCGATGTCGTCGACGGGTGAAGCCGGCTGCCGTTTCTGCCAGGGGAATGATCTGCTCACCGATGCGCCCCTGGGCGGGAATCGTGCATTCTACATGCTTGGAAGCATTGATCCGGAGATGCCGCACGCCGTGATGATCATCCTCCGCCGGCACGCGGAAGACCCTTTCGACATATGGCCCGAGGAATGGGCGGAGCTTGGCGAGATGCTTCTCAAGGCCAAGGCTCATCTTGCATCCTGCAATCCCGACGGATTTACCCTCGGTTGGAACGTCGGAGCGGTCGCCGGACAACACGTGTTCCACGTCCATCTGCATGTGGTCGCGCGCTTTGCCGGCGAGCGGAATGCAGGCAAGGGAATCCGGGCCGTCATTCGGAGCTGATGGTTGTGGCGGCTTTCAGGTTTTCGCTCATCCGGCCGATGTGGCCTGTCGGGCAAAATCTCGCGCTTTTTTCGCGTTTTGCACCCTTTAAACTCTCCAAATACCCTCCCATATTCTCCTCAGTTGCCTTGCCGCAATCTCAATCGCGGAAAGGCGGGCCTGCCTCTTGAGGGGGCTCAATCTCAATCATCGGTCTGCGCCTTTCTGGGCAGGGCGATTCATGGAGGTCTTACATGAATATTGAAAAATACTCCGAGCGGGTGCGTGGTTTCCTGCAATCCGCCCAAACCTATGCGCTTGCGCAGGGTAACCAGCAATTTGCTCCCGAACATGTGCTGAAAGTGCTGCTGGACGACGATCAGGGCATGGCTGCTTCGCTGATCGAGCGCGCCGGTGGCGATGCCAAGGCCGCCCGCATCGCCAATGATGCCGCGCTCGCCAAGCTGCCGAAGGTTTCCGGCGGTGACGGCCAGGTCTATCTCTCACAGCCGCTTGCCAAGGTCTTTGCCGCCGCCGAAGAAGCCGCGAAGAAGGCCGGCGACAGCTTTGTAACCGTCGAACGTCTCCTGCAGGCGCTGGCGATCGAGCCCACGGCTTCGACTTCGGCGAGCTTGAAGAAGGCCGGCGTCACGCCCGTTGCCCTCAATCAGGTCATCAACGACATCCGCAAGGGCCGCACGGCCGACTCCGCCAACGCGGAGCAGGGCTTCGATTCCTTGAAGAAATATGCGCGTGACCTCACCGCCGAGGCTCGCGAAGGCAAGCTCGATCCGGTGATCGGTCGCGACGACGAAATCCGTCGTACGATCCAGGTCCTGTCCCGCCGCACCAAGAACAATCCGGTGCTGATCGGCGAGCCCGGCGTCGGCAAGACGGCGATCGTCGAAGGCCTGGCGCTGCGCATCGTCAATGGCGACGTGCCGGAATCGCTGAAGGACAAGAAGCTGATGGCGCTCGACATGGGCGCGCTGATTGCCGGTGCAAAGTTCCGCGGCGAGTTCGAAGAACGTCTTAAGGCGGTTCTGAACGAAGTGCAGTCGGAAAACGGCGAGATCATCCTGTTCATCGACGAGATGCACACGCTGGTCGGCGCCGGCAAGGCCGATGGCGCCATGGATGCGTCGAACCTTCTGAAGCCGGCTCTTGCCCGCGGCGAGCTGCATTGCGTCGGCGCGACCACGCTCGATGAATATCGCAAGCATGTCGAGAAAGATCCGGCCCTTGCCCGTCGTTTCCAGCCTGTCATGGTCGAGGAGCCGACGGTCGAAGACACGATCTCGATCCTGCGCGGCCTGAAGGAAAAGTACGAACAGCATCATAAGGTGCGCATCGCCGATGCCGCGCTGGTGGCTGCGGCGACCCTTTCGAACCGCTACATCACCGACCGCTTCCTGCCGGACAAGGCCATCGACCTGATGGACGAAGCCGCAGCGCGACTGCGCATGCAGGTGGACTCCAAGCCGGAAGAGCTCGACGAACTCGATCGCCGCATCATTCAGCTGAAGATCGAGCGCGAAGCATTGAAGAAGGAAACCGACCAGGCCTCGGCCGACCGGCTGAAGCGGCTGGAAACCGATCTTACGTCTCTGGAAGAGGAAGCCGATGCGCTGACCGCGCGCTGGCAGGCCGAAAAGCAGAAGCTCGGTCTTGCCGCCGATCTGAAAAAGCAGCTCGATGATGCCCGCAACGAACTCGCCATTGCCCAGCGCAAGGGTGAATTCCAGCGTGCCGGCGAACTTGCCTATGGCGTGATCCCCAATCTGGAGAAAGAGCTTCATAGCGCGGAAGAGCAGGACAGTGCCCGCGATTCCATGGTGCAGGAAGTTGTGACCGCCGACAATATCGCCCAGGTCGTTTCCCGCTGGACCGGGATTCCCGTGGACAAGATGCTGGAAGGCGAGCGCGACAAGCTGCTCCGGATGGAAGACGAACTGGCAAAGTGGGTCGTCGGCCAGGGTGATGCCGTCCAGGCTGTCTCCCGTGCGGTCCGCCGTTCGCGCGCAGGCTTGCAGGACCCGAACCGCCCGATCGGCTCGTTCATCTTCCTCGGCCCGACCGGTGTCGGCAAGACGGAGCTGACGAAGGCGCTTGCCCGCTTCCTCTTCGACGACGATACCGCGATGGTGCGCATCGATATGTCCGAATACATGGAGAAGCATTCCGTGGCCCGGCTGATCGGTGCTCCTCCCGGCTATGTCGGCTATGAGGAAGGCGGTGCGCTGACGGAAGCCGTCCGCCGCCGGCCCTATCAGGTCGTGCTGTTCGACGAGATCGAAAAGGCGCATCCCGATGTCTTCAACATCCTCCTCCAGGTTCTGGATGACGGACGCTTGACGGACGGACAGGGCCGCACGGTCGACTTCCGCAACACGATGATCATCATGACCTCCAACCTGGGTGCCGAATATCTGACCCAGCTGAAGGATGGCGATGACAGTGATCTGGTGCGCGAGCAGGTGATGGACGTGGTCCGGGCGCATTTCCGGCCGGAGTTCCTGAACCGTGTCGACGAGATCATCCTGTTCCATCGCCTGAAGCGCGATGAGATGGGCGCGATCGTCGATATCCAGCTGGAACGTCTGCTGAAGCTGCTGTCGGAGCGCAAGATCACGCTCGAGCTCGACGAGGACGCCCGCCATTGGCTGGCCAACAAGGGTTACGATCCGGTCTATGGCGCTAGACCCCTGAAGCGGGTGATCCAGAAATATGTCCAGGACCCGCTCGCCGAGCAGATTCTTTCGGGGCAGATTCCGGATGGCTCCGTGGTCAAGGTCACCAGTGGTTCCGACCGGCTGTTGTTCCGCGCGCGGCAGGCGGTGAACGAAGCGGCCTAAGCGGTACTGAGTGAACAAACACAAATGGCGGTCTTCGGGCCGCCATTTTGCTATCGGCTGAAGCCATGTCTCGTCGATGACAGGCGAGTTCATTGAGCCCGAACGAAGCTTTGAGGAGGAAACATGCTGATTATCCTGGGTGGCCGGCCGGGCAGCGGAAAGACCACGATCGCACGCGCTTTGGCGCGGCGTCTGGACGGTGTGCATGTCCGCGTCGATACGATCGAGCAGGCCCTGCGCAATTCCGGCATGCTGAAGTCCGAGGTCGGGCCTGCCGGCTACATCGTCGCCTATGGAGTCGCCGGGGATAATCTCCGGCTCGGCAGGATCGTGATTGCCGATACGGTCAATCCTATCCAGATCACGCGCGAGGCTTGGCGTGATGTCGCCGAGCGGGCAGGTGTCCTGGCGGTCGAAGTCGGGATCCTCTGCTCGGACAAGGCCGAACATCGCCGCCGTTTGGAAACGCGACAGCCTGATATAGAAGGCCTAACGAACCCGACATGGGAGGAGGTCATCACCCAGACCTATGACGCCTGGGATACGAGCGTCATCGTCGTCGATACGGCCGGGGCGGAGACGGACGAGATTGTTACGAAACTGGCCGAGCGGTTAAAATCGCTTTCGTGAGATCGCTCCTGTGATCGAAGAGCAAGGCGAGGCTCGGAGCCGCGATTATTTGCTGGCGATCTGCTTCGACTTGTCGTCGGTCAGCAGCGTATCGATGCGCTTGCGCTCTTCCTGGAACTTTGCGAGTGCATCGCCTTCCAGCGATTTGCCGCCGGGAAGGCGGATTCTCAGCGGGTCGACCTTGGTGCCGTTGACGATCAACTCGTAATGAAGATGCGGGCCCGTCGCGAGACCCGTCGAGCCGATAAAGCCGATGACCTGTCCCTGCACGACCTTCGCGCCCGGAACGATTCCCTTGGCGATGGCGCTTTGGTGATTGTAGGAGGAAACGTAACCGTTGGCATGGCGGATCAGCGTCTGGTTGCCGAAGCCGCCGGAATCCCAGCCGGCCTTTTCGACGACGCCGTTGCCGGCCGCAATAATCGGCGTGCCGCGGGGAGCGGCCCAATCGACGCCGGTGTGCATGCGGGCAAAGCCGAGGATGGGGTGGCGCCGCATGCCGAAGCCGGATTTGAAAATGCCTGTGGGAACGGGATTGCGCAGCAGGAATTGCCGGATGCTCTTGCCGTTCTCGTCGAAATAATCGATCGAATGATCGGTCGGGTCCTCGAAACGGTAGAACCGCGTCACGTTATCGCCGAACCTGGCATTGACGTAGAGCAGCTCGGAATCGGCCGTCGCCTGTCCCTTGTCGTCGGTAACAGAGAAGAAGGCTTCCAGCGAATCCGTCGGTTTCAGCTGCGCCTGGAAATCGACGTTGCTCGCGAGCAGCTTGACGATCTGCGCCACCATTTCCTTGGTCATGCCGTAGGAGAGGGCGGCGCGATAGATGCCGTCATAGACGCTCGGCAAATCGCGCCCGGCCGCGATGGCAGGTGCGTCGTTGTCGAAAGCCGTCGAAATGGCGTCGAGCATCGGCGGCGCGCTACCGGCGACGAATTCGCCATGATCGTTCTGCGCGACGGTCAGCAGATGCTTCGTGCCGCGATAGATGCTGGCGCGGATGATCTTGGCCTGTTCGCCCTTCTGCAGGATGCCGATGCGCAGCACGTCGCCGGCGGAGACGTCGGAGGAGCCGAAAAGCGGCTGGATTTTCGCAGATATATCGTCCGCATCCGCCTTGAGGTAACCGGACCCGGTCAGCGCCGTGGCAATCGGCGTGTTCTGGCGGACGGGAATGATGTCGTCGGCAAATTCTTCGGTCTGCGCCGTTACGGCTTCCGGCGCAGAGACGGACATGTTCTCCTCGACGATACGGGCGGCAAGACCTGCCGTCAGGTCGACATCGGAATCATCATTGGCGAAGCGGCGGGGGTCGACATAATAGAGTGCCGAGAGCTGGGTATTGCCGTCGGCGAGTACCGAACCGTTGGAGCGGACATTCTCCTCGACCTCATCGAGCGACATGGAGCCGGCAATCTGGAAGGGGATGTCCTTGGCGGGAAAGGGAATGGTTTTCAAGCTGACTTCGGATTCCACGTCCGATCCGTAGATGGCCCCGGTCTTGTTGGCCGGCTGCGGTATGTTTTCGTCGGCGGAAAAGATCGCCAGCGGATCGAACGGCGGATAGCTCTCATTGGCGATGCGGTTGGTGGCGAGCGCGATCTTCACATGCGCGAAAGGCTGGCGGCGCACCACTTCCTTGTCGCCATCGCGCATCACAGTGGAAACCTCAAGAATATTGCGGTCCGATGGTTTCGAAGCGATCGCAGTGGAAATCAGCCGGCCGCCGCGGGTGACCTGGTCGTCAGTGGTGTTATGGCTATCGATCGTCGCATAGGCTTCGGCCGGGATCGCCAGCTGCTGGCGGCCGTCGAGGGCGGCAAATAGCGCCACGCCCATCAGGATGCTCGAGGTTAGGCCGGTCAGGAAGGTGCCGGAAAGCCAACGGAGAGAAACTTCGCGTCGATCCGGCGCCCGCCGGCCATCGGCCAGGATAGGCGGCTCGTTGCCGAGCGATCGAAGCGTCATCTTGTCCGTCATCATGCCGATCGTGATCCGCTTCCTTCATGCGAGCCGCAGGCTGGGGGCGAAGATGTGCATATTTATGACAGGGGTGTCAAATCAACCGGCCGTTTTTTGCCGCGTTTCGCGTGTCGTTTCCCATAAATACCAGGGGGCGGTGGCCGGGGTTCGTATGCAAAGATGCAGGCTTTATGGGCCATGGGGCTACTTTGCGGCCCGCTGTCGCGCTCTCTCGCGGATATCTGTGGGTGATCTTGCTGCCCATTTGCCGCACTCGCAGGCTTTTCACAAAACCCACATGAGAATCAATTAGTTATTTGTTTTTTGAACTTTTTCAAAATCGCCTGTTGACTATGTCGGGTTGGGGGGTCTATAAGCCCGATCACTGACGAGGGCGGCGGCGCTGCTGGCGACGAAGTCCTTCGCTCTGGTGTTTCCTTGATTGGCTGCGATGCTGATTGGTGGTTCTGGGCTTTAGGCTTGGGATTGAGGGGACGCTGTTTTTGACTGGTTTGACCGGTCTGTTATTTGACAATTGAAGATGAGAAGAAAGAGAAACGTGGGCGGCGAAGCTTGTGGGATCTGAAGAGATTTGGATCCTTGGAATAGACTTCGACGGTTACGTTTTGAACAAGAGAATACACCTCGTTTTGACGCAGTGATGCGTTTTGAAGCGGGTGTGAGTTCTCGTCGATTCAGAATGACGTGATTTAGTCGAGATTGAATTCTCAACATGAGAGTTTGATCCTGGCTCAGAACGAACGCTGGCGGCAGGCTTAACACATGCAAGTCGAGCGCCCCG